>FRDC01001811.1_pt2 | contig 443978 bp, 418 predicted proteins | sample 1106171 | NCBI WGS metagenome assembly FRDC01 (sample SAMEA3930566, study PRJEB13176) | freshwater metagenome | biome: Drinking water system; feature: drinking water; material: water | place: Singapore | collected 2014-12-20 | reverse complement strand
GTCATAGGCGCGTCGGCCCGGCGCGTGGCGGCGGCCATAACCTCAACGCTTGCTCCGCTGTTCGAGGTGGCGGTCATGGATTGCGAGAGCGAAATCGGTTCAGGCTCGTTGCCGATGCAAGAGATCGCGAGTGTCGGAATCGTCATCAGGAGCACTGCGAAAGGCGGGGGCAGGCACCTTGAAAGATTGTCGGCCGCCTTGCGCGGGTTGCCGATTCCGGTCGTCGGGAGGATGAACAGGAAGGCTATCGTCCTCGATATGCGCTGCCTCGATGATGAGGACGGCTTCATCTCCAACTTCCAGCGCTTGACATTCATGGGGCCGGGCGCATGAGATGGCGTGCGACGGTCGGCAGCCGCTCGCGCGGTCCGAAACGGGGCGCGTGATGATCGTCGGAACGGCCGGTCATATCGATCATGGCAAGACCGCTCTTGTCCGCGCGCTGACGGGAGTTGATACCGACCGGCTTAAGGAAGAAAAAGAAAGAGGGATCTCGATCGATCTCGGCTTTGCGTATTGGTCCACGCAGTATGGCGACACCGTTGGTTTTGTGGATGTGCCGGGGCATGAGCGTTTCATTCACAATATGCTCGCAGGCGTAACGGGAATTGACTGGGTCATTCTCGCCGTCGCCGCCAATGAAGGCATGAAGCCGCAGACCAACGAACACCTTGCCATCCTAGATCTTCTCGGTGTCACGCGCGGACTGGTCGCGCTGACGAAATCCGATCTTGTAACCGATGACGACCTTCAGGCGGTGCGCTCTACGGTGCGCGCTCGGCTGGCTGCAACGACGCTTTCGTCAGTTCCCATTGTTGCCGTTTCGAGCTTGACTGGTCGCGGGATTGAAAGGATCCGCAAGGATATCGCGGATGCGGCTCGAAATGCAGAAAAGAAAAGTTCACAGGGCCGGTTTCGGCTCGCTGTTGATCGTTGCTTTACGCTTCCGGGCATCGGGACGGTCGTCACCGGCACCGCGATGTCGGGGCGCGTTTGTGTCGGAGACACGCTGGTTGTCAGCCCCTCGGGGATAAAGGCCCAGGTCCGTTCCATACACGTTCAAAACAGCAAGGCCGCCGAGGGGCGCGGGGGTGACCGCTGCGCGCTGAACCTGACGGGTAGCGGCATCACCAAACAATCCATTTCTCGCGGCGACATCGTCCTGGATCCCGCGCTTCACTCGCCGAGCAACCGCATCGACGCCTCCCTTCGGCTGCTGGTCGGCGAGAACAAGCCCCTGTCGCAGTGGATGCCGGTTAAGCTCCATCATGCTGCAACTGAAATGAATGCGCATATCCTTCATCTGTCGGACGGCCACTTCGCTCCAGGGCGCGAAGGTTTTATCCAACTGGTTCTGGATCGTTCGATCGCGGCTACCGCGGGCGACCGGTTTGTCGTCCGGGATATTTCGGGACGACGGACGCTGGGAGGAGGGAGATTTGCCGATCTTCGCGCGCCGGCGCGTCGGCGCCGTACTCCGGCCCGCTTGGCACAGCTTGCCTATCTGTCGGAATCGTCCGAACGCGATATTCTGGTCGGACTTCTCGAATGCCCGCCCCACTATGTCGATCTCACAGCGTTCGGCCGCGACCGTGCCCTGTCCGATTCCGAGATCGACAACCTCGCCGCAGAGCTTGCGCTCGTGCTTGTCGCGGTCCGCGATCGGGTGTTTGCGCTTTCAAGTTCCGTTGCGGCCGGATTGACATCGTTGCTACTCGACACGCTTGCGAGGTTTCATCGCGAGAATCCGAATCTGATCGGTATCGGTTTCGAGCAGTTGCGCCTTGTGCTTCAGCCGCGCCTGCCGGCTGTCGCTTTCAGCGGGTTTCTACAAAACCTGATTCAGTCCCAGCGTGTAGTTCTGAACGGGACCTGGATCCGGCTTCCATCCCACGCGTTGACGCTGACCGGTCCGGACGAGAAAAACTGGAAGCGAATCTTTCCACTGTTGAGCGAAACTCATAAATTCAAGCCGCCGAAAGTGCGAGAGCTGGGCAAATTGCTCGCCTTGAACGAAACCGGCGCGCGACGTCTTCTCAAGACGCTGGCGCAGATGGGAAAGGTTCAGGAAGTTTCGCACGATCATTTCTTCACCCGCGACGTTCTGGCGGAGATACTTGACATCATCGTTGATATTTCGGACGCAAACGACGGGCAGATCGGAACGGCAATCCTGCGCGATCGTTTGAACAACGGCCGTCGGACTTCGATCGAGCTGCTGGAATTCTTCGACCGACACGGAGTCACGATCCGGCGCGGTGATTTCCGTATCCTCAACAGGCATCGCCTCGATCTTTTCAGGTTGGGCGGGTCGAGGCGCGTGGGAGCCGCCTGATTGGAAGAGAATCGTCTCCGGTGGGACGTCCGGACTTCAAATCCGGGAAGGGCTGTCAGACGGTCCTTGGTGGGTTCGACTCCCTCTCTCTTCCGCCACTTGCAGTAACGTGGCGGTTCGAAACAGCCTGGGCGCGAGAAGCGATGTATGCTTCGCCCGCCCGGTCAATGATTTGTCAGGGAACGACGCGCGCGCCCCCGCCGCCGGCGCTGACCGTGCCGATCACCCTCGCGGAGGCATAACCCGCCGACTGGATCTGACTCACCAAGGCGCTCGCCTGTTGCGCCGGGCATGAGATCAATAGGCCGCCCGATGTCTGCGGGTCCGTCAGGACATTTTTCTGCCATTCCGCGATGTCGGAAAAGAGTTCTGCTTTGTTCGCGGCGCTCGCCCAGTTGCGGTGCGAGGCGCCTGTGACAAAGCCCCGCTTGGAGAGCTGTTTTGCCTGCGGGAGCAGCGGCAGTTCGGACATGCTGATGGTGATCTGCACCTTCGAGCCGGTCGCCATTTCAATTGCGTGACCGAGCACGCCAAATCCCGTGACGTCGGTCATGGCATGAACGCTATCGTTCCCGCCGAGCTTCGTGCCGATGGCATTGAGCTGCGTAGTCGATGCGATCAGCTCGGCATAGCCATTGTCGTCGAGTTGCGATCTTTTCAGCGCGGCTGAATAGAAACCAACCCCCAGTGCCTTCGTCAATATGAGTGCGTCTCCGGCCCGTGCGCTGCTGTTGCGTTTGATTTGACCGGGATGACAGATGCCGATCACGACGAGGCCGTAAATGGGCTCCGGTGAATCGATGGAATGTCCGCCCGCGACGGGAATACCGGCCTGCGCGCATATCGAGGCGCCGCCCTTGAGAATGTCGCGGACCATCGTCAGGGAAAGTTTCCCGAGCGGCATTCCGAGGATCGCCAGCGCCATAATCGGCTTTGCGCCCATAGCATAGACGTCCGAGATCGCGTTGGTCGCCGCGATCCGCCCGAAATCGACGGGGTCGTCGACAATCGGCATGAAGAAATCGGTGGTGGCCACGATGCAGGTCGTCTCGTTGATTTGCCAGACCGCGGAATCGTCGCTTGTTTCGTTGCCGACAAGTAGTTCGGAAAATGGTCTTGCCAGCGGCGCATTAGAGAGCAGCTCTTGGAGGACAGAAGGTGCGAGTTTGCATCCGCAACCTCCGCCGTGAGCTAGGGTGGTGAGCTTTACGGTAGTAGAAACGCCGTCGCCTAGGCCTTCCGTTAAAAGCTGCGAAGAAAGAATATTGAAAGAGGCCATATTGCTGCCGAGACGAGTTGTGCTGGACGCAATATAGTCCGGCCCTGGTCTATTGCTTGTCAATTGTTAGACAGCTGTTGAGGAACTGGTGGGATAGAGCGGCCTCCGTTTCATTCACGTGGGTAGATTTGATTGGTGGTCCCGATTTGATGGGCCAACGGCTGGGGGAGGCGTCATGAAGATTGCGATTGCCAGGGAAATCGATCCGTCCGAGCCGCGGGTTGCCGCATCACCCGATACCATCAAGAAATTCAAGGCGCTCGGCGCGGAGGTCGCGGTCGAACCCGGCGCAGGCGTCAAGTCGGGTCTGCCGGATTCCGAATTCACCGCGGCCGGCGCCACCGTCAGCGCGGACGCGCTCAGGGATGCCGACATCATCATCAAGGTGAAGCGGCCTGAGGCCTCCGAGCTTTCACAATACAAGCGCGGCGCGCTCGTCGTCGCGATCATGGACCCCTACGGCAACGACGCCGCGCTGAAGGCGATGGCGGATGCCGGCGTCGCTGCGTTTGCGATGGAACTGATGCCGCGCATCACGCGCGCGCAGGTGATGGACGTGTTGTCGTCGCAGGCCAACCTCGCCGGCTATCGCGCCGTGATCGAGGGCGCCGAAGCCTTCGGCCGCGCCTTCCCGATGATGATGACCGCGGCCGGCACCGTTCCGGCCGCAAAGGTGTTTGTGATGGGCGTCGGCGTCGCCGGCCTGCAGGCGATTGCGACCGCACGCCGCCTCGGCGCCGTCGTCACCGCGACCGACGTGCGCCCTGCAACGAAGGAGCAGGTTGAATCGCTCGGCGCCAAATTCCTCGCGGTCGAGGACGAGGAGTTCAAGAACGCGCAGACCGCCGGTGGCTACGCCAAGGAGATGAGCAAGGAATATCAGGCCAAGCAGGCTGCGCTCACCGCCGAGCACATCAAGAAGCAGGACATCGTCATCACCACCGCGCTGATCCCGGGCCGGCCCGCGCCAAAGCTCGTCTCCGCCGATATGGTGAAGTCGATGAAGCCCGGCTCCGTGCTGGTCGACCTCGCGGTCGAGCGCGGCGGCAATGTCGAGGGCGCAAAACCCGGCGAGGTCGTCGAGGTCGATGGCATCAAGATTGTCGGCTACACCAATGTCGCCGGCCGCGTCGCGGCGTCGGCTTCCGGCCTCTATGCCCGCAATTTGTTCTCGTTCATCGAGACCATGATCGACAAGGCCAACAAGGCGCTTGCCGTGAACTGGGACGATGAGCTGGTGAAGGCGACCGCGCTGACCAGGGACGGCGCCGTCATCCACCCGAACTTCCAGCCGAAATAAGGAGAGAAGCCATGGAGCATCTCGCGCAGGCCGTCGATCCCTTCGTGTTCCGGCTGTCGATTTTCGTGCTCGCCGTGTTCGTCGGCTATTTCGTGGTGTGGTCGGTGACCCCGGCGCTGCATACGCCGCTGATGTCAGTCACCAACGCGATCTCCTCGGTGATCGTGGTCGGCGCGCTGCTCGCCGGCGGCGTGGCGAACGTTTCGAGCGGCAGCGGCTGGGCCCGCGGCTTCGGCTTCGTTGCGCTGGTCTTCGCCTGCATCAACATCTTCGGCGGCTTCCTTGTCACCCAGCGCATGCTGGGCATGTACAAGAAGAAGGCCAAATGAGCGGCAACCACCTCGGGATGGTGAGGAAAACGGGGACCTGAGATGAACGCCAATCTCTCTGCACTTCTCTATCTGGTGGCGGGTGTGCTGTTCATCCTGTCGCTGCGCGGGCTGTCGAGCCCGGCGTCGAGCCGGCGCGGCAATTTGTTCGGCATGATCGGCATGGCGATCGCGGTCGCCACCACGCTGGCCAACCATCCGCCTGCAGACACCCTGGCCTGGATCCTTGTCATCGTCGGCATCGCCATCGGCGGCGCGATCGGTGCGGTCATTGCGCGCCGCGTGCCCATGACCTCGATGCCCGAACTGGTCGCGGCCTTCCACTCCCTGGTTGGCATGGCCGCGGTGCTGGTCGCCGCCGGTGCGTTCTATGCGCCGGAAGCCTTCGACATCGGCACACCCGGCAATATCCACAAGCAAAGCCTCGTCGAAATGTCGCTCGGCGTTGCCATCGGCGCGCTGACCTTCACCGGCTCGGTGATCGCGTTCCTGAAGCTTTCCGCGCGGATGAGCGGCGCACCGATCATCCTGCCGTTCCGACACGCCATCAACATCGCGCTTGGCCTTGCGCTGGTGTTCTTCATCGTCGGGCTCGTCATCTCCGGCAGCGCACTCGATTTCTGGCTCATCACCATCATCGCGCTCGTGCTCGGCGTGCTCATGATCATCCCGATCGGCGGCGCCGACATGCCGGTCGTGATCTCGATGCTGAACTCCTATTCCGGCTGGGCCGCGGCCGGCATCGGCTTCACGCTGGGCAACTCCGCGCTGATCATCACCGGCGCGCTGGTCGGCTCATCTGGCGCGATCCTGTCCTACATCATGTGCCACGCGATGAACCGCTCGTTCATCTCGGTGATCCTCGGCGGCTTCGGCGGCGAGACGGCGGCGGCCGGCGGCGGCACGGGCGAGCAGAAGCCCGCAAAACTCGGCTCGGCCGACGATGCCGCCTTCATCATGAAGAATGCGTCCAAGGTCATCATCGTGCCCGGCTACGGCATGGCGGTGGCGCAGGCCCAGCACGCGCTGCGCGAAATGGCCGACATGCTGAAGAAGGAAGGCGTCGAGGTGAAATACGCCATTCACCCGGTCGCCGGCCGCATGCCCGGCCACATGAACGTGCTGCTGGCCGAGGCCAACGTGCCCTATGACGAGGTGTTCGAACTCGAGGACATCAACTCCGAATTCGCGCAGGCCGATATTGCCTTCGTGATCGGCGCCAACGACGTCACCAACCCCGCCGCCGAGGAGGACAAGACCTCGCCGATCTACGGCATGCCGGTGCTGCAGGTGTGGAAGGCGGGCACCGTGATGTTCATCAAGCGCTCGCTGGCCTCCGGCTATGCCGGCATCGACAATCCCCTGTTCTATCGCGACAACACCATGATGCTCCTTGGTGATGCCAAGAAGGTCACCGAGAACATCGTCAAGGGGATGTAGCGTGTTCCGATATTCGAGAAGCATGATTTAGTTCAAAAGCCTAGCTTAAGCCGATTATGACCTGCTCCCCATCCGAGATATTAAATGATTGCCGCCGAAATATTCGCGGAGGGGCAATCGAGCGCGACGACGATTCATCCAAATTTCATCGCGGTTTAGCTTATGCAAGAGGATGCCGCGAACGCGCGCCGCGAGTAGCCCGCCACGTCAGCCGCTAATATGGCAGCCAACCTGCGTCCGACCCGTGCTGGCTGCTACTAGCTAGAGGCTCGTCATCGCTTACTTCCGACGGAATCAATTCGGTGATCACATCTGATGCTGACTACCTGAGAGCCTGAGGCAGTTGCTTCTTCATGTGATCCTTGGACATCGCGTCGTCTTTCTCCCTTGGCATCAAGAGCCTGGTTCCTGCAGTTCCACGCGAAAGCCTGTGTCCGACTCACGCCCCCTCTACGCCGGTCGCTGCCCGCCCGGTCTTCAGGCATCTGGCGGACTTGTCCCGGGATGACGAGACGGTCCTGGTTTTGACGACACTTGAATTCATAGCGACGCGTCCTCGGAGGGTTCACTTTCGTTCGTCTTTCGGACACTCACCTGCTCGGTTTAATCCGGACGTTTGATCCGACGCTCACCACCACGGCTCTTTGCCGCAGCAGCTCGGACTGGTTTGAGACCCGCTCATGAAAGCCGATCTCGGGGGGCCGGCCGGCCCCATCATTCTCGCAGCTTTACAATCGGCTTTTAGTTCATGTTGAACTCCTTCCGTTGCTCTGCAGCACACTCTCGTCGATGAAGACCAGCCGCTCAGGTTCGACGCGACCTTGATACTTTGTCCGCTGCGCGCGCCGGCGCGCCACGTCGGGAAGATCGCGTTCGCCAGCCACCACCCGTTTTTTTGAAGCGGAGCTTCTCGGCGTGCACGAAGTCCCACACCGAGTGGTAGTCGACCTTCAGACCGCGTCCGGCAAGCTCGGCAACGAGCCCGCGTATGGTGAAATCGCCGTCTTTGATCCGCTGCGACAGCCAGACCGCGTGATCTCCCGAAATTGCGTTTGGCTTGTGGCCGCCCATCTGGCCAGGAGAAACGCTGCCGGTCTCCTCGACCCGCTGCATCCAGAGGATTGCCGTGCTGATCGCAACCCCAAACTGCTTGGCGGCCTGATTGCGGGACATTCCGCCCTTAATCGCGACCACCACACGCTTGCGAAGATCCAGAGAGTAGGGCTTGGCCATCCATGCTGGCCTCCTCCCAGCCAGCATGGTGAATCAGAAAACAACTGATTTGGGAATCTTGAGGGTTCTGTGAGGTCGCGGGGCAAAAGCCAGACGCGCGCGCGGTGGCGCGTGCGACCTCATAGAAGCCGGATTGAACGAGCTGCTCCACGTCCGAGCAACGGGCGAGCTTCAAGGCCGATGATCTTCGAATTGCCTTCAGTAAATCGCAGCGGTGCATCGTCCTTTGGATCCTTAGATGGGTTGAGATACCGTCGGTCACTAATTTATCTATGATTATTCGACTGCAAGTGTCCATTCATTTGAAGTGCCGCTTGCCGACGGCCAGAAGATTGTTGGCACTTCCACTCCAGCAACAAATTCAATGCCGCGCCAGCGGCTTCGTTCAATCCCAAATCGATTCAGCTTAACCCCATCCCGCTTTAGAGAGGACTTGATAGTGAAATCACTGACAGTGCTTCGCGTAGCTCGACCCACGAACGATCTCGACGCGGTGGTTCGGTTTTACAGAGACGGCCTTGACTTACAGGAGCTCTATCGCTTCGAGGGCCATGATGGGTTTGATGGCGTCATGCTTGGTCTTCCGGGCCAGGCGTATCACTTTGAATTCACCCGTGCACACGGACATGATGCCGGGAGAGCGCCAACCAACGACAACCTCGTTGCTTTCTACATTCCCGATGTCGCCGATTGGGAAGCTGCGGTAGTCCGGATGAAACGGCACGGCTATGCGCCGGTTCGGTCCTTCAATCCGTATTGGGACAAGGATGGTGTAACGTTTGAAGATTGTGATGGGTATCGGGTGGTACTTCAGAATTCTGCCTGGAAACCCTGAATAGCATCCGAGTGGAAGGGGCGGTTTTTTCTTTTCACCAGCGACGTCGGGTACCGCGAGTCACTTCAGGCGTGAAGCAACGTGATCGATAGCCATATCGAGCGCCAATTCAAGAGGCCGGGTGGTGCGCGTGGTCTGGGCCAGCAGCAGGCCTCCTTGCAGTGCCGTCAATACGGCGGTGGCGAGGGCGTCCAGGTCAACAGTCGACTTGCCTCCAGATCGGTCGCGCATCGCTTTGAATCCTGCGATGAGATACGCCTCCCAACGTGCGAAACTTTCCGCAAGTTGCGCGCGCGGTTTTGGAGATTCGGCCAACTCTGAGACCAGCGATCCAAGCGGGCAGCCACCCGCGCATTGACTTTTGCGGGATATTTCGACCACTGCGTCCCGCCATCGGCGTAGTCCGGCAAGGGTTGTCAATCCGCGCAACATCGACTCCTGCGCAGCAAGCACACATTCGGTCTGCCGCCGGATCACCGCGAGCACCAGGTCGTCCTTGTCCGCGAAGTAATGATAGAGCTGCGACTTGCTCGTCTTGCTGGCCTCGAGAACCGCGTCGAGGCTCGTGCTGGCGACTCCGTGAGCGCGCATCAGGTCGGCTGCGGCCCCAACGATTCGTGCCCTTGTTGCTGTCCCGCGAGCCGTCCGTGGCCGCTCAGTTGCGCTGCTTCCCGCCATGTTGGCAACCCTACTTGACAGCGAAGGATTCTGCAAGCAGAGTGGACTAAATAGTCCAATTTGAGAGATCGAGATGTCTGCACTTCGGAACGGCGCCCCTTTTCCTTTCCTCACCATTAACGCCGTGGGTGGCGGCGCCATTTCGCTGCCAGGCAATCTGGCAGGCTCCTTCGGTGTGATTCTGATCTACCGGGGATCCTGGTGCCCGTACTGCAACGCACAGCTCTCTGCGTTCTCCCGCGCGTCCGCAAAGTTTTCCGAACTTGGTATCAAGGTCGTCGCTCTCTCGGTCGATGATGAGGCGACCTCTGCGGCGCTGGTCGAGAAGCACCATTTGGCATTTCCGATCGGATACGGGGCCAGTGCCGACGCGGTCGCTGCGGCCACCGGCGCCTACACCAATGACGATCCGCGCTACCTGCAATCCACCGGCTTCGTCCTTGATCCGGACGGCAAGGTGATCACCGGCGTGTATTCGACTGCAGCAATCGGCAGGCTCGTCGCCGACGACGTCGCCGGCTTCGTCAGCTACGTGAAGTCCAAGAAGTGACCGGGCGCTTGCCAGGAGGGGGCAAAATCTATGAGTGAAAAGCAGGTTGCTGTCGTGGTGGGCGCCGGGCCTGGTCTCGGGGATGCCTGGTCCGGCGATGTGCCCAGGCGGGCATGAAGGTGGCCGCAGTCTCGCGCAGGGGCGGCCGCCCGGGATGATCGAAGATCGCAATCTCGTTCGCGGCTACGCCTGCGACGCGACGGTGGGTGCGGAGGTTACCGAGATGTTCGCACGGGTTACCGCGGAGCTCGGTACCCCCCGATCTGGTAGTATACAATGTCGGAACCTGGGATCGCGCCGGCATTCTCGATATTTCCGACCAATTGTTCGAACGGGCGTGGCGTACCGGCTGCTTTGGCGGATTTCTTGTCGGCCGGGAAGCCATCAGGACGATGCTGCCGCGCGAACGCGGCACGATCATCTTTAGCGGCGCCACTGGATCAATTCGTGGCGGTCTTGGCTTTGCGGCCTTTGCCGTCCCAAAGTTCGGTCTTCGCGCCTTGGCGCAGAGTATGGCTCGCGAATTCGGTCCAAGAGGCCTTCACATCGCCCACGTGATCATCGACGGCATGATTGGTCAGGAAGGTGATGCTGAGTCCGACGATGTTCTGGCCCCGGTTGCGGTCGCGGAAGCTTATTTCCAGCTTTACCAGCAACAACGCAGCGCCTGGACGCACGAGATCGATCTGCGACCAGTCGGCGAAAAGTTCTAATCGACGATTCGCGCCGTCCGTCGCACATGCTCGGACTGACTTGCCAGCTTGACACCTTCGGGGGCATAAATTGGAAGCAGCGTTCATGACGGCTGTGAGGTTTGCGGTGACGCAAATCGTCATCGATCACTGCTGATTCTCCTAGTTTTGATCTGGGCTATCAGTTGGCCGGTGATCAAGGTCGGCGTGACGACAGTGCCCGCGATTTGGTTTGCATGTCTACGGTACATGATTGCGGCCATTTGCCTGTTTGCTCTCGTGGCCCTGCGGCGAGAGCTGGCTCTTCCATCACGATCGGATTGGCCACTTATTGTCGTTTCAGGCACGCTGCAGATGGCCGGCTACTCCGCACTGACCGGTCTTGCGTTGACCGTACTTCCGCCCGGACGTGCTTCCGTCTTGGCCTTTTCTACCCCGATTTGGGTTGTCCCTTTGGCCGCGTGGTGGCTTCGCGAACGAATTTCGTGGTTCGCAATGTTTGGCGTGGCGGTCGGGTTGTCGGGAGTCTTTGCAATTGCGGCCCCTTCCATCCATCTGGAAGGAAAAGATCAGATCGTCTCCTACGCCATGCTGATGGGTGCGGCGGCTGCTTGGGCGATCTCCATCGTCTTCGTCCGCTTGCATCGCTTTGCTGCGACAACCCTGGCCCTTGCTCCCTGGCAGATGCTGGTGGCAGCGGCTCTCCTTCTGCCGGTAGCCTTGGGTGTCGAGGGCTCGCCGCCGCCAATTGGAACGGGCGGCGCAGCATCGCTCGCATATGTTGGTCCGATCGCGACCGCTTTCGCCTATTGGGCGGTGGTGGAAGTAGGTCGCCATTTTAACGCGGCTACGATATCAATGGCACTGTTGGCAACTCCAAGCCTTGGCATTCTGATCTCCGCTCTTACGCTCGGCGAAGCCGTGGATGCCTCTCTCACGGTAGGTGTCGTCTTAATCGGAGCTGGAACTAGGTTGGCGACGGCCACTTCCGACCGCAAGACAGGTGCAATCCCACCGGAGAGTACGTGACAGATAGCGCCTATCTTGACCATTAGCGTGGGGATGCGCTCTCATCGGCAGGGCCATGGTCGCGCCTGACAGTTGGGTGATGAGTCCGCGTCGTATTTCTCTTAACCATCGGTTTTCTCGTGGCGGCCCTCAAGAAAGTCCGGCTATAGCGACGGACGGGATTTCTTTAGGCCTCTCCGCTTCGGGGCATCCAGCAGGGCGAATACCGGGCGCATCATCCCCTCAAGCAGTTCGCGGTCGGGATGTACACGGGCAAGAACCCGGATCGCGAGCAGGACGCCCAGAAGCAGCCTGGCGAAGTCCTCGGAGGTGTGCGAGGTACCGATTGTGCTCTCACGCTGGCCCGCAGCGACGCAGCGTTGGAAGAAACTCTGCACGTCGCTCAGGAACGTTGCGACAATCTGCTGAAAGTCGCGATCATCCGGCACGTTCTCGAGTGTCGAGTTGACGAGCATGCAACCGCGCCGCTTCTTGTCCGTTAGCGACCTGTCGATGATCTCGTGGAAGAAGGCTGAGATCGCCTCGCGGGCCGACAGAGAACACTCGAGCCGACGAATTCGTTCGCGAAACGTCTGTTCGAGATATCGATTGAGGGAGCTCCGGTAGAGGCCTCGCTTGTCGCCAAACGCATTGTAGAGGCTGGCGCCGGCAATGCCCATTTCCTCGGCCAGATCGCGGACCGAGGTCGCCTCGTAGCCGTGAAGCCAGAATTGCTGGATTGCGGCGTCTAATACCTCGGCTTCGTCGAATTCTCGCGGCCTTGCCATATCTCGGTCGTCCTCATCCTTTCAAGCCTTCAGATATGCGAACAACAATCCATTATCACCCCGGTCTCCGGGATTGAAGCGTTGTATCGGCCGCGATGGCGAGCTGGGGCAAAAGATCCTCATGGCAGGCCTTGCCGTGCGGGCGAAAGTTACCTAATATAGAACGAATGATCTAAAACGAGCTTTAGGCCCCGGCCGTCGCCTGGGCGCGGAAGAGCGATGCCCACTCACGTCGACGAAGTTCCGTCCGCCATCCGGTCCAAGTGGCCTTATTGTCCGCGGTTCGCCGATGTGAACGGCTGGCGGATGCATTACGTGGACGAAGGGAAGGGCGATCCGGTCGTCCTGCTTCATGGCAACCCGACCTGGGGATTTCTCTATCGGGACGTGATCGCGCCGCTCGTCGCATCCGGACGGCGGGTGATCGTGCCTGACATGATCGGTTTCGGACTCTCCGAGAAGCCGACACGCGAGCAGCACCATACGCTCGACGGCCACTCGGCCAATCTGACCGCGCTCATGCGGCAGCTCGATCTGTCTAGAATCGCGCTGGTTTGCCACGACTGGGGCGGCCCGACCGGCTTGTCTTTCGCCATGAGCAATCCGGAGCGGATTCGAGCCCTTACCGTCATGAGCACTTGGGCGTGGCCGCTGCCGCCGGCAGAATTCCACACGCGAATCTTCCCCTGGCGCATGATGCACGCGCCGCTGGTTGGACCGTATTTGTTGGGCCGCCACAAGGCACTCGCCGGGCGTGGCGTCTACCTCTCCGTCGTTGACCGGGATAAGTTCGCTACGACAGCTCAGGCCGCCTATGAGGCGGTTCTGCCAGATCCGGCGACGCGGCTGCTCACGTGGGTATGGCCGCGTTGGATCCCGCTTGATCGCGAGGCACGCGCTTTCGAGCGCTTCGAATGGCTGGAGAACGAGCTCTCTCGCTCCAAATTTCCGACTTTGATCATCTGGGGCCGCGAAGATGAAGTTTTCGACGCCGCTACTTTCTCGAACCGGTTCAAGCAGATGATGCCGCGCGCCGAAGGTCCGTACATGGTGACGGGACGCCACTTCCTTCAGGAAGACTCGGGTGTTGAGATCGCGGGTCTTATCCGCAGTTTCTTGGATCGATTGGATCAGGCGGAGGCTGGACGATGAGCGACGTCGAGACGATCGATACGCCGGATCTTTCGGGTAAACGATTTGCATTCGCCCTTGCCGAAGATCGCGTCGGGCACTATCCCGAGTTTCGGTCATTTTTCGCACGCACTTTCGATCTGGATCGCAGGGGACTGAGCGAGCCGGGATTCATTCGTGCTCCCTCGGGACGTCCCTATGCGCTCATCTTCATCGGCCGTAGTGGAGAACCGTTTCCATCGGGCCTTGAAATCAGCGCCGTCGTCGACGCGCTCGAACCGATTGAGGGCGACGTATTGGACCGCGATCTTTGGGCTATCCTGCGATGGATGATTGCGGGTGTCGGGGGTGCCTGGACCGTCGACGATCTGGACCGGACCGGCAAACTGTATCGCGTCCCCGCCGCGGGCGGTTAAGCCGCCATCGCTTCCCAAAGTCGCCCAGGAAGACGGCCGTTCGACTTTCCTCCGCGAGCTCGACAAAGCAGGCAATCGACCCGCTCCGATAACGCAGATGTCCCATGTTGTGGGTAGGGCTTGAAAATATTTAGATCGAGTGATCTAAAATATCATGTAAACCTGCCGAAGACGATGGCAAGCTATGACTACAACCGTCATGCGAGCGATGAGAGAGAAGACGCCCGCGCATTGGCCTGAGAACTCACTTACGGATCCGCGTGGGCCGGGCACGGCCAGTATTAACGGAGAAACCGCGTGATTCGCTTCTATTTCCACCCGACACCCAACCCGGCAAAGGTCGCACTCATGCTGGAGGAGATCGGCTTGCCATACGAAGTGGTCCCGGTGGACACCAGCAAGGGCGAACAGCATAGGCCGGCGTTTCGTGCCATCAACCCGAACGGCAAGGTGCCCGCGATCGTCGACACGGAGGGGCCCGGTGGCAAGGAGGCAAGAGTCTTCGATTCCAGTGCCATTCTTTTCTACCTCGGCGACAAGACCGGCAGGCTGATCGGCTCGCCCGTCGATAGACCCGAATTGCTGTCCTGGTTGTTCTTCATCTCCAGTGGTCTTGGACCGTTCTCGGGCCAGGCCGTGCACTTCCAGCACGCTGCCCCCGAGAAACTGCCATACGCCGTCAATCGCTACCGCCGCGAGGTAGAACGCCATTACGAGGTTCTGGATAGGCATCTGAACCGACGCGACTTCATTGTCGGAACGGAATTCTCTATCGCCGATATTTCCGCGTGGGGATGGCTCGATCGGGCCGGCCGCGTTCTTCCGGGCGAGACCAGTCCGCTGGCGGCATTTCCCAATCTCGAACGCTGGTTCCGCGCGGCGGATGCGCGTCCAGCGGTGGCGAGGGCCCGGGCCGTCGGCAAGGAGCATGCCTTCAAGAAGGAGATGGACGAAGAGACGCGGCGGTCGCTGTTCCCGTCGAACTACCCGAAGGCGAGCTGATAGCGGGCGTTGTCCCCTCGTTTGGAAAACATTGAAAGAAGCTCAACATGAAACTCACCGGCAAACGAGTTCTCATCACCGGAGGATCAAGCGGAATCGGTTTGGCGATCGCAGAGGCCATGCTGGCGAAAGGTGCCCGAGTCGTGGTTACGGGTCGACGTACCGATATTTTGAAAGCTGCGATCGATCGCCTTCGCAAGGCCGCCAGTTCTATCGATGGGGTAGCAGCAGACGTCGCTACCGAAAAGGGTAGAGCGGCCACGCTTGCCTTCGCGCTCGAGAAACTCGGTGGCCTTGACGTGCTCGTCAACAATGCCGGCGGCGTCAGGGCGGGGAGGCTGGAAGAAACGACTGCAGACGAGATCCGCAGCATGATCGAGGTAGATCTGGTGGCGCCGATCATGCTTACGCGAGCCGCGTTGCCTGCGCTGCGCGAGAGCAAGGATGGTCTCGTCGTCAATATCACCTCGGGCATTGCGCTCGTCGCCGCGCCATTCTATGCGACCTATGCCGGTGTAAAAGGTGGCCTCGCCAAGTTCGGCGAGTCGCTGCGGCGCGAGTTGAAGGGCGAGGGGGTGCATGTGATGACGGTCTATCCCGGCGCCACCGACACTCCCATGATGCAGACGTCGAAAGCCGGCCCTGAACTGGGATTTACCCGCGAACCAGCCTCGGCGGTCGCTGATGCCGTCATCGAGGGCATCGGAAAAGACGCCTTCGAGGTCATCCGTGGCGGTGAGGCCCGCGCCAGGATGATAGCCCTGAACCGCGACGATCCCGCGGCGCTCGACAAGCGCTTTTCCGACCTCAAGCCGGCTCTCGCCGAGGCGGTTCGAGACCACTCGGCACTCTGATGCTCAAGATCTGGGGACGGACAAACTCGATCAATGTGCAGAAGGTGCTGTGGTGCTGTCACGAACTCGGTCTCGATTACGACCGGATCGACGCGGGCTTGCATTTCGGGGTGACGAACACGCCGGAATATTCCGCTATCAACCCGAACCGGCTCGTTCCAACCATTGAGGACGGCGAGGTGAAATTGTGGGAATCCAACGTGATCGTCCGGTACCTGGCGCACAAGTACGATGCAGGCGGCCTTTGCCCCGCCGACCTATCGACCCGCTTCGACGCAGAACGGTGGATGGATTGGCAGGCGACAGTGTTTTGGCCGGCCTTGCGGCCCTTGTTTATCGCCTTGATCCGGACGAGGGCCGCGGAGCGTGATGACTCAGCGGTTTCGACAGCCGAAGCCCAATCGCTCTCGGCGGTTCGGATACTAGATCATCGATTGGAAGATCAAGCTTTCCTCGCCGGCCGCGCTTTCACGATGGGAGATATTCCGGTCGCTGCGACAGTTCATCGATGGTATTCGCTCGACATCGATCATCCGGAACTACCCAATGTCCGGCGCTGGTATGACCTGATGCGAGGCCGTCCCGCCTTCCAGCGGATCGTCATGACGCCTCTAAGCTAGAGGAATCGACGCCCCAAGGGTACGGCCACCTAGAAGCCAACGCTTCAACTAAACGTGTAGGGACCTGCTGGCAACGAGGTCGCCCGGGCAGCGAACTGTCTTCGAACGATATCGGAGACTCGACATGAGATCACGCCAATTGCTTTTTCTCGCCGCGCTCGCCGCTCTTTTTCCCGAAATTGCATCGGCAGCAGAGCGTCCCGTCGTCGTCGAGCTCTTTACGTCGCAGGGATGCTCGTCCTGTCCGCCCGCCAACGCATATCTCAATGAGCTGTCAAAGCGGCCCTCGGACATCCTGGCCCTGGCTTTTCACGTCACCTATTGGGACTACCTCGGTTGGAAGGATCCGTTTTCTCTGAAAATTGCGACGGATCGACAGGATCGGTACGGCCGCCTTTTCGGCGACGGGTCGTATACGCCGGAGATCGTGGTGGATGGCTCGACGGGCGTGGTGGGATCGCATCGTGATGAAGTTGACCGCGCCATCGCAAAGGCGAGGACGAACGGCACGACCGTCGCGGACGTGCATGTTGTGGTGAAGGATGGGAAGGCGTCGATCGACGTAGGGGCGGGCCAGGGCGTTGCGCGCGTTCTTCTCGTGGGCTTCGACCGCGAGCATGTAACACCGATCGGTCACGGCGAAAACCGAGGACGTACCATGGCCGAAGCAAACATCGTTCGGTCGTTTCGATCGGTTGCCGAATGGAGCGGAGCGCCGATCCATCTCGACGAACAGCTTCCGGACGGCGAGCAGGTCGCGGTTATCCTCGAAGCTCCGGACGGACGAATCGTAGGCGCGTCCAAGGCTGTAAGGGCCGGTTCTTCTTGACGAAGCACGCCCTCGAGAGTTTGCCTCGAGTTCCAGGGACGGCGATCTTGATGGCCGAGCGCGACCCGCGCTCGGATGGGAGCAGCCACTTGCGCCAGTCCATAAGGGCTTGAATCCAGAAGGCTCTCGACTTTCTACGCCCGAATAATCTATTGGCTGCAGTCTATCGGTGCGAAAAGGCTATCCGACGACGCGACACTCGACGCAACTGCGGTCGTCAATCGAAACGACCACGTGATCGCCTGGCTTCACCGAATGAAGGCCTAAAGGTGTCCCTGCCAGGACGATGTCGCCTGGCTTCAGCGAGCAGCCGAAGCGGTGAAGGTCTTGGCGCAGCCATTCGACTGCTTCCTCGGCGCCGCCCTCCATTGCCCAGAGACCTCCCCGCTCGAGCGTTACTCCATTGATCGCGACGGATAGCACTTGCGATCCCGTCCAATCAGCGAGGCTTGCGGCGACATTCCGATCTGAGAGGACGGCGCCGCCGTTGATGCCATTGTTGGCGACGAGTTCGACCAGAGTCTTTCGCGCGCCGCGAAAGACGAAATGATGGAGTTCGATGACGGGAAAAGCGGCTTCGATGGTGTCATTCAAGCCTATGCGGACAGCCATCTCGCCCTCGATGGCGAGATTGGCGAAGCTACGATAGCGCAACGTCTCGCCGGAGACCCGAAGCTCGCTACGGAAGAGTCGCGCATGGATGGGGCCGCTCATCCCGAATTGCTCGATGATGCCGGGCCCGATGCAGCCGACCTTGTATCCGGCCACCTCATCGCCGCCGGCGCAGCGCAGGCGCGCAACACTCATCTGCAACGCGTAGGCATCGTCCAGCGAGAGCGAAACATTTGGATCGGCGAAATAAAGTCCAGGTGTGCAGGCGCGATAGTTCTGCCACTGGCGGGCTGCAAGGGTTTCAATCTCGGTCGGATATAGCGGTTTTGCCTGCTGCGTCATGAGTTAGACACCATACACACTTGCGTGGAGATACTCGACCGTCAGATCATTCTATCAGACGTAAGGTCAAGATCAAGAAGCACCTGGTCGCGCAGCGGCACACCATCGATAGCGATTCCTTCCGGATAGCCGCTTGCTGGCGTAAATGCATCTTGTACGATCTTGTATTCGGAAGCCCTGCCGCTGATAGAAATGCAAATTCCCGATGTCCGCGGTTGCGGTTGAGATCGCTCGCCGGCAAGCCTTGATATTGTTACGACGATCGCGCCCTCGCGCGTAACATTGAGGAGATTACCGACGAAGTAGTTACTTGGGTAGCGTTGTTCAGGCTGCGATACGGCGCGCGCTCCGCGGGATACTTGGCTATGACAACAGAGGATCTCATTCGGGCTCTGGCCGCCGACAGATATGTCGGGAGAAAGCCGCGGATGGTGCTTCTGATGGCGTTGCCGCCGGCGACGGCCCTAGTAGCAATCCTTTTCTTTACGAGAATTGGATTTCGCGATGATATCGATGCTGCTCTGCATACGGTGCGCTTCCTCTTCAAATTTCTTGTAGTCGTGCCGCTAGTGGTAGTAACTCTCGGCGCGCTGTTCCGATGCACCGGTCCCATCATGGTGTTCGGCTGGTGGGCGAAGTTATTGCCGCTCCCGCTGCTTCTGCTTTGCGCTGGCGCTGCTGCCGAATTGCTTGTGGTGCCGAGCACGAACTGGACGACATTCCTGATCGGCTCCAACGCCGTGAACTGCATGACGCTCATTCCGCTCCTTGCCAGTGGTCCACTTGTGATCTTCATTGCGGCGCTGAAGAAAGGTGCGCCGGCGCGTCCTGGGTTGAGCGGCGCGATGGCGGGTCTTGCCGCCGGCAGCATCGCGGCGGTCTTCTACGCCTCGAACTGTTTCGACGACAGCCCGCTGTTCGTCGTCACCTGGTACCCACTCGCCATTCTCACAGTCGTATCCGTGGGCTACTTCGCCGGGGAACGGTACTTGCAATGGTGAAGCCGGGGGCCAAGTCGACTTAGCCTGGCCGACACGAGAATACATCGCGTGGGAGGGCCTGCCACGTGTCCTCTACGGCGCATGTCTCCGCTGTGCACCGCCGCCGCGCCACATGATCATACGTTATCGAGCCTTCAGATTGATCCGAACTTGCGGCGAAGACGCTCGGCAGCAAAGTCGACGAAGGCACGCGTTTTAAGCGGCAGCAGGCCCTGACCGGTGTACACCAGATTGACGGGTGAGGGCTCTGGCTCGAAGTCGCCGAGGATGATCTTGAGTGTGCGCGCATGGAGCGCAGCAGCGATCTGGTAGCTCAGGACCCGCGTGATGCCGAGACCTGCCGCGGCGGCATCAATCGCCGCCTCGGCGGTGTTGACGACGAGCCGGGACTTGATCGCGACGGCTATCTCGGCCTTGCCGCGGGAGAACTTCCACTCAGTCGGCGACATCAGGCCCTCGAATGTGACGCACGGGTGCTCTCCGAGGTCGCTTGGATGCAGGGGCAGCGGACGATGACGCTTGAGATATTCCGGACTCGCGCAAACGACACGTCGCACGCTGCCGAGCCGCGTTGCGATCAGGCTGCTATCTGGCAAGTTGCCGATGCGGAGTGCGACGTCGACATGATCCTCGGTGAAGTTGGTGACGCGGTCTGTCAATATGAGGCGAGCGTCGATATCTGGGTAAGCCTTGAGGAATTCGACCACCATGGGAAGCATGTGCAGCCGGCCGAACACGATCGGCGCGGTGACAACAATCTCTCCGCGCGGAGCCGCGTATTCGCCTGCCGCAGTGCGCTCCGCCTGATCCACGGCAGCAAGGATGTCCCGACACGCAGCGACATAGGAGCGCCCCGCGTCGGTCGGTTCGAGGCGCCGACTGGTTCGTACGAGAAGCTTCGTACGCAGGGCTGTCTCGAGGTCAGACACGCGGCGGCTCACCGTGGCAAGCGGGACGTCAAGCTTGCGTGAGGCGGCCGACAGGCTGCCGGCATCGACGGCGGCTAACAAAGTGTTCATGGCTTCGAGCCGGTTCATCCTGCATTCCGTAAATTGGAAGGATTGTTCTCGATTATATGGTCTCCTCCATAAAAATGGAAGGATGTATCTGAGGCGTGTTAGCCAGCAATTTAGCACAAGATAAAGGGTCTCCCCATGTCACGCCTTCCCATCCCGGCATCCATCGCTGATGCTCCGCCGCCTGCCCAACCGCTGTTGGAGGCCGTCAAGAAGCAACTCGGCGTCGTGCCGAACCTGTTCCAGCTCGTCGCCAACAGCCCGGCGGCGCTCGAAGGCTACCTCGGCCTTTCCGGCGCGCTCGCGAAGGGCCGGCTGCCGGCGGCGACACGCGAGCGGATCGCACTGGCCGTCGCCGAGATCAACGGCTGCAGCTACTGTCTCTCCGCGCATACATATTTCGGGAAGAACCACGCCAAGCTCGACGACGGAGAGATCGCGGCCAACCGGAACGGCGGCTCGAATGATCCGAAGGCCGACGCCGCCGTCCGCTTCGCGGGGAAGGTTGCAACCTCGCGCGGCCATGTCACCGACGAGGATGTACGTGCCGTGAAACTCGCAGGCTACGACGATGCTCAGGTGATCGAGATCGTCCAGCACGTCGCGCTCAACACGTGGACGAACTACATCAATGAGGTCGCCAAGACCGAGGTCGATTTTCCCGTCGTGACGCCGTCGCGCAACGCCGCGTAAAGCCACCATCCAGCCAGCAACCAAACCATTCAATCTGAGCGCGTCGTCCTTGATCGGGACGCCGCCCAGTCCCTGTTTCGCAAAACAAATGACCTCCTCGAAATTCGCAACCGCCTGGCGCTCGCCCACGTCGTGGCTGACGACTTCGCTCCTGTTGGGCTGTGCCGTCGTCGGCGCGCTCCTCGCTGGAAACACATCGCCGGCGTTTGCCGCTGATCCATCAAAGCCCGTCTACAGTACGCCGCGAACAGCCAAACAGGTGATGTTCGGTACACTCAATGTCGATGGTCTCAACATCGCCTACCGTGAAGCCGGCGACCCCAAGAACCCGAAGGTCGTGCTGTTGCCGGGCTTTCCGGCATCTTCGCACCAGTACCGCGATCTGGTCGTCGCCCTGGCGGACCGCTTCCACGTCATCGCCCCGGACTATCAGGGTTTTGGCAACAGCGACGCACCCGACCCGGCGAAGTACGCCTACACATTCGATGCGATCTCAGTGACGATGGAGAAGTTCCTTGTGGCGAAGGGCTTCAATCGCTTCGGCTTGTACGCGCAGGACTACGGTGGTCCGGTCGGCTTCCGCATCGTCGGGCGTCATCCCGAGATGCTGGAGTGGCTGATCGTACAGAACACTAACGCTTACGAGGAAGGCTTCACCAAAGTGTGGGACGGTCTGCGCGGCGCCTTGTGGAAGAACCGCTCGCCAGAAACGGAAAAGCCGCTGGCGGGATTCCTAACGCACGATGCCATCAAGGGGATTTATGTACACGGGGCTGCGCATCCGGAGGTCATCAGCCCCGACAACTGGGAGTCGGACTTCGGCTTCATGCAGCGCCCACATTCGGTGCGGATGAACCTCGATCTGTTCTACGACTACCGCACCAACGTCGCGCTCTATCCGGAGTGGCAGAAGTTCTTGCGCACCCGCCAGCCCAAGACACTGATTTTCTGGGGTCAGGACGACATCTTCTTCACGCCCCAAGGTGGCGAGGCGTATCTGCGCGATCTGCCGAAAGCGGAGTTGCACAGACTGGCGGCGGGTCACTTTGCAGTCGAGGACAATCTAGACTACATCGCAAGCCATATGAAGAAGTTCTACGACGCTTGCGTGAAAACGGCGAATTGAAGTCGCGCCGTTCGGGCCGCGCGCGAGAGTTCCAACGCGCGGCCTGAAGCCAAGGCACAACGAGGCTGAGAGTCGCTGCGCCTGGACCCCACTAGGATCTCAGCGTCTTCGGGACTAACAGTTTCAATATGTCACGCCCCGAGTTGGGGGCTGTCTCAGCAATCAAGGAGAGCAACCGCCGTGTCACGGCCACCCCTTCCACCTTTTACCCTGGAAACCGCAATTCAGAAGGTCCGCATGGCTGAGGACGCGTGGAATAGCCGCGATCCGCAGCGCGTGGCACTCGCCTACGCAGAGGATTCGCGCTGGCGCAACCGCGCCGAGTTCCTCCAGGGCCGGCCGGCCATCGAGCAGTTCCTCGTCCGCAAGTGGATGCGGGAGCTTGACTACCGACTGATCAAGGAGGTCTGGGCATTTCGCGAAAACCGCATCGCTGTGCGCTTCGCCTACGAATGGCACGACGACAGCGGTCATTGGTTCCGCAGCTACGGCAACGAGAACTGGGAGTTCGACGAGGACGGCCTAATGCGCACGCGGATTGCCAGCATTAACGACCTGCCGATCAAGGAAGCCGATCGCAAGTTCCATTGGACCTTGGGACGCCGGCCCGACGATCAGCCTGGATTGACCGAGCTGGGACTTTGAGGAGACGAAAGTGAGCAGCACGACATATTCCAGCGACGTAGCCTTCACCAGCGCGGTCAAGGCGGTGCAGGAGAGGAAGGGATCGCGCAAGTCCTACGCGCGGATGGAAGAGAACGGCTCGTGGTCGACGACGATTACCCCAGATCTTGCGGCGTTCGTCGCGTCGCAGACCAGCGTCTTCCTCGCAACAGCCAATGCCGATGGCCAGCCCTATGTCCAGCACCGCGGCGGACCGGCGGGGTTCCTGCGCGTGCTCGACTACACGACGCTTGCGTTCGTAGACTACGCCGGCAATCGCCAATACATCACAACCGGGAACCTGGCGGAAAATCCGAAAGCGTATCTGTTTCTGATAGATTATGTGAACCGCCGACGGATCAAGATCTGGGGCACGGCTCGCACCGTCGAGGGCAATGCCGAACTGATCGCGAAGCTCATGCCGGCAGGATACAGGGCGCGGCCAGAGCAGGTGGTGCTGTTCACCCTCGCGGCGTGGGACGCCAACTGCCCGCAGCATATTCCGCAGCGCTTCGATGCCGCCGATGCCGCCGCCGCGCTCGCCGAGCGGGATACGCGGATCGAGAAGCTCGAAACCGAGCTCCGGGAGCTGAGAGGGAGGGTCGAAGCCCAACATCCGTCCAACGGCTGATGCCCTACTGGCGGTCGCTCGACCGATGCGGGGCAGAGCGTTCACACAGCGGACATGGTCGCTATAACCCCCTGACCTGTCGTCACAATGCTCGGACGCGTCGCATTGAGCGAGGATCGAACCCTGTTTCTGTTTGTCTTCGCGACAGCCAACCATGCGCAATCAGAAATGGCTGACCCCGAGGCGCAAAAAGTAATGCTGCGCCGAATGTTTGACGACGGAAAGTGGGAAACTTCGCGCATTCTTGCCGAACTGGAGCGTGCAACGGATATCTATTTCGACCGCGTCAGCCAGATCAAAATGCCGATAAGGTCACGGGGCCGCATCGCACTCGTGGGCGATGCGGCATTCTGCGTATCGCTGATGGCCGGGCAGGGTGCAGCGCTTGCAATGACTGCCGCGTATGTCTTGGCAGGCGAAACTGGCAAGTCAGGCCAGCAATATCAGAAGGCTTTTGGCAACTATGAACAAATTTTGAGGACTTTCATCGAATCAAAGCAAGAGGGTGCCGCCCGTTTTGCATCGGCCTTTGCGCCAAAGACGCGATGGGGCCTCTTTCTGCGGAATCGGATTATCAAGGCGAGTGCGGTTCCTGGAGTGGCCCGGCTTTTATTCGGAAGAGATATTATTGACACACTCCGACTTCCTGACTACCGCTGGCGAACATTTTGTACTCCTGCTGATGCAAACTAAAATGAGCTCTCGACGAGCCTGTCGAGATGCGAGGATTGGCCTGGAGCCAATGGCGAGCGGTAACCTCACAGCGCAATCGGCAATTTTAGCCCGGCAGCGGTCATGAATTGATCGGTGGATGAACTCCATCCCGATGGAAGGGCTCCTGCCATCGACCGACCTGCTGGCTAACCTCAGCTCTGAGAGAAATCTGCTCGACGGTACCGAACTCAAGCAGACCACCTACGCCCTTGACCGCGAGTCTCGGAAGACGGCGCTTGCTCGTTTCCTCTCCAAAGCCGTCGGCGAACCCTCCGGAGATGCCGAGCAAGAGCCGCGCCGCGCAGCTTGAATCCGCGGTGCCGGTCGAAGGCTCACCGGACCTCATCGAAATCGCCTTTCGGACGCCAGCCAATTGGATCGGCGATCCAGCGGTTGATGTCCGATTCATGCCAGCCGGTCCCGTTGGTGCTGATTTTGAGCTGGGCCGGGAACGTGCCCTCGGCGATCTTACGGTAGATGGTGGGCCGGGACAGTCCAGTCCTGGCGAGGACGGTTTTCAACCGGATGATGCGGTCTGGTTCTCGCATGGCCGCACTGGCTCCGGCTGGCTGTTTCTGATGGCTTCTGAGACCAGACAGGACAGCCGTTGCAGGCCCACAAGAGAGTTTTTAGCGTCGCCGTAGTGTGGCGTAGAGCCAGCCGAAAAAAGGATAGATCAAATTCCGAGGCCCCGGCCTCTCCCGAGGTCGATGCCGTGAGTGAAGGCCAATTCGTGGCTGAGCCGGCGGCCTGATTCGAACGCGATCCCGAGCTCTCGCTTGCGATTGGAGAGGATGGACTCCAGTTGCGGATCGCGTTCGAGGCTTTTTGCCAGGTCCCTCATCGCCGCGCGCGTGGCCTTGTAGCCGGACATATCGCCTGCCTGATAATGGCGCAGGCTGGCGTGCTCGAGCTTCCGCCAGCGCTCCAGAAAGCGGTCGGCGCGGCGGCTCGGATCGATGCGGAGTTCGGTTTCGAGCTGGAGCGCGCGGATAGCGCGGTTGATCCGGCCGCCGGCCGCCTCGCGGGCCAGTTCTGGGTCCTTCTTGTAGGCGGCTTCGGCGTCGTGCGAGCCATAAGGCCGCACCTCCTCGAAGACCTCACGGGCCTTTTGTAGTTCTTTCACTTGCTCGGGACTCGCCTCGCCGCCCATCTCCTGCGCCTCGAAGATCGCATTCGTGGCGCGGGCATGGCGCACGAGCGCTCGGGTTCGCACGCGACGCAATTCCTTTTCCGGCTCTTCCGCCACCTTCCTTTCCGGCGCTTCGGTTGCGCGCCGCTCAGCTCCCGTACCGCTCCTTTCCCTTTCCGGCGTTTCCCGATCCGGCCTCCGTCCACCATCCGGGCCGGTCACATCTCCGGGAGAGCGAAGGCCGTCGAACATGTTGAGTACCTTCTCGGGCACGACCCTGCGCACGATCTCGGCCACGCGCTCGCGGAAGGTGATGCCGCGCCGCTCGGCATAGCTTTGCGCCGGATCGGCACGCTCGTAATCCGAGGCCATGTCCTTGGCCCGGTCGCGCGATAGGGTACGGGTGAGCCGGTCCGGATTGGCAAAATCGTCGCGTCCGTAATGCAGGTCCAAGCCGTCGCGGTGCCGCGACAGGGCGACATAACTGCCATGGGCGTCCATGCCGGGCGTCGCCAGCACATGGGCGCGATCTACCGTCAGGCCCTGCACCTTGTGGATGGTTGCGGCATAGCCATGGTCGATCCGGTTATAGTCCTTGAGGTCGAACCGAACGGATCGACCGTCATCGGTCTGCACGGTCATGCTATGCCCATTGACCTGTTCGACGGACCCCAGCGTGCCGTTCTTCACGCCAAGGCCCCGCTCGTTTTGCAGGAACATGACGCGGTCTCCGCTGGCGAAGTTTCTCGCGCCGCGCTCGACTGCCACACCCACCTCATCGCCCAGATCGCCGACGGCCCGCATCCGCTCGCGCGCTGCCTCGTTCAGTGCGAGGACTTCGTCATTGGTATGGGTGAGGATGATCCGGCTCTTGTCGGGCGACGCCTGCCGGTCGCGGTCCCAGCGCTTGATCAGATCGCCGCGCGCTTGCTCGCGTGTTGCCGCCTGATGCACCATGTCGTGGGAGCGGTAGGCTTCCAGCGCATAGCCGGTTCGGCGATTGGCGAGATCACGAGTGGCGCCCCGCTGCCAATCCTCCCGCTGACGGCGCACCTCGCCGATTTCCGCCCCTCCGTGGCGCTCATGGATCGACCGGAACGCCGCACCCGCCTCGATAGATTGCAACTGCCTGATATCGCCGACCAGCACGACCTTTGCGCCGGCTTCGGCAGCATGGGACAGCACGCGCTCCAACTGGCGCGTCCCGACCATGCCCGCCTCGTCGATGACAAGCACATCGCAAGCGGTGAGCAGGTCCCGACCCTGATGCCAGCCATGCTCCAAGCTGGCAATGGTGCGCGACGCGATGCCCGATCCGCTTTCGAGGTTTTCTGCCGCGATGCCGGACAGCGCCACGCCCCGGACCTCGTAGCCCGCCGCCTCCCAGGCCTCCCGCGCCACGCCCAACATCGCGCTCTTTCCCGTTCCGGCATGGCCGACCACGACGCCTAAATCGCGCCCGTCCGTGACGTGCGCCAGCGCATCCGCCTGCTCACCCGAAAGGACAAGCCCGCGCGCTTCCCCACGCGCAAGAGCCGCTTCGCGATCCGCGTCACGCAGCTCATGGCGTTCCCGTTCCGCCATCAGTTTAGCGGCGTGGTGCAGGCGCTGTTCCGTCTCGATCATGTCGAGGGTGGTGAACCGATCCTCGCCCCGAGCGTCCTTGCCGAGTTCGACCAGATCTGGCGCGCTGCGCATCGCGCCCATGACTTCGTTGAACTGGTCGATCCCGTCGCTGTGACGATGCGCGAATTTCGCCATGTCGCGTTGCGCGAAGGTCGATTGCTGCTGGGTGATCGCGTCCAGCCCAAGGGAGGGATCGGCGATGATCCGCGCGCCATTGCTGCGCGCGATCTCGCGGTGCATCTCGGCGCGGTCGGCTTCTAGCCCTTCGTCTGCGGTGCCCCGAACCTCGATGCGTTTAGCGGGCGCACCGATCTGGCTTTGCGGCTCCAGCGCAATGCCCTGCGCTTCCAGACTGCGATGGTCGATCCGTGCATCGATGTCGAGTTCGGCCAGGCGCTCATTGGCGATCTCCGCCCAGCGTTCGCGCCAGCGCTCCACCATCTCAGTGCGGTTCCACTCCCGCACTTTTTGGCCAAAGCCGTTTTTGTCCACCGCGCGCATGGTCAGCATGACATGGGCACGGGGTTTGGGCATGCCGTCCTCGGCCATGTCCCAATGCACATTGAGATCGGCGATCATGCCCAAACCAACGAATTCGCCCCGAACGAAGTCGCGGGCGAGTTCGATGCCGTCGCGCTCACTCATCTCGCGCGGGATGGCGAATTCGATCTCGCGGGCAAGCTGTGCATCTTTGCGGATTTCGGACGCCTCGACATCGTTCCAGAGCCGCTCGCGGTCGCGCCACACCTCCGGCGCATGCTCCGGTAGCATCACCTCGGAATGAACGACGCCGCGTTTGGCGGAAAAATCCTGATCACGCCCGAGCCGCTCGTCGCGCAGCCGCGAGGCCGAGCGGTAGGCGGCTGACGCCACCGCGCTGGAGCCGGCTTTGCGGCTAATGACCTTGACGTGAAGATGATAGATCGCCATCGCGAATAGATCATCTACACGGCGAAGCGCACGTCGGCACGACGTATAAGCGCGCCCTCCCTCGAAAAATTCTCGGGCGGGACTACCCCGTCCCAGGCCGTCCTGACGACTTTGCAGATAATTCCCAGGGCTCAACTATCATCGGTCCATCAACATTTGCTGGAGGGCGTGATGCGCAAGCCGAGGGATTTCGACGGGGAACTGAAAGCGCTTCAAGACAAGGCGCGCGACCTCAAGAGCCGCAAGGTGCAGCAGCTCGGTGAACTGGTCATTGCCACCGGGGCGGATAGCCTCAGCGCGGATGAACTGGCGGGCGCGCTGATCGTGCTTGCCGAAACGAAAGAGGCCGGAAAGAGGGAGGCATGGGCGAAGCGCGGCGCCGCGTTTTTTCAAGGCCGGGCAAGGCGAAATGCGCCGACAACTGACCGCAACACGGACGGCCCTCCTGCGCAACCGAGCGGCGCGCAACCGGCATCAAGCCGCGAAGGCGCGACATGACATGCGCACATGGCAGGTCGAGCGCCGCAAGCGCACGCGGCACCTCATCGAACTCGGCGGCCTGGTCGTTAAAGCCGGTATCGTGAACCTGACCGGCGACGACCGCGCCACCATTCTCGGCGCGTTGCTCTGGATGGCCGACAAGCTCAAAAGCGATCAAGGCGAACGGGCACGAGCGCTATGGGCTGCAAAGGGGAAGCAGGCGCTCGAGGCAGACCCGGCAACACACAAGGGGACAGATCGAACTGTTTCAGCAGTTCGGTCGTTGATGTGCGCGCGGCATGAAGAGGCTGAACGTTTACAAGCTTGGCCGTGTGCGCCAGCGAAATGCCCCGATTGGTAAACCAGCCAGTAGCCGTAGGCCGAGGCATGCGACTGCATCAAATATGGTTGGAGCGGTGCAATCTGGCGCCAGTCCGTCTTGGATTTCTTGAGGCAAGGGTTATAGTGCACTATATGAGAGCGAAGGCGAACGTTGAACTCGACGCCGGCACCAAGACATTTGCCTCAGGCCTTCTGCCGGATTTGATCGCTGTGCTGCGCCGCAGCCGTGAGGGCGACCTTGTGGCCGTGATCAGCGGCGATCCAAGTGTCGGTCCCGAGCTCGAGGCATGGTGTCGCTTCACCCGTAATAGTTTGGTCGACGCGGCGGTCGAAGACGGTCGCACGCGATGGGTGCTTCGGTACGGAGAGGCGCCTGAGAATGTGGGAGAAGATCGGCCTGTCGGTTCGCGCTTGTGGCTCTACACCAACTTCGATTGCAACCTCAGCTGCGATTATTGCTGCGTACGCTCGTCACCCAAAGCACCGCGGCGGGCTCTTGGTATCGCGCGGATACGACGGATCGCGATTGAGGCCGCCGAGCTTGGCGTGAGTGAGATTTTTGTCACCGGCGGCGAGCCGTTCATGCTGCCGGATATCGGCGAGATCCTTGCAGCCTGTGCTGCTGCGGCACCGACCACCGTCCTCACCAACGGCATGCTATTGGCGGGACGTCGGCTCGAAACGCTGCGCTCATTGCCGCGCGAGCGCGTAACTTTCCAGATTAGCCTCGACAGCCCCACGCCGGAGCGCCACGACAGCCATCGTGGCAAGGGGACGTGGGCCCGAGCGTGGAAAGGGGTCAAGCAGGTCCGCGCGGAAGGTTTCCGTGTGAGAATTGCGGCGACAGTATCATCTGACGCAGAGGCCGACGAGTTTCGCGGCTTCCTTGATGTCCATCACGTCGGCGAGGAGAACCGGGTGATCAGGCGAATTGCGCTGCGAGGCTCCGCTACACGGGGCATCGCTTTAGCAAGGGCAGACCTGGTTCCCGAGGTGACGATTACGGCGGAGGGCGTGTTTTGGCATCCGGTAGGAGCCGAGGATAACGACCTTCTGGTCAGCCCAGAAATCTTTCCGCTCGCCGAAACCTTCGCAGCTGTGCGCCGCGCCTTTGATCGCGAAACTGAGCACCATCGCCGATTGGCCAGGATTTTCAACTGCGCCTGATGGTTTCGTGGAGAGCGTGCGTGCCGCCGCATCAGTTTTGGAAGGGCCGCTAAGGTCGCGTCAGAAAGCCCTGCTTAGCCGACGCTTCTCGCAAATCCGCATACGGTTCGAGCTGCGGGGTTATCCACTGTCGCAGCCCTTCCGCCTCGAGCACGGGACGATGCACCGGGTTGTCGAAACTCATCCCGAATAGCGCGTTGGCAAACTGCTGCTCCAGTGAGGGGTCGAGATCCGACCGCGTCGTGAACATGCAGTGATTGAAAGGCCGCGAGGTCCAGATCTCGGTCAACGCGCCCTCCGGCACCAGGCGCTCGGTGCGCACGGTTTTCCAGAATGGGCTGCCAATTGCGCCTGCATCGGCGCGGCCATCGAGCACCGCGCGAACGACCTCGACCTCGCTTGTGCCTGTATCGCCGTGCTTGCCAACGTCGCTGTTGAACCGCAGCGTTTGGAAGTCCTTCCCCTCAACCAGCCCTTCGCGCTGCAGAAAATAAACCGGGAGGATTGCCGCATGACCGCTGTCGCGGCTACCGAGAGCCAGGGTTCGGCCCCTAAGATCAGCAAGGCTAGCGACAGATCCGCCGGTGACCGCGACGATCTTGGTCGTCCAGCCGATATCCGTATCGCGCATCGCGACAGGTCGGCATCGGTGGTCACTCCAGGCATCGGCCTGGACGTAGGCGAGGTTCGTATTCCATCCGATATCAATGTGCGGCAGAGGCTCGCCGGCTGAGGCCAGGAGGGCGGCGACCTGCGCTTCGTAGCTCTGGAACAGCACCACCTCGACCAGTAGGCGCGCTTCCTCGTGGAAGTAGCGTCGCATGCCCTCCCAGATTCCGACCACCTTTGGATCATATGCGACGGCGCCCACCCAGATCGTTCGGCTCATGATTGCTTCTCGCTTCTCAAGCCCATATTCGAATGTGATCGATCGCGATCCAGGCGCAGCCGAACTGCACGGCGCTCTCGCGTTCAGAACAGTGGTATTCCCAAAACGGCTTTCCCGATGAACTCGCGCAGCACATCGCCCGTCGGGGCCATGACCGCGCCCGCATGGGCATCGCGGAACAATCGCTCGATGGCGAGATGCTTGGAAAACGCAGCCCCTCCGCACGCCCGCATCGCCGCCGAGGTCACGGCGATGGCAACATCGCCCGCCGCCGCCTTGCACTCGAGTACGCGTAGCATGGTAGTATCTCGGGGGCGCTCAAGATGATCGACAAGATCGTCGAGGCGTGCTGCAAGCCCGTCAGTGTCGATCTGCATCGTCGCTAGCTGTGCACGAAGTGTCGGCAGACTCTCGCCGAGGGTCTGGCCCAAATGCTCGAAGCGAGCGCCATTGAGATGCGCCGCGGTCCCGGCCACCGCAGCCCGGCAAAGACCAAGCGCTACCGCCGATGTTCCGAGATTGAATAACGGAAGCACGACCTCCAGCATCGCCTTGAACCCGGCGCCGTCGTCGGTCAGCTGGAGACCAGGTGCGATCTCGCAATCTTCGAGGATCATCGGCGCGGACGCGTTGGCGCGCAACCCAAGACCATCCCATGGGCCGGCAACCGAGAGGCCGCTCGTGCTTCTGTCGACAAGATAAAGGGTTGAATCTGTTGGACTCTTGCCTTCAGGTGCAAGCGCCGAGACGACGTAGCTTTGCGCATGACCGGCGCTTGTCACCCATGACTTCTTGGCCGTGAGGTGCACGTTGACAGCGTTCCGAGTTGCACGGGAGACTGGCGCCCAGAAGTGACTGCGCGATCCGGCTTCGCTAAACGCCAGGGTAGTCAGGTGTTTTCCGGCCGCGATGTCTTTTAGCGTCTGCGCGACCGTCGCACTCGGGCGAGCCGCCGCGATCGTTGCGGTACCGCTCATGTGCATCAAATAAACCATCGCGGCGGACGCGTCCGCTTCTGCGAGCGTTGCAACGACGGCAGCGAACGTGCGCGGTCCCAGGGCCGAGCCGCCGACCTCGGCGGGTAGCATGATCCCCAGCAATCCCGCCGAACCGAGCGCCGCGATTNNGCGATTGCCTCGGCCGAAAATCGAGCTTCCTTGTCGTTCTGCCTGGCCGCCGGTGCGAGAATGCGATCGGCGATTTCTTTGGCATTCGAAACTGCGGTCTCGTGATTCATGACGACCCTCGACACCCAGGCGCTGCCTACCAAGTTCGGAAATATCGCCCCGCCTATCCGATCCTACGCGACCGGCACCATCGGATCAACACAACGAGCTTCGGGGCTTGGCAAGTTTCTGCCAAACCAACAGCGAACACGGGCCGAAGGTATTACGTTCTTCAAAGCCATCTTGTTACATGGGTCGAAAACTATTTTTTGTGGCGCCGGCGAACCCTGGCGGCGCTTGCCCGCCGTTGGGGAGACCGCTACCAATGACCGGGAATGGCCTGACGAGACTTGTCCTGGTGATGGCGATCAATGACGGCGAGATCCCGCCCATCCTCGCGCAAAAGCATTACGCGAGTCCGTCCGCATTTGCGCCGGAAGGTCTGTTGCGCGAAGCGCGCAGGCAAAAGCGGATTACGGACTCCAGCATTCCCGATGTCTGCGTGCTCGACCCTGACGGCGACATCGTGCGGAGCCTGCTTGCCCTTGGCGAAGCCCGGCTCGAACCGGGATGGGCCTGCTACCACACGCAGCTCCACACCTTCCGCCGTGGCGGGATTGATTTCGGAATTGTCGGCTGCGCCGTGGGTGCCCCTTTCGCGGTGCTGATCGCCGAGCAGATGTTCGCATCAGGCTGCAAACTGCTGATCAGCGTCACCTCCTCCGGACAGATCGTGCCCATACGCCCACCGCCTTATTTCATCATGGTGGAACGTGCGCTGCGCGACGAAGGCACCAGCTATCACTATATGGCAGCGTCGGACTATTCGCATGCTGATGCCGGATTGATCACGGCTCTCGACGGTGCATTCGACGAATGTTCCGTGCCGGTGCTTACCGGCACGACCTGGACGACCGACGCGCCGTTCCGTGAAACCCAGTCCGCAATCGACGCTATGGCCCAAAGGAACCTGATGGCAGTCGAAATGGAGGCCGCTGCGCTTTACGCGTTCGCGCAAGTCCGTCAAAAGCCCGTTCTGTGTTTCGCCCATGTGACAAATCAAATGGGACGCGTCGATGGAGATTTTGAAAAAGGCGAAGCGGATGGCAGTCGCGACGCGTTGCAATTGATCGCGATCGCCGCCCATCGCCTGCGGTCCCGGCTGCCGTGAGTGCCGCGGCGATCGGGATCATCTGCAAGGCGCCGCAGCCCGGCCGCTCAAAGACACGGCTTGCGAGAGCCATTGGCGAAGTTGCAGCGTCGGAGCTGTCCGCCTGCTTTGTGCGCGACGTGGCCGCGGCAATCGAGGCGGTGCCTGCGGCACTCGGCAGGCGCGGCTACGGCGTCTACGCTCCGGCGGGTGCGGAAGACATCATGCGTCGCCTGCTCCCGGCAGAGTTCGAGCTTCTGCTACAGGCTGGCAACGACCTGGGACACGTGCTGCTTGGCGCGACACGCGCTCTCCTGGATGCCGGACACGACTGTGTCCTGCTCGTCAATGGCGACAGCCCGACGCTGCCAAGCCGTTTGCTGATACAGGCTGTTGAAGCCATGCGCGAGCCCGGAGATCGGATGGTGCTTGGGCCAGCAAGCGACGGTGGCTACTATCTCATTGGCTTGAAGCAGCCGCACAAGCACTTGTTTACGCAGATCGCGTGGGGAACGGAAACCGTGGCCCGCAGCACATGCGAGCGCGCCGCCGAAATCGGGCTTGCCGCAACGCTGCTGCCGGAATGGTACGATGTCGACGACATCGAGACCTTGCGTTGGCTGCAGGATGAGCTGGCCGGGCGCTCGACCCGTTTTCGCGGCGGCGGATTTGCTCCGGCGAGCCGGGCTCTTCTGAAGGACGTACCGCAGGTAAGCAAATGAAGCCCTTGCGACGAGCGATCACCGGTCAATTCGGTCGACTGATACGCTCCGACCACAAACTGTCTTCGCTTCGCGGGCTCGCCGGCATCGGTATCGTCCTGACCGGTCTAACCCTGGTGACGCCTTATGCCTTCGAGACGGCCGGTGACAATGCCTTCATTGCTCTGAGCATGGTTGCAGGTCTGCTGACGATCGTAGCGACGAGTCTGGCGGAGCGCTCGCCACCTGATCGCGCACTGTGGCTTATCATCGGGCTAGCGATCGTGCTGAGAGCCTATGTGCTGCTGTTTGATCCACTTCTGTCCAGCGACGTCTATCGCTATGTCTGGGATGGCAGGGTTCAGGCCACTGGCATCAATCCTTATCGCTACATGCCAGCCGACGAGGCATTGGTGTTTCTGCGCGACGGGATGATCTTTCCTCACATCAACCGCGCGGATACCGCCGTAACTATCTATCCTCCGGTGGCGCAATTCTTCTTCTTCATTGTCACCCGGTTCGGTGAAAGCGTGACAGTGATGCGCCTCGCGCTGCTGGGGTGCGAGGCCGTCACAGTTGCATTGATCATGCTCCTGTTGCGGCGCATGAACCGCCCGGTGACGCGCGTGGCTGCCTATCTTTGGCATCCACTACCCGTGTGGGAGATTGCCAACAGCGGCCATGTCGACGCGCTGATGGTTGCGCTGATGATGTTGGGCCTGTGGATTGCCCTGACCGGCCATGCTCTCCGTGGAGCCTTCGTGATCGCGTGTTCGGTGCTGGTGAAACCGTATGTTGCGCCCGTGCTGGCCGACATCTGGCGCCCGTGGGATCTCAAAATGCCGCTCGTGCTGATCGCCACCATCGCGCTCTGCTATCTTCCCTACTTGTCGCTCGGTTGGGGAGTTCTTGGATTCCTGACGAAAGGTTACCTGATGGAAGAGGGGATCAGTGCCGGCAACGATCTCTGGCTGTTGTCGCTCTGGCGGCTCGTGGCTGGCGAGCATCAGGGTGACGTCGTCGCTTACGTCGTGCTGGCCGCGCTTTTCCTCGTGTTCCAGGGTCTCTCTGTGGCCAGCAGCTCTGATCGCAGCATCGCTGCCCGTCTTGCCGACCTCAACATGCTGTTACTGATCACCCTCCTGTTGTTGTCGCCCAACCGTCCTTGGTATTTTCTCGTCATTATGCCATTCGCCGCCCTGTGCGGCTCGGCGCCAACGTGGGTCGTGTCGATTGGCGCGCTGCTATTGTCCGAGCAGCTCGACTGGGATTTCTACATCCCGAGAATGGTGACCAAATCGGTTCTGTTCGGAGGTCTCTTGCTGGCCTTGATTGTTGCGAACTTGAGGACCCGCATGCAGCGGACTGCAGACGAAGGGTTGTCGCAATGAGCCCCTCCGGCAAGGGTATGGAGACAGGTACGCAGGCGCCGTTCGACCCGCGCCGCTATCACGAGTCGGTCACGGGCGAGCGTACCGGGGTCGCGGAGCGTCCGCCGGTCTGCCTTTACCTGGAAGTGACCAACCGCTGCAATCTGCTGTGCACGACCTGTCCGCGCACCTACGAGGAGCTCGAGCCTCCGGCGGACATGAGCTGGGATCTGTTCACGTCGATTGTCGATCAGGTACCCGCGCTCGCGCGTGCGGTTCTGCACGGTGTCGGCGAGCCGATGCTGGTTGCCAACCTGCCGCGAATGGTCAAATACCTGAAAGAGCGCGGCGTCTATGTCTTGTTCAACACCAATGGAACGGTCCTCAGTGAGCGCAACGGCCGTGCGCTGATTGATGCCGGACTCGATGAGCTGCGTGTGTCGCTCGACGCCTCAAACCGCGAGAGCTTCAAGGCGATACGTGGCAGGGACTATTTCGGTCGCATCATCCGCAATGTGCGTGCGTTTCGTGAGCTGCAGGAGCGGGAGGGGCACACCAAGCCGCAGGTTTCCATGTGGCTCACGGGCCTGAAGGAGACTGTCGAGGAGCTTCCGGCATTCGTGAAAGTTGCAGCCGAGATCGGCGTCAAAGAAGTCTATCTGCAACGGCTCGTTTTTTTCGACGAAGCCGCCATCGGCAAGGCACGGCCCGATCAGGCACTGTTCGAACGCCTGACCGAGGGGGAAGCGGTCTATCTGAAACAGGCCGAGGATCTTGCGCGTACCCTTGGGCTGACCTTCAGTGCGTCGGGTGCAGCAAGCGAGCCGGGGCTAAGTTTGAAGGGCAGCTGCGACGGCTCGCCGTGGTCGCCGTGCCGACGGCCGTGGTCGTTGATGTATTTCACGGCCAATGGCCGGGCGTTGCCGTGCTGTATCGCGCCGTTCTCGCAGCACGGCTACGACAACTACACGCTTGGCCATGCAGGTCGGCAATCCCTGCATGATATTTGGAATGGTCCTGCGTATCGGGAGTTTCGTGCGGCGCTGCTTTCGGACGAGCCGCCCAAATGCTGCGCCAATTGCGGCCTGCGCTGGAGCCTGTGAAGGACGTGCAGCAGCAGGTCACGCACCGCCCGCCCATCGTTTCGGCCATCATTCCCTGCGTCGATGAGGAAACGGCGATTGGCCAAGTCGTAACTGCGGTGCTGGCGCAGAACGTGAACGAAGTCATCGTTGTCGACGGAGCCTCGCGGGACGGCACGGCCGAGCGGGCAGAGGCCGCCGGTGCTCGCGTGATCGTCGAGCCGCGACGCGGCTACGGTCGCGCTATCAAGGCGGGCATCGCCGCTGTGCGCGGCGACGCCGACATCATCCTCTTTCTCGATGGAGACGGCAGCGATCCCACGGAGTTCATTCCTGACCTGCTGTCGCCGATCGTCGCTGGAAAAGCCTCTCTCGCTATCGGCTCACGCGTTCGTGGCGCGCGCGAACCCGGCAGTCTTTCGCTACAGCAGGTCGTCGCGGCTCATGTCGCAAGGGTGCTCTTGCGCCTCCTCTATGGCGCAAGCTTCACCGACATGTCGCCGTTCCGTGCGATCAGGCGGGACGAACTTGGGCGTCTCGGCATGAGGGAGGAGACGTATGGCTGGAATCTGGAAATGCTGATGCGGGTCGCGGCCGCCCGCCTGCCGGCGCTGGAAATCGCCGTCGGGCAGCGGCGTCGGATCGGCGGGGTGTCAAAGGTCTCGGGCAATCCCGTCGCGGGGGTCAAGGCGGCCTGGTCGATCTCGAAGACCTTCGTTCGCCTCGCGCGCGAGCTCAGAACTACCCGCAGACAGTAGTTCTCAGGAGCTGTGGTCAGCGCGTGCCGGCGCGATTCTCGCAGGCAACGATGTCCCGAGGAGATTTTCGATTCTCTGGTGGCGAAAACACCGCCAGATATCCGCCATCGCCCGCGAGCTGATGTGTGGCGATCTCGCGATAGCCAACGGCGGTCAGTTCGCAACGCAACAGCTCGATTGGTGTGCCATGCTCCGCTGTCGGACGCTCGAGATCGACAATTCCTATCCGCGCGCTCCGCTTCAGGGCAGGCAGGAGGTTATAGAGGAAGGCGTAGGGCTGAGCTATCTCGTGATACATGTGCACGAGGATCGCGGCATCCAGCGAGGAAGCCGGCAGGCGAGGATCGTGCGGCTCGCCTAGCGCGAATTTGACGTTTGTCAGCTTCAGCCGTTCCGTTCGCCTGGCGAGCGCGATGAGGTAATCCCGAGTGACGTCCTGGGCGATGACGGAGCCGGTGGGACCGACGAGCCGGGAGAGGCGAACCGTGTGGTAGCCTCCGCCGGCACCAACGTCGCCGACTGTCATGCCTGGCTTGAGTTCAAGAAGGCGAGCGATCTGACCGGTCTCATCCAGTGAATCGCGACGCTCCTCGGAGCCGCGGCTTGGGCTGACGATCTGCGCAACTGCGCGCTGAGGCGCGGGAAACTCCTGTGCAGGGAGTCCTGGCCGAGCCAAATAGCCAATGTCGGCGGCGTGTCCGCAAGTTGCGGACAGACCCACAAGAAGCGTAACCGCGCGGGCCAGCGCCATCATCTGCTCGTCTCCCACGCAAAACGATAACGACTAGCCCGCGATGTTGAAGAACCAGCCGATAGATCCCTTCCCGTCGCGCACGGCAGGTACGTTGCGGTGCAGCCAAGCATCCAAGCCGAGACTGCGGCCTGCAGCCTCGAGCGCAAACAGGAACATCAGCAGGGCCAGGAACATGTACGTCCACGGCCACTCGGACGAATTGCCATAGAGGCCGAGCCAGAGTTGCAGCGTATAGGCGATGGCAAGCACGCTCACGAAACGCACCGCAAGACCGAGCAGCATCGATCCTGCGAACACCAACTCAGCAAGAAAGACGATCGGCCCAAAGATCGTCATGTGAGGCAACACGATATCCTTCATGAACGTACGGTGAAACTCGAAGGCTGCGCTGGTCGTCTCCTGTTCGGTCCAGTATTGCAAACCGTCGGAGACGGGCAGGGGCAGTTTCCACAACATCCCCTGGAACCACATGCAGCCGATCAGGACCCGGACTACCCAGATTCCGAGGTGTCGGCCGGTACGTTGCGTCGGATCCTCCCGCCAATTCTGGAAGGCCGCCGCAATGCCGGCGAGCAGCAGCGCCCAGAACAGCGCAAGGACTAGAAAGCGCCAGTTTCCCTGATGCAGATAATCATTCGTCGTCGCGGTCAGGAAATGCCAGGCATCGGTAAAGGGATTGGTCGGCATGTGGGCGCGCTCCGAGGACTTGAATGATCACTCTACGCTTCTGTTGATTAAATCGTTACTCTGTGCGTCGGCCAGGTGACAAGGCGCGCCCGCGGCGCCGGCCGGCACGCGCCTTTGTGGCCGCCGATTACGCGCGAATGCCGACATTCCGATGGTGAGTCTTTGGTGAGTTTCGATTTTTGCGCGCCGTTGAAGATATGCGCAAGCCACTGAATTTGCTGGCGCACCCGACACGATTCGAACGTGTGGCCTTCGCCTTCGGAGGGCAGCTGTTCGATAGCGAAGCTCTTGTGCACGTCGGCACAATTCGCCACCTGATTTGCCGCGACGGATCCCGTGTGCCGAGCGCTTTTTGTTTGGAAACGGCTGCTAAGCTATTGAGTTCGCTAGAGGCCATTTTGGCCATTTTTTCCAAGCGCCCCTTGAAATCACTGAATAATCAAGCGGATTTTGATTCCGCCATTCGGAGGTTCGATCCCTCCCGCCCCAGCCACGCAGTCTCGATTTCAATGAATATTCTTTTTGGAGCATAGAAATGCCCGCCAACAGCGGGCTTTCTTATCGCGCCCCAGTCTCCAGAAAGCCAAGTGCAATAAAATCGAACCGCAATACTCCCAAAGTCTCTGGCCTCGACATTGAAAGCTCCCGTTTTTCTGGAGACTGCATTGGAGATGAAGAAGAAACCACTACGTGGTGGCGATGGCGTGGTGCACTTGCGGCAGAGACGGGGTGCCGAAATGACCACCTAGCTGCGCGGCGGACTTCCCCTCGAGGGCTACAGTCCCAATGGGATTGAACCGCTTAAGGTTTTCTAGTGCGATCTGCGCACCCGTAGTTTCTTCTTGGTGCTAAACGGAATGCTCTATCAACCGAAGGGCTGATATTTCAGACAGTATCGAATCGCGAAGCGCTGGCTAATATTGGTGCATGTCCCGCAAAAACTCCCTGCCCGCGCTTGAAGACCTATTTCAGCTGCCCGAAGACTATCTGCGTGGACCCCAAAGCCAAGTGCTTAGACCAGCTCTGATTGAGGGCGTCGAGCGAACGACCGGCCAAGATCGGTTGTTAAAATATTGGCCCAAGACCGGTACAGATGCTGACAATGAACTTCGCGAGCTCTGGCGCCACGAGCGGCTACAGGTAGATCGCGTCATGAGCTATCCCGGCTCTGACGACTTATTCGCGGGCGTCGTGGCAATGATAGAGACGTTGGACGCGTTCTGCATTGTGCACGAACCCGGACCGATGCCGCTTGCAGGAAAGCTGAAGACTGCCTCAAAGCGTTATTGGCTTAGATCGCTCGAAATTCCGGCAAACCGCATTGTCCTTTGGAAAAACTTTGTTCGGCTCTCCAAGGCACTCGGAATCTTACATTCTCGGGGTCTTCTCCATGGCCGTATCGACGACTACGCAGTTTTCACGGAAGGTTTAGCTGAGCCAGATTTTCGGCTTGGTGGCTTCGAATGGAGTCTGGTGTTGGGAGAGCCGATACCGGCGGAGCCGTCGTTACAATCTGCCAGAGGCCGCCTTGAAAGTCTGACCTATTCCTATGCTCACGATTGGAGAGCTCTCGCATCGATGTTTGCGAAGCTTCTCGGCGTTGATCCGGAAGGTGTCCGGCGACAGGACCCGTATGTGGAGGAGGGCGATTTCGTAGAGCTTACTGAGATCGAAATTGAGTTGCTTCGCACGGCGATCGACCCGGATCGCGAAGACGTCGTTGAATCGAAGGCAATGACGCGAAGGGTGGCTGCAATTATTCGCGAGCTTTCAGGGCGGAACGCTCCACGGACTGGGAACTTCCTGTTACTTTTTCGACCGAGCCGGAAGATGGCAGAGGCGATCTACGACATCAGCGAAGGCGCTATCGACTCGGCGGATCTCGAAGCACAAAGGTCATTCGTGGTGAGCGACCTTGCGACGGGCGCAAGAGTCGCGGTGCCCGAGGGCGAGGATGATCCCGATCATTTGTTTCTGCTTACCGATACTACTTCCTATCGCTTGCATCCGTTTTCGGATCTTGGGGCTGCAACTTGGCAGGTCGCAGTAATTGTATCCGTTATGCCGCGGAAAGCCGGTTTCGCAATGCGCGATAGTGAGGTTTTTCCGATTCGGCATTCCATTGATGTTCTTTCCAACAAGGAGGCCGCCGGCAAAGCTCTCGCGCAAGTTTCCGGCAACGCCATAGAATGGACACTGCCGCTGGTGCGGGAGGGCGCTGCCGAAGAGGATCCCGAGACCAAAACGCTCCGCCTTGCGGTTTTGTTGGTTCAATCCGTGGAAGCTATTCTGCACACACTTGAGATACTGCCGGTCGAAGCCGTAGGAACGCGTAGGGAGGGTGGTAGGTTTGTTATTCAGATTGTGCCTCGCGAGACGGATCGAGACAAAATCGCCACAGCCATTCGTGGCCGTAAGACCGTGGATGTCATGGAAGCGATGTTTGATAAGGACGATCAAGGAGTCGACGTCGATTGGAGGATCAGCACTTCGGGAGGGTTGGGCGGGAGCGGCACAGGAGATGTTCCTGCTCGCTTCGTCACCGCTGTAAAAGGCCCGTCTGGAGAAACAGTCTACGAGTTCTCTGCTTTCGACGTTCCGCAACGAGAAGATGCGCTTTTTCTCCGCAAGAGCGGCGATCATGGCACGGAAAGTCTGATAAAGCGGAGGCTCCGAACGTCACGTGTGCTCGAAGAGCAGCGCGACCTGGTTACGATGTTCACCGATCCACGACGCAATTTGAGGGCTACTGGTGACACCGTTGAAAGAGACCAGTTTTTCAACGATCTGGATTTCGCAAAACAGGCAGCGCTTGAAGCGCTATGGTCGACGGCTCCGACACATCTAGTCGTAGGGCCCCCGGGCGTCGGAAAGACGAAGCTTGTCAGCGAACTGCTTCGTCGGAAGTTAACGACGGAACCCGCCATTAGCATTCTTGTCAGCGCTCAAAGTCACCAGGCGCTTGATCATGTGCTGCGTTCGACAAGTCGATTGCTATCGCAGACCGGGACAGACGCCATAATTGTTAGGTCGCCCGGGCCGGATGGCGCTATATCCACAGATGACGATATACGACTACGAGCGATCGGATATCTCGACAGCGCGGCCAGGTCCAAGCTTGTGTCGAGTGCGCCGGAAGGATTGAGGTCCGGAATTGCAGAGCTTCAGGAAGCCTTTAAGAAAGATGTGAGTTCAAAGACGTCGTCGACTGAGCGCCGAGAGAGTGAGGGGATGAGAGCTCACACTGCTTTGGTCTTGGAGTCAGCAAATCTTGTGTTTTCTACTAGCACGTCTTCAGACGTCGAGAGACTAGTTGACGAGGGCGCCCAGTTCGATTGGACCGTCATCGAAGAGGCCGCGAAGGCAACGGGACCGGACCTCCTGGCGCCGCTTGCACTGTCGGGACGTCGACTCTTCATCGGAGATCATAATCAACTGCCACCTTTCGATAGCGAGCGCATTTGTTCAATACTAGGAAATGGCTCATCTGTGCGAGCACTTATTGGAAGTGCCGATAAGACGATTGGACCTCTATTCTACGATAGCGGATTGGACGAACTAATTGCGCTTGCTCAGAACGACGAGGAACTAACGAAGATTCGCAAGATGGCGTTGCGCGTTTTCGAGCCATTTCGCGCTCTTGTGGTCGAAGATGAGTCTCGCAGAGCGGTTGCAGCTGGAGCCCGTCGCTCGGCATCCAGCGAGCTGTTGATTCAGCACCGTATGGATCCGAAGATTGCGCACCTGATATCGGCTTGCTTCTACAGGGGCCGACTTGAGACTAGCCCGCGCAGGAAAGCCAAAGCTTCGAAACCGCTACCGTTTTCATTCGGACCAGATTTTCCTACCTCACCACTTGTATTCGTTGACATGCCGCACGTCAGCAGGACCGGCAATGCAAGGCCAGTGGAATCCGATCGGCCCCGGTGGAACAATCCGACCGAGGTTAAGATGGTCGCTGATCTCCTCGAGAGGCTGAAGGTGACCGGACAAGTTGAGGAAAAGCCATCGTTGGCGGTGCTGGCACCGTATAGGTCCCAATTGCAGCGATTGAATAGCGCTGTAGATCTGGTGAAACTAAAACACTCAAGCCTGAGCGGTTTTAGAAGCTTCAACGATGACGAAAATTTCTGTGGGACAGTCGACTCTTCGCAAGGAACGGAAGCTGACCTCGTCGTCGTTTCGCTCGTCAGGAATAATCCGCAGACGGGTGTACCCGCTCTGGGCTTTCTGCGCGATTCCCGGCGAATGAACGTGTTGCTGAGCAGGGCGCGTTTGCAGCTAGTTATCGTGGGTTCTCTTGAATTCCTGCGCGAAGCTTCACGCCATGCAACCGATGATCAGAAGGATGAGCTTTCCTTCATCGTTCGTTTTCTCAAGACAGTTGATCAGTTAGCAAAGCAAGCCTGCGATCGGGGAGGACCAGCGGCAACTGTCATTGGAGCACACGAAGTCCGGCGAGGGCGTCGATGAGTGTGCTGGTCGCCATCCCAATTAGACGCGTCTCGGCGAAAGCGGTGATTGAAAAAGGGCGTGGATGGAGCGCGCTTGACGAACTAATTCTCTGGGCGCTTTCCCGAGAAAGCCAATCCGCAAGCAAGTTGGCCGATGAAATTGACGTGCCCCGGCGCGTAGTGCTCGCGGTGATATTGCGGATGATGCGTTTCAGACTTGTTGAGTCGGTTATTCTGGGTGGCGTTCCCGCCTTTCGGACGACGACGTACGGCAAAGCGGTGGTCGCTAGCGGGTCGTCGATACCGACCGCTAAACAGCGCGTCACTCGCAATGTTGCGTTCGTCTATGACACGATTTCCGGAACGGTCTACAAGCGGCGGGACGTTGAAGCCAAATCGGACTTGGCAATTCAGTCTCTCCGCGAGAACGGAATCGACGTTCGCAACATACAAGTGAGGGGAACGCTGCCCAAGACGACCCCACCGGAAAACTTCATTCGTATTCAGAAAGTACTCCGGGAGGATGAAAACCTCTTGTTCTTCGATGGGGATACGTTTGTCGAGAGACAGAATGAGTTCATGATGGTTGTCGTCGATGGTGACGATATGAGAGGCCTTCCAAGTACTGCTCCAGCTGCGCTGTTAGCGGAGGTTGCGCGCGTCGCCAAGACCACGCAGGCAGCGCGACCGATTGTTGTCGATTCGATGATCAACGATGAGGACGATCTCGCAATCGGTCCTACCGTTTCTACGCGGATCGACGACGCCGACATAGTATTCGGCGGGGATGGGCACCGTGAATTGATGAAGCGTATCCTTGGTAGTGCAACTAGGCGGATATTTATCCATTCGACATTCTTGAGGAGAGACGGTTTCTCGGCATGGACCCGGGAATTTCGCGAGGCCGTTCGCAGAGGCGCTAAGATAGATATATTTTGGGGTTCAGGCACCAGCGACGAGCCTGGCGAAAAGACGATGCGCGAAGCGACCGCGCTTGCGCAGGAAATCGCCGCCGATGAGATGTTGCGCGACCGGGTACGAATCCATCTGAAGTCCACTGGGTCGCACGCTAAACTGTTGATAGCTGATGATGGCGAAGAGAACTTTTTTGCCGTGATAGGCTCGTGCAATTGGCTCTACACCAACTTCAAGCGAATGGAGCTATCTGTCGTATTGCGCGAGCCGGCGCTGGTAGCAGCATCTCTTGAAGCCTTTGCAGCGCTTGTTTCTAAACCCGGCTTTCGAGCCGAAACGGCGGCGGAACTGCATACACGCGCTACCGTGCTTGCCAGGCGGCCGGCCGTTGGAGGTCCTCATGCAGCTCGACTCGTGCAGGGACAGTCGCACGATGCAGTATTGCGGGAGGCGAGCGGAAGTCGACCAACTCGTTTCATCGTTGCTAGCGACAAGTTTGGTAACTCGGCGTTTCCGAGTGCGATAATTCCGGCCGAGGTTGCGGCGGCCACTGCAACCACTGAACCTGTGGTCATTTATGGGAGCGTTGCAGGGAAGGTCACCGGTGTTGGCGCTGCAAACTTGGCGCTTGATGTTCGGGATCGTGGCGTACGATTACTGCGCATCTCGGAAGGATTTCACGCCAAATTTCTACTGTGGGGAGACGACGATATCGTCGTGACCAGCATTAACTGGTGCTCTTGGACATCTCCTCCAGGATCGACCTTGGGGGAAATCGGCGTTCACATTCACCGCACCGGATTGGCTCGTGCTCTAGCGATCAAGCTCTCGATTATCTGGCCTAGCCTTTGAATAGACCTATCTGAACGAGGGCACATGACGCTCCAATTGGTTGGTGAGCGCTTCTAGGCAGCAATCCGTATTGCGCTGTTCGAGCGCACAAGCGCCTCAATGCAGCATTGATGCCGATCAGACTACATAGGCGCGGTCCACATCTTGATGCATTCGAACATATTGGATGCGAACGTGCGGCGTATCGTGGCCAGCAGTGTCCGGACGATATGCGAATTCTCCCTCCAGATTCACGCGATCATGTTGCGGAAGGAGTTCGCCGATCTCTGGTTGCGTTACGGTAAGTTCTTCAGAGCGAGTGGCACGCCTTGTAATGCCTTTCTCTAGCAGGGTGAACAGCCAGAAGTACCGGAATTGGTAATTGACAGACTTAGCGGCTGATAACGAGCTGTGCGACGCTCTGACTTGCCACAATCAAAACTGATGCCATGTTTTTAGCTTCCGCGCGCCTGAGATATCTTTGTGGTCAATCATTTTCGGGAGAGACACCTAGCCGTGCCAGCCAATTCAGAACGTGAAAGCGATTTCGTCGAATTGAATCGCACATTCCATGAGCTTTCCGAGCACGCCGGGAAGAGCGACGATATAGACATCTCTCAAGTGTTTGCTGTCCGAAGCCAGATCTCTTGGGATGAGTTGTTAAAGAATCCCAGAACCGTCATTTTGTCCGAAGCTGGCTCTGGAAAAACTCAGGAAATTAGGCACGTTGCTGCACGGCTACGCGATGAAGGCAAAGCGGCGTTCTTCTTGCGGCTGGAGCTAATACCCGACGATTTCGAGATCGCTTTCGAAATCGGTTCAGCCGAAGAATTCGACGCATGGCTAGCATCGGCCGACGCTGGTTGGCTTCTGCTCGATTCGGTTGACGAAGCTCGGCTGAGAAGTCCTCAGGATTTCGAACGTGCAATTCGAAGACTTGGTAAGCGAATAGAAAAAGCGAAAGAAAGGGTAACGCTTGTACTAACCGGTCGAACGCATGCTTGGCGCCCAAAGACAGATTTCGATCTGTGTGAAAAACATGCCGGTTACCCGCACCAGACCAAAGCCGTTGCAGCAGACAATGCCACGGATGAAGTTGATCTTGAGATCGATGCGATCATCTCTGAGACCATACTTGAAACAGAAGAGCGAAAAGAAACCGGTAGTCCAAATTTCAAGATCGTCGCACTGGATGACCTTTCTCGCGATCAAGTTGGTAAATTCGCGGCAGCTAAAGGCGTCAAAGATGCTGCCCAATTTCTGGAGGAGATTGAGCGCGTTGATGCATGGTCGTTTACGACAAGGCCTCAGGACTTGGACGAAGTGATTGCGTTCTGGTTAGAGAAGGGCCGCATCGGCAACCGCCTTGAAATCATGGAGAACAGCGTCACCCGCCGTCTAACCGAGCGGGACGCACAGCGTGCCGAAGCAAGACCAATTTCCAACGAACGAGTTCGTGAAGGGGCGATGCTGCTAGCTGCTGCAGCGACCATGGCGCAAGTGCAAACAATCCGGGTTCCCGACGGTTCGGAGAACAAGAAGGGACTATCGCCAAGGTCCGCATTGCCTGGATGGGATGACGCTGAGATCGCAGCTCTATTGTCCCGTCCGATATTTGACAACGCAATCTATGGGACGGTTCGATTTCATCACCGATCTGTACGCGAATATTTGACAGCGATGTGGCTAGCGCACTTGCTGGAGCGGCCAGCATCTCGACGATCAATAGAGGCGCTCTTATTTCGCCGGCAGTACGGAATGACCGTGCTGGTCCCAACGATGCGCCCCATCCTACCTTGGCTAGCTATCTCTGACGACAAGATTAGAGAGCAGATAAGCAAGATAGCGCCCGAGGTCATCTTTGAGGGCGGCGACCCAAGTGCCTTACCACTGGGGACAAGGCGAAAGATACTTGGCGAGGTTACAGAGAAGATTGCGCAAAATGTTATCGTGCGTTCTGCGACTGAATATTCTGCTGTTCAGCGATTTGCCCAACCTGACATCGAAAGTGACATCGCCACGCTCCTTGCAAAGTATGCGTCCAACGACGAGGTCAGCGGATTTCTTGTTCGCATGATCTGGCTAGGACGACTGAAGTCACTTCTCCCACAAGCCAAAAACATTGCATTCAATAGCACCGCATCGCGCTACACGCGTATCTCAGCGTTCAGGGCTTTGCGAGAGATTGGAACAAAAGCCGATCTCGATGAAGTAAGGCAAGCCTTCCTAAAAGAGTCGCCGCGACTAAATCGCGATTGGTTAGGCGAGCTTGTGACTGAGCTAGAGCCGACAGCCGAGACTATTGATTGGATTCTGGCAGCGATAGAGAAAAGCGAGGACAAGCGGCGCCATTCCGTTGATCGGTTTGCAGACGCACTTGAGTCATTCGTCGATCGGACACCGTTACAGCATCTGCCTCATTTACTGGCCGGATTTCGTTCCTTCTTGAATGAGCAACCCTTCATAGAACGAGGGTACTGCGAAATATCCCAGCGTTTTTCATGGCTAATGAACGCCGCTTCGCGCGCTGTTAATCGACTCATCAAAGAGAAGCACGCGCACGCAACTCACAGCGATAGCTTAAATGTCCTGTACAAATTTCGAGCCGCGCAGCATTGGGAAAGCGACCTTCGCAACGTCAAGGTCGAGTTCGACAAGGCTGTTTCCGATTGGCGAGAATTAAATAATGCGTCTTTTTGGTATGACGTTGAGACAACACGGGAGATTGTCACACGGAAAAAGTCCGAACGCGTAACCGATTATTGGCAAGCTCAAGTATTCGGCGCGTTCTGGACGTTCACGCTCGATGATTTCGATCGCGTTTGTGAGTGGATGCGATCTAGGACCGAACAAGACGACAAATTGGTATCTCTTTCCCTTGCGTTCGCGATCTATACCCAAAATGGGAAGCCGAAGGACCTCGTTCAAAAGCTAAAATCATCGTGCGCAAGTAACGCCGAACTCGAAGAGCGTCTGGAATTGATGCTGAATCCACCGCCGCAAGCCAACCAATGGAAAAAGGAAGAAGCAAAGTGGAAGCAACGAGCCGCAGCCCGCGCGAAAAAGGATGCAGAGCAATTCGAGCGCGATAAAACGTTTGTACAAAAGAATCTAAATCTCGCTCGTGATCCGAAGTTGCCGAATCCAGCAGATATTTCGCGCGTTCAATGGTACTTGCACGAGAAACTTCGCGAGAAGGATGGCGCATCGACTAAATGGACTGGTAGTCGTTGGCGAGAACTAACGCCAATCTTTGGCGAAGAAGTCGCCATGGCATATCGTGAAGGTGTCTTAGCTTATTGGCGACGGTATAAGCCCGTATTGCGTTCAGAGGGAGCACCAAAGAATACAACACCGATTATGGTGATTTTCGGTTTAACTGGTTTGGAAATTGAATCCCTTGAGGTTCCAAACTGGTTGGAGAATCTAAGCAAGAGCGATGCCGAGCAAGCTGTGAGGTACGCGCTTTATGAGATGAATGGGTTTCCATCTTGGTTTCCCAATTTTTACAGCCGACATCATGCTATTGCGACCAAGGTTATTCTGAAAGAGATTGAGTACGAGCTTGAAAACGGGATTGCTGCCGAAGACAGTCACTATGTTTTGCACGACGTTAGTTGGTCGGGACAATGGACTTGGAATGATCTAGCTCCGTCGCTTTATGTGATGCTCGATAAGGAAGAGCCAAAAAACCTTCGCAGCCTGCAGCAGATTCTAAAAATCATTCAGGGCTCGCAAGTTGAAGACGCTGATGTCGCGCGATTAGCGCAGAAGAAAATCGGGATAGTGCCTGCCGATCATCTCGCAGATTGGTTTGCGGTGTGGATGGGTGTCGACCCAGACGCTGCGATGCCGATTTTGCTAACTCATTTGGGAAGCTTGAGTATCGACGCAGACCGGACGTTATTTGCGATGGAATTTGTTACGAAGCTATGGGGTGGTAGGCGCTCAGAGACTTTCGGTACGCGGGGTCGATTGCTTACGCCGCAACACTTGAAAGCGCTGTACTTCACAATGCACGAACACATTCGTACAGCAGACGATATCGATCGCACTGGTGGAGGTGTTTTTTCGCCCGGCCTACGGGATGATGCTCAAGATGCGAGAAATAGAATTTTACAAGAGCTGAACAAGATTCCCGGTAAAGACGCTTATCTCGCCCTGAGTGAAATTGCGGTCAATTCCAAACAGAACCCGTCCTTTCCTTACTTGGAGAGACTAGTCAGGGAGAAGGCCGAACAGGATGCTGATCTGCAGCCATGGACGGCCGAGAATGTCTGGCAGTTCCACGATCGATTAGATCGGGTGCCCCGAACACACAAGGAGCTAGCCGATCTTGCAGTGCTGCGGCTGCTTGATCTGAAAGATAGTCTTGAAGAGGGCGATGATAGCATCGCTTCGGTCGTCCAGAAGATCGATCGGGAGACAGAGCTTCGAAACTTTATTGGGCACATGCTTCGTGAGAAAGCTTTTGGGCGGTACTCAATCCCGCAAGAAGAAGAGATGGCCGATAGTAAGAAGCCAGACCTTAGATTTCATAGAACCGAGATCGATGCTCCAGTACCGGTGGAATTGAAGATTGCCGACAACTGGTCAGGAAACCAACTTTTTGAACGGCTTGAGAACCAGCTAGCCGGGGACTACCTGCGAGACATCAGAACTAGTCGGGGAATATTCGCACTGGTATATCGAGGCGTGAAAACGGCTTGGGAGCTTCCGGGGTCGGGTAAGTCCGTGAACTTCGAAGAGCTCGTACGCGCTTTGCAAGAGCACTGGAATAGTCTATCCGGCAGATTCCCCGGTATCGACGACATCACCGTGATCGGTATCGATCTGACAAGACGGAAGAAGTGAAGCTCGGAGCCGATCAGAGTTGGCTTGATGTGCATGGTATCTTAGAGCCGAGTTTACACGTCCAGAAATCCGATCAGTCGTTCGCGTTGTTCCATAACATTCGATGGACGAATCCGAGGTCAGCAGCCCAGGGTCAGGGCAGGCGAAGCGCGCGACGCTGCTCGGCCCAATCGAGCGGCAACTGCTTCGGGATCGTGGCCAACGTAAACGGCAACGGATCGCCGGCAACGATCTTGGCCGTCACCTCCGGCGGCAGAAACGCCAGCCGCAAATTCTGCCGCACCACCTTCGGATGATAGTCCGCGGCCTTGGCGAGATCCTCGATGTTGGCAAAGGTGCCATCGCCAAGCTGCCGGATCCAGGCATGTGCTCGCACCACCGCCTGCAGCAGCTTCTGATCAACAACAGGCGTTACCAACTCGACCTGTGGCGAAGCCTTGCGACTGGGCGTCTGCCAAGGGAGGTCGAATGCGACAGCGACGCCATCGTGACGGCGGGCGGCGATGGTGATGCAGTCAGCTTTCACTACCGCGCGTTCGACCTGGGCCAGAATATCCTCGGCGGTCGCGTTGGCGGCTTGCTTAAGCTGAGTGCGAAGAGCGGCTGCAATCAACGTCTCGACGTCATTGGCTGATACCCGCGTCACGATTCCAGCAACGCCTTTGCGACCACGCAACGTTGCCGAGCTGACGTAAAAGCGATAGCGCACGCCCTTTTTCACGGAAAAGTTCGGGCGCATGAGATTGCCGTGGTCGTCAAACAGCTTGCCGCCGAGCGGCGCGCCGCTCGCGATCTGCTTGGTGCGATGCGCTGTTCGGTTCTCAGCGATGATCTTCTGCACCGCGTCGAATGTTCGGCGATCAACGATCGCCGCGTGCTCGCCGGCATACCATTTGCCGCTGTGGGTGGTTTCGCCGAGGTAGATGCGGTTCTTCAAAAGATGAGCGAGAGGACCGTAAGTGAAGGGAATGCCGCCCTGGTACTTCGCCTCCTTGGCTTCGCGGCGCTTGCTGACGATCTTGCGCCGGTTGAGTTCGCCCGCGACCGCATTGAACGAGCGATGCTCAATATAGAGCTTGAAGATCGTCTTGACGGTCTCCGCCTCCTTGGCGTTGACCACGAGCTTCTTGTCCTTGACGTCGTAACCCAGCGGGATCGTGCCCCCGGTCCACTTGCCTTTCCGCCGTGAGGCAGCGACCTTGTCGCGCACGCGCTCCGACGAGAGCTCACGCTCGAATTGCGCAAAGGACAAAAGTACGTTCAGCGTCAGTCGGCCCATCGACGACGTCGTGTTGAATTGCTGCGTGACCGCGACAAAAGAGATTGAGCGCGCATCGAACATCTCGACCAGCTTGGCGAAGTCGGCAAGTGATCGCGTCAAACGATCGATCTTATAAACGACGATCACATCAACCAGCCCGGCCTCAATGTCCGCCAGCAAAGTTTTGAGGGCAGGGCGATCAAGATTGCCACCGGAGTAGGCCGGGTCGTCATAGTGCTTGCGGACCACCTGCCAGCCTTGTGAGGCTTGGCTCTTGATATAGGCCTCGCAAGCTTCGCGCTGCGCATCCAACGAGTTGAACTCAAGCTCAAGGCCGTGCTCGGTGGATTTACGGGTGTAGATGGCGCAGCGAATTGGTTTCGGCGACTTAGCTGGCATTGGCGCGCTCCTGATCGCGCAGACCAAAGAAGCGAGGCCCGTTCCACTTGGTGCCGGTAATCAATGTCGCGATCTCGGACAAGCTCTTGTAGGTCTGTCCTTCGTAAGCAAAGCCAGTGGATGATACCCGGACGCGGTAAGCGGTGCCTTTCCATGTACGGACAAGTTCGGAGCCCGGTTTGATCCGGCGCGGAACGCTGAGTGCCGCCTTCGGTTGAAGGATGAATGCCTCTACCAGTTGATCCAGCGCTTTCTGAGTAGCCCGCGGAGGACCGCCTTGCGTTTTTTCCTGAATGCGCTGCGCGATAGTCCGCCGGAGCAGGTCGGGCCCGAAGGCCGTTGGCGGCTCCTTTGTGAAAAGGAGCCGGTACTGTTTCCGCAGGTTAACGATGGGAGCGGTGGCGAGCCGAGCAAGCTCAGCATCGCTATCGTCAGTAGCCTTGGCGCGCTTCATGCCTTCGCCGTGGTCTTCTGGGCAATCCGGTAAACACGGGTGTCGCCGACCGCTTCGGAGATCAAAGGTAGCTTCAGTTTCTTGCGGACGACGCCAGCCAGGAAGCCGCGCGCCGAGTGAGGCTGCCATCCCGTGGCATCGACGATCTTTGCCAAAGTCGTTCCGGTGGGGCGCGACAACAGCTTTAGTACGGCCGCCTGCTTAGTTGTTGATTTCGATACTGCGGTCTTTGAAGGCGGCTTTGTTGAGGCTTGGGTGGACTGTCTCTTCTTAGCGCTCATGAGATCCTCGTGGGTGTATGCAGCGTAGTGCTGCCACTGCCACGAGCCTCTCGACAAAAATGAACGAGAGGCACTGTCGTACTCGTCAAACAATCGTTGTCGACGTTCGGTCAGTAGTGCTCAATTACCTCCAGTAGTCGAGTGCCATCGCCAAGAGACTGACTAGAATATCTCACCGCTCATGCACCTCGAGAAAGCATACTCAGCAAAATCCTTTGTTTGCTTACCCTGCCTATCTCTCCATGTCGTCGGATCGCTTTCGTATCCTGCTCTGGCCAGAGCCGTTAATACGGCCTCGCTCTGCTTGGAGTCTCGATAGGCAATGCCACTAGGACTATACGCCTTCGAAGCAAAGTACTCCTGTGTTTGCGCCAAGCTATATCCTTTAGCTTTGAATACCGGGACTAGACTTGCTTGCGACCGGTAGGAAAGACAGGGTTGCAACAGTTTCTGTTGGTTTGCGATCTCAGCTTGACGCTGATCGGGATGGCCTTCAGATTGAGCATTCTGTTTTGAATCGTAAAGCGATATATTCACATTCCGCCGATTTGAGTTGGTGCTCGAAGCATTTTCTGAGCACTTGGAGTACTGTTCGCGAACGAAACCGTCTTCACTCATAGATGGGTCCTCGGAGACGCCGACCAAAATCACTAGCAGTTGTTTTGCTGCGTCTTCCGTCCAGCCTCTGCGTTTTGCCTCTCGGATCACCTCACCGACTAGATCGTTCCTGGCAACGTTGCCATTCGCGCGGCTTACCTGAAAAACGGCGCTGCTTATTCTTTTCCACGAACTGCAATCTGCAGTCGGTGGTGGGTTGTTCGAACCGAGGATCAAAGAAATTTGCTTTGGATCGAGCACTACTTGGGAGACCTCCGTTGACGGTGATGCGGCCGAGTAGTTGATCGGTCGAGCGACAAAACTGCCTGTTTCGTATTGGTAGCCCTGAGGCGCGCATCCAACAGTTAGGAGCGCGCAAGCCGGCGCCCATAAGAACCGCGAGAGTGCCATAACGTATCCCCGTGCAATCGGACCAGAGTTGGCGATTCTGCTGCTAAATCAGCCACTTCGGCTGCTGCAACCGTACGGGGAAAATTACATGGAAACGCGCTTTGTTCAATATATCGAGGTGCATTTTTTGAGCAATTTCGGTCGTTTCTCCTATGGATTTGCGGGAGATTTTCGCCCAAAACGTGCGAAGACTGCGACACGAGCGCGGGCTTTCGCAGGATGATCTTGCGTATGAAGCTGAGGTCAGCCGGAGCTATCTCAGTCAGCTTGAGAAAGCTGCCTTCTACGCGAGCTTAAAAATCGTGACTAAGTTGGCCGTGGTTCTTAAAGTTGAACCTTTCGAACTGCTCGTGCCGCCGAAGCAAAAGAAGCAATAGCGACGTTTACTTCAAAAGCCTTCGCTGTTTCCGAGAGCGAGGGCGATGCCGTAGCAGAAGGTATCCAGCAGATCGTCCTCGCGATTGTCTTTCTTGTTTCCGATCCGAAAGCTCTCGACCTGTTCAAGGAAGTGATTGCGAGACTTCTGCTTGTAGATCGTGATCTTATTGAAGGCGTGGTCGCTGATTTTCACCATGCCGCGGTAGACATATCCCGACACCGATATCGCCCGCTCATCCTTGCCGAGCGCCGTCAGCTTGGAATCGATCGCCTGCGCTCGCCAACCACGTCGCTGCGCTTGCTGGAGCAGAATGGTGCCGGAATTTTTGTCCTCGATGAGAGCGCCTGCCGAGCCCAGCCGCGTATTGCATTGGGTGGCGAGGGTTTCAAGGTGCTGAAACACTGTTGGCAGCCAAGTTTCCAGGAGAGCGCCTTCGATCTGGGTCACGTCCCAATCGAGGATCGTCAAACGCTCGCGGGCTCGATCATAAGCGAAGAATGTGACTGCAGTTGCGTCGTTGTCCGTTCCAGTCTTGGATGCAGTGTCGATAACAGCGAAGACGGTGTCGCATGTGAGGAGCGTTGCAACAGGCGCCCCGTCCTCGAGCAGCTTATCGCGTGAGAAGAACGCGACGCCGGCCCAGTCGACGAATTGAGCCTGATACTCTTGGGCGTAAACGAGCGGATCGTTATCCCGTTTGAGATCAGCTAGTAGCTGATTGCGGCGAAGCATCCACTGGTCGTCAGTTTCGTTGTCTAGACGCTTTGGTAGCGTTGGATTATCCGCCGTTGTCGCATGGTACTCGACGAACCCGTACTTCGGCTCGGTGCAGATGTTATAAAAGAAGTTATCAGCGTTCTTTCCTGCTGAGTTGGAACAGACAAGCGCCTGACCGGCGAAGTCGTAGAGAGTCGGTTTGATGGATTTTTCCCAAATTTCCATCATTGAGCCGTCAACTTTATTGTCTCCGTCCTTCGTGAAAGCCGCTTCGTCGATCACGACGCGTCGATATCGTCGGCCACGACCGGCGATCGAGTTCTCCAATGTCCAGAAATCTAGGCGTCCACCATTCCTCAGTCGGAGGACAGCATTGGATTTCGAGCTTGCCCGCAGCACGGGGCGAAGCGATTCCTGCGTCTCCGAATACACCTCTGCCCACGTCATATTGTTGGGAGCGAACCAAGCGCATTCGTAGCCGCGAAGCAGACCATCCTTGATCCAAATTTTGGCGTGATCAGTTTTGCCGAAGCGGCGGCCGCAGCGCAACGCCATGAAGCGGTGAGGTGCAAGATGCTTGTAGGCCTTTATCTGGCCGCTATGCAGTTTACCGATCGATATCGTGGTCTTGCCAGATGCCTTAAACATTCCCGAAGCTCAAGTTGGAGTTGAGTTTGATTGCTTTGAGGTCAAGGATCGGGAAGGGCGTCGACAACCAGGATTTCCTCGCCGCCCGGATCGATGTAGCGTTCTGCATGTTTGCGCATATCAAGTAGGACCTCGGCGGCTTGCACGTCTCCACCGAGCGCGCAATTAATCCAGAAGCGAATGCTCAGTTCTTCGATGGTAGCGGTTTTCGTAACACCGTTTGATTGGTAGGGAAGCTGACGCTCGAAAACGTCTTGCATCAGCTGATGAGCAGTGCGCGCCGTTCGCTTCGGTCGTCCTTTGGGGTTGCCCGAGCGCCCTTTTTGAAAGCGGTGTTGCTTAGGAGGGTGCCCGTACCCGACGTATTCCTCACTCATTGCGTCATTCTTCCCGTAGTTTTGCCTTAAGAGCGTTGGTGTAGTCGCTTTCAACGAAAACGACGCGAGGCGTGGGATTGGCCGCTCTCGTGGCGAAGCGCTGATACTGCCTGAGAACCTTGCCTGCGCGGCGATTGCCAGCCAAGTCCTGTTTGACCAGCTGCAGTACAATTGCCTCAAGCACAGGTACGCGCCGAGCGACACCCGACTCATTGATCGTCACGAGCTCAGAAAAGGCGCGATCGATGCCCTCAGCTAGGCTATGTCGCAGCGGAGCGGATTTTGTTTGACGTCTGCTTGGACTCATCAGCTGAGTCCTCGCTCGATCGCGACGTCCTTGAAAGTCTGGCCCGCGTCGTTGACGGCGTCACGGCCGGTCATTTGCTGCCAGCGCCTGACAGCAAGATCGACGTATGCCGGGTCGAGCTCCATGGTGTAGGCGCGCCGGCCTGTCCTCTCCGCCGCGAGGATAGTCGTGCCGCTGCCGGCGAACGGATCCAGGACGATGTCACCGCGGTTGGTGGAATCGAGGATCGCATCAGCGACCAAGCCGATAGGTTTGACGGTGGGGTGGAGTTCGGTCGCACGCTTCCGGCCGCCCTTCGGAAACACGTTGGCGCCGGGGTAATTCCAGACGTTGGTTCGGTTGCGGCCAAACTGGCCGAGTTGCACGTTGTTGGTGTGTGAAACACCGACAGGCTTGAAGAGAAACACAAGCTCGTGCTGCGATCGATAGAACGATCCCATGCCACCGTTGGTTTTGGCCCATACGCACAGATTGACTGTGGTAAGGCCGGTACTACGGCTCGCCGCGAGAAGCTCGTACGCGTGCCTCCAGTCGATGCAGATGTAGAAGAGTGCCGTCTTGATCGAGTGCGAGCCGGAGTGGCCAAGAAAGGTTTCCAGGAACGAGATAAACTCGGGCTCCGGCATCTCGCCTGATGCCATCAAGAACTCGCGGTGTTTCGTGCTGCCTTTGCCGGATGCGTGACCGTTGATCGGAACGTTGAACGGCGGATCGGCAAAGATCACGGCCGCCCGTTCCGATCCAAGCAACTTTGAATAGCTTTCAGCTGTCTGGGCGTTACCGCAAAGAATAACGTGGTCGCCGAGTTGCCACCGATCGCCTAGCCGCGAAACTATTGGTGCGGGTACGTACTCATGATTGTCGATTGCGTCGCTGTCGTCCGGCATCAATGATTGCAGCAGGATATCGATTTCGGGAGTTTCAAATCCGGTGATTTCGATATCGAATTCGACTGACAGGTCCCTGAGTTCTTTGAGATTCAGAGAGAGTTGTTTGTGATCCCACCTCGAAAGCTCGGCCATCTTGTTTTCGGCCAGTATGAATGCTCTGGCCTCAGCTTCAGACAGATGTTCGAGTGATATGATCGGTATTTTGTCGAGCTCCAGCTGCAGCGCAGCCGCAAGGCGCGCGTGACCGCTGAGGATCATGCCGTTCTTGTCGACCAAAATTGGTGTGTTGAAGCCGACTCTCTCTATCAGCCTCGCAAGCTTGCGAATCTGATGGGGAGAATGGATGCGAGCGTTTCCAGAGAACGGCCGAAGCTCGGATGGCGCAACCATCTTTATTCGTAGTTCGCGGCGCTGCTTCTTTACGTGAGAAATCGATAGCGAGCTTGTTGAGTTACGGGCTTTGGCTGCTTTGGCGTCGACCATAAGACTTCTCCAAGATTTTCTTGGAGCCGTCTCACACTGCCCAGCTCGGGTCTATGTTATTAAAGTGTTTTCGCTCCGAATTGCGGGCTTCACGTAAAAATCGAGCTGCACGTCGAGAAATGAAAACGGCACACGGCCTCGCTCAATAGTCTGCCGGACTGTCAGACGCCAGACGCGGCGCTTTGCTTGAACAATTGGATTGCGCTGCTTGCGTTCGAAATGTGGTCGCCAAGCAGTAAAGGTATTGTTCGAGATAGAAGGCTTGATGCCTACTAAATAATGGCCGAGGAGGTCGAAGTACGCCTGTGCAATCTCTGCTCGCCGCGGGCCAGCGATTTTCTGCTGAAGTGCGTCAATAAGCTCAAGAAGAATTGCGGCGCAGAGCGTCTTTGGATGGGGTTCATCCGCATTAAGCTTCTTCCCGCGAGCGCGGCGAGCGCGGCCATCCGCGGCTCTGAGCGATGCGGCAGCAGCCAAACCTTGTGCAATAATGTCGTCGCTACTCTTGAGTTTTGCAGGAGATATGTCGAAGGGACGGCAGCTAAGCATCGATTTAAGATCGTGGAGCTGGGTGTCAGTGGGCGAAGCAAGAAGGGTCTGCAAACGCTGCAAAGACTTGCCGCGTGTCCTCCGGAGCAATCCGAAATGCAGCTCTGCGCCCAGATCCTGTCCCTGCCATATCAGGTGCTTGGCGAGCCAACTTGGCGTTTCGCTCGGCGCGATCTGAGCTGCGAGCTTTTGGAAATCATCGAACTGGGGAAATGGAGACATAAGTCTGACCTTATTTTAGAGGGCAGTCAGGTCTCCATGGAGGAAAATCTCATCGATCAAGAGTTTCGTCAAGGCATTCGAGGATTCGCGTAATGAGGGATTATGGAACGCGCGGACTGTTGTGCCTCCCCGGGCGCCTTCATTTTGCTTGGTAAGCTCTTACAAAACCGGCCACATGAGCTTTCAGATACTTCTTAAGATCCAACGGCCGCGACCGATTGCCACCAAGCGCTTTCTGATGAAGGTGCGCCACGATCAGTGGGCTGATTAGGGCGAGGGCAGCCACGCGCGTATCTGCTTTCACCATATCTCCTGCCTGAATGTGATGCTGGAACAGCGCCTCAAGAGCTAGAATGGCTGGCTCCAAGATTTCAGTGATGTAAGCAGGCCCAACGTGATCGTTGCCAATCCCTTCCGAAAGGCCGATCGCATGAAGTTCAGCGACAACCGTATTGGCTAGCCCCTCGGCAATGTAGTCCGCTGCAGCCTGCACAGACTGCGCAAAGCGCCCCTTAGGTTTTGCGAGTCGTTCAAGGTGCTCTCGACCAAATGGCGCATGCACCGCCAGCACGTCCCGGATAACCGCGTCCCGATCCCCGAAATAGTGTTTGAGGGTAGGGACGGTTACGCACGCCGCGGCCGCCAGCTCGGCATAGCTCGGCCGCTCGGCGCCAGCCAGCCGGGCGCGGAGCTTCTGCGCCAACTCGAGCTTGCGGAGCTCATAATCGCGATTTCGGCTTCCCTTCGCGCGTGTCATCGGAACCTTATCACAGGGCTTTTATTATATCAGATATCTGATACGATATGAATCTAGGAGTATGCGATGTCAGATTGGTTGCGACAGGGAACAAACATTATAGGCGCGATTGGGCAAATGATGGTGCCTGCGCTCGGATACGCGGGTTATTTGGGTAAGACGGTTGGATCTGATGTGCAGTCCATCAAAACCGGAGTCGTTCCCGCTGATTACACCTTCGCAATCTGGTCGTTTATCTTCCTTTTCTGCTTTATCTACGCTCTTGAGCAGGCACGGCCATCCCGAGCGGACGACCCGCTGTTTCGTCGAATAGGTTGGCTTACGGCTGCTGCTTTTGTCGCTAACACCGTCTGGAGCGTGATCGCGCAGCTTCAATACCCCCTGATCTATACGGGCCTAGTCTTTCTCGTGACTCTTTTTACGATTCTGCCCGCGGCGTCGGCCGCGCTGCAGGCGCGGCAGGGCTGGCGAGTTAACATTGGTATCGGTTCGCTTGCGGGTTGGGTGTCGATCGCGATTTTTGCCAACTGGTCCGTCATTGCAAAGGATTGGGGGTGGGGCAACGTACTGACCGCGCCGGGCCAAGCATTGCTGTTTCTGACCGCAGCCTGCGTTGTCGTGATCGCAATGTTGTTAGTTGTGCGTGCCCACATCGCATATTGGGGCGCAACGTTGTGGGCCTTGGTGGGCCTAATGGTCGGCAATTTTCAACGTGGTGACATTATCGTCACGGCCGGCGCGGCCGTTTGGCTCGCAATCATTTTGCTCTTGGGACGCTGGCTCAACGCAAAGCCGGCATAGATTCATCAGCAGCGGAGCACTTGGGTTGCCGTCGATCGCGACTTAAGCTAGCTCGCGCATATCCGCGCTGTTGTCGCGTGGATCACGATCCTTTCGCTGGTCGATTGCTGAACGAACCGTCGAAACGCTGTCAGACAGGCGCACCCTTTGCGCGCCGCGACACCTCATACCTGAGATAAGCTTCGGCAAAAAGCAGGTTGGGTATCCAACAGAGAAACGAGATGGCTTGATATGAGGGGATGATCGGCAGTCCGGTTGCAAAGACCACCCCGAGGTAAATTCGCAGCGTTACAGCCGCGAACGTCAATGCGAACGATCGGATCATCCACTGGCGATGGGATGCGAAGTGACCTTGCCATGCGGACCGCCAGGCGACGACTGTGGCAACTATCCAAATAATTGCGAGCAATCCAAAGCCGACCGTCGAGATGATGCCGGTCGAAGCGCCAAACGCGAGAACAAGCCCAGCAACGCCGCCGATCAAGCACCCCGCGACGTACGTGCGGCCAATCCATCGATGAACACGAGGTGCCTGGCGTCGAAGACGCGTACTGAACTGGAAGGGTCCGATCAACAGGGCGAGCGCCGAGCTGCCGATGTGGATGATCAGCCAAGGCGCTGCGAATGCGTTGCTGATGATCAGCGGAGGGAAGGGCCCTTGATTGAACAGATATCTAAAGGATGCGAGGGCGATGACAACGGCCAAGCCGCCCGCAACCCAGAGCAAGATGCGATCGAACCGCGAGGATGAGCAAATGACCGCTGATGTCGCGCGCGCGTCCATGGATCAGGCGGTCCCAGCCGCGGGTGCGCTAAACGCTGCCACGTTCTCATTGATGAACTGGGACAGACTGACGGCTGGCGTGCCGCCGACCCGTTCGACGATGTCCGTGGGCGTATGGTCGAGACGGCCAAGGCGGCCCTTCTCGTAGAGCTTATCGAGATGTGCAGCGAGATGAGGGGTCATGCCCCGCTCGATCGCGGTCTGCTTCCATTCGGCTGGCGGGATATCGATGTAAGCGATCTTCTTCTGCAAGGCAGCGCTCAAGGTTTCGGCAACCTCGGCAAAGTTGAAGTTCTTCGGTCCAGTTAGGTGATATGGACCCGCACCGAACTGGTCGGGATGCAGCGCAATTCCTGCAGCGACACGGGCAACGTCCGCCCCGGCGATCATGCACACCTTCTGGTCGTTGAGTGGCGCCACCAATGCACCGCGCATCCGTACAGCCGGCCCAAAGATGTTGGTGAGCTGTTCCAGGTACACGGTTGCCCGCAGATGAGACGACGGAACCCCGGACCAATCAAAAATCATCTCGCTCAAGCGGTGCAAACGCGTTGCAGGGCTTAAGATCGGATCCTTCGTGCCCATCTGCGATACGTTGATGATACGATCGACGCCGGCTTCCTTGGCGCAAAGTGCAAACACCGTGGTCGCGTGCAACAACACGTCGAACACCGGTGCGCAGAAATAAGCCGCACCTGCGCCTTTCATTGCACCCCGAAGGCTGTCTTCGTCGAGAAAGTCGCCAATGACGACTTCGGCGCCTGCTTTGACCAGCTCCGCCGATCGGTCGTCCATCTGCCGCACCATCGCGCGCACGGGCGCCCCCGCTTTGAGCAGGAAGTGCGTGAGGTGACGGCCGGTGCCGCCCATCTTGCCTGTCGCTCCAGTCACCAAGATCGGCTTCATGTTATGCTCTCCCAGAGTGGACGGTCGGTTTGCGAGCAAAAGCAGCGGCGTTCTCGCGGACGAAATCACGGATGCGTTGCGGTTTGCGTCCGGTTAGCTGCTCGAAATCGTTGGTAAACCGGTCGTAGCGATTGGCCTTGTGCAGATGCGCCATGGCGATCAGATGTTCTTTGAGGTGCGGGGAGATCGGTAGCGGATCAACAAAGCTCGCCACCCACTGGTCGTGGGGAATATCGACGTAAGCGATCGGCCTGTTCAAGGCTGCGCCGTACTCGAGCGCCATGTCGGACATGTCGATTGACTGGGGGCCCGTTAATTCAAAGATCGTACCCGCGGGAAGGGGATCACTATCCAAGATCTCAAAAATGGCCTGTGCGACGTCCTGTGAAGCGATCGGGGACGTTTTCCCGTCCCCAAACGGGAACCGTAGCGTGTCATCTCGCGAAATGCTCATTGCAGCCCAGCGCAAGAAAAACGCCTGCATGAATATCGTCGCGCGCACGTGAACGACGCGCACGCCTGACCAATTCATTGCATTTTCGGTGAGCCACCCCTGCCGCTGTTGCGGCGAGTCGGTCATGGCATCGATCCGCATCTGTGACGTGGTCATCTGCGAAAGGTTGACCAGCATCTCAAGCCCGCACTCCCGAGCGGCCGCTGTGGTGGCAAGGGCGCACTCAAGAAAGCTCGGACCGATGCTGGTGGCGAAGAACGCCTGCGTACAGCCCTTCATTGCCGCATAAACCTGATCTGGCCGCGTCAGATCGGCGACCACGATCTCTGCGCCCATCTCCGCAAGGTGAGCAGAGCGCTGGTCTTCTTTACGCACCAGCGCCCGGACGGGCATGGCTTGCTGCCGGAGGAGCGCGACAAGCTGCCGTCCCACACTGCCGACTTGCCCCGCCGCTCCGGTAACAAGGGTTGTGCCAGTGTGTGCCATTGACAATCACCTCAAAAATTCTGCCTAAGTTCTAAAATAGAACTAACAACGACATTGGCGACACTGTCAAGCCGGGGGAGGTGGTCCGTGCGATACGATGAAAAACACAAAAGCCGTACTCGGCAGGCGATTCTACGCGGTGCCCGCGACTTGGCGCACGCCTCGGGCCTCGAATCGCTGTCGGTCGAGCCCGTTATGCGCCGCGCCGGCCTGACTCACGGCGGCTTCTACAACCACTTCCGTTCGAGGGCGGATTTGATTCGGGCGACCCTTGATGCAGAGCTTGAGCAGCAGGTGGCCGCCTGCGCCAAGCAGCTGGTGCGCGGTCCGATCGGGGAATTCGTCGAATGGTATTTGACCTACGAAAAAACGCACCGCTGCGCGTTGGTGGCTTTTGCGTCCGAGGCCTCACGCCTCGACAAAGCCGGGCGCAGTGAATTCGCGGGCCGGGTGTGGCAACTTTGCCAGGTGATGGAAGACGCTCTTGCAGCCCGTGGTGTGGCGAACCCACGCAAAACAGCGCTAGCGTTGATCGCAAATCTTATTGGTACGCTGCTGCTGGCCCGCGCCTTGGAACCACTGGCCGAAGCTAAATCGTCAGTCGATCAGCTGATTGCGAGGCTCATCAAAAAGCCTTGAGTTAGGCGCGCGCCCGGCCCGCTGTCTTCCGGCTGCGTGGAGCCGGCGCTTTGGTTTTGGGTATCTCGCGCTTGAGCTTGCTACCAAGCGGCGGGAAACCTGGTCCCGCGTGAACATGCACTTCCTTGGCATTGAGCGGCTCACGGCACTCGGAGCACACCATCACGGGGTCGAATTCATGTTGGCAGTTCACATGGTGATGGACCCGCGGTCGCCCACGTTCGTCAGCAAGGTGAATATCCCCCCAATGCACCAGCGACATCACGACCGGATAAAGATCGAGCCCCTTTTGCGTCAGGATGTATTCGTAGCGCGCCGGCGCCTCTTGATAGGGAATACGCCGCAGCACACCGACGCGGACCAGCTTTTTAAGCCGATCTGCAAGCAAATGCCGGGTTACACCGAGGGCCGTCTGAAAACCCTCGAAGCGACGCGTACGCATGAAACATTCGCGCAAGATTAACAGCGTCCAGCGATCGCCGATGACGGCTACAGTCCGCGCAAGCGAACAAGTCTCCTCATCAAGTGCGTTCCATTTCATGCCCAGCTCCGTTGCGCGCGCGGAATTCTTCAACAATCACGATGACGCGCCAGCCACTCTTGAAGATGAAAATGGCTCAAAACAAGCGCGTTTGCAATGCACTATGCCCTTCAACCTCGCATAGCTCGCCAGCGGATTGACAGTTCTAAAACAGAACTCTACCGTCAATCCAGTTGAAGCGGGGGCCGATAATGGCGGTACAGGTTGAATTTCTTTTCGATTTCGGCAGTCCCAACGCATATTTGGCTGAGAAAGCGCTGCCTGGAATCGAGCAACGCACCGGCGTGAAGATCGACTACGTGCCGATCCTGCTGGGAGGCATCTACAAGGCGACCAACAATCGATCGCCGTTCGAGACATTGCGCGGCATCAAGAACAAGCCGGAATACAATGCGCTTGAAACCCGTCGCTTCATCCAGCGTCACGGCATCACGAGCTATCAACCGAACCCGCATTTTCCGGTCAATACGCTCAACCTGATGCGGTGCGCCGTCGCAGCGCAGTTTGCCGACATGTTCGAGCCCTACTTCCGCGCCGCCTACCACCACATGTGGGAAGAACCGAAAAAAATGGATGATCCCGAGGTCTTTCGCGCAGCGATGATCTCCTCCGGGATCGATCCGGATTTGTTGCTTGCGCGCGCACAGCACGCCGATGTGAAGGAGCGCTTGATGGCGCTCACCCAGCGTGCGGTCGATCGCGGTGCCTTCGGTTCGCCCACCTTCTTTGTCGGGGACGAAATGTTTTTCGGTAAAGATCAGCTCCGCGATGTCGAGGACGCCATCATCGCGCATCGCGCCAGCTAACAAGCGCACATCAACAACGAGGCCAGCGGACTCAAGCTTGGCGTTGCCGGGAGAACAAGTGTGACAAGCAGACATGCGTCAGTTGCGGTGATCGGAGCAGGGGATTTCATCGGCGCCGAGATCGCAAAAAAGTTCGCAGGCGAAGGGTTCACCGTCTTCGCCGGCCGCCGCCAAGGCGAGAAGCTGATCCCGCTAATCGAAAGCATTGAGGCCACAGGCGGCAAAGCCTTCGGACGCTCGCTCGATGCAAGGAAGGAGGATGAGATCACAGCGTTCTTGAAGGAAGCCGACGATCACGCACCCCTTGAAGTATGCATCTTCAACATTGGCGCGAACGTCAATTTCCCTTTGCTTGAGACCACCGAGCGCGTGTTCCGCAAAGTGTGGGAGATGGCTTGTTATTCCGGCTTTCTCGCAAGCCGCGAGGCCGCCCGGCTGATGCTGCCTAGAGGGAAGGGCAATATCTTCTTCACGGGTGCAACGGCCAGCCGGCGCGGCGGCATTGGCTATGCGGCCTTCGCCAGCGCCAAATTTGGCTTGCGCGCCGTTGCCGAGGCGACGGCCCGCGAACTGGGCCCCCAAAACATCCATGTCGCGCATCTGATCATCGATTCGGGCGTCAACACGGAATGGGTACGCAATCGTCTCAAGGAACGGGAAGGCCAAGCCGCGCTCGACAACCTTGATCCCGATCGCCTGATGCCGCCGAGCTCTGTGGCCGAGACTTATTGGCAGCTCTATCAGCAGCCGCGAAGCGCGTGGACCTTTGAAGCGGAAATCCGCCCGTTTGGCGAGAAGTGGTAGGTGCTGCGATGGATCTGAAGCTCACCAAAGACGACGAAGCGTTTCGCGATGAGGTTCGGGCCTTCATCAAATCCAACTACCCCGAAGCGATGCGCGTCGCGAACCCGGAAACCGATCTGACCAAGGAACAGTCGCTGTTGTGGCACCGCATCCTTCATAAGAAGGGATGGGTGGCGCCGCTATGGCCTAAAGAGTATGGCGGACCAGGTTGGAGCATCACGCAGCGCTTTGTATGGCAGCAGGAGACCACCCGTGCCGGCGCGATGCCGCCGCTCGCGTTCAGCGTGACCATGGTCGGGCCGGTGATCTACACGTTCGGCAACGACGCCCAAAAGCAAAGGTTCTTGCCACGTATTCTGTCGGGCGATGATTGGTGGTGCCAAGGTTACTCAGAGCCAGGCGCAGGTTCGGATCTTGCCGCCGTTCGAACCAAGGCCGTCCGTGATGGCAACCACTACGTGGTCAACGGCCATAAAACGTGGACGACGCTTGCACAGCACGCCGATTGGATCTTTTGCCTGGTACGAACGGATCCCGCCGCCAAACCGCAGGCGGGCATCTCATTCTTGCTGATCGACATGAAAACGCCAGGCATCACGGTCCGGCCGATCATTACGCTCGATGGCACTCACGAAGTAAACGACATCTTCTTCGAGGATGTCAGGGTGCCGGTCGAGAACCTCATCGGCGAAGAGAACAAGGGCTGGACGTACGCGAAGTTCCTGCTCGGCAACGAGCGCACGGGCATGGCCGGTATCGGTCGATCCTACCGGCAGCTGGATCGCCTCAAAGAGATCGTGCGCAGCGAGATTGCGGTGCACGATCCCGCCTATTCAGAATTTCAAAAAGATATTGCGCGCCTCGAAGTTGACTTGCTGGCTCTGGAAGCAACCGAGCTGCGCGTCGTGTCCCAACTGGCGCGCGGCATTGATCCCGGCGCCGCCGCATCGCTTTTCAAGATCAGGGGCACGGAAATCTATCAGCGGCTTACTGATCTCACTCACCGCGCGATCGGCAGCTACGGTTTGGCGGTGCGTGACCGCACCTTGTCGACCAATGCTTTCACACCCGGCCCCGCATACGGACACATTGCGCTCGAGAAGTATCTAAACGCTCGCAAGCTCAGCATCTACGGCGGCTCAAACGAAATTCAGCGCAACATCATCGCCAAGATGGTGCTGGGTCTGTAGCGGTTGGAGAGTGAGATGGATATCGAGCTGAACGAAGAGCAGCGTCTTCTGAAAGACAGCGTGCAAAAGATGCTTGCCGATCAATACGGCTTCGATCAGCGCCGGCGCATCGTTGCAAGCGAGGAGGGATGGAGCCGTTCTCACTGGCGCGCGTTCGCCGATCTCGGCTTGCAAGGCGTCCCTATCCCGCCAGAGATGGGCGGGCTGGGAGGAGGGCCCGTTGAGACGATGATCGTTATGGAAGAGTTCGGACGTCACCTTGTCGTCGAACCGTTCTTAGAAACCGTCATTGTCTGTGCGACGTTACTTCGACGCGCCGGCAATGCCGCCCAGCAGCAAAAATGGCTGCCGGCGATCGCCAGCGGCGAGGCGGTGTGGGCCTTGGCATGGATGGAGCCTGCCTCTCGCTATGCTTTGGGTGATTGCAGCACCACAATTCGCCGAGAAGGTGATACTTACGAACTTCGCGGAACAAAATCGGCTGTCACAGCCGCTCCCTGGGCCGATTACTTCATCGTCTCCGCACGTAACCCTGACGACAACCAGATCGAACTCTTTGTTGTCGCCCGCGACGCACCGGGCGTCACATTCAAGAGCTACTCGACGGTTGATGGTCGCCGCGCTGCTGACGTCCAGTTTGATCGCACGCCGCTGACGAACGATGATCGTCTCGGACAAGAAGATGCTGTCGCTGCCCTGCAGGCATGCCGCGACACAGCTGTCGGTGCACTCTGTGCGGAGTCGCTTGGCTTGATGAGCGAGCTCAACAACGCGACCCTAAGCTATGCCAAAAGCCGCAAGCAGTTCGGTGTACCGCTTGGATCATTTCAAGCTCTTCAGCACCGTATGGTGGATATGTTCGTGGCCCTTGAAGAGTCTCGTTCGCTCACGCAATACCTTCACACGCTTCTGGTCGACGATGATGCCATTGCGTCCAAGATCGCGTCGGCTGCGAAATCCAAAGTGGGCGAGATGGCCAAATTCGTCGGCGAGCAGTCGATTCAGCTCCATGGAGGCATGGGCATGAGCGATGAACTCGATGTCGGCCACTACTTCAAGCGGATCATGGCAATAAATATCCAATTCGGTGATCCAACCTTCCACCTTCTTCGTTTTGCAGGGCACAGCTAAGCAAACGTCCTGCGAAGCCGCTGCGGGATTGGTTCTGACGCACCAGTCCCGCGCGGCTCCTCATATTGAGAGCCGAGCGATGGCGATGATGAATGGTTCCTACCGCCCGAACACCTTTGCCCCCCGGGAGGTGCTTGTCGACCGCCGCGGCGATGGCAGTATTTTGCTTCGCTCACCCTTGGCCTACTCCGGCGACGGACGTACGGTTTGCGATTTCCTTCCGCAATGGGCCAACGACGCGGGTGATCGCATTTTTCTTGCTGAACGGTGCGCGGACGGCGCGTGGCTGCGGCTTTCCTACGCGCAGGTGTGGGAACGCGTTGGCGCTCTGGGTGAAGGGTTGTTGTCGATGGGGCTCGATCAGGGAGGCCGTGTGGCAATCCTGTCTGGCAACTCGATCGATCATGCCCTGATAATGCTGGCGGCATTGTCGATCGGTGCCGTGGTGGCGCCTATCTCCCCCAACTATTCGCTGCTCGATCCAAGTCTGGCCAGGCTCAAAGACATCGCCCGTGTGTTCAAGCCAGATGTGGTCTTCGCGAAGTCCGCGCGTGGTTTTGAGCGCGCGTTGACCATTGATGAGTTTTCCAACGCCAAGATTGTGCTGGGTGAACCGCATACTTTGGGAACGACCCTCGCCGAACTGGCGGTCAATCCTGCCGGACCACGCTTCGCCCGAGCCTTCGCTGCGATCCGTCCGGAATGGACGGCGAAGGTGCTGTTCACGTCCGGTTCGACTGGCTCTCCGAAGGGTGTGATCAACACCCACGAGATGTTGGTGAATGTGGTGGCAATGGCATCCCAACTGACGCCGTCCGACGAGCCGCCGGTTCAACTGGAATGGTTGCCTTGGCACCATACGATGGGTGGAAACGCGACGTTCAACGGCATCATGCGGTCGGGCGGTACGATGTATATCGATGACGGCAGACCGGTGCCGCATCTGTTTGGCAAGACACTGGCCAACCTTAAAGATGTTTCGCCGACGCTTATGCTGAATGTGCCCGCCGGCTTTGCGATGCTCACCGACGCGCTCGAGCGTGATGAAGAGCTATGCCAGGCGCTCTTCAAGCGACTCAAACGCATCACTTACGGCGGCGCCGCCTTGCCTGACAGCGTTTTAAACAAGTTTCAGTCTCTCGCACTCAAGACGGCGGGTTGCCGGATTCCCGTGGTGTCAGGTTACGGCCTTACCGAGACATCCCCTACGGTCTGCGTGACCCACTGGCCAAGCGAGGTGTCGGGAGAGATCGGATTGCCGCTACCGGGCTTACAGCTCAAGTTGCAGCCGGCCGGCAACGAGTTCGAGTTGCGGGTCAAGGGCCAAACTGTAACACCGGGCTACTATCAGCTGCCGGAGCTTACCGCGAAGATGTTCGATGAAGAGGGCTATTATCGAACCGGGGATCTTGTCGATTTTAATGATCGCGCGGATCCGTCTGCGGGCCTGCGCTTCGTCGGCCGCTTGTCCGAAAACTTCAAACTACTCAACGGTACTTGGGTCAACGTCGGAGAGGCGAGAGTGGCGTTGATCAGCGCAACAGACGGTCTTGCGCAGGATATCGTCGTCGCCGGCGAAAATGAGGAAGCACTTTTTCTGATGGTTTGGCCTAAGCCGGAGCCCGATCGCCAAGCGGCGTGGCCCAGAGAGAAGTTATCCGGGGGCACTGAACTTTTCGTTGAACCGAGCCTCGTAGACCGGCTGAAAGAGCTGTTCGGCCGCCACAACGCCAAAGCATCGGCGAGCTCGAAGATCGCGGGGTTCGCGGTTCTGGCCGAACCTCCGTCGCTTGGCGCCGGCGAAATCACCGACAAGGGCTACGTGAATCAGCGCGCGACGATCAACCGCCGGGTTGACGTCCTGAACGCGCTCAAAGCTCGCAGCCACGGCGTTAGCCTTCTGCAATGAGGCTATCCCGGCTGCGCGCGCGCCGCGAGGATCGCTTGATAAACGCGCAGGTGGGCGTAGGCAGTCCGTAGCGCAGGCACCGCCAACTCGTCGAGATCTGCGCGATCAATCAAATCCCCAATAATCTGATCGGCCTCGATAGGCAGGCCCGCCAGCATATCGCGTAGCATTGAAGCGGTGACCGGCGATCCTTGTTGGAACAGCATTTGATCGGTGCGTGCGACGTAGGGCGGGCGAGGAGCGTGCCCCGCTTTGCTGGCGATCGCCGTGACCTCGCTGCGCAACTCTTCAATCAACGTTCGTCCGCCGGGCGCAGCAAGGATCGCACCCAGCGGGCCGCGCATCAAACACGTGGCGGCCGCCATCGTTGCCAAGAAGTACCACTTCTCCCACATGTCCTGCAGGATTGTATCGCTGGCGCGCACGTCAAAGCCTGCGCCACTCAGGGTCTGTTCAATAACACCTGCGGTTTCGGAGATCCCTCCTTCGCGCTCGCCGAAGGAAATCGCATGCATCGCATTAAGGTGCCGTATCGTGCCTTCGGGTGTCACGGTTGCCGTGACCGCACATTGACCGCCGAGCACCTTGGCCGACCCAAAATGCCGCTCCAAAGTGCCAAGATGCGACATGCCATTGAGTAAAGGGATAATCCGGCTGTTGGCGCCGACGGCGGGTTGGATGTCGTCGATCGCTTGCGCGAGATCGAAAGCTTTGCAGGTGAGAATGATCAGATCGAATGGCGAGCTGATTTCGGCTGCTGTGACGGTGAGCGGGGTTTCGAGACGAACGTCACCGACTGGACTTACGACCGTAAGCCCCTTGTCCCGCAAGAGAGCGGCGCGGGCAGGCCTCACCAAGAAGTGGACGTTTTTTCCTGCCGCGGCGAGCCGCGCGCCGAAATAGCCGCCGACTGCGCCGGCGCCGACCACCAAGATCCGCATATCAATGTCCTATGCGCTAGCCGCAAGAGCGGGCGCCGCCGGCGCCTGCGAGCTGAACAGGCCAGTGAGCCGGTCCCGCACCAGCTGCTCTGCCTCGCTCATGATCCGGTCAATCAGCTCGGCGACGCTTGGGACATCATTGATCAGACCAACGACAAGGCCGCAGCTCCAAGCACCGGCGTCCATGTCGCCGTCGACCATGACCTTCGGATAAACGCCGCCAACGAGCTCGACGATGTCACCAATCTTGAGTGCGGCGCCTTTGTCCTTTTCGATCTCCAGCAGGCGTTCGACGCCCTTGTTCTTGAGCACCCGCTCGGTATTGCGCAGCGGTCGCATGACGATCCGCGTATCAAGCTCGGTCGCCTCAAGAATAGCGCGTTTGACGTTCTCGTGGACTGGCGCTTCCTTGGTAGCCACAAAGCGCGTGCCCATGTTGACCCCGGCGGCACCCATCGCCAAAGCCGCTACCAGGCCGCGAGCGTCGGCGATGCCGCCCGATGCGATGAACGGGATGGACAGTTCATCGGCCGCGCGCGGTAGCAAGATCATGTTTGGGATATCATCTTCGCCGGGATGCCCGCCGCATTCGAAACCGTCGACGCTGACCGCGTCGCAGCCGATTTGTTGCGCTTTAAGCGAGTGACGCACCGAGGTGCATTTGTGGATCACCTTGATGCCACCAGCTTTAAGGGCCGGCATATACTGCTCGGGGCTACGTCCGGCCGTCTCAACGATCTTCACGCCGTTCTCGCGGATCGCTGCGATGTATTCAGGGTAGGGTGGCGACGTCAGTGTCGGCAGGAACGTGAGATTGACGCCGAACGGGCGGTCGGTCATCTCCTTGCACCGCTTGATCTCCCGATCAAGCAGTTCGGGCGTGCGCTGGGTGAGACCGGTGATGATGCCAAGTCCTCCGGCGTTGGACACAGCCGCGGCCAGTTGGGCAAAACCCACGTAGTGCATACCGCCTTGAACGATGGGGTACTTAATGCCGAACATTTCAGTGATGGCGGTGCGCATTCTTGAACTCCAGGTATGGTGATTAATCGAGAGCGCTAAAGATCTCGCCGAACGGCTCCCAGCCTTTGCCGTTCCATCGACGCAGCTGCAGTTGCGTCCAGGCCATGCTGTTGTTGGCGCTGGTGTTGACCTTGATTCCTGGGATGGCCAGCGGGAATTGTTGCGGTTGAATCGAGCGTGCCTGCTTAAGAAGGTTTTCGCGCGATAAGTCGCTTCCGCACTGCTTGAGCAACTGCTCCAGGATCATGCCCTGCGTGACCCCGTACATGTAGTTGCCGTCCAGAATGTCCGCGCCCGACAAATACTTGGCAAAAAAAGCGCGGTATTCGAGAATTCCTTGATCGTTGGCCCAACGCTCGTCGACCATGTCCTTCAGCAACGCACCGGAGATGGCCCCGATTGCTTTCTCAACACCGGCCGGGACCATCGTGGCCGCGATCGAGCTCGAGACGAAGTTGAGCATGATCTGCGGCCGCCAATTGATCTCGTAGGCCTTGCGGATCGCTTGGGCGGTGAATTTCGGCGATCCGGCAATGAGAAAAACGTCAGCGCCGCTGGTCTTGAGGTTGACCACTTGAGAGTCGATGGTCGGCTCGGCGACTTCGTAGGAGAGCGCCGTGATCTTTTCGGCAAGACCTGAACTGACTCCCTCCTTGAAAGCACCGAGGAAGTCCTTACCCAAATCGTCGTTCTGGTAGAGGATCGCGACTTTGGCGTTCGGAAAGTTCTTGCCGACGTACTTCGCGTAGATGCGTCCTTCGACCGCGTAGCTCAACAAGCCGGTCGTCGTGAACGGAAAGTCGTTGAAGTTGGCGAACTTGGCGGCGCCGGATGAAATGAAAAGGTGAGGGACCTTTTTTGCGTTCAGGTATTTGACCGTCGCCGAGTTGCCGGGCGTACCCATCTGACCAAAGATCATCGCGACCTCGTCGCCTTCGACAAGCTTGCGCGTTTGCTCGACCGCCTTGGGCGGTTGATAGCCGTCGTCGTAGGCAATCAGATTGATTTGACGCCCGTTGATGCCGCCCTGATCGTTGAGCATTCGGACGTAGGCGATCAGCCCTTTGCCCACGTTGCCGAAGGCGGACGCGGGGCCACTGAAAGGGAACACGCTCCCGATCTTGATTTCATTGTTGGTGACACCCGTGACGTTGGCTTGAGCGACCGAAACGGACGCAAGACAGCCCAACAACGCAAACAACGAAAATCGCATGATACGCATGGCTAACCCTCCCCAGGGCGATTTGGCTTATCTAAAGTTCTAAAAAAGAACTCGTCAAGAGTGTTTCATGAGTCTATCTGTTCGGGTAGTCCTCCAGTTAGGGTATTTAGGCGTGAATGGCTGACATCTTGCCGCGTACCAAAAAGGAACTTTCTGTGTTGACATCGTCAACCGGGCCTCTCTAGCTTCGCGCTAGGGCAACACGAGGTGGACGATGTACGCGAGCACGGAGATCAAAAGTGGATTTGTAGAGTTGGTGCGTCACACCACGCACTATCTGGAGGCCGGCCCGGCGAATGGCACCCCGATCATCTTCGTTCACGGGTGGCCCGAGCTATCGCTTGCTTGGCGGCACCAGCTCAAAGCCTTCGCCGACAGAGGCTATCGGGTCATCGCCCCGGATTTGCGCGGCTGCGGCTCCTCGCGCCTTCATCTCAATTTGGCGGCTTACACCCAGCGGGAAATCGTGCTGGACATGATCGAACTCGTCGACCAACTCAACATCGAGCGTGCGATCTGGGTTGGGCATGATTGGGGATCGGCCGTCGTTTGGAACGTTGCCAATCATCATCCTGAAAGGTGTTTCGCCGTCGCGAGCCTTTGCGTGCCTTACTGGACCCTCGAGCGGGGTATCGGCGAAGCGAGCGCATTGCTCAACCGCGATCAGTACCCCGAAGATGTGTTTCCGGCAGGACAGTTCGAATACATGCTCTTCTACCAAGAGCAATTTGATGTCGCGACGGAGGTGTTCGGCCGCAACCACGAGGCGACGTTCAAAGTGATCATGAGACGCGGCGATCCGGGCTTGGCTGGCACGCAGTTTCTTACCGCTTTTGTGCGTAAGCGGGGTGGATGGTTCGGCCCTGGCAAGTCGCCACCCGACGTACCCCTCGATCAGAAGATCCTGTCGACCGAAGATTTGCGGGCCTATGCCGAGTCGTATCGGCGAACCGGCTTCTTCGGCATTAACGCGCTTTACATGAATGACGACAAGAACAAGCGCTACTCCGATGAGGCTTTGGACAAAGGTGTTCTCCGGTTGCCAGTGCTCTTCCTGTCTGGCCGTTACGACTACGTCTCGGACACCGAGCGATCCAATCTCACACTCCCGATGCAAGATCGCTGCACACGCTTGCGGATGCGTACTCTGGATACCGGGCACTGGATGCAACACGAGGCGCCGGAGGAGGTGAACAAGGAGCTGATGGCGTGGATCAGCCAAGATGTGTTCCCGGTCAGGATCACGATCAACCGCACCGCTTAGGAGCCAGCATGAGCCCGACCGCGCCGGTGAAGGTGTTGCTGTTTGATGTCTTTGGCACCGTTGTCGACTGGCGCTCGAGCCTTGTCACGACATTCGAGCCTTGGGGTAGGCGAAACGGCTTCAGCGTCGATTGGTCGGCGTTCGTTGACGCATGGCGCGCCGCCTATATGCCATCGCTAATGGAGTTGCGCAAAACTGCTCCACAACCGTTTCCTACCCTCGATCAGCTGCACCGTCAGAGTCTTGACCGCATGCTTGTTGACGGGCCGCTTGCGCAGGCAACGACGACGGATCGAGAGTTTTTGGTCAAAGCCTGGCATCAGTTAAACGGCTGGCCGGATGCGCGACCCGCACTACAACGGCTGAACAAGCGCTTTGTTGTCGCACCGCTGTCAAACGCCAACACGTCTTTGCTCGTCACATTGGCGAAATTTGCGGAGCTGGAATGGGACTGCGTCTTCGGGGCTGACATGTTCCAGCGCTACAAGCCCGATCGAGAACTGTACCTTGGCGCCGCGCGTCTGCTCGATGTTGAGCCTGAACAGGTTATGATGGTCGCAGCGCACAACAACGACCTGCGCGCCGCGCGAGCTTATGGTCTCCAGACGTGTTTCATACCTCGGCGTCGCGAATTCGGTCCGCAGCAGACAGTCGATTTGGAGGCGGAGGAAAATTGGACAATTGTCGCCAACGATATGCTCGATCTGGCCGATCGCCTTGGATGTTACGGATGAGCTGGGGCGGCAACAGGTTTGGCATTGATTGATATCAGTAGCCCCAGTACGGCGATCGCAGCGCCGGCATATCCAACAATCTCGATTCCACCAACGCCGATTGCGATGCCGCCGACCAGCGCCCCGAGCCCTTGGCCGAAGAAGACCATGCTCTGATTGAGGGCGAGTGCGATCGGCTGCACCGGGGCGGGCACTGACGCAAACAGTTGCGTCTGCAAAATGGGCGTTCGGGTGAATAAAGATGCCGATCCGACGACCATTGCCAGCGACAACAAGGCGATCGCAATCGCCCGTGTCATCGACATTTCCATCAGCAAACTCATCGCGCCCAAGGCGATGGCGGAGGTAACGAACGCGATTGAGATAGCCAATGAGGCCTGCGGCCGGTCGGCGTAAGAGCCCCCTAAAGCGATGCCGATAAAGCTTCCTAAACCTACCAAAGCTTGCATGGCACCGACCCCAGAACCGGTTAACGCAGTGATTGCGGTGATGACCGGTCCGACAAAGGCGATCACTGCAAACGTCGCGGCAAATCCCACAAGTGTCATCGACAGGTTGGTAATTACGCTGCCTTGCGCGAGATTACGAATGGCGGACAGATTGGGCCGCGGACCGCCCGCCATCGGTTTTAGCACGGTGCCTATCACCACTGCTCCCGCCAAGGCGACGATGCCGGCATACGCGAACGTGCCGCGCCAGCTCGCGAAATCGCCGACCACACTGCCGCTGGGAATGCCCAGCACAAAAGCCAACGTCAGACCGCCCACCACGATTGCCATCGCCTTGCCGCGGTTGGCCGGCCCCGCAAGCTGCGCGGCGGCGACGGTCGCGATCGGACCGACCAAACCCGCTGCGAGCCCGCACATAATTCGGATGATGATGAGACCCGTGAAGGAGCTTAACAGCGACGCAACCAAGTTAAGGATGCCGATCAGACAAAGGCCAACCACCAGTATGCGTCGTCGGTCGTAGCCGCTGACGGCCGCGGCAACGAAGGGAGCCGTGAGCGCGTTCGTTAGTGCGAACGCTGACGCAAGCTGCCCCGACGCAGCCAGGGGAATCGAGAGATCTGCTGCCAGCGCCGAGAGATGCCCGCTGTAGACATAGGCCTCGGTGCCCATCGCAAACGTTGCAGCAGCCAGACAATAGATAGACCTGTTCATCTCGCGAACTTTCAGAACAGTTGACGCTGTCTACTTTGAAAGTCATTCTGATGCGCAAGTCAATCAATTGTCGAGGGGGCGGATGTCGAGGAGTAACGCGTCATTTGTTTCTCAGTATGGGCCTTGGGCCGTTGTGACGGGCGCATCCAATGGCATCGGCCGTGCGTTTGCGATCGAACTGGCTAAGCGCGGGTTTGCGTTGGTACTGGTTGCGCGAAATTTGGAAGCGCTGGAAGCCCTTGCGACGGAGTTGGAGACCCGCCATCGCACTGAGGTTCGCATCATTGCCCAAGATCTTCAGCCGGAGGGGGCAGCTGATGCATTGAGCCAAGATGTCGCCGATCTCGATGTTGGGCTGCTGGTTTCGGCAGCTGGCTTTGGCTCGTCCGGAGAGTTTGTAAAGTCTGACCTTGCCGAGGAAGTTGGCATGGTCGACGTCAATTGCCGTGCGACCGTTACCTTGGCTAGATTGATGGCACCGCGGATGATCACGCGGGGGAAGGGCGGTCTAGTTCTGATGAGTTCGCTGCTTGCGTTTCAAGGTACGCCCCGATCCGCTAACTACGCCGCGACCAAGGCATTTGTGCAAACGTTCGCCGAAGGCCTCTACCATGAGCTCAAGCCGCTCGGCGTGGACGTCGTTGCATGCGCGCCTGGGCCAATCTCCAGTGGTTTCGCAGCACGGGCCGACATGCAGATGAGCATGTCGGAAAAGCCGGACGTGGTGGCCGCAGAAACATTGGATGCTCTCGGTCGCCGTTTGACGGTACGGCCAGGTTGGCTGTCAAAATTCTTGGAATTCTCGCTGTGCTTCTTGCCGAGGTGGGGCCGCGTCCGGATGATGGGCGTGGTAATGGGCGGCATGACAAGGCACCAACGTGGCAAAAAAATCGACCAAAACACGCAACCTGCGTGAAGATTGTATCGTCGAAGCCCTCTCGATCATCGGTGAAGACGGGCTCGAGAATCTAAGCTTGCGCGAAGTGGCGCGCCGCGTCGGCGTATCACATCAAGCACCTTACAAGCACTTTGAAAACCGCGAGCATCTGCTTGCCGAAGTCGTCGGCCGCTGTTTCGACGCGTTTTCGAAGCATTTGCACACACGCAAACTGACCGGGGATCCAACCGAAGATTTGGCGTCGCTTGGCAACGCCTACATCCGCTACGCGCTCAACCATCCTCTCGAATACCGGTTGATGTTTGGCACGTCGTTGCCTGACCCGGACAAGTATCCGGCTATGCTGGAGAAAGCCCAATACGCGTACGCCATCCTGCGCGATATGCTGACCCAGCTGTTTGCAGCCAACAGTCGCCAGAAGGGCGCTGACGCCGATTTGGATGCGTTTTTCGTCTGGGCGACCATGCACGGCCTTGCGACGGTCTTAAAGTCGCCCAGCCTCGCCACGTTGCCCGTGACACCCTCCAAGCTCGGCAAAGCGCTCCCACACGCCTTTCAACGGGTTCGCGCCGCGCTCAAGGCGGATTTGCCGGCCTGAAGAATCGGGTCAGCAGAAAATTTTCTTGCTTGTGTCGAAACGCCGAGGTTCCAAGTGTCATCGCAGTAGGCCGGCTCGCGACGGCCAGCCAATCGGCGTATCCGCGATGGAATGGGTGTGGACGATGCAGTTCATGATGTTGTTGAATGAAACCGAAAGCGAATTTGCCAAACGTAACGATCCTGCGGAGGCGCCACACTACTGGGGCGCTTGGAACGCCTTCATCGGTGCGATGGCGCAGGCGGGCATCATCGTCAAAGGTGATGGGCTGCATCCCCCGCAATCCGCGACCACCATTCGTGTCCGCGACGGCAAGCGTGTCATCCATGACGGGCCGTTTGCCGACACCAAAGAGAGTATTGGCGGCTATTTCGTCATCGAAGTTCCCGATCTGGATGTAGCCCTTGATTGGGCGGCCAAAGCACCTTCGGCGACCTACGCATCGGTCGAAGTGCGGCCAATCCTGCCGCCGCCCGCACAGCCGGGCACCATGTGAACGCGCGCCGCGCACATGAAGTGGCAGAAGCAGCAGCCCGTCATTCGTACGGGCGGCTGCTGGCTCTGCTTGCGGCGCGGACAGGGGACATCGCCGCCGCTGAGGATGCGCTGGCGGATGCGTTCGTTGCCGCGGTGCAGACGTGGCCCGAGCGCGGCGTCCCCGACAATCCCGACGCATGGCTGCTAACGGTCGCCAGAAACAACCTCCAGAACAAGCGACGGAGCGACGAGGTTCGCAAAGCGTCTCAAGTCGAGCTTGAGCAGGTTGTGACAAGTCTGCTCGATCAATTGGAGGACACGCTACCGGATCGACGTCTGAACCTGTTGTTTGTGTGCGCGCATCCCGCAATTGATCCTCTGATCCGCACACCTCTCATGCTGCAAGCCGTGTTGGGGTTGGATGCGGTACGGATTGGGGCCGCATTTCTCGTCGCGCCCGCGACGATGGGTCAACGGCTTTCCCGCGCCAAGGCCAAAATCCGCGATGCCAAATTGCGTTTTGAGACACTCAGTAGTGACGATGTCACCGCACGATTGTCCGAGGTGCTCAACGCGATCTATATCTCGTACGGCGCGGGCTGGGATCATTTGGCTCTTGATCCAGACGTCAGTGGACTCACCGGCGAAGCACTCTTTCTGGGGCGCCTGCTTGTGGAACTCCTGCCAGAAGAGCCTGAACCGCTCGGCCTGCTGGCCCTGATGCTATACTGCGAGGCGAGGCGCGACGCGCGACGGGACACGGATGGCAAGCTGGTGCCGCTCAACGAGCAAAATGCCAGCCTATGGTCTTCCGATATGATTGCCGAAGCCGAGCAGATGCTCATCGCAGCGTCGCGTCATCAGCGCTTTGGCCGCTATCAATGCGAAGCCGCGATTCAATCCGTTCATGTCCAACGCCCGGTGACCGGACGGATTGATTACGACGCCTTGCTCACGCTTTATGATCTTTTGGTTTCACGCGCGCCAAGCATTGGTGCTCATGTCGGCCGCGCTGCCGTGCTGCTGGATGGACGCTCCGCAGATTTGGCGCTGCAGGCGCTGAACGAGCTCGACGGCCAGGCTATCGCCGACTATCAGCCCTATTGGGCTACACGCGCGCGGGTGCTGGGTGCACTGCACGCAAACGGCGAGGCCAGTCGATGCCTTGAACGCGCGATAGCGCTTACGAGAGACCCGAGCGTCAGGATCTTCCTCGAACGTCAGCGGCAGCCCACTGAATAATGCGCCGCGTCATCTGGGGCAAAAAGTCTCACACGATCAATATTTTCGGTGATCTCATCATGGCAGGCACGCGGCCTGTGATCCAAACCGCGAGCGCGGACGTATCAACACCTCTTGCCGCAACTCTAGGTGTCCACCTGGTGGCTCGGCGCGCGTTCGCGCGTTTTTTTCTGAGACAAAGGGTGTGCAAGCGTGTGTATGGTTGCCCGATGACAGACCAGCACATTCAGCCAGACCGCGCCCGAGGGCTGCGCGCAGACCTCCAATCGACGGTCGAAGAGTGGTCGTTGATGCACTTTCGAGGGATGATTGACCATCGTCTCGAAAAGCTGATGCTCAAGGCCGGCAGCGATCCCGTCAATCTCCACCGCGCGATGACATACAGCTTGCTGACGCCGGGCAAGCGGTTGCGGCCACTGTTGACTGTGCTCACTTCGCTGCACTTCGGGCGTCGTGACTTAGCTGCGCTGGATGTGGCCTGCGCCATTGAGATGGTTCATGCGGCGTCCTTGTCGATGGACGACTTGCCGTCGATGGACAACGCAACGGTTCGGCGCGGGCAACCAACCCTCCACCTTGCGTTCGGCGATGACACGGCAATCTTGGCGAGCGTTGCGTTGCTCAATCAGGCGTTCGAAACGATCGTCGCTTGCAAGGATTTGCCGTCTGAACTTCGTTTGGATTTGATGCGTTTGCTGACCTCAGCCATCGGCATCAACGGCCTGATTGGCGGTCAGGCCATGGACCTCAACCTGCGATCAGGAACGAGCCGCGATGAGGAGTTGATCAAAGTCAACAAGCTGAAGACAGCAGCATTATTTGCGGCGGCGGCAGAGGCGGGCGCGCGCATCGCCGGTGTGAATGGCAAACGACTGGAACTCGTTCGTCAGTTCGCCTTGGAGCTTGGGGCGGCCTTCCAGATCGCAGATGATCTGTTGGACGACCACGCGTATGCCGGCAAGACTGGGAAAGACACTGGCAAAGATGCAAACAAGCCTACGTTGGTGTCGCGCAATGGCATCGACGATACCCGGCGCAAGCTGCAGGGACATCTGACAGCTGCTCTCACGTGCCTTGATCAAACGGGCTCGCACGACCAACGCTTGCGATCGCTGATCGACGACGGCTTTTCAAACTTCCTCTCCTGAGATCAGCATGTTATGACGATGTTCAACATGCCCAGCGTGAGGAAATCGTCGCCTGCTTCGCTGGCTTTACGCGCCACGGCACCACTCCTGACTGTGCGCGACGCGCGCCACGCCTTCAGCGGACGACGTGCGCTTGGCGGCGTAACCATCGATCTCTACCCCGGCCAGATTTACGGGCTGCTTGGACCGAACGGCGCCGGCAAGACGACGGTCATGAAGGCAATGAGCGGCTACCTTGATCTCGACAGCGGTAGCGTCGAGCTTCGCGGGGTCAATCCGCGGGCCGATCGCGAAGCAAGGCGCGCGATCAGTTACATCCCCCAGAACATATCGATCTATCCCCACCTCACAGTTGCGGAGAACTTGCAGACTTTCGGACGATTGTCGGGACTATCCGGCGACGAGCTTACGCGACGGGTCGCGTGGATTCTCCGCCTTGCTTCGCTCGAACGCGAAGCGAAGCAAATCTGCCGTACCCTGTCGGGCGGCTATCAGCGGCGGGTCAACATTTGCGCCGGCGTGTTGGGACATCCTTCAGTGCTCATTCTCGATGAACCGACCGTCGGCATCGACTTGGATGCGCGGGAAGCGATCCACGGCTTGCTTCAACATTTCAAGGAGATGGGCGTTGCGATCGTCATCGCGACCCATGACCTCGACCAGGCGCAAGCTCTGTCGGACCGGATTGGATTTCTGAAGAATGGCGAGCTGATCCTTGAGGGCGTACCCTACGATATTCTGGACTCGGTGTTTGGCGAGAAGCAGGAAGTCGCAGTCGTGCTTTGGCAACAGCCAAACCCACGGGGCGCGGAAGCGCTGGCGAAGATAGGCATGCGGCATACGCAATCACCTCTCAACTGGATCGGATTTTTGGAACCAGCGTCTGCCGATAGTCGCCAAATCAAGGCCGCGCTTGGGTCTGCCGGCTTGGACGTCCGCGAGATCCGGGTGCGCGAACCCGATCTCACCAGCTTGTTCTTCGATCAAATGAGCTAAGGCGCGAACGATGATCGTTGCGGTGTTCCGCGCCATGCTGTTGGCAATCCTGCGCGATCGTGGCGCCTTCGCGATGGCCTTTGTGTTGCCGCCACTGATCTACGTGATTTTTGCGGCCATTTTTTCGGTTGCGACCGGCGGCGATCTGCGTGTGAAAATCGCGATCGTCGATAACGTAAAGACTGAATCCTCGGCCCGTCTCGTCGCAGCATTAAGTGACTCGAGAGAGCTGCGCGTCGTAACCAGCCCAGCGACCACCGAAGCCGGTTTGGAAACGATGGTCAGACGGTCGGAGATCGATGCTGGCCTGATCATTCGCGCCGATCCCGCTGATCTCGAGCGGCGACAAACGCCCATCCGCGTGATTGGTGATGCCGGGCGGGCGATTGCTGTTCCCATCGTCACGGGACATTTGCTGAAGCTGTTCGGCGAGTATTTGCCTGACGTCAGCTACCAACAAGCGGTCGCTGATTTAGAACAACAGTTGGGCGGCCTCACCGCCGACCAACAACGCAAACGGGACGCTGTGATCGCCGACCTCAAACGGGAGGCCAAGGAGCCCGGTCCGAAAGCCGGATCGCTGCGGGATATGCTCGTCGATAGCGTCATGATCAAACCCGCCAATGCCGCCAACGCTGCCGTGGTTTACTACGCAGGCGCGGTCACGTTCATGTTCCTCTTGTTTGCCGCAGCCCAAAGCGCCATGTCGCTGATTGACGAGCGGGAAAGCGGTGTGGTTGACCGCATCGTTGCGAGCACGGGTGGTGTCGGCGTGGTTATCACAGGCAAGTTCTTATTCTTGCTGTTGCAGGGAATTGTCCAATCCGCCTTGATCTTTGCGATCGCAAGCTTTGCTTATGGCGTCAACACGCTGGAACACCTGCCTGGATGGATCTTGACAACGGTTGCCGCCGCGGCGTGCGCGGCGTCGCTTGGCTTGCTGATCGCAGCGGCCTGTCAGAGCCGACAGCAAGCCGCAACTTTGTCAAACTTCATGGTTTTGGTACTCTCGGCAATCGGCGGCAGTATGGTGCCACGCTTCTTGATGCCGCCCTGGCTGCAGGATATCAGCTGGATCACGCCGAACGCTTGGACGATCGAGGCGTATCACCGCCTGCTTTGGCAGAACACGCCACTAACGGAAATTCTGGTTCCGGTATTGGTTCTTTGCGGGGCATCTTTGATCGGTCTGGTGATGGCAACGGTATCCCTCCGACAGCGCTTGAGCGGAGCATCTTCATGATCAACTTTCTGATCGCCGCCACCGTCGTGATCGCTACAGTTGCGGTCATGGAACTTGTTGCCAATCTCACGCATCGCTACATCATGCATGGCTGGGGTTGGGGATGGCATGAGAGCCACCACGTCGAAACCGAGGGCACGTTTGAAACCAACGATCTCTACGCGGTCGTCTTTGCACTTCCGTCGATTTTTTTGATCTGGCTGGGCTCCACCTACAACAGCTTGGTGTTGTGGATCGGCGTCGGCATGGCCGCTTACGGGCTTCTGTATTTTGTCGTCCATGATGGCTTGGTGCATCAGCGCTGGCCGTTCCGCCATGTGCCGCGTAACCCATATCTCAAACGGTTGGTTCAAGCGCACCGGCTTCACCACGCGGTCCATACGAAGGAGGGGTGTGTTTCCTTCGGGTTCCTTTATGCGTCGTCGGTCGCTGAATTGATGGCGCGGCTGCGCCAGCTTCACGGCGGACCGCTTGGAGCAGCCGAACGACCGTCAGGAGATCCGCTGCTCGACGAGAGGCCGCGTCCATAAGCCGGCCCGCGGTTCGGGCTGGCTCAATTTACCCAATGAATGCGCATACAAAGCCGTGCCAGCAGCACTGACGACGCTGCCCAGCTTTTCTACTTTAGAGGTCGCGCTGCGCGTGTCCCAAGCGTCGGCGCCTCGTTCGACGACCCGTTTGCCGATCTTGCGGTAGATCGAATGAGCTGCCGCAATCGCCCACGCTGACCGCAAATCGAGGTGCTCGAGGCCATGAAGACTCGAGTCGTAGTATTTTTCGGCCTCGTCAACGAGCCGCCGGGCAACTTGGCTAAGCCTTGAGCGGTTATCGGGTGCCAGGATTGCCGCGGGCATCGCTTCAACACCAACTTCGCTCAACCATTCCGCCGGCAAATACACGCGATCAAGCTTGGCGTCGTCCAGAACGTCCCGAGCAATATTGGAAAGCTGGAACGCCAGACCGAGATCGTTTGCGCGATCGAGCACGGTTTCCTCGCGGGCGCCCATGATCATGCTCATCATGATGCCGACCACGCCGGCGACATGGTAACAATAGGTGAGGGTCTCGTTGAGAGATGCATACGTGCGGTTTTCAACGTCCATCTGGAAGCCGTCGAGCAACGCTAGGGGATAGGCGGCGGGTATCTCGTGCTTCGCACAGACCCGCTTGAGCGCCTCGAAAATCGGGTCATCCATCGTCGCGCCTGCGATGGCTCTTTTTGTTTGGATACGAAGCTGATCGAGCGCGCGCGCAGGGTCGTGCCGCCCGGCTTCGCCACTTTCAAAGCCAAGAGTCTGGCCATCGATCACATCGTCGCAATGGCGACACCAAGCATAAAGCAAATGGGCACTGGTGCGTGTTTCGGCAGGAAACAGTTTTGCGGCGGCGGCAAAGCTTTTCGAGCCCGTTTTGATGATTTGTGCGGCGAGTGCGCCAAGCTCATCATCCGGCGCACTCATGCAACGGCTCCCGCGCGGGCGCGGTTGCCAAGGATAATGCCTGCGGTCGCTTTGGCCGAAGCGACAACACCCGGAACGCCCGCGCCTGGATGGGTGCCCGCGCCAACAAGATACAGGCCGCCGATCCGCGTATCTTCGTTATGCGCGCGGAAGTAAGCGCTTTGCGTAAGGATCGGCTCCAACGAGAATGCAGACCCAAGATGCGCATTCAGATCGTGTTTGAAGTTCTCTGGCGTGAAGATTCGGCAGGTCACCAGATCCTTTCGCAAGTCAGGGATGAGGTGCTTCTCGATGTAGGCAAGAATGCGGTCTCGATAGCGCGGTCCCTCAACGGACCAATCGACATCGGCGGCGCCCAGATGGGGCACAGGTGACAGGACATAGTAAGCGCTCGACCCTGCCGGCGCCAACGATGGATCAGTGACAGACGGCGCGTGCAGGTACAACGAGAAGTCGTCGGGCAGTTGCGGGCCGTTGAAAATCTCTTGAATGAGGTCACGATAGCGCTTGCCGAACATTACAATGTGATGCTTCAGGTGAGGATGGGTGCGGCGCAGACCGAAATAGATGACGAACAGCGACATGCTGTACCGGCGGCCGCTAAGATACTTCGTGGTCCGTTGTGCACGCGGTTCCTCGGCAAGCAAACCGCCGTAAGTATGCATGACGTCTGCATTGCTGGCGACGATAGACGCGGTAAACCGATCACCACTCTTGGTGGTCACCCCGCGCGCGCGGCCTTCCGCCGTCTCGATTTTTGCGACTTCGGCATTCAAATGAATCGAACCCCCGAGATCTTTGTAAAGCCGCACCATCCCTTCGATCAGCGCGCCCGTGCCGCCTTGAGCAAACCATACGCCCCATTTGCGCTCCAGCGCGTGGATCAATGCATAGATGGCAGAGGTCTTGAACGGGTTGCCGCCAACGAGCAACGAGTGAAAGCTAAAGGCCTGTCGCAGATGATCGTCGTCGATAAATCGAGCCACCATACTGTAAACGGATCGATAGCTCTGTAACGTGACCAATTGAGGCGCGACCCTCACCATCGACCGAAAGTCGGGGAAGGGGACATGACCGAGTTTGATGTAGCCCTCCTGCAAGAGCGCCTCGGAATATCGCTGGAAGCGGTGATAGCCCCCGACATCCTTTGGATTAAGCGCCGCAATCTGTCGGTTCAACTCGTTTTGGTCATTGACGTAGTCGAAGACGACGCCGTCTTCCCATCGAAGCTGATAGAACGGGGTGATCGGAAGCAGTTTGACGTAGTCGTCCATTTTGCGACCAGACAGCGCAAAGAGTTCCTCAAGGCAGGTTGGGTCCGTAATTACGGTTGGACCCGCGTCAAAGGTGAAACCATCGTCACGGTAGACGTAGGCCCGTCCGCCAGGTTTGTCGCGACGCTCGAGCAGGATCGTCTTGAGCCCGGCACTCTGCAGGCGGATGGCGAGCGCCAAGCCACCAAAGCCCGAACCAATGACGACAGCATCCGCGGCGCTCATGGCGATCCAATTCCTTCCTGCTTCAACAAATCCCTCTCGGACAATACGCCAAGCGCTCGACCGAGCGGCACGGGCGGTTTGCCAATGACCACCCGCAATTGGTCTAACTTGGTCAGCCGCGCGGCGTAGAAGCGTTGTATCAATCCAACGTCCAATCTGTAAAAGCGCTCGAGCACCTGATAGCGCGCTGAGGGCGCCGCGGCCCGGAACAACATCCGATTGAGCAGTCGATAGAAGCTGCGCTGCTGCCAAGTGGAGCGCACCGTTTCGAGAATGAGCTGCCTCACTTTGTCCGTCGTGAGGGGCCCGGCGGCGGCCGCACGGGTAATCAAATCGGCGGTGCGCACGGCGTCGGGCAGGGAATAGCCGGTCGTGGGGTGAAACAAAGCCGCAGCAAGTCCGACGGTTGGCACACCGGCGCTAGCGCTGCGATCCAGCTGTTCCGCGTCCCCAGCCAAGACAATGGGGAGCACGCCGTGCTCTTCGCGGCAGATCCGCTGTATTGTCCAACCGTTGTCATCAATGTAGCTGCGGATGCGCTGTTCAAGCGCTTCGCGGGCCAACTCGCGGCCGTCGCTGTAATACGTGTCGTAGATCAGCAGCCGCGTCGCCGTGAGGGGGAGGCTGTAAAAAAAACGGTAACCGTCGTGTTGCGGAATGGTCGCATCCATGATGACGGGACATTGCAACCGGTGCGGCTGGTCGACTTCAACTTCCAATGCAACGAACTTTTGGAAACCGAGCGCGAGGTAAGGTACGTCCCGCGCACCGCGGGCATCAATCACACATGGAGCGTGCAGAACGTTTCCATTACCGAGCGTAACCGACGAAAGCCCTATCTGCTCCGCATGACTTTGAAAAATTGAGCCCGCGGCGAGATCAGCCCGCAACACACGATTGAACCGATCCGACGTGACTGCAGAGTAGGGGGTCTGCAAAGTACGCTCCAACGACGGAAACCGAACGTCGTAACGGTCCCAGCGGTAAGCCACCAACGGCGCGATTGCCGTCCGTAGCTCTGGTGCCAAATCGGAATCGAAAAAACACCACGTATGATTGCCGCCCAAATGGGGCTGACTTTCAACCACTGCCACGCGCAGCTGTGGCACCTGCCGCGACAACCGCCATGCAATCAGACCGCCGGAAAGGCCTCCGCCGACAACGATTACGTCAAAGGACGTGGAATGATCTTTCGGTAAGCTTGAAGTGTCGATCGTCATATCAAGGGGACTATCAGGCTTTCGAACCAGGGTACATTGAAGGATGGCAACCAGCGCCTGTTGTCAATCTAGCGAATACAGGCCTGCCTGTGCGCGGAAAAGATTCCCTTCAGCAGTGATCCATCGAGCGACCGCATTCGTATCAGGGGCATGAACAAACCAGCTCGGCGGGTGCCATCACGCGCCCCGCGATCCTCCGCAAAATCGATTAAAGCTGCAGAGATGGCTTTCCGAACCATCTTTGACTGGATCGGGGAAGATTCCTCACGGGACGGCCTGCGTGACACGCCCAAACGTATGGTGCGGGCGTTCCAAGACTACTTTTCGGGGTATGGCGACGACCCGCGGAAGTTCCTAGCACGGACGTTTCATGAAACGGACGGCTACGACGAGATGATCGTGCTGCGCAACATCCCGTTTCATAGCCATTGCGAGCACCACATGGCCCCGATCGTGGGCCGGGCTTGGGTCGCCTATGTGCCGAGCAATCGTGTGGTCGGGATTTCCAAGCTCGCGCGGGTCGTCGAAGCCTATGCCAAGCGGCTGCAGATTCAGGAGCGCCTAACCGCGCAAATCGCCAACACCATCGAAGACGTGCTCAAGCCTCATGGCGTCGCCGTCGTGCTTAAAGCGACACACTTCTGCATCTCCGCGCGCGGCGTTCGCAAGCACGATGTCGATCTCGTAACGAGCCGCATGCTTGGCTGCTTCCGGGACAACCCGATCAGCCGCCAAGAGTTTCTGGCGATGATTCCGAATGGGACGGTGACGGGACCATAAGGAACAGGCAATGGCACACCTGGGGCGGGCGGAGCAGTGGTGGTGGTGGACAGTCGGGGCGTTGCTGATCTTGTTTGCCGTGAGCCTCGTGGCTTCGTGGATTGACGTACGCACGATCGACCGCGAGAGCGTTTGGGCCAAGCCGCTCAAATTTGAAGTGTCGTTGGCACTGCATTTCGCGACTCTCGCCTTCATCATGGGACTTCTTGACGAGCCGGCGCGCGCCAGCTCTTGGCTGCGGTACATCGCGATAGCGTCCGCTGCCTGCACTGCGTTCGAAATGGCCTACATCATTATCCAAGCTGCCCGTCAGCAAGCATCCCACTTCAATCTTTCGACGCCGTTTCTGTTTTGGATGTACGTGATGATGGCCGGCGGCGCCGTTGTCATCACGATGTCGGCGTTTGCGGTCGGCTGGGCTGCTATCACCGACGGGCAAGGCCTGAACCCAGCCCTTCGTATCGGTATTGCGGTTGGTTTGATCGGCGGCAGCATCCTCACCCTGATCACCGCGTTTCGCATGGGAGGAGCTCTCAACCACCATGTGGGCAGCGAGACGGAGGCTGCGCTGCGCATGCCGATAACTGGCTGGTCGCTAACCGTTGGCGACCGACGCGTTCCCCATTTCTTCGCGACCCATATGATGCAATCGGTGCCGGCTTTTGCGGCCGTTGTTAGCCACGCTTTGCGTCCCACATTCGCGATCGTGTGCGTCGTCGTGTTTGCGATCCTATGGGTAGTCACCACGCTGTTCTTTTTCAGTCAGGCCAATGCAGGGTGGCCACTCCAGCGATTTCGATAGCACAGGCAACAAACTGAACGATCAGGCATTTTGGCAAGAAAAGTTTGCTTTGCCCGTGATCCAATCCTTGCCCCTCAGCGTATCCTCATGGTCAAACCAAACAGGCGGCGTCTAAAGCAATGACGGTGCAGGTTGTCCACGAAGGCTTTGAGAAACCTGCGCCGCGGACAGCTTCCTGCGGTCGGGAGAAGGAGCCCAAAGGCCAGGTGGAATGGGCGGATCTCATCGTTGACGTTGCGCGGCGCCAAGACCGCGCATCGTTCAAGCTTTTGTTCCTGCACTTTGCGCCGCGCGTGAAGTCGCTGATGCTGAGCAACGGCTTGCCGGAGGAAGCTGCGGAGGAGATCGCCCAAGAGACGTTGCTGACATTGTGGCGCAAAGCGGAACAATTTGATCCACTTGCCGGCAGCGCTCCCGCATGGATCTACACGATCGCGCGCAATCGGCGGATTGACTTCATTCGGCGGCGCGGCCGGGAGGTTCTGACCGTACCAGACGCCGACGCCGAGTACGTTCCAGACCAAGATATGGGTCCGGATGGCGTCGCCGAGCAAAGCGAGACGGTATCTCGGGTGGAAAGCGCTGTTGCTGCTCTGACTGAAGATCAGGTGAGGGTGATCAAGCTTTCCTTCTTCGAAGGACGGCCGCATGCAGAAATCGCCAAAGAGCTCCAAATACCTCTGGGCACGGTCAAATCTCGGCTAAGACTTGCAACGAAGCGATTAAAGACATTGTTGGACGAATTCAAATGACAGTGCATCACCACCCATCGGAAGAGCTTCTATCCGCCTTTGCGACGGGTAGACTCGATCATGGCGAACATCTGGTCGTCGCGGCGCACGTCGCGCGATGTCCAGAGTGTCAGGCCTTCGTGCATGCGATCGAAGAACTCGCGGGTGAGTCGCTGGAGAGTATTGCACCCGCCGCTATGCGCGGTGCGGCACTACCGGACGCTCGCCGTAAGGAAGCCCGTATGACCGCGCGGACTAAACCTGAGCCGTCTGCGAAGGGTTCAGATGATCTGCCTGCCGTGCTTTCGCATTACGAGATGGGGCCTTGGAAGTGGATTGCGCCTGGCGTCAGTCTGCGGCCGATTATTCTGGCCTCATCGTCACGTTCGCGCGCGTTTATCCTGCGTTCAAAACCCGGGACGCGAATGCTCGAGCATACGCACAGCGGGGTTGAGCTAACCCATGTCATCACCGGCGAATTTACGCATGAAGGCGGCCGCTTCGCGGCCGGCGACTTCGACTACGGTGACGAGACGTTGCACCACCAGCCCGTGGTGGGCGGTGCCGAGCCCTGTGTTTGCCTGGTAGCGATGACTGGCGAGCTCGAGCCGGACGGCATTCTTGGTTGGCTGATGAAGCCCTTTATCCGCCTGTAGCGGTAAACATCTTTCTCGCGATCAAATATCCAGTCGTGGAGCAAACAGCCGCGAGAAAGGCGCCCCATCCGATGTCGGCCAGGGTGAGGGTAGTTGACCAGTTGCGCAGCACCGCGTGATTGGTCAGGGCGTAAGTACCGTGCGCTGCGATTCCGAAGCCAGCGCCCATGATAAAAGCGTAGGAGACATCTTCCCGCTGAAACGCTGGAAAGACCACGAACGCCGCCAAAGCGACCGGATAGAGCAGATAGAAAACAATCGCCGGCAAGAGGCTTGGTTGGGGCGCTAGGATATCGCCAAGCGTCGGTTGGTAGAGACGGCTCGACATCGTTTTGAGCCAAACAAAGTCCAACGCCAGTAACGGCACCACGATCGCCGCATAAACGACCAGCAATCCGCGCATCTTCAGCTCCATTTCTCTGACTGAGCTGATTACGACGCCGATGCGCTGCAGGATCACTCGTTCAAGCTAAATTTTGCGGATTGGTGATCCAAAAACGCCCTCCCTTGCGTAGTAAGCCGGTCGCTTCGCTCCAAGGTGGTCGGCCGATGAAATGCCTCGCTAAATCGCCTGACGTCGTCCGCGCCGAGCTGGTCGAGCTTCTGCACCGCACTGCCAATCGCGATGCCGCAGCCTTCAACGAAGTCTATCGGAGAACCTACACCAAGCTGTCGCGTGTCGTTCTCACCGTCGTATCGACGCCGGAAGACGCAGAAGACGTCTTGCAAGACGTCTACACCAAGGTGTGGAAGCGAGCAGAGGTGTTCGACGGACGCATCGCCTCTCCAATTTCGTGGATGGTCACGATCGCGCGTAACGCCGCGATAGATCTGGTCCGCTCGCGACGCATGAATACAGTCGAGCTTGATGACCAGATCGCTGATAGTACTCGGGAAGACGCGTTTGACGAGCTTTTGAACGGTCGCGCACGACCACGGGTGATCAACGCGCTGCGGCAGCTGCCCCCGCTCAAACAAGAACTGCTTTCACTCGCGTACATTCGAGGCGAAAGCCGCAAGCAGCTGGCAAAGCGATTTGGACTGCCGGTCGGCACGGTCAAAACGTGGTTGCGGCGCACACTTCAAGTGCTCGAGCAAGCTGTTGCCGATGAGCGCAAGGCTGATCAGCTGCGGGCCACCTCCTGATGGCTCTTCGCGCGCTCAAACCGATCCGGACAATGGTGGTCGTGCTCGGCGACCAACTCAATGACGAGCTGGCGACTTTTGATCAGTTCGACAGCGACCAAGACGTCATTGTGCAGATGGAGGTTAAGGAAGAAGCGACCTACATCCCCCAGCATAAGCTGCGGATCGCCTTCTTCTTTGCGGCCATGCGCCACTTCCGCGACGAACAAACTCGCAAAGGCCGCACCGTTCATTATTCAGAGATCGGCGACCCGGACAACCGTCAATCGATCGCAGCGGAGGTTCGACGCAGCATCAATCAGCTCCAGCCCAAGACAGTTTTGGTCACAGAGCCTGGAGATTGGCGGGTCAAACGCGCGCTCGAAGGGCAGGGGGTGACGATCGTTCCCGACACCTCGTTTTTATGTTCGACCAAAGCATTCTCTGCGTTTCTGGAAGAGCATCCGCGACCCATCATGGAGACGTTCTACCGCCACATGCGGCGCCAGACGGGTTACCTGATGGACCGTCGAGGTCAACCGGTTGGCAAACAATGGAATTTTGATCGCGACAATCGCTCGTCCTATTCGCGTAATAGCCCTGCTATCCCAAAGAGGAGAAGCTTTGCACCCGACGACGTCACCCGCAAAGCCATCGCCGACGTCCTCCGGCATTTTCAGGGTAGCCCTGGGACGCTCGCAAGCTTTGATTTGCCTGTCACGCGTGACCAAGCGCTACGAACCCTGCGCGACTTTATCGGCGAGCGGTTGCCCAGCTTCGGCAAGTACCAAGATGCGATCGTTGAAGGCGAGTATCTGCTGTTCCACTCACATCTCTCCGGCGCCCTCAACCTCCATCTGCTGAATGCCAAGGAGGTGCTCGACGCCTCGCTTGATGCCAGCTCCGATGTTCCGCTCAACAGCCTGGAGGGATTTGTCCGCCAGATCTTGGGCTGGCGCGAGTTCGTCCGCGGCATCTATTGGGCGAAGATGCCGACCTATGCCGACGAGAACGCGCTTGAAGCAGACCTTTCGATGCCACGTTTCTATTGGACGGGCGCGACCGATATGCGCTGCCTTGCTGAGGCGATCAGCCACACCATCGCCCATGCCTATGCTCATCACATCGAACGTTTGATGGTTTTGGGACTGTATGCGCTGCTGCTAGGCGTTCGTCCCTACGACGTTCATCGCTGGCACATGTCGATGTTCCTTGATGCGATCGATTGGGTATCGTTACCAAACACGCTTGGGATGAGCCAACACGGCGACGGCGGCGTGATTGGTACCAAGCCGTACGTTGCCTCCGGCAGTTACATCAATCGGATGAGCAACCATTGCGGCAAGTGCCGCTACAAGCCGACGCAGGCTATCGGTGACGATGCTTGTCCATTCACCACGCTTTACTGGGATTTCCTCGATCGACATCGAACCCGCTTCTCGCGCAACCCGAGAATGCAGCCGCAATACCGAAATCTTGATCGCAAGTCAGCCGACGAGATGCGCGCCATTCGACACCGCGCCAACAATCTGAAGGCGAGAGCCATCTAACTCAAGATCATTGACGATGAAGAGCTTCTACGAATGGTTCCTAGATTTAATGTGGTCGCCGGCCGTCGGCGTTGTCGAGTCAAGCGAAGCAGGCACCGATACGGCATCAACAGCATCTTTCACGCGGGCTTTTGCAGCGCACGAATCTAGAGCGCGCACCCGCGGGAGAGCGTCGGTTAGTATTAAGTGGAATGTCCCAAGCATGCCGCTATTCTACTAAGCCTAAACACTTGAACCAAGCCGTGCACGCCAAGCGGCTTATTGTTTGAACGTCAGGGGTGTCGGAGCGAAGTTGAGTGTTAAGGGCGGCTGTGCTCATGGCGCCGTAGTTCTTATCTGATTCATCTCCCGAGAATTACTCTCGTTAGCCATGACGCGCTCGCTGGCTTCGGTGAGCTCAATGTGTGCCATTGTCAGCAGGTATGCGAGAAAAGATAACCCAAGTTCATTTGCTCGGATCTGAGCTTGAGAGATTTCCGTCTCGAGTGCTGCCAGCTCTTTCTTGCGCGACATGAGTGACCTCATCTCCCGGCAAATGGCCGGCCACCTTCTCGCAGAAGGCAGACGGGGGCGCTGTTGCCCTTTGAATGTGCTTTCCTTGATCTGGGCCTTCGATGGCGACGACGCGAGGAAGAAGCCTGCATTTCTGTCGGTTAAGCGACAGACAGTGTTCGACTGGTTTGCCTTAGCGAAATCGAAATCGACATAGGCGGCGGAATGAGCGTCACAGATGCTTTAGGCCAAGGCGCCGGATTGGGTGTTACGCCCGCAAAGCGGTACGATGCGGCAATTTCCAGTGCCAGAAGCTGTAACTCGAGCATTGCAACACCCATGCCTGCGCATGTACGCGGACCGGCGCCAAATGGAATGTAGGCGTCGCTCGTGTATTTTCTGTTCAGAGAGAATTCGTTTGGAGCATCCCAAAGGCGGGGATCGCGTTGCAACTGCCAAGGGCAGATGAGGAGTGATGTTCCCGCCTTCACGGTCTGGTTTCCGACGGTTGTCGTCTTCAAGACTTCGCGCGAGAACCACCACGCACCCGGGTAAAGTCGGCAAACTTCTTTGACGAGCGCGAGACTGCGTTCCGCTTTCCGGACATCGTCGACGCGCAGCTCACCATGAGAACCGGTACATGACTCTGCTTCGTCCGCGATCGCGTCCATCAAGTCGCGGTCCGCAGCCATGTGGTAGAGCACCCAAGCCGCCGTGGTTCCGGTGGTGTGGTGCCCGGCGAGCAGCAAAGTTAAGATTTCGTCGTGAAGCTCTTGGTTCGATAATCCGAGATCCTCCAGGTCTTTCAGTGCGCTTGTCTGATTGGCGCCGCTCCGAAGCCGCTCGACGACGGTGGACATTGCAAGTTTGGCAAACCCACGACGTCGCTTCCGGCGCAGCCACCCCCAAGGGCCAATCGGCATCACTCGAAACATGTCGTCAGCGAGGTCGTCCTCGATCATTCCGACGGCTTGGACAAGTGCCTCTTCGTCGCCGTGGGAAATCACCTGACGTCCGAACACAGCGATACAGATCGTGCGTAGCGCAAGGGCGGCTGTGAAGTCGTGCGGATCGAAGGTCCCAAGCTTCGCCAGCCTTGCGCCGACAGCACGGATTTCAGCGCACATTTGCGGCAAATAGCGTTCGACGTTACCCCGCGCCATGTGCTTGTGGAGGACCGCTCGTCGACGTTTGTGCTCGTCGCCGTGAAGCATCAGCGAGCTTTGGCCGAAAACTGGTGTGAGCTTCTTGATAAGGCGGCCTTTCCCAATCTCATCTTCTGGCGCTTTCAAGATCGGTCGGATTAGAGCCGGGTCCGTTACAAGGAACACCGGGGCGGGCCCCAGATGCAGGCGCTGTAATCCCATCGGGTTGGAGTTGCCGCGTGCCAGCAGGAAACTCAGCGGATCATGCCGAAACGAGCGGACGTCCGAGAACATGTGTGGCATCGGTGATCTCCAGGTTATTTGCGATGTCCGCGAAGTACGACATTCTCGCGGGATCTTGTGCGTGGAGGCTGATTTCGCCGGCAACAGCCATCAGCGGCTCGCCGAAGGCATTGCGGCCGATCTCCTGGGGTGGGCCATAACGAGACGTTTGGACGCCAAGCATTGCGAGGAAGCGCTCGTACGTCAGGTCTGCGATTGCTACCAAGCAGGTGGCACGCTTAAGCGCGGCGAACTTGAACATCAGCGCATAGTTCAATTTGGCCGCTGTCCGGTCATTGTTGCCGGAAAGGACGCCAAACCGGCTGATTTCCCACGCTAATGGCGTACGAGGAAACGGCCGAACGGTAGCAAGTTCGGGAAACACGCCTTCCGCCAAGTAGGGAAAATCGGTTCGGATGGCTCTAAACCCACCGATCAGGCGGTCGCGGTCATAGAGCAGGCAATACTCGGTATCGGCCCCGTCAAACTGGTCACGTTCGCCAGCAGCGGTGAACGGCAACCGCCAGCCGCACCTGTCAATAAATAGCCATTTCCGGAAGCGGAAGAAGTCGGCAACCTCCTTTGGATGGGCGACTTCAGTGGTGATGATCGCCCGGTACTCATGCGGGGGGATGCTCATACTTCTTTCCCTCAGTATTGCGTCGTGATGAGGGAGCAAAATCAGTTTCTGAGCACCCCCCGAAAAAGGGGGGTTTTCGAAAATGACTGTGGAGCAAGCGATAGCGGCTATCGAAGCCTGCAATTCAATGGCTGAGCTGAAAGTGACTCTTGATCGAATTGCCCAAGGTTATGGATTTTCGTCGTTTACATTCATTGACGCGGGTCAACCGCATCTCGACGTCCCATACTACACTGGCACACACCGACCAGCTTGGGAGCGCGCATACCTTCAGAATGATTTTGTGCACGTAGATCCGGCGATTGCGCGGGTAAGGCGCACCAACACTCCGTTCAGTTGGAGCGAGCTTAAGCTTCCACAGCTCAGAGGCCGGAAGCGTCCGCCCGAAGTGAAAATGATGGAGGCCGCGAGGGAGTTCGGGTTCACCGAAGGGCTGGTTATACCGTTTCACTACCGAGATCGACTAGGAGCGATGCATTCGAGCTCGACTGTATTCTTCTGGGAAGACAAACCAGTGTGGTTTCGGAAGCTCTTGTCGCGGCATAATCAAGAGCTTCATCTCATCATGATCTATTGGGTGCAACGCGCTATCGATATCGTCCGTGCAACCGAAAGAAGTTCGAAGGCACTCTTTCGCTACGACGCTGCAGTAGCGGAGATTCGGCTCACCCCGCGTGAGCGCGAGGCGATGAGTTGGGCGGCCCAGGGTAAGACCGTCCAAGACACCGCAGAAATCCTCCATCTCTCCTCAGAAACGGTCGATAGTTACATCAATCAGGCACTAGCAAAGTTAGGTGCGCTCAATAAGACTCATGGAGTCGCCAAGTGCATCGCGTTGGGCATCATTGATCTGTGATGTCGATCAAGAAAGAAAAAGTGACGCTCAAGAATGCATTTCGTTAATTCCAAAGGCTTGCCTAAGGAACATCATGCATTCTCGGCTTATCCGTTCTGTCTTGGTCTACCCCGAAGATCGTACGGAAAGGGACCATCCGCTACGATCGAAATGAAAATATCGCGAAGCTCAAGGCCAAAGCCAGGCCATCGCTTGTCTAGCAGATGAGCTAGCATCGGTTCGTAGAGAAATGGTGAGAAAAAGCGCCACGCCACGAGAAAATTCAATGAGAGATCCAAGGGAGTTTCGTGCACCGGGCGAGGGGCAGACGGCCCGATCAGAAAATTTGGAATTGTATCTATGCCGTGGGCACTCGCGAGCTTAGCGAAAGTTTCATCTGCAAGCACGTTGCGCATGGTATCGAGCGCTCGACTGACGCGCAGATGCTTAGCTGCCTCTCTCTGGTCCGCGCCAAGCTGACTCAAAACGACTCGCCGTCTAGCCTCGGCTTGACGCAACGCGCGGGTGTCTACCATGCCGGCGGTACCAAACGGCTGCGGGCGCAGAGAGCATAGAACGGTTCGAGCGTCTTACAGCGAAAGCGTTCGAGCCTGATGGGATTTGCGGTACTCATTGTAATCCATTGGCCGTGAGGCAGAAACATGTAGGGCAGGATCAGGTAATCTACGATCGGTCCACAGTTCTTCTCGATGCGAGCAGCGAGAATAACATCCGGTTTGACTGGCGACACGTACCCGAACAACCAGGTGTTCGGCAGTTTCTTTCGTAAGTGACTGATAAAGATATGGACCGTAATGCTGTCGTTAATTGTTAGATGTTTCCTTCGAGGAGTTTTTACTACGGAGCCTCCGCGTTCGGTCACTTCACGCGTGATCTCGGCAATCATGTCCTTACGAATATCGGCGTTATAGAAGCGCTCTATCCGCCTGCGATAACCGATTTGGCGAAGCGCGTTACCTAGGCTGCCGAACTCACGAATGTAGGCGTCGCGCGTTGGGACGAATCTTGAGCGTTCGGCGGAGAGGGCGGTAATCTTTCCAGTGGAACACCAGAGCGCCGTTAGGGCATCAAGCAGATATTTCCGATCCGCTTTCCAAACGCTCTCTGCCATCAAACGTTGGGCTTCCGCAAAAATATCCGGCGATATGATGGGCTCTATTGCACCCTCGCAGCGAAGCCATTCCTGCCGTGCATTCCAGCGCCTTCGCCCTTTTGGGCCCTTTGACGTTTGATTGAAGACGGTGTTGCCGATGTATTTTTCGTTGGTGAGCGCGTTCTTGACCGTATTGTAGTTCCACGGTCGTCCGAACACGCCCGGTACACCTTCGTCGTTGAGCTTCCGGACAATGTCTGTCGGTTTCAGTCGCTCTTTTACGTACAAGTCGTACATTCGCCGAATGGCATTGGTCTCACTATCCGGACCAGGGACAAGGATCGTCCGTTCGAATTGAAGCCGTTTCCACTCGCCCGTATTCAGTTCAAGCGTTGTCTTACGGTTTTCGTCGACGAGAGCACGACGCAATCCGTAAACCGCCGCACCACCCACGCTGAAGCCGAGATGGGCCAGCTTCCTCTTCCCCAGCGAACTCTTGACTGAAAGCTCGCGGCTGTATTCGCCAGCCATTGCGCGCTTGATATTCTTTAGGATCGTTGCGGTCAGACTGCCGTCGTTCTCAAATTCCTCTGCGCAATATTGGACGCTAACACCTGCCTTCTTACACATGTACTCGTAGTAAGCGCTCTCATCGGTGTCTTCAAATCGTCCCCACCGGCTGACGTCATAGACCAGAATGGTCGAGTACTGCGCTCGTCCAGTGGTGACATCGTCCAGAAGAGTTTGCAGTGCGGCGCGTCTGTAAATGGTAACGCCGCTTCGCCCCGCATCTTCGTAATTCTTGATGATGGTAAGCCCGCGCCTAGCCGCGTAAACGGCAATGGCCTCGCACTGATGCTCAATTGAATACACTTGCATGTCTGTCGACATGCGCACGTATTGAGCGGCAGAGTCTTCTGGGCGGAGCATTACGAAAACAGAGCCGGAAATCCTTCATGGTTTTGAAATCTGGAGGGTACAAAGCTCGGCGATCTTGCTAATCAATAGTTTCAAAACTGAATCGATGCCGATGTGGCATGTATAATTTGCGATTGACAGTGCGATCATGCTTCGAGGTTTTTTGACGCTTTTTCTGTCAATTCTACCGGCTAACGCTTTTGCAGTTGTCGGCGGCGCCGCCGCCGACAAGGAAGGCATCGGCAAGAGCGTGGTGACGATCGTCGGCTCGCGCGGCAACTTCTGTTCGGGCGCGCTGATCGCTACCGATGTCGTGCTCACCGCAGCGCATTGCGTACCGCAGGGCGCGACTTACAAGATCGTCATTCCCGGCGAGACCCCGCCGCGCCTGGTCGACGTGAAACGCGTCGCGTCGCATCCGCAATTCAACGCTCAAGGCATCGAGGCGCATCGCGCCAGCGCCGACGTCGCGCTGCTGCAAACCGTCGAACCTCTCGCTCGTTCGCGCGCGGTCGCGCCGACGGCAACGCCGCTGACGCCGATTGCAGCCGGCAACCGCTATTCAATCTCGGGCATCGGCGTGACGGTGCGCGGCGATGGCCGCAGTGGCGGCACGGTGCGCAGCGCAGCGCTCGTGTCGACGAGCAAGCCGGGTAACTTACAGATCCGCCTGGTCGATCCGGCAACGGACAACAAGAGCGCTGGTCTCGGCGCATGCACCGGCGATTCCGGCGGCCCCGTGTTCGAAGATCAGAACGGCCGCGCCGTCATCGTCGGCGTGGTAAGCTGGTCGACGGCGCCGAACAACGCCGCCGGTTGCGGCGGCCTTACCGGCACGACGCCGCTCGCGCTCTATCGCGGCTGGGTCGTCGAGACGCTGAAGACATGGAGCGCGCGACCCTAACTGACGAACGCGTCAGCTCCCGGCGGCAAACGGATTACCGTCGACGATCGAGCAGCTCTGGTTGGCGATCGAGTACGATTGCATTTCGTACATGACGCCCTTCTCGTTAACGCCCTCGTACGATGCCTTGCCCTTGCCCGATCGTCCATAAACGACGTTAACGTTGCAGTTCGCGTACGACGGATCGAACGTCATCACCACCTGGACCGCACCACCGCCCTGCGCCGAACTGAAGCTGCCGATTATCCGGTTGCCTTGGAAGCTCACGTTGGATTTGGTTGCACCATAGTTCTGGCCCGGCCCTGCCATTTTGGTTTCCGAGCCCACGCGCCCGACGCTGCGGGTACCCGCAACGAACAACCGGCCGGCGCTGCTGACGTAGACAATGCCGTTGACGCTCATCGCAACGTTATGAACGCGCCCGTCTGGCGCTTTCGTCACCAGATTAACGGTCCAGCTTGCCTTGACGGTTCTGTTGTAAAGCTGCTTCGGCGCCGCAGCCTGTGCAGCGCCACCACTCAACGTACAGGCCGCCGCTGCAATGACAGCCGCACCGGCAAACTTCTGAAAATTCATTTCGCACCAATTCATTTCAATGAAGCAATGCGAAACCTTATCTTTCGGCTGCAGCCTCCGCTAGGGCCGAGGCACCGCCTTCAACAACGCAGCCTGACTCCCCTCGTCATGCCGCGTTCATCCGAACGGGCAGACTGTACGCGTGCGGCCGGTGCGGGAACCGATTGGGTCACCGGACGTTCGACGTTCACAACCTGGAGGGACTTGTGATGAGAAAGATCCTGATCGGTGCAGCGCTCGCGCTGCCGTTCATTGCCATGTCCGCACCGGCCAGCGCGCTGCCGCGCACGCCGCTCGAAGTGATCGCCGGCGATACCGCTTCGGTGGCCGACATCATCGAAGTCAAAGGCGGCCGAGGCCGCGGACACGGCTGGGGCCGTGGACACGGCCGAGCCCATGGCTGGAGCCGCGGCCGCAAGGTCGGCTGGCGCGGCCGTGGCTGCCCTCCGGGCCTAGCACGGCAAGGTCGCTGCTAAGGCTTGAAACAATAGCTGAATAACATGGCATCGCCGTCCTCCTCGTTTTGAGGGGCGGCGGTGCTGTCCGCATCACATACAACCGGCCCAGTTTGCGATGCGCTCGGCCCGCTGCTCGGCGGCAACATTCCGGCAGGCAACTTTTCCCAGATACACCGGGGAAATAGCCTGTTTCTGACAAGCATTATTCCCTGATCGAGAACTGGGTACTTGGTCGGGTTCTGGCCTATTCTCGTCGCTTCAACGACGTGCTGAGGCGCGGGTTGGCTTAGAATCCCTGAAAAATTCCCTGTTTGCTGGGAAATCGTCGGAGACTAACGTTGCAGGCACTGGCTCCCCAGCCACGCCGTCTCGATTTCAAGGATATTCGTTTTCAGCGCGTGGAAGTGCCCGCCATTTGGCAGGCTTTGCCGAGCCGGACGTGCGGCTTTTGCTGCTTATTCCGCAATTTCCTCGATCGTGCTGAATCCTGCCGTTTGCACCGCGAGCGGCGGCGATTGGATGGCCGCTATCTTCGGCTGATGCCGGCCGCGGCCAATACTTTCATAGAGAAATCCGCGCGCGGACATGTCTTCGGGGCGGTAGATATTGCGCAGATCCACAATAATCGGATGCATCATGAGATCCTTGATCCGGTCAAGATCGAGGGCCCGGAATTGCTCCCACTCGGTGACGATGACGAGGGCATCAGCATTCTCCGCGCACGCGTAGGGGCCTTCGCTGATTTCCAGGTCAGGAATTTCCTGAAGAGCCTGCTTGCTACCCATGGGATCATAAGCGCGAACATTCGCCCCGAGATCGCGAAGCGCAGTAATTAACGGAATTGATGGCGCTTCCCGCATGTCGTCCGTGTTGGGTTTGAAAGTCAGCCCCAGGACCCCAACGGTCTTGCCGCGCAGGTTTCCGCCGAAGACCGCCGCAACCCTGCGCGCGACCGCGCGCTTACGTATCTCGTTAGCACCCAAAACCGCTTCGACAATTCGGAGCGGAACGTCGTTGTCCTGCGCGATCTTGATGAGCGCGCGAGTATCTTTTGGAAAACAGGAGCCGCCGAATCCGGGGCCCGCGTTGAGAAACTTTGGGCCAATGCGGTTGTCCAGGCCGATGCCGCGGGCGATCTCCTGCACGTCCGCACCAACGCGCTCGGCCAGATCCGCAATCTCGTTGATGAAGGTGATTTTTGTCGCGAGGAATGCGTTGGCGGCGTATTTGATGAGCTCGGCCGTACGGCGCGACGTGAACATCAATGGCGACTGATTGAGATAAAGCGGCCGATAGACCTCGGACAGAGCTTGCCGTGCCCGTTCGTCCTCGGTGCCGATAACAATTCGATCCGGAAGCTTGAAATCGCGGATTGCCGCGCCTTCCCGCAAGAATTCGGGATTTGATGCAACGGCAACGTCCGCAGCAGGGTTGGTGTCGCGGATCAGTCTTTCGACTTCATCACCCGTGCCCACCGGCACCGTCGATTTCGTCACAACAACCGTGAAGCCTTCGATGGCTGACGCGATTTCGCGAGCTGCCGTCCGCACATAGGTGAGGTCGGCGTGGCCGTCACCGCGCCGTGACGGTGTGCCGACGGCGATGAAGACAATGTCAGCCTGCCGGACCGCGTCCGGGAGCTGAGTGGTGAAACGGAGGCGGCCTTGTTTGCGATTTTCAGCGACCAGCTGATCGAGGCCGGGCTCGAAGATCGGCATATCGCCATCTTCGATTGCCTTGATCTTGTTATGGTCCTTGTCCACGCACGTGACGTGATGTCCAAAATCCGCGAAGCAGGCACCGGAGACGAGTCCCACGTAGCCCGTTCCAATCATGGCAATCCGCATTTGCTACTCCGGATATCGCAGAAGTGAGTGGGGAAGAAACGGTCAGCTACCGGCGCTTCGGATCAAGCGACGGCCCGGGTCAGGCCCCGGCGAGAAGCAGCCTGATGATTCTCGATCAATGGCGTCCACCAGGCTCGATTGTCGAGGTACCAGCGAACGGTGCGCTTCAATCCGGATTCGAACGTCTCGTGCGGAGTCCAGCCGAGTTCGTGCCTGAGTTTCGTGAAGTCGATCGCGTAGCGAAGATCATGCCCCGGCCGATCGGCGACATAGCTGATGAGGTCGAGGTGCGAATTGTTGCCGGGACGCGGCGCAAGCTCATCCAGCAGCCGGCCGATGGCGGTCACAACGTCGATATTTCGACGTTCTGCCGCACCACCGACATTGTAGGTTTCCCCGGCACGCCCGCGAGTCGCGATAATGGCCAGCGCTTTCGCGTGATCGTCGACGAACAGCCAGTCACGGATGTTGTGTCCTTTGCCGTAAACCGGCAACGGCTCACCTGCGAGGCCCTTGATGATCATCAGCGGGATCAGCTTCTCGGGAAACTGGTTCGGCCCGTAGTTGTTCGAGCAATTGCTGATGACGACGGGCAGGCCGTAGGTGTGGCCCCAGGCCTTGACCAAGTGATCGGACGCGGCCTTGCTTGCCGAATAAGGTGAACGTGGGTCGTACGGAGTCGTTTCAACAAAACTCCCGTGGTCACCCAGGCTTCCGTAGACTTCATCGGTCGATACGTGGTGAAAGCGGAAATTTTCCGCAAGACTGCCGCTCAGGCCGCGCCAGTATTTCAGGGTCGCTTCCAGGAGCGTGCAGGTGCCGACAATGTTGGTATTGATAAAGTCCGCTGGCCCATCGATGGAGCGATCTACATGCGTCTCCGCTGCGAGATGAATGACCACGTCGGGGGCCGTCGTCGCGATGATCTCAGCCATTTTTGCAGCGTCGCAAATGTCCGCTCTGACGAAACGGAAATGAGGCGAAGCCTGAACAGCCGATAGCGATGCGAGATTGCCGGCATAAGTCAGCTTATCGACGACAGTGACGCTCCAGCCCAGATCACCAACGAGGTGACGAACGAGCGCGGAGCCGATGAACCCAGCACCACCGGTGACCAGGGCCTTGCGAGGGGGCTTGGACAGCATGAAAATCCTTAGAGTGAGAGTGCTGCGAGTGGCGTTCCGGAATAGGCGAAGGGACTTTGCAGGTGATCGAGAAGGGGCTGCGCCGCGTCCTTCTCGGAGACGATGGCGTCAGCTGCAGTGACCGGCCAGGGAATCGCAATTCGCGGATCGTTCCAGTGCACGCCACGATCGTGATCGGGCGAGTAAAAATCCGACACCTTGTAGGAGACCTCGGTGGCGTCCTCCAGCGTACAAAAGCCGTGCGCGAAACCAGCCGGAATATAAAGTTGCAGCCCGTTGTCTTCCGAGAGTTCAGCTGAGACGAACTGACCGCAGGTTGGGGAGTCTCGACGTATATCGACGGCCACATCGAGAATGCGACCGCGCGTAACGCGAACGAGTTTAGCCTGAGATTTCGGAGGGATCTGGTAATGCAAACCGCGAACCGTTCCTTTCAGCAACGACATCGACTGGTTGTCCTGAACGAAGCGGCAGCCGATTCCACAAGCGGCCAAGGATCGCTCGTTGAATGTTTCGCTGAACCAACCGCGCGCGTCGGAATGGCGCTTGGTTGCGACGAGGACAGGAATTTGGGAATCGTGTCGAGTCGTTGACATCGGAGGGAGCTGAAAAATCGTCATTCGAGAGCCTTTGCTAAATCCGAAGGGCGAAGATTCAAATCGCCTAAAATTAGCGACGTCGAATCGGGTGATTGATCAATCCGAATTCGTTTTGGGCAGGCGCACGTTATGGGTCGCTCGTTGAAAATCGGTTTCGAGAATTGATTCGATTAGTCGGTTCTATTTTTGAATTGCCTTCACTGGCTGTTCACGCTGCGACGCTTCCGTCGCCCGCTTTAATTTGGACATAACGACCGTGCCGGCATCAATGGCGACACGAATAAACTTCCTCATCTTCCGAGAGTGCGTGTATCCGTGCAACGATTGGCGCTGAGCAGACATCTGCATCCCGAAAGCCTCGAGTCGTTATGCGCTGCCTCGATGTCGAGTGGCGATTTCGGGGCAGCGTTCATGTTTGCGGATCGCCGATGCCGGATTCAGCCGTTTGCGCAATCCCATCACTTTGCTCTTCGCGCCGAAGCTCTGATGCGGTTGGGCGATCAGGCTGGCGCGGTCGCGGATGTCGCCACGGCGCTTGCCCTGTCGCCTGACGACCTTCAGGCGAACCGCCGTATGCTGGCGTGGGGGAGCGACGCGCAGAAACGCGCTGCGGCGAGCAAGCTTATTTCTCTGGACGACGACGTGCCGACGTTAAGGCAGGCATTGGCTATTCTCCGTGACGCGATGTGGAGCGCCGCAGGCGGAGTGCGCACTCTGGACGATGTGATAACCGGATGGGCAGTCTGGAATGGCGTGGACAATCCTGTCCTGACGCTCACCGGTGGGGAGGCGCGCCGCTCGTTGATGCTCCTGTCGGAAGCGGACCATCCGCTCGCAGGCGGCGCTTTCGAGCGTGTCGCCGGATTCAGCCTGCGGCGTCCGCAATCGGATGCCGGCCAGACGGTGAAGCTGATCCTGCAGGGAAGGTGCTTCCTGCAGGTGGCATGTGCCCCGAATGCGAGCGGCGATCGCTTCGCAGACAGCAAGAGGCCGGCCGGTTCGGCTGATCCAAACGCCGTTACTGTGATCGTTCCCGTTTACGGGGATCTCGCGGCAACGAAAGATTGCCTGCAAAGTCTCAAGCCCGAAATCTCCGGAAAGACCGGACGTCAAACTATTGTGGTCAATGACGCGACGCCGGAGCCCGAGCTTGCCCGCTTCGTTGAATGCTTTTGCGACGAGGCCGGGTTCACGCTGCTGATCAACGACAGCAATCTCGGATTTGCCGGTTCGGTTAACCGTGCGCTGGCAAGCATATCTGACGGCGACGTCCTGCTGCTGAATGCGGATACTTTGGTGTCTCCGGGGTTTATCGACCGTATGGTGGAGATCGCGGCATCGGATCGGAGTATCGGGACGATTACGCCGCTCTCCAACAATGGAGAGTTCACGAGCTTTCCCGTCCCGTTCGAGTGCAATCCGTTGCCCACGCATGCGGAGGCTCTCAACATCGACAGAATCGCTTCCGAGCTTAATCGTGGAAGGGTGATTGATCTGCCGAACGGGATCGGCTTCTGCATGCTCGTCACCCGTCGTTGCCTCGACGCGATCGGAGGCCTCTCGGGCGCTTACCAGCGTGGCTATCTAGAGGATGTCGACCTTTGTTTGCGGGCGCGGGAGCAGGGCTTTCGCAACGTCTGCGCCCCGTCGATCTTTGTTGCCCATCACGGTTCTCGTTCCTTTGGAGCTCACAAGCGTTCGCTCGTCGTACGGAACATCTCGATCGCCGAGGCCAAATTTGCGGGCTATCGCCAGGAGTGCGCACTCTTCATGGACGCAGACCCTTTGCGGGATGCGAGGGCTGTCATTGAACGGAAACTGGCTCCCGCAGATGTCGATGTTTTGCTCATAAGCGGCGACGGGATTCTCAAAGACGTCGCTCTTGAGCGTGCGCGCAGACTGACCGCCGCCGGCCAAAAGACATTGATGCTGTGGGTTAGCCAGCAGGGCACCCATGTTCACGTCAATACGGTAAACGCAGATATGCCGCACTCTTTGGCGTTTGACGTGAATCATGCATCGGGGCTGGATGATCTGCGCTCATACTTGACTGCAACATCCTTCAGTTCGGTGGAGATTGTCGAACCTCGCGTGATGTCGTGCCAGTTGTCAGGACTGTTTGAGGAGTTTGGGCGGCCGCTGCGGGTGCTGACGGCGGATGCCGGTCTGCTGTGCCCGCGCGGCACGCTGCGCAAGCCGGACGGACAATTCTGTACGTCGCTCGCGAGCGATACGCCTTGCGAAGGCTGTACACGGCAAGACCGAGCTGTCGTCGCGGTGCGAGACATCGACTGGCGCGCCCGCTGGAGAGCATCGACTGCCGAAATCAACCCTCCTTGCGATGAAGCAAACGAATTTGCTGAATTTCTGATGTCGCCGCGGCCGGATAAGGCGATGTTGCCCATGGCTTCATCGGCGGGATTCACTGAACCTAGCGTTTCGGGACGTATCGCACTGATGACGCAAGGGAGCTCGCTGGAGGAGTTTCAGCTGATGCGGCAGTTCTTGTTGGCTGCAGTCAAAGCGTCTCCAGCGCAGGAGTTTATCGTGGTCGGAGCGTCGGCGGACGATCTTTCGCTCATGGCCGTCGGCAACGCGTTTGTGACTGGATCTGTCGAGATTAGCGACTATGCCGCGCTACTGGGGCGTTACGAGATCGGGCGTGCATTCTTGCCTTTGCCGCGCCCGCTGTTCGGCCATCCAGTAGGACTGGCCGCCCGTAAGCTCGGAATGCCTCTTGCGTATTTCGACTGGTCGTTCGGCCGCCGAGTTCCGGAGGATGGCGATCTCGCCATCGATCCTCGCAGCTCCGTCACCGATATCGTCGCGACCGTAGCCCGTTGGGGAGGCTTCTAAGCCGATGTCCAAGCGTCTCTCTCCGCTCAACACAAAGCCGCGTGTGCCCGCAAACACCAATAACGTTGCACAGATGGTGCGGCCAGAATCACCCGCAGGGGGCAGCGCTCACGCTCTGCCAAGAGCTCGCATTTTGCGTACCGCATTCCACCGGTTGGAATCCCGGATTTTCACTGGCTATGCGTATGATCCGTCCGATCTGCAACAGCGGCTGGTCGTGCAGCTTTTTGTCGACGGCAATCCCATGCAGATTGCAGTCGCCAACGAGTTTGAGCCATCGCTGTCCAGTGACGGTGCCGGCGATACTTGCTTCGGGTTCACGTTCGCGTTGCCGGCGGGAGTTGCGGCAAGTGCAACTTATGTTGAAGCGCGTGTTGCGAACACCGGCGAGACGATCGGTCAGGTGGTCGACCTCCGGCAAGATCCAGATTTGGATCGTCAGCTGCCTGCTCTTCGTGGCGTACGGTGGATCGGAGGACTGCGCTTTTGCGGCTGGCTCCCGGCGATTGGTCCAGATGCACCAAAAGTTACGGCATCGATCGATGGTGTGGCGGTTGTCGAGGCGTTTGCGAGAACCTGGCATCAGGTCGGTGACAGAGGCGAGGCAATCAAGGCGATACCTGCGTTCGAGCTGCATTTGCCGGAACGTTTCGCTGACGGACGCGTGCGTTCGGTCTGCATTCGAGATGAGTCCGGTGAAGATCTTCCTGGCAGCCCGCTCACCTTTGTGGCGTTCAAGGATGGTCTACAGAACGCGATTGCGTCGCTTGCAAACGTCGACAGTGAGCGGTTGCGCGGTGAGCTGTTTGACCAGTTGATACCGGCCTCGCTGCCGTTATCTCGCTATGCGAGTTGGCTGGAACGGTTCCCCCCGGAAACGACGCGGGCTGAGACGGCGGGTCCGGTGTCAGTTGTGCTTGTTGGTCGCGGCGATGACGAAGCCAGTATCGCCAGCTTACAGCACCAGTCTCGCATCAATTGGGTTGCGGTCGGGGTATCCGATGCGCCGGATCTCCTGTCGTTCGATGGAGAAGATCTTTTCCAATTCTCGGTCGGCGATGATGGCGCGGCCAGCGACGTCTTTGTTTTCGCGCCGTGTGGGGTCCGCCTTGAAGGACACGCTCTGGAGTCTTTCGTAGCGGCCTTTGCTGCCAACCCCGAGGCGGTTGTGGCCTATGCTGACTACGCCATTTCGGGAGCAACCGGAGAGCAATGGCCGATTCTCCTGCCTGCCTTCGACTATGAACGCATGCTGGAGCAGGGGAGTGGCGCCTGCCTGTTTGCAACCCGGCGCGCGCATCTTGAAAAAGTTTTGCCTGCACGTCCCGACAATCTCTATCGGTTGTTTCAAGAACTTGTTGGGCTTGGCGAGCATCGCTCTGCCGTTGTGCATCTGCCCGGCTCCTTCGGTCTGCTGCCGGAACTCGATGCTTCGGTCGCGTCGCAGGTTCTCGCTTCAGCAACCGCCGCGCACCTGGACAAGAGAGGTATCGCGGCCGCCGTGACGGTCAGGCCGGCTGATGCTTCGCCATCCGTCCGCGTCAGCAGACACGCCGAACCGCAGCGCGTTTCTGTTATCATACCGACGCGCAACCATGCCGCGCTGCTGCGCCGATGCCTTGAGACCATCGCGCCGGCAGTCGAGCGTCTCGACGCCGAAGTCATCGTCGCCGACAACGATTCTTCGGACGGAGAAACGCTGGAATACCTTGCCTCAATCGATGGAGCGGAGGCGACTGTCATCCGTGCGCCGGGGCCGTTCAATTTTTCCCGCATCAACAATCTCGCGGCTCGTGCGGCGAAAGGCGATCTGCTCTGCCTCCTGAACAACGACGTCGAGGCGCTGGATGACACATGGCTTGCAGAGATGGTCAGCCGCATTGCGGAGCCAGATGTCGGCGCGGTGGGTGCGACTCTGCTGTGGCCGAGCGGCATTATTCAGCATGCAGGCGTTGTACTCGGACCAGGTCTAGGTGCTTCGCACGCGTTCACCGATCGTATGAATGACGATCCCGGCTACGCCGGAATGCTTTCGGTTGCGCGCGAGTGCAGCGCGGTGACTGCTGCTTGTCTTTTGACGCGCAAGGCCGACTACCTTGCTGTCGGCGGAATGGATGAGATGGCTTTTCCCGTGAACTTCAACGACGTCGATTATTGTTTGCGTCTGCGCGCGCGTGGAAGCCGTATCGTTGTGACGCCGGATGCACGGCTTCTGCATCTTGAATCTGCCAGCCGCGGCACCGATCAGCGGTCCGACAAAGCAGCAAGGATGCAGCGCGAACTTAGGATGCTGCGGGCGCGATGGCTTGAGACCATCGTCAACGATCCTTATTACAGTCCGCTGCTGTCGCTCGATCCGATCCCGTATTCAGCGCTGGCTTGGCCGCCGCGTCACAGGGCAGCGCGTACCAACGGGCCGCCACGCGCTGTCGAAATTCCCTTAGGAATCTGAACCGCGAACCTTGCGGAGCCGCAAGATAAAAAGCGTCTGGCCATCCGTTGCGACGCCGGCTTGTTCATCGACGATGTGAAAGTGCCGCGACAACATATCGTGGAAGTACGATCGGCGATAGCGGACAACGTGGAGGGGGCCGTGAATATCAATCCCCATGTCATCCGGATTGAGCGCGACGTCGTCGCTGTTCTCACTGACGAAAGCTGTCAGGAATAGGAGGGATTCGGATTTCATCAGGCTCGCAAACAGGTCAAGCACCTCGGTCGCGTCGTCCAAAATGAGGTGACTCAGCACCGAATAGCACTGGATCACATCGAAGGGCTGTCTGACGACCCTGGTCCAATCGCGATTGTTCAGGGTGCCGTGCGGATTGTAGCGTTCGTTATGGACATTGCTTCTGGCGAACTGAAATCGGGAATTGGCGAGGCTTACGTGTTGCTCCGCCCATGCAATGACGTCAGCTCTGACGTCAACCCCAAGGTAGAATGCGGGTTCGTGGCGCCGCCGCAGGCCGAAATAAAAGCGTCCCGCTCCGCATCCGAAATCGAGAAGCGATTTGCCCGCAAGCGAAGTGTGCCGCGCGACGGCCTCGACGTCGCGGCGTGCGAATCTGCAAAACGAGGCATCGCTGCGGAATAGCTGTCCCGCCGCCCTCAATTCAAGGGGCGGTAACGCGACGCGGTCGTGCTGGTACAGCAACCGGTTCGACGGAAGCCAGTCGAGCCATCGCGAGATCATCACCTGCACGACATCGGTGATTCCGTTTCCTTGCGCGGCGTTAGTCAGTTGGGTCAAACGAGCCTCATTTTCCGGCGGAAGGATTTTCACCAATGACGAGCCTCAACGGGCTTGGCGGCGGATTGCAAGCGCGCGGCGCCTCGTCTGTGCAGGAACGTATACGGTCGTTGTTCGCCGGTTGCGCCGACCATACCAGCGTCGCTTGCGGGCCGATGCGAAGAAGCTGTGCGCGCATGGTCGGTATGGACTTTTCCACGAATGCGGCGGCTGAGTCAGGCCGCTCCAATTCCGCGCAAGCCGATGCGAGTGTCGCCGGATCGAGGACGCGGGTCACACTGCTTGCGCCCGGAAATCGATAGTAGAGGCGAGGGCGTTCCGGCTCCGTAAAATCGACTTCTCGTATCGCCACAGTGTCGGGCAGTGAGCCTGTGCCGCTGACGGGTATAGCGCGAGGGGAGATCGCGACCGGCAGGATCCGCCAGCGATCGTGATCGGCCATAGCCAGTTCCACCGTATTCCGGCCTTGCGCATCGAAGCGGGTGAACACGATCACCGGCCGTCCGCCGGGACCGAGCGAGACTTTGGCGTTGTTAAGGAGGCCAGAATTGGGACCGGTATGAAGTACGGTCTCGGCCGTCTCCGGACTCAAAGGGGCGGCGAGGCGGCGGCCTTGCGAATCGAACCACGTGACGAAGTCTCTGGTCTTTGCATAGGATATTCGCACGTTGGTCGAAGCGTCGGAGGTCAGGCGCCAGACAATGGCGAGATGAACGAAATTGTCGTTCGCCACGATAAAACGCGACGGATAGGCACTGACATGACCGCCAAAGCCGCGGTCGCTCAGGAATGGTCCGTCGCCCAGGGGCTGCCAGATCGTTCCGTCCCACCGCCTGACTTTCCATTTGCCATTGCCGCTCGTCCCTGCGCGATACAGGAACAGCAGTTCGCCATTCCGATTTTTCAGGAATTGCGGATATGTGACCAGATCGCTATCGCCATTGATCATTTCGACTCGTGCCAGCGGCTCGCCAACCGCCGGCGAGCGAAAGTAATTCAGGCGCTCCGCATGCATGTTTGCGGCGACGTGCATCAAGCCATGTCGGTCGAATGCGAGTGCAACCGAATTGTGGCTGTCCCAGCCGGCAAAGCGTGTATCCAACCGTTGGCGCGCGATATCGCCGGTCGTGTGTGCCACTGTGGCGATAGTCAGCCAGCGATCTTCATCATAGTAGCCGACAGCGTAGCCATCATTCTCGCGTGTTGCCGCGAAATCGACTCGGGCGCCGGTCCATACCTTGCCGATCTCGATGATCGCTTTCGGCGGACGCGCCGGAGGCTGCGGCCACTGGCACGAGGGCAACGTGTCGGCTTGTCCAGCGAATGGCCAGCAGCCGAGCAGGGATATAGCAAAAACAAGCCGGAATGCCTTCCGCCAACGTCGCGAAAAGTCGCCGATGATCCTTGCCATCGTCATGACATAACCGGGCGGGGCTCGTTTCATGCCGGTAGCTCCGCAATCGATCAGGTCCGGATGCGAAGCGGTTCAGTGACGTCCGTCTTGCTAGTGAACCAGCCGCGCATTCATGTTCTTCACCAGCTGTGTTGTCCAGAATGGACTCTTGGTCGCAAAGTACACGATATCGGTGTCCTGAGTGACCGGGTCGGTGCCCTCAGCTGCCACAACATAAGCCTCAGGAACCACCGTGTGATAGGTCTGCTCGAAGTCGCGTCCGAAAATATAGCGCGGGCCGGTTGATCGATAGCCTGTATTCAGTTGCTCTGTTTCTCGCCGTGTTACGGGCGAGGGATAGTTCAGAAACAGGATGCCGTCATCGCTGAGCGAACTGACCAGACGGCTGATCGCTCGACGCGGATCGCGCAAATTCTGGATGACATGCGAGCACACGATGAAGTCGAATTTTTCTCGATTTCCAAGCCGATCGATCATCGCATCGCTTGGCTCCATCACACTGCTGGAAGCAAACCAGCCTTTCGCGACGGTGCTGTCCTTGCCGATGTCGAGCAAAGTGTAGGTCTTGAATTTTTCCCGAATCCGGACCGCGGAGGTGAGCTCTCGACCGATGCGCTGGCGTTCGAGCGATCCGCACGACGTACAAAGCGGAGCCTGCTTCTTCCGGCTCAATCGATTGTTAGGTGCGGTTGCAAAGCTGGTGCTGCCACAAATATTGCATTCTGGCATCGACGCCTCCGTCTGTTTTGCTTGCTTGATGATAGATATTGGGCCTTGTGATGTGCGATCAAACGCTGCTTTGCGTTAGCAAACGATTTCCGATCAAGCGCACGTCGGGTTAACGGAGTCCGTACTTTTTTCTAAACTGATCGTTCAATTTAAGACGGAGACAATTTTACAGGTATCTGCATCAGCTTGTTCTTGCATTGGAGACTGCAACAACCGATGCGCAGCGATGGGGCCATGCAAATGGTTCCGGACATGGTTCGCTTCACTTATAAGCGAGGCAGTTCAACGAGAGATGAGCTGCTCACAGTATGGCTGGGACACTGACGAGACTATCCCGCGCGGGTCGTGGCGCTCCGACCCCTTCACCCGTCGCTGCAGTGTCCGCCCCGGCTCTGAAAGCCCATCTCGACTCAATCGAGATCGGCGACGGCTTCGTTTTCCTCTGCGGCTGGGTCCTGCCGCTGAACGATGCAACGATTGCCGAGCCGCTGTCGATCGTGGTCGATGGGCAACGTTTTTCACCGATCCCGCTTGAACGTCGCCAGGACCTTCAGTCTGCCGGCGTATCGGAGGGCCGGGCCGGCTTTATGGTTAGCTTGCCGGTTCGGCTCGGTAACAGTGTGCCGCGTATCACCATTGCGGATGGCCAAGGCGCCGCTGCGGTGCTTGATATGTCGCAAGCGAAAATCGGCCGTTTCTCTCCACGCGGCGCAATCGACGATGTGGAAGCCGAGGGTGTGACGGGGTGGGTCTTCGATCCCGCCTTGATGATGCGCGATGGCGAGCCGTTGCTTTCGATTGACGGTGGAGCGGAATCCTCGCTGAGTCTTGGCCTCGACCGAAGCGATGTACCTTACACATGCTTCGGCTTTCCCCGGACCTACGGTTTTCGGTTTGACGCCGGTGAGGCGATCCGGGCCGCGACGCGTTCGGATGCCGGGCTAACGAACAAGCGCAAGCTAACGTTCGAGCTGTCGTCCTTCGGGAACAGGATATGCAGTCATTCGGAAGTCCTGAACGTCCGCGATGAGTCAGTGTCAGGTTCTGACTCGACGTCGAGCAAATCGGGCTCAGCGGCGCCGGAGATGCCGAGCGTCGCACGACGGCCACGCATGATCGTCGTGTCCTGGGATATGGGGCATAACCCTGCGGGACGGGCTTATCTGCTGGCCGATATCGCGCGCCGCGATTTCGACGTCAAACTGATGGGGCCGCTGTTCAGTCAGTACGGAACCAAGCTCTGGCAACCGCTTGAGGGGCAATCGTCGGTCGAAATTGAAACGTTCGCGGGTGGGCCGCTTGGTGCGTACCTGTCCACGATTGTCGAACAGGTCGAGCGTAATCCGGCTGAAATCGTCTATGTCTCGAAGCCGCGGCTGCCGTCGCTGATCTTCGGCCTGCTGATGCGGGCGAGGCACGGGTCCACAATTCTCGTCGATATCGACGACCACGAACTGTCTTTCTACAAGAACGACGATCCGCTGGATCTGGATGCGGCACTCAAGATTGCCGCCGCAAATCCAACCGATGCGGATATGCCGTACGCCAACGTGTGGACCCAGCTCTGCGAGGAACTCGTCAAGCTGGCGGGGGGTATCACCGTTTCGAACATTGCGCTTCAGTCGCGATTCGGCGGAACCGTGGTGCGTCATGCGCGTGATGAGGCGGTGTTTTCGATTGATGACTCGCGCCGCAGTGCCGTTCGTGCAGAGTTCGGCCTCAAGCCATCCGATCGCGCGGTCGTATTTGTCGGGACGCCACGGGCGCACAAAGGTATCTATCGAATCGCTGAAGCTCTGGAACGGATCAAAGACGACCGCCTCGTGTTTGTGATGATTGGTTCCTTCACCGATGCGCAGACCAAGAACCAAATCGCCAAATACAAGAACGCCCGGATCAAGTGCTTTGACAATCAGCCTTGGCAGCGGTTGCCTGAGCTGGTGGCCATGGCTGATGCAGTCGCTATTCTGCAGGATCCGAAATCCAAGATCTCAGGCTATCAGATTCCGGCAAAGCTGACGGATGCGCTGGCCCTTGGGCGTCCTGTTCTGGCGACGAAAGTGCCGCCTCTCGCCGATCTGTTCGACAAGAGTGCGATTCTGCCGGTTGAAAGCGATGCCGAACTCGACAAGCTCTTGAAAGAGCTGGCGGCAACACCGCATGCCTTCAAGGATCGTGCGCGCCGTGGCCGAACGCAATTCCTGTCGGAATTCAGCTATTCCGTGAACGCTGCGCGCTTGAAACTTGCCGTGCAGGAGACAAACCAAGCCGTTTCACCGCGGACCGATCGCGAGATTGCGCGAACGCTCGATCGAATATTCACCTATGCCAGTGTGAAAAATCCATGCGGCAACTTCGGCAGTGCTGTCGCAAGCCCCGCGGTCAAGAAGGCCGCGCGGCCACGGGATCTGGTGTTCTTCTGGAAACAGAACGATTCCGAACTGTATGGCCGGCGTTCAGACATGCTGGTCAAGTATCTGCTGAAGAGCGGCAAGATCGGCCGGGTCATTCATTTTGATCGGTCGCTGACCTTGAGCGAATTGGAAGCAACAATCGACCATGGGCCGCATGCGCCGCTGCACCAGGGAAATTTGATCTACCTGAATTCCATGCGCCGGATCTTCAAGATGTCCGACCGGGGATCCGTGGTGCGGCGGACGTTCCTGTGCCGTAACGGTTCGGTGCCACAGAAATTCCTTGGCATGGATTTGCCGCCGCGTTCCGCCTATGTGGATTTCGTCAAGGAGACGCTGAAGGAGTGCGGAGTCGACGCGCCACCGATCGGTTGGGTCTGCCCGGTCGTTTTCGATTTCCCAAAGATACACGAGGCCGTGGAGTTCGAGCGTGTCGTCGTCGATATCATCGACGATCAACGGAAGTGGCAGGGCAAGACGGATTATATGAATCGCGTCGCCCAGAATTACGTCGACGTTCTCAAGATCGCCGATCTCGCGATTGCCAATTGCGATCCGGTGCGAAAGGGTTTTGCCGATCAGCGCAAGGATATCGTCATTGTTCCGAACGGCACCGAGCAGTTTCCCAGCGACAGGACATGGTCGGTTCCGGAAGATCTGGCCAACCTGCCGCGGCCGATCATTGGTTATGTGGGGAACCTTCGCGATCGGATCGATTTCGAACTGATCCGTCAGATGGCCATTCGTCATCCGGAGTGGACCATCGTGCTCGTCGGCTCAGCTCACGGTGCGCTCGACGTCCATTCGCTCACCCAGTTTCCCAACGTGAAGCTGATGGGCGTGCGGCCCTACGAAGAGGCGCTCAACTACATCAAGAACTTCGATGTCGCGATGATGCCGCACATCAGCAATGAGCTGACCGAGAACATGAATCCGCTCAAGCTATACGTCTATTTCGCGCTTGGCGTGCCCGTCGTGACCACGGAGGTTGCGAACATCGGTGATATCGGTCCCCATGTCTCGGTGGCGCACAGCCACTCGGAATTCATCGCCGCCACCGAAAAGCTCTTGCGCGGCCAGGGAAAGCGACCCGATCCGGCCAAGCGTGATGAGGTCCTGGAGCGGGTGTCCTGGAGCGCGCGCGTCGGCGAGATTTTAAGGCAGCTCGATCTTTAGGACCTCAAGCTTTCCTCAGGTCCATTCCGCTGTAAGCGAGCGCATTCAGGATCGCATCAACGTCGGCCTTCGGCATGAAAGCGACGGCCCAGACTTCATAGGTCTCGGTTCGCGTAACCCGCAGTTCGGGAAATCCGGCTTCGAGCAGATCTTGGGCCATCGAGTCCTGTGTGAAGGCTGTGCCATGGCGCATCGCATCGGAGCCGCGCTTGATTGATTCTCCATGGCCGTAAAGCATGTCCAGGGGTGTGATCGGCCCGGCCGGCGACACATAGATGACATCGCGGATTCGTCCATCGACGATGAACTGCGCGACGCTTTCGATATCCGGCGTGCGGATCAGCGCGAAGCCGCTTGGCACCAGAATGCGACGAAATTCGGCGAGCGCCGCCTTGACGTCATGGTGCGGCAAGTGCTCGAGGACGTGCGAGGCCCAGATCGCGTCGCAACTCTCGTCCTCCGCGTAAGCGCGCATGTCGACGATCGATCCTGCGATATCGGGATTGGTACGGCTATCGATGTCGAGCCGAATCTCCTGCCATTGCGGAGTCCGAAACATGGCCTGGAGCTTGTTGCTGTTGTTAACCCCGCATCCCACGTGAAGCACCCTGAGTTGCTCCTCGGGAAATGCGTTCGGCAGCAATGGTGGACTGTCACCCTTCTGGGTGGATGATGCATTGTTCTTGGCGCGAAACAGGGCTTGTCCTGCGGCGCTGGGAGTCTTCATTCTTTGAGGAGCTGAGGTCTTAGACGGCTGCATCGGCGATCTCCTTCATTACGGGGACGTCGGCGGAGTTGCCGCCGGCGGAAAGCATCAGCTGCCCGATTTCGGGATCGAGCTCGGCGATAATCTCCTGAATCTGCGGAAACGTACTTCTCTCGAAACTGTAGCCGGCGCTGATCGTTGCGGAGGCTCTGCTGCGCAACCGTTCGAACCGTTCAGGGAAGGCGAGAACCTCGGTGATTTTCGCGGCGAGCGCTTCCTTCTCGAAGAAAGGAACGAGTAATCCGTTTTGCCGGTCGGTAATCACCTCGCGGACCGGCGCGACGTCAGACGCGATCACTGTGCAGCCAAGCGCCATGGCTTCCAGCAGAGACCATGACAGAACAAACGGGTATGTCATGTAGACGTGCGCGCGCGATACGCGCAGCAGCTCGAGGAGCTGGTGATAGGGCAGGCGGTCGAGAAAGTGCACCCGAGTCAGATCGACCTGTCCATTCAATTCCTGCAGCAGCACGTTCTTCCATGTCCCGCCGCTCACCGGAGCGCTGCCGTAACAAACGTCCGGTCCCCCGACGATACAAACCTGCGCATCCGGCCGCTCGGCAAGAATCTTCGGCAATGAGCGCATGAAGACGTGAAAGCCGCGGTACGGTTCAAGACCGCGAGCGACGAATGTCAGAACTTCATCTCCAGTCACGAACTCCCGCGGGAGGATCGGATGCGAGAAGCGGGCCGGGCCGGGCTGAAGATTAGTGATATCGAGTCCGTCGTGCACGCAGCGAATCTTCGACCTCAGCTCGGCAGGAAAGACGCTTCGTTGCCAGCGGGTCGGCGCAATGCCCCGATCGGCGTCAACAAGAGCCAGCAGGCTCGCTGCGTTGCGGAGCTCTATCCGGGTCATTCCGTCGACGCCGTAGCCCTGAAATTCAGGGTCGAAACCAATGTCGGTGCCGTGAGCGGAGTAATAGAATTCGCAGTAAACGCAGATCTTGGCATCGGGGAAGAGTTGCCGCAGCGGTAGCGATTCTCCCCAGCCCGGGTGCACAAAAATGATCCGGGGGCTCATTCCCTCGAGCTTCAACACGTTGGCCGCGTAGATCACGCGCTCTGCGCGGCGGCACTCGATTTCGAAGCGTTGGGCGAAAGGGTGTACCTCGCGTGTGCTCTCGGTCGAGGTGCGATACCGCTTCAGCCGTACACCTTCCACGTCACTTGCAGTCTGTGAGCCGATCGCGAATACACGCAAGCCATCGAGCCTGGCAAGGTGCCTGGCCAGCAGCTTGTACTGACCGGGAAAATTCGAGTGAATGAAGAGAATGTCGTTGCCGGAGGTCATGACAGTTGGTCGACTTTGTTAAAGGCCTCGAACGAAAACAATTCGCTGTCGTCCAGTTCGGTGCCCGATGCGAACAGGGCGCCGCTTTGCTCGGCTGGGCGCGTCGATGCGCTCATGCCCATCGGCTCGCTTGTGACAGAGATCGCTGCCGGCGTGAGGCGCTGCGAAAACAGACACGCGGCCGCCACGTCGAAGGGCAGGAAATCCTCGCGCGCGATCTGGGCGATGCGTCGCGCCGAAAGTGCATCAAATTTGTTGCGATCGACCGTTAGCAGTGACGATAGCTCCGTGGCGCCGGGGACCTTCGTCATCTGAAGCGGCGTAAGCACATCAGCGAGAAACAATCGCTCTGCCGCCGCATGCAACCGTTGTTTGCCAACTTCGAGTCTGCGCAACAGGGCGACGATACTCTTGATCTCCGGGGTGGCTGAGCCATCTGGAGACAGGAGAGGAAACGTTGTGTCTGCGTCGACGGCGGAGTCATTTGCGATCTCAAGCGTCTCGCCGGAGTACCGGAAGGGGAAACAACGCAGCGAGATCGGCATGTATCCGCGCTGCCACTGCCCGTCCGCGTTCAGAAGCGGGGTACGCTGGAATTGATCGGCCGTGATCGCCACGACTTGCAGCACGCCGTCACTGCAGTCGATTGCGATCGGCAGATGATGAGACGACTGAAGAAGTTCGCTGTCAGAGAGCGGAATCTGCTGCAATCGGTTGATGAACGCAAATGAGGATACGCGACGCCAGGTCGTCGCTGCCTCAAAATGTACGCGCTGAAAGACGACTGGATTTGCGTCCGCTGTGAGCATTTGCGCTAATGCTCCCCTTGCGGTGCATTGCGCGCTGCCTGAAACAGGATGCCAGCACGGAACAGCGATATGCGATGAGCGCCGAGAAGGACTGCAGCAGGTGCTCCGAACGTTTCCATAAACTGAAACATTGCTGGCGATGTTGCTTCACCCGGCCGCAGTACGAGCAGATCAGGGACGCCGATCGTCTTACCATCAATCTCGAAGTCGAGTGGCCATGGTTCGAGTAAGTTGCCTGCCACCAAGGCCTCAGTCATGGCTTGTGTCAGCGGTAAGGCTTCGTCGAAAGCTGTTTTTGCCCGTAGCTTCAGCAGCGCTCCCGCGCTGGCCTTGCCCGAAGCCGCCATAATGGGAGCGCCAACATCGGATGGATGGTCGGGAATATCCGTGTCCAGAAGATGAGTATCGGCTGAGTATCCAGTCCCAACCACGAATGGATACGCGCGAAGGGCAAGAGGAAGCGCTGCCATCGCGCCCGAGCCGGCAAGCTGTCGCATGCCGTCGTCGAACAAACTGCGAAGCGCAACAAAGTTTACCGTGCCGCCGACGCTTTGCCAGCACAGCGGAAACCAGCGCGCGACGTTCAGCACTTCAATATGGACGACCGGTACGATCTGAGCGGTTCTCACACGTGCATAGGCGGCGGGCGCAAATATCCGCGATTCGCCGCTGCTGCGATCCAGCGCGCGGATGTTGTCGTACAGGGACGGCCGTACCGTTAAGAGCGATTCTGTGTGCATTGCTGCCAAGAGATGTGAGCGACGGCATTCTGTCGCCGGGAAATGAAGCCCCTCTTAACGTGCAGCAGACAAGGCAGCAGCGCCGATCGTTCGATTGCAGTCGACGAACTTAGAGGGTTGGTAACAGGTCGCTCCTAGCTTGCGCGCAAGCAGGATAAATTCATGTTGAATACGAAGCAGAATGTACTGAAGGACATCGTCCGGCCGTTCTGGCCCGGTGCATTGATGCTAATTGTATTTAGTTTCTTCTCAACACTTCTCAATATCGTACCGCCAATCTTCATGATGCAGCTATCCGAGCGCGTCATGTTGAGTCGCAGCGAGACGACGCTGCTGTTCCTGACGGTCATCGCACTGTTCCTGATGGGAGCGCTCGCCGTCCTCGAAACGATCCGGACGAAGACGCTTGCTCGTATCGCGGTTGCTCTCGACGAGCGGATTGGTGAACAGGTCGTCGATCAGATCAACCGGCGGCAGCTGAAGATACCGGATTCGTCCAAGAGTCAGATTCTGTATGACCTCAATTCGGTGCGGGATTTCATCGCCGGTCCGGTCGTGTTGCATATGCTCGACCTGTTCTGGGTGCCGCTCCTTCTGGCAGTGATGTTCCTGCTGCATCCGTTGATTGGCCTGGCGATGCTGGTCATTCTTGTCGTTGTTGTAGGCCTGTCGATCGGGAATCAGTGGGCGGTTGGATCGGACATCAAGCGTGCACAGGCTGCCTCGGGTGAGGCCATCGACTTCGGGCGTGCGATCTTGCAAAGCTCGGATACGACGCGGCCGATGGGAATGATCCCGCCGTTACGGCGCCGCTGGCGTGCCTTTCAGTCGGATGCAATAGGCTGGCACTTTCTCGCAAGTCAACGATCGGAGTGGTGGGTCGGTGCGCTGCGTTTTGTCCGCAATTCTCAGCTTATCCTGCTGCTTGTCATCGGCGTGCTGCTCTATCTCAATCAGCAGATCAACGCCGGTGCGGTATTTGGAATTATCTACATCTCCATGCGGACGATAACGCCGGTCACCGCCGTCACATCGAGCTGGCGCGCCATCTGGAGTTTCCTGATGGCCGCCGAGCGCATCAACGCCGTGCTGACGAGTGCGCAAGAAAACAGGGAGCGCGTGAGTTTGCCGCGACCACTCGGAGCTGTGACGGTATCGCGCGTTGTTTTGACGCCGCCGAACTCTGAGACTGTTGTTCTGGGTGACGTGTCCTTCGCTCTGCGAAGCGGCAGAATCTTGGGTGTCGTCGGTCCGAGCGGCGCCGGCAAATCATCGCTTGCCAGACTGTTGGTCGGTGCGTGGCACCCGCGGCGGGGTAATGTTCTGATTGACGAACACGATCTCGCCCATTGGGACGAGGGCAGACTGGGTGAATATGTCGGCTATGTGCCGCAGGAAATCGATCTGCTGCCCGGGACCGTAGCGGAGAACATCGCCCGCTTCCAAAGCGATGACGGTTCATTTGATGGCCACAGCGTGCTCGAAGCGGCGGAGCTGGCGGGTATCCAGGATGTCATCCGCGATTTGCCCGACGGTTATAACACTCGGGTTGGCCCGGGAGGACACGTGTTTTCCGGCGGCCAGCGCCAGCGAATTGCCCTTGCCCGCGCTGTGTACGGCAATCCCGCGCTTCTTGTCTTGGACGAGCCGAACTCCAATCTGGACGCGCTGGGCGAGCAGACGCTTGGCCGAACGATGACACTTCTCAAAAAGCGAGGTGCGACTGTCGTGCTCATCACCCATCGCATGAGCATGCTCTCGTTCTGCGATGATCTGCTGGTGATGAACGCCGGCGCAGTGCACACGTTTGGACCGCGTGATGTGGTGATGAACAGGCTGCCGGCCTATCGGCTTGCACCGGCGCCTCAACTCGACGTGGTGGCTGCTCAATGACGTCACGTTCGATGACCCTGCATGGCGCTGCTCCTCCCGCATCGGCTGATTGGAGGGCGCTGATCTATATTGGCGTCGCGTTCATCGCTGGTGTTCTTGGCTTGTGTGCGGTCTGGGCGTTGCTGGCACGGCTTGATGGTGCCGCGGTCGCTCAGGGCGTTGTCTCCGTTGAGTCGTCACGCAAGACGATTCAGCATCTCGAAGGAGGTATCGTACGCGAGATCCTGATCCGCGACGGGGACCTCGTTCAGCAAGGCGCAGTCCTGATCCGTCTCGATCCGACCCGCGTCGATTCCGCGAGCGAGCTCTACCGCAATCAGCTCGCCGCGGCACTAATTCAGGAAGTGCGCTTGATTGCCGAACGCGAAATGAACAACGAGATGGTTCTGCCCAAGGATGTTGCCGATTTGTTGACCATTCCGGCAATCGCCCGCGTGGCCGATGATCAGAAGCGGCAATTCGCCGTCCGTCGAGAGAATTTACTGCAAGCAGTTCAGGTTGCCGAAGCGCAGATCGCTCAGGCGGTCAAGGAAGCGCAGCAAAACGATATTGATAACGAGACTGCCAAATCGATTCTGGTCAACATCCGTCGCGAGCTGGAATCGGTCCAGTATCTTTATGACAAGAACCTGGTGGCCCTTCCACGCCTGACGACGCTGCAGCGGGAGCAGTCCCGGATCGAGGGGACGATCTCGAATACCGAGGCCGGCAAGGAGAGACTGCAGGACAAGTTACGCGAGTTGACTGTCCGTCGCGACAAGACCACGCAAGAGTATCGCCAGGAAGCTGCGGCGCAGCTGGGAGACTTGCAGAAGTCGATTGCTGAGCTCAGGCAGCAGGTTGTGGTGAGCAATGACAGCCAGCGCCGCATCGAAGTGCGTGCACCCATCACCGGCGTCGTACAACAAATGCGTGTCTTCACGGTCGGAGGTGTTGTGCGCCCGGGCGATCCGATCCTCGATATTGTGCCGATTTCCGATGATCTGATCATTCGCGCCAAGGTTCAACCGCTGGATGCAGATCGGGTGAGTGCCGGAATGGACGCTGAGGTTCGCTTTCCGTCGTTCCGGTCACTCGGCTTACCTGTCATTCGCGGCAAAGTAACTGCGGTGTCGCGTGACAGGCTGATCGATGATGTGACCAAAGAGCCTTACTTTGACACTCAGGTTGCTGTCGGCCGCCGGCAAGTGCCGGAAATCGTATCGAGCAAGCTGAGTGCCGGCATGCCAGCCGATGTGGTGATCCCGACAGGTGAGCGTACGGTCTTCAGTTATCTGATCGCTCCGCTCGTCGAGCGCTTCCACACCAGCATGCGCGAACGATAAGCGCAGGCACCGGCCAAGCGTAAATCACTTTCGTTGAAAGGCACGCGGAGAGCGGCAGCTCTTGCGCGCGCTCATTGCACTCCGATGTCCGAGAGCAATGCCATAACAATGATTAAAACCGCAACTACCCCGTAAGTACCTCCTTATCTGCATTCCCGAGAAGGAATCGCCAAGCTCGCGGACTGCGGTTACGAAAGTTCCCGAGGAATAAGGCTGCCTTTGGCAAGGTGAGCGGGGCGTTTATGGCTGATTTGGCGAGGTCGCTCTCCGAGCGACATCACGCACTGGATGTCGCGGCCGGACTGTATCTTCTCAGATACGTCGGAGCGCCATTTGCGAGTACGCATCCGCGTATCACAGTCAATCAGCATCCCCATAACCGGGAAATCACACTCGTTCCGCAACCTGGTTGTTCGGACACGCTCGAAGCGCCGGGCGACTGCATTGTGGTGCGCGCGAACGCGTCGGGCTCGCTGAGCTTCGTAGTCGCCTGCGATCGGCGCGACAGCGAAGCGGAGGTGGAAGTTCGCCTCGAGCATCTTTCGTCGAGAAGCAAGCAAGCCAAGAGCGCGTTTGCGATGCCCGTGTCGCTATCCGAGCGCGCTGACTCTCACGATATCCGGGTCCTCGCCCATGTGTCGCAGCGTGGAGATATCTCGGCAAGTGCTGGCGAATGGATTTGCGGGCCTAATCTCCCGTTGCCGATTGAAGGAATCGAAATTCGTTGGCCGAGCATGCCAGCCGGCGTGCAGCTTCATTATTCCGCGGCAAGCGCCCGTCTCGGAATCAAGCGCGAGGCGACCGCAGGGAGGTTTGCTGGCACGCGCGGCAAGGCAGGTTCGCTGACGGCTCTGGACTTGTCTTTGTCGGGCCCGAACAGTGCTCGATATGAGTTGAGCGGCCAGGCCGTATTTCTCGGTTCAGGAATCATCACACGTACTGGACGTAAACTTTCGTTTGCGGCGCCGTCGGGACGCGAACCGCTCGTGGGTTTGCGCCTCGAAGTCAAGGCATCTCAGGCCAATGTTCTCGAGCAAGCGACATCTCTTCATCATCGGCAGCAGCGACAGGCAAACCCGGTACGTGTCTATCGGTCGGCTGCCGGGTCTATGGCGGCAGTTAACCAGGCGTAAGAATCGAACTTTCACAGGCAGGGGAAATTCAGATGGCGACTTACGATCTCAATCGGACTGAATTGAACGGTGCACTCAGCGATCACGGTGTCGAAGCAATCCTTCGTGCGAAGATCATTTCGACTCTCGAAGAAGTCGGAGTTTATGACGATCATTGCCATCGCGGGCATGGTCACCAGGACGATCGGGCGCTCACTAGCATCGTCGGTGACGGCGAGGCCGCAAGCCGGAAAGCCGATGTCGTCATTTACGACGAAAGCGTTTCTGGATTTGTCGATGCGATTCCAAAATCGGCAACCGCAATCGTCTTCGCCAGCGACGACGGCGTCATCGCGGATATCGGCGGATCCGGCCATAAGATCGTCGTTTCGGGCGACGGCAACGATTTTCTGACCATGACCGGCACCAGCTCGGACGAAATCTTCGCCGGCGGCGGCAATGATTTCATCATCGCTGGTAAGGGCTCCGACACAATTCATGGCGGCCTTGGCAACGACACGCTGCTGGGCGGCAAGGGATCCGATGTCATCTATGGCGACGAAGGAAACGACTATATTTCAGGCGGAAGTGGCAGTGACAGCCTGTCGGGCGGTGCTGGCAATGACACTATTATCGCCGGCGACGGCAACGACACTTTAATCGGCGGCACCGGTAATGATCTGCTGTCCGGCGGCGGCGGCAACGACAGCTTGTCCGGCGGTGACGGCAACGACACCCTGCTGGGTGGATATGGCAAGGATATCCTTGTCGGCGGTGTCGGCAATGACAGCATCATCGGCAACGGCGGCAACGACACGCTGCTCGGCGGCGATGGCAACGACACCATTCTGGCCGGTGACGGCAACGATACCATCTCCGGCGGCAACGGTGCCGATTTGCTCAAGGGCAGTGGTGGTAACGATCTGTTCCTGGCAGGCGCAGGAAATGACACGATCGTTGGTGGTTTCGGTAAGGATGTGGCTGAACTCTCTGGCCGCAGCTTCGACGATGCCACCGTCTCCACAAGCCACGGCGTGACAAAGATCACGTTCACCGATGGCACGGTGGTGACGACAGAATCGGTCGAGACCGTGATCTTCGACGATCACGTTCTGAAGCTCTAAGCGAATACAATGAAGCAGGGGCGGGCGCTCGGAGTGTGCCCGCCTCTTTTTTGCTCGCGAGACGCCAATCCCGGCACCCACGGACTGAGATCAAAAGGACCATTCTGATCATGAGGAAGGGAATCGTACTTGCGGGAGGCAGCGGCACGCGGCTCTATCCGATCACACGCGGGATCAGCAAGCAGCTGTTGCCGGTCTACGACAAGCCGATGATCTATTATCCTCTATCGACACTGATGCTGGCGGGCATCAGAGACATTCTGATCATCACCACCCCGGAGGACGCCGATCAGTTCAAGCGACTGCTCGGTGACGGCAGCCAGTGGGGCATCAACCTCCAGTACGCAGTTCAGCCGAAACCTCAGGGTATTGCTCAAGCGTTCCTGATTGGCGCCGATTTTATCGGTGACGATCCCGTGGTGCTGGTTCTCGGTGACAACATTTTCTTCGGCCACGGCCTGCCCGAGTTACTGGAGCGGGCGGCAAACAGCAACGCCGGCGCGACCGTCTTTGCGTATCAGGTCCGTGATCCTGAGCGTTACGGCGTGGTGACCTTTGACGAGACCGGCTATGCCACTGATCTGGCCGAGAAGCCGGTTGCACCAAAGTCCAACTGGGCCGTCACTGGACTCTATTTTTACGACAGCAACGTCGTGTCGTATGCCTCGAAGATCAAGCCATCTCCCCGCGGAGAACTCGAGATCACCGATCTCAACAAATGCTATCTTGAGGCCGGCAGGCTTGAGGTGGCGAAGATGGGGCGCGGCTTCGCGTGGCTGGACACAGGCACATTCCATTCGCTGGTTGATGCAGCGACGTTTGTGCAGACGCTGGAAGAGCGGCAGGGTGTGAAAATTGCCTGCCTCGAAGAGATCGCTTTTGGCCTGGGTTTTATCGAGCGGGATCACTTGATGGATCTAGCTCGCCTGTACAGCAAGAGCGGCTACGGCGATTATCTCGAGCGTGTCGCCGCCGCAGCTTAGCTACGGTCTGTCAGGCCGCCGTCCGTTCAGTCGGCCGGGCTAGTTCGACCACCACGGCTCTGACACTCTCCCGCCAGTCGGGTAGACTGACGCCGAGTTCACGCTGCAACTTCGTCGTATCGAGCACTGAGTTGCCGGGGCGCTGCGCTGGCGTAGGATATTCCTTCGCTGCAATCGGGATGATGTGATTCGTCTGAACACACATGGCAATGCCGTACTGCTGCGCGACGGAAATCAGTTCTGACGCAAATCCGTGCCACGATGTCACGCCTTTTGGCGCAAGATGATAAACACCGTTGTGGTGATCCGCACCAAGGCGACGCGAGTTGATGATTTTCTCGATGATCGATGATGTTGCCGTCGCAATCTGGTCCGCCGAAGTCGGCGTTCCATGTTGGTCGCTGACGATCCTGAGTTCGTCGCGTTCGGCTGCAAGGCGCAGGATTGTCTTGGCGAAATTCTTGCCGGTCGCACTGTAAACCCAGGCGACACGCAGGATGATGTGTCGTCCGCCGGCAGCGACGACGGCTTGGTCACCCTGAAGTTTCGATCGTCCGTAGGCGTTCAGCGGATTTGGTGCATCGCCTTCGACATAAGGGCTCGGCTTCCGGCCATCGAAAACGTAGTCGGTCGAGTAGTGGACCAACAACGCGTCCAGGCGCTTTGCTTCCTCGGCGATGACGGCGGGCGCACTCGCGTTGATCTGAAAACACGCGTCCGGATCGGTTTCCGCATGGTCGACAGCGGTGTAAGCGGCTGCGTTGATGACGATGTCCGGCCGCGAATCGCGAATTGTCCGCCGCAAGTGATCAGGCGACGAGAGATCGCAGGTCGTCCGATCGTGGGCCATGACCACAGCGGTTTTGGGCAGAGCCGTCTGCAGCGCACGACCGACTTGCCCGTTTTTTCCCAGAAGAAGGATGCGTTTCATAAGTCCTCGGCGGAGGTGTCCGAAGGGACTTTAGAAATCATTCGTTTATGGAGTGCACCGCCGTTGCTTAAAGGATTAATCATTTGCTGTAAGGCGTTGAGACAGTTGCCAGGGCGGCCGACCTTTCGGTGAAGCTCGCTCGCCCGATCTGGATTTACTCAGTGGCAAGACGAGGCTTGATGATTCAGACCGATCCACGCGAACACCACAGATAAAACGGCTTTGTGAAAGCGTGATGGGTTCAATGACTGCGATCGATGCGACTCATGATCCTGAACGGTTGATGTTGCGGCCGATTTAATTCCGGCGGTGCAATTCGCTGTCTGCGCTGGCGATCCCAATTGTTCAAATGCCTGTGCGAAAATGCCGTGATGTCCGGTGATCCGATTTCCATACAGTCTTCCAGTCATTCAGACTGTATGGAGAAGTCACATGAATATTGCGTTGGACCATCGTGCCAGTAAATCGGCGCGGGATTTTCTCGCACAGGATCGCAAGCTGTTCATCGACGGCGCGTTCGTGGACGCCGCATCGGGCAAGACGTTCCCGGTCTATGATCCCGCCACTGGGAAGGTCATCGCGCAGGTCGCGGAGGCCGACAAGGAGGACGTCGATCGGGCGGTGAGGGCGGCCCGGAAGGCATTTGATGAAGGCCCCTGGCGCAAGCAGATGACCGGCGCCGAGCGCGGCAAGCTGATGTGGAAGCTCGCCGATCTGATCGAGGCCAACCACGAGCAGTTCGCCGAGCTGGAATCGATCGATAACGGCAAACCGTTGTCGGTTGCGCGGGTGGCGGACATTCCGCATGTCATCAACATGTTTCGGTACATGTCGGGCTGGACGACGAAGATCGGCGGCCAGACGCTGCCATGGTCGGGTCTCAACCAGTTCTTCTCGTACACGAGCCGCGAGCCGATCGGTGTCGTCGGCATGATCGTGCCGTGGAATTTCCCGTTGCTGATGGCGACGTGGAAGCTCGCGCCCGCGCTTGCCGCGGGATGCACGATGGTCATCAAGTCGGCGGAGCAGACGCCGCTGAGCCTCGTTCGTTTTGCCGAACTGGTTCAGGAGGCTGGCTTTCCGAAGGGTGTCGTCAACGTGCTCGCCGGTTACGGAGAAACGGCCGGCGCTGCCATCGCCGCGCACGATCAGGTCGACAAGGTCTCGTTCACGGGCTCGGGCGAGGTCGGCCGGCTGGTCCTCAAGGCTGCGGCTGGTAACCTGAAGAAGGTCACGCTCGAACTCGGCGGTAAATCGCCGATGATCGTTCTGCCGGACGCTGATATCGATCACACGGTTCCGGGCGCGGCGAGCGCGATTTTCTTCAATCAGGGGCAGACCTGCTGCGCAGGCTCGCGCCTTTATGCCCACAAGAAAATCTTCGACAAGGTCGTCGAAGGCGTCGCCAACGAGGCGCGAAAGATCAAGGTCGGGCATGGCCTCGATCCGGCCACCACCATGGGGCCGCTGGTCTCGGACGAACAGTACAAGCGGGTGAAGGGCTATATCGACTCGGGTCTCGAAGCCGGCGCCACGGCGCTGGCCGGCGGTAAGGTCATCGGGGGCGATGGCGGCTACTTCGTCAAGCCGACCGTCTTCGTCGATACCAACCCCAACATGAAAGTGGTGCGGGAAGAAATCTTCGGTCCCGTGCTCGTCGCCGAGCCGTTCGACGACAACGATCTGGAGCAGATTGCGAAGGAAGCCAACAGCACCGAATTTGGTCTGGCGGCGAGCGTCTGGACCAAGGATCTCAGCAAGGCGCACAAGCTGTCAAACCTGCTGCAGGCCGGAAGCGTGTGGGTCAATTGCCACAACGTGCTCGATCCGTCGCTGCCCTTCGGCGGCTACAAGCAGTCGGGCTGGGGCCGCGAGATGGGTGATGTTGCGATCGAGCACTTCACCGAGCTGAAAGCGGTCACCATCAAGCTGTAACACGTTGTAACGGGTGCGGAGAAATCCGCACCCGCTCTTCGTCCTCTGAGCTGTTTATTGCGCGACCTGTTCAAGATAACGCTGCGCGTCGAGCGCTGCCATACAGCCGGAGGCGGCACTCGTCACTGCCTGGCGATAGATGTTGTCCTGAACGTCGCCCGCAGCGAACACGCCCGGTAAACTGGTCGATGTCAGGGCGTGCCGGCCGAGCTGACCGGTTACGATGTACCCGTCACGTGTTTCAAGCGTGGACGCGAACAGCTCCGAGTTTGGACTATGCCCGATAGCGACGAATACGCCAGCGATAGGAAGGTGCGATATCTCGTGTCGCTTCCAGTGACGCAGGCGTACGCCGGTGACGCGGTCAGCGCCCACAATGCCGTCGAGCTGGGTATCGAACAGAATGTCGATGACGCCGGCCTTCTGCTTTTCCATCAACCGGTCGACCAGAATGGGTTCAGCCCTGAAGCGGTCGCGACGATGGATGACGGTGACCTTGCGTGCGATCTGCGACAGATAAAGCGCCTCTTCGACGGCGGTGTTCCCGCCGCCGATGACGCAAACATCCTGGCCTTTGAAAAAAAAGCCGTCGCATGTCGCGCACGCCGACACGCCGCGCCCCAATAGCCGCTTCTCGTCATCGAGGCCGAGGTACTTTGCACTGGCGCCCGTCGCAATGATCAGCGCGTCACAGGTGTAGGTGCCGTCCGCTCCCGCCAGTTTGAAACGTCGGTTTTTGAGATCGACCGACTCGATATGATCCTCGATGACCTGCGTCCCAAAGCGTTCGCTATGCGCGCGAAAACGGCGCATCAGCTCCGGCCCCTGAACACCATCGATGTCGGCGGGCCAGTTGTCGACATCAGTGGTCGTGGTCAGTTGTCCGCCCTGAATGAGGCCGCTGATGAGGACCGGGCGAAGATTTGCGCGTGCTGCGTAAAGCGCGGCCGTGTAGCCGGCGGGTCCCGATCCAAGGATGATAAGGCGAGCGTGAGAAGGTGAATGCGTCATGTGCCAAGCGCCGGTTTTGCTTCGGAGCAAAACTTATAAGAAACGCTCGCAGGTCAGACTAAGAACGAATTCTGCAACCCCATGTGCGCAGCTTCGGGACGACTCAGTCCGACGTCCCCAATTTTGCAAAACGGGTTGCTAGCCTCGTCAGCGATTGGCAAATGCGCTTTTCTCGCTTGAGAAAGCGATCTTTCGGGGCGATGACGGCCAGAACTGCGACCAGCCGACCGGTCGGCAGCATGAGTGGAACAGCCGCGGCCAGGCTTTCGGGAATGAGACTGCGCCGCGACACGGATAACCTCTGCTTGCGCACTTGCGGCAAGTTCCGCTGCAGCGTGGACAAGGCGGCTGACGATTTGGCGCGACCTTCAACTCTTTCAAGTTCGCGGCACTCGCGTTCGATCACCGGGTCGCTGAAGGCGGCAGGCATGAACGCGGCCCAGATTTCGCCCGTCGCCAAACCTATCAGCGGCAATGCAGTGCCGATCCGTACGCTCAGATAAACCGGTTCAACGGCTTCGGTCACGTTCACGACATACGGGCCGTTGGTCCCCCAAACGGAGAGGACGGTTGTTTCTCGGATGTCGTTGACGAGCTCTTCCTGCGTTTGGATCGCCGCTCTCAGAAAATTCGCTCGCCCGAGCGCCACGATGCCGAGGCGAATTGCGTTCTGCCCGAGCGAGTAATAATGCGTGTCGGGATCCTGGGTGACGAGACCAGTATTAACCAGGCTGATCAAGTATCGCCGCGCCGAACTCCGTGTGATGCGGGCCGACGATGCGATTTGCGACAGGTTGAGCGGATGCGAGACGTCAAGCAGTGTCTCGAAAACGCGATACCCGATTTCGACAGATTTGACCCCGATCCCGGCTCTTCTTGAAGCCGTGCCACGCGCTCCGATTTGATCTTTCGCCAACTCCAATCCCCCGCAGATACCGTCAGTCTACGCCACACCTTCCGGATCGCGAAGGTCGTGGGCCCGCGACGGTTTGTCGGGAGCTCTTTACCGGCGGTAGGTCGCACCTAACCTCTTTTTAGCAAATCGCTTTTCGACACCGGGATCCGGCCCGAACGACGCCTGCCCGAACAGGCTGAGCGGCGCGACGAGTGCATTTTCCCGGTTCCGCATCGCGAAACGCGTTGCGCGCTTTGTGCGTTGCCAGCGTTCCGAACCTTGTTGCAGTCTTGTTTTGCCGGGATTGCAGTCGAGAACTCAGGGTTGGTCGAGTTCTTGCGCATAGATGTGCTGGTTCAGGCATGACACCGGAATCGATGACCGTTGGCGAGGCATCGGTGCCATTGGCGCATTGTAAGCGCATGCGTGGTGCTCTGGACCATGGACGTATTGAAATACGATCAAGAGGCCGGGGGTTTCGGCCAGGATCAGAAGCTCGGAAGAAAGAGCCGTGCTGATTAAGCGCATAGCGATCGAGCAACTCGACTGGGACAGCCTGAGAGTGTTTCTGGAAGTGGCTCGGACGGGAAACCTGACTCAAGCCGCTCGCCGGCTTCAGCTCGACCACTCAACCATTAGCCGCCGCATCTGCCAGCTCGAAGTCACGTTGAACGCGAACATCTTTGTGCGGCAAAACAGGGGGATGTCGCTCACGGATGCGGGGCGCAAAATTCTTGAGCATGTCGAGCGAATGGACAGCAGCATGGTCATGCTGCGTGAATCGCTTGCAACGAACAGCAGCGCTGTGGGCGGCACGGTAAGGCTTGCCACGATGGAAGGTATCGCGTCGCTGTATCTCTCGATGTTCATTCCCGAACTAAAGGCAAAGCATCCGGAGCTCCATCTCGAACTCGTGACGTCGCCCTACCACGTGAACCTCAATCGGCGCGAAGCGGATATCTTTCTGAGCTTCTTCAAACCACCTGGACGCAGCATGCACATCGAGAAACTCGGCGAGTTTTATCTCGATATCTACGGCTCCGAGACGTACTTCGCTCACGCCGGCAAACCCGCCAGCAAGTGCGAACTCGAAAAGCATCACTTTGTTACGTACATCGACGACCTCGTCCAGCTCGAAGCGGTCCGTTGGCTGGATGATGTCCTGCTGCAGCGAGAGACCACCTTCACGTCGAGCAGCATGATCGCGCAGATGGTTGCGGCATCGCGTGGTGCGGGTCTTGTGCTGTTGCCTCGATTCTCGGTTTCGCACTTTCCAGGGCTGGTAAGAATCGATCTGCCGGATCTGGTTGTGACCCGATCGCTCTGGATCAGCGCGCATGACGATCTGCAACCGACGCCTCGCGTTAAGGCCGTGACGGAGTTTATCCGCGGTCTGATCAGGCGCGATACGAGCAGCTTCGCAGTCATGTGAGCGATCGGGCTTTCGCCGAAGTTCGACAACGACGTGTGCAAAAATTCGCGATGTCGCGCGCCGATGATGTGCGCCACAGTGACGCGAGTAAAACGTCATCGGCAAAAGGAAGCGGAAATGGCGCGCATATCGAAAGTCAAGCTTGAGGACATCCGAGGGCTCGAACCCTACAAGCCTCACTTCGTGAAAATGTTCGGCTTTGTTCCGAACGCTTTTCTGACTATCGCTCAGGTGCCCGAACTGGCGATCGCGCTGTCCGGCCTGATCAAGGAAGTGCAGAGCGCCGACCGCGAAGTCTCGGTTCAGTTGCGCACGATGATTACGGAAATCGCGAGCGCCACCGTCGGCTGCATGTACTGCACCGCGCACGGCATGCATCTGTCGATCAATGCGGGCATTCCGGAGGAGAAAGTCGCGCAGATCATGAACTTCGAATCCAGCCCGCTTTTCTCTCCGGCGGAGAAGGCCGCGCTTTCCTATGCCGTCGCGGGTGCAAGTTCGCCGAACGCCGTGACCGATGACCATATCCGGGAACTGAAGAAGTACTATACTGAGCGGCAGATCGTGGAGATCACTGCGCAAGTTGCTCTGATGGGCTTCTTCAACCGCTTCAACGACTCTCTGGCTGTGGATGTTGAGGACGCCCCGAAGGGGTTGTTTGAAAAGTTCGGAGGTTTCACCGGACAATTCAAGCAGGCGTCGTAACCGCCGGATGCATGGTGGCGATCGGAGGATGACAATGGCGTCGGTGCCTGTTGCGATCTTCGGCTTTCCAAGCGCGTTGCCCGGAAAGGAAGCCGAGCTGGCCGTGAAACTGCAAGCGCTCGCTGCGGCATCCCGCAAGGAAAAGGGGTGCCTCGCGTTCGAGGTCTATCACCATCCCAAAGTGGTGAATCGCTTTTCTCTGTTCGAGAAGTTCGCGTCGCAGGCGGCGCTCGATCTGCACTTCGCCGCAGCGCATACCAGGGAATTCTTCGAGTGGTTCAGTGCGTTCGGTGGAAGTGTCACATACGAAGTATGGTCTCAGCACGGCGCCGGGCCGGCATAACACGGGAGCGCGATGATGGTTTCTTTGTTTGCTAGCAGTCGCCGCGGCTGGTGCCGCCTGATCGCAGTGTTTGCCGTCGCTATCGGTGTTGGCTTTGCCGATCTGACGACAGCGCAGGCACAGCAGCCGCCAATCAAGTTTGGCTTCGGTATGAGCTTGACGGGCCCACTGGCGGGCAACGGCAAGGCTGCTCTGATCTCAATGCAGATTTGGGCGGAGGACGTGAATGCCGCGGGCGGAATTCTCGGGCGAAAGGTCGAGCTGGTTTTCTACGACGATCAGGGTAACGCATCGACGATTCCCGGCATCTATTCGAAGCTGCTGGATGTCGACAAGGTCGACATGATCGTTTCCGGTTTCGGGACAAATTTCGTTGCGCCGGCCATGCCCATCGCGATGCAACGCAAGATGACGTTCATGACGCTGTTCGGCGTCGATGTGAACTCGAAGTTCAAATACGATCGCTATTTTGCGATCGTGCCGGCTGGTCCGGAGCCTGCGATCGGCTGGACGAAAGGCTTCTTTGACGCGGCCGAGACCCTTCAGCCTGCAGCGAAAACCGTAGCCATTGTCGGCGCCGACGCGGAATATCCGGCTGTTGTGCTCGACGGTGCACGGGCTCATGCGAAGCGGCTGGGGTTGAAGGTGGTTTACGACAAGACGTACCCGCCGAATACGGTCGACTATTCGCCAATTCTGCGTGCCATTCAGGCCACGAATCCCGAACTCATCTACGTCGCGTCTTATCCACCGGATACGGCCGGCATGGTTCGTGCGGCCAACGAGATCGGGTTGAAAACGCGCATGTTTGGTGGCGGCATGGTTGGTCTGCAGTTCGCGGCACTTCGCACCCAGCTCGGTCCTTTGTTGAACGGTATCGTCAATTATGAGGTCTATGCGCCGGACGTGCGTGACCACTTTCCCTTCCTGGATGGGTTTCTGGCGAGGTATCAGGAACGCGCGGCCAAGGAAGGTGTGGATCCGCTCGGCTATTTTCTGCCGCCGTACGCTTACGCAATGATGCAGGTGCTGGAAAAGTCGATCAAGGAGACCGGTACGCTGGACCAGGCGAAGCTTGCCGACCACATGCACAAGTCTGAATTCGAAACCTTCGTCGGCAAGGTGCGCTTCGGTAAGAATGGCGAATGGGCCAGGCCGCGCATGCTCGCGGTACAGTATGGCGGCATTGCCGGCAACGATCTCGATCAATGGCGCAAACCCGGCCGCATGACCGTGCTGTCGCCGTTCGACTACATCACAGGTGGCGTGAGGGAGCCATTCCAAGATGCCCGCAAGTAAGCGTTACGACTGAAGAGGCGGACATCGAATGGATTTCAGTACTTCATTGCCACTGCTGACGAATGCCTTGATAGCCGGATTGCTGCTCGGCGGCTTTTATGCCGCCGTCAGCGTCGGCGTCACCATCTCCTTCGGAATGCTTGATGTGGTCAATATCGCGCATCCTGCGTTCGTGGTGGTCGGAGCTTACGTTGTCTATTGGCTTAACTTGCACACCAGCATAGATCCCATCGTGCTCTCGCTTTGCATGACGCCGCTGTTCTTTGTTGCAGGTGTCGCGATCTACCGGATCTATTACCTTGCGTTTGAGCGGCGGGGGCAGGAGGCGCTCCGCGGTCTCGCGTTCTTCTTCGGCGTGCTGTTTATCACCGAGGTCGCGCTGATCCTGACGTTCGGCGTAGATTATCGCCTGGTACAGACGGCGTACTCCGAAAAAATCGTGCGATTTGCAAGCATCGATCTCCCGATGCGGCTTGTAGTTCCGTTTCTCGTCTCGGTTGCGTTGGTTGCCGCGCTGCATACGCTGTTCGTATCTACGTTCTTCGGCCGCTCTGTACTGGCTGTGGCGCAGGATTCGGCCGCATTGCGCTTGATGGGCGTCAACCCCGTCCGCGTCAAGGAATTCGCTTTCGCGCTTTCGATTGTCACTGCCGGCATCGCCGGAGCTTTGCTGATCGTAATTCAGCCGATTCATCCGGCTATCGGCCGCGAATTCATCATCCTTGTGTTTGCGGTGTGCGTGCTCGGAGGGATGGGGTCGATCTGGGGAACGCTGTTTGCCGCATTCGTGCTTGGTCTCGCCGAGTCGTTGACGTCGACGTTCTTCGGCCCGTCTTGGGCGCCGGCAGTGTCCTTTGGATTGCTGCTGTTGACCTTGGCCTTTCGTCCGCAAGGGTTGTTTGGCCGATGACCAACCGCATGTTCATTCTTTTTGTGACCGCTGTCGCGATCGTCTTCGCGCTCGTGGCCTTGCGTGTTTCCAACGACTATTATCTCACCGCTGCCTACACGGTTCTTCAATTCGTCGTTCTGGCCACGGCGTGGAACATCCTCGGCGGGTATACGGGTTATGTGAACTTCGGGTCGGCGGCATTCTTTGCCATCGGAGCCTATTCCACGGTTGCGCTCCACAAGGCGTTTGAGGCGCCAATCCCGATCGTCATTATTGCAGGTACTGTCGCAGCCGGGCTTGCCGGTCTGGCTCTCGGCTATCTGACGATGCGGCTGAAAGGCATCTTCTTCTCGATTGCATCGCTCGCACTCGCAGTCGTGCTGCTCACGTTTGTGGTCAACTGGCAGTACGTTGGTGGAGCGAGAGGTTCCTACATTATCTTGACGGATCCGGTGCCCCTCGGCTTGCCGCGATACACTCATCTTCTCTTCATCATCATGACTGGACTTGCTGCAGTGTCGCTTATGGTGGCGCGCGCCATCGAGCGATCGTTCATCGGTGAAGGCCTGGCCGCCATTCGTGACGATGAACTGGCGGCGGAGAGTTTCGGTGTTCCGACGCTGCGATTGAAGCTGTTTGCCGCCGTCGTCAGCGGTGGAATGATGGGTATGGCAGGAACGACGTTCCCGTACTTCGTCTCCTATATCGAGCCGAGTGCGGTTTTCAATTTGTCCTATGCCATCAACAGCATTGCGATGCCTTTGATCGGCGGGATGGGCAGCTGGCTCGGTCCGTTCGTTGGTGCGGTGTTGCTCGGAACGGTGCAGCAGGTCGTCCAGGTCTCGATTTCATCCGCCTGGAATCTTCTGATCGTCGGCGGTCTGCTGGTCAGCTTTGTGACTCTTGCTCCGCAAGGCATCGTTGGCGGCATCAAGTCTTTGCTCGCCTCGGGTAAGCGCCATGCGAAGTGAAATCGGACCAGAGACGCTGCTCAGGGTTTCGAGCGTGACGAAGAAGTTCGGCGGGTTCGTTGCGCTCAACAGCGTAAGCCTGGAAGTTCGTGGTGGAGAGCGTCTTGGCCTGATCGGTCCGAATGGTTCCGGCAAGAGCACGCTGGTGAACTGCATTTGCGGTGCTCTCAAACCGGAATCCGGACATGTCGCTTTCGACGGCGAGATCATTGACAGCTTCGCGCCGCACCGGCGGGCAAAGCTTGGCCTCGCGCGCAGCTTCCAGTTGCCGCGGCCGTTCGCAAGCATGACCGTGCTCGAAAACGTACGCATCCCGCTTCGGTTCGTCGGCAAGAAGGATGGCGAACGCCGCGGCAATGCGGACATTCATGCGGAAGCGATGCACATCCTCGATCAGGTCGGCCTCGCCGACAAGGCCGCGACCCTGTCGAGCGCCCTGACGCAGGTTGATATGCGCAAGCTCGAGCTTGCCCGCGCGGTTGCCGTCAATCCGCGGTTGCTTGTTGCCGATGAGTCGATGGCCGGATTGTCGACCTCGGAAGTCGACGAAATCCTGCAATTGATCATGGGCCTGAAGCAGCAGGGAATTGCGGTCATCATGATCGAACACATCATGCGTGCGGTGATGACGTTCTCGGAGCGGATCGTTGTGCTTGTCGCTGGACAGAAGATCGCCGACGGCGATCCGAAATCAGTGATGGCAAGGCCGGAAGTCGTGAGGGCTTATCTTGGCGAATAAGATCAGCGTTCAGGGACTTTGCGCAGGTTACGGCTCGGTGCAGGTGCTGCACGAGGTGTCGATCGCTGTCGACGATGGTGAGACCGTTGCGTTGCTCGGCACCAACGGTAACGGCAAGTCGACGTTGATGAAATGCATGATGGGGATGGTGCAGTCCGGATCCGGCCGGATTCAGGCGACGATCGACGGCATAGAGCACGATCTCGCCGGCCGGAGTCCTGAGGAGATCGTGAATCTCGGTGTCGTCTTGGTCCCTGAAGGACGGCGCTTGTTCCCGAAGCTTTCGGTCGAGCAGAACTTGCTGCTCGGCGCTGCCCGGCGTGACGCACGCAGCAGTATCGAGCGGAATATGGAGTTCTGCTTCGACATATTCCCGAGGCTGAAGGAGCGTCGGCATCAGCTCGCCGGCAGCATGAGCGGCGGTGAGCAGCAGATGGTTGCGCTGGCGCGGGCGCTGATGACGGTGCCGCGCATCCTGCTGATCGATGAGCCATCCGTCGGCCTGGCGCCGATTCTCGTGACCCAGACGATGGATGCGATCCAAGAGCTGACACGGCGTCACCGCCTCACGGTTCTGATTGCCGAGCAGAATTTCACGCAGGCAACGCGGATCGCAGACCGCGCGTACGTGATCGTGCATGGGCACATTGAATTCGAGGGCAGGTCGAAGGAAGACCTGCATCAAAACGAGCTGATTCAGAAGCTCTATCTCGGAGGCTAGGAGCAGGCAATGACGGTGACGATTCCGGATCTGGACCAGGACGCGTTCAAGCAGATCATCGAGAACGCGACGCTGCCGGTGCTCATCGATGTTTGGGCGTCATGGTGCACGTCCTGTGCTGCGATCGCTCCGGTGCTCGAGTCACTGGCATCGGAACGGGCCGGCGCGTTGCATGTTGCCAAGCTCGACGCGGGAGCAAATCCGGCATTGGCTGCCGATCTCGGCGCACGGAGCTTGCCCACCCTGTTGCTCTACAAAGATGGGGCGATGATCGCATCACGGACGGGCGCTGCGCCGCGCTCCGTGATCGCGCGCTTCGTCGATGACGCGCTTGCTGCGCCTAGACCCTAAGCAAGCGCGCGAGATAGCAATGACTCAATCGCTTCCACTGCAAGGCTTGCGTGTTTTGGAGCTGGCGCGTGTGCTCGCCGGACCATGGGCAGGGCAAATCCTTGCGGATCTCGGCGCGGAAGTGGTCAAAGTCGAGCGCGAGCGAGCCGGTGACGATACGCGCGCATGGGGGCCGCCATTTGTCGGTTCGAACGAACGGGGCGACCACACCGCTGCCTATTTTTACGCAGCCAATCGCGGCAAGCGCTCGATCGAAGTCGATTTTGAAACCGAGAAGGGTCGCGCGATCGTTCGCGACCTTGCAAGGCAATCGGATGTGCTGATTGAGAACTTCAAGGTCGGCGGTCTGGCGAAGTTCGCGCTCGACCACAAAACGTTGTCGGCGGAGAATCCGCAGCTGATCTATTGCTCGATCACCGGGTTCGGTCAGGACGGTCCCTATGCCCACCGCGCGGGTTACGATCTGATGGCGCAGGGCTTGGGCGGACTGATGGATATCACCGGAGCTCCCGATGGCATGCCGACGCGGATCGGCGTTCCGATCGCGGACATTCTCACAGGCCTCTATTCCGTCATCGGCATCCTTGCGGCGTTGGTCAAGCGCGACAAGACGGGGACGGGTGCACACATCGATACGGCACTGCTGGATTCGACGGTCGGCATTCTGTCCAATCAGGCGCTGAATTATCTCGCATCCGGCAAGGTCCCCCGGCGCGCAGGCAACGCGCATCCGAACGTGGCGCCTTATCAAGTTTTTCCCGTCAGCGACGGCAACATCATCATCGCGGCCGGCAACGACGGTCAGTTCCGGAAGCTGTGTGCGTTGCTGGGGCGGCGCGATCTCGAGCAGTCGCCGAAGTTCACGTCGAATGCCGGCCGAATGGAGAACCGCAGCGAGTTGATCGCCTTGCTACAGGCTGAAACGGAACGGCGGAGCGCGTTTGATCTGCTTGCGCAATTGGAGGCGGCCGGCATTCCGGCCGGACCCATCAACACGATTGCTCAGGTCTTCGACGATCCGCAGGTGAAACATCGCGAAATGCGGGTGAGCCTGGAGTCCGTTCTGCCCGATCGCTCGGGCCTCGGCGTTCGAACGCCGATCATCATTGACGGAGCCAAGATGGTGGCGGCGCGACCGGCGCCAAAGCTTGGCGAGCACACCAACGAAATTCTGGCGGAGCTGCGCGCCTCAAGCGGTTCGACGCCGGACTAGTCTCCGGATTTTCGGACGCTGCCTACACAAGAGCCGATTCGAGAATCTGTTCGCGGCACAATTGATCGAGGCGAGAACGGATGGGATGTGAAGAGCCGTTTCCGTCTCACCATTTCTTGCCATTGCATTTGCAGAGCAACGCGCGGTTGTGACGCAAACAACACGCTTTGCGTGTTGTCCACATTGTCACGGAACTTTTGCTTGCTGGCGCGACGCGCGCTCGCGTAGCGTGCAAATCACGAAGCGGGGAATAACCTCGCCAACGCAGGTATTTAGCTAGGGCTGGGGTCTTCGAGCGGGCTATTCCACATAGCCGGCTTCGGCTGGAAAATTTTTCTCCTCTGCGCTCATTGGTTGCGTATCTGACGTCCCGCCTTTCCGGAATACCGGAAAATCAATCTTCGGTTGCAGTTGCGGTTGACGCCGCGGCCGCGTGAGCGCGGCTGCGCGTGTGGCTGAATGCTGAGGTCTTCGTGGTGGTTCTGCCGTTCGTTGCTTTCTCTGCCGCGTCGCCGACAGGCGAGCGCTTGCGCTCGGACCGCACGAGGCCAGATGGCGCGCGGGCTGCGACGTCTCCAATGTTCGCGGGTTCGAACTTCACGCATGAGATCAGCGGCGAGTTGTGCGACCTTCCGGTGAGAGACTCGCACGTGATGCGCGCGTCTCGCAACAGGGGCAGCACATCGCTGAGTGAAACATGGCGGATCGCAAGAAGACATCATCAGGACAGGGCAAGTCAGGGGCAAAGACGATGAGTAAGAGTGCGGCTGCGCGACGCGCAGAAGAGCAGACCGGTGCGAAGTCGGAGCAGGCCGGTACGAACCCGGATCGCAAGCCGGCTGGCCCTGCGCCTGCCTATGGCGAAGCCGCGATCAAGGTCGCGTTCGAGGAAATCAGCGCTGCGCAGCCCGAGGCAGCTGCGAAGCAGAATGCGGCGACCGCGCCCAAGACGGTGTCGCAGGTTCTCGGCGAGATCACCTGGCTGATGACGCAGTCGCCCCGCCACAAGAGCATCCCGCTCGGCGATCTTGAGTGGCTGATGATGCCGGCAATCCTGCTCAAGCAGTTCCGGATTTTCTATCAGGGCGATCGTCCGGTTGGTGTCGCGGTGTGGGCGCAGGCGGATGACATCGTCGCCAAGCGCATCGACGCCGGCGACAAGCGTCTGACGTCGGCAGAATGGAAGTGCGGCACGCAGATGCGGATCGTCGACGTGGTCGCACCGTTCGGCGGCGAAGCGGAGATGCGGGCGCAGCTGGTGGGTGGTTGATTGAAGCTGCCGAGCAACCGAAGGCGGTTTGCATCCTACGGAACGGATAGTCGCAGTGTCGGCGTCAGAGATTAGTCAGGAAACAAAACAGAAAGAGTGGGTTGACGCTCTCACAGGCGGCAGAAGAGTTATGCTGATTAATCTCTGCTCCCTTGCTCCGGCTTCTGTCGTTACATTTTGCTCAATCTATCTCTACGACGTCGTCGAAAACTACAAACACTCTTTCGATCTCGCTTTCTATTTTATTCCCGTTGCCGCTGCTCTGATTGTTAGAAGGCAATGGTTCTCATGCGCCGTGTTTGGCATCTACATTTTCTTGGCTGCCAAGCTGGTCTATCGCGTTCACAACGGCTCTTCGGGTTCACTCAAATTCGGTCCAGTGCCTGAGGTAGCGTTGTTCGTCGTGCTGTCGCTTGTCGCGATCATTGTTTGCGTAACGTTCGTCGTTGTCCGTTATCTCGCTCCTCGAATCCAGCATGCCATCAGCCGCGTCATCGCGCGCGCAACGGAGTAATCAATGTCTAGCGGATACGCGATAACCATTCAGCTAGCTCCGTCCCAGCTAAATCCTTTCTCCAATGAAAACCTTAGCCCCGGTCACGGAGCGGTAGTTGTTACGACGCCGGACGGGCAGACGTTTGCTGGCTTTGGACCGCTTAATGATGGATTGAGAAATTTGGGAGGCCTGTTCTCTACGGGCAAATTTGACGTCCAAAATGTACCTTTTGGGCAGGCTCCAGAGTTCGGTGGAAGAAATTTCTCGGCGGTGCTCGATCATGGCGCTTATGAGACGTTTACCTTCCCCGTAACGCCGGATGTTGCGCGGGCGGTAATTCAGAACATATACGTCCGAAAAGCAGATTCGGATGGTGGTGGAGTATATTATGCGCCAACTGCGAATGTTTGCACCACGGAGATTCAATACCTATTGAGGCCCGTAGGGGCGGTTGGAGGAAACCTACTTCCTGATACTTTCTTAGAGAACCTTAGAAATATCGCTGAAGCCCTTCGCATAGATCCCAATGCAAAAATCTTCCCCCTTGATGTTGCAGGGGTAACTCTAAACATGCCTATCCCTGAGGGATTGCGCGGGCTTCAGCGAGATACCGGGTTCATCGGGGCCGGCTCAGGGCGCGAGCCAACATTTGCTGACATCAAATACCTTCCGCCAGATGCGATCGGACCGTCCGCAAGAGGCGTACCCCTGAGCGGCGTAGGTGAATTTTCCCCGGACAACCTCGACGTCTACTTGGCGGCTCCGTTTGCCGGAATAACACCAAAAGGTTCGTCGTCTATTCGAAATGACTACGCCGTTGACCCCGTACGAACAGCAATTCTTGACTCGATGCGTCAAGCCGGCATCGCATCTCCCGGTACTGTTTTTGAGTACGGCTATCCCGATACGCCGGCTCCCAACTATCCTTTCGGCTATCCCCAAGTTGCTGGTCTGCCTTATCTCGGAGATTTCGGGCAGTATCAGCAACTCGCCGGCCTCGGCGGAAGCAATTTCGGCAACAGCGCCGGAACTAACTTCGGCGATGTCCTGAATCTTCCGGTTGCAACGTCGCCGTCGATCGCGGGCGGATTTGCTCCTCAGGCCCCGCTTCCTTTCTTTGATTTCGCGAGCGGCGTCGGCGCCGGAAGCGGTCTTGGCTTTGGCGATTTCGGTTTCGACAACTTCACAGGCTTTGTGAATCCGATCGTGCTCGATCTCGCCGGGCAGGGCCTCAACGTCACGCCGCTTGGTTCGTCGAATGCGTTCTTCGACACGGCCGGCGATGGCTATCAGCACCGCACCGCCTGGGCAGGCGCCGGCAATGGCGTGCTGGTGCTCGATCTCGACGGCAATGGCGATGTGAATTCGCCGCGCTCGTTCCAGTTCACCACCTGGGATCCGACCGCGAAGACCGACATCGAAGCGCTGGCCCACGTCTTCGGGCGCAGCTGCAGAGTGGTTGAACGGCGTTGTGTGATAGTCGCTGCGTCCTAAGAAGCGAAATGCTCGCTCTTCGATAGGCAGATGACAATGAAGCGCTTCGCGATTGCAATAACGGTACTGCTCGGATGCATGAAACACCATGTGTCGAAGCTGTTGGCGGTTCCGAAACGAGAGGATGTTTTTCGGTTCATCCAGTACGTCGTATCAAAGATGTTTGTCACAGGCATCCGCGAGCGCGTGCACATTCTCGATGACTACCAGCGCTCGATTTACTTTGGACTTAGGGAACATGATGTGATTCTCAAATTCATTGAGCCCGATAACATCCAAACCGCACGTATGTCGTTTGATCAGGCCAAACAACTGATTTCTGGCGCCCAGCGCGCTTGCGAAGAAAGAATTGAGGTTGAGGTCGTCGTCGACAATCTCGGATGGAAAATAGACGCGCGTTCACGACACCACCACAGGGTAGGAATAAAATTTTGGAATGAGAAATTCAGATTTCCTACTGGGGTAGATCGCAGCTTTCTTGAGAAGGGTCTGAACGATCTTTCGAAGAGGCTCACCGAGATTCCGAATCAGAGCAGCACGCTAGGTGAAGTCCGATGAGCATTTTTGCTAATTTGCAGGCGCGAGGTCCAGGTTCGGAATTGAAATTTTCATCCGACACTGGAGTGTTCCAGGCGGGCTTCAACGTTTCCGGAGGAACCAAAGGTGTGCAGTTCGAGGGGCAAGCAAACTACCTCCTTTTTACTGTGAAGGTGCAAGCCACAACCGGCTCAGAAATATTTGGTACATCATACGACACAAATTTGGCTGGTAGGTTTACCGATGCCACTTTCTTGGTGGGATTGGGTCGAAAATTCGAAATTGCTGGCTCCGGAGTGAACGTTTTTGGCGGAGTTGGTTATTCCATTCAAGAAGGGCCTGTAGCCAATCTTTCCGCGTCCGGAGAATTATTCGGCCGCAACTATTCCGTTTCAAAAAAGTTCGTTCTGACGCCGGCAGAAGAGAATGCCGGTCGAGATGCATTACAAAAGCCATTTCTCTATGCGAACGAACTCATTCGTGACTCTGCAAGAAATGCAGGAGTGCCGTCACCATCTAATGTGTTTGAATATGGCTATCCGGAAACAGCACCTCCTGGCACACCAACTCCGAGCTTCCCCTTCGACTATCCTCAGGTTCCGGGAGTACCTTTCCCCGATGTGTTGGGCAGCGGCTTCGATGCTGTGAACGGAATCGGTAGTTCGCTGAACCTCCCGGCCTTCTCTGTTCCATTCGGCGGTGCATCGTTCGCCTCGCCGAACTTCGATTTCCTGACGGGCATCGGATCTATCTCCCTTCCGCCGCTCACTTTTGGAGGTCGCTCGGATAGCCAATTCTTCCAAGCACCAATAATTTCTAATTTTGATTTCCTGAGCGGCGTCGCATTGGGAACCGGGAGCGGTGGATTTATCCCGGCGGCTGCTTTCGACAACCGCTTTGTTCCCTTTGCTGCCCCGGCGGCAAGTCCTGATTTCAATTTTTTGAGCGGCATCGCATCCGGGACGGGTGCGGGTGGTTTCAACCCGAATGCGGGAACGATCTTCGACAATTTCTTTGCCGGTCCGAACGTCGCCTCCGCTCCTAACTTCGATTTCTTGGCCAGTAGCGTATTTGCCGGGGGTTTCGACAGCTTCGCCGGCTTCGTCAACCCGATCGTGCTCGATCTCGCCGGGCAGGGCCTCAACGTCACGCCGCTTGGTTCGTCGAATGCGTTCTTCGACACGGCCGGCGATGGCTATCAGCACCGCACCGCCTGGGCAGGCGCCGGCAATGGCGTGCTGGTGCTCGATCTCGACTAATTGGACGGATAGGGCACAATATATCCAAGCTGTTTGACCCCGGCATTCGTGTGTACCTTCTTCGCGAATATAACATCCAGTTTTTCTTTTTCTTTGCAGATCACGATGTGGTTTTGAATTCTATTCAGAACGAAGACATTCAATCAACGCGTATGTCGTTCTACCAAGCCACACAATTGGTCCGCGGTATTGAAAGTGCATGTGAAGAGAAAAGTAAAATCGCGTTCGTTGTCGGGGATCTATCATTCGAAATAGATGCGCGTGAAAAATGTGGCCCCAGATATGGAGTTATCGTAGCGGTTCAGAGCCATCAAACTCGCTTCCGCTCTAGGTTGGATAATCTTTTGCTTGAGGAAAGCTTGAAGACTCTCAAAAAAATGCTCTCAGAGCATTTGGAATAAGGCACTGCAGGGGAACTCTAATGGCAGATTTGCAAAACCGGCCCAACAGCGATCCGCAGGTCAGCTGAGAATACCTGGCAGATCGAGCTGATGTTCGCGCGCGCAGGCGATCGCTTCGTCGTAACCCGCGTCGGCGTGACGCATGACGCCACTCGCAGGATCGTTCCACAGAACGCGCTCGAGCCGGCGCGCTGCGTCCGGCGTTCCGTCGGCGACGATCACCATGCCCGCATGCTGCGAATAGCCGATGCCGACGCCGCCGCCGTGATGCAGCGACACCCACGTCGCGCCGCTGGCGCAGTTGATCAGCGCATTCAGCAGCGGCCAGTCGGAGACGGCATCCGAGCCGTCTTTCATCGCCTCGGTCTCGCGGTTCGGACTGGCGACGCTGCCCGAGTCAAGATGATCGCGGCCGATCACGACCGGCGCTTTCAACTCGCCCTTCGCCACCATGTCGTTGAAGGCGAGGCCGATGCGATGGCGGTCTCCGAGGCCGACCCAGCAGATGCGCGCGGGTAAGCCCTGAAACTTGATGCACTTCTGCGCCATGTCGAGCCAGTTGTGCAGATGCTTGTTGTCCGGCAACAGCTCCTTCACCTTGGCGTCGGTCTTGAAGATATCCTCCGGATCGCCGGAGAGCGCAGCCCAGCGGAACGGTCCGACGCCGCGACAGAACAGTGGGCGGATGTACGCCGGTACGAAGCCCGGAAAATCGAACGCGTCGGCGAGGCCTTCTTCCTTCGCCATCTGGCGGATGTTGTTGCCGTAATCGAGCGTCGGCACACCCTTGCGATGAAAGTCGAGCATCGCTTGAACGTGCTCGATCATCGATTGACGCGCCGCCTTGGCAACAGCTTTCGGATCGCTCTCGCGCTTGGCTTCCCACTCCGCGAGCGTCCAGCCCTGCGGCAGGTAGCCGTTGACTGGGTCGTGCGCCGAGGTCTGATCTGTCACGACATCGGGGCGCACACCGCGTCGCACCAGTTCGGGGAAAATCTCGGCGGCATTGCCGAGCACGCCGACCGACAGCGGCTTCTTGGCGCGGCAGGACTCTGCGATCATCCTCAGCGCGTCGTCGAGATTCTTCGCTTGGGCATCGAGGTAGCCGGTCTTCAGCCGCATCTCGATGCGGCTCGGCTGACACTCGACGGCGAGCAGTGACGCGCCGGCCATCGTTGCCGCCAGCGGCTGCGCGCCGCCCATGCCGCCGAGGCCGCCGGTGAGAATCCATTTGCCGGAGAGATCGCCATTGTAGTGACGGCGGCCGACTTCGACGAAGGTTTCGTAAGTGCCCTGCACGATGCCCTGGCTGCCGATATAAATCCAGGAGCCGGCGGTCATCTGGCCGTACATCATCAGGCCCTTGCGATCGAGTTCGTGGAAATGCTCCCACGTACCCCAGTGCGGGACGAGATTGGAGTTGGCGATCAGCACGCGCGGTGCGTCCTTGTGCGTGCGGAACACACCGACGGGTTTCCCGGACTGCACGATCAGCGTCTGATCACCGTCGAGCTGCTTCAGCGCCGCCAGAATCCTGTCGAAGCTGTTCCAGTCGCGTGCGGCTCGGCCGATGCCGCCATAAACGACAAGCTCGCCTGGCCGTTCGGCGACATCCGGATCGAGGTTGTTCATCAGCATACGCAAGGGCGCTTCGGTAAGCCAGCTCTTGGCGCTGATGTCCGTGCCGCGGGGGGCGCGGATGACGCGGGCGTTGTCAATGCGGCGGTTCATGAACAGGCCTCTCAATCAAGCAAGCTGAGGGAAGGGATCGCGGCCGAGCGCGGCGCGGGCCGCGGCCGGAAGTTCACGCGATGAGACGAGCGTTGCGGCGGCAGCGAGATCGTTCGCCATGTAGCGGTCGGCGCCGAGCGGCGGGACTTTTTGCCGGAGCAGGGCGATGACCGCCGACAGTGCATTGCTGGTCTTGAGCGGGGCGCGCAGTTCGATGCCTTGCGCGGCGACGAGGAGCTCGATGCCGAGGATCGCTGCGAGATTGTCCGACATGTCGGACAGGCGCCGCGCCGCGTGTGCCGCCATCGACACATGATCTTCCTGATTGGCGCTGGTCGGCGTCGAGTCGATCGAGCACGGCGCGGCGCGTTGCTTGTTTTCGGCGTAGAGTGCGGCGGCGGTGACCTCGGCGATCATGAAGCCGGAGTTGAGGCCGGGCTCGCGCGTCAGGAACGGCGGCAGACCGAAGTTCAGCGCGGGATCGACCAGCGTTGCGATCCGCCGTTCCGCGATGGCGCCGATCTCCGAGAGCGCCAGCGCGATCTGATCCGCCGCAAAGGCAACAGGTTCGGCGTGGAAGTTGCCACCGGATACAATCTCGCCGGTCTCGACGATCACCAGCGGATTGTCGGTAACCGCGTTGGCTTCGATCACGAGCGTTCGAGCCGACTCGTCGAGGATGTCGAGTGCGGCGCCCGCGACCTGCGGCTGGCAGCGCAGGCAATAAGGGTCCTGCACGCGCTCGTCGCCTTCAAGATGCGCTTCGCGAATCTTGCTGCCGTCGAGCAGCGCGTTCAGAGCCGCTCCAGCGGCGATCTGTCCACGATGCCCGCGCAGTGCCTGAATTTCCGGCCGGAACGGCGTGGTCGAGCCCATCGCCGCATCGACCGACAGCGCGCCGGTGATCAGCGCCATGGTGGCGAGGCGGTGCGTCTGCAGCAAACCCCAGACGGCATAGGCGGTCGAAAACTGCGTGCCGTTGATCAGCGCAAGGCCTTCCTTCGGTCCGAGCTCGATCGGCTGCAGTCCGGCGGCGGCGAGCGCGTCGCGGCCGGAGACAAGACGCCCGTCGACATAGGCGCTCGCTTCGCCGAGCATGACGGCAGTCATGTGCGCGAGCGGCGCGAGATCGCCGGATGCACCCACCGATCCCTGTTGCGGCACATGCGGATAGACGCCGCGTGCCAGCATGCCTTCGAGCTGCTCGATCACGATACGCCGCACGCCGGATGCCGCGCGCCCGAGCGAGACAATCTTGAGTGCAATCATCAGGCGCACGATGGGGAGGGGCGTCGCCGGGCCGACACCGCAGCAGTGCGAGAGGATCAGGTTGCGCTGGAGTGTCGCCGTCTGTTCGGGCGCGATCCGTTGCGAGGCCAGTTTGCCGAAGCCGGTGTTGATGCCGTAGACCGGCGCGCTTCCGGCGGCGGCTTTCGTGACGACGGCCGCAGCGGCATCCACGCGCGGCCAGCACGATGGATCAAGTGTGAGCGACGCGCCGTCGCAGATGCGCGCGAGATCGGCGATCGTGACCTTGCCGGGTATGGCGACGATCGGTTCCGTCATTCGCCTCTCCACACACGCCTGTAGAGAGGATTGAACCCGATGCGATAGACCAGATCGGCCGGCTGCTCGATATCCCAGATCGCGAGATCGCACCATTTGCCGGCTTCGAGCGTGCCTGCGTCGCCCTGCAAACCAAGCGCTCGCGCGCCTTCGCGTGTCACGCCTTTCAAGCATTCCTCGACGGTCATGCGGAACAGCGTTGCCGCCATATTCATGACCAGTAGCAGCGAGGTCAGGGGCGACGAGCCGGGGTTGCAATCGGTCGCGAGCGCGATGCCGACATGATGCTTGCGGAACAGGTCGACGGGCGGCTTCTGCGTCTCGCGGATAAAGTAATAGGCGCCAGGCAACAGGACGGGGACGGTTCCAGCTTTTGCCATTGCGATCACACCGGCTTCGTCGGTGTATTCGAGATGGTCTGCGGACAGCGCTCCATACCGTGCCGCAAGCGCCGCGCCGCCGAGATTGGAGAGCTGATCGGCGTGCAGCTTCACGGGGAGATTTAGCGCCGTCGCGGCCTTGAACACGCGCTCGGTCTGTTCAGCCGAGAAGGCGATACCCTCCATGAAGCCATCGACCGCATCGGCAAGGTCCCGCTTGGCGATGGCCGGCAGCATCCGATCGCAGACGAGCGCGATATAGGCGTCCTTGTCGCCATTGGCTTCCGGCGGCAGCGCGTGCGCACCAAGAAACGAGGTTCTGATGCTGATCTTGCGTTTATTGCGGAGCTCGCGAGCAGCCGTGAGCTGCCGTGCCTCGGTATCGAGGTCGAGGCCGTATCCCGATTTGATCTCGACCGCCGTCACGCCTTCCGCGATCAGCGCATCGAGCCGTGGCAATGCGCTCGCAATAAGGCCGTCAACGGATGCCGCACGTGTCGCCCGGACGGTCGAAACAATGCCACCGCCAGCGCGCGCAATGTCCTCGTAGCTGACGCCTGCGAGCCGCTGCTCGAACTCAGCTGCGCGGTTGCCCCCGTAAACGAGATGGGTGTGGCAATCGACGAGACCCGGGGTGATCCACCGGCCCTCGCAATGGATGTGCTCGGCAGCATCGGCGGAAGCGGGGAAACCACTGGCTGATCCGGCATAAGCAATCCGGCCGTTTCGCGCGGCAACGATGCCGTTTTCGACGACGCCGAGGCCCGCCGGGCCAGCCATCGTCGCAAGCCGTGCATGATGCCAGATCGTATCAAACCGCTCCGCCATCAGAACTCCGCCGGCAGGCTTGACAGGTTTATTATGTCTATACATTATTTTTAGGACGCCTTTTTTCACGTGTCCAGCTTGAAAACGCCGCATGACGACGTTGCACATTGAAACTGCGCTGCTGCCGACCGGGTGGGCTCGCGACGTGCGCATCGTTCTCGACGGCGACATAATTCAATCGGTCACGCCCGACACGCCGCTCGAACGGCGGGACGAGCGGCATGCCATTGCGATTCCGGGCATATCGAGTGTTCACAGCCATGCGTTTCAGCGCGGCATGGCGGCGCTCGCCGAGGTGCGCGGATCGTCGACGGACACGTTTTGGACGTGGCGCGAGGCGATGTATCGTTTCGTCCTGGCGCTATCGCCGGAGCAGATGGAAGCTGTCGCGCGGCTGCTTTATGTCGAGATGCTGGAAGCGGGATTCACACGCGTCGGTGAGTTTCATTATCTGCATCACGACCGCGACGGCTCGCCCTATGCGAACCTCGGGGAAATGGCGGAGCGTATCGCCGCTGCCGCAACCGCGACGGGCATCGGCCTGACGCTGCTGCCGTGTTTTTATGCGCATGCCACTTTCGGCGGCGTGCCGCCGCATCCGGGCCAGCGCCGCTTCATCAACTCGGTCGATCAGTTCGCGCGACTGGTCGAGGCATCCCGGCAGGCGATCCGGCATGTGCCCGGCGCTAATCTCGGTGTCGCACCGCACAGCCTGCGCGCGGTGACGCCGGATGAACTGAAAGCGGTCGTGGCGTTGGGCGGCGACGCGCAAGTCCATATTCATGCAGCCGAGCAGGTAAAGGAAGTCGAGGATTGCGTCGCCTGGTGCGGTCAGCGGCCGGTCGAGTGGTTGCTTGCAAACATGCCGGTCGACAAACGCTGGTGCCTGATCCACGCAACTCACATGACCCGTACCGAGACATCGGCGCTGGCGCGATCCGGCGCGACGGCGGGGCTGTGCCCGATCACGGAGGCCAGTCTCGGTGACGGCATATTTCCTGCACGCGAGTTCAAGGCTGAAGGTGGTGTGTTCGCGGTGGGTACGGATTCCAATATTCTTGTCGGTGTGACGGATGAGTTGCGTCAGCTCGAATACGGGCAGCGGCTGAGATTCCGCGAGCGCAATGTGCTAGCGGGAAGTGAGGATATCTCGACCGGGCGCGCGTTGTTCGACAACGTGGTTGCCGGTGGTGTCGCTGCGCTTGCCCAGGGCGGAACCGGTCTCGCGGCCGGACAACCGGCAGATATCGTCACGCTGGACGGCGTACATCCATCGCTGATGGCCCGCCGCGGCGACGTCATTCTCGATGGTTGGATTTTCGCTGGCGGCCGTGACGCGATCGACTGCGTTTGGGCGAACGGCATCAAGGTTGTGCAGGGCGGACGCCATCACCTTCGCGATCAGGCGAGACGCGCATACAACACAGCGTTGATGGATTTGATGCCATGACGCTCGTATCGACCCCACGCTCCGGTGCGCCGACGCTCTACAAGCGCATCCGCACCGATATCGAGAAGCGCATCCTCTCGGGGAAGTGGCCGCCCGGACATCGTATTCCGTCCGAGCACGAGCTGATGAAGCGCTACGATTGCTCGCGGATGACGGTCAACAAGGCGCTAACCGAACTGGCGCAGGCCGATCTGATCCAGCGCCGCAAACGCGCTGGCTCTTTTGTACATCGTCCGCAGGTGCTGTCGGCGGTGTTAGAGATTGCCGATATCCGCGCCGAGATCACGGCACTCGGCCGCCGTTATGATTATCGTTTGCTGGTGCGGCGGCGGCGGGCGGCAAGCCGTGCCGACCGAAGCTGGCTCGGAGTCGAGCAGCCCTGCGACGTATTAGCGCTGGAGGCCTATCACTCCGCGGATGGCATCCCGTTTGCAATGGAAACTCGCTTGATCAATCTCGACGCGGTTCCGGAAGCGAGGCAGGCGGATTTCACGCGAGAATCTCCCGGCACATGGCTGCTCACGCACGTGCCTTGGTCGGAAGCCGAGCATCGCATCGCAGCCATTGGAGCGGACGACAAGATCGCCAAAACCCTGCATACTGCCGAAGGTTCTCCTTGCCTTGTCATCAACCGCCGTACGTGGCGCAACGGGCAGACGCTGACAGCCGTCCGGCTGGTTTATCCCGGACAGGAGCATCAGCTTGTCGCGCGCTTCAAGGGCAGGCAGGCAGCATGAATTTTGAAGTGAAGATCAGTGTGTCAACAACGGGGAAGAATATGAAGATCAAACAGACCATCATCGTTGCAGCGGCGCTCGCGATGGCGTCTCCCGCGCTCGCTCAGGAAACCAAAGTCGGGATCGGCATTTCGGGCTGGACCGGCTTTGCGCCACTCACGCTCGCAAAGGAATCCGGTATCTTCAAGAAGAACGGCCTCGACGTCACGATCAAGAAAATCCCGCAAAAAGACCGCCACCTCGCGATCGCGTCCGGCGATATTCAGTGCGCGGCGACAACGGTCGAGACTTGGGTGGTGTGGAACGCGAACGGTGTCGCGACCAAACAGATCTTCCAGCTCGACAAGAGCTACGGTGCCGACGGCATGGCCGTGCGCAATGACGTCGCTTCGATCAAGGATTTGAAAGGCAAGACGGTCGCGGCATCCGCGCCAGGCACCGCGCCGTACTTCACGCTCGCCTGGTTCCTGAAGAAGAACGGCCTGACGGTGAAGGACGTCACCGTCGTCAATCTCGAACCGGCCGCCGCCGCGCAGGCATTCGTCGCGGGACAGAACGATGCGGCGATGACCTACGAGCCGTACCTCTCTACGGTGCGCGCCGCGCCCGACAAGGGCAAGATCATCGCGACCACGCTCGACTACCCGATGATCATGGATACATTCGGCTGCACGCCGAAGTTCCTCACCGACAACCCGAAAGCCGCGAAAGCGCTGGCCGACAGCTACTTCGAGGCCGTTGAGTTGATCTCGAAGGACCAGGCGAAGTCCTACGAGATCATGGGCGCCGACGTGCGTCAGTCGGGTGAGCAGTTCGGCAATTCGGCCAAATTCCTGCGCTGGCAGGACAAGGCGGCGAACCAGAAATTCTTCGCCGGCGAATTCCAGGCCTTCTCGAAGGAGGCCGCCGATCTGCTGCTCGAAATCGGCATCATCAAGTCGATTCCGAAGATCGAAGACATCGTCGACACCAGCTACATCAAGTAATCGCCGCGCCCCTTTCCGACTTTCGGAAGGGGGCGTCGCTCGTCTTCTCGCTTAATCGGATCGCCATGCGCCCTCTCAAGCCAGTGACCACCGGCCAACGTGTCACGTATGGCTTTGCGTTCTTTATTGCGTTCGTTGCCCTGTGGTCGTGGGCGACATTCGGCGGATATGTCTCCAAGACCTTTCTCGCCAATCCGCTGACCATGGTGGAAGAAGGATGGCTGCTGCTGGTCAAGCATGCATTTCTTTACGATATCGGCATGACCGTTTGGCGCGTTGTCGGCGGATTTGTTCTTGCAGCGATCATCGCCGTGCCGCTCGGCGCGTTGATGGGTGCCTATAAACCGATCGAGGCATTCCTCGAGCCATTCGTGTCCTTTGCGCGATATCTGCCGGCGTCGGCGTTCATTCCGCTGCTGATCTTGTGGGCAGGTATCGGCGAATTGCAGAAGCTGCTCGTGATCTTCATCGGTTCGGTGTTTCAGATCATTCTCATGGTCGCTGTTGCGGTCGGTAACACCCGGCGCGATCTTGTCGAGGCTGCCTACACGCTCGGCTCCAGCGACAGCAGCATCATTCGCCGTGTGCTGTTCCCGTCAGCCGCACCGGAGATCGCCGAAATCCTGCGTCTCGTGCTCGGCTGGGCGTGGACCTATGTCATCGTTGCCGAGCTGATCGGCTCGTCGTCCGGCATCGGCCACATGATCGTCGACAGCCAGGCGCTGTTGAATACCGGACAAATCATCTTCGGCATCATTGTTATCGGAGTTATCGGGTTGGTGTCGGACTTCCTGTTCAAGGCGTTCAACGCTTGGCTCTTCCCGTGGAAGTTCGCATGAGCAAGGTCAAGATCGAAAACGTTTCACGTACGTTCCCAGCCCGCCACGGCGGTGTGGCCACGCGAGCGCTCGAGCCGATCAACCTCGCCATCGGCGACAATGATTTCATCACGATCCTTGGTCCGTCCGGTTGCGGGAAATCGACGTTGTTGCGCATTGTTGCCGGTCTCGACGAAGCGACCGAAGGACGGGTGCTGCTCGATGGCGATCCGGTGACGCGCCCCGGTGCGGATCGCGGCATGGTGTTCCAGGCCTATACGCTATTTCCGTGGTTGACGGTCCGCGAGAACATCGCGTTCGGCTTGCGCGAGCGCGGCGCACCTGCGACCGAGCGTGACAGGATCACAGGCAGCTACATCAATCAGGTTGGGCTCAGCGGTTTTGAGAACCACTGGCCGAAGCAACTCTCCGGTGGCATGCAGCAGCGCACCGCGATTGCGCGTGCGCTCGCCAACGATCCAAAAATCTTGTTGCTCGACGAGCCGTTCGGCGCGCTCGACAACCAGACCCGTGCGCTGATGCAGGAAATGCTGCTCGGAATCTGGGAACGCGATCGCAAGACGGTGCTGTTTGTCACGCATGATATCGAGGAGGCGATCTTCCTCGGCAGTCGCGTTGTCGTGATGAGCGCGCGTCCGGGGCGGATCAAGACTGACATCCGGATCGATTTGCCGCACCCGCGCTCGTACAAGATCAAGACGACGCCGGAATTTACGACGCTGAAGGAGCGGCTGGTCGAGGAGATCCGCTCCGAGGCGTTGAAGGTCACGAACCATGCCTAAGCGCTTCGAGGTGGACGGCGCGCGCGTGCTCGCCGATCTCAACGCTCTGCGCGCGTTCGGCGCCTATAAGACCGGTGTGCATCGGCCGACGTTTTCCAAAGAGCACATGCAGGCGCTGGAGTGGCTGATGGCGGCAATGCCATCCGCCGGTCTCACGCCGGAGATCGACGGCATTGGTAACGTTCTTGGTCGCAGCGACAGGCCCGGGCCGCGGCTTCTGACTGGCTCGCACCTTGAGAGCCAAAACTATGCCGGTTGGCTCGACGGTCCGCTCGGCGTCATCTACGCGCTTGAGGCCGCGCGTGTTCTTAACGCCTCCGATCTCTCGGGCAGCGTCGAGGTCGCGTCGTGGAGCGACGAGGAGGGGCACTTTGGTTCGCTGATGGGCAGCCGCTCGTACGTTGGCGCGGTGAGTGACGAGGAAATCGACTCCGCGCACGATCGCACCGATGGCCGCGCGATGCGGCAAGCCATCACGGATGCAGGGCTCGCTACTCACCCGCGCCTGCTTTACGAACCTGGGCGCCACATCGGGTATCTCGAAGCGCATATCGAGCAGGGTGACACGCTCGAAGCGGGTAACCTCAAGATTGGCGTCGTTACGTCGATCGTCGGCATCTGGCAGTACGAAGTCACGTTCACCGGCGCGCAGAACCATGCAGGTACGACGCGCATGGCGGTGCGCCGCGACGCTGGACTGGCGCTGGCGAAATTCTGTATCGCCATCGACGAACAATTCCCGAAAGTTTGCGGTCCGCGGACGGTTTGGACCACTGGCCGCATGACGCTCGATCCGGGCGCGCCGAGCATCATTCCCGGCGAAGCGACGATGCTGTTTCAGGTCCGCGATGCCGATCCGTCCGTTGCCGAACGGCTTGAAAGCGTGTTGCAGTCGCTTGCGGCCGATTTCGCGCGGCGTGGACCGTGCGGCGTTAGTGTGAAGCGGACGCGTGCCGGGGCGCCTGCGCGGATGGATGCCGGCATTCAGGATGCGATCGAGACCGCGTGTGCCGAGCACGCGCCGGACAAAAGCCTCCGCATGCCGAGCGGCGCCGGCCACGATGCGCAAATGTTGGCGAAGGTGATGCCCGCCGGGATGCTGTTCGTACCGTCGATTGGCGGCATTAGCCATCACTGGACAGAAAACACGAGCGACGACGATATCGTAACCGGCGCCCGAGTGTTTGTTGCAGCTAGCGCAAACTTGCTGGAGCGAGCTGTCCGGGGTTAACCGCTCAGCATCTACTCGGCGACAAGCTTTAGGAGCTCGCCAGTCAGGGCACCGCCGGGATTTGAGAGTTCGTCGAGAATTGAAAAGTGATGATGTCCGGGAAGCGTGCGCAACGTGACGGGAAGCCCCAGCGCCTGAGCCATATGCGCGTAGTCGCCGGATTGCCGTTGGAGTTCGCCAAGCTCGTCGCCGCCGACTGCCACACATTGCCGGATGTCGTTCGACCGCAGCGTCCTCAGCGGACTCAAAACCTCGATGTCGGCGCGCGTGAGCTGCAGCGGCGCGTTCAAATAGCTGAGTGCGATCGGTTCAAGATCAAAGATACCGCTGATCGGCAGCGCGCCTTTGACTCCAGGTTCGCTGCACGAGGTTGCGGTGAGGTGGCCGCCGGCCGACCATCCGCCGACATAGATGTTCTCGCCATTGAACCCGAATTTGGCTGTACTGGCCTTCAGAAACGCCAGCGACTGCCGCATCTCGAGAACGATCTCCGCGAGCGTTGCTTGCGGCGCAAGTGTATAGCCGACAACGGCGACATCGATACCATGGGCGTTCGGGCCGTCGGCGATAAACGAAAACACCTCCTTGGTGTTGCGCTGCCAGTAGCCGCCATGGATGAACACGAACAGCGGCGCGTTTATCCTGCCGCCCGGGAAATAGTCGAGACGTGTGCGTTCCTTTGGAGCGTACGGGACATCAAGCTGTGCGCCCGCCTGTGCTCGCGTGGCTGCGCTGCGCTGCCGCCAATCCTCCAGCCAACGTGGGCTGTCGGCGACGGCGGCGGAGTTGTTGTACGCAGCATCGAGCGTTGCTTGATCCATGCCGCGGTAGATCGCAGCGGTTCGCGCAACTGGCTGTGCGATGTCGGCCATGTCAAGAATCCGCGGTTGCCTTGTCCGGCTGACCCTGAACGAGATGGCTGGTCAGGCGGCGGGTGATATCACGGCGTAGCGTGTTGAATTCAGGCGAGGAGACATCGCGCGGGCGCGGCAAGTTAATCTCGATCTGGGAGTCCACACGGCCAGGGCCGGCGGACATCACGACCACCCGATCGGCCAGCAGAACCGCTTCCTCGACAGAATGAGTTACGAAGATCACTGTCAGCTTGGTGTTGCGCCAGATCTCGATGAGTTCTTCCTGCAGTTTACTGCGCGTCAGCGCATCGAGCGCGCCGAACGGTTCGTCCATAAGCAGAATGTCGGTATCGTTTGCCAGCACGCGGGCAATCGCAACGCGTTGCTTCATACCGCCCGAAAGCTGGTGCGGGTAACGGTCGGCGAACGACGTCAATCCAACCATCGACAGAAAACGGTCTGTCACTTGCGCCGCATCCTTGGTTGCAACGCCGCGATGCCGGGGGCCGAACCCGATATTTTCCCGCACTGTGAGCCAAGGAAAGAGCGCGTAGTCCTGAAACACCATGCCCCGATCGGGTCCTGGCTTGTCGACGTTGAAGCCGTACATCGCGACCGATCCCAGCGTCGCGTGCTCGAAGCCCGCGATGATGCGCAACAGCGTCGATTTCCCGCACCCGGATGCACCGAGCAAGCAAACAAATTCCCCCTTGGTGATGGTGAGATTGATTCCACGCAGGGCTTCGACCGTTCCATTGGACGCGGCAAACGACTTGTGCACGTCGTTGACGCGCAGGATCGGCGGCGGAGCAGGGCGGCTGGCGATATCAAGCATGATGCTGAGGGCTCCAGCGCAGGAAGTAGTTATTGATCAGGAGGAGAATGCGATCGGAGGCAAACCCGGTCACGCCGATGATGATCATGCCGGTGATGACGAGATCGGTGCGGGACAGGGTGCGGCCATCCATGATCACCGCGCCAAGGCCTTCGGGCACGCCGGTCATCTCGCCTACGACGATGAGAATCCAGGCGAAGCTGGCGCCCAACCGCAGCCCGTTGAAGATGCTGGGCAACGCTGCGGGCAACACCACGGAGCGGAAAAGTTGTGATCCGCGGCAGCCGAGCATCTCGGCTGCTTCGAACAGGCGCGGATCAACAGATTTCACGCCGAAGATCGTATTCAGAAGGATCGGATAGAACGCACCGAGAAACACGAGAAAGATCGCCGATTTCGGCCCGAGCCCAAAGAAGATCATCGAGAGCGGCAGCCATGCAGTCACCGGGATCGGGCGAAGCAGCGAGAGCGTCGGATCGAGCATCGCGCGGATCAGAGGAATGCGGCCGATCATCAACCCGAGCGGAATGCCGACGATCGCCGCGAGGAAGAAGCCGCCGTAAACGCGCTGCACGGATTTCCAGAAATGGATCGGCAGGCTCTTGCTGTAGGCATCGTCATAGATTCCGCCGAACGCGAAGTCCCACATCATGGTGGCGACGCCCGACGGCGTCGGGATCAAGCGCGTGCCGGTCCAGCGCACCATCACATGCCAGATCACCAGCAGCGCAACGGGAACGATAATTGCGAGCACAACGGATCGCAACCGTCGGCTCCACGCCGGCGGCGCCTTGGCTACCGCTGTTGCGGGCGCGATCGCCGTCCGGCTAGCCGGATCGGCGATCGTGGTCTCCACGCTCATGCTGTGCTCATGATCCTTCGACGGACTTCACGAAGCTCGGATCGATGAAGGTCTTGTAGTCCGGCAATTGCCGGATCTGCTTCTTGCCAAGCATTTGCGAGCCGTAGTACTCGGCTTGTTTCAGGAACTGGTCATCGATCTTCCAGGTCAGCTCGACGTTCGGTGCGGCCTTTTCGATCGATGCGCGCTGCTGACCGAGCTTTTGCATGGCCATGGTGACGAACGCATCGCGATCGCTCATGGCGAATTCGCTGGCCTGGCGGTGGATCTTCAGCAGCGTCTTGATCAGCTCAGGATTCTTCTCGATCATCTCGCGGCGCGTCGTGAGCACCATGTTCAGCGAGCCGGTCGGCGTCGTGTACGGATATTCGACGATCTTGCCGACGCCGTTGGCGAGGCTGATGCCCGGCCCGGGCTCTGCGCCGACATAGGCGTCGACGTCGCCGCGGGCGAGGGCAGGCGCCATGTCGCTAAAGGACACGCGCACGGACTGGATGTCGCTGATGGTCATGCCTTCGGCGGAGAGGCGATCGAGAATCACCACCTCCTGTGTGGAGCCGGGCCAGATCGCGACCTTCTTGCCTTTCAGGTCTTTGATCGAATTGATCGGCGAATCCTTGGCGGCGACGACGGCCATGCCGCGATTACACGCTGCACCGATCACGACCACAGGCTCGCCGTTTGCGCCACCAAGCGTCGCAGCCGCGAGACCGTAGATACCGAAGTCGACCGTGCCGGTTGCGACCGCATTCTTGCCGTCGGTCGGGCTTTCGAAGGGGATGACCTCGACCTTGATCCCTGCGGGCACGAACTTTTCGTAGAAGTAAGGTGTGACGCCGTGGATCAGTTTCAGCGTTCCGACCTTGATGACTTTGTCTTGGGCGATGGCTGGGAGACTGGTGGCTGTGAGCGCCGTCGCCATCAAGGCGAGGCGCAAAACGTTTCGGCGAGAGGTGTGCTGCATGACGTCCCTCAGGGCAAACTTGGTCCGGCCTGAGGAGTGTAGGTGCGGCGCAAAAATTTCCAAAATTTATTGTGTAAATCGGTACCATAAATTGGTGCTATAGTCAGACCATGCAAACGCCCCTCGATCTTCGCCTGCTTCAGGCGTTCATCGTCCTTGTTCAAACCGGCAGTTTCTCGGAAACCTCGCGCCGGCTCGGCCGGACTCAGCCGGCTGTCAGCTTGCAATTGCAGCGGCTTGAGGAGGTGACGGGCGCGCCGCTGTTCACCAAGGTTGGCCGCAAGCTCGTGCTGACCGATCACGGCGAACTCGTGCTCGGCTATGCTCGGACAATCATGGGGCTGCAGGACGAATTGCAGACGCGCCTTGCCGCGCCGACGCTCGAAGGACCGGTGATCCTCGGCACCCCAGATCTCTATGCCGCCTATCTGCTGCCGGCGGTATTGTCCGGCTTCCGCCGTGCGCATCCCAACGTGAACGTGGATCTCACCTGCGCGCTATCGAGCAAGCTGATGGCGGCGATCGGCCGCGCGGAAATCGATCTTGCGCTGGTGACGGGCATGCCGGCCTTTCGTGATGGCGAGATCGTCGCTCAGGAGCCGCTTGTCTGGGTGACTGCGGAAAGCAGTTCAATCCATCTGGAAAATCCGGTACCGCTCGCCATGCTGCCGCCGGGTAACATCTTTCGCGACTACGGTCTTGCGGCACTGGAAAGCATTGGGCGGACGTGGCGCTTTGCCTGCGTTTCGGAGAGCCTGAGCGGACTGCAAGCAGCGGTGTTCGCGGGCGTTGCGGTAAGTGTCGTCGGCAAGAGTTCGGTGCTGCCGGGCATGCGCATCCTCGGCCGCAGCGAGAGCTTTCCGCCGCTGCCGAAAGTCGATCTGGTGCTCCATCGCTCGGTGAAGCGGCGGAATCATGCAGCGGAAGCGCTGGGTGATTTCATCGTGCGGCACTTCGCGAGTTCGGCACTCGCGCCACCGCGCACGGTGTTGACGCAGGCGGGCAGCGGTTCGCACGAATAAGATTCAGCCTCCGAGATACGCCTCGCGAATGCGCGGATCGTTGGCGAGCGTTGCGGCCGGACCGGATAGCGTCACCGTTCCGGTCTCCAGCACGAATGCGCGGCTCGCGACTTCCAGCGCCATTGCGGAATTCTGCTCGACGAGTAGAACCGCAAGCCCCGTGCGCTTGTTGAGTTCGACGATGCGCTCGAACACCTGTTCGATAACGATCGGCGCCAGACCGAGCGAGGGCTCGTCCAGCATCAGCAGGCTCGGCCGGCTCATCAGCGCACGGCCGATGGCGAGCATCTGCTGTTCGCCGCCGGAGAGCGACCAGCCGCCTTGCTTGATGCGTTCCTTCAGGCGCGGGAACAGATCGAAGACCAGCGCCAGGTCTTCGTCGATCTCTGCCTTGCGGTTGGGGCGCGATGCGGTGCCGCTGATCAGATTTTCCAGCACCGTGAGACCGGGGAAGATCCGCCGGCCCTCCGGGCAATGCGCCAGACCGGACGCGACGATCGTCTCGACTGCGGCCTTCTGAATGTCCTCGCCTTTCCACACGATACGCCCTGACGCCGGACGCAGTAGGCCGGAGATCGTCGAGAGCGTCGTGGTCTTGCCGGCGCCGTTGCTGCCGATCAGCGCGACGATCTCGCCGGCTTCGACGGTGAAGGAAATGCCTTTCAGCGCCTCGATATGCCCGTAGGACACGGAGATGTTCTCGACCTTAAGCATGCTTGCGCCTGCCAAGGTAAGCCTCGATCACCTTCGGATCGCGCTGTACGTCGCTCGGGGTGCCTTCGGCGATCTTGCGGCCGAAGTCGAGCACGGCGACGCGGTCGCTGATGCCCATGACGAGGCGGACGTTGTGTTCGACGAGCAGGACCGTCTGGCCAAGTGATTTCAGCTGCGCGATGGTCTGCAGCAGCGCCATGCTCTCGCTCATGTTCATGCCGGCCGCGGGTTCGTCCAGCAGCAGCACGCTCGGCTTGGTTGCCAGCGCCCGCGCAATCTCGAGCAGACGCTGCTGTGCGTAGGGGAGCGAGGTGGCACGATCGTTCGCTCGTTCGCCTAAGCCCACGACTGCGAGGGCCTCGTGTGCGGCTTTGTTGATGTCCGCTTCCGTCTGTTTGTTGTCATCGCTGGATGCGATGATCCCGAACAGCGACGACGGTGCGCGGCACGCAGCCGCCACCTTGACGTTTTCGATCACGCTGAGGTTGCCGAAAAGCCGAATAGTCTGGAACGTCCGGGCAAGGCCGAGTTCGGCAATCCGGTGTGGTTTCAGCCGGAAAATCTCATTGCCATCGAGCTTGATCGACCCGGAATCCGCATGCGATGCGCCACTGATCGCATTGAGTAGGGTGGTCTTGCCCGATCCGTTCGGACCGATGACGGCCTGCACGATGCCGCGCGGCACGTCGAGATCGACGCCATCCAGCGCAACGAGGCCGCCGAACCGCCGGGTCATGCCGCGCGCGGAAATGATCGGCGTAGCATTCATCGGCCACCTGCCCAGCGGGGTTTGGCCAGCGAGGTAACCGATGCGAGCCCGCCGGGGGCTAGCACGATCACCGCAATCACGCCGAGGCCATAAAGCACGAGGTACCATTGGCCGAGAAAGCGCACCGTCTCGGGCAGGATCGTCAGCGCTAGCGCGCCGATAACGCAGCCGGCGATAGAGCCCATGCCACCGACGATCAGCATCGTCATCAAGAGCACCGCCTGCGTTCCCGAGAAGCTGTCGGGACTGATGAAGCGGATTGACGACGCGTAGATGCAACCGGCCAGTCCGGCATAGACCGCGCCAATCATGAAGGCGAACAGCTTCACCCGGACTGTGTCGACTCCGCTCTGCTCGGCGGCGATCTCACTGTCCTTGGTCGCGATCATCGCGCGGCCGAGACTCGAGTTGCGGATGCGCCAAGCGACGAGCATCGCCAGCGCGAGCAGGGCGACGATCAGATAGTAGTGCTGGATTTGCCCCTGCAGTGTGATGCCGAGCAGGGAGATACCGGGAATGGCGCGCAGGCCCGAGGTGCCGCCGGTGACCGGCTCCCAATGCACGATGATCAAGCGCACGATTTCGCCGAAGCCGATCGTTGTCATGGCGAGATAGTAGGTCCGCAGCCGCAGCGTCGGCAGGCCGAGAATGAGGCTTGCGGCAAGAACGACGATTACGGACAGGATAGGAGCGGCGATCCATGGCATGCCGGCCTTGGTCGCGATGGCGGTGGTGTAAGCGCCGAGGCCGTAGAACGCGGCCTGACCGAAGTTGATCTGGCCGGTCCAGCCGGTGACGAAATTCAGCCCGAGCACGACGATGGCGTTCAACATCGCGATGTTGAGAAGCTGCACGATGTAGCCGTCGCGAGCGAAAGCCGGGATGAGCAGTGCGGTCGCTGTCGCGATCAGCGCGAGGATGACTGAAGGCTTCACGTCAGACCTTCTCGCTGCTCTTCTCGCCGAACAGGCCGCGCGGCCAGGCGACGAGAACCGCAATCATGACGATAAACGCGTACGCGTCGCGGAAATTCGACGAGATGTAGCGCGCGCCGAACGTTTCGATCAGCCCGAGAAACAATCCGCCGATGACGGCGCCGGGCAGGTTGCCGAAACCACCGATGACGCTGACGACGAAACCCTTGAGGCCGAGGCTGCCGCCCATGGTCGGCTCGGCGAGGAAAATCGGCGCGACGAGAAGTCCGGCGATGCCAGACAGGATCGCGCCGAATGCGAATGCGACGGCGATGGTCCGGCTGACGGGAATGCCGACGAGGCGTGCGGTGTGGAGATCCTGCGCGGTTGCCTGCATCAGAATGCCGAAGCGGGTCTTGGTCAGGAACAGGTATTGGATCAGCAGCACCACCATCAGCGTGATGAAGATGAAGAGTTGATGCATCGAGACGACGACTCCGGCGAAACGCAGCGGCGGTCCCCGCACAGGTGATGGCAGCGAAACCGGCAACGGTCCCCAGATGATCAGCGCCAGGTTCTCCAGCACGATGCCCATGGCGATCGTCGTCAGGATCACAAGAAACGCCGGCCGCCCACGCAGCGGAAAGTAGACCAGCACCATGAAGACGATGCCGACCAGCGCCATGGCAACGACCGTAATCGCCCAGGCGATGCCGATCGGCAGTTCGTTGGTGACCGCGCCGCTGATGCCGATGAACGCGCCGAGCATCAGCAATTGCCCTTGGGCAAAGTTGACGATCTGCACGGTGTTAAAGATGAGAAGCAGGCCCAGCGCGACGAGAGCATAGATGCTCCCGAGCGCCAGGCCGTTAACGACGAGCTGTCCCACGAAACGTCCCGATCAGTATCCGGTTTCCTTGATCGGCCCGACGAGTTCCGGCGTCTTGCCCTTGTTGCGGTAGATGCCGAGCGTATGTGCGAGATCGCCCTGCTTGTCGGCGATATAGCTGATGAACATGCCGGGCGTGTCCTTGGTCGCCGCCAGTTCGTCGCGAATCGCCGCCTTGTCGCAGCCGACTTTTTCGATGATGGCTTTCAGCATGTAGACCGTGTCATAGTACGAGACGGTGAAGTTGTCGGCTGGCACCTTGTACTTCTCCTGCACGCGCTTCGACCAGTCGATCACCTTTGCGTCGGTCGAGGTCTGCGGGATCATGCCGCCGATGGCGTAGGCGCCGTCCGCTTCCGCCGCAGAGAGATTGTTGAGCGTCGTCTGCGCGACCATGCTGGCGTTGCCAATGGTTGTTAGTTTGATGCCGAGGTCGTTCATCTGCTTCAGGATCAGGGCAACGTCGGCGGGCCGGCCGAACACGATCAGGCTGTCGGCGCCCTTGTCCTTGATTTCGAGCAATTGCGCGCTCATGTCCTTGTCGGAAGGCGCGTAAGAGGTGACCGCAGCCGGTGTAACGCTCAGCTTAGAGAGCGATTCCTGGATGCCACGGGATGCGCCGAGGCCGTAGTCGTCGGCGACAGCCATGATGCCGGGCTTCTTCTTGTTCAACGTTGTGACGAGATAACGCGGAATGAGATCGGCCAGCTGCCCGTCATGCACGTGCGTACGGAACAGCCACTTCGATCCCTGCGCAGTGACCCTGGCGTTGGTCGCGCCGACGATGAACGGCGTCTCGGATTTGTTGACCGCCTCGGTCTGTGCGAACACGTGCGGGCTGATCATCGAGCTCATGATGATCAACGGCTTACCTTCGATGATGCGGTTCATGACGTTTAGTGCGTCGGTCGACGACGCGCCGGTGTCTTCAACAGTCAGCGCAAATGGCTTGCCGCTAACGCCGCCTGCCTTGTTGATCTCCTCAATGGCGAATTCGACGCCATTGCGCGCCTGCGTGCCGAGTAGTGCCAGATTACCGGTGAGCGCTGTCGTCAATCCAACCGGGATCGGCGAGGGGCACGCCGCGGGCGCGGCGTACGCCGCTGTAAAAGCAGACATTCCCGCCATCATTGATGTGGCGAGCAGGTATTTTCGTAGAGAAGCCGACAACATCGCGCGTTCCTTTGCATCACAAACTCTGGTCGAGTTGCATGCAAGCGAGGTGCCATTTGGGATGCATAAGAAATTAGCGCGCATGCACGGACGCGCGGGCTTGCCCGTCGTTCAGCACGAACGATCCGGCAGCAGATTGTAGTTGCGCTTAGAGCACGTCGGCGAGGGATTGCCCGTGCAGGTCGATGCTCAGCCCCTGCATTGCCAGATCGTTGATCTCGCCGCCCATGGCCTTGATGCTCTCCTCGCGGATCAGCGACATCAGCCCGCGGCGTAGCGCCAGAAACTCCGACGACATCATCATGCTCTGCTGACGCGGCCGCTCCAGCGGAATCTTGATCTCGGCCTTGATGGTGCCGGGGCGTGCAGTCATGCAGTAGACGCGATCCGAGAGGAAGATCGCTTCGTCGATATCGTGGGTGACGAACAGCACAGAGATCTTCAGCCGCTGCCACATGTTGGTGAGGATCTGCTGCATGATCACGCGGGTCTGCGCGTCGAGCGCGCCGAACGGTTCGTCGAGCAGCAGCACCTTCGGGCCGGTCGCGAGCGCTCGGACGATACCGACGCGCTGCTTCATGCCGCCAGAGAGACGGTCCGGATACTGGTTCTCGAATGCGAGAAGGCCAGCGAGGCCGAGCAGCGTCCGAGCGGAGCTGCCGCGCTTGTGCCGGTCCTGACCCTTCATCTTGAGGCCGAACTCGACATTCTCGCGCACCGTCTTCCACGGAAACAGCGAGTACTGCTGGAACACCATGCCGCGGTCGGCGCTCGGCCCTTCGACCAGTTCGTCATCGACGGTGACGATGCCGGTGGTCGGCTTGAGGAAGCCGGCAACCGCATTGAGGAATGTCGACTTGCCGCAGCCCGACGGACCGATGATCGAGACGAATTCGCCCGGTTCGACGTGCAGCGACGTATCGCAGACCGCCTCGACCGGACCGTCGAGCGTGTCGTAGCTCAGTCCGAAATTCTTGACCTCGATACGGCCCTTCTGAATCTCGCCCATCACGTCACCTCACGCTCGCTTCCAGGGCATCACCAGCGTGCCGATCCCGCGGATCAGAGCGCTCGATGCCAGGCCCAATACGCCGATGCAGATCATGCCGAGCGCGATGTCGGCGTACTGAACCAGCGAATAGGCCTCCCAGGTGAAATAGCCGATGCCGAACTGGCCGGAGATCATCTCGGCGGCGATCAGCGACACCCACGCGACGCCCATGCCGACGGTGAGGCCGGTGAAGATGTGCGGTAGAGACGAGGGGAAATAGACGTCGCGGAAGATCGAGGCCTCCTTCGCGCCGAGGCACTGCGAGGCACGAACCAGCACCGGATCCACCAGGGACATGCCGTGGAGCGTATTGATCAGGATCGGGAAGAACGAGCCGAGGAAGGTGATGAAGACGATGCTCTGCTCGTTGGTCGGCCACAGCATGATCGCCATCGGCACCCAGGCGATCGCCGGGATCGGCCGCAGAATTTCGGACACCGGAAAGATGACTTCGCGGGCCAGCTTGAACCGGCCCATGATCAGACCGAGCGGAACCGCGATGACTGCCGCCATCATGAAACCGAGCGCGATGCGCCGGCAGCTCAGCATGATGTGCATCATGAATTTTGAGTCGGCGAATGCCTTGGTGAGGCTTTCAAAGACCGCGCTAGGCGAGGGGACGTTGGTAAAGCGGACGATCGCGACCACCTTGTATTTCGTCAGCAGATGCCAGCACAGCAGGAATAGCGCGATCGAGATGGTTCCGATGATGATGGCGCGAATTTCGTTTCGGTTCACCAAGATCCAGCGTTTGAAATAGGTGAAAACCCGCACCGCGAACGGCTGGACTGGGGCGGGCGTCTCTATTTCCGGGGACGTGACAGCCGCCGGCTCCAGCGCCGGCGGCTCGATCTCGCGTCGCAGAATTGCGCTTTCCACCTCAGCCTCCGCTCACCGCCGACTTCAGCGCGTCCTCGAAGCCGAGCACTTTTCCGCCAGTCTTGCCGGCATGCGCTTCGGCGTCCTTTTTCAGCAGAAATGGCGCGATCTCGCCCTTCGATACAGCGAAGAAAGCCTGATCGGCGAACAGCTTGATGCCGCGCGCGGTATCGAAGACGTAAGCCATGTTGATCTTCTTGCCCTTGCCTTTGATGTCGGCATAAGCGGCGAGCGTGCAGGACGTGCTCGAGAACGGTTCGATTCCCTCGCCGTCAATCCAGACCTCACCGGCCTTGCGCGGATCGGTGACCGGCTTTTTGCAGAATTTGTCTTCGCCCTTCACTTCGTAGTTCGAAGTGCTCTTAAGCTGAGCATCGTAGTCGAGCTTCATCTCCGCGTAAGCCTTGCGGATGTAGCTGTCGTCGACCCACTTGGTCGGGTCGAATTCTTTCATGCGTCCGAGGTTCTGCAGCGTCTTCACTGCAACGCTGGCCGATGCGATCAGCTGCGGCTTGATGGTGGGATCGGTCGTCATGTTGCCGCCAGGGCCGAGGAAGATGTAGACGACTTCCTTGTTGATGCCGGTCCACTCCTGAATTTTCTCGGCGGCGAGCTTCGGATCGGCGCGTAGCCACGCGTTGGCATCGATGATCGCCTTCATGTAGGCGACGACGACTTCCGGATACTTCTCGGCGAAGTCGGTGCGGACCACCACACCGTGCCATGTCGGCGTGTTGGTCTCGACGCCGTCGTAGATCTTGCGTGCGAAGCCGCGGAACGGCAGCAGCTCGGCGAACGGCACGAAATCGGCGTGCGCATCGATCTTCTTTTCCTGCAGGTTGGTGGAACCGACTTCCGGGCTCTGGCTGACGAGTTGGAAGTAGTCCGCAGGCCAGCCGCGGTCCTGCAGCGACTTCAGCACCATGCCATGCGCGGCAGAGCCGAAGGGAACGCTGACGAGTTTGCCCTTGAGGTCAGAGAGTTCGTAGTAGGGCGAGTCCTTGTGGACGACCATCCCGTTGCCGGAGCCTGCGAGGCTATAGGCGGCAACCGCGACGAGACGGCTCTTGCTTTCGGGGTTGCTCTCGAACGTGAAGCCGTTGACGACCAGCGGGTAGTCGCCCATCGCCCCAAACTGCAGCTTGTTGGCCATCATACCGTTGGTGACGGGTGGGCCGGACGTGAAGTTGTTCCATTCGAACTCGAAACTGACGTTGGCGTACTTGCCGTCCTTCGGCAGATGCTTTTCGAGCAGCTTGAGCTGGCGGATCACGACACCGGTCGTCACGGTGTTGGTCGTGGTGTCTTGCGTGCCGATGCCGATCTTGACGACAGTTTGCGCGGAGGCGAGCGATGGTGCGAACAGCGCGGCTACTGCGGCGGCAGCAGCAATCCGGCGGTAATTCCGTTTAGTGCGGTGGGCCACAATCTGATAACCCAAAATCTGGTAACCCATGGCTGTATCCCCTGATGTTGCGAGTGCCCGGGCGTTTGCTCCCTGTTTTCCGCATCTTTGGGTTCGACTCTTGCTGGATCAAACGTCGCTGCCGGTTGGGGGTTGATTAGTTGCCGCGAATTCTGCGCTGCTTAGTCTTTGTGCAGATTTTGCACGCTGAGCCGTATCCCTAGGCACAGTAGTTAATCGCCCTGTCCGCGCATCTCCTGCAGCACATCCGGCCGCTTCACGACGATGTGCGACTTGCGCGACGTGACGATGCCTTTCTCCTGCATGCGCTTAAGACTGATCGTGACCCATTGTCTGGTCGCACCGACCATATGAGCCAGATCCGCATGGGTGAACGCCGCGCTGATCGCGATGCCGTCCTCATCCTTGGCTCCGTACAGGTCGGCAAGGTGCAGCAGCAGGTGCGCTAACCGTTCGGTGACGGAACGCGTTCCAAGCATCTGTGCGAGCGCGGAGTAGCATTTGCCCTTAAACGTCAGGCCTTCGATCAAGCCGATCGCGAGGTTCGGGACCTCGACGACAAGCGCGCGCAGCTCCTTGCCGGGAAGCTGAACAACACTGGAATTGCTGGTCGCAACGCCCGACCACTGATGCACGCCGGACCCGAACACTTCGGGGCCGCCGACAAAATTGCCCGGATGCCAGTAGGCGAGGGTGATCTCGCGGCTCGATGGCGCGGTGTAGAACACGCGGATGCGGCCGGTCTCGATCAGGTAGATGCCATCATGCTTGGCGCCCTGGTTGAACAGCGTTTGGCCGCGATAGAGCACGCGGCGCCGGCCATGCTTGAGGACGATCTCGCGTTCCTGCGGCGTCAGCGTATCGAACAGCGAGGGTGCGCCGCCGATCGCGCGTGCACTTTCTGTCAGCAGCAGCGATTGTCCGCCACCGGGTGTCGTCACCCGCGGCACCGACCCGCGCGGGCTGGAAAGGTTGGATGCGTAGAGCTCCATGGAACGCTCCCGGAAAATTGGAACCGTTCTTAAACGGAGCAATCTCCATGCCAGATCAGGCGTTACGCGCGGCCCGTCCAGCGGCGGGTTGCCGCAATGCTTGACGTCTGAAACGCGAAGTTTGTGAAGGGCTTGGAGCGATCAGGCGGCCGCGATCGCACGCAGGTACGACCAGGGATAGATGCCTCGCGCATGGCCGTCCGAAAAGGCGATGTTGATGCCGAAATGTCCCTGCGGAACGACATCGGTGATCGACAGAAATTCGAACGTTGCCGGAAAGGTGTTGTCGATCCGGGCGCGCGTGCAATGGGCGCATTTGCACGCGGCTCGCAACCGGTGCGCACTCAATGTGAGAGGCTCTCCTTGCGCGAACGTCAACCGCAGATCGGAGCGGTCATTGGTCACTGCAATTCGCTCGGGTGCCTCTGACATTCGCTGAGTGGATCACATACGGCTGACTGGGAAAAGCAACGAGTTGCCTGCCGCAAGACAGCTGCGTGGCAATTCGTTGCTTGTTGCGGAGGTAGTGGGAGATTGAATTACTCCAGCGACGGTTTGTGTCGAACCGCGCGTCTGAGGCACCTATGCTGACGCCTGCCGATTCGCGCGAAACATCGTCCATCATCCGCGTCGTTCCGGGCTTTCTGCTGTGCGCTTCCATCGGGGGTGTCGCCGCCGCTGCCGCGATGTGGATGGGAAGCGGGGTGGTGTGGGCATTGCTGATGGCCATGGTTCTGGCATCCATCTGGCAGCCGCCTGCCATGTTTACGCCCGGCATCGCGGTCGCCGGCAAGCACGTGCTGAGGCTTGGTGTGGCGCTGCTCGGCTTCCAGATTTCGGCTGCGACCTTGCATGTCATCGATTGGAGCACGCTTGCGATCCTCGCACTCTCAATTGCGCTTGTTCTGACGGCAGGTTGGCTGCTTGGTCCTGTCCTTGGTGTCAATCGTGATCTCTCGCTGATCGCCGCTGCATCGGTTGCCATCTGCGGTGCTTCGGCTGCCGCAGCGTTCGCCACTATTCTTACGCGCGACGACAATGCGAAATGCGATGCAGCGTGCACGATCGGAGCCGTCAGCGTCATCTCAATGCTGGCGATGCTGGCGTATCCGATGCTGTCGCAAATCCTTGGCCTGGATGCATCCCAAGCCGGCGTTCTGCTCGGCGGTAGCATTCACGAGGTTGCCCACGCGGTGGCCGCGGGCTACGCCGTCGATCCGGCGACGGGAGAGGCGGCGACGGTGACAAAACTTATCCGTGTCGCCATGTTGGCGCCGGCGACGATGCTGATCGCATTCATCGGCGTGTCTCCGGCGCGCTCGGCGGAGGCGCGAACGCCGGTGCTGCCATTGTTTCTCGTTGCATTTGTCGTCTTCGCGCTGCTCGCAATGTCGGGTGTTTTGCCGCCGAGCTTTGAGCGTGCAACGGTTCCGTTGTCGCGCTTCTGCCTGCTGATGGCGATGGCTGCGATCGGACTGACGCTGCCCTGGCGCAACGTCCTCGCTTACGGATGGCGCCCGATCGTATTGCTGCTTGTGCTGTCGGCATTTCTGTTAACGATTGTTGCCGCCTATGTGAGCAGAATGCCACTCTGACGCTCACGACGTCGCGCTCTCCCGAATCTTTGCAACTAATCAACTGCTCCTGCGCCAGTTTCATTGAGCGCAGCGGCGCTGTTCCTGATGATGCGATCAACGCGTGATTCATTGGGACACACATCATGAGCGCATTTAATCGTGAGCAGGTTCTGTCGGTTCGGCACTGGACCGATACGTTGTTCAGCTTCACCGCGACGCGCGATCCGGGCTTCCGCTTTCAGAACGGTCAATTTGCGATGATCGGCCTCGAAGTCGAGGGCAGGCCGTTGCTGCGCGCCTACAGCATGGCCAGCGCCAATCACGAAGAGGCGCTCGAATTCTTCAGCATCAAGGTGTCGGACGGCGCGCTGACCTCGCGCCTGCAGACAATCAAGGAAGGCGACATCATTCTCGTCGGCCGCAAGGCGACCGGCACGCTGATCACCGGCAACCTCATTCCAGGCAAACGGCTGTTCCTGCTCTCGACCGGCACAGGGCTCACGCCCTTTGCAAGCCTGATCAAGGATCCTGACGTTTACGATCAGTACGAGTCGATCGTGCTGGTGCACGGTTGCCGGCAGGTTTCGGAACTGACCTACGGCGAGCAGCTCGTCGCCCGACTGACGGAAGACGAACTGTTCGGGCCACTGCTTCAGGACAAGCTGATCTATTACCCGACGGTGACGCGCGAGCCGTTCCGGAACCGCGGCCGCATCACCGATCTCATCACGTCTAACCAGCTCTTTAACGATACGGGCCTCGGCACGCTCGATATCGCGACCGATCGCATCATGATGTGCGGCAGCCCGCGCATGCTGGAGGACCTGAAGGTCATGCTCGAGGGACGTGGCTTCGAAGAAGGCAACCACAGCGAACCCGGCCATTTCGTGATCGAAAAGGCGTTCGCCGAGCGCTGACAATTAGTTGCTATCGCCGCACAGGCGGCGGCAGCACCATGGAACGGAAATTGCTTCAGTTCAAGGGCACGCAGAAGGATCGATGACGATGGACGAGATTGTAGACGGACTTTCCGAAGTCTCCTGCGATGTTCTGGTGATCGGTGGCGGCACCGCGGGCCCGATGGCCGCGCTGAAAGCGAAGCTGAAGAATCCGAAAGCCAACGTCGTCCTGCTTGAAAAAGCCAACGTCAAACGCTCGGGCGCCATCTCCATGGGCATGGATGGCCTCAACAACGCGGTGATCCCCGGCTACGCAACGCCCGAACAGTACACCAAGGAAATCACCATCGCGAACGACGGCATCGTCGATCAGGCGGCCGTCTACAAATACGCCGAGCGCTGTTACTCGATCATCGAGGAGCTCGACAGCTTCGGCATCCGCTTTCTGAAGAACGAGAACGGCGACTTCGCCGTGAAGAAGGTGCATCACATTGGCACCTACGTTCTGCCGATGCCGAACGGCGAGACCGTGAAGAAGGCACTCTACCGCCAGCTCCGCCGCGCGCGCATCCTGATTTCGAACCGCTACATGGCGACGCGTTTGCTGACCGGCAAGGACGGCCGCATCGCCGGCGCCATCAGTGTCAACACGCGCACCGCCGAGTTCCTGGTGATCAAGGCAAAGTCCGTGATCCTGTGCATGGGCGCCGCCGGCCGGCTCGGCCTGCCGACGTCGGGCTACATGTTCGGTACGTATGAAAATGCCGCCAACTCCGGCGACGGCTATGCGATGGCGTATCACGCGGGCGCCGCGCTCGCGAACCTCGAATGCTTCCAAATCAATCCGTTGATCAAAGACTATAACGGTCCGGCTTGCGCCTACGTGGCCGGTCCTTTCGGCGCATACACGGCGAACGGCGAGGGCTCACGATTCATCGAATGCGATTATTGGTCCGGCCAGATGATGCTGGAGTTCTTCAACGAGCTGCAGTCCGGCAAGGGACCAGTATTCCTGAAGCTCAACCATCTGCATCCGAATACGGTCAGCGAGATCGAAGAAACCTTGCATAAGGTGGAGCGGCCGACGCGTGGTCTGTTCCACGTGGGCCGCGGTACTGACTATCGTCAGGAACCGATCGAGATGCATATCTCCGAGATCGGCTTCTGCTCCGGCCACAGCGCATCTGGTGTGTTCGTCGACGAGTTCGCGCGCACCACCGTGCCCGGTCTCTACGCTGCTGGCGATATGGCGAGCGTGCCGCACAACTACATGCTTGGCGCTTTCACCAATGGCTCGATCGCGGGCGAAGATGCAATGGAATATGCGGACAACACCGACTTCGCCGAGTTCGATGTCGCCGACATTGCAAAGGAAAAAGAGCGCGTGCTGGCGCCGACCAAGCGCGAGGACGGCATTCCGCCGAACCAGATCGAATTCAAGACGCGCCGGCTCGTGAACGATTACCTGCAGCCACCGAAGGTCACGCGCAAGTTCGAGCTCGGCCAGCGCCGCCTCGGCGAGGTGCGCGAGGACATGGAAAAACAGATGATGGTGACCAATGCGCACGAGTTGATGCGTGCATTGGAGGCGCAGTCGATCCTCGATTGCGCGGACATGGCCGCTTTTGCATCGCTCGCGCGCACCGAGAGCCGCTGGGGTCTTTATCACCTGCGCACCGATTATCCGGAGAAGGATAACGAGAACTGGTTCTGTCACAACCTGCTCAGCAAGAAAGACGGCCAGATGGCTTGCGAGAAGCGCGCGGTTCAACCGTACATCGTGCCGATCGCGGACGATGAAAAGGACCTCTACGACAAGCAGCGCATCCGCGCTTCCGCCTAACCTGCAACAAGGATACGCGTCATGCCTCTTGCAACAACCCACACCACCGTTCCTGTGGTCGTCGACGCCGCAAAGTGCATCGCCGACAAAGGCTGCACGGTTTGCGTCGATGTTTGTCCGCTCGACGTGCTGCGCATCAGCGACCTGACCAAGAAGGCCTACATGGCCTACGACGAGTGCTGGTACTGCATGCCGTGCGAGGCCGATTGTCCGACCGGGGCGGTGAAGGTCAACATTCCCTATCTGCTCAGGTAAGTCTGCGAGGCGCTGCCATGGCCAGTCCCTTCGAATCCTACGACGATCTCGACGACGTGGACGATCAGCTCAACGCGGCCGATCCGGCGGAGCGTCGCGTTGCTGTCATTACGCTCGGTCATTCCGGCGATCCGGCGGCTGTCGCGCATCTCGACCGGATGACGGCCGATCCCGATCCGGGCGTTCGTCAGCAGGTGGCGCTCGCCCTTGGTGAGTTCGATGGGCCCGATGCGGCTGCAGCACTGGCGAAAGTGCTTGTCGATCCGGAGCAGGCGGTTGCGCAAGCGGCGGCCGACAGCATGGCCGAGCTGAAGGATCCGGCGTCTGCCGATGCGGTACTGCCGCTTGTCGGTCACTCGCATGCGTTCGTGCGCATGGGCGCGCTGCGCGCTTTGAAAGAGTTGCGGCGCAAGGATTCGCTGAAGCCTGCACTGGATGCGTTACGAGATGTCGACGCAGCTGTACGCGTGCAGGCGATCGGAGTCATCGGATTCCTGAAACTCGAAGAATCGATCCCGGCACTGACCTCGTCGACGGCTGACGCGGATTCCCATGTACGCCGGGCGGCCGTAAGTGCGCTGGCGTTCTCGCACATGCGTCCGGCGGCTGAAGCCATTACGCGGGCCCTGTCGGACGGCGACTGGATGGTTCGCGAGACCGCCGCCGAGACGCTTGGCACCAGCGTGCATGGTGCTCAGGCCGGTGACGCACTAATCAAGGCGCTCGCCGACGAGTTCTGGCAGGTTCGCCTGAAAGCCGTACGCAGTCTCGGCAAGTTGCGGATTGCGCGGGCAAGCGGCTCGATTGCGGATTGCCTTGTGCATACCCAGGCAAACTTAAGGAAAGAGGCCGCAGCCGCGCTCGGTGAGATCGGAGACGTCGCGAGCCTTCCCGCGCTTGAGGCGGTCGTCAACGACCCGGACCCCGAGGTGCGCAAGAATTCGCGCTGGGCCGTTCAGCAGATCCTCACTCGGGGAAAGATGGTTCAGAACTAGGTGCGCTGAGCGAGTGCCCGACCTAATGTTACGTTCGAGCACCTGCAATTCGTGAATTTGGCAAACTTTGGCTGTTTGCGCTAGCCTGTGCTCATGACCGGATTGGGTTGTGAACTCAGAGCGAATGATGGCTGATCCAAGGCTTGATGCCATTGGCAGGCTGGGCTGGGACGATCTGCGCTTCGTGCTGGAGATCGCGCGCCAAGGCAGTATTTACGGCGCCGCCAAGGTGCTGAAGGTCGATCACTCGACCGTCACCCGCCGCCTGGCGCATGTCGAGCACGTCTTCGAACGTCAGTTCTTCGATCGATCCAGCAAGGGTATCAGCCTTCGCCCCGACACCGAGGCGATTGTCGCGCATATCCGGCAGATGGAGGTTCATGCCCTTGCCATGCGTGACGACCTTGTCGCGGCGAGCGCGGCGCCGCGGACCGTCCGTATCGCAACCATGGAGGGCCTCGCGAGCGGCTATCTGGCGCGGCGGATCGATTCAATTGTCGACGATGCCGATGAAACCCGCATCGCGCTCTTCAGCAATCCGCACATCGTCGACCTTCTGAAAAAGGAAGCCGACATCTTCCTCAGCTTCTTTAATCCGCAAATCCCCGGCCTCATCAGCGAACAGGTCGGCGAGATCGCGGTCTATCTCTATGGATCGAAGGTCTACGCCGAGGCGCACGGGCTGCCGAAGACAATCGACGAGCTGCTATCACACAGATACGTCGGGTACATTGAGGAAATGGTGACGATCGAGTCAGTGATGTGGCTGGAGGAACTCGTCCCCCAGGCGCGAACGGTGTTTTGTTCGAACAGCATCATCGCGCAGCGTAACGCGGCGGAGTCCGGAACGGGCCTTGCAGCGTTACCCGTCTTTGTCGGGGAAGAAAGCGCGTCTCTGTTCCGTGTTTTGCCGGAGAAGCTCACCATCTCGCGTCCCGTTTGGATGTCGGTGACGCGCGATCAACATCTGATCAAGAGCGTCCGCCGGATGGCGAAGGCAATCGCGAGTGTCTTTGGCAGGGACGCCACCATGCTGATGGGGCAAACGCGTTGGTCCTGACCTGTCTGGACAAGCGTGCTTGCGCAATCCGCGCTGCCGCACCCCAAGGTGCAAAATCGCCATAACGCCCCGCGGCTTAAACTCTTCTAACTTCGCGCGAATTCATGGCCGCCGACCGGCCGTGACGCGGTGGGGCGATGAAGACGGTCAAGACGGACGTGGTGATTGTCGGCGGTGGGGCGGCGGGCTGTTTTGCAGCCCTCGAGCTTCATCGCAAGGGCATTGCATGTGTTGTCGTTTGCAAGGGCCTCGTCGGTAAGAGCGGAGCGTCGATCTTCGCCGGCAATCTCGTGCTTTCCGGTCAGGTGCTCGGCAATACGCCGGAGCAGGCGCGCAACACCGGCGAGTTCCTGGTCAAGTATCACAACCAGTTTCTCATTGACCAGCACTGGGCACGCCGCTGCGGCGCGTGGGTCGAGAGCGAATACTACGCCGAGCTCGAACGGGCGGGGCTCTACTTCCGGCGCGACGCCGAGGGCAATGTCGTTACCAGCCCTGGCAAGATCAGAAGCGTCGCCGCCAATGTGCAGGGCAACTCCGGCGTGCCGTTCATGGATCTGCGGCGAAAGCAGCTCGCGCGCGCAGGTATCCCGACGATCGAGGAAACGGCGGTTACGGCATTGCTGCACGGGCGCGATGGCCGCGTACGTGGCGTGTTCGGATTGTCGGTGCTAACGGGCGAGCCGATCGTCGTGCAAGGTCAGAGCGTCATTCTGGCGACCGGTTACTCCGACCGTTTGCATTCACGATCGACAGGCACGCGCGAGATGTCGGCCGACGGGCTCGCTATGGCTTGGCGGGCCGGCGCTGATCTTCTGAATCTCGAGATGCAGTGGTGGCACACGAACGACGTGGCGCATCCGCCGTCTTGGGAGCGAATGCAGATTTATCCGAACCCGATTCTGGGATCGCCGAAGTCGGCGCGCATGGTCAACGCAGCGGGTGAAGAGTTCTTCAACCAGCAGGACGACGACCCGATGGCGTTCGGGCCATACACCGTCCAGCTCAAGGCGCTGGTGAAGCAGGTTCGGGCAGGGAAGGCCAGTTACAGCGGCGGTTACTTCGCGGGCTTCAACCACATGAATCCCGCCGAGGTGAATGCGTACACAACCTACGGCAAACCATACTATCAACTTGGACTCGATCCAGCGAAAGATCTGCTGGAAACCGCGGTGACGGCGCACTACCGCCAGGGCGGCGTGCGTGTCGATACGGCAACGATGAAAACGTCCGTGCCGGGGCTTTTCGTTGCCGGGGGACTGGGCGGTCACAGCAACGGCTTGATCGCACTGGCAACCTTCGACGGTAAGACGGTCGCGGAAGGTGTCGCCGATGAACTTGGATTCGTTGCGGTTGCAGACCTCAACGATCGTGACATCCAGGCTGAAACATACCGCCTCGAAAAGTTGCGGCAATCTGATGGCGATGGTGAGTCGCCGTTTGCGATCAAGGAGAAGATCCGCGGAGCAATGTGGAACGGCGCGGGCGTCGAGAAAAGTGCGGCGACGCTGGAGGAGGCCTTGGCCAATCTGCGGCGCATTCGCGAATTCGATCTCCCCGCCATGCGTCTGAAGAACCGTACGAAGATCGCCAACTACGAGTGGCTTGATGCCATCGACGTCCACAACATGATCGATGCTGCCGAACTTGTTGTTCACTCGTCGCTGGAGCGGCGCGAAAGCCGCGGTCCGTTTATCCGGACGGATTTTCCGGACACCGACAACCTGGATTGGTTGGCGGCGAATGTGATGGTCAAGACCGAGAACGGTTTCCGCTTCGAACGCGTGCCGTATGAGACACCGTACTTTCAGCCGGGCTTCGATCGCCGCGACAATATGCTGGTGGCGTGGTGAATCTGATTGTGCCGCAGCAGACGTTTCCGCGAGGTACTGCCCGTACTATCGGCAAGGAGCGAGGCGACACGCTCGCAGCCCGCAACCGCGCGCTTCAGGACGGCGATGTGGTCAGCGTCACCATTCGCCGATCGGATGATAACGGCGGCGCCACGCTGCAAGCCTTCGAGATTCCATATACCCGCGCGATGCGCGTGCTCGATGCACTGAACTACATCTCGCAGCATCTGGCCCCGGACCTCGCGTACCGCTGGCTGTGCGGGTCGAAGATGTGCGGCACCTGTGCGGTCCGCATGAACGGCCGCGAGGTGCTGGCGTGCTGGGAAGCGGTCGAGCCGTCGATGACAATCGAACCGCTGCGCAATCTTCCGGTGGTGCGGGACCTTGTCGTTGATCGTGCGCCGTATGAGCAACGCGTCGCGAATTTCCAGCCATGGATCGAACGGGACGGCGACTATGCCGGATTTCCGGAGCCGCTAACGCATACCGAGGTCAAGCACGCCTCCAAGGCGCTCGATTGCATCAGTTGTATGTCGTGCTTCTCGGCGTGTCCTGTCGTCGGCCTGAGCGATGTAACGAACTTTGCCGGGCCGGCGCCGCTCGTTCAATTGGCGCAAACTGCGCTGGATGCACGCAATTCACCGGATAAGGTGGCCAGCGCGCTCAGCGTCTCTGGAATCTTCAACTGCGTCTCCTGCTACAAATGTGAGGAGGTGTGCCCAGCCAAGATTCCGATCGTCACTTCGGTGATCGAGCCGCTGAAGACCAGGGCTGTCATCCTCTCGCCACAACTGGCGCATCACGCGTTGACGTTCCGCAGCATCATCTTGGCGCGGGGCCGCATCGATCCCACCGAGCTCGTGTTCAGGGTTCGTGGTCTGAAGCTGCTATTGGGTCTCGGCCGCGCCCTTCGCATGCTCGTTCGGCGAAAAATCAATCCCGTCAAAACGCTGTTCGGACGTTGGTCCGGAGCATCATCCGTCGCAGCAAGACTGCTGCGCAAGAAGGATCGCTGAGATGAGATTTGCTTACTACCCGGGTTGCTCCGCCAAGAGCACCTGCGCGGAACTCAACGTTGCGATGCGCCACGTAACGGCAAAGATTGGTCTCGACCTGGTGGAACTCGAATCGGCGACCTGCACAGGCGCGCGTGAATTGCGCGCGATCGATCCTGTCGGATTCCTCGCGCTGAACGTGCGGCTCCTCGCGCTTGCTGAGCGTGAGGGGCTGCCGCTGATGACGATCTGCAACACCTGCACCCTCAATCTGATCGATGCGCATGCGATGTTCACGGAAGACGCCGATCTCGCGGCGCAGGTGAATGCGCGGCTGGCTCCGGAAGGCCTTCACTACAACGGCACGACGCGGGTCACCCATTTTCTGTGGGTTCTATTCGAGGATGTCGGTCTTGAGCGGCTGCAGAGCCATGTGGTGCGCTCGCTGAAAGGCATGCAGGTTGCGGCATTCTATGGCTGTCACATCACGCGTCCGCCGGGCCGCTATGGCTTCGTCGATTCCCGCAACAACAGGTCGCTCGAACTTCTCACGGAATTGCTCGGCTGCAAACCAGTCGACTACACCGGCAGGACTGAGTGCTGTGGTTTCCACACGGCCGCTCACGAGGAGAAGGTCGCGATCAAGCTGACCGGACGCCACATCGAGTCGGCAAAGGCCAACGGTGCGCACGCAATGGTGACGCCATGTCCGCTCTGTCACACGGTGCTCGACAGCTTCCAGCGCGAGATCGAGAAGGATATGGGACGCCGCCTCAACATGCCGGTGCTGCATTTGCCGCAACTGGTTGGTCTCGCCATCGGGTTGAGTGCCGAGACGCTCGGTCTTGACCGGCACATGGTGTCGGCGCGCGGCCTGGAAAGCTTCGCGCATGCTGCTGTCTGATCGACCATGACACAAAATCTGAGCGAGTTCAGAGGGCTAAGCGGTGCCAGCACCTGTGTGTGCGAAAATACCAAATAACAGCGTGCAGCAACGTCGGCGTAAATAAAAAGAGGGAAAACGGGGGAAGTCATGAGTGCAATCGCTGAAGCGCAGGCGGTCTCAAAAGCAAAATCGAAGCTCAATAGAACGCAGATCATCGGGTTTCTGGGGTGCTGGCTCGGCTGGGTGATGGACGGCGTCGACTCGTTCATCTTCGCGCTCGTCTTCGTGCCGTCGATGCGCGAACTGCTGCCTGCATCCGGTTTTGAGGCGACGCCGGCTAACATCGCATTCGCCGGGTCCGTGATGTTTGCGTTGTTCCTCATCGGCTGGGGGCTCGCATTCATCTGGGGACCGCTTGGCGACAAGTGGGGCCGAGCGCGCACGCTGGCACTCACCGTCGTCGTGTACTCGGTCTTCACCGGCGCAGCGGCGTTTGCGCAGGACGTCTACCAGCTCGCGCTCTTCCGCTTCCTCGCCGGCATCGGCGTTGGTGGCGAGTGGGCGCTGGCCGGAACGTTCATCGCTGAAATCTGGCCGGAAGATCGCCGCGCACGGGCGGGCGGCTATCTCCAGACCGGCTACTATGTCGGCTTCTTCATCGCCTCCGCATTGAACTTCACCATCGGCGCGAACTACGGCTGGCGCGCCATGTTCCTGTGCGGCCTTGCACCGATCGTCATCGCCATCGCCGTGCGGCTGATGATCAAGGAGCCGGAAAAGTGGACGAACAAGGAAGCCGAAGCCAAGCGCGGCAAGCCGTTGCGTCAGATCTTCTCCGGAGAGTTTCGCCAGCGGACGATCGTACTGACGACGCTTCTCACCTGCTCGATCATCGGATTGTGGGCGGGGGCGGTCTATGCGCCGGCGGCACTGACGCAGCTTGCGACCAAGGCCGGATATGCCGGCAAGGATATTCCGCAGCTCATCTCCTATGCGAGCATGCTGTTTTCCTTCATGACGATCGTCGGCTGCGTGACGCTTCCGCTGATTGCCGACGCTTTTAGCCGCCGTCCTGCGACAGCGTTCTTCTTTCTCGGCATGATGATCTCGATCACGACCGCGTTCGGCTTCCTGTTCTATGTGCAGGATGCGCTCATTCCGTTCATCGTCGCGATGGCCTTCGTCGGCTACTTCGGCGGTAACTTTGCGGTCTACAGCATCTGGATCCCTGAGCAGTACCCGACGACGATCCGCGCCAGCGCATTCGCGTGGGCGATCTCATTCGGGCGCTTCATTGGTGCAGGCGTCAACTTCATCCTCGGCTGGGCGATCAGCCAGACGGGAACGCTGGGAACGCCGGTGGCCTGCACAGCGATCGCCTTCGCCATCGGCATCGCCATTCTACCATGGGCCATGGAAACGCGGGGACGCGGGCTGCCCGACTAGGCAGCCTCGCTCCGAAACAGTGAAAAATAAGAAAGGAACAGTTTGATGCTGAAAGTTCTGGATGGCGGCAAGACGTTGCAGGTCCCCAATTTCCTGGGCGGTGCGTGGAAGGCTGCCGAGGACGACGTGGTGCGCCGGCCGAATCCGGCCAATCTCGAAGAGATCGTGTCGGTCTCGCCGAATTCGTCGGGAGCGATCGCGCGGCAGGCGATCGATGGCGTCACGGCGTCCGCCGGTTCGTGGCGTAAGCTGACGCCGACCGAACGCGGCAAAATCGTATTGCGCGCAGCGGCGATCGCCGAGCGTGATCGAGACGAGATTGCCGCGCTGATCACGCGCGAGCAGGGCAAGCCGATCCGCGAGTCCTACGCGGAGGTGAAGCGCGCCGTCGATATCATGGAATACGTCTCCGGCTTTGGCCGGCGCCTCGGCGGCAACACGCTGCCGAGTGAGGAAGACGGCGTTCATTGCTTCACCATGCGCGAATCGATCGGCACGGTGGCGCTGATCAGCCCATGGAACATTCCGTTCGCGATTCCGTGCTGGAAGATCGCACCGGCATTCGTGTGCGGGTCGCCGATCGTGTTCAAGCCGTCGCCGTTCACGCCGGCGATTGCCGCGAAAGTCGTCTCGATTTTCCTGGAAGCGGGCGTACCACAGGAAGCCATCGCGCTTGTGCACGGCGGGCCGGAGGTCGGCGAGGAACTCGTCCGCAACCCCAAGGTGAAGGGCATTTCCTTTACCGGCTCGACCAAGGTCGGTACGTCGATCCATGTCTCTGCGGCGCCGCGGCTTGCCAAGACGCAATTGGAGATGGGCGGCAAGAATCCGCTGATCGTGCTGGCGGATGCCGACATTCCGGCGGCGGTGAAAGCTTGCATGGTCGCGGCATTTGATGTGTCCGGTCAGCGCTGTACTTGCACCAGCCGCGTGCTGGTTCAGCGCAACGTCAAGGATCGCTTCACATCCGAGTTCGTCGCGGCGGTGAAGAAGCTCAAGGTCGGTGACGGCGCGGACCCCGCGACGGAGATGGGGCCGCTGATCGACACCACGCGGTTCGATGCGGTCAACGGCTTTGTCGAGCGCGCGCGCGGCGAGGGCGGCACGCTGCTCGCCGGCGGCAGCCGTCTCGATGTCGGCAACGGCAACTTCTTTGCGCCGACGGTGATCGATTCCGTCTCCGTCAAAAGCGAGATCGCGCGCGAGGAGGTGTTCGGACCGGTGGTGGCGATCATGCCTGTCGACGATCTCGAGCAGGGCCTCCAGATCGCCAATGATGTCGAGTACGGCCTCGCTGCGTCGATCTTCACCAAGGACATCAACCGCGCGTTCAGCTTCATTGACGGCATCGAAGCGGGAATGATCCACATCAACCGTCCGAATCTCGGCGGCTATTCTCACTTCCCGTTCGGCGGGCAGAAGAATTCAAGCCACGGCTCGCGCGAGATCGGTGAGGATACGCTCAGCTTCTATACGAATATCAAGAGCGTCTACATCCGTCACGACTAAGCATGCCCGAAACGGCGATCGCTGAAATGCCCGCCTTGGCGGGCATTTCTTTGAGGCGTTACCACGATGCCATGTTGTGCATCGTCGCCGTCTCGGTCATGACGGCCTGCGGGCTGCGGTGTTTTTCCGCCAGTTGACGCTCTTCCTCGGATAGCAATTGGGCTTGCATATAGGCGCCGAGATCGCGTGCGCGGCGAACGATCCGCTGTCCGAACGCGTGGCGTTGCGCGTTATAGGCGGCGAGAGCGTCGTCGATGCTCGAATGCGCCGATAGTACCTCCGCGAGCGCGCGCGCGTCTCCGGCGGCCTTGGTGACACCGGCACCGACATGCGGGCGGGCGACGAAGGCAGCATCGCCCAGGATCGCGACGCGCCCCGACGCCATGGCCGGGGTTTCGAGATCGACGATCGGTTGCAGCAGGGGCTTGCGCGTCTTGCTGACGGCTTCCGCAAACGCGGGCGCGAGAAGCCGCGTAGCCGCATCGCGCATCTCGGCGACGATGTCGGGGTGCAGTTTGTCGGGAGGAATCGCGCCGACGTACTGATGGCCGTCCGCACCTTTCAGCATGCGCGGTAATTCTCGATCCGGATCGGCTGGCCGGTACCAGACGTAATTGTAGCGGCGCGTCGGCTGGCTTGCGATGGGCGGACCGTCGACCGGATAGCCGAGCATCTGCTCGCGCGGAGGAAGGCAGAAGCCGAAGCAATCGAAGAGGCGGTCGCGTGCTGCCGGCGATAGCTCTGTTTCTTCGACCAGTCCGCGCCATGCAGCGTAACCGACATAGCGCGGCTGCGCATCGGGGAAGAGCTGCTTGCGCACGGTCGACTGGATGCCATCGGCGGCGACGAGCAGATCGGCGTTCTCACGCGCGCCGTCGGCGAAACGCGCCGTGACGACGCTATCGTTCTGCTCGAACGAGACAAGCGCGCTGCCGTGCCGGTAGAAGCCATCGCTGCAGGCGCGGAGCCGCTGCCACACCTGATCCCACGAGGCGAGAATTTGGGGCCGGAGCGTTTCGCAGACGACGCTGCCGTCTTGCGCGAGCACGACACGTCCGCTGACCGGAACGCCGATTGGCTCGCGGCCGCCGGTCGCGGCCGCCAGTGCATCGTGCAGTTCGTCATGCGTGACGATACCTGCGCCGCGCGCACCGAGTTCCTCGCCGACGCGCTCGTGGATCGTAACATCCCATCCGATCCGCTTCAGAAAGAGGCCTGCGAATAGGCCACCGATCGAGCCGCCAATGACGATCGCGCGTTTCGCCACGCGCTCACATCTCCGGCGGATTCTCGCCGGGGAAGTTCAGCTCGATGGTGATGCCGTTCGGATCGTTGATGAAGATCTGATAGAGATCCATGTTCGGAACGCGGCGATGACGTGCCTCGATGCCGAGCGACTTGAAGTGCTTGCCCATCGCGACCGCGTCCTTTGCCGTGAAGGCAACGTGATCGATCGCGCCGCCGCCCTGCAGTTCGCCTTCGCGGTCGCCAAGATAGTCGTTCGCGCCGGTCGAGTTGGCATCGAGGCCGGTGATGTGCAGCACGTCCTGCTTGCCGCAGTAGAGCCAATGGCCGGGGAACGGGAAGTTGGGCCGGTCACCTTCGGTGAGGCCGAGAACCTTGACGTAGAAATCGCGCGTCTTGGTCCAGTCCTTTGTGCGGACGTTGTAGTGCGACAGCATCGTCAGCATGGGGCGTTCTCCGGCTTTCTTGATTGATCGGACGATCATTAAATTCACGGCCGGAGGCGTCAAGCCTGTTATCCGGCCTTGCGCTTGCGTGCCCGCCGGATTGCCTGCTGTTCGGCGACCAAACGGCGCATGACAGGGCCGACACCGGCCATGAACGCATCCATCTCGGTATCGAACACGAGATCCTGATCGGTCGGAACATCCATGTTGTAGATGAAGCGGCGGATACCGACATAGACGAGCGCACCGTGGATGCCGAACATCAGTTCGTATTCCTGCGCGGAGAGCGGCAGTTGCGCAGGCGAGGGCAACCCGAATTCGCGGCGCATTTCCGCAAGTACCGGCGTGAAGATGATGTCGCGCACACGTGTGAGATAGCGCCGGGTCAGGTCCGTGCCCTTGAGGCCCGACGAGAAGAAGATGCGCAGCCAATCGTAAGTCATGATGGTGCGCTGATAGTCTTTCTCGAAACGGCGGAAGCGTTCGCCGATCGACAGCGAGCGGTCCGCGATCAGCGCTTCCCATTCGGGCTTCCAGCGCTTCATGTAGACTTCGTCATAGACGCGCTCGAGCAGTTCCTCCTTGCTCGGGAAGTAGCGATAGAGCAGCGGCTGGGTGATGCCGAGGCGGCGCGCGAGTTCCCGCGTCTGTCCTTCAAGGCCGACCTCGGCAAAGAAAGCGATAGCTCCGTCAACGATTTGACGTTCGCGCTGCGCCGGGCTCATGCGCGGCTTCGGCGCGGCCTTGGATGCAGGTCTGGGTGCAGATTTGGATCGCCGCAACTTGCTCATCCTTATTGCCATAGTCGAAATGCCGCAGGATTGACAGCTTGGTTCGGAACGGTTCTAATTTATAGAGCGATAAATTAGCGGCCGACGTAATCGGCCCGTTGGGAGGACCGGCGTGAAGGCGCCAGCGTTCGCATATGCGAGGCCGACATCCTTGGCCGAGGTGTTCGATTGCCTCGACGGCGGCGAGGGCGTGCGCCTGCTGGCCGGCGGCCAGAGCCTCATTCCCGCGTTGAACATGCGGCTTTCCGCGCCGTCGCTACTGGTCGATCTCAATCGCGTCTCCGGTCTCTCCGGTATCTCCGAAACGAAAGGCGCCGTGCGCATCGGCGCGATGACGCGGCATCGCGATCTTGCGGAATCGCCGGTTGTGGCCGCACGGCTGCCGCTGATCGCCAAGGCTATTCCGCATATCGCGCATCAGGCGATCCGCAATCGCGGCACCATCGGCGGCTCGCTGGTGCTGGCCGATCCGTCGACGGAGTTGCCGGCGTGCTGCCTGGCGCTCGATGCGACAATCGTCGCCGCCCGCCGGAAGGGTGAGCGGGCGATTGCGGCGAAGGACTTTTTCCTGGGGATCTACGAGACGGCGCTCGCCGCGGACGAGGTTCTGGTCGCGATCGAGTTTCCGGTTCCGGCTGCCGGATCGGTGTCCGGCTTCGATGAGTTGGCGCGGCGGCACGGCGACTACGCAATGATCGGCCTCGCCGCGCAAGGCGTGCGCACCGGAGGGTCGTGGACTGCGCTGAAACTCGCTTTCTTCGGCGCTGGCGATCGGCCGCTGCTCGCGGAAGATGCTGCGCAGACGTTGATTGCAGGCAAGGGCATTGCGGCTGCGCAAGCCACGCTCGACGGCGCGCTGTCGCCTTCCGACGACGGCGAGTGCTCGGCGAAAACCAAGATGCATCTGGCGCGCGTGCTGCTCGGCCGCGTCATCGCCGCGATGGAAGGCGGTGCGGCATGACGGCAGCCTCCGAAACGCACGCGATCACGCTGACGATCAATGGCGAGCGTGTGACGCGCACGGTCGCGGCGCGCACGCATCTCGTCGATTTCCTGCGCGAACAGCTCGATCTCACCGGCTCGCATCTCGGATGCGAACACGGCGTCTGTGGTGCTTGCACCGTGCAGGTCGACGGCGTTCCGGTGCGTGGATGTCTCATGCTGGCCGTGCAGGCGGACGGCACGAATATCGTGACCGTCGAGGGGCTGACCGACTCCGGCGTTCTCGCCGATGTACAGGAGGCCTTCCTGCAACGGAATGCGCTCCAGTGCGGCTTCTGCACGCCCGGAATGCTGACGACGATCGCCGATCTGCTGGCGAACGATCGCAATCCGTCACGCGAGACGATCCGCGATGCGATCTCCGGCAACTACTGCCGCTGCACCGGCTATCAGGCCATTGTCGACGCCGTTGAAAAGGTTGTCGCGGCCCGGCGCACTAAAGAGGCCGCCGAATGAGCGCTTCCGATCAGACCATGGGCCTCACGTTTCTCGACCGGCCGAACAGCTATATCGGCCGCTCGGTGCCGCGGCCGAATGCGAAGCGCCTGGTGCAGGGACGCGGGACGTACGTCGACGATCTGCGGATGCCACGGCTCGCGCACGTCGCGTTCCTGCGCAGTCCGCATGCTCATGCACGCATCGTCAGTCTCGACGTGTCGGCCGCTAAAGCTGCGCCGGGCGTGATTGCGGTCGCGACCGGCAAGGATCTTCTGAAGATCTGCACGCCGTGGGTCGGCGTTTTGACGCACTTCAAGGGCCTGAAGTCCGCGCCGCAATATCCGATCGCGGTCGAGCGCGCCTGCTGGGCCGGCGAGGCGATCTGCGCGGTTGTTGCCAACAGCCGCGCCGAAGCCGAAGACGCGGTCGCGTTGATCGAGGCGGAACTCGAACCGCTGTCCGTCACCGTTGATATGGAAGCGGCGCTCGATGCGGGGACGCCGGTGATCCACGCCGACCTCGGTGACAACCTCGCCTTCGAGCGCACGCTCGATGTCGGCGACGTCGACGGCGCGTTCAAGGCGGCTGCTGCGGTGGTCGAGAATACGTTCAGCGTGGGCCGCCATACCGGCGTGACCCTGGAGCCGCGCGCAATCATCGCCGACTGGAACGAAGGCGAAGAGAAGCTGACGATCCATCATTCGTTTCAGGCACCGCACATGATGCAGGACATCGTGTGCAAGCATCTGGGATTGCCGGAGGCGAGCGTTCGCGTCGTCTGCAAGGACGTCGGCGGGTCGTTCGGAATCAAGGTGCATATCTATCCGGACGAGATGGCGACGGTGGCGCTGGCGAAGATGCTCAAACGTCCGGTCAAGTTCGTCGCTGACCGGCTTGAATCGTTCGTGTCGGACATCCATGCGCGCGATCATCGCGTCAAGGCGAAGATGGCGGTGAGCGCCGAGGGCGAAATCCTTGCCATCGAGATGGACGATCTCACCGGCATCGGGCCGTACTCGGTCTATCCGCGCACGAGTGCGGTCGAGGCCAATCAGGTCGTCAATCTCGTCGGCGGTCCCTACAAGCACCAGAACTATCGCGCCCGCGCGCGCGTCGTGTTCCAGAACAAGGTGCCGATGTGCCAGTACCGCGCGGTCGGGCATCCGATCGCGGTGATGGTGACGGAAGGGCTGATCGATCAGGCGGCAGCAGCCATCGGCATGGACCCGGCGGAACTGCGCCGCCGCAACGTCATTCCCGACAACGCGCACCCTTCGACCGCGGCCTCCGGTATCAAGTTCGAAAAGCTGTCGCACCAGCAGTCGCTCGAAAAGCTGCTGCAGATGATGAACTACGACGCCTTGCGCAAGGAGCAGGCGGAGCTGCGCAAGAAGGGTATCTATCGCGGCATCGGGCTTGCGGCTTTCATCGAGATCACCAACCCGTCGGCGGCGTTCTACGGCGTCGGCGGCGCGCGTATCTCCTCGCAGGATGGATGCACGCTGCGGCTCAACCCGCAGGGCGGCGTGATTGCGTCGATCGGCGTGACCGAGCAGGGGCAGGGCACCGAGAGCGTGATCGCGCAGGTGGTGGCGACAGCTGTGGGCATTCCGATGTCGGACGTGCGCGTCGTGACCGGCGATACGGACGCGACACCGTACGGCGGCGGCACGTGGGCGTGCCGTGCGGCGGGCATCGGCGGCGAGGCGGCCTGGCAATCGGGCAAGGCGCTGCGCGCCAACATTCTCGATGTCGCGGCGGTGATCCTGCAATCGACGCCGGATGCACTGGACGTGCGCGAAGGCAAGATCGTCGACAAGGCCACGGGCTCGGAGCGCATGCCGCTCGCCGAGCTCGGCCGCGTCGCCTACTTCCGGCCGGATACGCTGCCGGCCGATCTCAAGCCCGAATTCGTCGTCACGCGGCACTACGTGCCGAAGGATTATCCGTTCGCTTTCACCAACGGCATCCAGGCGTCGTATCTCGAAGTCGATACGGACACCGGTTTCGTCAAGCTGCTAAAACACTGGTGCGTCGAGGATTGCGGCACGGTGCTCAACCCGCAACTCGTCGACGAGCAGATTCGCGGCGGCATCGTGCAGGGTATCGGCGCGGCACTGTTCGAGCACTGCCGCTACGACGCACAGGGCCAGATGCTGAACGGCAGCATGGCGGATTACCTGGTACCGATGTCAGGCGAGATGCCCGACATGGAGGTCGGTCACGTGGTGACGCCGACGGCTTCCTCCGAACTCGGCGCAAAGGGCGCGGGCGAGGCAGGAACGGCGGGCGCACCCGCTGCCGTCATCAACGCGATCAACGACGCGCTGCGTCCGTTGAACGCTCACGTTTCGGTGCAACCGGCACGGCCGGAGGAAATTCTGCGTGCATTAGGCAAGGTCTGACTTACAGTCGAAACAACGATCCAAAGAGATCATCACGGGAGGATTCAACATGACCAGCAAGTTCCGGACGACCCGGCGTCGTCTGCTGCAAGGCGCGGCCGCCGTCGGTGCCATCGGCGCAATGCCGGCCATTTTCACCAGCGCGCGTGCGCAGGCCGGTACGATCAAGATCGGCTTCCCGGTGCCGCTGACCGGCGCGTTCGGCGCCGAGGCCAACGATCAGGTCAAGGCTGCGCAGATCGCCGTGAAGGACTTCAACGATGCCGGTGGCTTCGGCGGCCAGATGGCGGAACTACTGGTGCGCGACGACAAGCTCAATCCGGGCGAGGCGGCGACGCGCACGCTCGAACTGATCGAGAAGGACAAGGTCAACTTCATCGTCGGCTCGCTGTCGGCGGCGGTGCAGCTCTCGATCAACAACGTCGCCAAGGAACGCGGCGTGATCTTCAACTCGATCAGCCAGTCGGACGCGATCAACGAGGTAAAGGACTGGTCGAAGTTCACCTTCCACGAGGCGATGAATCCGCACATGACGGCGGGCGCGGTCGGCCGCTATGCATTCCCGAAGTTCGGCAAGAAGGTCGTCTTCCTCACCGCCGACTATGCCTATGGCCATGAAATGGTGCGCGGTTTCCAGCGCGCCGGCAAGGAATTCGGCGTCGAGACGCTCGCCGACATCCGCCACCCGATCGGCGCTAGCGACTACACCGCGTTCCTGCCGCGCATCCAGTCGCTGCAGCCGGACGTGCTGTGCCTCTGCAATTTCGGCCGCGATCAGGTGGTCTCGATCACGCAGGCGACCGAGTTCGGCCTGAAGAGCAAGACCAAGCTCGTCGCGCCAGTGCTGCTCTACACCGCGCGCCAGGCCGGCGGCGACGTGTTCGAAGGCGTGGTCGGCGGTACGTCGTACTACTGGCGTCTTGAGGACACCGTGCCGTCAGCGAAGGCTTTCAACGACAAGTTCCGTAAGGCCAATGCCGGCGCGGTACCGTCCGACTATGGCGCGCTCGGCTATGCCGGTGTCCGCTCGGTGCTCGAAGCCGTGAAGGCGGCGAAGTCGACCGAGACCGAAAAGGTCATCACTGCGCTGCGCGCACTGAAGTACGACTGGTACAAGGGCGAGCAGTACTATCGCGGCTGCGACCATCAGTCGGTTCAGTCGGTGCTCATCATCGAGTCCAAGCACAAGGACCAGAAGGACAAGAACGACGTGTTCTCCGTCGTCGCGGTCGAGAAGCCGGACGAGAAGAACCTGCGGTCGTGTGAAGAGATGGGCCATAAGGCTTAAGCACGTTGATGAGCGTTGGCCTCGACCTTCTCGCCCTGCAACTCGTCACCGGGATTGCGCTCGGGGCCATCTATGTGCTGCTCGCGCTCGGGCTGTCGCTGATCTTCGGCCTGTTGAACGTCGTCAACTTCGCACACGGCGCGTTCTTCATGGTCGGGGCCTACATCGGCGTCTTCCTGTTCGGGCTGACCGGAAACTTCTGGGTCTCGCTGGTGCTGACGCCACTTGGTGTCGGCGCCATCGGCCTTGCGGTCGAACGCGTGCTGCTGCGGCCGCTGTACGGCCGCGGCATCGATTATCCGCTGCTGCTGACGTTCGGCCTGTCCTACGTCTTCATCGAGATGATCCGGATTCTGTTCGGACTGACCGGCATCCGCTTTCCGACGCCGCCGGAGCTGCGCGGCGCGGTGAACATCGGCATCGGCTTCTTTCCGCTCTATCGCCTGTTCCTGATCGGCATCACGCTCGCGATCGTTGTCGCGCTGTGGTTCTTCATCGAGCGAACGCGTTACGGCCTGATCATTCGGGCTGGCGCGCGCGATCCGGAAATCGTCAAGGTGCTCGGCATCGACGTGTCGAAGGTCTGGCTGCTCGTGTTCGGCATTGGCACCGGTATCGCCGGCTTGTCCGGTGTACTTGCCGCGCCGTTGCAAGGCGTGACCCCGGAGATGGGCATTCCCGTTCTTGCCGAAGCGTTCGTGGTGACCGTCGTCGGCGGCATGGGATCGCTCGCCGGTGCAGTGATTGCCGGGCTCCTCGTCGGTGTCGTCGTGGCGATGACATCGCTGTTCGTGCCCGAAATGGCGAAGGTGTCGATCTTCATCCTGATGGCGCTGGTGTTGCTGGTGCGGCCGCGCGGCCTGCTCGGCAAGGCGGGAGCGCTCGGCTGACATGACGACCGTCGATCTCACATCGCCGCGCGACACGCCGCACTGGCTCGATCTCGCCGGCCGTTACCGTGTCGCGCTGACGCTGGCGTTTCTCGTCGTGTTCCCGTGGATCGTGCCGTACGAGGCGTTGGCGGTGAACATCCTGGTGCTCGGGCTCTACGCGCTCGGATTCAATCTCATTTTCGGTTACACTGGGCTTCTGTCGTTCGGCCATGCTGCGTTTCTCGGCGCAGGGGCGTATGGCTGCGGCATCGCCATCGTCAGCTATAAGATCGGCTGGTTCGGCGCGATCGCGATCGGCACGGCGTCCGCCACGCTGCTCGCGGTGGTGATGGGCTTTCTCGCGATCCGCACGCGCGGCATCTACTTCTCGATGGTGACGCTCGCGCTGTCGATGTGCGTCTACTACGCCTTCTACCAGATGCAGAGCCTGACCGGCGGCGAGAACGGCCTGCGCGGCGTCAACCTGCAAACCATTTCAGTGTTCGGCATCTCGCTGCCATTCATCAACCCGACCGTGAAGTACTACGTCGTGCTCGCGTTCGTCGCGGCAGCGATCTGGCTGTTCTCGCGCATTCTCGCGTCGCCGTTCGGCGCGGTGCTGGAGGCGATCCGCGAGAACGAGGAGCGGGCGCGCGCCTGCGGTTACGATGTCATTCGGACGAAGCTCGTCGCGTTCATCATCTCCGGCGCGTTCTGCGGCCTCGCGGGTGCGCTGAACGCGATCCATCTATCCATCGTGCCGGTCGAGACGGTGCACTACACCAAGTCCGGCCAGGTGGTGATGATGGCATTGCTCGGCGGTATGGGCACATTCTTCGGCCCGTTCGTCGGCGCGGCGGCGTTCCTCCTGATCGAGGACGTGCTGGCGATGCTGACGGCGAACTGGCAGCTTTTCGTCGGCATCATCTTTATCATCTTCGTGTTGTTCTTCCCGCGTGGCATCTGGGGTTCGCTGCTGCAATGGATGGAGCGCAAATGAGCGATCCCATCCTCGTTGCGCAGAACGTCGGCATGAACTTCGGCGGCTTCATCGCGCTGAAGGGCGTGTCGGTGTCCTTTGCCCGCGGCAAGCTGACGGCAGTCATCGGACCGAACGGCGCGGGCAAGAGCACGTTCTTCAACGTAATCTCCGGCGCCTTTGCGCCGACGACAGGGAGCATCAGCTTCGACGGACGCGACATCACGGGGACGCCCTCGCATCAGTTCGCGCGCATGGGCATCGCCAAGTCGTTCCAGATCACCAACGTCTTTCCCGAACTGACCGCACGTGAGAACGTGCGCGTCGCGGCGCAGGCGCTGTCGGAGCGTTTTCAGTTGTTTCGTAATCGCGACAGCTACGGCAGCCTGATCGAGAAGGCGGATGCGCTGCTAGCGCTGGTCGGCCTCGGGGCTCGGCGGCTGCGGCGTGCGCGCGAACTGGCGCATGGCGAACAGCGCAGCCTCGAAATGGCGATGGCGCTCGCATCCGATCCGAAGCTTCTGCTGCTCGACGAACCGACGGCCGGTATGAGTCCGGAAGAAACCCGCGAGATGATGAACCTGATCGCGAAGCTCGCCGAGCAGCGGACGATCGTGCTGGTCGAGCACAAGATGAAGCTCGTGATGGGACTGGCCGAGCATCTGGTGGTGCTGCATCACGGCGAATTGCTGGCGCAGGGTTCGCCGGACGACATCCGCAGCAACGACGAGGTCAAGCGCGTCTATCTCGGGCAGGGGACGGCGGGAGGTCACGCCTGATGCTGACCGTCAATAACCTCTCGGCCTGGTACCGCTATAGCCATATCCTGCAGGGCGTATCGCTTGAGGTGAAGCAGGGCGAGATCGTCACGCTGATCGGCCGCAATGGCGCCGGCAAGACGACGACGCTGAAGACGATTATGGGGCTTGTCGACAAATGCAGCGGCGACGTCTCGTTCGACAGTCATCCGATCCTCGGGCGTCCGGCGCATGAGCGGTTTCATCTTGGGCTCGCCTACGTACCGGAAGACCGCCGCATCGTGCCGGGTCTGACGGTCGAGGAAAATCTGCGGCTCGGCATCATCGCGTCCGCCTCGCGCGCCAAGGAAGCGCAGATGATCGAGCGCATTGCCGAAACCTTTCCGCGCCTGAAGCAGCGCCTGTCGCAGCAGGGCGTGACGCTGTCGGGCGGCGAGCAGCAGATGCTGGCAATCGCGCGCGCGATGATGGCCGAACCGAAGATGATCCTGCTCGACGAGCCGTCGGAAGGCATCATGCCGATCCTGGTCGAGGAAATGTTCGCGCAGTTCCGCAATCTAAAGGCGCAAGGAACGACGATCCTGCTGGTCGAGCAGAACGTCGAACTGGCGCTGTCGCTGTCGGATCGCGTCTACGTGATGGACCAGGGCGTCATCGTCCATCACGACAGCGCCGCGGCGCTGATCTCGAATCCCGAGATTCAGGAAAAGTATTGCAGCGTCTAGCCGTCTCAGATCCGGCGACGCGTTCCGGCCATGTACACCTCAGTTGAGGCGTTCTATTCTGATGTCCGGCGGGCGGGTTTCTTTCTCTCCCGACGGCCCGTCGGAGAGATCGCGTGTTCAACTGGAATGATCTTGTCTTCTTTCTGGAGCTGGCGCGGCAAAGCCGTCTTGCGCCCGCGGCGCGGCGGCTGAAGGTCGACCACACGACTGTCAGCAGGCGCATTGCCGAGCTCGAGAAGGACCTCTCGATCAAACTGTTCGACCGCAAGCCCGATGGTTTCGTACTGACGGAGCAGGGGCATCGCCTGTTCACGATCGCCGAACGGATCGAGGTCGAAGCCAACGGCATTCCGCATGCGTTCGGCGCGGAGCAGACGGCGGCGACCGGCCGTGTGCGCGTGGCGACGATGGAAGGCATCGGCGCATTTTACCTGGGCGAGCGGTTTGCCGAGCTGGCCGAGCGTGAGCCCGGCATCATCGTCGAACTGGTGACCGAGCGGCATCTGATTAATCTCTCCAAACGCGAAGCCGATTTGTTCATCAGCTTCGTGCAGCCGGTCGGACAGCGGCTTGTGGTGCGCAAGCTCGGGAGTTTTCGTCTGGCGCTGTTCGCGAGTGCCGAATATCTCGCACGCCGCGGCCTGCCGAAAAGCCGCGATGAACTGCCCGCGCATACGTTCGTGGATTATGTCGAGGATCTGGTCGCCATTCAGCCGGTGCACTGGCTGCTCGACGTGCTCGAACCGTCGAGCGTCTCGTTGCGCTCAAGCAGCATGCACGCGCAGCAGAACGCAGTGGCCGCGGGTGCGGGCATTGGGCTGCTGCCGTTGTTCTCGGCAAAGATGAATCCGAGGCTGGTGCCGGTCCTGGCCGAGGAGGTGAAGGTCTATCGCGACGTTTATCTGAGCGTGCACGAAGACCTGGAGTTCATGGGGCGCATCCGCTCGGTTGTGCGCCATCTGACGAACGTTTTCAGCCGCGACAAGGCGTTCTTCAACGAATTTTGAGAATGGGGCGCGGGCATCTTGCGATGTCCGCGCCGTTTTCGATCACACCGACTGCTTGGAGAAGTCGACGCGAGGCGTGAGTTGCGCCGTCAATTCTTCCTTGCTGACCTTCTTCTTCACTTCGAGCTTTCCATTCTCGACGCGCGAGATATAGCAATCGATCATGCCCGAGTGGTCTTCGCGGCGGATCGTCTTGGCCCCCTGCGGATGCCCCAGGGAGTTGTCGAGTGTCAGGCCTTCGAGTGCTTCGATGACGAGCTTGTCGTCCTTCTTGCTCTTCCAGCCGGAGACTTCGATCGCTTTCTTGAGCGCGAACACGTTCTCCCATGACTGCCAGGCGTGGCTCTTGGCCATGACCCGCTGCGAGTTGTTTTCGCGCGCATCGACGTCGTCGATCGCCATGCGTACGTTGTGCTGCTTGTGGAAATCGTCGTCCTTGTACTTCAGCATGCGCGGGAAGTTTTCGACGAGATAGACGCCTTCGCCTGCGCCCTGCAGATCGGCCGGCGCGATCGCTTCCATCGTGCCGGAGACCGAGTACATCTTCATCGTCTTCTCAAGACCCATCGATTTCGCCTGCGAGTAGAAGGCAACCGACTGGGCGCCGAAGAACACCGAGAACAGCACCTGCGTGTCGGAGGGAATCTTCGCCAGATACGGGACGAGGTCCTTGGCGTCGAGCGGCACAAAGATCGGGTCGTAAACCTTGCCGCCCAGCTTCTCGATAACCGCTTTGTGCTCCTGATAGTGGCTATGGCCCCAGGCATAGTCCGGCGAGATGATCGTCCAGGTCTTGCCGAGGTTGTTGTAGGCCCAGGGCGCACCGGCCGCGGCGAGCGCATAAGTGTCGGTACCGGTGCGGAAGGAGTAGCGCGTGCCCTTGGTGCCGGTGGCTTCGGTCGCCTCGCCGGCCGAGAAGTAGATGGTCTTGAGTTCGGTTGCGACCGGGATCGACGACAACATGACTCCGGAATGGACCGAGCCGACAATGAAGTTGGCGCCGCTGCGTTCGATCAGCGAGCGAAGCTTGCGTGAACCGGTCGCCGGGTTCGACTCGGTGTCTTCGGTGACGAGCTCGACCTTGCGGCCGGCGATGCCGCCTTGTTCATTCACCAGCGCAACGGCCGCCTTGGCGGCCTTGTCATGCCAATAGCCCCACGATGCGAAGCCGCCAGTCAGTTCGCAGTGGCTACCGAGAATGATGGACCCGCTTTGTCCGTAGAGATCTTTGGTCAGCCCGAGATAGGACGTGCCGGCGGCAGCGCCGCCCGCGAGCGCATGCGAGAGAAAGCTGCGGCGATTTAGCTTGATGCCCTTCATGTAACCCTCCGTCAGTTAAACCACACAAAGAAAAAGCGCCGCTAGAGAGCGACGCCCAGATACCGGTGAACGGTCGATGCATCGGCCGCGAGTTGCTCGGGCGTGGCTTCGTGAACGACGACGCCCTTTTCCATCAGGTAGATGCGCGAGGCGAGTTTCAGCGCCGTGCGCAGGTTCTGCTCGACCAGCAGGATCGCAACGCCCTGGCGCGCGATCGCCTGGATTTCGCGGCGAATGTCGGCGACGAGCTTGGGCATGATGCCTTCGGTCGGCTCGTCGAGCAGGATCAGTGAGGGCTGGCGCATCAGGCAGCGGCCGATGGCCAAAATCTGCTGTTCGCCGCCGGAGAGCGTGCCCGCCGCCTGCGTCTTGCGCTCGGCGAGACGCGGGAAGCGCGCGTAGATGTCTTCGATCAGTGCCGCGGGCGGCGCCGATCGCAGACCGAGGAAGAGATTTTCCTCGACGGTCAGGCCCGGAAAAATGCCGCGGCCCTGCGGAACGTAGCCGATGCCTTCACCGGACACACGGTGCGCGGGCAGGCGGGTGAGGTCGTCGCCCTTGAAATTGACCTTGCCGCCCTTGCGCGGCAGCAGACCGAGAATGGCGCGCAGCGTCGACGTCTTGCCGACGCCGTTGCGGCCCAGCAGTGCAACGGTCTCGCCGCTGCGGACATGAAGATCGACACCGCGCAGTACCGGGATTTTCCCAATGGCCGCCGACAGGCCGGAGACAGCAAGCGTTGGCGTCATGCGGCTTCCTCCGGTGCGCCGAGATAGACCTCCTGCACGCGCGGATCGGCGGCGATGGCCTTCGGCTTGTCCTGCGCCAGCAAGCGGCCTTGCGCCATCACGGTGATGAGATCGGCCACGGCGAACACGACCTCCATGTCGTGCTCGATCAGGATGATGTCGGTGGTCTTGGCGAGGTGAGTGATCCGCGCGACGGTGCGCTCGGTTTCGCTCGGACTCATGCCGCAAATCGGTTCGTCGAGCAGCAAGAGGCGGGGCTTGTTGGCCAGCGCGAGGGCGATCTCGAGCAATGCCACGTCGCCGTACGAGAGGGTGCCGGATTCGATTCTTGCGAGGCGCTCGAGCCCGGTCTGGGCCAGTAGCTCCTCCACGCGCGCGGTGATCTCGCGATAGCTCGATGCAGGCCGCAGCGGGTTGCCGATCTTCTCATGCGCCAGCACCGCGATCCGAACATTGTCGGCGACGGTCATGCCGCCGAACACGCTCTTGATCTGCAACGTCCGCGACAGGCCGCGCGCAACGATCTGATGCGGCTTCATGCCGACCAGTTCATTGCCCTCGAATATCACCGAGCCTGCCGTAGCGGGCAGAATCCCGGTGACAAGATTGAACAGCGTAGTCTTGCCGGCGCCGTTCGGTCCGATCACCGCGTTGAGCACGCCTTTGGGGAAATCGACGGTAATGTTGTCGACGGCGACGAGGCCGCCGAAGCGCTTGGTGAGGTTGCGGACAGAGAGGGCGTTACTCATGGCTATTCGGCCTTTGCCAGGTCTGCCGTCGAGACGTCCGCAGCCGCGACCGCAGGCGGATCGTCGTGCTTCCGGTCCTGCGCGACCAGCGCATTGAGGCTGCCAACGACGCCGCGTGGCGCAAACATCACGACCAGAATGACGCCGGCGCCGACGGCGATCAGGTAGTTCTCCCAGAGGCCGGACATGACCTCGCGGAACAGAATCAGCAGCGCAGTGCCGACGAGCGGACCCATCAGCGTTCCGGCGCCGCCGACAATGGCCCACACCACGGCTTCGCCGGACACGTGATAGAACATGTACGACGCCGAGGCGTAACGGCCGAACAGAGCGAACAAGGCGCCGCCGACGCCGGCGAGGAAGCCTGCCATCACGAACGCGATCCAGCGCGTGAAGTAGACGTTAATTCCGATGAGCGAGGCGCGGTTCTCGTTGTCGCGAACAGCGGCGAAGCGCATGCCGAGCGGACTCGATATCAGGAGCGCCATGGCGATGTAGCAGGCAAGGCAGATCAGAAAGATGAAATAGAACTGCGTGGTTTTGTCGGAGAGCAGGAGACCGGCGGCGGCGAAGATCGGCGGCGCGGAGAAGGAGAGGCCATCGTCGCCGCCGGTGAGCGGTTTGGCCGACATGGCGACGAAGTAGAAGATCAGCGAGAAGACGACGGTGATGATCGCGAAGTAATGCCAGGTCAGCCTCACGGCAAACGCGCCGGCGATGGCTGCCATGGTTGTGGCGGCAACGACGCCGAGCAGCATCGCGGCCCACAGGCCGAGGCCGAACTGCGTGATGCCGATGGCGACGCCGTACATGCCGAAGCCGAAGTAGAGCGCCTGGCCGAACGAGAGCAGGCCGACATAGCCGAACAGCAGGTTCACGCTCATCGCCAGCAGCGACCAGATCAGGATTTCCGCGACAACGTTGATCCAGAAGGCTGCACCGAAGTGGGGCAGCACGAGCGGCGTCAGTGCGACCAGAACGGTGATCGTGAGAGCTGCGGCCGAGCGAAGGTTGATCGAAGTCATCGGGTGGCTCCCGCGAACAGGCCGTGCGGGCGCACCAGCAGAACGATACTCATCACCGCAAGCGAGGTGATACGGGCCGTCGTTGGGTCGGCGACACTCGACACCAGACCTTCGAGGACCGCGAGCAGAACCGCGGCCGCAACCGTTCCCTTGGCGTTGCCGAGGCCGCCGATGACGACGGCCATGAAGCTGACCGGCAGGATGTCGACGCCGGTGCGGAATTCGACCGTGGTGATCGGCGCCGCGATGGCGCCGCCGAGCAAGGCCAGTGCGGTGCCAAGCCCGAAGGTGAAGGCGCAGACGCGGCTCACCGGAATGCCGAGCGCGGTCGCCGTTTCGCGATCGTGCCGAACGGCGCGCATCCACGTTCCGAGCGTTGTGCGCGACATGAACAGGAAGAATCCGCCGATACACAGCGCGGCGAAGGCAGCCGCAATAATCCGGTAGATGTCGTAGTCGAGACCGAACAGCGGGATCGTGCCCTCGATCGGCGGCGCCATGCGGCGCGGCTGCGCGCCGAAAGCTGCGCGCACGGTTTCCTGCATGATCATCGACAGGCCGAAGGTGGTGACGATGGTGAGCGATGCGGCGCTGATGGTCGGGCGGATCACCAGCCGTTCGATCACCAGCCCAAGCGCCAGGCCGAGCAGCGGGACGAGCACCAGCGCGATCCAGAACCCGGTCGTGCCGGCAAGGACAAGCCCCAGAACGGTGCCGACCATGAAAAAGTCGCCGTGGGCGACGTTGATGATGTCCAGGAGGCCGAAAATGATCGACAAGCCGAGCGCGATCAGAGCGACGATCAGCCCCCAGACCAAGCCATTGATTGCCAGTGCAACCACAAGTTCCATATGCACACCCCACCTACGCTCTCAGGCTGGCAACAGATTTATGGCAACACCAGCCTGAAAACTCGCAAGGGGATTTGCGGAAAACGCCTGCGCAGTGCGAAAGTAACCTGCTCATCTGTGCGGCAACGCACCCTGAACAAGTATGCAAAGGCCCGTGCAGAAATGGGGACTTACCTCCCGCAGCGACGTGACCGACAACTTGTCGCAAGGGATGGTGCGATGGGCGCCCCATTCGACAACTGCAGGTCCTGCGATGACAATCCAGTATCCGACGTTCAAGGCGGCTGCGTGCCATGCTTCTTCCGTTTTTCTCGATGCCGAGAAGACCGCCGAGAAAGCGTGCGATCTCATCGCTGAAGCGGCGAAGGCTGGCGCCGAACTCGTCGCATTTCCGGAGTCGTTCCTGCCCGGATTTCCGATCTGGGCCGCCTTGCAGGCACCGATCTACAACCACGGCTTCTTCCGCGCGCTGGTGTCCCAGGCGCAAAAGATCAGCGACCCATCGATCCGCGCCATCCGCATGGCCGCGCGCCGGCATGGCGTGTTCGTATCGCTCGGTTTCACCGAGGGTACGGACGCCAGCGTCGGTTGCATCTGGAATTCGAACCTCCTGATTGGCGACGATGGAGCGGTACTCAATCACCATCGTAAACTGGTGCCGACGTTCTACGAGAAGCTGGTCTGGGCGTCCGGCGACGCGCGTGGGTTGCGCGTTGCGCAGACCCGGCTCGGAAAGGTCGGCATGCTGATCTGCGGCGAGAACACCAACCCGCTCGCGCGCTACGCGCTGATGGCGCAGGGTGAACAGGTCCACGTCTCGTCATATCCGCCGATCTGGCCGACGCGGCCGCCGGAGGAAGAGGGCGCCTACGATTTGCGCCGAGCGATCGAAATTCGCGCCGGTGCGCATGCGTTTGAAGCCAAGGTCTTCAATATCGTCGCGTCCGGCTTCGTCGATGCGGCGATGCGCGAAGCGCTCAGCAACGCCAACAAGGCAAGCCTCGACATCATCGATGGATCACCGCGCGGCGTTTCGATGGTGCTCGATCCGAGCTGCAACGTCATCGGCGATACACTGTCCGAACATGAAGGCATTCTCTATGCCGACATCGATACCGGTAAGTGTGTGGAGCCGAAGCAATTTCACGACGTCGTCGGCTACTACAACCGCTTCGATATTTTCGATCTGCGCGTCAACCGCACGCCGCTCGAGCCGGCTCATTTCGTCGAGGCGGTCGTCGCCGATAGTTCGGAAGCAGAAAGCCGTCGGGCGATTCAACTCAATGGCAATGGCGGCGAGGGACATCGTCCATATCAAGAAGCACCGGAGATCTACAGCAGTCTCTGACCGGTGCGTCGTACCGTCGACGTGACGGCGCTTCTGTCATCTGGCGTTCGTTTGGTCACTTGTTCAACCATAGGGGGCGTAGGAATGCAGAGCGACGCGGCAGGACTGGTGGCCCAGCGTTCGGGATTTCTGTCCGATCTGATGGACACGATTATGACGCGCGGGCGGTCGCTCTTGAAATTGCGGACGCCCATTGCGGAGGGGCCGCCACTCGATTTGGTTCAGATCGCGAGCCAGCTCCTGTCGCAAAAGGGCGAGGCGTCGGGCGTGGCGCTCGCACAATCCCTACTCACGCGCTATCTGTTGGCGAGCGAAGCCGAGCGCCGGTCGTTTGCACACGCTCTGCTTGAGACGTATGGGGCGGATCGCAAGCGTCTCGACAAGGCGATCGAGAGATATCGTTTGCAAGGCGGCGAGGTCGATATCGCCGAACTGCATGACGCAGCCGAGCCGCGCCGCCAGGAATTGTTCCGGCGCATCAACCTTGCCGAAGGCGGAACCGCAGGACTCGTGCGCATGCGCGAAGATCTGATGCGGTTCGTCAAGGACAACAGGGATCTGCATGTCGTGGATGGCGATTTCGTCCATCTTTTCTCGTCGTGGTTCAATCGCGGCTTCCTGGTATTGAGGCGGATCGATTGGAGCACGCCGGGCAACATCCTCGAAAAGATCATTCGATACGAGGCCGTCCATGCCATCGACGGCTGGGATGACCTGCGCAACCGCTTGCAGCCATCTGACCGGCGCTGCTACGCGTTCTTCCATCCCCAACTCGGCGACGAGCCGCTGATTTTCGTTGAGGTCGCGCTCACGTCGGGTATACCCGACGCGATCGCACCGCTGCTCGCAGCAGACCGGCAGCCGCTTGCGGCGTCGGCAGCAACGACGGCCGTGTTCTATTCGATCTCGAATACGCAGAAGGGCCTGGCCGGCGTTTCGTTTGGCAACTTCTTGATCAAGCAGGTGGTGGAAGACCTGAAGCGGGAACTGCCCGGCCTGAAGACGTTCGTGACATTGTCGCCGGCGCCGGGCTTCGCGGCTTGGTGTCTGTCAGAGCTAAAGCAGAAGCAATCGCCGCTTCTGTCGCCGGCGTTACGTCAGGAGCTGTCGCCGCTGCTCGATCCGTCCGGTGCAGCCGCGTTTAGCGAAAGGGCGCTGGCCCGGGCGGCCGCCATCTATTTCCTCCACGCCAAGAACAGCAGCAGCAAGCCGGCCGATCCGGTTGCACGCTTCCACCTCGGCAATGGCGCGCGTCTCGAGCGCATCAACATTGCCGCGGACATGTCCCGGAACGGAATGCGTCAGTCGTTCGGAGTGATGGTCAATTATCTTTACCACCTCGATCATATCGAGCAGAATCACGAGGCCTTCGTCGCGTCGCATACGGTGGCCGCCTCTTCGCGCGTTCGCGAGCTGGGCGATATCGAAATGTCCGCGAGCTGACTGGTGCCTCGCGGAGCGTGACGATGTGGCTTAGGGCATCGTCACCGGATTTTGACGGATTGACGCCACCGGGTCGGCGGTTCCAGCGCGATAGCGGCAATTGCCGCGCAATATCGCAGCCTTCCTTTAGCCGCCCATTGTCTTGGCGAGCCGCTTGCCTTCGCTGCTAAGCGCTGCCGCCAGGGGTGTCATCGGTTCACGCACGGGCAGGACCAGGCCTATGGAGTGACCATTGTCCGGATCGGCAATCGGAATCGATCTGACCTTGTCGGTAAGGCCGAGCGTTTCGGCGAGCACCGCCGGCATGACGCTGGCCCAGCGCCCGGTCCGCACATGTGCGTAAAGGACGATCATCGAGTTGGACTCAAGCATCGGCGATGCGGTCGTGTTCGCCTGTTGCAGCATGCGGTCGATAATCCGCCGGTTCTGCATATCGGGCGTGAGCAGGCATAGCGGAATCTCGCTGACTTCCGCCCACGTCACCGACTCGCGATCGCCATAGGCGCTGTCCGATGACGTCAGCAGACGATAGTGCTCGCGATACAGCGGAATTGTCGTCACGTGGCCGAGCGGCTCATTGTCGAGGTATGTCAGGCCCGCATCGATTTCGAGGTTCTCGAGCATGCGCAGGATTTCGATGGATGTTCGCGACAGGATGCTGAAGCGCACATTCGGATGCCGCATCCGGAACGGCGTCGTCAGGCTCGCGGTCATTGCCAGCGCCGTCGGAATCGCGGCGATGCGCAGGTGGCCGACGAGGCCATGCTTCAGCGCGTCGATATCCTGATGCATAGCGCGGCTCTCGCCGACGATTCGCCGTGCCCAGTCCAAAACCCGCTCGCCTTCCGGGGTGAAGCCCTGGAACCGTGATCCGCGCTTCACGAGCAACAGGCCGAGCGTCTCCTCGAGTTGCTTGATGCCTGCCGACAGAGTCGGCTGCTTGACGTTAGACACGTCGGCCGCGCGGCCGAAGTGCCGTTCCTGGGCGAGTGCGATGAGAAACTCAAGTTTGTCGATCATGATGAATCCGGGCGATTCCTGCGGCCTTCTTTGATCTCAGTATGCAATGCGGGGCCAGAGGCCGAAAGACGCAAGTGTATGCAGGACGTCCGACTTGAATCTATAGGTAAAGGTTATGTAGCCGGGTGGCTGCCCGTTTGTCGATGATCGGAGTTTGCTATCGCAGCATCGGACTGGCCGGCTTGATGATGCACGCAAAAGCGGTCAGCTAAAGGCCAGGAAAATCCTGACCTTGGGCCGATTGGCCAGTGCCGCATGATGAGCTTGGCGCAGCGCGCGGGGTTTTTCAGCTGGATCTTACAGCGTCGATCAGGTCGTCGATGTCCATCCGCCGCCGGAAATCCGGATCGACGAAGCGCCGCTTGATGATGCCATTTCGTCCGACGACGAAGGTTGCCGGGATTGGAAGCATCCAGGCGTCATTGCCTTGATATTGCGGCAGGCTGCGGCCGCGTGCGGCCATCATGCGCTCAAGTTCCAGGCCAACCCAGATCGCAAGATTGAGCGATAGTGCGTAGCCGTTGTCGATATCGGTCAGGATTGGGAAATGTGCTGCGGCGTCAGTCTTGAATGCGGCTGAGAATTCCTGCCGGTCAGGTGTGATCGCGACGATCTGGCCTTGCGCGCTGAGGATTGTGTCGAGATTTTGTGAGATCGCTGCAAGGTTGATCCGGCAGAACGGGCACCAGTGCCCACGCTGGAATGTGATGATTGCCGGACCCTTATCCAGCAAGCTCTGCAGCGTGACGATGCGTCCGGTTTCGTCAGGCAGCGCGAACGGTGGCATCGCATCGCCGGCCATTGGCGCACCTTCGCCGCTGCCGCTGCGCTGCAGGCGTTCGATCAGTCGCTGCACGGCGTCCGCGAAGTCCGGATTGATCGCCTTCAGCGCGCTCGCGTACGATGCCAGCCGTTCATTGACCGAGCCATCCATTTCACGGCAGTGATCGAATGCCTCTTGCAGGCGCTGACCGACCGTTGCGGAGTCCATCAATCGTCTCCGATCCCCAGAGCTGCCAGTTATCCTGTAGCCACTGGCAGCGAATGATCTTCTTCGTGCAGAATAACACCGGCGAGCGGATCGAACGAGCCAATCCATGGCCGCCGTTCCAGCATGCGCCGGGTGTGGGCATATCCGGCGTGCCAGCGCTGGCTGATTCCCGACGGGCTGAAGTCGACGTCCTTGGTATAGTTCTCCCGCTCGAGTTGCGGTGCCAAGAGCCGAACCACATGCATGCGCGTGAAACAGCCGTAAGCCGTCATGGTTTTTACGGCTGGTTGTTGCCGCACGTCGTTCGGCAAGAGCGACGTCAGTTCGGTAATGATATGGCGCAAACGATGGGTTTGCTGCTGGCGCGCGATATGGCTGGCGATGCGGCTCGAATACTGGATGTCCTTGTGCCGGTTGAGCACTTCCGCCATCGTTTGCGGCTCGCTGCCGGCGGGATTCCACATGTGTACGGCGAAGATCAGCGAGTTCTTGCGCGGATTGTCATCGAAAACCGCTTCGGTCGGTGTGTTGGAGAGGATGCCGCCGTCCCAATAAAGCTCGCCGTCGATCCGCACAGGCGGGAAGGCGGGCGGAAGTGCGCCCGACGCCATCACATGCTTGACGTCGATATTGTGGTCGCGGCTGTCGAAGTAACGCATCTGACTGGTGCGCAGATGCGCGGCGCCGACGGTGAGGCGCGGCGTGCACCGGTTGACCAGCGAGAAATCGACGAGCTGCAGCAGAGTCTGCTCGAGTGCGCCGGTTGAGTAATAGCCGACCTGATCGGCGCCAAGGGGATAGTCGAGACCGACGTGGGCGAACGGGTTCGGTGTGAAGAAACCGGGAATGCCTCGCATCAGCGTGGTCCAGTATCCCAGCGCATCATGGAAGCCGGGCCAGGCGCCGGGCACCGTGAACGGCGGTTTCTGCTCCATCCGCTTCCAGAATTCGCGCAGTCGTTCGACGCGCTGCTCAGGCGGGTTGCCCGCAATCAGGCTCGCGTTGATCGCGCCGATCGATGTGCCGATGATCCAGTCGGGCTCGATGCCAGCTTCGTGCAGCGCTTCATAGACGCCGGCTTGGTACGAGCCAAGCGCTCCGCCGCCTTGCAGCACCAGCACGATTTGGCCGGGATGATCGTTGGGTTGACTGTTCGGACCGTCCGCCATTGCAGTTACCTCAGTGAGCTGTCCAGCCGCCGTCGACCGGGAGCGCGATGCCTGTGATCGACTGAGCTGCCTCGCTGGCGAGGAACACGGTCAGCGCGCCGAGTTCCTCGACCGTGGCGAAGCGCTTGTTCGGCTGCTGTGCGAGAAGTACATCCTTGATGACCTTGTCGCGTGAAATGCCGTGCGCCTTGGCCTGACCCTCGATCTGGGCCTCGACCAACGGCGTATAGACGTAACCCGGGCAGATGGCGTTGCAGGTGATGCCGTCTTCGGCGGTCTCGAGTGCGATCGTCTTGGTCAGGCCGACGATACCGTGCTTCGCGGCGACATAGGCGGACTTGAAGGGCGAGGCGACAAGGCCATGGGCGGAGGCAATGTTGATGATGCGTCCATACTTGTGGGCGCGCATCGCCGGCAATACGGCGCGCGTCGTGTGAAAGGCCGATGACAGATTGATGGCGAGAATCGCCTCCCATTTCTCGGGCGGGAACTGATCGATCGGTGCGACGTGCTGAATGCCGGCGTTGTTCACGACGATGTCGAGCCGGCCGTGGTCGCGCAGCGTTTCCATCACCATGTCGCTGATCGCTTCGGCCTTCGACATGTCGGCCGCCGAGTAATCTGCCCGGATGCCGAAGTCAGTCTCGATGCCCGATTGGGCGCGGGCGATGTCGTCGGCGCTGCCGAAGCCGTTCAAGACCACAGCAGAGCCTGCCTGAGCCAGCGCGCGGGCGATGCCGAGCCCGATACCGCTCGTCGATCCGGTAACGAGGGATACCTTTCCTTTCAACGACTGCGGCATGGCCGCCAAAGGTTTGGTTTGGACGTTCATGGAATTACCCCTTGCGCGGCGTCAGGCAGCGGCGATGGGCAAAAGTCTGCAAGTCTCGGCGGCGCAACGGAAATGCCTGCTGGCTTCCTTATCCATACGCGTCCGCTATCGCGCTTGTGGTGGGATTTCGGACCCGTTTCGGCTAGAACAGCCTGCATAGCGGGGAGATCGATACGGGGCCGGCACTATGGAGATGCATCAGGTTCGGTACTTTCTGGCTGTCGCGCGCACGCTGAATTTCACGCGTGCGGCTGACGAATGCAACGTGACGCAGCCTTCGCTGACGCGTGCGATCAAGCAGCTTGAGGCTGAGCTGGGCGGCGATCTGTTCCGCCGCGAGCGGCCGGCCGCGCAGCTCACGGAGCTCGGCCAGCGTATGCTCCCGCTGCTGCAGCAGTGTTACGACGCGGCTGCCGGCGCCCGCTCGCTGGCGTCATCGTTCAAGAGCGGCGAGGTGGGGTCGCTTCGTATTGCGCTCACCGAGTCGGTCGATCTATCACTCCTGATTCCGCACCTCGATGAGATCCAGAAGCACTTCAAGGGTCTCGAATTCCGCTTTATGCGCGGCACCAGCAAGGAAGTCGCTGAATTCCTCAAGAGCGGAGAGGTCGAACTCGGAATCGCAGCCGAAGTCGACGACGAATGGGAGCGGATCGACGCGTGGCCGCTGTTTACCGAGCGATTTCAGCTCATTCTCAATCCCCGGCACCGGCTGGCCAGCCAGGACAGTATCGATATCAGCGACATCGCCAAGGAAAAGCTGCTCAACCGTACCTATTGCGAATGTGCAGAGCGTTTCAGCAACAGCCTGCGCGAGCAAAGCATCGAGGTCGGAAGCTGCCACCAGATCTCGTCGGAGCGCGACCTGATCGAGCTGATCGAGGCCGATGTCGGCATTGCGTTCGTGCCGCGCAGCTCGAATGCGCCCGATGTGCTCAAACGAGCGGATGTCTCCGGGCTGGATCTGAAGCGGACCGTGCATCTGTATGGTGTCGCCGGCCGCCAGCGCACGGCTGTTGCGGGCGCAGCGATGCGGTTGCTGCGCGGCGCCGACTGGTCCCGCTACAACTGAGTTAGCTTGCGGCCCTGAGCGCGGCGATCAGGTCGTCGATCTCCATGCGCTTGCGGAAATCCGGATCGACGAAACGGGCCTTCACGAGTCCGTTGCGGCCGACCACGAAGGTCGCGGGGATCGGCAGCATCCAGGCATTGTTGCCGTGAAAGTCCGGCATGTTGTAGCGGGAAAGAATCGCCTGTAGATCCTGGCTCAGCCAGATCGCAAGATTGAGCTCCAGCGCGTAGCCGTTGTCCATGTCGGTGAGCACCGGAAACGGTGCCCCCGAATCCGTTTTGAAACGCTGTGCGAACGGCTGCCGCTCGGGTGTCACAATCACGACTTTTGCACCCGTTGCCGCGATTTGATCTTGTGCCCGCACCAGCGCGTTGACGTTCAGCCGGCAATACGGGCACCAATGGCCGCGGTGAAACATCACCGCTACCGGGCCGGTTGCTCGTAACTCCGCGAGGGTCACGAAACGGCCGCTCTCGTCGGGAAGCGCAAAGTCCGGCAACAGTTCGCCGGGGCGGGGCGCGTTCTCGCCGCCGCCATTCTCGTTGATGCGCACGACCAGCCGATCGACCGCCTCGCCGTAGGCGGGAAGTGCCTTGCGGCTTGCGGCTGCATAAGCTGTGAGCCTCTCTCTCAAAGTGCCATCCATATCGCGGCAGACTTCGAAGGCTTGGCGCAGTGTGGCGGCGACGTCGTCGGAAGGTGCTGACATGAGGGGATGCTTGGGAATGTGGCCGATGGATTATGCAGCGTTGCGATTGGAGTGACCGGACGAATGAGGCGGGCGCATCTGCGCTTCTCGGACGCCCGTAATGAGACGCGTGCCACGCTGGAAGGTGACGTAATTCCACATCCAGTTGAGCGCGACAATGATACGATTTCGGAAACCGATCAGGAAATAGATGTGTGCAACACACCAGAGAAGCCAAGCAACGAAACCTGATAATTTGAAACGGCCGAGCTGCATGATGGCGTGCTTGCGCCCAATCGTCGCCAGCGATCCGAAATCGCGATAGGCAAAAGGCGTTGCGATGGGCTGCCCTCTGTTCTCCGCAATCAGCTTCCTCGCCACGTAGTATCCTTGCTGTTTGGCAACCGGCGCCACGCCTGGGAGCGGCCTGCCGCTGCCATCGTTGACGGTGGCGGTATCGCCGATGACGAAGATATTCGGATGACCTGGAACCGCAAGATCGGCGCCGACCATGACACGGCCTGCGCGGTCGGCCGGCACGTTCAGCCAGCGTCCTGCCGGTGAGGCCATCACGCCGGCGCCCCACATGATCGTGCGCGCTTCGATCCGCTCGTCGCCGAGGACAACGCCGTCGGCATCGCAACTGGTCACCGCTCTTCCGAGGCGGACCTCGACGCCAAGCCGCTCCAGCGAACGTTGGGCTTGCTCGGACAGGGATGGGTCGAAGGCGGCGAGCAGCCGGGGGCCAGCTTCGATAAGGACCACCTGTGTCGATGTCGGGTCGATGATGCGAAAATCCTTGGCCAGTGCGCGCCGGGCAAGTTCAGCAATCGCGCCGGCCATTTCGACGCCGGTCGGGCCACCGCCGATGACCACGAAGGTCAGCAGCCGTTTGCGTTCGTCAGCATCGGTTTCGCTCTCGGCGCGTTCGAACGCCAGCAGCATGCGCGCGCGAAACCGCGTGGCGTCATCGATGGTTTTCAGGCCGGGCGCGAACGGCTCCCAGTCATCGTGACCGAAATAGGCGTGCTGTGCGCCGGTCGCGAGGATCAGGTGGTCGAAGGGGATGCGGCGATCATCAGCAATGACCTCGCTGGTCTTCAAATCGATGTCAGTGACGGTTGCCAGCATCACGGTCTGGTTCGAACGTCCACGGACGATGCTGCGGATGGGTGCAGCGATATCGGCCGGCGACAGTCCGGCGGTCGCGACCTGATACAGCAACGGTTGAAACAGGTGGTAGTTGTGGCGGTCGATCAGAGTCACATCGAATGGCGCGCCGGCAAGCTCTTGCGCCGCGGAGAGGCCACCAAAGCCTGCGCCGACGATGACGACGCGCGGTTTCTGTTCAATGCGAGGCTGCATTGTCGTGCTCACTGCCAGTGCCGGACGATCACATTCCAGCGTCGTCATATCATCAAGCGCGAACCGGTCCAAGTCCAGCTTAAACCCGATACGCGGTGGCTATCGCTTCCATCGCGCATCGGCATTTCAGCATTGGGGCCGGGCAGGGCTTTCTGCTGTCATCCAACCCAATATGGGAGCGAATGATGTCCATCACCAGTCTGCTCGACCGCGGTCAGCGCCTCGCCGAGCGAATCCCGCATAGCTTCGTTGCTCTTGCAGCGCGTCTATCCATCGCCAGCGTATTCTGGCGCTCCGGGCAAACCAAGGTATCGGGCTTTCGCCTTCGGGAAGAGACATTCGTTCTCTTTCGCGAGGAATACAAAGTCCCGCTGCTGCCGCCTGAGATCGCAGCGTATGCCGCGACAACCGCCGAGCACCTTTTCCCGCTGCTCCTGGTGATCGGCTTTGCGTCACGCCTGTCGGCGCTCGGTCTGCTCGGCATGGTCGCCGTGATCCAGACGTTCGTCTATCCCGGCGCGTGGCCCGAGCATTTCCTCTGGGCGGCGCTGTTGATTGTCATCATCGCGCGCGGTCCCGGCGCCGTCTCACTGGATCATCTGATCTGGAATCGGGCGCATCCGATGCCGGCGTTCGCACGCTAAGCTTGTGCGCTCTGTTACCATTGTCGCCGCCCTTCTCAGCGAAGGGCGGTGACGATGTTTTCACCGATCAAGATGGAGAGGTTGAGCGCCAAGTCGAACTCCGGTGCGGCATTAGCGCCCGCGCTCAGTGCCTCCGCGATCGTTGCGCCCCGCTGAAGTGCTTGTAAGTACGCGAAACCGCCGGCGGGCAGGGCGCGCACTTCGACTTCAAGGAAGGGACGCGCCACGAGCGCAGCTTCCGCGCCGGCAGTGGGAGATCCGTTCTCGACGCCAGATTCAGATGTCCGCCACGCCGACAGAATCGGAAATCGCGAGGCAATCAGCGACATCGACGGATGCAGCTCGACGCGCTTCTCGCCAAGAACATCTGCAGGAATGACAGCCCATTGCTCGGGCGCGAGCGGATCGGCGTCGGCGGCGTGATATGCGCGCCCGCGCGCCAGCTCGAGCGTGGCGACGTCAGCCATGTAGTGAAAATATGCGGCCGAACCCAATGCGCGGATGAAGTCGGGGAAGCCATCGCCGTATGCCATCAGGACGGGTGAGCGGGGAGGGTGGGCAGCGAGAAAGCCGCGCGCCACCGCAAAGAACGAGTCGTCACCGGCAAGCCTGCGCATAGCGGGGAAGCGTGCGGCAAGAACGTTGAGCAGACCGGCCGCAACATTATTGCGGTAAACATCAAATCCGTTGCGTGCGCGGGTGCGGTTCGCTGCGATCAGAAATCGTGGAGCAGGCCGCTCCGATGCCAGGATTGCGGCTGCAAGTACGCTTTGCGTATCGGCATGAGTTCGCTGCATGGCGCTGCTCTTAAGCTGCGAAGCTGCGATTTCGCCGCCGCGCTTCGACCGCGAGCACGGCGCGTGCGCGCGCAGCCTGTGCGGCCACGGCATCGAATTCCGGAACATTGTTGTCCCACTCGATCAGGGTTGGAATCGGGCCGCTGCGGCCCAGCGTGTAGCGGTAAAGGTCCCAGACTGCGTCGGCGGTCTCCGCGCCGTGGCTGTCGATCAGGAGCCGCGCTCCGAAATCGTCGGCGTCCTCACTGAATCCGCCGAGATGAATTTCTCCGACAAACTCCATGGGGAAAACGTCGATGTAGTCGTCGGGAATGACGCCTTGATTGGTCGCCGAAACGTAGACGTTATTGACGTCGAGCAGCAGGCCGCAGCCAGTCCGCTCCGCGATCTCACGCAGAAAATCGGTCTCGCTCATGTCGGAGTGCGCGAAAGCAACGTAAGTCGACGGATTCTCGAGCAACATACGGGTACCGAGCGTGTCCTGAACCTGGTGAATATGCTCGGCGACGCGCGCCAGCGTCTCGATGTTGTAGGGCAGGGGCAGCAGATCGTTCATGAAGACACCGTTGTGTGACGACCATGCAAGATGTTCCGAAAAAACCGAGGGTTCGTAGCGAGCGATCAGCGCCTTCAACCGGGCAAGATGCTCGCGATCGAGCGGGTCCGAGCCGCCGATGGACAGACCTACGCCATGAATTGAAACAGGGTAGTCCTCGCGGATTTTCCGTAGCAGATGGTGAGGCGGACCGCCGGCGCCCATGTAGTTTTCGGCGTGGATCTCGAAGAAATCGACGCGCCGATCATGGGCGAAAATATCGTGTGCGTGCTCAGGTTTGAGGCCCGTGCCAGCGCTGACGCCTTGAAGTACGGAGGTGCTAGTCATCGGCTTGACGATGGAGCTGATCTGGCAAGGCAATGCTGGTCCCATCGTCTCTCTCCCATCGATTTGTTGATTGCGAAAGACCGGCCGATGCCCCGGCCGGTCCTTCAGGCAAGTATCCGTCAGGCCGGGCGCTTGACCGGGGTCAGCGAGCCGGGGCCGAACGGCGTCGAGGTGGTGACGCAGCTGCCCTTATTGACGAGCTTCCAGGCATTGCCCTGGTAGTCGACCTTCGAGGTGGCAGCGCAGGTGGTGCCGGCGCCGGCGGCGCAGTCGTTCTGGCCCTTCAGTGAAACGCCGTAGCATTTCTCCTTCGAGGATTCCTGCGCCTGAGCAGTGGCCGATGCCATGGCGAGCGCTGACGACAGCGCACCGGCTATGGCAAGCGAGGTGATGACAGTGGTCTTGGACATGTGGTCGTTCCCTTTTGTGCTGATGAATCCGCCCGCTGATCGGGCAGAAGCATCAAAATCCGGAACGTGCCAGCACTGAAATACCAAACGGTGATGGACACCATAGCCATCAGGCATGCGCGCGGCGTAACGCGCAGGATAGATCGTTGCTATCGACACGAAAGCGAGTGAGCATTTCCGCCTGTACGGCCTGCGCTGCATCGTTGTCTCATCGCTGCGGCTCATATGAGACCGGGCGCAACGCAGGAGATTCATATGCTCAAATCAAGCTTGGCCGTAGTGGCCTTGGTGGCCGGCTCGCTCGTTGCGGGCGGCGCAGTTGCCGGCGAATGCCCGTCGGGCGCATTCAAGCCGAACGTTCGCGAGAAGGTTGACTTCAAGCCGGTCGGCGTGACCGACACGACGCTCGGCGCCATCGATCTTGAAAAGCAGCCGGCCAAGATCAAGGGCCGCGAGTTGCGCTTCCGCAAGCTCACGATCGAGCCCGGCGGTATCGTGCCATGGCACAGCCATGATGACCGTCCGGCGCTGATCTACATCGCCGAAGGGGAAATCATCGAATACGCCAGCAACTGCGCGTTGCCGATCCTGCACAAGGCGGGCGAGATCCGTCCCGAGGTCGCCGGCACGTCGCACTGGTGGAAGAATCTTGGCGACAAGACCGCAGTGTTGTTCGTCGGCGACGTCCGCAAGGACCCGCACGATCATCACATGTAAGCCATATGCGGCAGGTGCTTTCCCCGCTTGCTGCATCGATGTGACGCCCCGGTCCCGGTCGCCCCACGCCCCAACGGGGCGTCACATCTCCCTGCATGAATGGCGGTCCCATGAATGACACCGTGCACACACCGGCAATGAACGATGATGCTGCAGCCGGGTCTTCGCCCGGCACGGTCATTCGATCGCTTGTGATCGGTCTGACCGCTTTCCTGACGGTCGTCGATCTGTTCGCGACGCAGGCCATTTTGCCGTCGTTGACGGCGCACTATCGTGTCACGCCCGCGGCCATGGCCTTTGCGGTGAATGCGAGCACGATGGGCATGGCGATCTCGGCGCTCCTGGTCGGGCTGTTGAGCCCTCGCATCGAACGGCGCACGGGCATTCTTACGAGTCTCGTGCTGCTCGCCGTTCCGACGGCGTCGCTGGCGTTCGCGCCCGATCTCACCGTGTTTACGCTGCTCCGGATTGCTCAAGGCCTTTGCATGTCAGCGGCGTTTGCACTGACACTCGCTTACCTCGGTGAGCAGTGCAGCGCGATGGATGCTGGCGGCGCATTCGCGGCGTACATCACCGGAAACGTCGCGAGCAATCTGATCGGACGTTTGATCTCGGCGGCGGTCGCCGACAATTTCGGGCTCGCATCCAATTTCTACTTCTTCGCTCTGCTCAATCTCGCCGGAGCGGTGCTGGTTTACTTCACCATTCGCCGCGCCAGGCCGACCAACATGGATCATGAAGGGGTAGAAACACCGTTCGGCGCGCTGGCATCGCATATCGGTAAGCCGGCACTGCGGGCCGCCTTCGGCATCGGCTTCTGTATCCTGTTCGCATTCATCGGCACGTTCACATACGTCAACTTCGTTCTCGTCAGACCGCCGCTCTCGCTCGATCGGATGCAACTCGGCTTCATTTACCTGGTCTTCCTGCCTTCGATTGTCACCACGCTGCTTGCGGGCAACGCGGTTGCTCAGTTCGGGTTTCGCATTCCGATCTGGGGCGGCTTGGCGTTCGCCGGAGTTGGTTTGCCGCTGCTGTTGTTGCCCGTGCTGCCGGCGGTGCTCGCTGGCATGGCTATGATTGGTGTCGGCACCTTCTTTGCCCAAGCCGTGGCAACGGGATTCGTCGGCCGCGTGGCCGATAACAATCGTGGTGTGGCCAGCGGTGCTTACCTCGCGAGCTATTTCTGTGGCGGGCTTGTCGGGACCGCCGTACTTGGGCAGATTTTCGATCGTTTCGGATGGCTCGGTTGCTTGATTGGTATCGGCGCTTCACTGACTGTCGCGACAGCGCTTGCGGCGCGATTGAAGATCAAAAGCTAAATTCGGACTCGAATCGCGCTGCCGGCCTCGCGGGCCGCTTGTCCAGCTCTCCCTTCTAAAAGTCTGCCGCGGACCATTGCGCAGCTGGCATCCAGCCACGCAATGTTCAACCCGCCGTTGTTAGCGGCGCTTGCCGTTGAATTGAGCGTTTGCCGAAGAACGGTCGTAATAACCGGGATACGGATTGGCGGCGCAGCCCGCGTCGCGACCGGATGCTGACGCCTGGCACTGGGCGAGCGTGTCGAACTTGCAGTCTCCGAAGCCGGCGAAATCGGTGCCGACAAGACAGTAAGAATAGTCACGCGCGGCGGCAGGCGTAACGTTGACGGCCGCGCTAGAGGCGAAGGCGAGGAAGAAAACGAGCAAAGCTGACTTCATGGTAGTTCTCCTGGGTAGTGGTGGTGGATTTGATGGTGAGATGGTCTGGTCGATAGGCTTGCAGAAAGTCTGTGTGAGGAGATCGGGACTCGCGTTATTTTCAGAATCCTGATTGGAGTTCTTCGTAAAATCCGTCGATGCGGCGCGGGTTGCCGAGTACGAAGGCGAAGGGGACGATGAAGAGCTCATCGCCAAGCTCGTCGCTGACGTGAAGTTTCCAGCTGCGCCAATCCAGGAGGTTGCGTGCCATGGCAACCGACCGCACGGCGGCGACAGCCTGATCGCGTGCCTCGGTCAGGTCGTTGACCTCGGCGCCGCAGCGATCGACCAGAATCTCCGAGACGTTAGAGCAGTGAAAATAGACCTGGGTCATGTCCGCCTCCTTCAAGGTACGGCTCGTTCAGTTGGCGCATGTGTCAGCCAACAGGTTGTTGAAAGCATCGATTTCGGAATCGAGAGCGGGCAGGGTCCGCTTCAGATATGCGCAGCTCATGGCTGCCTGCCGCGTCGTTACCGACTCGTAGAAGGACACAGCGTAGGCACGACATGCCTTCTCCCTGTCGGTTGCGACGACTGATTGGCTGCGTAGCGCGGCCCAGCGTGAACGGGATGCATCGATGTCTTTGTTTGACGCGCATTCCGACGCGGCTGCCGGCATCAGGTGTGCGTTGATCGCGGCAAGCGCGACGAGGACGATGATTCGCCTCATCAGCCAATGCAGCGAAGCAACTTGCAGCGTAGAATCTGCTGAAGTGTCGGTCGGTCTGTTGCGCATCTCAGGACCCCATGGATCGTTCGACGAAAAATGTCAGCTCCACGCCATTTTTGGATGTGCTGCTGCTGTGGTGATCCCCGCGACAAAGCAATAGCCTCGTCCTGGAACGTTGATGATGAATCGGTTGCCGTCCTGTCCATCGCGCAAGGCTCGGCGCAATGCAGAGATGTTTACGGTAAGGTTGGCTGGTTCGACGAAGACGTTAGGCCAAACGCGAGCCATCAATTCCTGTTTGCCGATCAGCTCGCCAGGACGCTCGAGCAGCGCGATCAGAATCTCCAGAGCCCGGCTTCCGATCTGTATCGGCTTGTCGCCGTCCAACAGAAGGAACTGCGAGGCAATCAGGCGAAACGGCCCAAACGCAACTTCGGTCGGTGCGATGCGGGCAGGCTCAGACCGCTGCACGAGGGGTGTCCGATGTGCGTTCCCGGCTTGGACCTCGTGCTGCGCAGAGGTAGCCGGTTCGCGGCGGATCTGCGCCGGCGCGGATGCCGGAGACCGGGAGACGTGATCGACGTTGAATGCCAAGGCTCGCATCGTAACCTCACGTAGATTTGGCTGGAGCAGAACGATCGCTGCTTCTGATGAGCAATCTGACCGGCGCGGGCCGTGCGTGCCATTGCACGCGGGTAGCGTGCAGCTGACCGCTTGGGTCAGAGACCTAAACCAAGGTTTAGGGTGCGTTCGGCCTGGCTTTGGCCTGCGTACGGCTGCTCGCGAGGATTTATCGGGATTTGCAACGCTTAAGTTCGACCTGGTCGAAGCTGTGGCTACGTAGCTGGCGTGGGGGCGGCGAATCCCGGCGCCCGTTCAAAATGGCCAAGACACAATGTCGACCGTGGGCGCAGGCGCGGCACCATTGCCCTTCACCGTTGCGGGTTTCTCGCTCCAGTCGTGGGGCTTTGCGATCCGCATCTGGATCGCTGCAGTTGTCGCGCTGCTGGTCAGCTTCTGGCTCCAGCTCCAGGCGCCTTCCACGGCCATCATCACTGTGATGATTCTCGCCGAACCCACGCGCGGGCAGGCGTTGCAGAAGGCGGGCTATCGCCTAATCGCGACGGCCCTTGGAGTGGCGGCCTCGATCGCGATTGTGGGACTCCTATCGCAGACGCGAGATTTAATGCTTTTGGCCTTTGCGGCCTGGATGGGCCTCTGCGTCTATGCTTGCGGGCTACTCGACGGTTACCGCGCGTACGCGGCGGTACTGTCGGGTTATACCGTCGCGCTCATCGCGATCCAGCAGATCGACAATCCGCTACACGTGTTCGATGCAGCGATGGATCGTGGCGCGGCCATTGCGGTCGGTGCGTTGTCGATTACTCTGGTCAACGACCTTCTTTTCGCTCCCGATCGTCATCCGCAGATCGGGGTGCAGCTTGCAGCCCTTCACCGCCGTGTCTGGAGCTACGCCCAGTCCGTCATTCGTGGCGAAGTGGTCGACGTCATGGCGGTTGCCGCCCTGATTAGAGACACCGTTGCGCTTCGCCCTGACATCACAAGCCTCGCTGCTGAATCGAGCAGCGGATCGGTGAGAAGCGCGGCGGCGCGCAGTGCGATGGTAGCGCTCATCTCTGATCTGCACGCGGTGCGAGCCCTGGCGGGGCTTCCCGAAGTCACGGGTCCGGCATTGCGTGAGTTCCGGCGGCGAGACGCAGAAGTTCGCCTCCATCTTGCTTCGCTGAATTCGGTCACGCGTCCACTGCGATCCTGGAAGGCACCGCTCTATAGCTCGCAACGTATCGCAATTGAAAACGGCGTGCGGGCGGTTATTTGGATTGTCTTGGCGGCGACCCTGCTCGTTATGGCGGGTTGGCCGAGTGCAAGTTTTGCTTTTGGTCTGATCGGCGTGATCATCGGTCTGGGCGCCACCACTCCTGCGCCCCGGATGTTCACGACGCTTGGCTTTATCGGCGCACCGATCGCGGTTGCGCTGACCGGCATCCTCGAATTCTCTGTCCTTAATGGCGTTTCGGACTTTCCGCTCCTCGCGATTGGCCTTGCCCCATTCATGATCGGAGCCGCATTGTTTGCGAGCGGGCAAAACCCGGTCCTTGCAGGCCTGGGGAAAGTCAACCTCATCTTTATCTCGGCGATTTTCGCAGCAAGCAATCCGCAGACGTACAATCCGCAGGCATATCTTTTCACGTCGTTGTTCATCTGCGTCGCGATCAGTCTGCTGCTCGCGATGCAGTATCTTATTCCTCCTGTGTCGGAGGGCCGGCGCCGCCGCTGGCTGCTCGTATCAGCTCGCCGCGAACTCGATTTGTTGCGAGTCCGCGCCGATCGGCGTTATGCGCCTGAAGAGGCGACGTTTCGCGACGCCGTACGTGTCGGGCAGATCGTCGCGGGCCCGAGGGACGCAGAGTACCGGGCTTCCGTGGAGGAGGCGCTGACCTGCTTCGATCAGGCAGCAGCGATCCGGTTGAGCGCTACTCACAAGCACAGAGGCAGGTCATGACGCATCATTATTATGAACTCGCGATCGGCGGAGTTCTATTCGCTCCGTTCGTGGCCTACGTGGTGGCGGCGCTTGCCATCATTCTGATCCTCCGGCCGATCCTTCACGTCATCGGTTTCGCAAACATGTTCAGCCATACGTCGATCGCCGAACTCAGCCTCTACGTGGCAGTGGTCGGCACGCTCGTTCTTCTCGCTTAACGGAGCTTGTCATGGAAACGCCTCTCAGGGATGAATCGGCTCGCCAGGTTGCACCGGGTCCGGCGACAGAATCTTCGAATCCACAGTCGGCGCAAGCCGATGCTAGGTCTATCCAATCTGAGATCGAGGATCTCGTTGCGCCGGCTGCTCAAGACGGCGATCAAGCCGCTTCTTCACCAGAAGATCTTTCGTCCCGGAAACGGCCTTTCCCGCGCGCGGTGCTGCTAGCATCGGCGAGAGCGCTGGCGACAGTGGTCATTGCACTGTCGGCGCTGCTGATTTCGCTGCTCGCCTGGGATCACTATCTGACCGCCCCGTGGACTCGCGATGGGCGTGTGCGCGTTCAAGTCGCAAGCGTAGCTCCCGAGGTGTCAGGCCGGATCAAGGAGCTGCGTGTTGCCGACAACCAGTTCGTGCACAAGGGAGATGTTCTGTACGTTATCGATCCGTTTGACTTCGACATCGCCTTGCGCACCAGCCGGTCGAATTTGCAACAGCGGGCAGCCGATCTGCAGGTGAAGGAACGGCAGCTGGAGCGGCGGCTTCAGTTGTCGAGTCTGGCGACCACACCGGAACAGCAGCAGGTCTATGCCGGCAACGCGATTCAGGCAGAAGCTGCATTCGAAGTGGCCCGGCATCAGGTCGCCCAGGCGGAGATCAACCTCAAGCGAACTGAAATCCGCAGTCCGGTGAACGGTTATGTCACCAACCTGCTGCTGCGGGCCGGCGACTACGCTCGTCAGGGCGCCGCAAATGTTTCCATCATCGACACCGACAGCTTCTGGATCGACGGGTACTTCGAAGAGACCAAGATGGCACGCGTTTGTACGGGAACGCGCGTCGAAGCGAAGCTGATCGGCTATTCAGCGCCGATCGTGGGGCACGTGAAAACGATCACCCGCGGCCTCAGCGTCTCCAACGCAGCTGCCGGCACGCAAGGGCTCCCGAACGTCGATCCTGTCTACACCTGGGTGCGGCTGGCGCAGCGCGTTCCGGTTCGCATCGCAATCGACGAGGTGCCGCCCGGCGTACCGCTTGTGTCGGGCATGACGGCAACGGTCACGATCCGCGACAGTTCCACGGCGGATCGTTCGACATGGCTTGACCGGACCCGTGCCAGTCTGTCCGTTGTTTACAACGGCCCGACGCCGCGTCCTGACTGCATTCCGACGGTCACGACCGGCTATGAGCCGGCGCAGTCGGTTCCGGGGTAGCAGGCGCAGGCCACATCGAGGCCGGAGCAAATCAACCCCGGCCTGGCCACCGGCATTCAGTCTTCACCGCAGCACAATTGACGTGGTGCAAACCGGTCAGCCGGCTGCCGTTGTGGTGCGAGAGGTGGATGGAAGTTTAACGGTGAAGCGCGCGCCGCCGCCGGATTGCTCGTCAATCGCTATCGTGCCGCCGTGGGCTTCGACAATGGAGCGGCTGATGGGCAGGCCGAGACCCATGCCCCCCGGCTTGGTCGTGAAGAAGCTGTCGAACAACCGTTCTCGATCGTCAGCGTCGATGCCGGGGCCGTTGTCGGCCACCACAACGCGGACGAGACCATCTGCGTCGGCATGCGAGCTAATGGTGATACACGGCGGACTGAACCCGTGTTCGCTCATCGCCTGCACCGCGTTGACGATCAGGTTGGACAGCACCTGCTGAATCTGAACCCGGTCCATCAGCACATTCGGCAGATCAGCCGCCAGATCGAGGCGAACCTCGACGCCGTGTGTTTGCAGCTCGTGCTGAACGAATTGCAGGGTCTCGTCGATTACCGGATTGACGGCCTGTTCGGCTTTCGCAGGCGGCGCCTTGCTGGCGATGCCGCGGATGCGGACGATGACGTCAGCCGCGCGTCGAGCGTCGGCGATAATCCGGGCGAGGGCGGTGCGTGCCTCCTCGATATGCGGCTGCGCGCGTTCGAGCCAGCGCAGGCCGGCTTCGCCATTGGTCGCCATCGCCGCCAGCGGTTGGTTGACTTCGTGAGCGATGGAGGCCGTCAACTCGCCCAGCATCGATAGGCGCGCGGCATGCGCGAGGTCCGCTTGCATGCCTGCCAGCGCTTTGCGCGCCTCGATCTGCTCGGTGATGTCGATGTGTGCCACCAGGATCGTGCCGCGGTCGAGAATTTCGGGCGGACTCGACATGCAGAAGAGCGTGTCGAGCTCATTGCCCTGCATCGTCCGCACGCGCGTTTCGGCCTGAAAGCTGGTCTCGCCGTTGAATATCGCTTCGACGCCGCGGAGAAAAACATCGTGCGTGCTTTTCGGCCATCCATATCTCACCGACTGACCGATCAGTTCGTCGCGGGTGCGTGCCCCGATACGCTCGACCCCCCGGTGATTGACGTCGGCGATCCTGACGGCCTTCATTGCGTCGGAAACGAATTCGGGATCGTCTTCCGCGTGACGCCTGAGATCCCGCACACCCGCCGCGCGTAGATTCGCCAGGATTTGATTTAACTCGTGAACGTCGAGCCGCCAGAATGATACGGCGGAGATGTTCAGAAACATGCGGTAGCGCGCTTCGCTCTCTTCCAGCGCCGCAATCACGTTTCGTCCGCGCAACAGCAAGGCTGTCGCGATGATGATCGCTGAGAGACTGATCAGGAAGCGGAACGTGGCCTCGCTGACCGGTTCATTCCCGTGGCCAAACAAGAAGCCGATCACGGTCAGAATGAAGCAGCCGGTCCCTATCAGAATCAGCCCGTTTCGGCTCGCGAACTGGTTCGCGACCAGTAGAACGACGACATAAAGAACCGCGATTGCAACGCCAAACGGGCTGAATGCATCAACGATGAAGATCCCAAGCGCGAGCAGCGCGGCTGCAGCCATCCACGCCGCGCGCTGGATATGCGTTCGTCGCGCAAGCTCCTGGCTGGCCAATATCTCCCTCGTCATGCGGCCTGTCCGCAACCGACTGCTCAGTCGGCCATGCGGATCGAAGCCGCAATCGCGTTCAGCAGCGCCGTGGCCTCGAACGGCTTGGCGAGTGGACCATAGGCGCCGGCCGCAGTCACCTGGGCCTCGAGGCCCGGGTAGGTCCGTCCGGTCATCAGAACGACCGGCGTATGATCCCCGGCCAGGTTGAGCCGCTGCTTTAGTTCGATCCCGTTCATGTCGGGCATGTGGATGTCGGACACGATGCAGTCGATTCGGCCCACATCGCTGCTATTCAGAAAAGTCTCCGCCGATGCATGCTCGAAGACATGATGGCCGTGAGATCGCAGCAACCCGGCCAACGCCACGCGCAGCGATGTGTCGTCGTCGATAATGGCAACCCTTAACAATCTCAATTGTCTGCCTTTTGCGCTTTCGTGCGCGGTTCCGAGGTCGCTCCCCATTCGTTACAAATGCTCACAAATGGCTTGCCATTAAAATCATACCCAAGTGCTAGTGAAGTCGTGTACTTGGCGGGACTAATGTCTGAGCCATTCATTGGCCGATCGCTTCCGCGGATGGGCTATCGCGCGCAACTGATCTGGCTGGCGTGGCCAAACGGTTGATTTTTCAGCGGTCATTTGCTGTGTTTATGCCATGGGTACGGTGCACATCGTTGACGACGACGAATCGATCCGGCTCTCCCTCGACAGCCTCTTCCGCTCTGTCGGGCTCACAACGCGTCTCTATGGCACCACCAAGGATTTTCTGACCGCCGATCTCGGGCAGGGACCCTGCTGCCTTGTTCTCGACGTACGGTTACCCGGTCAATCGGGGCTCGACTTCCAGCAGCAGTTGGTCGACCGCGGCACGCGCATTCCCGTCGTGATGATGACCGGCCACGGCGACATTCCCATGAGCGTGCGCGCGATGAAGGCCGGCGCCGTTGATTTTCTGGCAAAGCCGTTTCGCGACCAGGAAATGCTTGATGCGGTGACGACGGCCATTGCCAATGATGAGACCCGCCGTTCATTGGAGAAGGACGAGAGCGAGCTGCGCGCGCGCTTCGAAACGCTATCGCCGCGAGAGCGCCAGGTGATGGCGCTCGTGACTACCGGGAAAATGAACAAGCAGGTCGCCGGAGATCTCAACCTCAGCGAGATCACGGTGAAGATTCATCGTGGCGCCGCGATGCGCAAGATGGGCGCACGCACGTTCGTTGACCTTGTCCGTATGGCAGAGACGCTGCGATTGACGCCGTAAGCCCGAACATCCCGGCGAGCTTGCCGGATAGTTTGTCGGGCGTCATAGGCGAGACTAGCCGTTCTTCATGCCGAGCTTCTGTATAGCGACGGCGGTTGCCGCGACGCGGTTCTCGACGCCGAGCTTGGCGTAAATCTGCTCCAGATGCTTGTCGATGGTGCGCGGACTGAGGCCCAGAATCTGTGCGATATCGCGGTTGGTCTTGCCCTTGCTGAGCCAGCTCAGCACTTCGGCCTCGCGTGTGGTCAGACCCAGTTCGGGACCGAGATCGACCTTCGCCCCCGGATCGGTGGACTGGATGCGCAGCAGGAATTCGTTCGGGCCCGAGCGGCTGATGTACTGGACGTGCAGTTCCTCGGTCGGCGTGCGCATGCGGAACGTGCCTTGGGACGGAGCATCGAGCGGGACGCCGGCGAGCCACGCCGTCAAATCGTTGCGGTGCGGCCAGGCGACCGCTAGCGCGCCGGCGTCAGCGAGCAGGTTGCGCGCTTGCGGCGTGGCCCAGGCGATCTGACCTTCGCGATCGACGGCGAACAGAAAGCGGCCAGCTGCATCGAGCGCAGTGCGAGCGCTCTGGGTCATGCGTGCGTTGGTGAGATGCACACGGATGCGCGCCAGCATCTCCTGAACCACGATCGGTTTGGTGACGTAGTCGACGCCGCCCGCCTCCAGGCCGCGCACGATGTGCTCGGTCTCGGCAAGTCCGGTCATGAAGATGATCGGCACCTGCGCCAGCGCCGGATCCTGCTTCAACCGGCGGCAGGTCTCGAAGCCGTCGAGGCCCGACATCACAGCGTCCAGCAGGATCACGTCTGGTGTGATCTGCGCGACGATGCGGATCGCCGACTCGCCGTCGAGTGCCACCATCACCGTCATGTTGGCATCGTCGAGCGCGTCGGTCAGAAGCCGCAGCGTTTCCGGCGAATCGTCGACGACCAGCGCAATGTCGCGCCGTCCGGTGTCAGGGCTCGTAGTCATAGAACGACTGTAGGGTGGCGGTGAGTTGCGGGAGGTCGAAGCGGTTGACGATGTCATGCATGCGGCTGATGAACTCTGCACAGTCCGGGTGCTCCTTCGAAATCCGGTCGAGCTTGATCTGGATGGCGCGCACATGGCCGATGCGCGCGAGATCGATCAGTTCGGCAACGTGATGATGCGGCGGCTTAGTGATCTCGGACCACGGCTTTAGCACCGGCGCGGGAGAATCATCCCCATTGTGCGTCCAGTTGATCTGGAGCAATTGGCTGATCGTTTCCATCATCCGATGGATATCGATCGGCTTCATCAGGTAGGCGTCGTGGAAGGTCCGCGCGAGTGTCGCGCCATGGGCTTCGAGCGCGCTTGCCGATGTCATCATGATGCGCGCGTCAGTGTGGCCGTTCGCACGAAGTGACTCCGCAACGGTCCAGCCGTCCATGCCTGGCATGGTGATATCGAGCAGGAACAAGTCGGGACGGCTGTGCTCGGCAAGGCGAAGGCAATCGGGACCGTTGGCGGCAGTCAGAACGATGAAGCCGAGCGGGTCGAGCACTTCGCGCAGCATTTCCCGCTGCACGGGATCGTCGTCACTGATCAGAACCGTCAGACGCGGCCCGTCATAACCGGTGATCGGACCGCCAATCAACGTCTTAGGTGTTGGATTGATGACCTCCGACAGCAGGAGCTTCACCTGGAAGGTGCTGCCTGAACCGACCCGGCTCGTGACCGTGATGTTGCCGCCCATCACGCCAGCCAGCAGGCGGCAGATGGTGAGGCCGAGACCGGTGCCGGTCTGCGGCTGTGCCGCGCCGAGCGAACCGCGCTCGAACGGTGCAAAGATGCGCTCGAGATCGTCCGGCGCGATGCCTGGGCCGGTATCGATGATGCGAAATTCCGCGACGGGGCTGCGGTAGTCGACGCAGAAGCGGACGCTGCCGGATTGCGTGAACTTGATCGCGTTCGACAGGAGATTGATCAGCACCTGCCGCAGCCGCGCCTCGTCGGCATAGACCACCGGCGGCAGGAATTCCGGCTGATCGAAGATGAAGTCGATGCCTTTGGCGGCGGCCTGCAGGCGGAACATGCTGACGAGCTGATCGAGGAATTCGTTGAAACGCACCTCGTCGCGCGACAGATGGATGCGGCCCGCCTCGATCTTGGAGATATCCAGAATGCCGTCGATCAGGCCGGAAAGGTGATCGGCACTCCGCCGCATCACACCGACCTGGTTCTTGGCCTTGGGCTGCAGTGCGTCGTCCTGTTCAAGGAGTTGCGCATAGCCGCTGATGGCGTTGAGCGGCGAGCGCAGCTCGTGGCTCAGGCCGACCACGTAACGGCTCTTGGCGAGGTTGGCGGATTCGGCGGCTTCCTTGGCGCGCTGCAACTCAGCATCGGTCTTGCGGTGTGCGTCGATTTCCTGGATTAGCAGCGTGGTTTGCCGCGCCGTTTCCGCTTCGGCGGCTTTGCGGCTTTGCTGTGCCAGCACGAACAGCCAGACCACGACGCCGACAATGATGACGAGTGCAAAGAACACCTTCCACAGCACGTCGCCGAGCGCGGTCACGTTCGGTGTATCGACCGAGCTTTGCAGATAAATCAGCCCGAGGGTGACGCCGATCAGCGCGCACGACGCCATGAAGGCGCTGAGATAGCGGCCGAGCTGCGAGTTGACGACCACGAACACCGGCTGCGGCAGAATCTTGCCGAGCGTTTCCGATACCTGCGCTTGCACGCGTGCATGCGGTTTACATAAATCGTGGCAGCGGGCATCGAGCGAACAGCACAGCGAGCAGATCGGTCCGGCGTAGGCCGGGCAGCCGGCCATGTCTTCAGGCTCGAACGAGTGCTCGCAGATACAGCACTGGATCGCTGGCAAGTCCTGCCAGGTGCGCTTCGGCTTGCGGGCGAGATAGAATTTGCCGCGCGTCGAGAATGCAATGATAGGCGCCGTCGCGAAGGCCGTGCCAAGCGCGATGAACGGCGCCAGCGCTCGCGCGGTCGCGCCAAAGAGACCGTAGAATGCGGCGATCGATGCAATTGTTGCAATGATCATCGCGCCGACGCCGACTGGATTGATATCGTAGAGGTGCGCGCGCTTGAAATCCATCGTCTGCGGCCGCAGGCCGAGCGGCTTGTTGACGACGAGGTCGGAAACAAGCGCACCGACCCAGGCGATGGCGATGTTGGAATAGAGGCCGAGCGTCTGCTCCAGCGCCTTGTAGACGCCGATCTCCATCAGCAGCAGTGCGACGATAACGTTAAAGACGAGCCAAACGACGCGGCCGGGATGGCTATGCGTCAGCCGCGAGAAGAAGTTCGACCAAGCGATCGAGCCGGCATAGGCATTTGTGACGTTGATCTTGATCTGCGACAGCACCACGAACGAGCCGGTCAGTGCCAGCGCGACATGCGGTTCGCTTACGAGCTGTTTGAACGCGGTGAGATACATCTGCGTCGGCTCACCGGCCTGTTCCGGCGGAACGCCGTGGCTGAGCGCATAGTAGGCGAGGAAGGAACCAGCCATCAGCTTCAGCGCGCCGGGGATGATCCATCCGGGGCCGGCGCTCAGCAGTGCCAACCACCAGCTCAACTTGGCGTCACGGCGGTCGCGCGGGAGGAAGCGCAGGAAGTCGACTTGCTCGCCGATCTGCGCAATCAGTGAGAACACAACCGATGCTGCCGCGCCGAAGAGCAGCAGATTGAATGCTCCGTTACTGTCGCCATGGTCGCCTGCATAGCCGGTCCAGTCGCGAAACACCTGTCCGTCGCTCATGCCGATCGCAACGAACGGGAGGATGTGAAGCGCAATCCAGAACGGCTGCGTCCACAGTTGAAAGCGGCTGATGAGCGTGATGCCGTGGGTGACCAGCGGAATGATAACGACCGCGCTGACGAGATATCCGATCGGGCGGGGCAGGCCGAAGCAGATCTCCAGAGCCATCGCCAGAATCACGGCTTCGATCGCGAAGAAGATAAAAGTGAACGACGCGTAGATCAGCGATGTGATGGTCGAGCCGATGTAGCCGAAGCCGGCGCCGCGCGTCAGCAGGTCGATATCGACGCCGCATTTCGCCGCGTAATAGGCGATCGGCAGACCGCAGAAAAAGATGATGGCGCTGACGACGGCGATGGCCGCAACCGAATTGGTGAAGCCGTAATTGAGCGTGATTGTTCCGCCGATCGCTTCAAGGGCCAGGAACGAAATGGCGCCGAGAGCGGTGTTTGCGACGCGGCTCGCCGACCAGCGCCGCGCACTCTTGGCGGTGAAGCGGAGTGCGTAGTCTTCCAGTGTCTGGTTCGCCACCCATTGATTGTACTGGCGACGGACACGGTCGATTCTCTGTCGACCCGACACGCCTTGCTCCTTCGTCACTCGCGTAGACCCGTACGCAGCCTACGTAGTCATTTTGCGGTGCAGTATACGCAATCCTGCGTATCTGTGCGCTGCACAATTCGGGCCAACCTCTCCCGCGGAAGGTGAAAAAACAGCGGAGAAAGGGGCCGTCATGTCGGACGCACAAGATCGAGGTCTGAGCTTTGTAGATCGCCGCAAGTTGTTGATGGGAATGGCGGCACTCCCTGCATTGTCTTTGCTGCCGACGCCTGTTTTTGGTGCAGGCCCGCCGACGTCGGTTGTGAACACAACGGGTCTCGCGGTCACTGACACGGAAGTCACGGTCGGCATCCTGCACTCTGTTACCGGAACCATGGCGATCTCGGAAACGGGTTCCGTGCAGGCCGAGAAACTCGCGATCGAGCAGATCAACGCCATGGGCGGCGTGCTCGGCCGCAAGATCAAGTTCGTGCAGGAAGACGGCGCCAGCGACTGGCCGACCTTCGCCGAGAAGGCGAAGAAGCTGCTCGTCAACGACAAGTGCGCGTCCGTGATGGGCTGCTGGACCTCGGCGTCGCGCAAGGCGGTGCTGCCGGTGTTCGAACAGTATAACGGCATGCTCTACTACCCGACCTTCTATGAAGGCCTCGAGCAGTCGAAGAACGTCATCTACACCGGCCAGGAAGCGACGCAGCAGATCATCGCCGGCCTCGACTGGGTGACGAAGGAGAAGGGCTCCAAGACCTACTACCTGCTCGGCTCCGACTACATCTGGCCGCGCACGTCGAACAAGATCGCGCGCAAGCACATCGAGAACAATCTCAAGCAGAAGGTGCTCGGCGAAGAATACTTCCCGCTCGGTCACACCCAGTTCAACTCGGTGATCAACAAGATCAAGCTCGCCAAGCCGGACGTGATCTACGCGATCATCGTCGGCGGTTCGAACGTCGCGTTCTACAAGCAGCTCAAGGCGGCCGGTATCGATCTATCGAAGCAGACTCTACTGACGATTTCGGTGACCGAAGACGAGATCGACGGCATCGGCGGCGAGAACATCGCCAACGCCTATGCCTGCATGAAGTACTTCCAGTCGCTCGGCAACGACAACAACAAGGCCTTCGTCACCGCATTCAAGAAGATGTGGGGCGAAAAGACGGTCATCGGAGACGTGACCCAGGCTGCCTATCTCGGGCCATGGCTTTGGAAAGCGACCGTCGAGAAAGCCGGCTCGTTCGACGTCGACAAGGTGGCGGCGGCCTCGGAAGGCATCGAGTTCAAGGGTGCGCCGGAAGGTTACGTCCGCATCCACAAGAACCATCACCTTTGGTCGAAGACCCGCGTCGGCAAGGCCAAACTCGATGGCCAGTTCGAGCTCGTCTTCGAAACGGCCGAGCTTGTCGAGCCCGATCCGTTCCCCAAGGGCTATCAGTAACAGCTCCCTGGCGAGGGCTTCTCAACGGGTCCTTGCCCACAGCCCCCGCGTCGCGGTTCGCCGCGAGGCGGGTTCTCTCTCCCACACGGAGGCTTCCAAATGTTCGGTGACTATTCGCTCGGCGATCTCGGTGCGATCTTCGCCATGCAGGGCTTCGCTGGCCTGATCCTGTTCTCCGTGTACGTACTGATGGCGCTCGGTCTTGCGATCATCTTCGGCCAAATGGGCGTCATCAACATGGCACACGGGGAGTTCATGATCCTCGGTGCCTACACCACCTACCTCACATCGACATTCTTCCAGAGTCATCTGCCGTCGCTGTTTCCCGGCTACTTCTTCGTTGCCATGGCGCTCGCGTTCTGCGCCTCGGGCGCGCTGGGCATGCTGGTCGAATGGGCGCTGATACGGCATCTGTACAAGCGGCCGCTCGATACGTTGCTGGCAACCTGGGGCCTCAGCCTGATCCTGCAGCAGGCCTATCGCTCCTTCATCGGCGCCCGCGAGGTCGGCGTCGAGCTGCCGCAGTGGATGCTGGGCTCGAAGCAGATCACCGATACCATCGAAGTTCCGATCAACGGCATCTTCGTGATGACGCTCACTGCGCTGATCACGCTCGCAGTCGCTTACATCATGTATCGCTCGCGCTGGGGCAAACAGGTGCGTGCGGTGGTGCAGAATCGCGTGATGGCCGGCGCCACCGGCATCAACACCGAGAAGGTCGACCGCTACACCTTCGGTCTCGGCTGCGGCATCGCAGGCATCGCCGGCAGCGCCTTCACAATGATCGGTTCGACGGGGCCGACCTCAGGCCAGCTTTACATCGTCGACACGTTCCTTGTCGTCGTGTTCGGCGGCGCGGCCAGCCTGCTCGGCACCATCGCTTCGGCTTTCACCATCTCGCAGGCCCAGTCGACCATGGAGTTCTTCATGTCGGGCTCGATGGCCAAGGTGCTCACGCTGCTCGCCATCGTCATCATCCTGATGCTGCGTCCGCAGGGTCTGTTCGCCATCAAGGTCCGCCGCTGAGAAAGGTTCAATAACATGACGGACAATCCGCGCTTCCTCAAACGTTCCGAACTAATTGGCGTACTGGCGCTGGCGTTGATCCTGATGGTGATCCTGCCGCTCTCGCTCGATGTGTTCCGGCTCAATCTCGTCGCGAAGTATTTGACCTACGCTTTCGTCGCACTCGGCCTCGTGCTGTGCTGGGGCTTCGGCGGCATTCTGAGCCTCGGGCAGGGTGTGTTTTTCGGCCTCGGCGGCTACTGCATGGCGATGTATCTCAAGCTCGAAGCGTCGAGCGTCGAGAACACCAAGATCCAGTCGACACCGGGTATTCCGGACTTCATGGACTGGAATCAGCTCACGTCGCTGCCGTTCTTCTGGCAGCCGTTCAACAGCCTCACGTTTACGATCATCGCGATCCTGGTTATTCCGGCGTTCTTTGCCTTCATCATCGGTGCCGCGATGTTCAAACGCCGCGTCGGTGGTGTGTACTTCGTCATCATCACTCAGGCGATTGCCGCGATCATGACCATCCTGATCGTCGGCCAGCAGGGCTACACCGGCGGCATCAACGGCATCACCGATCTGCGCACGCTGAAGGGCTGGGACATCCGTCCGGACAACGCCAAGGTCGCGCTTTACTTCTTCCAAGTTTCGATGCTGTTCGCCTGCATCATGGTGGCGCAGTTCGTGCGGCACTCGAAGCTCGGCCGTATCCTTGTCGCGATGCGCGAGAAGGAGGACCGGGTCCGCTTCTCCGGCTACAGCGTCGCCAACTTCAAGATCTTTGCCTTCTGCATCGCCGCCGTTTTTGCGGCGATCGGCGGTGCGATGTTCACACTCAATGTCGGTTTCATGTCACCGTCCTTCGTCGGCATCGTGCCGTCGATCGAGATGGTGATCTACACCGCGGTGGGTGGCCGCCTGTCGATCTTCGGCGCGGTCTACGGCGCGCTGGTCGTCAACTTCGCCAAGACCATGTTCTCGGAATCATTCCCGCAGCTCTGGTTGTTCGGCCTCGGCGGCCTCTTCATCGCGGTCGTCCTCGTCTTCCCGAATGGCCTGGCCGGCATCTGGAAGGATCACGTCCAGCCGCGGATCGACCGGTTGATCGCAATGCGCAAGTCCAAAGCAGGCAAGGGCGGTTGGTCGAGCGGCACCATCGCCGACGGCGCACCGGCTGAGTGAGGAGAACGACGATGCTGATCGGTCACCAGCCCAAGGAATTCCTGCTCGCGGTCGAAGCGTTGTCCGTCTCGTTCGACGGCTTCAAGGCGGTCGACGATCTCTCCTTCTACATCGACGAGAACGAGATCCGGGTGATCATCGGGCCGAACGGCGCCGGCAAGACCACGGTGCTGGACCTGATCTGCGGCAAGACCAAAGCCACGTCCGGTTCGATTCAGTTCCGCGGCAAGGAGCTGACCAAGCTGAAGGAGAACCAGATCGTCGCTGCGGGCGTCGGCCGCAAATTCCAGACGCCGTCGATCTACGAAGACCTTACGGTCTTCGAGAATCTGGAAATCTCCTATCCGCGCGGCCGCACCGTGTTCGGCGCACTGGCGTTCCAGCGCGACGCCGCCGTGCGCGAGCGCGTGGAAGAAGTCGCGGAGATGATCTTCCTGAAAGATCGCCTCGGCATGCAGGCGGACCTGCTCAGTCACGGCCAGAAGCAGTGGCTCGAGATCGGCATGCTGCTGATTCAGGACCCCGACCTGCTGATGCTCGACGAGCCGGTGGCTGGCATGAGCGTCAGCGAACGCGTCAAGACCGCCGAGCTGCTCAACCGCATCATCAAGGATCGCTCGGTGCTCGTCATCGAGCACGACATGAAGTTCGTCGAGGACATCGCGCACAAGGTCACCGTTCTGCACCAGGGCAAGATTCTGTCGGAAGGCCCGATGGAAAAGGTGAAGAACGACCCGAAGGTCATCGAAGTCTATCTCGGCCATTAACAAAGGATCGCTGCGATGCTGGCAATCTCAGACCTTCATGTGGCGTACGGGCAGAGCGAAGTGCTCCACGGCCTGAACGTCTCGGTCGCGCCCGGCGAGATCGTCGCGATCATGGGCCGCAACGGCATGGGCAAGACCACGCTGATGAAGTCCCTGATGGGCATCGTGCCGACCAAAAGCGGATCAGTCACGATGGACGGCGCCGAGCTCGCAACGATGAAGAGCTACGAGCGCGTCGCCAAGGGGCTCGCTTACGTGCCGCAGGGCCGCATGATCTTCTCCACCATGACGGTGAAGGAGAACATCGAGACCGGTCTCGTCGTCCATAACGAGAGCGAAGTGCCGGGCGATATCTACGAACTCTTCCCGGTGCTGCTCGAGATGAAAGGCCGCCGCGGCGGCAATCTCTCCGGCGGTCAACAGCAGCAGCTCGCCATTGCGCGCGCGCTCGCGACCAAACCGAAGGTGCTCCTCTTGGATGAACCGACCGAAGGCATTCAGCCGTCGATCATTCGCGAGATGGCGCGCACGCTGCGGCGCATTCGCGACGAACGCGGTCTCTCCATTGTCGTGTCCGAACAAGTTTTGAGCTTCGCGCTCGATGTCGCCGACCGTGTTCTCGTCATTGAGAACGGCGAGATCGTTCGCGACGATCCGCGCGCCAGCGTGGATGCCGCGCAGATTTCCAAGTTTCTATCCGTTTGATCCGGCCGGGGTCGTTTATCGCAAGTAAGTACTTCACGCGTAGCCAAGGGGAGCCCCGAAATGCCTGACACACTAATCAAAGTCGACCTTACGAAGTCGGCCTACGAAAACGACATGATCCACAACCGGTGGCATCCCGACATTCCGATGGTCGCATGGGTGAACCCCGGCGATGACTTCATCATCGAGACCTACGATTGGACCGGCGGTTTCATCAAGAACAACGACTCCGCCGATGACGTGCGCGACATCGACCTGTCGATCGTGCACTTCCTCTCGGGGCCGATCGGCGTCAAGGGCGCCGAGCCCGGCGATCTCCTCGTCGTCGATCTGCTCGATGTCGGTCCGCTCAAGGAGAGCCTGTGGGGCTTCAACGGCTTCTTCTCGAAGAAGAACGGCGGCGGTTTCCTCACCGATCACTTCCCACTGGCGCAGAAGTCGATCTGGGACATCAAGGGTCTCTACACATCGTCGCGTCACATCCCCGGCGTCAATTTCGCCGGTCTGATCCATCCCGGCCTGATCGGCTGTCTGCCCGATCCGAAGATGCTTGAGATGTGGAACAAGCGCGAGGCTGAGCTGATCGCGACCAACCCGACGCGTGTGCCGGGTCTCGCCAATCCGCCGTTCGGTCCGACGGCGCACATGGGCCGCATGAAAGGTGATGGCAAAGCCAAGGCAGCGGCGGAAGGTGCGCGCACCGTGCCGCCGCGCGAGCACGGCGGCAATTGCGACATCAAGGATCTGTCGCGCGGCTCGAAGATCTACTTCCCCGTCTACATGCCTGGCGCCGGTCTTTCGATGGGCGACCTGCACTTCAGCCAGGGCGACGGCGAAATCACCTTCTGCGGCGCGATCGAGATGGCCGGCTGGCTGCATCTCAAGGTCGACGTCATCAAGGACGGCGTCGCCAAGTATGGTATCAAAAACCCCGTGTTCAAGCCGTCGCCGATCACGCCGAACTACAAGGACTACCTGATCTTCGAGGGCATCTCGGTCGACGAGGCCGGCAAGCAGCATTACCTCGACGTTCACATCGCCTATCGTCAGGCCTGCCTGAACGCGATCGAGTATCTGAAGAAGTTCGGGTACTCCGGCGCGCAGGCGTACTCGATCCTCGGCACCGCGCCGTGCCAGGGCCATATCTCGGGCGTCGTCGACGTGCCGAATGCGTGCGCCACGCTATGGCTACCGACGGAGATCTTCGACTTCGACGTGATGCCGTCATCGGCAGGGCCGGTGAAGCATATCAAGGGCGATATCCAGATGCCTTTGTCGCAGGATAAATAATCCCGCGGCGATAGCGATGCGGGGCGGATCCCGGCAGACCGCCCCGCATCGGTCACTCCAATCGAGCGAGAGCACCGATGCCCGTCTACGAATATCTCTGCGACGACTGCGGCCCGTTCACCGAAATGCGGCCGATGTCTGAATACGATCTGCCGTGCGATTGCACGAACTGCGGCGCGGAATCGCCGCGCGTCATTCTCACCGCGCCGCGCTTCTCGTGCATGCCGGCGGAGTCGCGGATCGCGCATGCCACCAACGAGCGCAGCCGCCATGCCCCCAAGACTGTCGGTGAGTACAAGGAATCGCGTGCGCACGGCGCCAACTGCGGCTGCTGTTCGGGCAAGAAGCCTGCGCGGCTGATGACCAAGACGAAGAGCGGCGCCAAGGGATTCCCGACCGCGCGTCCGTGGATGATCAGCCACTAGGGATTGCTCTGGGCCGGTTTGCGCGGGGCCGTAGAGGGAGCGCGAACGACCCTTATTTCTCGCCGAGATCCCAGAAGAGGCCGGCCATGATGCCGAGCCCATTTCGCACCACTGAGCCGAGAAGGTGCTCGTCCGGACCGTGCTGCAGACAGCCGGGATAAGAGTGCGGGATCCAGATCGTCGGCATGCCGAGGATATCGGCAAATGCGTCGTTCGGAATTGAACCGCCAAGGTTCGGCAGGATCGCGGGCGGGGCGCCTGTGGTCTTCGCAATCGATGCCTTCGCCCACGTCACCCACGGATCGTTCGGATCGAGCCGGGTCGCGGCCATCGTCTCGGAGATCTGCGACTCGACCTTGACCCACGGCAGGCCGGCACGATCGAAGTGCGCACGAAGAATGCCCGCAAGCTTGCTGACGTCGGTGCCGACAACGTAGCGCAGTTGCATCATCGCCGACGCGTTGCCGGGGATTGCATTCAGCGGCCGCTCCGGGTTGCCTGTCTTGAAGGCCAGCACCTCGAGTGAATTCCAGCCGAAGACGCGCTCTTCGGCGGTGAGACCCGGCTCGCCCCAATCGGAATCGATGTCGGGCTCATCCGGACCGCCGCCGACCTTGATGTCGGCTAACGCTTGCCGCACCGCCGGCGATATCGGCGGTGGCCGTAGTCCTTCGACCAGGATCGTGCCACGCGCATCGACCAGCGTGGCGATGGCGTGCGCGAGGATCGTGCCGGGATTGCGCAAGAGGCCGCCCCAGTTTCCGGAGTGATGGGCGCCGTCGCGCAGATCGATCGAGAGGCCGAAGCGGACCATGCCGCGCGAGCCAAGGAAGATGGTTGGACGGTCCGCGGTGAGGCGGGGCCCGTCGGATGCAATCAGCACATCAGCGGCGAGTGCGTCCTTATGCTGTCGGCATATCTCGTGCAGGCCGGGCGAGCCGACTTCCTCGCCGGTCTCCAAAATCAGACGAACGTTAAACCCGAGGCGGCCGCCGCGCGCATCGAACACTGTGCGAAGCGCTGCGATGTTGATGGCGTGCTGGCCCTTGTTATCGGCGGTGCCTCGGCCATACCAGCGGTCGCCGTCGATGGTCACCGCAAGGGGATCGAGATTGTTGCGCCACTGCGCCGGCTCGCAACGCACGGTATCGCCGTGGCCGTAGATCAGGATGGTGGGACGGTCGTCGCTCTCGTGCCGCTCGGCGATCATGAAGTCGCCGTGCGCGTTTACCGGGTTCGGGTGGAGCCCGATCGAAAAGCCCATCGCCTTAAGGTGCGGCGCGATGCCGTCGGTCAGAAATGCCCGCAATTCATCGTGACGGTTCTTTTCCTGGCTCTCCGTGCGCAGAGCGACAAGCGGACGCAGCATTTCTAGGAACCCGTCGCTGTCGAACAAGCTGCGGACGTTGTCGATGGTTGTCTCGCGTGTGGGCATGGCTTCTCGTACTGCTCGTAAGGCCGCGGATCATCGGAGTTCGTTGCGTCCACGGCAAGTCCGGATTTTTCATACCGGCAGCGCGATGGAGTATTTCACCTGGCTGAGTGCGAAGCTCGACTCAATGGACGCGATGCCATCTAGGCGGGTGAGCTTGGTCTTCAGGAAATTCTCATAGGCCGCAAGATCGGCCGCAACAACGCGCAGCAGGTAGTCGCGATTGCCGGTCATGAGGTAGCACTCCAGAACCTCGTCCCACTTGGAGATGGCCTTGGCGAAGCGGGCAAGGTCCTCTTCTTTCTGGCGCACGAGCTTGATCGAGATAAAGACGCTGACATGCAGTCCGATCGCTTTCTGGTCGACCATCGCCGCATAACGGCTGATGACGCCCTGGCTCTCGAGCAGCTTGACCCGGCGATGGCACGGCGACAGCGACAGGCCGACCTGGTCGGCGAGCTGCTGCATGGTTGTCCGCCCGTCCTGTTGCAGGATGGCGAGAATCTTGCGGTCGATCGCATCGAGGTCATCCATTGGGAACGATCTCCAGTATACTGCTAAGTATTGGTAAAATATCCTAATCTAGGATTCCGGAGGGGTAAATATTGGGAAACGGTGTTGCGCGGGGAGGCGTAGGATCAGCGCAGCCTGGAGGGCGCCATGTCCGAGTCGTTGCGCATCAAGATCCTGTCTGAACTGAACCGCAAGGTGCTGTGGTTGTCGTCGTGGACGATCCACAACGCCAATCACGTTCGGCCGAACACCGACGGGCTCAAGGTCGGCGGCCATCAGGCATCGTCGGCGTCGCTCGCAACCATCATGAGTGCACTGTATTTCTCCGTGCTCAAGCCGGAAGATCGCGTTGCGGTGAAGCCGCACGCGAGTCCCGTCTTCCATGCGATCCAGTATTTGCTTGGGCAGCAGACGCGCGAGAATCTTGAGAACTTCCGCGGGCTACACGGAGCGCAATCTTATCCGTCACGCACCAAGGACGTGGACGACGTCGATTTCTCGACCGGTTCGGTCGGGCTCGGCGTTGCGCAGACGCTGTTTTCCTCGGTGGCGCAGGACTATGTGGCGGCGCACGGCTGGATGCCCGACCGGCGCAAGGGCCGGATGATCGCGCTCGTCGGCGATGCCGAGATGGACGAGGGCAACATCTTCGAGGCGCTGCTCGAGGGATGGAAGCAGGGTCTGCGCAATACGTGGTGGGTTGTCGATTACAACCGCCAGAGCCTCGACGCGGTCGTGCGCGAGGGGCTGTGGGAGAAGTTCGAGACCATGTTCCGCAACTTCGGCTGGGACGTCGTCATCGTGAAGTACGGCAAGCTGATGCAAGCGGCGTTTGCCGAGCCGGGTGGCGAAGCGTTGCGCAAATGGATCGATGGTTGCCCGAACCAGATCTATGCGGCGCTGTGTTTCCAGGGCGGTGCGGCTTTCCGCAAACGATTGCAGGATGAAATTGGCGATCAGGGCGACGTCTCCCGCCTGATTGGACGGCGCAGCGACGAAGAATTGCTGGCACTGATGTCGAATCTCGGCGGTCACGACATGCAGAGCCTGATCGAGGCGTTTGATGCGATCGATCACGACCGGCCGACCTGTTTTATTGCCTACACCATCAAGGGCGTCGATCTGCCGTTCCAGGGCCACAAGGATAACCATGCGGGTCTGATGACCGTCACGCAGATGGAGGCCTGGCGCACAGCGCAGAACGTTCGTACCGGTCATGAGTGGGAGAAGTTCGAGGGCCTGTCGCTACCGGCGAACGATCTGCAGAGCTTCCTCGATCAGGTGCCGTTCGCGCAGGGCGGATCGCGCAGGCTTCGGGACGATATGATCGATGTCTCGCAGCGCCTGACCTATCAGCCATCGCCGCAGATGTCGACGCAACAGGGCTTCGGCCTCATTCTCAACGATCTTGCCAAAGGCGATAGCACGCTCGCGTCGCGCATCGTGACAACCTCACCCGACGTGACGGTGTCGACGAATCTCGGTGCGTGGGTGAACCGCCGGCATCGCTTTGCGGGTGCCGAAGAGGTCGATCAGTTCCGGCGCGAAAAGATTCCCTCGACCTTCGCGTGGGATTCGTCGCCGAAGGGCCAGCACATCGAGCTTGGTATTGCCGAGATGAATCTCTTCATCCTGCTCTCGGCGCTGGGGCTGTCGCACTCGATCAATGGCGTCCGTCTGTTCCCGATCGGCACGCTGTACGATCCGTTTATCCAGCGCGGCCTCGATGCGCTCAACTACGCCTGCTATCAGGATTCCCGTTTCATGGTGGCGGCGACGCCATCGGGCATCACGCTGGCGCCGGAGGGCGGGGCGCATCAGTCGACCGCAACGCCGCTGATCGGCATGGCGCAGGACGGCCTTGCGTCGTTCGAACCGGCGTTTGTCGATGAACTGGCGGCGATCATGCGCTGGGGCTTCAATCACATGCAGCGCGACAAGGACGACGGCGACGAGCCGGGTGGCTCCGTCTATCTGCGACTGTCCACGCGCACGGTCGAACAGCCGCGCCGGATCATGACCGAGGATCTGGAGGCCGACGTGACCAGCGGCGCGTACTGGCTGCGCCAGCCCGGCGCCAACTGCGAACTGGTCATCGCCTATACGGGTGCGGTCGCGCCGGAAGCGATCGAAGCGACCGGCCTGCTCGGCGAAAGTGTACGCGATATCGGGCTGCTGGCCATTACGTCGTCCGATCGTCTCTATGGCGGCTGGCAATCGGCGCGACGCCATCGCCGCAACGGACGGTCCGCTCATGTGGCGCACATCGAGCGGCTGCTCGCGCCGTTACCGCAGACCTGCCGTTTCGTCACGGTGATCGACGGGCATCCGTCGGCACTCGCCTGGCTCGGCGGTGTCTACGGTCACCGCACCGAGGCCTTGGGTGTCGACAAGTTTGGTCAGACCGGAACCATCGACGACCTCTATGCGGAATACGATATCGACGCCAACGCGATCATCGAGGCCGCGGAGCAGCTGATGATGGGCCGCCGTACGCTTCATCGCCATGTGCGAGCGTGAGCGGTCGTTGGGGCGTTATCCGCAACAGCATCGCGTCTGCTGCTCCAGTTTCTCACGCACTTCGAGGAGTGCCCGCCGCAGCAGCGTCTTGATGGTGTTGACCGGCATGCCGAAGCGGCGCGCGATCTGTTCGCGGCTCTGGTTCTGCAGATAGGCAAAAACGATCATCCGTAACCGGTCCTCGCGTATTTCCCGGAACGCCGCATAGGCCAGCGCCCGCTTTCGCGACATGTCGATTTCATGCGCTGGATCGTTGTCGTCGGCGGCGATGTCGTGCATCTGTTCCGCATCCTCAACCACCGGCAGCTGCTGTCTGCGCATCATATCGATCGCCCGGTTGCGTACGATCGACGTCATCCATGCGACGGGTGAGGCGATCTTTGGATCGTACGAATGGGCGTTGCGCCAGATCTTCAGGTATGAATCCTGAAGCAGGTCGCTCGCTGCCGATCGGCTCTTCGCGAAGTGGAGCGCGACGCCGTAGAGCTTACGGTGGGTGAGACCGTAGAGCTTGGCAAAGGAAGACTTGTCTCCTGCTGCCGTGCGTTGGATCAAGTCAGCCAGTTCGTCGGAACTGGCAACCTTGCGGCTGGATTTTGGTTTCTGCTCGCCCTGCATGGGAGGCTCCGGATCTGCATCTGTGGCGGCCCGGAACGTTCAAATTTATTCTGGGCGATCGAGCGCAGATACAGGCGAAATACCGCCAAGTTTCACCGTGTCGCAAAAGCGCTTTGCCTTAAATTTTCGCAACCTAACATGCGGGCATGAAACTGCTTATTGTCTCCATCGTTGTGATAGCGAGCCTCTATTGTGTGATGCATTTCATGGTTCGTGCGGCCGGAGAGGAAAGTTAGTTCGTACGTGGTCAGGCAACGCTTTCGACATCGATCCGACCAGCGTCATGGCCATAAAGCCATGCAACGTTGCGCAGCGAGAAGTCGGTCGTATTCTGCGCCATCTCCGCGTCTCGCGCGAGCTGTACCGTTCCGTCGTCGAGGTGGAAGCGGATTTTGTTGGCCGCCGCAAGCTGTTGAACTTTCGCTGTGCGCTGTAGCCGAAGCCGTTCGTAGTGATTGAGCGCTGAAGCGATGTCGGCGCCGGCATGCCTCAGACACGCAGCGAGCGCGGCGCCATCTTCGATCGCTTGCGCCGCACCCTGTGCCATGAACGGCAACATCGCATGACAGGCATCACCCAGCAGCGTGACGCGGCCGGCGGACCATCTCTGCATCGGCGCGCGGTCGAACAGCCCCCAGACGAAGGTGTCTTCGACCGCATTCAGTATTTGGCGGATCTGCGGATGCCAGCCGGCGAATGCGGCGAGGGCGTCATGCTTGTCGCCCTTTTCAGTCCATGATTCCGGAATCCATTCATAACGATCGATTACCGCAACAAAGTTGAACAGTTGTCCGCCGCGGACGTAGTAATGAACGAAGTGCTTGCCCGGCCCCATCCATATCTGCGCTTCGACCGGAATATCGAGATGAGCCACTGCGGCGGCGGGCACGAGGCCGCGGTAGCAGACGCAGCCAGCAAAGCGCGTCTCGCCGGTGTCGAACAGCAGCGATCGGACACGCGAGTGAATTCCATCCGCTCCGACAACCAGGCTGGCAGTGGCGCGTTCGCCGTTGGCAAATTCCAGCTCGACGAAATCGTTAGCGTTGTGCAGGCCGACGAGCTGACGTCCCGGCATCATCGCGCGGGGAGGCAGGTGTTCGAGCAGCAGGCGCAGCAGATCTGCGCGATGGATCTGATAGTGGGGAAATCCGAACGCCTGCTCCATGGCGCCGGCGAGCGGCGTGCGCAGCAACGTGCGCGCGTCGTCCCAGCGGCGCTGATGCCAGGCGAGGGGTCTGACGCCGAACTGCGCGAGGGCGTCTCCAAGGCCTAGACCATGCAGAATACGCGATGCATTCGGACTGATCTGGACGCCTGCCCCGATCTCGCGCAACTCGTGGGCCTGTTCGTAAACCGTAACCTCGACCCCCATCTGCAGCAGCGAAAGCGCAGCAGCAATGCCACCGATGCCGCCACCGACGACGGCCACGCGGAATTCTGACATAATCCACCATTGTCCAGCTCAAGCAGATGCATGCCCGCATCGATATGCGTGCCGGCTATCAGGCCTTCGTTGACGTGAGTGGAGCGATCGTGGCGAACCACGCCGCCCTCACTTAGGTTACGGAAAATGGCGGACGGCGTTCCACATCGCTGGCGTCTTTTTGTTGGCCGGGCGGCAGGACAGAAGCTTCAGGCAAAATTCTCGCAACAGACGGAAACGCTGTCGCTCGCGTCGGTCGGATGCGTCGCGCCTCGGCTTACCTGCGGCGCCGCCGTTGTGTTGGCTTTCACGTCGACAAGTGCCAGGAGCAGGGCGATCGCTCGATCCGGGTGGTGAGCTTCGACGGCATCGTCGAGCCATTCGGGCAAATCGCGCCGGCGCGACAACGCGCAATGCCATTCGCCATCGCCATAGGCGAGGCGGCAGAGCTGCCACTGCGGGGCTTCCGCTTCAAGGAGCGACAGCGCCGCGTCGATCCAGGCGCTTGCCGCGATCATCGCGCGGATTCTGGCAACGCCGCCATTGCGATCGGGCAAGAGCCGCTCGCAGACGTCAGCTATGATCTGTTCGAACACTGCTGCGTTCGGGAGAGATGCGGTGGAAAGCATGTGCTCCGCCTTAAGGCGAAGAGCGACATCGGGGTTGCAGGTCAACATGGCGGCTCGTCCGCTACTGATTTCAGATGAACCCGAATGTGCGAGACGCTGCGTTTGAATTCGAGGATGGCGGAAGAGCGAAGATATAGTCGTTGCATAAACGCGATCAGCGTCCGCGTGCCATGCGGCCGCCCGCGATGTCCGTTGCGTCAGCAGCGGCACTTATGAAGCTGGCCGATCGGCGCCGCTGTCAGCCCGGTGCGCGATCCGAATTGTGTAACGAAATCAACGGATCGCGGGTTCCATCGCGTGCTAGCACTTATGAAATTCCTATTTCTTTTTAGTGCTGCCCACCTCGAAAACTTACCTGGCAAGCGCCAATCCATAAGCATCGACAAGGAACCGAGATCGGCTCCTTCACGACACGCGTCGTTCGCAGAAGTGCGGCTGGCGCGCCAACGGATTTGAAGGAGCGCGACATGCTCGACTTTGTTTTGCTTGCCCTGGCGTTCGGAGCCTTCGCGGCATCCGCCGCCTACGCTTATGCATGCGACTGGCTGTGAGGAGGCATCGATGACGTTCGATTATGCACTCGCCGGCGTCGTGTCCGCTGCGATCCTCTTCTACCTCACCTATGCGCTGCTGCGCCCCGAGCGCTTCTAAAGGACCAAATCCATGACCCTCATTGGCTGGCTTCAAATCGCGCTTTACTGCGCGATCGTCGTTGCGTTGACGCGGCCGCTCGGCGGCTACATCACCCGCGTGTTCAGCGGCGAGCGCACGATCCTCTCCCCGATCCTGCAGCCGATCGAAATCGGCATCTATCGCATTTCGGGCGTGGATGAGAAACGCGAACAGCATTGGCTTACCTATACGATCGCGATGCTGCTGTTTCACGTCACAGGGTTCCTTGCTCTCTATACGCTGATGCGCGTTCAGGACGTGCTGCCGTTCAATCCCGCGGGACAGAGCGCCGTCGCGCCGGATCTCGCGCTGAACACGGCGATCAGCTTCATCACCAACACCAACTGGCAGAACTACGGCGGCGAAAGTACGATGTCGTACCTGACCCAGATGGTGGGTCTGACGCATCAGAATTTCCTTTCGGCCGCTACAGGCATTGCGATTGCGGTCGCACTGATCCGCGGGTTCTCGCGCGCGTCGATGAAGACGCTCGGCAACTTCTGGGTCGACGTCACACGCTGCACGCTTTACGTGCTGCTGCCGATCTGCGTGGTCTATGCATTGTTCCTCGTTTGGCAGGGCATCCCGCAGACGCTTGGACCGTACATCGAAGCCACGACGCTTGAGGGCGCCAAGCAGACGATTGCGGTCGGCCCCGTAGCCTCGCAGGTTGCGATCAAGATGCTCGGCACCAATGGCGGTGGTTTCTTCAACGCCAACGCCGCGCATCCGTTCGAGAACCCGACGGCGTTATCGAACTTCGTGCAGATGCTCACGATCCTCCTGCTGGGCGCGGCGCTGACCAACGTGTTCGGCCGTATGGTCGGCAACGAGAAGCAGGGTTGGGCCATCCTTGGCGCCATGGGCGTGCTGTTCATCGCCGGCGTTGCCATCACCTATTGGGCCGAAGCGTCGGGAACCACCGCGCTGAACGCGCTCGGGCTGACCGGCGGCAACATGGAAGGCAAGGAAGTCCGCTTCGGCATCGTCGCCTCTGCGCTGTTCTCCGTCATCACCACGGCGGCGTCATGCGGCGCGGTCAACGCCATGCACGACTCGTTCACGGCGATCGGCGGCATGATCCCCCTCATCAACATGCAGCTCGGCGAAATCGTCATTGGCGGTGTCGGCGCAGGCCTCTACGGCATGCTGCTGTTCGTCGTGCTGGCGATCTTCATCGCCGGCCTGATGGTCGGCCGTACGCCGGAATACGTGGGCAAGAAGATCGAGTCGCACGAGGTGAAGATGGCGATGCTCGCCATTCTGGTGCTGCCGCTGATGTATCTCGGCTGGACCGCGGTCGCGGTGGTGATGCCGTCGGCCGTCGCGTCGATGGCGAACCCTGGTCCGCACGGCTTCACCGAGGTGCTGTACGCGTTCACGTCCGCCACCGGCAACAACGGCTCGGCGTTCGCGGGCCTGTCCGGCAACACCATGTTCTACAACCTGACGCTCGCGCTTTCGATGTTCGTCGGCCGCTTCTTCATGATCGTTCCCGCCATGGCATTGGCCGGTTCGCTGTCGGAAAAGAAGCGGGTCCCGCCGTCGTCGGGTACGTTCCCGACCACCGGCGGTCTGTTCATCGGCCTGCTCGTCAGCGTCATCCTGATCATCGGCGGTCTCACGTTCTTCCCGGCGCTGGCGCTCGGACCGATCGTCGAACACCTCGCAATGATCTCGAACAACCTGTTCTGATCGGCATTTCGGAGACTTGTTATGGACACCGCCAAACTTCAAAAGCGCACGCCGGTCTCTGCGATGCTGGATCCGAAGATCGTGATGCCCGCGATCGGCGCGGCCTTTACCAAGCTCGATCCGCGCGTCATGGCCAAGAACCCCGTGATGTTCGTGGTCGAGATCGTCGCCGCGCTGACGACGATCGTCTTCATCCGCTCGCTCTTCACGGGCGCAACCGACATCGGCTTCTCGGTGCAGATCATCGCCTGGCTGTGGTTCACGGTGCTGTTCGCCAACTTCGCCGAAGCGATCGCCGAAGGGCGCGGCAAGGCACAGGCCGAGACGCTGCGCAAGACGCGCACGGAGAGCAAGGCCAAGCTGCTCACCGGAGCGGGCAAGGAGTACACGCTCGTTTCGGGGACGGCGCTGAAGATCGGCGACATCGTTCTTGTCGAGGCGGGTGACAACATCCCCTCCGACGGCGAAGTCATCGAGGGTGTCGCGTCGGTGAACGAAGCCGCGATCACGGGCGAGTCTGCACCCGTTATCCGCGAGTCGGGCGGCGACCGCTCGGCGGTGACCGGCGGCACGCAGGTGCTGTCGGACTGGATCCGCGTCCGCATCACCGCAGCGCAGGGCTCGACCTTCATCGATCGCATGATCAAGCTGGTGGAAGGCGCTGAACGGCAGAAGACGCCGAACGAGATCGCGCTGAACATTCTGCTCGCCGGTCTCGCGATCATCTTCGTGTTCGCGACGGTCACGATCCCGAGCTACGCCGCTTATGCCGGCGGCAGCATCTCGGTCGTCGTTCTGGTGGCGCTGTTCGTGACCCTGATCCCGACCACCATCGGTGCGCTGCTGTCGGCCATCGGCATTGCCGGTATGGATCGCCTGGTCCGCTTCAACGTGCTCGCCATGTCCGGCCGCGCCGTCGAAGCAGCAGGCGACGTCGATACGCTGCTGCTCGACAAGACCGGCACCATCACGCTTGGCAACCGCCAGGCGACGCAGTTCCGGCCGCTGCCGGGCGTCACCGAGCAGGAGCTTGCCGATGCTGCGCAGCTGGCGTCGCTTGCCGACGAGACGCCGGAAGGCCGTTCGATTGTGGTGCTCGCGAAAGAGAAGCATCGCATCCGCGAGCGGGACATGAAGGAGCTCGGCGCGACGTTCGTGCCGTTCACTGCCCAGACCCGCATGAGCGGCGTCGACGCCGGCAGTTCGTCGATCCGCAAGGGCTCGGTCGACGCAATCCTGAATTATGTCGCGGGCGGGCCCATGCGCTCGCTGTCGGCTGCTGCCACGGCGGCGCGGGCTGCGCCCGCGGTTCAGTCAGATGCTGCGCGGCAGATCCAGGCGATTGCTGACGAGATCGCGAAGTCCGGTGGCACGCCACTGGCGGTGGCGCGTGACGGCAAGTTGCTTGGCGTCATTCACCTGAAGGATATCGTCAAGGGCGGCATCCGCGAGCGTTTCGCCGAGTTACGCCGCATGGGCATCCGCACCGTGATGATCACCGGCGACAACCCGATGACCGCGGCCGCGATTGCGGCGGAAGCGGGCGTCGACGACTTCCTCGCCGAAGCCACGCCGGAGGATAAGCTCAGGCTGATCCGCAACGAGCAGGCCAACGGCAAGTTGGTGGCGATGTGCGGCGACGGCACCAACGACGCGCCGGCGCTGGCGCAGGCGGATGTCGGCGTCGCCATGAACACCGGCACGCAGGCGGCGCGCGAGGCCGGCAACATGGTCGACCTCGACTCCAACCCGACCAAGCTGATCGAGGTGGTCGAGATCGGCAAGCAGTTGCTGATGACGCGCGGCGCGCTGACGACGTTCTCGATCGCCAACGACGTGGCGAAGTATTTCGCCATCATCCCGGCAATCTTCCTCGCGTTCTATCCGCAGCTCGGAGCGCTCAATGTGATGAACCTCGCGAGCCCGCAGAGTGCGATCCTCTCGGCAATCATCTTCAACGCGCTGATCATCATCGCGCTGATTCCGCTGGCGCTGAAAGGCGTCGCCTATCGGCCGATCGGCGCCGGTGCCTTGCTCCGCCGCAACCTGCTGATCTACGGCCTCGGCGGCATCATCGTTCCCTTTATCGGCATCAAGGCGATCGATCTCGCCGTGAATGCCTTGCATCTGGTCTAAAGGAGTTCGCCATGTTGAGCGAAATTCGCCCCGCCATCTTCGTTCTCATTATTCTCACGTTGATCACGGGTCTGGTCTATCCGTTGACCATCACCGGTGCAGCCGGTCTGCTGTTTCCGTATCAGGCGCAAGGCAGCCTGATCGAGAAGGACGGCAAGACCGTCGGCTCGGCGCTGATCGGCCAGGAGTTCAAGGAGGACAAGTATTTCCACGGCCGTCCGTCGGCGACGGTTGCGCCCGATCCGGCGGACTCCAGCAAGACCGTTTCTGCGCCGTATAATGCGGCGAACTCGGGCGGCTCGAATCTCGGCCCGACCAGCAAGGCGCTGGCCGATCGCGTCAAGGAAGACGTCGACAAGCTGAAGGCGGAAAATCCGTCCATGCCGGTGCCGATCGATCTCGTCACCACGACCGCAAGCGGTCTCGACCCGCACATCTCGCCGGAGGCTGCACTGTTTCAGGTGCCGCGCGTTGCCAAGGTCCGCAATCTGCCTGAGGAGCGCGTCCGCAAGCTCGTTTCGGACCACATCGAAGGCCGCCTTGCCGGCTTCCTCGGCGAGCCGCGCGTCAATGTGCTCGCGCTGAATCTGGCGCTCGATAAGGGATCGGCAAACTGAGGTTGGGCGAGCCCTGAAGGTACGTTAGAATGACGCATGGCAACGATACTGCGTGACTCCGAACAGCGCCCTTCGCCCGATGCCCTGCTCGAACAGGCGAAGCGGGAGGAGGGCGTCGCAGGCCGTCTGAAGATCTTTCTCGGCGCCGCGCCCGGCGTCGGCAAGACCTATGAGATGCTGCAAAGCGCGCGTGCCAAGCGCAACGCAGGCCTCGATGTGATTGTCGGTGTGGTCGAAACCCACGGCCGGCTGGAGACGCAGGTACTGTTGGCAGGCCTCGAAGTCGTGCCGCGCAAGCGGATCGAGTACAAGGGGCAAGTCATCGAGGAGATGGATCTCGACGCCATCATTGCGCGCCGGCCGAAGCTGGTTCTCGTCGATGAATTGGCCCACACCAACGCACCGGGATCGCGGCACCCCAAGCGTTACCTTGATGTCGAGGAGCTGTTGAGTCACGGCATCGACGTCTACACCGCGGTCAACATCCAGCACATCGAGAGCCTGAACGACGTCGTCGCCCAGATCACGCGGGTGCGCGTCAAGGAGACCGTGCCGGATTCGATCTTCGACAAGGCCGATGCGGTCGAGCTGGTCGACCTGACGCCAGACGATCTGATTCAGCGGCTGAAGGAAGGCAAGGTCTACGTGCCGCGTCAGGCGGAGCGGGCGCTGGAGCATTACTTCTCGCCCGGCAACCTCACTGCCTTGCGCGAACTGGCCCTTCGCCGCACCGCCGAGCGGGTCGACGAGCAGTTGCTCACGCACATGCAGGCGAACGCCATCCAGGGCCCCTGGGCGGCGGGCGAGCGCATTCTTGTCTGCATCAGCGAGGATCCGCGCGCGGCCGGGCTCGTTCGTTACACCAAACGCCTCGCCGATCGATTGCATGCGCCGTGGACGGCGATCTGCATCGAGACGCGGCGCAGCCTGAGATTCAGCGATGCCGAGCGTGACTGCCTCGCTACAACGATGCGGCTTGCAGAAGCACTGGGCGGGGAAGCGCTGACGATACCGGCAGCGGAACGGCGTATTGCCGACGATATCCTGACCTTTGCCCGCAGCAACAACGCCACCCAGATCGTCATCGGCAAGGCGACGCGCTCATGGTGGTTCGAGCTCGTGCGCGGATCGGTGGTGCACGATCTGGTGCGCAGTGCGGGCAACATCAGCGTCCACGTCATCGCCGGCGACAAGGCGGGGGGCGCCGAAGAGTCGGGCGACCGCAGCGTCAGGGCCGCCGAGCCCGAAATGTCGTTCGATCCGTTGGCTTATGGCTTCGCGCTGCTGTTCGTCGGCATCGCGCTCGGCATTAGTCTCTTGGTGCATCCGGTGCTCGGCATCGAGAACGTCGATCTGGTGTTTCTCACGGCGGTGGTCGGCGTCGCGGTGCGCTTCGGCCTGTGGCCCTCGCTGCTGGCGAGCCTCGCTGCGTCGCTGCTCTACAACTTCTTCTTCCTGCCGCCGGTCTATACCTTCACCATTACCGATCCGACCAACGTCGCAGCATTCTTCTTCTTCATGCTGATCGCCATCGTGGTGTCGAACGTCGCAGCGCGCGTGCGCACGCAGGCCATGGTTGCAACCGCGCGGGTGCGCGCCACCGAATATCTCTATTCGTTCAGCCGCAAACTCGCCGGCACCGCGACGCTCGACGACGTGCTGTGGGCGACGGCGTATCAGACCGCGCTCATGCTGAAGGTGCGGGTGGTGCTGCTGCTGCCGGAGGATGATGGCCTGCTCGCGATCAAGTCCGGCTATCCGCCCGAGGACGAACTCGATCAGGCCGATCTCGCTGCCGCCAACTGGGCCTGGAGCAACGATCGCCCGGCCGGCCGCGGGTCCGATACGCTGCCGGGCTCCAAGCGTTTGTTTCTGCCAATCCGCACCAGCCGCGGGCCGATCGGCATCGTCGGCATCGACGACGATCGCTCGGGGCCGTTGCTGACGCCGGATCAGCGCCGCCTGCTCGATGCGCTGATGGATCAAGGCGCCTTGGCAATCGAACGCGTCCGCCTGGTCGAAGACATCGACGCCGTGCAGCGTGCGGTCGAGACCGACCGGCTGCGCTCGGCGCTGCTGACATCGATTTCGCACGACCTGAAGACGCCATTGGCGTCGGTGCTCGGATCGGCGACGACGCTGCGTGACTTCTCGGTCAATCTGGCCGACGACCAGAAAGTCGAATTGCTCGGCACGATCATCGACGAGTCCGAGCGGCTGAACCGCTTTATCGCCAATCTGCTGGACATGACGCGGCTCGAAGCCGGCGCCATCGCGCCGAAGCTCGTCCGGCAGGACCTGAACGAAATCGTTGGCAGTGCGCTGCAGCGCGCCAAAACCATTCTCGTCCATCACAAGGTAGAGCCTGCTCTCGTTGCCGGCGGCGTTACGGTCGAAGTAGATGCTGTGCTGATGGAGCAGGTGGTGTTCAATCTGCTCGACAACGCTGCAAAATATGCCCCGGCAGGAAGTGCGATCGGCGTCCGCACCCGGCGTGCCGACAACAGGGTGGTGCTGGAAGTCCTTGATGAAGGTGCGGGAATTGCCGAGGCCGACCTCGACCGCATCTTCGACAAATTCTATCGCGCGCAGAAGGGTGATCACGTGCGGCCCGGTACGGGCCTGGGTCTTGCCATTTCGCGCGGTTTCATCGAGGCCATGCACGGCACGATTGGTGCCGATAACCGCAAGGACCGAACGGGTGCTGTTCTCACCGCCGTTCTGCCTGCCGTGCCGGAGTCGCAACTATGACCGCCGCTCCGATCAAAGTTCTCGTGATCGATGACGAGCCGCCGATCCGCAAGCTGCTGCGGATGGGCTTGCAGACGCAAGGCTACGAGACGCTCGACGCGCCGAACGGCAAGACCGCGCTTGAACTCTTGGACAAGCAGCCGGCGTTGGTGCTGCTCGACCTCGGCCTGCCGGACATTCAGGGCCTTGAACTGCTGCGCATGATCCGTGCGCGCGCAGAAAGCATTCCGATTGTTGTGCTGTCGAGCCGCGGCGACGAAGCCGGCAAGGTACAGGCGCTCGACCTCGGCGCCGACGATTATGTAACGAAACCGTTCGGCATGGATGAGTTGCTTGCGCGCATCCGCGCCGCGCTGCGGCATCAGCTGCAAACCCAGGGCGAGCGGCCGATCTTCCGCTCCGGCGACCTTTCCGTCGATCTGGTGCGGCGGATCGTCAAGGTCGGCGAGCGCGAAATCAAGCTGTCGCCGAAGGAGTACGATCTTCTGCGCGTGCTGGTGCAGCACGCCGGAAAGGTTCTGACCCATCGTTTCTTGCTGAAAGAGCTGTGGGACGAACTCACCGACGCACAGTATCTGCGCGTCTACGTTCGGCAGCTACGGCAGAAGATCGAGCAGGATGCCGAGCGGCCGCAGCTGATCCTTACAGAATCCGGCGTCGGTTATCGGCTCAAGGTGCCGGCTTGATTCGGGCTGTATTTTAATACTCCTCATCTTCAGCGATTGATGATTCCACCGCCAGATGCAAACCTGACGCCAGCGCGCGCTCGGTCGTGCGCCAACAAAATAAATAGTGGGATGAGCGCATGGAAAAAGTTGGTTTTATCGGCCTCGGTCGGATGGGGCGGCCGATGGCGTCGAACCTGTGCCGCAAGGGCTTCCGTCTGACCGTCAACGACATCAATCCGGATGCGGTGAACGAACTGGAGTTGCTTCAGGCGAGCAGCGCACCGACGGTCGCCGAGGTCGCGCGCCGCTCCGACATCATCGTCACCATGCTGCCGGACTCCGGCGTCGTCACCGATGTCGTGGCTGGAGCGGAAGGCATCATCGCGTCCGCCGCTGCCGGCTCGCTGATCATGGACATGAGCACGGTCGATCCGATCTGCACCGATCGTCTCGCGAAGATGGCGCAGGAGCGCGGCCTGACGTTCGTCGATGCGCCGGTCGGGCGCTTGGCGAGTCATGCGGATCGCGGCGAGTCTCTGTTTATGGTCGGTGCGTCGGATGCGGATTTCGCGCGTGTGAAGCCGCTGCTCGAAGCCATGGGCAGCACGATCTACCATTGCGGCGACGTCGGCACCGGCATGCGCACGAAGCTCGTCAACAACCTGCTTGCGGTCGCCTCGTGCCAGATGAATGCGGAGGCGCTCGCGTTGTCGCAGCGGTTCGGCCTGAATCTCGAACGGACGCTCGACGTGCTCTACGGCACCACCGCCGTCAACGGCCAGCTCAAGATCGCATGGCCGACGAAGGTGCTGAAGGATGACACGTCGCCGGGCTTTACCATCGATCTCGCGCACAAGGACCTGACGCTGGTGATCGAAGCGGCGCACGCGGCCCGCGTGCCGATGCCGATGGTCGCGGCCGCGCGCGAAGCCTTCAGTATCGCCCGCTCGCGCGGTTTTGGCGGCAAGGATTTCTCGGCTATGGTCGATTCACTCTGCGATCTCGCCGATATCGACAAGCCGCGATTGCCATGAGCCACTAGCGCGGAAAAGTTGCATCGTTCTAGGCGTTCGGCATCTCGCGCCGCAAAAGGCGGGCCGGTGCCGAACTTCGCCTTGCAAGCGGCGGCGCAGTTGTGTTCGATCATTGCCTAAGACAAACGACCGTAAAGGCACCTCGTGATCCGTGATCAGGCTGCTCTCGACGACTTGCTGTCGCGCACCCGCCGTTTCGTCAGAGATGTCGCCATCCCGAACGAAGACCGCGTCGAACGCGAGGACCTGGTCGGTCCCGATCTGGTCGATGCCATGCGCAAGATCGGCACCTTCGGCTGGAGCATCCCCGAGGCTTACGGCGGGAGCGGACTGACGACTGAAGAACTGGCGCTGGCCTTCATCGAGCTGACGCAGTGCTCGGTGGCATATCGCGTCGTCGGCGCGACCAATGCGGGCATCGGCTCGGAATGTCTGATCCGCGACGGCACCGAGGAGCAGAAGCAGAGATATCTCCCGCGCCTCGCGTCGGGAGAACTGATTGGCTGTCTCGCGTTGACCGAAGTCGATGCGGGCTCGGACGCGACTGCGTTGAAGACTCGCGGGCGGCCGGAGGGTAACGATTACATCCTCAACGGCACCAAGCGCTACATCACGCTGGCGCCGATAGCCGATCTCTACACCGTGTTTGCTCGCACCGACGACAGCGAACGCGGCGCCGCCGGTGTCTCTGCATTCCTGGTCGAACGTGGCACGCCGGGACTGACCGCCAGCGGCTCGACGCCGAAGATGGGGCAGGAGGGCGCGCCGATCGGCGAGGTCTATCTGCAGGATTGCCGCGTGCCGGCGAGTGCCATCGTCGGCGGCGTGCCGGGGCAGGGCTTCAAGACCGTGATGAAGGCGCTGAACAAGCAGCGCGTCAATTTGTCAGCGTTGTCACTCGGCCCGGCGATCCGCATGCTGGACGAGGCGATCGAGTATGCGCAGGAACGCGAGCAGGGCGGGCGTCCGATCGCCGAGTATCAGCTCGTGCAGGCGATGCTCGCGGAGTGCAAGGTCGAGATCGAGGCGGCGCGCGCGCTGATCCTCGAGACGGCGCGCAAGCGCGACCGCGGCGAAGATGTGACGATGGATGTGTCGCTGTGCAAATACTTCTCGACCGAGATGTGCTGCCGCGTCGCCGATCGCGTCGTGCAGATCTTCGGCGGACAAGGCTACGTCAAGGGCCGCGGCATCGAGCGCTTCTATCGCGATGTGCGCGCCGCGCGCATCTATGAAGGCACCAGTCAGATTCATCTGCTGAACATTGCGAAGAACCTGCTGCGCCAGCCGACCGGACTCCGGAGCTGAGCAGACAGGTCGTTGGGGTCGAAGGAAACGCCGGAGGGCTGACGATGGGCTGGACAAGGATGTGCGCGGTCGCGGCGGCTGTTGTGCTGTCATCGAGCGTAGCGATGGCGCAGACGGATTTTCCGAACCGGCGTCTTCATGTTGTGCTGCCGTATCCCGCAGGCGGTATCGTCGACATCGTCACCCGCATCGTCACCGAAAAACTCAGCGAGACGTGGGCGCAGCCGATCGTCGTTGAGCCGAAGCCCGGTGCGAACGGCAACATCGCCTGGGATCAGGTTTCGCGCGCCGAGCCGGACGGTTACACGTGGACGTTCTTCAGCCCGGCGGTGATCGCCAATCCACGGATGCAACCGAGCGTGAAGTGGAGCGAGAAGAGCTTCACGCCGGTCGGCGCGGCCGTCTGGGCGCCGTCGGTGGTCGTCGTCAATTCCAGCCTGCCGGTCAGTACGATGAAGGAACTGATCGACTACGTGCAGAAGAATCTCGGCAAGATCAGCTGGGCCAATCCCGGCACCGGAACGTCGCAGCATCTCAACACGGCGATCATGCTGAACGCAGCCAAGCTCGACATGGTCGCCATTCCCTATCGCGGGCAGCCGCCGGCGATCCTCGATCTGATCGCCAACCGCGTGAACATGAAGGTCGCGTCCATCGGTCTCGTCATGGAGCATGTGAAGGCCGGCACGCTGAAGCCGATCGCGGTGCTCGGCAAGACGCGCTCGTCCTTGCTGCCGGATGTGCCGACCATGTCGGAAGCAGGTTATCCCGAGATCAACGTCGTGGCCTGGTACGGCTACTCGGTTCCGAAGGGAACGCCGCAGCCCGTCGTCGACAAGATCGCGGCCGGCTTCAACGGGGCGCTGAAGGACGCGAAGGTGCGCACAGCGCTGGAGAAGCAGGGCCTGCAGGTGATGGATCCGATGACGCCGGCGGAGATGGCAACGCTCGTTGTGTCAGATACGGAAAAGTACGCGAAGGTGATCAAGGAATCCGATATCCGGCTGGCCGATTAAACGAAACGATTGCGTCATCCCATTCCGATCCGTTTTGCGCCTTTCCGGAAGACAGCTGCGCTATCCTGAGGGAAGTGGAAGGCGGTGAAAAAGTCGTTCAAACCATAGTTGGGCAACGTTTTGCGAATTGAAGCGATAAAGGCGCGCGCTTCATCGTCGCGATCGGCCAGCGCGAGCGAAAGAGCGGCCAGCGCCAGAATATGCGCATGAGCGTTAGGCCGTGCGGCGGCTTTGACCGCCCACTCGGCTGCTTCGTCAAAACGGCCGAGACGGACCAGCGCGATGGCGCGCGCTCCGAACATGCCGAACAGCAGAGGATCGAACGGGCTGAGATGACGCGAGTAGTCGGACGATGAGATCGCGGCAAGCGGGTCGCCGGTTTGCGCATGAACGAATGCAAGCGTGTAGTGGGCCTGGGCAAAGTTTGGGCTCAAGTCGATCGCCTGGTCGAGCTCCGTAAGGGATTGGTCGTGGCTGCCGCGAAGCCAGAGAGCCCGACCCATCGCCCAATGCGCGGCAGGATCGCGATCATCCACCATGAGACTTTGTCCGGCGGCTTCGTACGCCCGGTCGATTTCTTGTTCGCGCTTGGCCCAGCCCTGAAATGCATTTTGCCAGTGGGTGAACGACAAAGCCGCATAAGCGCGTGAGAACGTCGGGTCGAGCCGTACGGCCGATTCGAAAAAGTGTTGGGCCCGGTCGTTGTCCGTTTTGTTGAAGCGGTACATATGCCACAGCCCGCGATGATGGGAGTCCCACGCATCGAGCGAGTTGGGCGGGCGCAGGATTGCCCGGTTGCGCTCGATGGTCTCGATTTCGCTGGCGATCGATGAGACGATCCGGTTGCCGATCTCGTCGAGAAGAACCAGTGCATCGTCGAGCTTCTGATTGAAGACTTCCGCCCAGACGATGCGAGCGGTGCGCGTCTCGGAAAGTTCGACTGTGACCGTCAGCCGTTCGCCTTGACGACGCTGTGAGCCGCTGACGATGTAGTCCACGTTGAGCATCCGGCCGGCTGCTTCGGGGCCGATACCTTTCTCCTGCAACGCGAACACCGTGCCTTGTGCGATCACGAAAAGCGTTCGTAGCTTTGCCAGCCTCGTGATGATGTCGTAGGCAAGGCCATCGGCAGCGTCGTCCGGTGCGATACCGCTGCCGGTGAACGGCATCACGGCGATCGAGGCGCGGCGTGGCGTGCCGCTGAGCGGCGTAGGCGTAGCAGTGCCGCTGTCGGACGCGTCCGATTTGGTTACTGCGGTAAGCGCACGTGGCGCACGTTCGGACCGCGCTCTGGCTGTGCGCCAGACTTCCCGCAAGGATGTGCAGTCGAGACCGTCGCTCTCGAAGAGTTGGACGGCAGCAGCAAGGTGCTCCTCGCCTTCACGCAGTTGGCCGCGCCGCGCCAGGACTTGCAAGAGCATTTCGTGCACATGCTTGTCGAACGGCGCAAGATCGAGCCAAGCCTCTAGATGATGAAAGGCCTCGTCGTCGGGAGCGCTGCGGACGAGATGTTCGAGTATGGCAATATGGCAACCGCGGAAGCGGCGGCGCTGCGCGACGAGCCAGCTATTGAAAGCCGGGTTGCGATCGATCTCGAGGCCTTCAAGAAACTCTCCGCCGAACAGCGCAGCGAGCGCGCGCAGCTGCTCCAGCGATAGCGTTTCGAGTCCTTCCTGAGCGGCTTTGCGGATTGCGGCCGCATCGACAAAACAATCCGTCGCGTCGAATTTCACCGCATCACCGCTCGCGTCGATGCGTTTGAGGTCCGGCTGATCGACGACGCCGCGCGCCTTGCTGAGCGACCAACGCAGCTCTCCGCGCGGATCATCGGGAACGTCCCACAGGAGCTCGCACAGCTGGCTCCGCGACACCGCCTGCGGCGCTACCGCAAGGTAAGCGATGAGAGCGCGGACCTTGCGCGAGGACGGAAGCGCGAGCGCGACGCCGTCGCGGATGACGGTCATCGGCCCGAGCAGGCGGAGGTGCAGCGTAGTGCTGCCGTACCTAGGGCTGTGCGATTCCACGGCCTTTTCCACTCCGGCTCCCACGCTCGTTTCCACGGCCTAGCGCTAGTTTGGCGTCAGGCGTCGAGGGACGCAAAAATGGAGGATAGCAGCATGTTTAGTTTAGCTAAAACAGGAACTTATGCATTTTTCGCGTCGAAATCCGCGGCGGCTGGCCTCGCGACGGCATGCGCCGCGGTGTTCCTTGCGGTCACGCCGTCGGCCGCCGCTCCGATCGGGGCCGTCGTGGCCGCTTGCGATCGCACGCCGGGATGCAACTACACCACTGCGAACGACGGAAGTCTCACCGGCTGCTCTCCCGTCACCTGCTTCACGTGCAGCGCAAGAACACGGCAGTGCATAGGAACTGGACCGGGTGAAGATCGCCGGACGGGCAAGCCGTCGATCAAGGGGCCGCGCCTCATCAGCAGCGTGCTCGGAAACGCGCCTGCGACGGGTTCGACGAAACCTGCGGGATCGGTCCGGCCTGGGCCGGGTGCGCCGGTAACGGTTGGCAACGCGCCGGCGGGCGACAAGCCCGGCAGCATCAAGCTGCTGGCAAACACCACGGCGCCGAAGGCGCAGGGCGTCCCGCTTCAGCGCGACTCCAACGCGACCAATGCGAACAAACCGGATTCGAACCGCAAGAACCGGTAGCGATCGAAATCCGGTCAGGCAACTCGCCGCGTCTAGTCGGCGAGTTGCTCACGTCCCCCAAAACCACCAATCCAACGAAGGAGACTTCCGTGTCATCAGCTACTGCATCTGCAATTCGTCCGGAGACCGCACCGGTTGCGATTGATATCAGCGCGGTCAAAGTCCGCCAGCAAGGCGCCTGGTCGTCGGGCGACTATGCAATCGTCGGCACAACGCTTCAGATCGTGGGCGAGGAGCTTTGCGAAGCGCTCGACCTGCGGGCGGGGCAAACGGTTCTCGACGTCGCCGCCGGCAACGGTAACGTCTCGCTCGCGGCCGCGCGCCGCTGGTGCGATGTCGTCGCGACCGACTACGTACCGTCCTTGCTCGATCGCGCGCGTGAACGTGCGGACGCCGAACGGCTGCCGATGACGTTCCGTGAGGCAGACGCCGAAGCTCTGCCATTTGCCGACGGAAGCTTCGATGTCGTCGTCTCCACCTTCGGCGTGATGTTCACGCCGGATCAGGATCGGGCGGCGGCTGAACTCGTTCGTGTCTGTGGTCGCGGCGGCAAGATCGGGATGGCCAACTGGACGCCGGAAGGCTTCATCGGCCAGGTCTTCAAGACCATCGGGCAGTTTGTTCCGCCGCCTCCGGGGGCGAAATCGCCGGCGCTCTGGGGCACCCGCGCGCGCATCGCTGAGATGTTCGATCCGTACGCCGCGTCGATCAAATCGGCGCAGCGCAACTTCGTGTTCCGTTATCGCTCGCCGGAGCACTGGCTCGACGTCTTCAAGACCTATTACGGCCCGGTCCTGAAGACTTTCGGGGCGCTCGAGCCTGCGAGGCAGGATGCGCTCACCCGCGATCTCTTGACTCTCATTCAGCGGTTCAATCGCGCGGACGACGGCTCGATGGTGGTGCCGAGCGAGTATCTCGAGGTCGTGATTACGAAGCAGTGAAAACCAGGTGAGCACCACTCTATCCACGCCACAGGAGGATCAGATGCGGATTTCGAAACAGAACGTCGACGTCAAGATGAGCATTCCCGGCGCCGTGATTCGTCAGCAGACGGAGTTCGGTGACATGAATGGGTCGGGTAAGATCAGCGCCGAATATTTCACGCTCTCGGCCGGCGTCGATACGACGCCGCTCTTTCAGGGTCTGGAAGGCAATCTTTGCCAATGCCCGCACTGGGGCTTCGTTCTGAACGGCCAGCTGACCACGACAGACAAGAACGGCGTGCAGGAGACGGTCAAGGCCCATGATCTGTTCTACTGGCCACCGGGACATAACGTGAAGGTCGATGCGGACGCCGAGATCATCATGTTCAGCCCGCAGCACAAGCACAGCGAAGTGATCAATCACATGATCGAGAAGGTGAAGGGCTAGCCGCCAGCTAGCTGCCGAGGCCGCTCGTGAACGGCCTCGGCGTTTTTGCGCTGCGGCAAGCTTGTTCAGCGCGAAAGCGCGTCAAAATGTCATCAAGTCGGAGCGCGCGCACGCAACTGTGATGCGCGCTCCATGCGTCTGGAATATTCCCCGTCTAGGATTGTTGATTGGAACGGGTCTAAATTCGACTCGATCATGCCGGTCGCCCCGCCGTAAGCGGTTCGCGAACAATCAGACCTTGGGAGCAAGAGCAGATGGCACGTCTCAACGTGAACGGAAAAGATTTCGACGTCGATGTCGATCCCAACATGCCGCTTTTGTGGGCGATCCGCGAAAACGTCGGCCTGACGGGAACGAAATATGGCTGCGGTATCGCTCAGTGCGGCGCTTGCACGGTTCACGTCGACGGTGTTGCCACCCGGTCCTGCTCGTTCCCCGTGAGCGAAGCGGCTGGCAAGAAAATCGTCACAATCGAAGGCCTCGCCGCGGGCGGCGTGCTGACCAAGGTGCAGCAGGCCTGGATCGACAATGACGTGCCGCAGTGCGGCTACTGCCAGTCCGGCATGATCATGGCCGTGGCGGATCTCCTCAAGAACAAGCCCAAGCCGACCGATGCCGACATCAACGAGGCGATCACCAACATCTGCCGGTGCGGCACCTTCCAGCAAGTGCGCGCGGCGATCCATGCCGCGGCCAAAGCCTGATCGGGAGGGCATCATGAACATCGTTCCGAACATGAACCGCCGCGCTTTCGTTCTGGGCAGCACCGCTTTCGGCGGCGCGCTCGCAATCGGTCTCGATCTGCCGTTCGGTGCGGCGCCCGCGCAAGCGCAGGGCGGCGTGCCTGAGCTCGGCGTCTGGGTCGTGGTTAAACCGGACGACACCGTTGTCATCCGCATCGCCCGCACCGAAATGGGCCAGGGCTCGCTCACCGGTCTGGCGCAACTCGTTGCTGAAGAGCTGGAGTGCGACTGGTCGAAGGTCACGACGGAATATCCGACGCCCGGCGAAAGCGTGAAGCGCAAGCGCGCGTGGGGTGATTTTTCGACTGGTGGCAGCCGCGGCATCCGTGAGTCGCATGAATATGTGCGGCAGGGCGGTGCAGCGGCGCGGCAGATGCTGATCCAGGCGGCGGCCAACGAGTGGAAGGTCAATCCGTCCGAGTGCACGGTTGCGAACAGCGTCATCACGCACACGGCCTCGGGCCGCAAGACCACCTACGGCAAGGTGGCGGAAGCCGCCGCCAAGCTCGAAGTGCCGAAGGACATCAAGCTCAAGGATCCGAAGGATTGGAAAATCGTCGGCAAGCCGGTGAAGCGCCTCGACACAGCCGAGAAGGTTGTCGGCAAGGCCATGTACGGTTCGGACTTCAAGATGCCCGGCATGCTGCTCGCGGCAATCAAGGCAAGCCCCGTGCATGGCGGCAAGCTGAAGAGCTTCGACGCCGCAAAGATCGCGAACGTCAAGGGTGTCAAAAAGGTCGTGCAGGTCGGCGACAATGCCGTCGCCGTGGTTGCCGATTCATGGTGGACCGCCAAGACGGCGCTCGACGATCTGCCGATTGTTTGGGATGGCGGCGAGAACGCCAAGGTGACGACTGCGTCGATCGCCAAGGTGCTGGAAGAGGGCCTCACCGCCGAGCAGGCGTTCGTCGGTAACTCGAACGGCGACATCAAAGCCGCGATCGCCAGCGCCGCGAAGAAGGTAGAAGCCGTTTACTCCTATCCGTACCAGAACCACGCGCCAATGGAGCCGATGAACGCGACCGCGCTCTATACGGCCGACAAGTGCGAGGTCTGGGGCGGCACGCAGAACGGTGAAGCGGCATTTGCCGCCGTGCTCGCTGCGTCGGGGCATCCGGCGGAGAAGTGCGAATTCCACAAGATGCTGCTCGGCGGCGGCTTCGGCCGGCGCGGCGCAAGCCAGGACTGGGTGCGGCAGGCGGTGTTGATCGCCAAGGAAATGCCCGGCACGCCGATCAAGCTGCAGTGGTCGCGCGAAGAGGACATGACCCAGGGCCGTTATCACCCGACGACCCAGTGCAAGCTCGTCGGGACGTTCGACGCTAGCAATAACCTGACCGGTCTGCACATGCGCATCTCCGGCCAGTCGATCCTCAACACGGTTGCGCCGCAGCGGCTCGAGGCCAATGGCCGCGATCCGGTTGTGTTCCAGGGTCTCAACCCGCGCGGCGAAACGGCGTTCGGTTATACCGTCCCGAACCTGTTGATCGATCACGCGATGCGCAACCCGCACGTCTGGGCAGGCTTCTGGCGCGGCGTGAACGTCAACCAGAACGCGATCTACCTCGAGTGCTTCATGGACGAGCTCGCCGCGGCAGCTGGCCAGGATCCGCTTGAGTTCCGCCGCAAACTGATGACCAACCATCCGAAGCATCTCGCTGTGCTCAATGCAGCGGCGGAAGGCATCGGCTGGAGCAAGCCGGCGGAGAAGGGCGTGTTCCGCGGTCTGTCGCAAATGATGGCGTTCGGCAGCTACGTTGCCGGTGCGGCCGAGGTCTCGGTCGAGGGCAACAAGATCAAGGTGCACCGGATCGTCGCGGCGACCGACCCGGGCTACGCGGTCAATCCGGCGCAGATCGACCGGCAGATCGCCGGCTCCTTCGTCTACGGATTGTCGGCGGTGTTCTACGGCGAGTGCACTGTCAAGGACGGCGCGATCGAGCAGACCAACTTCGACACGTACAACTCTCTGCGCATCGCGGAGATGCCGAAGGTGGAATCGATCATCATGCCGTCCGGCGGCTTCTGGGGTGGCGTCGGCGAACCCACGATCCTTGTCGCCGCGCCGGCGATCCTCAACGCCTACGCGGCGGCCACCGGCAAGCGCGTGCGCTCGGTGCCGCTGAAGAACCACAACCTCGAAATCGCCTGAGCGCGAGAGCGGCGGCCTCCAGGCCGCCGCTTCCACTTCGGACGAACCAGATGAAAGTTGCGTCCGCTGCCGTCCTGGCGGCGCTCCTGAGTATCTCCACCGCACGCGCGGATGAGCCTCCGCCGGGCGCATCCTCGTGTTCGGGTTGTCATGCCGTCAACGCTGCGGCGGAAACGCCGGTGCCGCCGATCCGTGGCCGCACTGCGGACGAGATCATGGCGGCGATGGCCGCTTTCCGCGCGGGCAAACAGCCGGCGACTGTGATGGACCGTATTGCCAAGGGCTTCACTGACGACGAGCTGAAGCCGATCGCGGCCTGGCTCGCGCAGCAGAAGTAGGAGGCGAGGATGGCTCATCACACTCGCCGTCAACTGTTGCAGGGCGTAACCGCGCTCGGCGCGATGACGCTGATGTCCGCGCCCGCGATTGCGCAGGCCGCGCCGCGGGTTGTCGTGATCGGCGGCGGCTTCGGCGGCGTCAGCGCCGCGCGCACGATCAAGCAGCTCGCGCCGAAGGCGCAGGTGACGCTGGTCGAGGCGAACGCCACGTTCACTGCGTGCCCGTTCAGCAACCTCGTGATCGCGGGCCTCCGCGAGATGCCCGCGCAGCAGTTCGGTTACGCAAAGGTCCGCTCCGGCGGCATCAACGTCGTGATCGGGGCGGCGACAGGCGTGAATGCGACAAACCGCACCGTGCGCCTGAACGACGGCGTTACGCTGCCGTATGACCGGCTAGTCCTCTCGCCGGGTATCGATCTGCGCTGGGACGGCTTGCCAGGTTACAACGAGGCGGCATCCGCGACGATGCCGCATGCCTGGCGCGCCGGCGAGCAGACGCTGCTGCTGCGCAAGCAACTCGAAGCGCTGGAAGACGGCGGCACGGTGGTGATGTCGGTGCCAGCCAATCCCTATCGCTGTCCCCCGGGACCTTACGAGCGCGCCAGCCTGATTGCGCATTATCTGAAGGAGAAGAAGCCGAAGTCGAAGCTGATCGTACTCGATGCCAAGGATCAGTTCTCGAAGCAGCGGCTGTTCCAGTCTGCATGGAAGCAGCTTTATCCCGACCATCTCGAATGGGTGGGATTGTCGCAGGGCGGCAAGGTGACGTCGGTCGATCCCGCAACGCTGACGCTGAAGACCGACTTCGCTTCGCATACCGGTAAAGTCGTGAACGTCATTCCGCCGCAGAAGGCGGGGCGTATCGCCGAGGTCGCCGGTGTTGCCAACAACACCGGCTGGTGCCCGGTTGACGCGACGACGTTCGAGTCATCGCTGGTGCCCGGCATCCATGTGATCGGCGATGCGATCATCGCCGGCGGCATGCCGAAGTCCGCCTTCTCGGCGAATGCGCAGGCCAAGGTCTGCGCGGCGGCGGTGGTGAAGCTGCTCGCCGGCGAGAAGCCGGCGACGCCGAAATTGATCAACACCTGCTATAGCCTCGTCGGCCCTGAGTACGGCATCAGTGTTGCGGGTGTGTATCGCCCCGTGAATAATGTGCTGACCGATGTGGAGGGCGCGGGCGGCGTCAGTCCGCTCGATGCGCCGTCGGATTTCCGTCTTGCCGAAGCGAGCTATGCCGAAGCCTGGTTCCGGACGATCACCAGTGAAGTCTGGGGTTAGCATCGTGATCGCAGCCATGATGTGCGCCACTGCCGCGGCTCACGCGCAGACGCCGCTGCAGCCCTACAGGATTGTCGATAACGCAATTCCGGACTCGCTGACGGGGGCGCCGGGCGATGCGGTGCGCGGGCGTGCGATCGTCGTCAGGCGTGAGAACACATGTCTCCTGTGTCATTCAGGCCCGTTTCCGGAGCAGCGGTTTCAGGGCAACCTGTCGCCGGACCTCACCGGCGTCGGATCGCGTTGGACGGCCGGTGAGTTACGGTTGCGGCTGGTCGATCCGAGCCGCCTCAATCCCGCAACGATCATGCCGTCCTATTATCGCGTCGACGGGCTCAACCGCGTCGCTGCCAACTGGCACGGGAAGCCGATCCTGACCGCCGAACAGATCGAAGATGTCGTCGCTTATCTAGGAACGCTGCGTGACTGACACCGGACTTGATTATCTCTCGCCGACGCGGCGTCAGTTTGTCGTCACCGTGACGGGACTGGCGGCAACGATGGCGGCTGCGCCGGCGTTGGCGCAATCGAGCCCGGCGGCGATGGGCGCCGCAATTTTCAAGGTGACGCGCGGCGCCACGGTGAAGGCCGGCAAGGTGAAGCTCGACGTGCCGCCGCTCAGCGAAAACGGCAATGCGGTGGCGATGGGGGTTGCCGTCGACAGTCCAATGAGTACAACGGACTACGTTAAGGCGATCCACGTCTTCACCGAGAAAAATCCGCAGCCGAACGTCATCAGCATTCAGCTCGGTCCACGGGCGGGTGTCGCCAGTATCCAGACCCGTATTCGTCTCGCGGACACGCAGACGGTAGTCGCAATCGCCGAGATGAGCGATGGCTCGTTCTGGCAGGACTCTGGCGACGTCGTGGTGACACTCGGTGCGTGCCTGGAGGACAATCTCTGATGGCGCAGGCGCTGATCAACGTTCCAGCAAAGGCGAAGCGTGGCGAGGTCATCGCCATCAGGACGCTGATTTCGCATATCATGGAAACCGGCTTCCGCCACACCCAGCTCGGGGCGTCGATCCCGCGCGATATCATCACGACGTTTACTTGTACCTACAACGGTGAGGAAATCTGCCGCGCCGAGTTCTTCCCCGCGATTACGGCCAATCCGTTCTTCGTGTTCAACACGGTTGCGATGCAGAGCGGAACGCTGACGTTCAAATGGGTCGGCGACAACGGCTTCTCCGCAACCGAAACCGCAACTATCACGGTGGAATGAGAGCGGCCGCCCGAGCTTCATGCTGGCTCGCCGTTGTTGCTGCGGCGGCGATGAGCCTGTCCTTCGCGCACGCCGAGCTGAAGCCATCCGAATTACGCTCGGGCTATGCCGATCTCGGTCGTGAAACCAAAGCGATGCAGGATGATGACACGGCCAATCCGGGTATGCTGTCGGTGCTGGAGGGCGACGGGCTCTGGAAGGCGAAAGCCGGTGCCACGAACAAATCCTGTGCTGATTGTCACGGCGATGCGCGCGCCAGCATGAAGGGCGTCTCCGCGCGTTACCCAGCCTTCAACGAGAAGCTCAACCGGTCCATCAATCTCGATCAGCGTATCAATTTGTGCCGGACCGAGCAGCAACAGGCGCAGCCGTTTGCCTACGAGAGCAAGCCGATGCTGGCGCTGTCAGCATTCATTGGCCGGCAGTCGCGCGGCGAGGCGCTGAATCCGCCGGCCGATCCGCGCATGCAGCGCTTTATCGATGCTGGCAAGGCTAGGTTTAACGAGCGGCAAGGCCAGCTCAATCTCTCCTGCGCGCAGTGCCATGACGACAACTGGAGCAAGCAACTCGCCGGTAACGTCATTCCGCAGGGGCATCCGAACGGTTATCCGCTCTACCGGCTGGAGTGGCAAAGCATTGGATCGCTGCAACGGCGGCTGCGCAACTGCCTGATCGGCATGCGGGCTGAGACCTATGAGTACGGCTCGCCCGAATACGTGGAGCTCGAGAGCTATCTCGCCGTCCGCGCAAAGGGGCTGCCGGTCGAGACGCCGGCCGTGCGGCCGTAGCGCGATTACTTATCCATGAAGTTGATGCGCTCGCGCTCGACGACCAGCGGCTTTCTGCGGACCTGATTGTAGATCGCGTAGATGTACTCGCCCAACACGCCGAACAGAAAGATCTGTACGCCGCCGAAGAAAAAGAGGGCGGCGATCAGGGTGGGAATGCCCGCCGGGGATTCAATGCGACCGAGCAGCGCGAGCACGACGATTGCAATCGAATAGGCGATGCTCAGTGCCGAGATCACGAATCCCGCCAGAAGTGCGGTTCTGATCGGCGCGCCGCTGAAGCTCGTGATGCCGTTCAAGCCTTGCTCGAACATATGCGACAGGCGGTTGCGCGACTTGCCGTGTTTGCGTGCTCGCCAGCGGTACTTCACGCCAATCGAGCGGAAACCGGATTCGAACGTCATCAGGCGCATAAAGGGACGGGCGTCGTCGATCTGCTTCATGGCCTGATGAACTTTGCGGTCCACGAGCTGGAAGTCACCGGCGTCCGGAGGATAATCGACGTAGGTCAGGTTGCTCAGCAGGCGATAATACATTTTTCGCGCCGTGCGGATGAGGACACCTTCCTCGCGCTCGGCACGGAGGCCGTAGACGATCTCGTAGCCCTGCTCCCAGTGGCGCACAAACTCGGGAATGAGTTCAGGCGGATCCTGCAAATCGACCGGAAGAAACAGGAGAACGGCATCGCCGGTTGCGTTCAATACGCCGTTGTAGGTGTTGTTCAGGATGCCGAAATTGCGCGAGTTGACGATGATCTTGATCGACTTGTTGGTCGCGGCCAGCTCTTTGAGAATGGCGACCGTCCTGTCCGTCGAGCAATTGTCGCAGAAGATGTGCTCGAGGTCGTAACCTGGCAGCTCATTTCTGAATATCTGCGCGATCGTTTCGACGCACTCGCCGACGCTGGCCTCTTCGTTGAAGCAGGGTGTAACGATCGATATGGTCTTCCGGCCAGTGGTCATGATGGATATCGGGCGCTGTTCTCAAGAGGATGAACGAAATTCTAGGTGCGAGGGCTGTAATCCCGTTGGGAAACAAGCTCTGCCTGTTCCCACAGTGCGATCGACGGTGCGTACCAGGAGGGCGCGGGCACCGTCTCCGTGCTCAGACTTTTGCACAAACTCTCCAAAACTTCCACGCGATTGTCGAGGCCGTCGGGCCGGGGAGCACCAGGAAAAGGGCTTCCCTGACCGAAAATCTGGCTGGTGCCAGCGGTGCTGCCGATTCTGAAGGCTGTTTCGCTGGAGTTTGAATCCACCAAAATCCGGCAGTCTCGCAGACCAGGGCTGCTGAAGCGGGCCGACCACTTTTCACACTCGTCCGGCGCGCTCGCAGCGCACTGAGATTCGCGCACCTCGCGATATCCAAGCTCGGCCAAGAGGCCGATCAGGTGGATGCCAAAGAAGCGGAGCGCGCCGCCGCCCTCGGAGACGCGCCGTTTCCAGGTGTACTTCTCATGCAGATAATGATGCGCGCGGAACTTCCAGACGATGTCGATAGGATCTGGCGTGTTCGAGGCGACGGCAGCCGCCAGATCCCTGGCCCACGGCAGGAACCGGAACGTGTACGCAACCCGATATGTCTTTCCAGTGCCGGCGAGCAGATCCAGAAGCTCAAGCGCCGACGCCGGTGAGGCCCCGAGCGGTTTCTCGAGAATGATGGTGGTGGCCCGCGCTGTGGCCGCAAATTGACGCAGCCAATTCGTCTGATCCGCCGGCCGCCGCGAAATCACCATTGCGTCGGCTGCGTCCCGGATGACGTCTTCGCTTGCGCGCCATTGCACGGACTTCAGGAAGTTCTTGAGTTCGCTCCGCTGCTCCAGTGTCGCACGATAGCGTTCAGGCAGCATCACCGTGTGCCCGCACCGGATCAGGGCCGGCAGGTAGCCATAAAGACCGAAGCCGCCGCCGAGGATCGTGAAAATCACGGCTACTCCCGGAAATCGTCCGCCGAGATGATGTCGATGATGGGCCCGCGATAACCGCGGCCCTTCATGTATCCCTGAATTTCATCGGAGATGTGCCACGCCATGTTCAGAAGCGGCGCTGTGGAGGAAAGCTGAAACTCGTCGTCTGATCGGATGGCAATACGGGTACCCGGAATGTAGTGGCCGATTTTTTGAGAGAGCGGCTTCTCATAGGCCGCAGAGACATGTTCGGTGGTCAGCCCGAGAATCTTGATCGGGATCGCGGCGCGCCCCGGAAACGCCTTGGCCTGCAGCGGGCCGTGCTTGCGTGCGAGATCGGCAATCTGGTCGCGCTTGCGCCGTGTCCAGATCTGGACCTGCTTCTGCAGGGCGGTCAGGCCGGCGCCGAAGTCTTTCTCCGCATCACACATTGCGTCAAACGAGGATTGCAAGGCGGAGGGAAGCTTCGCGGCGCTGAGGAAGACGCGAATGTTTCCGCCGTAGCGTTTGGGAAATTCTGCGAGAACAACGTTCATGCCGAGCGCTTTGGCGATGTACCGGAACGACGTCAGCGAATAGGTTCGCGGATGCTCGTGGTAGAAGGTGTCGAACTGATGCTTCGTGAGGATCGCACCGAGATAGTGGTTTTCAATGACGATCGCGGTCTCGGCGTGGGCGGCTTTGCGCAAGGCCCGGACAAGGCCGGAGAGGTCCTCGATGTGCGCGAAGACGTTCGTGAACGTAATGATGTCAGGCCGGCCGTGCTGGCTCACCAGCCGCTCGGCCAGTTCTTCTGTGAAGTAGTCGTTGATGACCGTGTGTTTCGACGTTGCGGCGGCATCGAGCGCGGCGTCCGTGGGCTCCACGCCGAACGTCCGGGCGCCTTTCTCGGCGAAGAATGACAGCAGGCTGCCATCGTTACAGCCGATATCCAGCACCATCTTCCCGGCCAGACTTCCGAACGTGGCCTCGCAACGCGACACCAGATCTTTCATGCCGTTGAGAACGTCGGCGGTGTGCCGCGACCTGTAGTGATACGTCTTCGGAAACAGCTCCTGTTTGCCGATTTGGTAGCGCTGATGCGCCGTACGGCACTCGTCGCAGAACAGAATGCTGATCGGATAGTCCTTGCATTCCCGTGGATCGCCGACCGGCACCAGGTCGTCGCACATCGGGTGTAGCCCGAGATCGATGACGGGCCGCAGGTCCGCGCTGCCGCACACCTCGCAGTGCTTGATTTCCGATGTATTACCGATCAAGATCAACTCCCGTTTCTGTCCGCCGCGCTCAAGGCAACGCCGCCTCGATCTGCGCGATTGTGGCCGCACGCATATCATCGCCGGCCGCCGATGCCTTGTACCATTGCACGCAAAAATCCAGCGCCTTGTTGATGTCCATGACGGGACGCCAATCGAGTTCCGTGCGCGCCTTTGCGCAATCCAGACCAAGAAAAGCAGCCTCGTGTGGCTGAATTCCCTGATCGAGCTCCCAGGCGGCCTTACCGCCCCATTTGTCGGCAAGCGCCGTTACCACCGATGAGACCGGCAGAAATTCCGTCGCATGAGGCCCGAAATTCCAGCCACCGGCCAGCGAATGGCCGCGACGGACCATGTTCTCGATCAGGATCAGATAGCCGATCAGCGCGTCGAGAACGTGCTGCCATGGACGCACCGCATGCGGGCTGCGAATTCTGAGCGGCTCGCCGGCGATGAACGCGCGCATCGCGTCGGGCACAAGGCGATCGGTCGCCCAGTCGCCGCCGCCGATGACATTACCGGCACGCACGCTCGCGACAACGGGGGCGTCGGCTGCGTTGAAGAAGCTCCGCCGATAGGCGGATGTGACAAGCTCCGCACAGCCCTTGCTGCTGCTGTACGGATCATAGCCGCCCATCTTGTCATCTTCGACGAAGGCGCGCCGTGTTTCCGTATTCTCGTAGCACTTGTCGCTGGTGACGATCACCACGGCCTTGATGTCCGGCACGCCACGGCACGCTTCCAGCACGTTGGCAGTGCCCATCACATTGGTCGCGTAGGTGCCAAGCGGATCCTGATAGGAGGCCCGCACCAGCGATTGCGCCGCCATGTGGATCACGATGCCGGGCCGCGCTCGCTTCATCGAGCCGGTGAGCTGAGCAAGATCGCAGATGTCGCCGATGTTGTGATCGATCGTCTCGCTCACGTGTGCCACAGTGAACACGCCGTTTGGGTGTTCCGTCTCCTTGGCAAAACCCGACACGTGGGCGCCAAGTCTTGTCAGCAGGAGAGCCATCCAGGCGCCTTTGAAGCCCGTATGCCCGGTCAGAAAAACGCGCCGGCCTTCCCAGACGTTTCGATCAATTACCATGATTTCCACTTCGCCCGGCCGCTCATCCATTCCTCATTGAGGAACGTTTTGTCGCGCATCGTATCCATCGGATGCCAGAAACCGTGATGAGCGTAAGCGCGCAACTCGTCGCGTTGAACCAGCGCTTCCATCGGGTCGCGTTCCCAGACGGTGTCGTCGCCTTTGATGAATTCACCGACCGACGGCGAGAGCAGGAAGAAGCCGCCGTTGATCCATCCGCCATCGTCGTCGGGTTTTTCCTTGAATGACAGAACGCGATCGCCTTCGATCGAGATGGCGCCAAAACGTTTAGCGGGGCGAACCGCCGTGACCGTCGCCTTGCGGCGATGGCTGCGATGGAAGTCGAGCTCGGCTTTCAGGTCGATGTCGGCGACGCCGTCGCCATACGTCATGGCAAATACCTCGTCGTTCTGAACATAGCTGAGCACGCGCTTCAGGCGGCCTCCGGTCATGGTGTTGTCGCCGGTGTTGACCAGCGTCACGCGCCAAGGCTCCGCGGTCTCAACGTGAGTTTCCATCCGGTTCTCAGCCAGATGAAACGTCACGTCGGTCATATGGAGGTAGTAGTTCGCGAAATATTCCTTGATGACGTATCCCTTGTAGCCGAGGCAGACGATGAAGTCGTTGAAGCCGTAGTGGCTGTATCGCTTCATGATGTGCCAAAGGATCGGCCGGCCGCCGATTTCGACCATGGGCTTCGGGCGCACATCGGTCTCTTCGCTCAGTCGTGTGCCCAGGCCGCCGGCCAAAATAATGACCTTCATCATGTCTCCATTCTATCTTGGCTGCCGGTCCATGTGCTGGTCCAGGCTGCCCGCCAATTCGGATTGGCCGAAGTTTGTAGCTTGTTTTCGATGATTTTATTGGGGTTTCGGCGTGAGGCAATCCGGGGTGATGACGGCCAGCCGCTCCGTTGAGCCCATTACGCAGCGTCGTTCGTAGCGGTTTGTCTCAGCCGCATTGATAATGACGAACTTTAGCCCGTTCAGGTTGGGAGAGCGAGGAGCAAAGAAGAGCGATTCCTGGTTACCGGCGGCTACGGCTTGCCGCAACAACGGATACCCGATCAAGAAATTCACATGCGGCGTGGCTGAGGAATTCAGCAGGAGCGTGGTTCCGTACAATCGATCGGATGTTTCTTGAGCAAGCAGTTGCCGGACGTCATGATCGAAAGCGATCAAGCGGCTCACGGGCTCGGAATTTCGTCCCTGGAAGATGCAAGCGACGACAATTGCGACGAACAGGCAGGAGCTCACCATCGTCTGCAAACCGGAGATCGGGGCCAGGTGTAAACCTTTGAACCATTCAGCTCTCAGCTGGACGATTTTGGCGGTCAGCTCAACGATGAGGATCGACAGCATGATGCAAGCGACAGTCCCGAGCAGAAAGCCGGACTTTTTCACCGCATAGAGAGAGCCTCCCAGTCCTGCGAGATGCAGCAGGCCAAGTCCGACACAGGGACCGAGTGCTCCCAGGCTGAGCGCAAACAGCGCGCCGGCGCGGACAGATCCTGTTCCCATGAAGCGATAGAAAAATATCGGGATCACGACCGCGGCTCCGGCAATGACAACCAGAATCGTGCGGTTCGCGATCGCGATGCCGCCGTCGTTGGCCGAGATGCCGACCATGATGGTGATAGCCGGATGAATGATTGCAGCGGCGCCAAGCACTATCCCTGAAACAACGATTTCAATGCAGCGGCGCTTGATGTCGTAGCGAAGATCGGCCATCGGTGCGCCGCGCAGAATCGCCAAAGTGAAGGCGAGCTCGATGGCGCTTAGCGGATAAATCCATCCGACGAGATGCGTGAGGATGGCGGACACAACGAGCCACCGCCGGAACGAAAGCTCGATCGAGCGATAGGCAACATAAAGCCCGGCCATCAGCGCGGCGTTGCCTACGAACTGGCCGAAGAAGAAGTTTATGATCATCTCGTTGCCGGCGAGGAAGCGAAACTTCCAGAACCGGTATGCCACAGCAATGAAGACGAGAAAGCATGCGATGGTCTTGAGAGGAGACGGACTCCTCATCAGGTCGGCGACGACAAGATAGAAAACGACAACGGAAATCGCCGTCAGGATGAAGAGTCCATGCAGCGTCGAGCCCGTGAACGCTCCCGCCACGACGGCGAGGAAGTGAGCTCCCGGGGGATAGTATGCGACCCAGTAGAACGGTGATGACGGTGGAAGAGGCCACGTCCCCAGCCGGGCGAGTTCGAGGGCGATCCCATAGTGAGTGCCACCGTCGACGCCGTCGCCATAATCACGGGCCCCCAAATAGGCGATCGCGGATCCGAACAAGATCAGCAGTACGGCAGCGGCAGCCAACTTCTGTGCTGCGCCCATCGGCTCCCGGACCGGCTTCATCGTTACCGGGCGATCCTGTTGTGTGGGCGGCGTCATTCTATATTTCGCAACAAATGCTGGCGTTTAGGGGGCGGGCTGACCGCTTCATAGCACGAACTGGCACCGTCTCCAGTGGTAGATCACTGGCGTCAGGATGTCACGGCTGGGTCCGATCGCTACAGCCCCTCTGACGGGCTACGTCTGATTGCCGGCAATTTGCTCTGGAGTCAGCGCGAGCAGGCGATGCACCATCGCAAGCGCCGTCTCGGTCGCGGGATCGGCCGATATCACGGGGACGGCGAGCGCAATCAGGTCGATTGGATCGTACGACAACACGAGCACATGTGTTGCGCTGTTTGCAGTCATCAGCGATGCCATGCGCTCGGCAGCCGGATCGGACGCTGCAACGCCCCACGGCGCATCGGCGCGCCGCAGGATTGGGCGCGTGGACAGAAAGCCGCGCAGAACTGAAGGGTCATACGCGGCAAGCTGCGGTTCGCGGTAACGTCTGGCTCCGGCAAAGATTGGATGGCGCGCCAGCTCAGCGATAAAATCGTCGCGTGTCCGCGCACCGGATCGCGCCAGCGAATTCAGAATGCCTGGAGCTCGCGACTCGAACATTGAGCGGAGCGTATCGACCAGCAATCCGATGGTCAGCACGCCGCAGACTGCCACCACGCCGAACCTGACGACTTGCGCCGGGCTCACGTCCGGCGACATCCAGGCTGCGGCAATTCCGAGAAGTAACCCGCTCATAATGCGGAGGCCGCTCAGCAGCAGGTTCTGCCGTGTGGTTTCGGCGCCGCCGCCGGTTGTCAGGATAGCTGTAATCACAAGCAGTGCGCCAAACGCACCCAGCCGCACCGGGATATCCGGAAACAGAATCCGGAAGTCGGTGAGGATGAAGGGGAGCGCCACAAGTGTGCCCGTGGCGAGGCGGCCGATGCTCAGATTTTCGGATTCGCTCAGTGATGCGCGGTCGCGGCTGACAAGCAGGAATGCGCAGAAGGCGATACTGCCGAGCTGGAATGCCGAAAGTGCCAGTCCGTACGGCACCTCGAACGCCTCCAGTCCGAATGCGCCGCCGAGGCCGAGTAGAACGCCGCCAAACGCAATGATGATCTTGGCCGCTTGAGGCGCGTGACGCCGCGTCATTCCCTCGGTGACGATCAGCGCGCCGAGCGGCACGCACGCCGCCGGGATCACCGACAATCGATCGATCGCAACGCTTCCGCTCCACCAGGCGATGCCGCGCATGAAGAAGAGCAGGGTGATTAGCCCCAAGGCCACGAGGAAACGCGTGGTCAGGGGATTTTTCGGATCGCGCCGGTAGAGCGTCAGCATGGCGATGCCGAGGCCGGCCGCGCCGCAGATATTGACGATGGAGTCGGCGATGATTGCAGGCGTCATGGGCGGCTCGTGGTCGCGTCGCCGCTTTGGCGCGGCCGCAGAATTCCGAACGGGCGGCTGTCGTCGATCCAGTGGATCATCGGAAGCGCTAGCCGCTGCAACGTCAGCATCGCAACGGCGCCAAACAGCGCCGGCAGCGAACCGGGTGGCACCTCGCTCAGAAGGTAACGCCGCGCACCGGCAAGATCGATCTTGCCGATCTGGAGAAAATCGTCGCCGCGCGCGTAGTCGAGTTCGCGAGCGCAGAAGCCGTTGTAGATCTCGTCGCGATGCTTGGGCGCGGCCTCGAAGGTTTTCTTCAGGGCATCCGATCCGCCGGTGTAGGCGTTGGTGATGACGAAACGCATTTCGTCGAAACCGGCATCCGCGCCGACTCCAAAGACGGCGCGATGGCCCGTCATGATGCCGCGAGCCAGTTGCAGATGAGAAAAGCTCTGGCGAGCGCCGGAGCGCGGCGAAGGAAACACGTCCGAGAATGTTTCGCTGACCATACCGATCGCGGACGGAACTTGGCTCACATTGGAAATCCATTTCGGTCGAAAGCCGTCGCGCATGAAGAGAACGAGTGCGGTCAGGCCATACAGCACCCATGACAGTCCTTGTCCGCGAACGTCGGGATCGATCATGACGAGCCCGAGATGCGTCACCTCCATCTGAATGCCGTCCAATTCCACATCCATCACTGACAGCGCGTTGAACGCAATCGGTTGGCCAGTCGTCTCGTCGCAGATGAGAGTGACGATCGCGCGCGTCAGCGGTTCGCGTTGCCCGGAGAACACGCCGTAGGTCAGGCTTTCCTCCGGCAAGGTCTTGCTGGCAACGACGCGCAGCTGTGCGACCAGCGCTTCGAGTTCGGACTCAGATAAGGCCAATCCCGGCCGTTCGACGATGCGGGTGATCTGCCCGGCCTGGGTTCGCAGCGTGAGGTCGAAGGTCGGCTGCGACAGGGCCTTTAGCCAGAAGCCGCCGAACTGCCGCAGCCGGGCAGCAGCCGATAGCATCGTTGGTAAGCGATCGGGGCGGGATTCCACGTGAGAACTCGGGCCGATGCCGGCGGTTGAGATGTCTTGACCGAATGTTGTGAGCGCCGGGTATTAAAGACGCGTGAGGGCCGGCGGGATCAAGACCGTGAAGTGAACGCGTCATTGAAAAATCCGTGAAAATTGACGGGACAAAGCAAAACGGCAGGCCGTGAGGCCTGCCGTTGCCGTCTCAATGAGCTGGATTTCAAGCGGCGCGAATGTTGCCCGCTTCCATCAGGATACGCTCGGTCTTTGCATCTTCGATGCGGTTCACGAGCTTGCTGCTCTCGTGCATGTCGCGGATGGTCTTGGTCATGGTGACGCAGGACTGAACGAGCATCAGGATGCCCATTGCCATGTAACTCTTCACCCACAGGTCGAGCGGCAGGAAGAAGATGCCGACGGCGACCATGAAGAACGATCCGATGAAGGATGCGTAGGTGAAGCTGACCCAGGCTGAGCTGTGGGGTTGGACATTCTGGTTCATGATGAAGTCTCCTTTTGCGTTTGCTGTGTTGGGTTCGATGGTTCGAAACGATTAGGAAGCAGCCTTCTGGCGTTGGGCGTTCAGGCGGGCCAGGACGTCGTCTGCAGTCGGCTTCAACCGCGGGCCGAAACCCTGTTCCGCAAGTTTCTCCGCTGTCGCCAGCGGTCCGCTCGCGGCATCGAGCTCCGCAAGCGCATCGTCGGCGGCCTGGGCCTCGATCTGCCGCTCACGCAGCCGCTTCAGCGTGTTCTCCGCTTCCGGCAACGTGGATTCGTAGGGGCGGGCGGCCTCGATGCCGCCGCGGCGAAGGTTGCGGACGGCTTCCGACGCGCGGGCGATCCGGCGGCCGCGATCGAGTTCGGCGATCCGCCCTTCCGCGCTGGCGACGTGACGCTTGAGGCGGGTGATTTCCGCCGCGAACAAGGCACGCGCCGTCATCGCCGCATCGCGGTCCGCTTCCAGGTTGGCGATCTGCTCTGCCGCCTCCTTGGCGAGATCGCTGCGGCCGCCGTCGAGGGCTGCGATGGTGCGCACTTCGAGATCGGCGATGCGGGCGTTGGTGGTGTCGAGCCGTCGGCCTTCCTGCTGGTCCTGCGCGATCGACAGCGCCAGCGCACGCTTGGCGCGCTCGACGGCCGTGGCCGAATCCCGCATCTGTTGATCGAGAATGACGAGAGCGGTGCGGCCCTCGAGTTCTTCTCCTGCGGACGCCACGCTGCCCCGGAAAAGCGTCAGAACCGTCTTGAACATCACTTCCTCCTTGCTTTGAGCGTTGCTCACGAGTATTCATAACATATCTTGAGCGTCGCTCAAGTGAAAAATGAGCAACGCTCAAAATTTTGGTAAATCATGTCCAAAGCCCTGGAAAGACGAGAGAAAAATCGGGAAGCGCTGATCCTGGCGGCGCAAGATGCGATTGCAGCCAGGGGATTGGCCGGCCTGAAGACGCGGGATCTGGCGCGCGAGATCGGCTGCGCCAACGGCGCGGTCTACAATCTCGTGGAGGACGTCGATGATCTCATCCTGCGCGTGGGATCGCGGACGCTGGCGCGGCTCGATGCGGCGCTGAGCGAGGCGGAGGCCAAAGAGGCGTTGCCCGCGGATCAACTGGTCCGGGTCGCGGTCGCGTATTGCGACTTCGCGGCCGAGAACATCGAGCTCTGGCGGGCGCTGTTCGAACATCGGATGCAGCCGGGCAAGGCCGTTCCGGAGTGGGCGATCAGCGAACAGATGGCGCTGTTTCGCCATATCCATGCTCCGCTCGCAGCGCTGATGCCGAACGGCACTGCGGCCGAGCTTGAGATGACGACCCGCAGCCTGTTCTCGGCGGTGCACGGCATGGTCGCGCTCGGTCTCGAGCAGAAGTTCGTCGCCGTCCCCGTCGCTGCACTGCGCGGCGAGATCGCGACGATTGTGCGGGCGATGCTCAAGGGTCTTCTGTACAAAGGTTGAATCGAACTGCGCGTGATCCCACGCGGGAGGAATGCATGCCGGCTGCGCCGTGTCTGATCAATGTCGTCAATCCGAACACGACCCAGTCAATGACGGATGTCATTGCGGAGGCCGCGCGCGCCTGCGCTAGCCCCGGAACGACAATTGTCGGCCGGACCTCATCGTTTGGGCCCGCTTCAATCGAAGGACATTACGACGAAGCGCTCGCGACCATCGGCCTGTTGAAGGCGGTCGAGGCAGGCGACAAGGACGGATGCCAGGCGCACATCGTGGCCTGCTTCGGCGATCCGGGGCTCTTGGCCGCGCGGGAGATCACCAGGGCGCCGGTGCTGGGCATCGCCGAGGCTGCGATGCGGGCAGCGACGTTCGTTGCCATCAACTTCAGTGTCGTCACAACGCTGACACGGACGCGGATCATCGCCGAGCATCTCGTCCGCAACTACGGGATGGAGCACGCCTGCCGCAACGTCCGTGCGGTCGACGTGGCCGTGCTCGATCTCGACAAGCCGGAATCGAACGTGCGCGGATTACTGCTCGACGAGTGCCACGCGGCACTGAAGCACGACGGTTGCGGCGCCATCGTGCTCGGTTGCGCCGGCATGGCCGATCTGGCGAAGGACTTATCGGATGAACTCGGCGTGCCGGTGATCGATGGCGTTGCCGCGGCCGTGAAGTTCGCCGAGGCGCTGGTCGGAATTGGACTGCAGACCTCGAAGCACGGCGATCTGGCGTTTCCGCTGCCGAAGCAGCGCTCGCCGTTCTAGGTTACAGTTTCGGCCGCAAGCACACAGCGAACGACGCGCTCCGGTCCCATCTGTACGACGGGCGGAAGTTTTTCCACACATTGCGGCTGGGCGTTGCTGCAGCGAGGCGCGAACGAGCAGCTGTCGGGCGCGGTGCTGAGCGAGGGCGGTGCGCCCGGAATGGTGCCGAGCCGCGAACCGCGTTCGGCGCCGTGCACGGTCGAAGCCAGCAGGCCTTTCGGATAGGGATGCACCGGCGAGCGCACGATCTCGCGCATGGTGCCGGTTTCGACGATCTGCCCGGCATACATCACCGCCACGCGGTCGCAGATTTCGATGGCAACGCCGATGTCGTGCGTCACGAAGATCACCGACATACCGAACTCGCGTTGCAGCTCACGCAGCAGCAGCAGAATCTGGATCTGGACGGTGGCGTCGAGCGCGGTCGTCGGTTCGTCGGCGAGCAGCACCTTCGGCTCGCAGGCGAGGGCAAGTGCGATCATCGCGCGCTGGCGCATGCCGCCCGACATCTCGTGCGGATAGGATTCGAGGCGGCGCTTGGCGGAGGGGATACGCACCACCTCGAGCATCTGCAGCGCGCGCGCCATGCCATCCGCCTTGCTGACGCCCTTATGGCGCATCACCGACTCGGCGATCTGATCGCCGATGGTATAGACCGGATCGAGCGCAAGCCCGGGCTCCTGGAAGATCATCGAGGTCGTCTGGCCGCGAAACGCGGACAGCTCCTCGTCACCCATGGCAAGGACGTCGCTGCCGTTGACCTTGATCGAGCCGGTGATCGTCGTCTTGTGCTTCGGCAGGAGGCGCATCAGCGCGCGCAGCGTGACGCTCTTGCCGGAACCGGATTCGCCGAGCAGGCCCAGTACTTCGCCCTGGCCGACCGTGAGGCTGACGTCATTCACCGCATGGACGGTACGATCGCCGCCAAAGCGAACGTGCAGATTCTTGACCTCGACGACATTGGTCATGACAGCCTCGGAGCACGGGTGTGGAAATCGGTGGCGCGCTGGAATGCGGCGCCGATGCGAAGAACCATCGCTTCATCGAACGGGCGGCCGATCAGTTGCAGGCCGATGGGTAATCCGGATGCGCTGAAGCCGGCAGGAACCGCCAGCGACGGCAGCCCGAGATAATTGATCGGTCGCGTGAAGCGCGTGAGGTTCTGGATCACGGCTTCCGCGCCGGTCTTGTTGCCGACGTCGCTATCCGCAATGGTCGGTGCCGGAACCGGCGCGACAGGCGCGAGCACCGCATCGACGTTGCTGACAGCCTCGAGATGCGCGGCGAGTGCAAGTCCGCGCCAGCGCAGGGTTTCGAGGTAGGTAATGGCGGGCACGGCGAGACCGTTCTGCAAGCGCATCAGGACCTGCGCGCCGTAGTCGTCGGGCCGCTCGATCATCCATTTCTTGTGGAAGGCAGCGGCTTCGACGGCGAGCAGAAGTTGGGATGCAGCCGTCAGCCGGCTTTGATCTGTTAACGTCACGCGTACGACGTTTGCGCCTTCGTCGGCGAGAACCTTGGCGGTTTCATCGAGAACGCGCGCGACGTCGCCATCGAGATCGTCGACGTAGAACGCGTCGGGAATGCCGATGCGCAGGCCCTTGATGTTGGCCTTCGTCGGCGACAAGAGATCAGGCGCTGGCGCGCTACGCGTGGTCGGGTCGGCGGCATCGGCGCCGGCCATCAGTTGCGTCAGCAGGGCGCAGTCGACAGCCGTGCGTGCGAGCGGGCCGACCGTGTCGAGCGATTGCGAGAGCGGCATCGCGCCCGCGCGGCTGACGAGGCCGACGGTGGTCTTCAGTCCGCTGACGCCGCAGAAGTGCGCCGGCATGCGGATCGAGCCGCCGGTGTCGGAGCCCAACGCTGCGAAGGTGAGGCGCGCCGCGACCGCCGATCCAGAGCCGGAGGACGAGCCGCCGGTGACGTGATCGATGTGCCAGGGGTTATGCACGGCGCCGAAATGCGCGTTGTGACCGGTCGGGCCGTACGCGAATTCCGACATCTGCAAGGTGCCGAGCCGGATCGATCCGGCGGCCTGCAAACGCGCGACGGCGGTGGATGTGGTCGAAGCGACGAAGTCTTTGCGAATCTTCGAGCCGCAAGTCGAGACTTTGCCGGCCTCGTAATACATGTCCTTGTGCGCCATCGGTACGCCGTGCAGCGGCCCGCGGCTCTTGCCTTGCGCCAGTTCCTTATCGGCGGCATCGGCTGCGGCCAGCGCCGCGTCAGCCTCGATCGCCATGTACGCATTCAGGCGGGGTTGGAATTTAGCAATGCGGTCGAGGCACGACTGTGTCGCTTCACGCGAGGAGATTGTCTTCGATGCGATGGCGGCGGCGACCTCGGTCACCGAGAGCAGGGCCGGTTCTGTTGCTGTCATTTCGCAGTCTTGTTTTGAACAGAGACGAAGGTCGCAGGCTCGAGGTCGAAGGGAAGCGTGCCCGAGACCGGCGCATAGCCGGCGAAAGCCGGGCCGATCGAGGTGGCGATACGTTGCGCGACCCCGGTTGCGACCGGCACGCCAGCGACGCCGGCCATTGCTGCAATGTCGGCGGCCGAAGGGGCCTTGGATTGGTCGCTCATGCAGCGCTCGCTTGTGGTGCGCGGCTGTGTCCCGAGCCGGGGATCGCCATGTGACACGCGGCCTGATGTCCGTCGGCATTGATCTGCGTCAGAGCCGGCGCAACGGTGCCGCACATGGACTCTGCGAACGGACAGCGTGTGTGGAAGCGGCAGGCCTGCGGCGGATCGATCGGGTTCGGCGGATCGCCGGTGATCGGGGCTTTCTGCGTTCGGTTGTCCGGATCGGATGTCGGCATCGCCGCCAGCAGCGCACGCGTATAGGGATGTGCGGGGTTGCCCCAGACGCTGTCGATCGGCCCGAGTTCGACCACCTGGCCGAGATACATCACCAGCACGCGGTCGGAGATGTAGCGCACGACATTGAGATCGTGACTGATGAAGATGTAAGTGAGGCCGAACTCGCGCTTAAGATCGACCAGCAGATTGAGCACCTGCGCCTCGACCGACTTGTCGAGGGCCGAAACCGCCTCGTCGAGAATGACGAGCTTGGGCGAGAGTGCCAGCGCGCGGGCAATGTTGACGCGCTGCCGCTGGCCGCCTGAAATCTCGTGCGGATAGCGGTTGGCAAAGGTCTCCGGGCGCAGGCCGACCTTGCCGAGCAAGTCGCGGGCGAGCGCCTGCGCTTCTGCCGCAGCCATGCCGTGCACCTTGGGACCGAAGGCGATCGAGTCCTCGATCGTCAGGCGCGGATTGAGCGAGGCGTAGCTGTCCTGAAACACCATCTGCATGTCGCGCCGCAGGTCGCGCAATGATAAGTCGGCGCCGACCTTCATCCCGTCATAGATGATGTCGCCGCTGTCGTGATCCATCAGATGCATCAGCAGCCGCGCGGTCGTCGATTTGCCGCATCCCGACTCGCCGACGATGCCGACCGTCTCGCCCTTGGCGACGGCAAAGGACACGTCATCGACCGCATGCACGGTTTTGCGCTTGCTGAACAGATCGCCACGTACCGGGAAATGCTTGGTGAGATTGTTGACCGTCAGCAGCGGCTGGGCTTCGCCGCCGAGATCTTCGAGAGGTGCAAGCGCGACAGTCTCTGTCATCGATCAGTTCCGGATGTCCATGGCGCTGCGCAGGCCGTCGCTCAAGAGGTTAAAACAGATCGAGACGGCAAAGATCATCACGCCGGGAAGTGCGGCGACTGCCGGGTTGGCGTAGATTGCCGTACGCAACGTGTTGAGCATCAGGCCCCATTCCGGCTCCGGCGGCTTGGTGCCGAGGCCGAGGAACGATAGGCCCGAAGCGAGGATCATCGACACCGAGATCAGGCCGGTGGCGTAGACGAAGATCGGCCCAAGCACGTTGCCGAGCATGTGCACACGCATGATCGTCAGGGTGCTGGCGCCGGATGCGCGCGCGGCCTCGACGAAGTCGCGGTTGCGCACGCCGGTGGTGACGCTCTCAGCGACGCGGGTGATCTGCGGAATGAACACGATGGTCAGCGACACGACCGAGTTAAGAATACCGGCACCAAGCGCGCCGGAGATGGCGATGGCCAGCAGCACCGACGGAAACGCAAAGAACACGTCGACCGTGCGCATGATGATCGTATTAATGCGGCCGCCCGCGTAACCGGCGACGATGCCGAGCGCGGTGCCGGCGATGAACGCCAAAAACACCGGAAGGATGCCGGTGAGCAGCGACAGGCGTCCGCCGTAGATCAGGCGCGCAAGCATGTCGCGGCCGAGCTCGTCGGTGCCGAGCGGATAGTTCGGCGTGCCGACCGGGCGCAGGCGGCGGATCATCGAGCCCTGATATGGGTCGGCGAGGCCGAGCCACGGCGCGAACAGCGCCGCCAGCAGGATCAGCAGCAGGATCGCGGCGCAGAACATGCTGAGCTTGTCGCGTAGCAAACGCCGGCCGACGGTCGCCCAATAGCCGCTCGATTTCGCGGCCGGCGCGGGAACGATGGCGTTGTCCGTGATTGCGCTCATGCCCCTGCCTCAAGCCCGTTTGATGCGCGGATCGATCGTCGCCTGTGCGATATCGACCACGAGATTGAGGAAGACAAAGAACAGGGCGAGCACGAGGATCGTCCCCTGCAGCAGCGGCAGGTCGCGCTGGAAGATCGCCGAGTTCAGAAGAAGGCCGGTGCCCGGCCACGAGAACACGGTCTCGATCAGGATCGAGCCGCCGAGCATGTAGCCGAGCTGCAGACCCATCACCGCCATCGCGGTTGGTGCGGCGTTCTTGATGACGTGGCGGAACACGCCGCGCTCGTTGAGGCCCTTGGCGCGCAACGCTTCGACGAAGTCCTGCGACAGGATATCGCCCGTCAGCGCGCGCACTGTCCGCGTGATGATGCCCATCGGGATCGCAGCGGAGGTAAGAGCGGGGAGGATGAGATACTGAATGTGCGCCCAGTCCCACGCCCAGGTACTCGATCCGCCCGGGCCTGCGCCGACAGCGGGGAGCCAGTTCAGCTGCACGGAAAAAATGATCACCAGCACGAGGCCGAGCCAGTAATGCGGCACCGAGACGCCCATCACGGCGACCGAGGTTGCGACCTTGTCGACCCAGGTGTCGCGATAGTAACCGGCGATCAGGCCGAGCGTGATGCCGAGGAAGAAACCGATCGCGGCTGCGGCGACGGCGAGCATGATGGTGTTGCCGACCGCGCGGATCACTTCAGCCAGAACCGGCCGTCCGGTGGCGATCGAATTGCCGAGGTCGCCGTGCAGCGCTTTCCACACCCAGATTCCAAACTGGACGGGAAGTGGCCGGTCAAAGCCATAGGCCGCACGCATTTGCGCGGCGAGTTCCTGCGATGCGTCGGCGGGAAGAACGGCGACCAGAGGATCGCCGGGCGCCAAGTGAACGAGCAGGAAACAGATGATCGCGACACCGACCACGATCGGAATGACATAGATGATGCGCCGGGCGATGTAGGCGAGCACGTGCGGACCCTTTACCCCGAAAATAAAAACCCCGGCCGCTTCGTTGCGGCCGGGGCTCTTTGCGTCAGTTCATCGTCATCGTCGAGAAATCGACGAACCAGCTTTTCGGTTGCACGAAGTTCTTGATCTTCGGCGTCATCGCGCGCGGACCGACGTCGTGCGCGACGTAGAGGAACGTAGCATCGTCGACCGACGCGGCGTGCAGTTCGGCCAGCGCCTTGTCACGCGCATCCGCGTCGAAGGTCTGGCGTGCCTTGGTCACGAGCTCGTCGAACTTCGGGTTGTTGATGAAGCCCCAGTTGTTCGATACTGGCGGCGCCATGCTCGACTGCAGGAAGCGCACCATGGCGAAGAACGGGTCCATCGCCGCGTAGGTGACGTTGGTGGCGTGAGCGCCGTTCGCCGTCGGATCCTTGGCGCCGCGCCGCCAGTTGGTGAACAGCGTGTTCCACTCGATGACGTCGAGCTGAACATCGAAGTAGCACTCGGCCAGCGCCTGCTGCAGATACTCGTTCATCGGCAGCGACAGCATCTGTCCGGAGCCGGATGCCGAGGTCTGCGTCTTCACGGTCAGCTTCTTGGTCGGGCCGAAGCCGGCCTCTTTCATCAGCGCCTGCGCGGCTTTCACATCGTACTTGATCTGGAACGACGGTGTGCCGCGCCAGGGATGGCCTTCCTCGAAGGTGCCGCTCGCCGGCACCATCAGGCCGCCGAGCAAGCCCTGCTTCATGCCCTCGCGATCGATGCAGAGGTTCGCCGCTTTGCGGACGCGGATATCGTTCCACGGCGATCCTTCGATGCGCGAGAACTGCCACGGCCAGACGTGCGGCTGCTCGTTCGCGGTGATGACGAAGCCGCGCTGTTTGATCTGCGGTACGGCGTCCGGAGCGGGCGCCTCGATCCAGTCGACCTGACCGGCAAGCAGCGCCGCGGTGCGGGCGTTCGCTTCCGGCACCGGGAGCAGCACCAGCTTGTCGACCTTGGGCACGCGCGCCTTGTCCCAATAGCCGTCGTTCTTCACGAGTTCGAGCCGCTCGCGCGGAACGAAGCGGGTCATCTTCCATGGGCCGGTGCCCGATGCGTCACGTGCGAAGGCGGTCCATGCGGCCGTGGCCTTTGCCTTCACATCGGCGCCTTCAGCGGTATCGAAGAACTTCTGCCACTTCGACGGGCTCGCCATGAACAGGTTGGTGAGATTGATCGGCAGGAAGCTGTCCGGCTCTTTCGTCAACAGTTCGACGGTGAGGTCGTCGATCTTGCGGGCTGAGGCGAGCGTTGGCATGCGCGATGCGGTGACGCCGACCTGGCTCGCATCGAAATGCGGCGCGTCCTGCTTCAGCACCTTCTCGACGTTCCAGACCACCGCATCGGCGTTGAAGTCGGAACCATCGTGGAATTTCACGCCGGGCCGCAGCTTGAAGACCCACTTCTTCTTGTCGGCGTCGTCGACCTTCCACTCGGTGGCAAGACCCGGAATGACGACACTCGGCTTGGTGGCCGATGACAGATCCCACATCGTCAGCGCGTCATACATCGTCAGGCCGGTGAAACGGTTGCCTTCGAAGCCCTGATCCGGCTGGCCGAGCGTGCGGGGAATGTCAGCGGCGGTCATCGCGATGCGAACAACCGTTTCCGCCCGGGCAGACGCGATTGCGCTGACCGAGATGGCTAGAACAGCGGCAGCCGCCTTGAGTGTGTGAGCTTTTTTGAATTGAAACATGCGCCGTAATCCCCTTACCGACAGTGGTCAAATGTTATGCAACGCTTGTGCCAAACAGACCTGCAGTTCGATAAGCTTGCCGCTAATCAAGGCGGAAGCCAAGCGTGATGCATCTCGTGGCACGCTGCGGCCTTTTGGCACGCGCCTTGGAATGGTTACGTAACCAAATGCGACCTCTGCTGCGGTGCACCGGCTTGACTTAAAATGCGGCACGTTGTGCGCTGCCGGACCAAACATCCGGAGAACGGGGATTCATGAGCGATCTTGTCATTCGTGCGGGGGATTTCAGATTTGATGCGCGGTTTGAGGAGAAGCTGGCGCCGAAAACCGTCGCGGCTTTCCGCAAGGCGATGCCGTTCGAAAGCCAGATGATCCACGTACGCTGGAGCGGCGAGGCGGTCTGGCTACCGCTCGGCGACCATCAGTTCGGCGTCGATTACGAAAACCACACCAGCTATCCCGCGCCGGGGCAGGTGATCCTTTATCCCGGCGGTATCAGCGAAACCGAGATTTTACTCGCTTATGGCGGCGTTCGCTTTGCGAGCAAGATGGGCCAGCTCGCCGGCAATCACTTCATCACCCTGACCTCCGGCCTTGATCGGCTCACCGAGCTTGGCAAAACTGTTCTGTGGAAAGGTGCCCTCAAGGTCGTGTTCGAGGCGAAGTAAGGGCGAACTGGCATGGCCGAGCGTTATCCGCGCGATCTGCGAGGCTATGGCCGCACGCCGCCGCATCCGCGCTGGCCCGGTGATGCGCGGATTGCGGTCCAGTTCGTCGTCAATTTCGAAGAGGGCGGCGAGAACAACATCCTGCATGGCGATCCGGCGTCCGAAGCGTTTCTGTCGGACGTTCTCGGCGCGCAGCCGTGGCCGGGAATGCGCCACGCCAACATCGAATCGATGTTCGAGTACGGTTCGCGCGCCGGCTTCTGGCGGTTGTGGCGGATGCTCACCGCGCGCGACATAGGCGTCACGGTGTTCGGCATCGCCACTGCGCTGATGCGCAATCCCGAAATCGTCGCGGCGATGAACGAGGCGAACTGGGATATCGCAAGCCATGGCCTCAAGTGGGTCGAGCACAAGGACATGCCGGAGGCGCGGGAGCGCGAGCAGATCGCGGAAGCGATCCGCGTTCATACCGCCGTGACGGGTAAACGTCCGCTTGGCTGGTACACCGGCCGTTCGTCGATCAACACGATGCGGTTGATGATGGAGGCCGGTGGCTTCAAGTATCTGTGTGACGGCTACGCGGACGATCTGCCGTACTGGATCAGGAGCGGGGCAAGCGAGCCGCATCTCGTCATTCCATATACGCTCGACGCCAACGACATGCGCTTCACCAATGCGCAGGGGTTCGCGGACGGCGAGGAGTTCTTCACCTACCTCAAGGACGCTTTCGACGTTCTCTATGCTGAGGGCAAAACGTCGCCAAAGATGATGTCGATCGGCCTGCACTGCCGGCTGGTCGGCCGTCCCGGTCGCGCGGCGGGGCTGCTGCGCTTCCTCGAGTACATCGGCGGCTTCGACGGCGTGTGGACCCCGACCCGGCTTGCGATCGCCGAACACTGGCATCGCAATCTAAAGCATCTCGCCGAGAGCGCGCATGATATCGGCTAGGCGAGCGCGGCGATGAGCGATCGGTCGTTCAAGGCTGGCGGCGAGATCGTTGCGCGCATCGAGGCGCTGGCGAAAATCTCGGAGACGCCGGACGCGCTGACGCGCATCTACCTGACGCCCGAGCTTCGTACGGCCGCGGATCAGTTGCTGGCGTGGATGCGCGAGGCCGGGATGTCCGCGCACATGGACGCCATCGGCAATGTGGTCGGACGCTACGAGGGCGAGCACGCCGGAGCACCGTGCCTGATGCTCGGCTCGCACTACGATACGGTTCGCAACGCCGGAAAATGGGACGGTCCGCTCGGCGTGATCACCGCAATCTCATGCGTCGCCGAGTTGAACCGGCGCGGCACGCGTTTTCCCTTTGCGGTCGAAGTCGTCGGCTTTGCGGACGAAGAGGGCGTGCGCTTCAGCTCGACCTTGCTCGGAAGCCGTGCCATCGCCGGCACGTTCGATCCGCGCGCGCTCGATGCGGTCGATCGCGACGGCGTGAGCATGCGCCAGGCGCTTCAGGACTTCGGTCTCGATCCGAGTGCGATCAAGAGCGCCGCGCGCCGCGAGAGCGATGTCCTCGGCTACATCGAGCTGCACATCGAGCAGGGGCCGGTGCTGGAAGCGCTCAATCTACCCGTCGGCGTCGTTACCGCGATCAGCGGCGCATCGCGGTTCATCATTCACCTCGAGGGTATGGCCGGCCACGCCGGGACCGTGCCGATGGATCGCCGCCGCGATGCGCTGACGGGTGCCGCCGAATGCATCCTGATAATCGAGCGATATTGCCGCGCGCGCAAAGGACTGGTCGGAACGGTCGGGCAGGCGACTGTCTTGCCCGGCGCGACCAACGTCATTCCGGGTCGCGTGTCCTTTACGCTCGACGTGCGCAGCGGATCGGACGACGAGCGGAAGATTGCAATTGCTGACCTGACAAAGGAGATCAGCGCGCTTGCGAGCGCGCGGCACCTCACGTGCGACATCAAGCAGACGCACGAGAACCGCAGCGTGCCGTGTGCGGCGTCGATCAGTTCAGGGATCGCAGATGCGATCAAAGACGCGGGCTTTACAGTTCATGAATTGCCGAGCGGCGCGGGGCACGATGGCATGGCGATCACGGACATCGCCGACATCGGCATGATCTTCGTCCGCTGCCGCGGCGGTCTTAGCCACCATCCCGACGAGCACGTCGAACTTGCCGATGCCGAGATCGGTGCGCAGGTTTTGCTGCGCACGATCGAGACGTTTGCGGTCGGTTGATCGCTGCAAAAAAGAAAGCCCGCCGGTGGCGGGCTCTCTTGCTTTGAAACCGGTTCTCTTGTTGACCGGCTTGTTATTTCGCCGCCGCGCGCCGCTTGCGGAGTTCGGGCACCGGTAATCCGCCCCAGCCCCAGTTCTCGAGTTCGACCTCTTCGATCACGACGAAGGTCGAGTCGAGCGGCTTGTTCAACACGTCGAGCAGCAACTGGCTGGTTCCGGCAATGAGCCTGGCCTTCTCTTCCGCGGTGACGGACGTGCGGCCTGGCCCGGATCCTTCGCGGGTAACCTGGATGGTGACGATCGGCATGATGACCTCCCTTATTGATCGTGTGGACGTTAGTGACCGGCGCTCTGGCCGCCGTCGACGTGGAGGATCTCGCCGGTGACGAAGCCGGCCTGTTCCAGGTACAGCACCGCGTCGACGATATCCTTGATGTCGCCCATCTTCTTCATCGGATGCAGGTTGGCGAGGAACTCGTGCGTCTCCGGCGTATGCATCGGCGTCTTGATGATGCCCGGCGATACCGCGTTCACGCGCACGCCCTTGGTGGCGTATTCGATCGCGAGCGCCTTGGTGGCCGAGTTGATGCCGCCCTTGGTGAGGTTGGCAAGCACGGTCGGCACGCTGCTGATCGCATGATCGACGAGGCTCGTGGTGACGTTGACGATGTGGCCCGAACCCTGCTTCAGCATCTCGGTCGCCGCGCGCTGGCTGACGTAGAAGAAGCCGGCGAGGTTGGTCGCGATCTTCGAGTTGAAGTCCTCGGCAGTGTAGTCGGAGAACGGCTTGGCGATGAAGATGCCGGCGTTGTTGATCAGCGTGTCGACGCGGCCGAAGCGCGAGATGGCTTCGCGCACCACTGCGTCCGCCGTTGCCGGGTCGGCGACGTCGCCGCGCACCGCGACGATGTCCGGATCGTTGGACTGCTTGATGGAGCGGGAGGTCGCGACGACGCGGTAGTCCCGATCCCGGAATGCCTTGACGAGGCCTGCGCCGATACCCTGCGAAGCACCTGTGATGATAGCTACCTTGCGATCGTTGCTCATGATGATCCTCAATCTGTTTCCCGTCCGCGTGATTGCAGTGGGCTGATGCGGATCATTTGAAGGAATTGGCGCCATGGCTGAATGCCCGCTGTCCGGCAGGCATTCTTCCGGCAGGCGGAAGGGTGGAAAAACCCTCAGTTTTTCAAGGAGACAGCGTCGGCGGAGAGGCGCGCGAACTCGGCGCGCAGGCGCGGGACCGCGAAATCCATGAAAGCGCGGACCTTTGGTGTCGCCGTCCGTCCTTCCGGCGTCAGCAGGTGCACGGGCATTGGCGGCGGCTCGGCATCCCGAAGCAGAAGCTGCAGCGAACCATCCTGAACGCGCTCGGCGACATGATAGGTGTAAAGCCGCGTTACACCGACACCATTGACGGCGGCGGCGAGCGCCGCGCGCACGCTGTTGACGACCAGCCGCGGCTTGAACTGAACGGAGCGCGGCACCGAGCTTCCATCGGCCGGCGGAAACACCCAGTTGTCGCGCCCGAAATGGGTGGTTGTAACGATGCGGTGCTTCGCCAGGTCGCCCGGCTCCTCGATGCGTGGATGCTGTGCGAGGTAACGCGGGGAGGCGGCGACGACACGTTTCACGTCACCGCCGACACGAACCGCGGTCATCGACGAGTCGGGTAACTCGGCGACGCGCAGCGCGACGTCGATCCCGTCCTCGATCAGGTTGGCGTGCCGGTCGAGCAGCATGAGATTGACCGAGACGGCCGGGAAGGCGTCGAGAAACGCATCAATGATCGGGCGCAACACATCCTCGCCGCCGATGGGCGGTGACGTAATGGTCAGCAATCCGCGCGGCGTGGTCTGTTCGCCGGCCGCGACCATTTCCGCTTCGTGCAGGTTGAAGAGCACGCGGCGGCAGGCGTCCGCATAGCGCTCGCCGATCTCGCTGAGCTTGATCGCGCGAGTGGTGCGGTGGAGCAGCGGTGCGCCGACCTGTTGTTCGAGAAACGCGATCGCGCGGCTCACCGCCGCTGGCGAGCGGCCGAGCTGACGGCTGGCGCCGGCGAGGCTTCCCTCGTCCAGCGCGGCGATGAACACCTTCATCGCGTCGATGCGATCCATGCAGCCTCCTCGAGGCCGCCAAAATCGATCATTCGGGGATGATGTTCAAGCTCGAACACCCGAGGCGGTATCGGAAATGCGCCAGAGCACTGGAGCGGTTGTAGTGATCTTTCCCGCGTGGCGGTGGCCGAGATGCTTGCCTACAGGACCGATTCATGAAGCGTGTCGCGCAGCGCCGACATCCGCTTGTGAAGCTGTCTGAACTCCGTTGCCGTCAAGCCGGACAGTGCAATCGGATCGATGCCCAATCCGCGCGCGTGCAAGCCGCGACCGGCGTCGGTCAAAGAGAGCAGCACCTGCCGCTCGTCGGAGGTGTCGCGCCGCCTGCGGACATATCCCATGGCTTCCAGCCGTTTCAGCGTCGGCGTCAGGGTGCTCGACTCGAGAAACAGTCTGTCGCCGAGTTCCGAGACGGTTTGTCCTTCGTTTTCCCCCAGTGCCAGAATGGCAATGTATTGGGTGTAGGTCAGGCCGAGCTTTGCAAGCGCGGCCTTGTAAGCTCGCCCATAAGCGAGGTTGGCTCCATAAATCGCAAAGCAAAGCAGCTCGGCGAGTCGTGGGCTTGTGGTTGAACGCGGCGTCATGCGCACGGTTGCGCCGGTCACCAATCGGTACAGGTGCGGCCGCGATCGATCCGGTGCGCGATGGGCTGTTCTGCGCCGCCACGGGCTCGCTTGCGGACCTGCATTCGTAGTCCGCCCTTTGGCAGCGGCCCGACAGAACCAGGCCCGGGCGACACATCTTGCTCCGGGAAAGTCCAGTCGTGGTTGCGGACGAACCAGCTGATGAAGGCAGGCATCACCATCTTGACCAGTTCCTCGCCGCCGCAGCGATGTCCGTCCCGCGGCCCGCCGCCCATCGGAACAAAGGCATTCTCGGGCAGGGCGCGAAGCGCCTCGTCGCTGAGGCGATCCGGCTCGAACGCGCCTGGATTCCGGAACGTCGATGCGTCTTGCAAGGTTGCCGTCGGCAGCCCGATGCCCTTCCAGCCTGCGCGGATTTTCATCCCGTCGATCTCGAGGTCGCGACGCGCAACGCCGACAAAGGTGGTTGAGGCCATCGGATAAGTGCGGAGCACCTCGCGGGACACTTGCGTTGCAAGGGTCAGCCGCCTGATCTGCGCAAGCGATGGCGTCCCGTCGCTGAGAACGCCGTCGGCCTCAGCGCGCAGCCGTGCCGCAAGCTCGGGACGTTCGCCGAGAACCACCAGCGACCATGCAAGCGCAGCACTCAACGCCGACGTGGCCGCAAAGAAGAAGTGCAGCAGCTCGATCTCGATCTCCTGCGAGGTAAGCTTTTCACCTTTCGGTCCGCGTGCCTGTTTGAGGAAGCCGAGCGCGGTGCCTTCGCCTTCGTTCTCTGCCACCTGCTTCTTGAAGTAGACGCGCAGGCGGTCGCGGGCATGAATCGCCTTGCGATAGGTGGTGCCCGGCAGATTGATCGGCGCCGCAAACGAGCCGCGGACCATTTGCGTGAAATCGTCGGTCAGCGTCCGGTCGCTGGCCTGCGGACTGCCGGCCGCGAACAGCACGTTGACCATATCGAACACGAGCTGTTTCACATCGCGTGCGATCGGCCGGTCCTGGCCCAGCCAGCTCCCAGCATAGCGACCGAAGATGGCAAAAATGCTCGGCAGATAACTTTCGAGCGCGGGATCGGTGAAGGCTTCGAGCAGCAGCCACTTCCGGATTTTGTGCCGCTCGCCGTCAAGAAACGGAACGGCATCCGGATGAAACAGGTTCTGAATGAACTTTGCTGTCGCGTTTTCGCGAGTGAAGTTCGCTGGGTCCATGAAGAAGGTGAAAGCCTTCGGACCTGAGAAGAACACGATCGTGCTTCCAATCAGGCGTGTTTTCCAGACGCTGCCATGCTTGCGCATGCCGCCGACCGAGAAACCGAACGGGTCGCTGCCGAATTCCTTCATTTTTCCGAAGAACGGGGCGCCCATATCGCCCGGCGGCTCTTTCAGAGCGGATGATGGCGTCGTGGTCGCGCCGTTGAAAGGGCATGTCTCGGCCGCGGAAGTTTGAGTTCGCGAGGTACTGTTGTCCATGGTGACACCCGTTTGTGAGGCACATCGGTGACGAATGTGCGGTGGCGTCACTTTCTGGATTCGCGCGTGGTTCAACACTCCGGTTCTTATCTTTGAATTCGGAACCAACACGTGGTGCGAGATCGTCACCCGAACATGGCACCCGAATTCCGATCTCGTTGCGGCTTTCAAATACGAGGGCAACAACCGGAGTGTTGTTCCGCTCCTCCCGATTTCTAGTCGCGGCAACCGCTTCACGTGAGCGGCCACACTGACAATAAGGAGAGCGTTCATGTCTATTGAAGACGATAACAAGGCCATCGTCGGCCGCTGGTTTACGGAGTTCTGGGGCGAGACCTGCAACCTCGGCGTTGTCGATGATCTCGCCGCGCCGGATATGTTGCTGCAGTATTCGCTGCACGAGCCACGCCGGGGCAGGGACGATATCAAGGCGTTCATGACCGACTTCCGCAAGGCGTTTCCGGACCTCAACTTCTGGGGAGCGGCCGATCTCATCGCGGAAGGCGACTACGTTGTCGGCCGCTGGGAAGGCGGTGGAACGCATACCGGTCCTGCCTTCAGCGACTTCTTGATGGGTTCGCTGCCGGCCAACACCGGACGCAAGATGCGTTTCACCGGCACCACCGTGCTCAAGCTCAAAAACGGCAAGATCGTTGAAGAGGTCGGCCTCGACGACGGTGTCGCCGCTCTGCAGCAGCTCGGTCTGATCCGCGCCGCGTGAGGCGTATTGATGCGACAAGCCACCGCCGATATTCGGCGGTGGCTTTTTGCGTCGTAGGTCGTTCAGACCGCTGCTTCCTTCGCGATCAAGGCACGCTTGCGTTCGACACCCCAGCGGTAGTTGGCCAGGCCGCCGTCGCTGCGGACGACCCGGTGGCACGGCACCGCCAGCGCCAGATTGTTACTTGCGCAGGCGTTGGCGATTGCGCGCACGGCATTCGGATCGCCGATCCGGCGTGCCAGCTCGCTGTAAGTCACGGTCGATCCGATCGGCACGCCGCGCAGCGCCGTCCACACCCGGCACTGGAAGGGCGTGCCGTGCATTTCGACTTTGACGTCGAGCTCGCGCTTCGGCGTGTTTATGAAGCGGATGATCTTGCTCAGATCCTCGTTCAGCTTCAGTTTGTCGGGTACCAGACGGCATGATGGAAAGCGCTTTGCCAGATCCGCCGCCAGGTCGTCGGCATCCGAACCCATGAGAATGGCGCAGACGCCGACTGCACCGCAGGCAACGAGCACCGCTCCCAGTGCAGTCTTGCCGATGGCGTAGTGGATCTTGCCGCGCACCGCGGTGTTGGCTTTTGGCAGTGCTCCGGTGTGAGTGTGAGTAGCAAGCATTGTCATTGTCGATCTCCATATTTGATGGTCGACCTTATGACGGTGGTTTCCGGCGCTCACTCCGGTCCTTGCTTTCGAATTCGAGTTCTCTGATTCTGGAGCGCAGCTTGTGCGTCAACGTTAATACGGCGCCTACTGCGCGCGGCGGAACGTCAGGTTGATCCGCATGCGGCCGACTGTTTCATGCTCACCGTCCTTCAGTTCGGTGACGCCGTGATAGCAAAGCCGTGAACGGCCGCCCCACACGGCGATATCGCCGTGATGCAGGGCGAATTTACGGACCGGCGCGTTGCGCGTCATTCCGCCAAACTGAAACGTGGCCGGAAGACCGAGCGATACCGAAACGATCGGATGCGCATGGTCGCGCTCGTCCTTGTCCTGATGTAGCGATAGCCGTGTGCCCGGCCGGTAGCAGTTGATGAGACACGCGTCAGGCACGAAGTCCGGGAAGCCGGCAGCTTCGGCCGCGTCCGATGCAAGCTGGAGGAAGCAGTCCGGCATGGCCGGCCAGGGCAGGCCACTGATCGGATCGAGGCGATCATAGCGATAGCCGGTCCGGTCGGTGACCCAGCCTGCCGTTCCGCAGTTGGTCATCGCAACCGACATGATGAAGCCGCCGGGCGTGGTCATCTGCCGGAAGGGCGCCTTCGCGGTGATCGCCCGAACCGCGTTCAGAAGCTTGCTTTCGACCAGCAGCGCCTTGCCACGCAGCAGTACGGCATCTTCACCCATCGCCTCGCGTGCGGGATTGAACGATGGAATCGCATCGAACAGGCTGCTCATGTGCGCGACTGACACGACATCGCCGCCGAGGACGCGAGCGATGGCCGTTGTGCCCCTTCGCGTTCGATCAATGCCCGCTTGCGCTCGACGCCCCAGGCGTAGCCGGAGAGCGAGCCGTCATTCTTCACCACCCGGTGACAGGGGATCGCGATGGCGAGATTGTTGGCGGCGCAGGCGCCGGCAACCGCGCGCGTAGCCTTGGGAGCGCCGATGCGGCGGGCAATCTCCGCATAGGAGATCGTTTGGCCGGCGGGAACATCCTGCAAGGCGCGCCAGACCCGCTGCTGGAATGCGGTGCCACGCACGTCAAGCGGCAGATCGAGACCGAAGCCCGGCGCATCGACAAGGCCGACGACCCGCGCGACCAGCTCCTCGTACTCCTGATCGGCGCCGATCAGATGCGCGTTGGGAAAGCGATCTTGCAGATTGCAGATGAGTGCTTCCGGCTCGTCGCCGATCAGAATGGACGCGACGCCCTTCTGGCTCGAGGCGACCAAGATTGCCCCGAGCGACGACTCGCCGATGGCGAAGCGGATTTCCTCGTCCGATCCGCCGGCGCGATAGCGGGTCGGCGTCATGCCGAGCATTTCCGTCGACTTCGCGTAGAAGCGACCGCTCGAATTGAAACCGGCGTCATAGATCGCTTCCGTCACCGAGTTGCCGTTGGTGAGATGTTCGCGCAGCTTCGCGGCGCGGAAGGCCGAGGCGTAATCCTTCGGCGTCAGTCCGGTCGATGCCTTGAACAGCCGATGGAAGTAGCCCGCGCTGCGTCCGACCGCTTGCGCGAGGTCGGACAGCGACGGTTCCTCTTCGCTCTGCTCGATCAGGCGGCAGGCGTTGGCGACCATCGCCGCGTTGCTGCTCTCGAGCGAGAGGCCGTCGGGATTGCAGCGTTTGCAGGGCCGGAAGCCGGTTGCTTTCGCATCCGGCAGCGTATCGTGAAACTGGACGTTCTGCGGATTCGCCGTACGCGATGGACACGACGGACGGCAGTAGATGCCGGTCGTGACGACCGAGTACCACCATGCGCCATCGGCGGAGCGATCACGCGCAACGACGCGCGCCCACCGCGGATCGCTGGCGGCCGTCCATCGCTCTTGGCGCGCGTTTCTCTGGACTGCGGTCACGACTCTCGCTCCTCCATCGAACGAACCGTGTATTGCGGCTTCGTTCGTGACCGAATGTGCGAGTTTGAGCATGCCGCCACCACCCGATTTCCGAGCGGGCGGTCGACAGCTTTAACCTTACTGGCCGGAGCGATTTCGCCCGGAGTGGCGCTAGTTCACCGGCAATCTGAGGTGCGTGCGGAATCTGGTCTTCAGATAAGTGCCGTCGCGCGCCGGCAGCGCACGCTCCGGATTGTTCGGCGAGATCGCGATCCGCACGAACTTCGGGCCGCTCAGGTCCTGCAGTTTCGGCCGGTAGCTTTCGACGCCGTTCAAGCCGGTAATCTCTGCGGTGTCGGCAAAGCCGGCCGCCTTCGCGATCTGGTCGAGACGCACGCCAAGACCCGCGTGGCTGCGCTGCATGCCGGTCTCGCCGTAATAGCCGTTATCGAGCACGGCAATGGTCAGGTTGCCCGGTTTGCTGACCGCCACGGTCAGCAGATTGCCGGTGCCCATCAGCTGTTCGCCGTCGCCGGTCAGCACCAGCACCGGCCGCTTCGGCTGCGCGAGCGCAAGGCCGAGACCGACCATCGCGGCGCCGCCCATCGCGCCCCAGAGATAAAAGTTGCCGTCGTGATCGCCGGCGGCAAACGCGTCGTATGACGGCGAGCCGAGGCCGGTGACCACCAGAAGCTCGCCGCGGTTCTGCAGCAGCGATTTCACCGCCTGACGACGATCGAGGGTGCTGGCGCTCATCACTTCGTCTCCGTCCATTTCTTGGCGCCGAGCAGGCGCTGCGAGATCAGAACTGCGATCTGCTGATCGGAATCGAATGCCAGCGTCGCTGCTGCCGTAACCACATCGCCCGCTTCATCCGCCGTGTTGATCCGGAACACCGTGGTCCCCATCAGCTGAAACGCTCCCGGCGTGGCCGTGCCCATCGGCACCTGCCATGGGTTGAACTCCGCCCATTCGCCGCGCATGGTCACGATCGTCAGGAACGGAAACCGGCACGAATTCATCAGCGACAGCATGTTGACGCAGTTGCCGACGCCGCTCGATTGCATCAGCAACGCCGAGCGGTCGCCGCCGAGCCAGGCGCCGGCACACAGCGCGATGCCTTCTTCTTCGGTCGTCAGCACCGTCGTCTTGATGCTCGCGTCGTCATGGCAAAGGTTGATCAACCGCGCATGTCCGGCATCGGGAACGTAGCTGACCTGCGAGACGTGCGCCTGCTTCAGCGCTTGGAAGATATCGAGCGGCCAATCCCGGGCGGCTCTGACGCCCTTGTCCAAAGGAACCGAATCCATCGCAACCCCACGTGAATCACCGGGACCTCGGCAAAGCGGATGGCTTGCCCATTCTTATTCGCCCGGCCTGTGATCCTACCAAGGGCGCTCGGCGCCGCGAAACGTCAACAGGCCGATATTGCGGCGCGGGTAACAACTTACTGACCGTTTGCCCACCGCGGAAGCTGATGCTGCCCGCATTTCGCGCTTGCCGGAGATCACGCGGCGGCGGAGAATTCATTATTGACGATAATGACTAATAAGATTAGCTATTATTAGGAGTATGATTTCCAACGAAGAGCGGAACGGGCCGATGGATCAGACGGCAGTTGCGGGTGAAGCGTTCGCGTTTTCGAATTCGCCTTGCGAACGAGAGCAGCTTCCCGGCGGAAGTTTCGTTATTCGCAGCACGCTGCCACTCGGGCCTTATCCGGCCAGCGTTATCGCCGTTCTGAAAGCGCGGGCGGAACTTTCCGGTGACCAGATTCTGTTCCGCGAGTCGGCGGCGAACGGCATCGTCGGCGAGATCAGCTATCGCGATGCGTATCGGCAGGCCTGCAAGATCGGTCGCACCTATCTCGAACTCGGTGCATCCGACGAGCGGCCGGTGGTGCTGATCGCCGAGAACTCGATCAAGACAGCGATTGCGATCCTCGGCTGCTATGCCGCTGGCGTTCCCGTCTCGCCGATCTCACCGTCCTATTCGAAGATGTCGAGCGACTTCGGCAAGCTGCGCTACATCGTCGATATCCTCACCCCGTCACTCGTGATCTTCGACGATGCGATTGCGCACCGGAATGCGATTGCGACCGTTGCGTGGGGTGACGCGCGGCTCGCCGCGATCGCCAATGCGCAGCCGGGCATGCTGGCGTGGGACGAGCTTCTCGGCGGCAGCCCTGTCGTGCCAGACCTGGCAGCATCCCCGGATCGCACGTCCAAGATCCTGTTCACCTCGGGCTCGACCGGCATGCCGAAGGGCGTGCTGGTGACGCAACGCATGATGATGTCGAACCAGATCGCGCTGTCGCAGGTCTGGCCGGGCTACTTCGCGTCGCCGCCGATTCTCGTCGACTGGCTGCCGTGGAACCACACCTACGGCGGCAACCAGATTTTCAACATGCCGATCGTGTTCGGCGGATCGCTGACGATCGACCACGGGCGGCCGACGCCTGCCGGCATCGCCACCATGATCAAGTCGTTCAAACGGATCAGGCCGAACCTGCTGCTCAACGTGCCGCGTGCGCTCGATCTGCTCGCTGATCATCTCGATGCAGACGAGTCCTTTGCCGAAGCCTTGTTCGAGCGGCTTGAGTTGATCGGTTATGCGGGAGCGGCGCTTCCGGTGCCGGTCGCGAACAAGCTCAGCCGGCTCGCCAGGCAGTTCAAGGGGCGCGATATCCCCGTCGTCGGACTCTGGGGCGCGACGGAAACCGCGCCGGTCGCGACCGCCGTTTACTTTCCTTCGACCGAGCCGGCCAATATTGGCCTGCCAATTCCGGGGTTCGATATCAAATTTACGCCAGACGGCAGCAAGCACGAGATGCGCGTGCGCGGACCGGGCGTTACGCCCGGTTACTGGCGTCAACCGGAGGCGACGGCCAAGGCCTTCGACGAGGACGGCTATTATCGCATGGGCGACGCCGGCCGTTTCGTCGATCCCGCGAACATCAATGCGGGACTGATCTTCGACGGCCGCGTCGCCGAGAACTTCAAGCTGTTGTCCGGAACCTGGGTCAATGTCGGTGCGCTGCGCGTGAATGTCGTTGCGGCCAGCGTCGATCTCATCGCCGATGTGGTGATCGCCGGCCACAATCAGGATTACATCTCGGCGTTGATCTTCCCGAAGCTCGACGCCTGCCGCGCGCTGGCGGGCGAAGAGGTGCTCGATCCCGCGCACGACGTTGTTTCGAACGCGAAGGTTCAGGACGCGATCCGGACCGCGCTCGCGCATCACAATCGCACCGCGGGCGGAAGCTCAAACCGGATCGTGCGTGCGCTAATCATGCGCGAGCCGCCATCGGTGGACGCGGGTGAGATCACCGACAAGGGTTACATCAACCAGCGCGCCGTGCTGGAGCGGCGCGCCAAGCTGGTGGACTTGCTCTACAGCCTGTCGTCCGGCGCCGCAGTGATCGACATCGATCCGGCATCGATCCCGGCGCCGCGCACGCTTGCGAGCTGATCCATCCTTTGAGCGCGGAGCATCCGGTGTTTGAGAACGTCGAAATTCCCTATCGCGGTTACTGGTCGACGCCGTTTGCGAAGTGGCAGGGCGCATTTGCCGGGCTGCACAGCATTCGCTTTGCTGCAGCGGTTGCGAAGAAAGAACTGGCGCGGCGCGAGATCGCGCCGGATGCATTCGATCACGCCGTGCTCGGCGTGACCATTCCGCAGTGGCGAGGCTTCTGGGGTGCGCCGTGGATGATGAGCATGATCGGCAACCCAGACACGACGGGGCCGACGGTGGCGCAGGCCTGCCAGACCGGTCCGCGCAGCCTTGTTACCGCTGCGCAGGAGGTGAATAGCGGGCAGGCACTGGCGTCGCTCGTCGTCACTTGCGACCGCATGTCGAACGGCGCGTTCGTCACCTATCCCGGCGACGGCGGGTGGGGCGGGCTTCCAAAAACAGAATCCTGGACTGTCGACAATTTTCTCGAAGCGCCGGACCTGGGTCACCCGGTGGTGCAGACGGCGGAAAACGTCGCGAGCCGCTGGCAGATCAGCCGCGAGGAGCAGCATGATGTGGTGCTGCGCCGCTACGAGCAGTACGAGGACGCGCTGGGGAACGACCGTGCATTCCAGCGCGGCTACATGACGCTGCCGTTCGAGGTGCCGGACGCGAAGTTTGGCAAGAGCGTCGCGGCGCTCGATGGCGATACGGGCATCAACACAACCTCTCGCGAAGCGCTCGATCGCCTCAGGCCTGCGTCCGAAGGCGGCACCATCACGTTCGCGAGTCAGACGCATCCGGCCGACGGCAACGCCAGTCTGATCGTGACGACGGCGGAGCGTGCGATCGAGATGTCTGCGGACTCAAAGATACGCATTCGCATCCGTGGTTTTGGCCAAGCGCGCGCTGAGCCGGCATTGATGCCGGCCGCACCGATCCCGGCCGCGCGCATTGCGCTCGAACGGGCAGGGGTGGCGCTGTCTGAAATCGCAGCCGTGAAGTCGCACAATCCGTTCGTCGTCAACGATATCGTGTTCGCGCGCGAGACCGGATATCCGGTCGCGAAAATGAACAACTTCGGATCGTCGCTGGTGTTCGGGCATCCGCAGGGGCCGACCGGAATGCGGCTGATCATCGAACTGATCGAAGAGCTCGTCGGCAGGGGCGGCGGCATCGGCCTCTATCATGGCTGCGCGGCGGGCGATGCCGCATTCGCAGTTGTGATCGAGGTCGATGGTCGGCCCGATACGTGAGCGCGTTTGTTCTTTTTGGGAGTCGACCAATGATGATCTTCACACCTTATGGCTTGCCGGAACCCACTGAGGCTTATCTCGCGCCGACCTATTTCCTCGACCACGACAACAAGCTGGTCGCGGATTTTGCGCGCAAGGCTACCGGCGGTGAAACCGATCCGGTGAAGGTTGCGGTGAAGCTGTTCTACGCCGTGCGTGACGAATTTCGTTACGACCCGTTCGCGATCTGGCTGGAGCCGGAGAATTTCCAGGCGAGCATCGTCATCAAGCAGGGTTACGGCTTCTGCATCACCAAGGCTGTCCTGCTCGCGGCCGCAGCGCGCGCTTGCGGCATTCCCGCGGCAATCGGCCTCAGCGACGTGATCAACCACTTCACCTCGCCGAAGCTGAAAGGAGCGATGGGCGGCCGCGACGTGTTCCTGCATCACGGTTACGCAACGCTCTATCTCGACGGCCAATGGGTGAAGGCCGCGCCGGCCTTTAACATCGAACTGTGCAACCGCTTCGGCGTGCCGCCGACCGACTTCGACGGCAGGAGCGATGCGATCCTGCAGAAGTACGACGCGCAGAAGAATCTGCGCATGGAGTACCTGCGCGACCACGGCTACTGGTCGGACCTGCCGTTCAACCGCGTGAAGGACGACATGGACGGCTATTACCCGCCCGGCTTCAACTACGGCGCCGGCGCAAAGGGCGGCGACGAGAAGTTCGAAGCGGCCAAAAGCACGAAATCCGTCGCCTAATTGTTGATCGTTACTGCCAATAACGATTGCTTGACTACCTTCGTATCAAAGGTAATGTAGAGAGATAACGGAGGGGTGTGGCCATGATCGGCAAATGGGTACTGGCAATCAGCAGTCTGATGTTCACAGCGGCTCATGCGGCAGATACCTCGCCGCTGAAGATAGCCGTGCTCAATGACCAGAGCAGCGTTTACGCCGACTTCCAGGGCATCGGCTCGGTGATCGCGGCACAGATGGCAGTCGAGGATTACGGCGGCAAGGTCGCAGGGCGTCCAATCGAGGTTCTCTCGGCCGACCATCAGATGAAGGCCGACGTCGGTGCCAATATCGCACGCCGCTGGATCGATCTCGATAACGTGCAGCTTATTCTCGATCTGCCGAACTCGTCAGTGGCGCTCGCCGTCAACGAAATCGTGCGTGAGAAGAATAAAGTGCTGATCGGCTCAGGTGCCGGCACGTCGCTGCTGACGGGCGCGAAGTGCACACCGAACACCATCCACTGGACCTACGATACCTGGGCTCTGGCGAACGGCGTCGCCAAGTCGGTGGTGCAGCAGGGTGGCAAGAAGTGGTTCTTCATCACCAGCGATTATGCCTTCGGCCACGATCTCGAGAAGCAAGCGTCTGATGTCGTGAAGGCAAGCGGCGGGCAAGTGCTCGGCGCGGTCCGTCACCCGCTCGGCGCATCGGACTATGCGTCGTTCATTCTTCAGGCGCAGGCCTCGGGCGCGGACGTGATCGGGCTTGCGACGCCGGGCGGTGATCTGTCGAACCTCGTCAAGCAGGCCAACGAGTTCGGTGTCGCCAAGACGCACAAGCTGATCGGCCTCATCTTCTCGATCAACAATGCCGACTCGATCGGGCTGCAGAGCTCGCAGGGCGTCGTTGCACTGAATGCGACTTACTGGGACCTCAATGACGACACGCGCGCCTGGTCGCGCCGTTTCCACGCGCGCCATCCGCGCAAGAACATGCCGAACGATCAGCAGATGGGCGTCTACTCTGCTGTGCTTCACTACCTCAAGGCGGTCGAGAAGATGAACGGCGAAGCCAATGACGGCGCCAAGGTCGTCGCGACCATGAAGAGCATGCCGACCGAGGACAAGCTGTTCGGCAAGGGGGTGATCCGCGTCGATGGCCGTAAGATCCACGAGAACTACGTGCTGCGCACAAAGTCCACGTCGGCGTCGAAGGAGCGTTGGGACTATTTCGATGTCATCGCGACGGTGCCGGCGGACGAATCGTTCCGCCCGCTGAAGGACGGCAATTGCCCGCTCGTGAACTAACGATGGTTCGGATGCCGCTGGCCGGATGCCGGTCAGCGGATTCCGTAGAACAGCATCAGGTCGTCGAGGCCGGCGACGAACTGCGCAAGATCGCCACGCACGGCGTTTGTGATGCCGCGCTCCTGCCGCTCGACTTTCGCGGTGACTTTCTTGATCAGCTTCCGGCCATCGGTGGTGAGATGCAACGTCCGCAGGCGGCGATCGGTAGGGCTGAATTGCCGGAACAGGTAATTCGCCTTCTCCAGCCGGTCGAGCGAGAGAACGAGCGCAGGCGGTTCGGCGCCGACGATATGCGTGATCTCGTTCTGAAAGATACCCGGGTTGGTTTCGACGATCGACAGCACCGCAAAATCCATGATGCGCAGGTCGAATTCGCTCAGGATGCCGTTCAGCTCGCTGATGATGGCGTGCTTGATGCGGCGGATCTTGTAGCCGACGAAGCGGTCCATCGGATTGACCAGGTCGCGCGGCGCAGCCTCGCCGTCGGCGTTGCCGTTTGGAGCGGCCGTTTCCACACGGGCAGCGGCCTTGTTTATCTGTCGGGTCTGTCGCGTCGCGGTCATGACGTCCTTCAATCGTTACCGGCAATAATGGATCACAAAGGTAGCCATGTCTCCTAGCACTGCTAAAACCACTTGGGAAGAAAGCCGGATGACGTCGTCCGATATCGAACTCGAGGTCGACGGCAAGGTCGCGATCCTCTCTCTCAATCGGCCGCAGAAGCGCAATGCCATCCGCGACGAGACCATCGAGGCGCTCGGGCATTTCTTCGCCGCGCCGCCGCCGCAGGTCGCCTCTGTCGTGCTGCGCGCCAACGGCGATAACTTTTGCGCCGGCCTCGATCTCAGCGAGCACCGCGAGCGCGACGCCACGCAGGTGATGGTCCACTCGCAGATGTGGCACCGCGTTCTCAACGCCGTGCAGTTCAGCAATCTCCCGGTGGTAACGGTCATGAAGGGCGCCACCATCGGCGGCGGCCTCGAGATCGCGACCTCCACGCATGTGCGAATCGCCGAGCGCAGTTGCTATTACGCGCTGCCGGAAGCCGTGCGCGGCATTTATGTCGGCGGCGGCGCATCGGTGCGCGTGGCGCGGATCATTGGCAAGGATCGCATGATCGAGATGATGCTGACCGGTCGCACCCACGATGCGGAGGCGGGTCAGAATTTCGGCATCTCGCATTATCTCGTCGACCACGGCACCGGCGACGCGCTCGGCCTCGACATCGCGCGCCGCATCGCCGCCAACGCGCCGCTCTCGAACTTCGCCATTCTCAACGCCATCCCGCGCATCGCCGACATGTCGGCGAACGACGGCTTCTTCGTCGAGTCGCTGATGGCCGCGGTGGTGCAGACCGGCGACGCCGCGCAGAAAGGTCTCAGCGACTTTCTGGAAAAGCGCGCGCCCTCATTGAAGCCGGTCAGCAATCCGGCCGACCCGGACGCCGCTTCGTAGCTGACGCGCAATTCGCTTCAAGACGTCGTCCTCCCTGACGCCGCCGTCCCCGCCGACGGCGGCGTTTCTTTGCGTGCTCAAGGGATGCGCCGCGCCGCCGCAGCCTTGCGCATCATTTGCATTGAAAAATAGCATTGTATCAAAGCTAATTTATGTTACGGTTCGCCCGATCGAGCCCGGAGGTGACGCATGTTTCTCTTGAACGCCTGGTATGTCGCGGCCTGGAGCAGCGAGATCACCGCGAAGCCGATGGGGCGGACGCTGCTGAACGAACCGGTGGTGTTCTATCGGACCAGCGACGACAAGGTCGTTGCGCTTGAGGATCGCTGCTGCCACCGCGGCATGCCGCTCTCGGCAGGCGAGGTGTTCGGCAAGAACATCCGCTGCGAGTACCACGGCATGGTCTTCGACGGTTCCGGCAAGTGCGTTGAGATTCCCGGCCAGGCGACCATTCCGGAACGTGCGAAGGTTCGCAGCTTCCCGGTCGAGGTGCGCGACGATCTCGTCTGGATCTGGATGGGCGATCCGACGCTCGCCGATCCTGAGAAGATCGTCCGTTATCCGTGGCATTCGGCCTGGCCCTACAAGAGCAAGACCGAGCGCATCGACTGCAACTACCTGTTGCTGTCCGACAACCTGCTCGATCAGACGCACGGCGCTTACGTCCACAAGTCGACGCTCGCAAGCAATGTCGACGCGTACGAGCGCGCGGAGATGAAGATCGATACGACGCCGAACGGTGTGAAGTTCACGCGCTGGATGCTCAACTGCATTCCGCCCGGCATCTACGCCAAGGCCGTCAAATTCAGGGGGCGCGTCGATCGCTGGGGCGAGTTCGAATACGTCGCGCCGTCCTGCATCCTGCAGTTCACCGGTGCGCGCGATGTGGGCGAGGGCGCTTACGAGAACGATGCGCGCGACGGCGGCTTCGGCCTGCGCATCTTCTACGGCATCACGCCGGAAACCGAGCACACGAGCTGGTTCATGTGGTCGACGGCGAACAGCTATCGCCAGAACGATCCCGCGGCGACCGAAGAGCTGTTCGAGGAAATCGAGCGCGCCTTCAAGGAAGACGAGGACGTGCTGGTTGCGCAGTACGCGATGCTGCGTCGGGTCGGCGATCGGCCGCTGATCAATATCGCCTCGGACGGCGCGCGCATGCAGGCGCGCCTTGCGCTTGAACGCATGATCGCTGCCGAGCGCGGCATCCCGCGCGACCAGGTCGTCACGCTCGTTTGAGCGAACAAATGCCGGAAGGGAAATCCATCAATCGGATGTTGAGGAGCGAGACATGATTACGCGTCGGAAATGCTTCGTTGTTCCGTTCGCCTTGCTTGCGGGCGTCGCCGTTGCGCATGCGCAATCGAAATACGGTCCGGGAGCCTCGGATTCGGAAATCCTGATTGGTCAGACCAATCCCTACAGCGGGCCGCTCTCGGCCTACAGCACACAGGGAAAGGCGCAAACGGCCTACTACGCCATGATTAACGAACAGGGCGGCGTGAACGGCCGCAAAATCAAGTTGATCAGTCTTGATGATGGTTATTCACCGCCGAAGACCGTCGAGCATCATCGCCGTCTCGTCGAGAGCGATGAGGTGATGGGCATCGTCGGCACCATGGGCACGCCGACCAACTCGGCGATCGTCAAATACATGAACGCGAAATCGGTGCCGCACATCTTCCTCGCCACCGGCGCGTCGAAGTGGGGCGATTACAAGAGTTCGCCGTGGACGATGGGCTGGTATCCGACCTACCGCTCCGAAGGCGTCATCTACGGCACCTACATTCGCGAAAACATGAAGGACGCGAAGGTCGCGATCCTGTCGCAGAATGACGACTACGGAAAGGACTTCGTCGCCGGCTTCAAGGCCGGTCTCGGTGAAGCCGCGGGCAAGCTCATCGTCAAGGAGCTGACCTACGAGGTCTCCGAACCGACGGTGGACTCGCAGATCGTCAACCTGAAGGCATCGGGCGCCAACGTGCTGTTCAGCGCGTCGACCGCCAAGGCCGCCGCGCAGACCATCAAGAAGGCCGCCGAGCTCGACTGGAAGCCGACGCACTTCCTGGTGCAGAACGCCAATTCCATCGCGACGGTGCTGACGCCGGCAGGCCTCAACAACGCTGTCGGCTTGATCTCGACAGCCTATATCAAGGATCCCGTCGATCCCCAGTTCGCAAATGACGAGGGCATGAAGTGGTACCTTGCCTTCATGAAGAAGTACTATCCGGACGGCGACGTGAACGATCCTCAGAACCAGATCGGTGTATCGATCGCGGCGACCTTCGTGCAGGTGCTCAAGCAATGCGGCAACGAATTGACGCGCGAGAACCTGATGAAGCAAGCGAACGCCATCAAGAATCTCGATCTGCCGCTGCTGCTGCCCGGTATTAAGCTGAACACCGGCGTCGAGGATCACTATCCGATCGAGCAGTTCCAACTGGTCAAGTTCGACGGCAAGACCTGGGCTCGCTTCGGCAACGTGCTCAGCAGCGAGTGATCCTCCATTCGCGGCGCCCGTCCTCCCCGGGCGCCGCGATATTTCCATGAGTTTCAATAGCTAACTTTGAAAATTTTTAACTGCGCTCGATCTGGTGTCACCCAAGGCCGCGGTGTATGAGATCGCCCTGCTTTGGAAGCGGTCGATTCTGTCGAATCGATTCGTCTTGGGGCGGCGTTTGCGCTGCCGATCAGGGATTACGGTGATGCCGGTCAAGAAAGCTGCTGGGTCGAAGTCGCGCACCAAGGACAAGGGCACGGCGATCAAGGTGTCTCCCAAGGGCGCGCGCACGGCACCGTTGACGGTGTCGCGTCCGGAACTTCTTGTGAACGGCTCCGACCGCGCATTCCGCGTTCTGGTGCACGGCCTGTTCGCGTTCTTCGCGCGGCACGAAGCAGTTCGTGCGGGTCACGGTGCGCGCATCGGCCTTGTCGGCATTGAATACACGGTGCTGATCTCAATCGGCCACCTCGCCGTGCAGGAGGGCGATGTCAGCGTCAACCGGATCGCCGATCACCTCTATCTCAGTGGCGCGTTTGTCACGACGGTGACGAACAAGCTGCTGCAGCAGGGGCTGATTCACAAGACGCCGGACCCGAACGATCGCCGCCGTGTGCGTCTGGAGATTTCCGAGAAGGGCTGGGCGCGGCTGGCCGAACTCGCGCCCGTGCAGCGGCAGGTGAACGACGTGCAGTTCGATTGCCTCAGCGCCAGCGAGTTCAAGCAGCTGTCGAGCATGATCGAGCGGTTGATCGACAGCAGCAACCGCGCACTGCGGCTGCAGGCCTATTTCGCCGATCAGAACGGTCCTGCGCCGGACGCTGCGCGGTCTCCGAAACTCGATCTGCAGTAGCGATCAGTTCCGGACCGGCCGGTTTTCATTGTCTTGAAGTGTGTTGCGCCCGGCGGTTGCCGGGCGCTCGCCGTTGCGCGGCACGTATGCCCGCGTTGCTGCAAACACTTGCCTTTCGGGGAAATATAACTTGCAATAGCTTTTAAAGTTAGCTATTTGAGAAGTTGTATTTCAGGAGGCGACATGCGTATTCGCAAGATCATCACCCTCATCGACGAGGCGCGTCAGGAGGCGGGGCATGTGGCCGAGCCGCCGCTGCGCAAGGTCGCGACCGCTGCCGTCGTCGGCAATCCGTTTGCCGGCTGCTATCAGGCCGATTTGTCATCATTGGTGACGGCGAGCGAGGCGCTCGGCCGCGAGATGTCGGAAATCGCGGTCGCTGCGATGGGTGGTCTTCCGGTGCAAAGCTACGGCAAGGCGGCGATCATCGGCCTCGCCGGCGAGCAGGAGCACGGCGTCGCTCTTCTTACGACCGTGTTCGGCAACGTTATCCGAGATGCGGTCGGCGGGGGTGTCGCGTGGATTTCCTCCTTCACCAAGCGCGCAGCGGCCGGATCGGCGATCGACATTCCGCTCGCACACAAGGACGCGCTCTACGTGCGCTCTCACTACGACGGCATCTCGATCATGCTGCCAGATGCGCCGCTGCCGGATGAGATCGCGATCATCTGCGCCTACGCCAACCGTGGCCGTCTCAACGCGCGCGTCGGCGGTCTCGCTGCGGGCGACATCAAGGGAAAAGACGGTCTCGTCTGAGATCGCTGCTCGGAACAGGAGAAAACCCATGGCGATTTGCAAGACCGGCAGCGAACATCTGGCCTCGCTCAGGGACGGCCGGTCCGTTCACATCGACGGCGCGCTCGTTCCCGATGTCACCGTGCATCCGGCGTTCCGCAACTCCGTTGCTTCCGCTGCGAGCCTCTACGATTTCCAGGCTGCGCCGGAAAACCTGGAGATGATGACGTTCGCGCCGAACGGCACCAACCGCCGTACCAATCGCGCCTGGCAGATTCCGAAGACCCATGCGGAGATGGTCGCGCGCCGGAAAGCGCTCACCGCGTGGGCGGAGTGCAGCTACGGTTTCATGGGCCGCTCGCCGGATCACCTCGCGTCGGCGCTGGTCGGCCAGCGCATCGGCCTCGATGTGTTCAAGCGTGGCGGGGAGGATCGCGCCAAGGCTTTCGCCGATTACTTCGACTATGCCAGCTCGAATGATCTGTTCCTGACTTACGTGATCATCAATCCACAGGCGAACCGCTCCAAGAACTGGGGCGAGCAGGAGGATGATCTGGTCGCGCGCATCGTCGACGAGGATTCGACGGGCGTCACCATCCGCGGCGCCAAGATGATGGGGACCAGTTCCATCATGGCCAACGAGGTGTTCGTCGCGAATCTGCAGCCGCTGCAGGCAGGCGAAGAGGCACTGGCGTTCTGCTGCGCCCTGGAAATGAACGCCAAGGGTCTGCGCGTGCTCTCGCGCAAGTCCTACGAGGCCGGTGCGGTCTCGGTTTACGATAATCCGCTGTCGTCGCGTTACGATGAGAATGATGCGGTAATCTATTTCGACGACGTCAAGGTGCCATGGGATCGCCTGTTCGTGCATCGCAATGTCGATCTCTGCCGCGCGCAGTTTCACGACACCCCTGGCCACGTCTATCAGAACTATCAGTCGCAGATCCGCCTCGTCGTGAAGCTGAAGTTTCTCGTTGGCCTCGCGCACAAGCTGTGCGAGACCATCGGCACCTCGGGCATGCCGCAGGTGAAGGAACAGCTCGGGCGGCTCGCCGCCAACGTCGGCATGGTCGAGGCGATGCTGCACGGCATGGAAGCCAGCGGCGAGCATGCTGGCGACTACTGGATCCCGAACCGCCATCATCTCTATTCGTCGCAGGTGATCACGCAGGAGCTCTATCCGCGCATGATCAACACCATCCGCGAACTTGCCGGCGGCGCTTTCATCATGCTTCCGTCGTCGTTCCGCGACTGGGACGATCCGACGATCGAACCGATCATCCGCAAGACGCAGCGTTCGGCGACGCTGACGCCGGAAGAGAAGGTCAAGTTCCTGAAAGCCGCATGGGATGCCATCGGCTCCGAGTTCGGCTCACGCCATACTCAGTACGAGATGTTCTACGCAGGCGCGCAGTTCGTCACCGCGGGCCACAGCTTCCGCACCTACGGATGGACGTCGTCCGCCAACCTCGTCGACAAGATGCTGGCGGGCTTCTCGCTCGACGACGCGCGAACGGCTGCGAAGCACTGAGACCGGGAGCGGGCCGTGCGGGTAGCGATCGTCAATATCGGTTCGATTCTGACCGGCGATTGGCGCAAGCCGTTCGTCGCCGGCGACACGGTGATCTCGGAGGATGGGATCATCACGTCCGTTGGAACGGCATCGCCGGCGGCGGTCGAAGCTGCTGACGTGGTGATCGATGCCGACGGCACGACGCTCATTCCGGGGCTCATCGACTCGCACGTGCACATCACGTTTGGCGACTACACGCCGCGCCAGCAGACTGTCGGCTATCTCGAAAGCTACATCCACGGTGGCGTCACCACAGCGATCTCGGCATCCGAAGTTCACGTGCCGGGGCGGCCGCGCGATCCGGATGGCGTGAAGGCGCTGGCGGTCGCCGCGCGCAAGAGCTTTGACACCTACCGGCCAGGCGGCATGACTGTGCATGCCGGTTCGATCATTCTCGAGCCGGGCCTCGTAGAGGCGGACTTTGCCGATGTGAAGCGGCAGGGCGTGTGGCTGGCGAAGGCCGGTTTCGGCGCCGTGAAGACCGCGTTCGATTATGTGCCGCTGGTCGCGATGGCACGTGCGCACGGCATGATCATCACCGTTCACACCGGCGGCTCATCGATTCCGGGTTCAGGCGCGGTCACGGCCGATCATCTGATCGCGATGAAGCCGCACGTCTCGTTCCATGTGAACGGCGGTCCGACGGCGATGCGCGATTCCGATTTCGAGAAGCTCGTGCGTGAGAGCGACATCGCGCTTCAGGTCTGCACTGCCGGTAATCTTCGGACCACGCTGCTCACCGCATCGCTGGCGCAGAAGCATGACGCGTTCGACCGGTTCATTATCGCGACCGATACGCCGACCGGCAGCGGCATCATGCCGCTCGGCATGCTCTATACGATCTCGCATCTTGCAAGCCTCGGCGGTGTATTGCCGGAGCACGCGATAGCCGCGGCGACTGGCAGCAACGCACGCATCTATGGACTCAACACCGGCTTCATCGAAACGGGACGGATCGCCGATCTCGTGCTGATCGATGCGCCGGACGGCGGATCGCAATCGACCGCGCTTGACGCGATCCGCAACGGCGACATCGCCGCGATCGGCGCCGTCATTGCCCGTGGCGAACCGCAATTCATCGGCCGCAGCCGTAACAGCCCGGCGACAACCCGCGTGGTGCAGGTTGCCAACTGTCGTGTGCCGAAGTTTGCCGCCGCTCCTGCGCGTCACTAGCTGGGCGGATACGGCGTTCACATCCGCATGAATGCGGTCTGAAGAGGGATGAGGCCTGTCATGAGCACTCCCAACGCCGTGGCGTCGCCGCCACAGGAATGCCATCACTTTTCCGAGCGCGATTTTCGCGATGCGCTCGGCCTGTTTGCGACCGGTGTGGCCATCATCACCAGTTCGGGGAGCGAAGGTTATCTCGGCGCAACGGTAAGTTCGTTCAGTTCGGTGTCGCTCGATCCACCGTTGATCCTGTTCAGCATGGGCCGCCACTCGAAAGCCTTTGCGGCCTGGGAAACCGTCGATCATTTCGCCGTCAACATTCTCGCGGAAGAGCAAAGTGCGCTGTCGACGCAGTTTGCCCGTGCAATGAGCGACAAATGGAATGGCGTGCGCATGCGTACCGGACTTGGCGGCGCGCCGTTGCTGGTCGATGCACTCGTGTGGCTGGAGTGCAAATCCTACGCGAAGTACGACGGCGGCGATCACGTCATCATCGTCGGCGAGGTGCTGTCGCTGACGGCGAAACCCGCTCCCGACGCGCGGCCGTTGGTTTTCTTCGGCGGCAAGTATCGTCAGCTCGACACCAAGCCCGCGATCGCGACACCCTCGGACGCGGACCTCTGGCTGCACGGCTGGTGAGCCGCTCGGTTGCTTATGGTGAACGCGTCCAGTGCGATTCAGCGTATCGGTAGCGCGAAACCGTGGGGAAAAATCTTCGCTAATTCGATTGCTAGTCAGCAGAATATTTTTCTCTCAAATCGTCGATTTGAACGATATTTTTTAGTTTTCGGGCCGTCTAGACCCTGTTTCGGGGAATGCTTACACCAGACTCCATATTCATATTAGAGGCTCTTCGAGCCAAGAGTCGGTCGAGAAAGCTGGTCATGCCCGATCTTTCGATACTGTCCGGATTTGCCATTGGCCTCGCGTTCGGCGTGGTCGGTCTCTTGAGCGGCTTCTGCTTGCTGAGCAGCTTGCGCGACTGGTGGACGAAGGACGACAGCCGCAAGATCCGCAGCTACGCCGTAGCGCTCGCGGTCGCGATCATCGGTGCGCAGTTCATCGGCGGCGCGGGCATCGTCGATATCGGCAAGTCGCTCTATCTCCAGCCTTCGTTCTCCGCGCCACTGATTTTCATCGGCGGCCTGTTGTTCGGCCTCGGTATGGTGTTGTCGAACGGTTGCGCCTCGCGCGCGCTGGTTTTGCTGGGCAAGGGCAACATCCGTTCGCTGGTCGTGCTCGTGATCATCGCCGTCACCGCGCAGATGACGTTGAAGGGTCTGCTCGCACCGGCGCGTCTCGCATTCCTGCAGTGGACGCAGATTGCTCCGGGCGCTGTGTCCATTCCCGCATTCCTGTCGACGCTCGGCTTCACCGAGACCGCGGCGCGTATCGCCGCGACGCTTGTCGCCAGCGGTGCGCTGTTTGTGTTCGCGTTCTCCAACCAGCAGTTCCGCAAGGCATACGGGCAGATCGCGGCCGGCTTTGCCGTTGGTCTGCTCGTGACCGCCGGCTGGCTCGCCACCGGATGGCTCGGCGCCGACGAATTCAACCCGATCCCGGTCACGTCGCTGACGTTCGTGTCGCCTGTCGCCGACTCGCTGCAGTACGTCATGCTGTCGACAGGGCTGAGCCTGAACTTCGGCATCGCGCTGGTGTCGGGTGTGATCGTCGGGAGCTTGCTGACGTCGGTGCTCACCGGACGCTTCGCGCTTGAAGGCTACACGTCGGCGAGCCACACGGCCCGCTCGATCGGCGGTGCTGCGCTGATGGGTGCCGGCGGTGCGATGGCTTACGGCTGCACGGTCGGTCAGGGCCTCACCGGCGTTTCGACGCTGGCGTTTCCGTCGCTGATCGCGGTTGCGGGTATCATCACAGGCGCCGCCTTCGGTCTTCGCAGCGTTGCCGTTGTTCCGGCGTTCGCCGCTCGCTAACAAGCCTCGTTATTTCGAGTGACGGGCCCGCCCGAGCAGGCTGGCCCAGCCGCGCTGCATCAATTCGCGCGGCGATCCGTCGACCAGCACCGCAATTCCAATCCGCGCGCCGAGGATCATTCCCCCGACCGCAAGCGGCCACGATAGCGCGAGCATCGAGCCTGCAGTAATGCCCTGACCGATGGTGCAGCCGCCGGCGAGAATGCCGCCGAAGCCCATCAGCACGGCGCCGAGCAGGTGCCTGCGCATCTCGTGGTCATCGTCGAACGCTTCCCAGCGAAACTCGTCGGCGCTTTTTGCAGCCAGCCAAGATCCGACCACCACACCGAACACGCTGCCGACCCCGAAGTCGGCAAAGTTCGTTGCGTTCATCAGCCCAGCATAGAGCGCTTTCCCGACCGTCGAAACGAACGTCAGACTTTGCGGGCGGGTAGGGCCGTTGAAGTCGTCGCTGAGCCATGTCGTCACGACCCAGCCTGCAACGACTGCGATGCCAAGAACGAAACCCGCTGACAACAGGCGCGGCGTGCGCCACAGCCGCCGGTCGCTCAGCGCAAGCCAGCAGAGGCCCGCACCTGCAACGAGCGCGATCACGGCGCGCAACTCGAAACCGAATGCGCGGGACAGCAGCGTTGCCGTGTCCGAGCGAACGCCGTCGGGCATGGCGATCGCCAGATTCTCCAGAAACCCGATCCGGAATCCCGCGAGCGCGCCACGCAGCGTTGCGTAAGCCGCCGCGCCGAGGATGAGCACGACGATCAAGCTGCGCAGATCGCCGGCGCCCAGTCGAACGAGCGAACCGAACCCGCAGGTGCCGACCATGGCCATGCCGAGGCCGAAGAGGATGCTGCCGATCACGATCGCCGCAACGGGCAGCGCGGTTGGGACGTAAGTGGAGAGTTCGGGATTGAAATACCCGGCGATGATCAGCGCCTGCGTACCGAGGATCGCGATGCCGAGCGCAAGGCCGAAGATGCGCAGGCGGCGGCTGTCGCCACCGGCGACGACATCCTCGATCGCGCCGAACGAGCACAGCTTCGCATGGCGCACAGCGAACCCGGCGGCCGCGCCGATGAACAGGCCACAGAGGGCCGGCAGCCATGCAGACATATTCTGCAAGGGTCGTCTCCCGGAGTGTCGCGGAGGTTGTCCGGCCGACGCCGGCTTCCCCGCTTCTTGTCGTTACGCGACGGTTACGTCTTGGCGGCCGGAGTTTCCGGCGCGCAGAAGATATCGTAGACGACCGAGATCACGCGGCGCACATCGTCGTTCGCCAGGCTGTAGTAGATCGTCTTGCCGTCGCGGCGCGTATCGACCATGCCGTCGTAACGCAGGCGCGCCAGCTGTTGCGACACCGCCGACTGTCGGAGCGACAGGATATTCTCAAGCTCTGTGACCGAGCGCTCGCGTTCGGCGAGCAGGCATAGCAACAGCAGCCGGTTCTCGTGCGACAGCGCTTTGAGGAAGTTGCTCGCCTTCCTGGCCTTGCGCATCAGCTGATCGAGCTCAGGCGAATATTCCGCACCGTGCCGCAGTTCGTCTTCGAGATCGGTGGAGAGGATTGAGGCCATGGTCAGCGCTTCGGGTTCGAGAGCATGATCAGATGCGATTGGTGTCGCGGGGAATGCGAAGCTTGTCGGCGTAGGCGCCGAGCAGGCCCCAGAATGAGTCTTCGTTCATGTAGCCGGTGATGCGGCCGATCTCGCGGCCGTTGTCCACGATTACAAATGTCGGCGTGAACAGCACCGGCCCGTCGAGCAGGACATCGCTCTTGTCGCGCCGATCGAGATCGACGCGGCGCAGCGGCAAAAGCTTCGACTCCTGCGTCTTGTCGTAGGTCGCGCCGACGTCGCGATCCCAGCGCTGGCACCAGATGCAGCTCTTGCGCTCGAACATCACCAACTCGGACGCCTGCACGAGAACCGGCGACAGAAAAATCGCCAGCAGCGCAGCAAGGCCGAAGGTTTTTAAGAGCTTCCGTCCGAACATATGATACATATATACAAATTCGCATGTTTTTGCCAGAGCCGGAAAAACGGTGGTTTCCTCAATTTCCATGATGGGTGCGATCGGGGCGGGGGTGCTGTCCTTCCTGTCGCCCTGCGTGCTCCCGCTCGTGCCGCCGTACCTGTGCTTTCTGGCCGGGATCAGCCTCGACGAGCTGACAGAGGACAGCGACACGGAGGGCCCGAACTGGCGCGTGGTCGCGCTCTCCTTTGCGTTTGTGCTCGGCTTTGCCACTGTCTTCGTCGCGCTCGGCGCGTCCGCCTCGCTGATCGGCAAGACCGTGACCGCGCACTTCCAGACGCTCGGCATCATTGCCGGCGTCGTGATCCTAGTGCTCGGGCTGCATTTCCTCGGTGTGTTCCGGATTGGTCTGTTGTTTCGTGAGGCGCGATTTCACGACGTCCGCAAGCCCGCTGGTTTCCTTGGCGCCTATCTGGTGGGACTTGCGTTTGCGTTCGGATGGACGCCCTGTGTCGGGCCGGTGCTAGCGGCGATCCTTGTCGTTGCCGGTGTCGAGGGTTCGGCGGGCAGGGGCGCGCTGCTGCTAGGCGCCTACGCACTCGGTATCGGCATTCCTTTCATGCTGGCATCGCTGTTCTCAGGCGTGTTCGTCAGGCTGATGATGCGGCTGCGCCAGCACATGAACGTTGTCGAGAAGGTGATCGGCTCCGCTCTTGTTTTGACGGGAGTCCTGTTTTTGACTGGATCGATGCCGCGTATCGCCGGATGGCTTCTAGAGACGTTTCCGGTGTTCGGGTCGATCGGATGAGATGCGCTGGCGATAGGAGGCACGCGTGCTGACACGGCGGAATGCGATCGCAACGATTGGTTTCGGCTTGCTCGGCCTTCGTGCGGGCGCGACACAAGCGGCCGCTCCGAAGCTCGGCGAAGACGGCCTCTATCACATGGACTGGTATCTCGAGAGCTTTCTCGATCTGTCCGAAGATCTCGCCGGCGCGACCGCGAAGGGCAAGCGCTTCGCGATCATGTGGGGCCTGAAGGGATGTCCGGCGTGCAAGCGGATGCACGAGGTCCACATGCTCGATCCGAAGATCGAGGGTTACATCCGCGACAACTTCGAGATTCTGCACCTGAACCACATAGGCTCGCGCGTCGTCACCGACTTCGACGGAAGCAAGCGTGGTGAGAAGGCACTCGGCGAGAGCTACGGCGTTCGCTTCACGCCGACGATCCAGTTCTTTCCGGAGGGCACAACGGGCCTTGCGGCCTTGAAGGGGCAGGCGCGGGAAGTCACGCGCATGCCGGGCTTGCTTGAGCCGGCCGCTTTCCTGGCCATGTTCCGCTACGTGCGCGAGAAGGGCTACGAGTCCGCGCCGTTCCCTGACTGGCTGAAGAAGCAAGCGTGACCGCGAGCGCCGCCCGTTTCAGAAATCCAGCTTGTCCCTGATGGCGGCAACGCCTGCTTTCGCGCAGGCTTCGTCCGCATCGCCGCCGGGTGCACCGGAGACGCCGACCGCACCAAGCAATGATCCCGCTGCGTCGACCGGAATGCCGCCGCCGATCATCACGACATTCGGAAGGTTGCGTAGACCCGCTTGCATCATGCCCGGCTGACTGATGGCGTTCAGTTCGGTGGTGCTGGTGCGGAAGGTCGCTGCCGTCCAGGCCTTGCCGGTCGCGGTCGTTGGCGTATGCGGTCCGGCGAAGCGATCGCGCAGCATCACTTGCGGTGTGCCGAAGCGATCGACCACAGCGACGGCAATCTGAAAGCCGCGCTTCTGGCAATCGGCGAGCGTCGCGCGCGCAAGCTCCAGAGCCAGTTCGGGACTGAGCGACTTGTACGTGACAGTCGCGTCCTGCGCGGCAGCCGAACTCGCGACGAGCGCTGCCGCGGCAGCGCCCATGAATATCGTCCGAAGTCGCAACGAACGCATCGTCGTTGCGGCTACTTGTTGACTGGCGATTCCGGATCGAACAGCAGCGCCACCAGATCTTTGATCTGTTGCTCGGTCAGAACCTTGTTGGCGCCGAAGCGCGGCATGTTCGAGCAGGGGACGACGGCCTGCGAGTTGTAGATCTTGGTGAAGGCGTTCTTCGCTTCTTCCGGATCGTATTTCCGGTCCTTGCCGTAGTTGGTCAGACTTGGTCCCAGTGTGCCGAAACTGACTTCGGCCAGTTCGAGCTGGTGGCAGGCATAGCAGTTGCCGCCGGCGACCGCGCCTTCCGGATCGGAGAACTGTCCGCCGCGGCCGTTGTTGGCAACCTTCTGGCCTTCCTTCCAATTGCCAAGCAGTTTGCCGTCAGCCGGATAGACGACCTTCGCGAGTTCGCGCTTGAGGATCTTGTCGACTTCCGCGGACGGAACGTCGTTGCGATGCGCGTTGCAGAGCTTCAACGTTTCATCCGGTTCGATCTTGGCTTGCCACTCCGGCGGCGCCTTGCCGAACGTCGATTTCAGATAGGCATCGACTGTCGCCGGATCGGCACGTTTTGCGGCCGTCTGCGAGTCGGCGGTTTGCGCAAAGGCGAGAGCGCCAAGAACGATCGGGAGCGCGAGCAGTTTTGCGATGTGTGTCATGATGCTCTCCGCTCAGCGCTTGATCGAAGGGACGTTGATCTCGCCGCCCATCGCCTGCTTGTTGAGATAGACAGTGAGCGCCGTGATGCTGTCGGAGGCGTATTCCGGAACCGGCCAGCGTTGCTGCCGATAACAATCCCACAGCCGGTGCTGCATCGTCCGCAGCGCGCCTTGCGACACGCGATAGGTCGGCCACGAGCCCATCGTTTCCTGCGGCGTCTTGCCGGGCTTCGACAGGTTCGGCAGGCCCTGCAAGCGAATGCGCTTGCCGTCGTCGGCGTGGCAGGTCGCGCACGAGAAATCCATCACGCCGCCGCGCCGGTAAAAAATTTCCTCGCCGACCGCGGCCATTTCCTGCTCTTTCGGATGCGCGAGCGGAACCTCGATCTTCATCCCGAGCGACTTGTTGGCGATGAAGGCGACGAGGTCCTCCATGTCGGATGCGCGGCCCGGGCCGGAGAAGCGGCGAGCGACGACATCCTTGGTGTCGAGGCCCTGGATGGTCTGCATGCACCAGAGCAAACGCTGTTCGAGGTCCATCACCTTGTCGGCGTCTGCAAAGAAGCGCGGCAGTTTTGCGAACGCGCCTTCCAGCTTGCCGGCGCCAAGGCCAAGATCGCATCCTTCGAGCGTGACGTTCTTGCTCCCGCGCGTGGTCTTCCACAGGACTTCGCCGCGATCGACGGCGAGGTAACCCGGATTTGACATGGGATCCGAAATCATCGCGCGATAGCGCTCGATTTCCTTTTCGCTGGCGTCTTGTGCATGTGCAGCAAGGCCCGCGAGCGAATAGAGAATTGCTGCGAGCGCCAGCCCGGCTGTGGCGTGCTTCACGTCTTCGTCCCTCCCTCCGCAAGACCGTCTTGATGCGGTCTTATCGGCACTTTGTGATCGGCCCGAAACTTTACATTCAAAAAAAACAATATAATGATGTGACCAAGATCATGGTAGATCGCAACGACAATCGTCAAGCGATACTATCGTCAAGGGAGTCCGAAAACTCCCATGGAGGACTACGCGATGAATTTTACAACAACTCGCCGCGAAACGTTCGGTCTTGCGGCCGCAGCCAGCCTCGCGGCGCTGCTCGCGCCGCGAATGTCGTTCGCGGATGAGGCGGCGGTCACCGCCGAGATCAAGAAGCTTTACGGCGACAAGCCGCTCGGTAGCGGCAAGATCAAGCTCGACGTTCCGGAAATCGCGGAGAACGGTCTGGTCGTGCCGATCAACGTTGAGGTCGAGAGCCCGATGACGGATGCCGACTACGTCAAGGCGGTGCATGTGTATGCCGACGGTAATCCGCTGCCCGGCATTGTCACTTACCGTTTCACGCCGGCGTGCGGCAAGGCAGCGGCGTCGACGCGCATGCGCCTCGCGCAGACGCAGAACATCGTCTGTGTTGCCGAGATGTCGAACGGCAATCTGCACATGGCAAAGGCCAACGTGAAGGTCACCATCGGCGGTTGCGGCGGCTAACGCGGCACTGCAAACAAAGAATCAGGCGAGGATAATCCGATGGCAAATGCACCCACCCCGCGCGTTCGCGTTCCAGCGACGGCGAAGCCCGGCGAGATGATCGAGATCAAGACACTGATTTCGCATGAGATGGAATCCGGACAGCGCCGCGACTCCGCCGGCAAGACCGTGCCGCGCAAGATCATCAACAAGTTCACGGCGCAGTTCAACGGCAAGACCGTGTTCGAAGCCGACTGGAATCCGGCGATCTCCGCCAATCCGTATCAGGCGTTCTTCTACAAGGCGGCCGAGAGCGGCGAGTTCACCTTCACCTGGAAGGATGACGACGGTTCGGAATACGTGTCGAAGAACAAGCTGACGGTCGGCTGACGTTTGCCGCGCGGCGCTCAAGCGCCGCGATTTGAAGCGGTAGCCCTTCGATGAAGGGATTGCAGGTGGATCGATGATTTCAAGGCGGGATTTCCTGCAAGCGACGGCGGCTGCGTCGGCGCTTCTCGGAGGCGGAGTGGGCCCGCTCGGCCGCGTCGCCGCGCAGCAACGGCTGTCGCAAGCCGATATCCTGCGCTTCGACCCGCTCGGCACCGTCACCATCCTGCACGTGACCGATATCCACGCGCAGCTCGTGCCGCTGCATTTCCGCGAACCGTCGGTCAATCTCGGTGTCGGCGAGGTGAAGGGCCTTCCGCCGCATATCTCGGATGCCGAGTTCAGGAAACATTTCAACATCGCGACCGGCTCCGCGGATGCCTTCGCGCTGACCGCCGACGATTTCGTTTCGCTTGCGCGCAACTACGGACGCATGGGCGGCATGGATCGCATTGCGACGCTGATCGGTGCGGTGCGTGCCGAGCGCGGCGACGACAAGGTGTTGCTGCTCGATGGCGGCGACACCTGGCAGGGCAGCTGGACGTCGCTGAAGACCAATGCGCAGGACATGGTGGACATCATGTCGGCGCTGAAGCTCGACGCCATGGTCGGCCACTGGGAGTTCACCTACGGCGCGGAACGCGTGGAGGAGATCGCCAAGAGCGCGCCATTCGCGTTCCTGGCGCAGAACGTCCGCGACAACGAATGGCAGGAGCCAGTGTTCGAACCGCGCAAGATGTTCGAGCGCGGCGGCGTCAAGATCGCCGTGATCGGTCAGGCGCTGCCGCGCACGGCTGTCGCCAATCCGCGCTGGATGTTCCCGAAGTGGGAGTTCGGCATTCGCGAGGAAGACATCCAGAAGCAGGTCGATGAGTCGCGCGCGGCCGGTGCATCGATCGTCGTGTTGTTGTCGCATAACGGCTTCGACGTCGATCGCAAGCTCGCGGGCCGCGTCAAAGGTCTCGACGTTATCCTCACAGCGCACACGCACGATGCGATGCCGGGTCTGATCAAGGTCGGCGATACGGTGCTGGTTGCGTCGGGCTCGCACGGCAAGTTCGTCTCGCGCCTTGATCTCGAGGTGAAGGACAAGAAGGTCGCGGGCGTTCGCTTCAAGCTGATGCCGGTGTTTGCCGATGCCGTCACGCCGGACGCGGCGATGAAGGGCCTGATCGAGAAGGTGCGCGCGCCGTTCGCGAGCGAACTCAGCAAGGTGATCGGCAAGACCGACACGCTGCTCTACCGCCGCGGTAACTTCAACGGCACGCTCGACGATCTGATCTGCGATGCGATGCTGTCGGAGCGCGATACGGAGATCGCGCTGTCGCCGGGTTTCCGCTGGGGTGGCAGCCTGCTGCCGGGCGATGAGATCACCTGGGAGCAGGTGACCAACGCCACCGCGATCACCTATCCGAACTGCTATCGCATCCAGATGACCGGCACGCAGCTCAAGGAAGTGCTGGAAGATGTCGCCGACAATCTCTTCCATCCGGACCCATACTTCCAGGGCGGTGGTGACATGGTCCGCACCGGCGGCATGGGTTACGCGATTGACATCAACAAGCCGATGGGCTCGCGCATCTCGCAACTCACGCACCTGAAGTCGGGCAAGCCGATCGAAGCGGACAAGGCGTACACGGTCGCCGGCTGGGCGAGTGTGAATCAGGGCACGCAAGGTCCACCGATCTGGGATGTGGTGGCCGCGCATGTGGCGAAATCCAAGACAGTGAACGTGCAGCCGAACACGGCTGTGAAAGTCGTCGGTTCCTAGAGCAGCAAGGCGACCTTGGTAATGACATTGGTGCATTCGACACATTCACATATTGAAATAGATAGAAGGGATGCCGCATGACCAGCGCATCTGAAAAAGCTCTCAATCGGCGAGGCTTTCTTGGCGCCGCAGGACTCGCGGGCGCGAGTGCTGTGTTGTCGACAAAGTCTGCGGTTGCCGAAGCCGCCAGGCCCGACCCCCTCATCACCGAGGTGCAGGATTGGGCGCGCTATCTCGGCGACGGCGTCGACAAGAAGCCTTACGGCGTACCGTCGAAGTTCGAGAAACATGTGATCCGCCGCGACGTGCCCTGGCTGACCGCATCGCCTGAATCGTCCGTCAACTTCACGCCGCTGCACGAGCTTGAAGGCATCATCACGCCGTCCGGTCTGTGCTTCGAGCGGCATCACAGCGGCGTCGCCGAGATCGATCCGGCGAAACATCGCCTGATGATCCACGGTCTCGTCGACAAACCACTCGTCTTCACCATGGACGACATCAAGCGGATGCCGCGAACGAACCGCGTCTGCTTCCTCGAGTGTGCGGCGAATTCCGGCATGGAGTGGCGCGGTGCGCAGCTCAACGGCTGCCAGTTCACGCACGGCATGGTGCATAACGTCATGTACACGGGCGTGTCGTTGAAGGCGTTGCTCGACGAAGCCGGCGTCAAGCCCACGGCAAAATGGCTGATGCTGGAGGGGGCGGACGCGGCGGCGATGAATCGCTCGCTCCCGATCGAAAAAGCCATGAACGACGTGATGCTCGCGTTCGCGATGAACGGCGAAGCGTTGCGGCCGGAGCAGGGTTATCCGCTACGCGCGGTCGTTCCCGGCTGGGAAGGCAATCTCTGGGTCAAGTGGATCCGCCGCATCGAAGTCGGCGACAAGCCGTGGCAGACGCGCGAAGAGACGTCGAAGTACACCGACTTGCTCGCCGACGGCCGTTCGCGCAAGCACACCTTCATCATGGATGCGAAGTCGGTGGTGACCAATCCGTCGCCGCAGGCGCCGCTGAAGCACAAGGGCCGGAATGTGCTGAGCGGGCTCGCATGGTCGGGCCGTGGAACGATCAAACGCGTTGACGTATCGATCGACGGCGGCCGCAACTGGCAGACCGCACGCATCGACGGGCCCGTGCTCGACAAGTCGCTGACGCGCTTCTACGTCGACTTCGACTGGAACGGGCAGGAGATGATGATCCAGTCGCGCGCCATGGATTCGACCGGCTACGTGCAGCCGACCAAGGACGAACTGCGCAAGGTCCGCGGCGTCAACTCGATCTATCACAACAACGGCATCCAGACCTGGCTGGTGCGTGCGAACGGAGAAACCGAGAATGTCGAGATCGGTTAATCTCGTTAATGCATGCCTAGCCGCCGCAGGTGCGTTGCTGCTGACGCTTGCGCCGGTGCAAAGCGCGGCGCAGCAAATGACCGTGCGTGAGGCCGCCAAGCCCGCGTCCAAGCTCGGGCTGGGGCGGGAAGCGCTGCCGGAGGAAATCAGTGCATGGGACATCGATGTTCGTCCGGACGGCAAGGGACTTCCGCCCGGCAAAGGCACGGTGAAGGAAGGCGATCAGGTGTTTCAGGCGCAATGTGCCGCCTGTCATGGCGAATTCGGCGAGGGCGTCGGCCGATGGCCGGTGCTGGCTGGTGGCCACGGTACACTCAAGGCCGACCGGCCGGACAAGACGGTCGGGTCGTTCTGGCCCGATCTTTCGACCGTTTTTGATTACGTCAAGCGCGCGATGCCGTATGGAAACGCGCAATCGCTGTCCAATGACGATGTTTATGCTTTGACGGCCTACCTTCTCAGCATGAATGACATCATCAAGGACGAAAATTTCGAATTGAATGACAAGAATTTCCTATCCATTAAGATGCCCAACGCAACGGCCTTCTACGACGACGATCGCGAGGTTGTCGAAAAGCATTTCTGGATCAAAGAGCCATGCATGAAGAACTGCCGTCCGACTGCGCCGAAGGTGACCGGGCGGGCGGTGTCGATCGACGTGACGCCGGACAGCAAAGCCGGGCCGAAGGTCGACTGATCCTGCGGCGATATGGTTCGGCCCTGGCCTTGATTGTTGGCTTCGGCGCGAGCGATGGTGTGCTTGCGGCGGGCGATCGCGATTTCGGCCAACATCTGTCGTCGGAATGTGTGACGTGTCACAATCCGTCGGGCAAGAATGCGGTTGGTGTGCCGCAGATCGCCGGGTGGCCGGAAGATCAGTTCGTTGCGGTGATGAATTCCTACAAGGACAAACAGCGTGACAATCCTGTCATGCAGACGATTGCAGGGCGGCTGAAGGCCGATGAAATCGAGGCACTCGCGGCATACTTCAGCGGACTGAAGCCGCCGCAAGAGCCGGCGCCGGCAAAACGAACAAAGGGGAGGGAACGATGAGTTTCGATCGCAGACAATTTCTCGGTGGCTCGATGGTTTTCGCGGGCGCCATGGTGTTCGGCGCGCCGGCCGTGCTCGGTCAGGCGAAGCCGCGTGTGGTTGTCATCGGCGGCGGCGCAGGCGGCGCGACGGCTGCGAAATACATCGCCAAGGACAGCAATGGGGCGATCGCGGTCACGCTGGTCGAACCGAACGCCAAGTATCAGACCTGCTTTCATAGCAACCTCTACCTCGGCGGCTTCCGCGATTATGCGTCGATCACCCATGACTACGGTGCACTGAAGAAAAAGCACGGCGTCAATGTCGTGAAGGATCGGGCGACGAAAATCGACCGCGAGAAGAAGGAAGTGATCCTCGCCAGCGGCAAGAAGCTGCCGTACGACCGCTTGGTTGTATCGCCGGGTATCGATCTGAAATACGATTCCGTTCCTGGCTGGTCAGAAGCCGCCGAGCAAACCATGCCGCATGCGTGGAAGCCCGGCGCGCAAACACTTCTGCTGCGCAAGCGCCTTGATGCCGTGCCGAACGGCGGCGTTATCGTGATGGTTGCTCCGCCAAATCCGTATCGCTGCCCGCCGGGTCCGTACGAACGCATTTCGATGATGGCGCATGCGCTGAAGAAGGCGCGCAAGGATCGCTGCAAGATCTTCGTGATCGATCCGAAGGAGACTTTCTCCAAGCAGGCGCTGTTCCAGGAAGGCTGGGAGAACCATTACAAGGGCATGGTCGAGTGGCTCGGGCCCAAGGTGCATGATGGTTTGAAATCCGTCGATCCGAAGACCAATACGGTCGTGACCGGTTTCGAAACCTACAAGAACGCGGCGCTCGTCAACGTCATTCCGGCGCAGATGGCTGGTGCCATCGCCCGCGATGCGCAACTCGCCAACGCCAGCGGCTTCTGTGCCATCGACCCGGCCAGCATGCAGTCCGCTGTCGACAAGAACATCTACGTGCTTGGCGATGCGTCGATCGCCGGCGATATGCCGAAGTCGGCATTCTCGGCCAACAGCCAGGCCAAGGTAGCGGCCATGAAAATCCGCGGCGAGCTGACCTCGTCACGCACGTTCGACGCCCGCTACACCAACACCTGCTGGTCCCTGATCCAGACGGACGATTGCGTGAAGGTGGGCGGCGCCTACGAACCGAAGGACGGCAAGATCGCGGCGTCATCGACGTTCGTCTCGCAGACCAAGGAATCCGCCGAACTGCGCAAGCAGACCCAGGCGGAGAACATGGGCTGGTATGCGGGAATCACGGCTGATATTTTCGGCTGAATTTGTGCAATTAACACCGCCGCTGGAACAGGCGTCCGGCGGCGGTGTTCTACAAGCGAAAGGTTCGGATCACATGGTGTCTCGTCTTGCTATCAGCGCAATTTTTGGCGCAGCAGCGCTTGTTCTGGTGCCGTTCGCCGCGCAGGCACAGGACGTGGCCGCCGGGGAAAAGTCGTTCAACAAATGCCGTGCCTGTCATCAGGTCGGCGAGACCGCAAAGAACACCGTAGGGCCGCTCCTGAACGGGTTATTCGGCCGTAAGTCGGGTACCATCGAAGGCTACAGTTACTCCGAGGCGAACAAGAACGCTGCGATCAACTGGGACGAAGCCGTGTTCGCCGATTACATCAAGGACCCGAAGGCCAAGGTCCCCGGCACCAAGATGGTCTTCGCCGGCATCAAGAACGAGCAGGAGATAAAGGATCTCACCGCGTTCCTCAAGCAGTTTGGCAAGGACGGCAAAAAGGCCAACTGACGTGCCGGTGTAAACCATCGCCTGCGGCACAACCGCCCAGGCAGGTGTCATTTTGGTGAAATCATTTCGGCACAAGGAATAACGGCCAGCGCCCGCGCCTGAATTGGTGCGGCGCAGTGTTGCGGCGAAACGAAACTTGTCTTCATCCTTGCATCTGCCGGAAGATTCATGGGCAGGAGCAAGTGATGAGCAACATCTCGCGCCGTCATTTCATCGCAGTCACTGCAGCCGCATCGGCTTATCCGCTGATCGGCGGAGCGGCTCAGGCGCAGACCGATTGGCCCAACAAGCAGATCAAAATCATCGCAGGCTATCCGGCTGGCGGTCAGACGGATTTGTTCGCGCGCGCTTACGGCGAATACATCCGCACCGCGACCGGACAAAGCGTCGTCGTCGAGAACAAGGCCGGCGCATCTGGGTCGGTAGCCGCAGTGGAGTTCAAGCGCGCCACGCCTGACGGCTACACGTTGATGTTCACGATCTCGACGACCCTGATCATGAACCGTCTCCTGATCAAGGATATCGCCTACGACACCGATAAGGACTTCATCATCGTGTCGATCATGCCGGCCGGCAGTCTTCCGTTTGTGGCAGCCGAAAAGACGGGCGCGAAGACATTGGACGAGTTCATCGCCTATGCGCGAAAGACCGAGAAGGTCAGCATCGGTACCTATGGCGCGGGATCCTACGCGCACATGGCGGTTAACGAGATGAACAAGCAGTATGGCACCAAGATCGAAGCGATTCATTATCGCGGTGAGGCGCCGATGTGGACCGACGTCGCGGGTGGGTTCATCGACGGAGCGCATGGTAGCTACGGTGCGGCCCTCTCCGTGCTGCAAAGCGGGCGGGGCAGGGCGCTCGCGGTTTCGCGCAAGCGCATGTCGACGCTTCCGGATGTTCCGACATTCATCGAACAGGGCGCCAAGTCGCCGATCTTCGGTCTGACCGGCTTCCAGTCCTGTTCCGTCCCCATGGGAACACCGCGGGACATCGTCATGAAACTGTCCAATCTGCTGGTCGAGGGCGGCAAGAGCGAGAAGGTGCAGCAGGTCCTGAAAGCCTACGGTGTCGATGAATCCGCCATGACATTCGAGGCAACGCAAAAGCTCTATAAGGATGAAGCGCCGCTTTGGCTGGAGGCGGTCGCGAGCCTCGGATTGACGCCGTCGTAGGCTGCCGGTGCCTGCTTTTTCGACGGATCGGTCAGGCCGGTAGCAATTCAGCCGGTTTCCGGTCGTAGTGCAGTGCGGCCGCGCCGTCTTGCCGCGACATTTTGATCAGGACCGCCGTGACAGCCTCTAAGCGCTGCCTATAATCCTCGGCCAATGGCCGCGGGGGCGGCCGAATGTTTGACATTAGTGGAGGCCTATCATGACCAAACGCGGGACATTCGCCATCGCGCTGCTGGCAGCTACGGCTCTGACAGTGACGCTCGCCGATGCGCGGCCGCTGAAGTGGGCGCGTTCAGGAGATGCACTCACGCTCGACCCGCACGCTCAGAACGAAGGGCCGACCCACGCATTCAACCATCACCTCTACGAGCCGCTGATTCATCGCGACTTCCAGGGTAAAGAAGTACCGGCGCTCGCCATGTCCTGGAAAATCACCGACGATCCGACGGTGTGGGAATTCAAGCTTCGTCCGAATGTGAAATTCCACAACGGTAATGTGTTCGACGCCGATGACGTCGTGTTCTCGATCGACCGCGCGCGTTCACCGACGTCCGACATGAAGGGCGCAATCACATCGATCGAGAGCGTCACCAAGGTCGATCCGCTGACGGTTCACATCAAGACCAAGGGCCCCAACCCACTGCTGCCGAACACGCTCACCGACATCTTCATCATGGACAAGGAGTGGTCGGAAGCGAACAAGGCGACGAAGGTTCAGGACTTCAAGAACAAGGAAGAGAACTACGCCGTCCGCAACGCCAACGGCACCGGTCCGTTCCAGTTGATCTCGCGCGAGCCGGACGTGAAGACGGTGATGAAGCGCAACGACAGCTATTGGGGCATCGGCACGTTTCCGATGCAGATCACCGAACTGACCTACGTTCCGATCAAGGCGGATGCGACAAGGCTGGCAGCGCTGCTGTCGGGTGAAGTCGACTTCGTGCAGGACGTGCCGGTGCAGGATATCGAGCGCTTGAAGAGTCAGCAGAATCTCAAAGTGAACATCGGGCCTGAGAACCGCAGCATCTTCTTCGGTATGGATCTGACGTCCGCCGACCTCAAGACCGACAACGTCGAGGGCAAGAACCCGTTCGCCGACAAGCGCGTGCGGCAGGCCATGAACATGGCGCTCAACCGGCAGGCGATCCAGCGCGTGGCGATGCGCGGCCAGTCGGTTCCGGCCGGCATGATCGTGCCGTCGTTCGTCAACGGCTACACCAAGGAACTCGACGTTCTGCCGGCCGGAGACACCAACGCCGCCAAAAAACTGCTGGCCGACGCTGGTTATCCGAGCGGCTTCAACATCACGCTGCACTGCCCGAACGACCGTTACGTCAATGACGAAGCGATCTGCCAGGCGGCGGTCGGCATGTGGGGACAGATCGGCGTCAAGGTGAACCTTGTTTCGCAGTCGAAGTCGATCCACTTCCCGCTGATCCAGCGCAATCCGCCGGAGACCGAGTTCTACATGCTCGGTTGGGGCGTGCCGACCTTCGACTCCGAATACGCCTTCTCGTTCCTCTATCACTCGCGCGCCGACAAGTACGGCAGCTGGAATGCGTCCCGATACGCCAATCCGGAAGCGGACAAGATGATCGAGTCGCTGGCGAGCGAAGTCGACAAGGCCAAGCGCGATGCGACCATTGCCAAGCTCTGGGCGCTGTTCAAGGAAGAGGTGATCTACCTCCCGGTGCATCACCAGACGCTCGCCTATGCGATGAAGAACGGGTTCGAAATTCCGGTCGACGTCGCCAACCAGCCGAAAATGAAATACGTGGCGTTCAAGACCAACTGATCGCGAACGGAATTGCGGGAGCTTGATACAACAAGCTCTCGCAGGCGTTTTGCATGATCGCGTATCTCGTCCGCAGCCTGTTGCAGGGCGCCCTCGTCATCCTGACGGTGGGGCTGATCGCCTTTTCCATGTTCCGCTTTGTCGGCGATCCGGTCGCGACCCTTGCCGGTCAGGAAGCGACCGACGCCGATCGCGCCGAGCTGGCCGAGCGGCTCGGGTTGAACGATCCGTTTCCGGTTCAGTTCGCGCGTTTCCTGAGCCATGCGGCGCAGGGTGACTTCGGCATCTCGTATCGGCAGGCGCGGCCGGTCGCCGATCTTCTGGCCGAGCGCTTGCCGGCCACACTCGAGCTCGCGGTGCTGTCCGCGCTCTTTGCATTCGTCTTTGGCGTCGCCTTCGGCGTCTACGCGGCAATCAACCGGCGCGGCATCGTCGCTAATGTCATCATGGTGATCTCGCTGATCGGCGTCTCATTGCCGACGTTTCTCATCGGCATCGGCCTTATTTTCCTGTTTGCTGTGTATCTCGGTTGGCTGCCGTCGTTCGGGCGTGGCGACGTGGTGCGGCTCGGCTGGTGGACGACCGGACTTCTGACCGAGAGCGGACGCAAGTCGCTGATTCTGCCGGTGCTGACGCTGGGCTTCTTTCAGCTCACGCTGATCATGCGACTGGTCCGCGCAGAGATGCTGGAAACCATGCGCACGGAGTATGTGCGGTTTGCGCGGGCGCGCGGTATTCCTGAGCGCCGCATCGAGTTTCGGCATGCGCTGCGCAATACCATGATCCCGGTGGTGACGATCGTCGGCCTCCAGCTCGGTTCGGTCATTGCCTTCGCCATCGTGACCGAGACCGTGTTCCAGTGGCCGGGTCTCGGCGCTCTGTTCGTCAACGCAGTGCAGTTCGTCGATATCCCGGTGATGGCGGCGTATCTGATGTTCGTTGCGCTGGTGTTTGCGGTGGTCAACGTTCTGACCGACTTCGTTTATGTCGCGATCGATCCGCGGCTGAAATCCTGAGGCGCGGCAAGCATGACGGTCCAATCCGCAGGCGAGATAGGAAAAGCAAGAGCAAGCTTTCTCGCGCGTGCCTGGGATTCCGATGTCGGCTACTCCTTTAGAACTTCACCCGTCGCCGTCGCTTCTGCGTTTGTCACCATTGTGATCGTGCTTGCGACCGCATTCGCGGGTTTCATCACGCCGCAGAACCCGTTCGATGCGGCGACGCTCAACTTGATGGACGGCTTCACGCCGCCAGGTGAGGCCGGCGCCGGCTCCGGCATGATCTTCGGTCTTGGCGCGGACAGCCAGGGCCGCGATATGTACTCCGCCATCCTTTACGGCTCGCGCGTATCGCTCCTTATCGGCATCGCATCGACGATGTTCTCGCTTGTCCTCGGCGTCTCGCTTGGGTTGATCGCAGGCTATGTCGGTGGCCGGACCGAAGCCTTGGCGATGCGTATCGCCGATATTCAGCTCTCGTTTCCGGCCATTCTCGTCGCGCTTTTGGTCTTCGGAATCGCCCGTGGCCTGATTCATCCGTCGCTGCACGAGCAGATGACGTTTGCGGTGATGACAGTCGCGATCGGCCTGTCGAACTGGGCGCAGTATGCGCGCACGGTGCGGGCGTCGACCCTGGTCGAAAAACGCAAGGAATATGTCGACGCGGCGCGGGTGATCGGTCGCCGGCCATTTTCGGTGATGGTCAGTCACGTTCTGCCGAACGTCGCCGGACCGATCCTTGTGATCGCTACCGTCAATCTGGCGCTCGCGGTGCTGGAGGAGGCGACCTTGTCGTTCCTCGGCGTCGGCATGCCGCCGACACAACCGTCGCTCGGTACTTTGATCCGCGTCGGCCAGCAGTTTCTGTATTCCGGTGAATGGTGGATCATTCTGTTTCCGTCACTCGCGCTTGTAACCATCGCGCTGTCGATCAACTTGTTCGGCGACTGGCTGCGCGATGCATTGAATCCGAAACTACGATGACCGGACCACTTCTTTCAGTTTCCAATCTGCGGGTCGAGTTCCCGACACGGCGTGGCATTCTCACCGCCGTCAACGATGTGTCGTTCGATATCGCGCGCGGAGAGGTGCTGGGTGTGGTGGGCGAGTCGGGCGCGGGCAAGTCGCTCACGGGTGCGGCGATCATCGGCTTGCTTGAGCCGCCGGGGCGCATCGCCAGCGGCGAAATCCGGCTCGACGGCGAGCGGATCGACCATCTGCCCCAGGAGGCGATGCGCAAGATCCGCGGTAAGCGGATCGGCGTGGTGTTTCAGGACCCGCTGACTTCGCTCAACCCGCTGTTCCGGATCGGCGAGCAACTGGTCGAGACCATCCAGATACACACCGGAATGAGCACGGCGAAGGCGCGCGATCGCGCCGTCTCATTGCTCGTCGAAGTCGGTATTCCTGCGGCCGAACGTCGTATTGATTCCTATCCGCACCATTTCTCGGGCGGCATGCGCCAGCGCGTGGTGCTGGCGCTCGCACTTGCGGCTGAGCCGGAGCTGATCATCGCCGATGAGCCGACGACCGCGCTCGACGTCTCGGTGCAGGCGCAGATCATCGGCTTGATGAAACGCCTCTGCCGCGATCACGGCGTCGCCATCATGCTGATCACCCATGACATGGGCGTCATTGCCGAGACGGCGGATCGCGTCGCCGTCATGTACGCCGGCCGCATTGCTGAGATCGGCCCGGTGCGTAACGTCATCAAGCACGCGCATCATCCCTATACGCGCGGTCTGATGGGCGCCATCCCGCCGCTGACCGGCCGTTCCGAACGGCTCGCTCAGATCCCCGGTGCAATGCCGCGCCTCACTGCCATCCCTCCAGGGTGCGCGTTCAATCCGCGCTGTCCCGACGTGTTCGCGCGTTGCTGTATCGAGCGACCGGAGTTGTTGCATGTCGAAAGCTCGCAGGCCGCGTGCTGGCTCTACGCCAAGGAAGCAGTCGTATGAGTACGGTCGCAGCACCGGAGCGCGTCATGGGCGAGAACCTCGCCAAGCCGCTGGTCGTGGCCGATCATCTGACGTGCATCTTCGACGTCTCGCAGCCGTGGCTTGAGCGCTTCGTCGGACGGTTGCCAAAGCAGACGCTGAGAGCCGTGTCCGATGTGTCGTTCGAGATCGCGCGGCGGGAGACGCTGGCATTCGTCGGTGAGTCCGGGTCGGGCAAATCGACCATCGCGCGCATGGTGGTCGGCTTGTTGCCGCCATCATCGGGGCAGGTTTTGGTCGACGGCATCTCCATGTCCGACCCGAAACAAAGCGCGGTGCGTGAGAAACTGCGCCAGCGCATGCAGATGATCTTTCAGGATCCGTTCGCGAGTCTCAACCCGCGCTGGCGGGTCGATCGCATCATTGCCGAGCCGATCCGTGCGTTCGGTTTGATTGAAGGGGAAACCGCGATCGAGGAGCGTGTCGGAGAGCTGCTGAAGCTCGTCCGGCTCGATCCCGCCGACGGCAAAAAGTATCCGCACGAGTTCTCCGGCGGGCAGCGTCAGCGCATCGCGATTGCGCGCGCGCTCTCCGCCAATCCGGAGTTCATCGTCTGCGACGAGCCGACCTCGGCGCTGGACGTGTCGGTGCAAGCGCAGATTCTCAACCTGATGCGCGATCTGCAGGATCGCCTCGGGCTGACATACCTGTTCATTTCGCACAATCTCGCGGTCGTTCGTCAGATGGCGACACGCATCGGCGTGATCTATCTCGGGCGTCTGGTGGAGATAGGGCCAGGGGAGGAGTTGTTTCAACGGCCGCGCCATCCCTACACCCGCATGCTGCTCGACGCGGTGCCTGACCTCGAGATGATCGGCCGCCAGCGCAAGCCGATCGTCGGCGAGATTCCGAATCCGATTTCTCCGCCGTCGGGCTGCGCCTTCCATCCGCGCTGTCCGCTGGCCGCCGAGCGCTGCAAGATCGAGCAGCCACAGATGACCGCGCAGGGCAGCGTTCAGGTCGCCTGCCACGCGGTGGAAGAGGGCCGTGTGGCCTCTTAGTCGCGGGCGAGCACGAACGGACGTTCTGCGATTCCGCTGCACGGTCGATGGATCAGCCGCGCAATTTCGTCCGGTCGGCGCGGGCGCGCTCGCTGACGAAGGCGAGCACCTTGCGGACGACCGGCTGGTCGATCAGGTCCGGATGCGCGAGGAGCCAAAGATCCGATCCGGTCGCGAGCTTCTGCGGCGCGACACGCACCAGATCGCTGTGTGCATCGCCGGCGATGCACGACATGGCGCAGATGCCGATGCTGGCGCGGGCTGCGGCCAGCATGTCTGATTGCGAGGAGCAGCGCATCACGACCGAGGCCTCACGGGCAACATGATCGCTCCAGCGTCCGAGCTCGGCGTTTGTTGCCTTGTCGCCGAAACCGATGATGCGATGGCTGCGCCAGTCTCCCCGGTGCTGGGGGAGCCCATGGCGAGCGACGTAAGCTTTCGATGCATAGAAGCCGACACCGAGCCGCGCCACCTTGCGGCCGACAAGGCTTTCGTCGCTGCCGCGCTCGATCCGCAGAATAATGTCCGCCTCGCGCTTGCTGACACTTGCCGGAAAGGGATGCGTTACCAGTTCAAGTTCGATGTGCGGGTGCAGCTCGAGAAAGGGAGCGACGTGCGGCATCAGCCAGTAGGTGGCGATGGTCGGGCCGATCGAGAGCTTGACGCTGCCCCGCGTCTCTGTGCCCCGCGCACCGATCGCCGCCGAGGCCCTCAGCGCGGCGCCGGCCATCGTCTGCACATGTTCGCTGAGCTTTTGTCCGTGCGACGTCGGCACCAATCCGTCATCGGCGCGCACGAACAGCCGGGTGCCGAGCCCGCGCTCAAGCGCGGCGATATCGCGCGCCACAGTCGGATGACTTGTGCCGAGCCGCCGCGAAGCCCCGAGATAGCTTCGCGTCTCCATCACGGCGGCGAAGGTCCGGTAAAGGTCCCAATCCATGTACAAATCCGTTTGTGTAGTTGAACGATCTTGTACAGTCCAGCTCGTGGGTCAAGAATTAAGGTTGCGGCGTCCAGGAGGATTCACCCATGGCGTTGCCAGATTTCATTCGGAACAACATCTCGCTCCCGGTGCTTGGGTCGCCGTTGTTCATCATTTCCGGGCCGGAGCTCGTCATCGCCCAGTGCAAGGCGGGCGTCATCGGATCGTTTCCGGCTCTGAACGCTCGCCCGGCGCACGTCCTCGGCGAGTGGCTCACGCGCATCGAGAGCGAACTCGGTGAGTACAAGGCGAAAAACCCGACGGCCAAGGTCGCGCCGTATGCGGTCAACCAGATTTGCCACGCATCGAACGACCGGCTGATGCAGGACATGGAAACGTGCGTGAAGCACAAGGTGCCGATCATCATCACCTCGTTACGACCACCGGCCGAACTTGTCGCGGCGGCGCATTCCTATGGTGGCGTCGTGTTCCACGACGTGATCAACGTCAAGCACGCGCGCAAGGCGGTCGAGCAGGGCGTCGACGGCCTCATTCTCGTCTGCGCCGGTGCGGGTGGTCACGCCGGCACACTGTCGCCATTCGCGTTGGTGCGCGAGGTCAAGCAGTGGTTCAAGGGCGCGGTGCTGCTTTCGGGCGCGATCTCCGACGGCTGGGGCATCGCTTCGGCTGTCGCGCTGGGTGCGGACCTTGCCTACATGGGCACGCGATTCATCGCGACCGAGGAAGCCAATGCTGCGCCGGCCTACAAGCAGGGCCTGATCGATCACGCGGCCCACGACATCGTCTACTCGAACTTGTTTACCGGCGTTCACGGCAACTATCTCGGACCGTCGATCGTCGCTGCCGGTCTCGATCCGGACAATCTGCCGATCGCCGATAAGACAAAGATGAATTTCGGCTCGGGCGGCAACACCAAGGCGAAAGCCTGGCGCGACATCTGGGGTTCGGGTCAGGGCATCGGCCAGATTGTCGATGCGCCACCGGTTGCGGACCTCGTTCAGCGTCTCCGCGACGAATACAACCTGGCGCGCAGCGACTTTGCTCAGCGTGCCAGCGCCTGAGTCAATCCAAAAATAAAACGAGACGACGAGGGAGCGAACAATGAAGAGGGCAATTGCGTTTCTGACGGCGGTATCGGCTGCGCTGATGGCCGCCAGTGCCACTGCTGATACCAAAGGTGAAATCCGGATTGGGCAGACGCTGCCCTACAGCGGTCCGTTGTCCGGTTTCGGTGCGATCGGCCGCGTACAGGAAGCGTTCTTCAACAAGGTCAACGCCGAAGGCGGAATCAACGGCCGCAAGGTCAAGTTCATGAGCCTCGACGATGCGTATGCGCCGCCGAAAACCGTCGAGCATACGCGCAAACTGGTCGAGCAGGACGAGGTCGCCGTCATGTTCGGCTCGCTCGGCACCGCGACGAACAACTCGGTGCATCGCTATCTGAATGCCAAGAAAGTGCCGCAGCTATTCGTGCTGAGCGGCGCCACCAAATGGGCCGATCCGAAGGGCTTCCCGTACACTATGCCGGGCATGGCGGCTTACGAGACCGAGGGCGTCGTCTACGCCAAGCACATTCTGCAGACCAAGCCGAATGCAAAGATCGCCATTCTCTCGCAGAACGACGACTTCGGCCGCGACTATGTCGCAGGCTTCAAGCGTACGCTCGGTCCCAAAGCCGCGTCGATGATCATTGCCGAAGCGAATTATGAGACCAGCGCACCGACCATCAGCTCGCAGCTTGCGATGCTGAAGGGCTCGGGTGCCGACGTGCTCTACGGTGTGACGCTCGGCAAGTTCACCTCGCAGATGATCAAGGGAATGGCGGAAATCGGCTGGAAGCCGGAGGTGACCTATGTCCCAACCTCCGCTTCTTCGATCACGTTCCTCGAGCCGGCCGGTCTTGAGAATGCTGTGGGCCTCGTGACGTCCAGCTATCAGAAGGACGTGTTCGACGAGCAGTGGGCGAACGATCAGGATGTGAAGGATTTCTATGCCTTCATGAAGCAGTACATGCCGGGCATCGATACCCGTAACAGCAATTACGCCGCCGGCTACATGTACGCCAACCTCATGCTTGCGGTGCTGAAGGCCTGCGGCAACGACTTCAGCAGCGAGAATATCAAGAAGCAGGCGGCTGCATTGCGGGATGTGAAAGTTCCGCTGCTTCTGCCCGGCGTGATGGTGAACACCGGTGCAGACGACTACCTGCCGTTTCAGCAGTTGATGCTGCGCCGCTTCAATGGCAAGAGCTGGATTGCGATCAGCGACCTGATCGACGATCGCTGAACAGGACGTGGCGTCATGATCATCAGCGGTGAGCGCCGGATCTCCTATGCGGAGATTCACGACCGGATTGCGCGTGCGGCGGGCGGCCTCCGCGCGCTTGGCTTGAGTAACGGTGTGCCGGTTGCGGCGATGCTGCGCAACGACTTCGCGTTCTTCGAGGCTTCGGGTGCGGCATCGGCGATCGGTTCGCCGATCGTGCCGATCAACTGGCACCTGAAGGGCGAGGAAGTAGCCTACATCCTCGCCGACAGCGGCGCGAAGGTGTTGGTGTGTCACGCGGACCTGCTGCCGCAGATCGCCGCGGAACTGCCGAAGGACGTGAAGCTCTTCGTTGTCGAAACGCCGCCGGAGATCGCAGCCGCATTCAACGTCGCTGTGAAGGACGCTTCGGTTCCCGCAGGGGCGGCGAACTGGGATACGTGGCGCGACGGCCAACAGCCGGCGCCGGCTTCGACCGTGCGCACGTCGCCGATGTTCTACACATCCGGCACGACCGGAAAGCCAAAAGGCGTTCGCCGCAAACCGTTGCCGCCCGAACTGGCCGCGGCTGCGGATCGTGTCGGCGAAATCTCTTACGGCACGAAGCCGAATGACAATCAGGTCGTTCTCATGAACGGCCCGATGTATCATTCCGCGCCGAACTCCTATGGCATGCGCGCGTTCAATCACGGCTGCACCATCGTGCTCGAGCCGCGCTTCGATCCGGAGGATCTGCTGAGCCTGATCCAGCGGCACGGCGTCACCCATATGCACATGGTGCCGACCATGTTCGTGCGGCTGCTGCGTCTGCCCGACGACATCAAGCGCAAGTACGATCTCTCGTCGCTGCGCTTCATCGTGCACGGCGCTGCGCCGTGTCCGGTCCATCTCAAGAAAGCGATGATCGCGTGGTGGGGCCCGGTCATCAACGAGTATTTCGGCTCGACCGAAACCGGCATTCCGATCTGGCACTCGTCGGCCGAGGCACTGGCGAAACCGGGCACCGTCGGCCGCGCCATCGAAGGCGGCGTCGTTAAGATTTTCGGACCGAATGGCGAACCGCGCGGCATCAACGAGCCGGGCGAAATCTTCATGCGCCAGACGGCGCTGTCGGATTTTGACTATCACGGCAACGCGCAAGCGCGGGCGGAAGCGGGTCGCGAGGGTCTCGTCAGCGTGGGTGACGTCGGCTACCTCGATGAAGACGGGTATCTCTTCCTGTGCGACCGCAAACGCGACATGGTGATCTCCGGCGGCGTCAACATCTATCCGGCCGAGATTGAAGGCACCTTGATCGCGATGGATGGCGTGCGGGACTGCGCGGTGTTCGGCATTCCGGACGCGGAGTTTGGCGAGCGCCTGTGCGCTTATATTGAACCCGACGGGCTGGCAAAGCTGACATCCGAAGCGGTACAGGGCTATCTGCGCGGCCGGCTCGCCAACTTCAAGGTGCCGAAGGACATCGTCTTTGTCGAAGCGCTGCCGCGTGAAGCCAGCGGCAAAATCTTCAAAAAGAAACTGCGCGACCCCTATTGGGAAAAGGCCGCGACCGCATAAGCCCGTCACCGGAAGCCGCTGCCGCCGTAGCGCGCGATACGAAGCTCGGACGTATCGATATCAGGCGTGCGGCCGGAGATTTGATCCGCCAGCACCCGGGCGGAGCCGCAGGCCATGGTCCAGCCGAGCGTGCCATGTCCGGTGTTGAGATAAAGATTGGCGTAAGGCGTTGCGCCGACCACGGGTGCGCCGTCCGGCGTCATCGGCCGCAGGCCGCACCAGAACGTCGCTTTCGACAGATCGCCGCCGCGTGGAAACAGGTCCGATACCGAATGATCGAGCGTGCTGCGTCGCGCCGGATCGAGCGCAAGGCTATAGCCAGCGAGTTCCGCGGTGCCGCCGACACGGATGCGATCACCCAATCGCGTGATCGCGACCTTGTAACTTTCGTCCATCACGGTGGACTCCGGCGCGCCGGCAGGGTCGGTGATCGGCAGCGTGATCGAATAGCCCTTCACCGGAAACACCGGCAGGGCGATGCCGATGCGCTTGACCAGCAGCGGCGAATAGCTGCCGAGCGCGACGACGAACGCATCGGCCAGCATTGGCCCGGCGCCGGTCGCGACCGACGCGATCCGGTTGCCCTCCGTCACCAGACCCTGAATCGTGATGCCGTAACGGAATTGAACGCCGAGCGTAGCTGCCAGCTCGGCGAGTTTCGCGGTGAACATCTGGCAGTCGCCGGTTTCGTCGCCCGGCAATCGAAGACCGCCGGCGATTTTTCCGCGCACACTTTCGAGTGCTGGTTCCGCCTTCGCGCAGCCGTTCGCGTCGAGTACTTCAAACGGCACGCCGTAATCTCTGAGAACGGCGATGTCGCTCGCCGCCGCGTCCACCTGCGCCTGCTTGCGAAAAAGCTGCAGCGTTCCCTGCGCCCGATTGTCGTAGGCGATGTTGGTGTCGCGCCGCAGCTCGCGCAGCACGTCGCGGCTGTATTCGGCAAGCCGCACCATGCGGCCTTTGTTGCGCGCGTAGCGTGCGCTGGTGCAGTTGCGCAGGGTCTGCAGCATCCACAGCCACATGGCGGGATCGAGCTTCGGCCGGATCACCAGCGGCCCGTGCCGCATGGTCAGCCACTTGATGGCCTTCATCGGCACGCCCGGTCCGGCCCACGGCGAGGCATAGCCGGGAGAAATCTCGCCCGCATTCGCGAAGCTGGTTTCCAGCCCCGGCCCGGGCTGGCGATCGATCACGGTCACGTCATGTCCGGCCTTTGCAAGAAAGTAGGCCGTGGTAACGCCGATCACGCCGCTTCCGAGAACGACCACTTTCATCTGCAAAGCAACTCCAAGCCTGTGGCCGGGACGCGCAAGTGTCGCCCGGGATCGGCGCGCACGCAACCGTACCAACCACGGCTGATATCGTGCTCAGCTTTGAGTTTGACAACGTTGACAAACTGAACAAGAGATGGCGCGCCAGATATGCTTCGCATCAGGGAACGATCCACATGACCATCGTACGTCACCAGTCGAACAAGATTCTCAGCCAGGCTGTCGAACACGGTGGACTTGTCTACGTCGCCGGCCAGGTGGCCAACGACACCAAGCAGGGCGTGCGCGGCCAGACGGAGCAGATCCTCAAGCAGATCGACGACCTGCTCGCGGCTGCCAAGAGCGACAAATCGCGCATCCTCTCCGCCAATATCTGGCTGGCCGACATTCGCACCCGCGACGACATGAACCAGGCCTGGATGGCGTGGGCGGATGCGAAAAATCTGCCGGCGCGCGCAACGGTCGAAGCCAAGATGGCTGCGCCGGACGTGCTGGTCGAGATCATGGTTGTCGCCGCGCAGAAGTGATCGCTTTCCGTCATTCCGGGGCGCGCGTCCTTCACGCGCGAACCCGGAATCTATACGCCGCAGCAGATGTGAGACGACGAGCAGAAGTGGCTCTGCGACTCGCACAGCAAATCTCAACACGCACAGGGGATATGGATTCCGGGCTCGTGCTTCGCACGCCCCGGAATGACGGCGGAAATTAACGCTACGCCTTTCCTCCATCTTATCTCCAGACATGTTTCATCACCCCTGTTCTTTGCGGCGCGGGGGCGCCGGAGTCTCTTTTCCGTTCCTCCCTCAAAATGAGGGCGCGCGGAACGCCGGACGCATCGTGCGTCCGCAGCCTCGTGCGCAATGAAACAAGCACACGAGCAGAGTCACCACGGGCGCCGAACATCGTCCGGCGTTCCGCACGCAGTGGTGTTAACGGCCTGTTTCGTGAAGAACCCCCGGCGGGCGAGCCTGAGTAATCCGCCGCTGTGGAGCCGGGCGACGGCTCCGGGATGACACGACTTCAGCCAGTCCGTATGCGCGATGCACGTCTGACATCGCACGCACGTCCACCGCATCCCGCCCCGCGTATCGTGACGATCGCGAACGCCCCTCTTCGAGGGACGGGACACGCACATGATAAGCGAGGTTCGAGAGGCGGGGATAACTCGGGCCACGATTTAATGTTGGTGAACGGGTTTCCGTCATTCCGGGGCGCACGTTCTTCACGTGCGAGCCCGGAATCCATATCCCCTGTGGTTATTGGTATCTGCTGCAAGAGTCGCAGAGCCATTTTCTTCCTTCGCCAAACTTCTGCTGAGGCGTATGGATTCCGGGCTCGCGCCAAGTGGCGCGCCCCGGAATGACGAGTGGTGACCGTAGCCCGCATGCAACCTGCGGCCGTTCTGCGGTTGATCGCCGGCCTTCGGATAGGACACAATCGTGCCAGCCGGAGGACTTGCGATGAACGTTCTTGATCAGACTCCCGATGCAGCCCTGCGCGCGCGGGCGCGCCGCGTCATTCCCGGCGGCATGTATGGCCACATGCGTAGCGAGGGGTTACCGGCCGGATATCCGCAGTTCTTCGCGCGCGGCGAGGGCTGTCACCTCTGGGACGTCAACGGCCGCCGCTACATCGACTTCATGTGCAGCTGGGGTCCGATCATCCTCGGCCATCAGCATCCGGAGGTGACGGAAGCTGCGCTGCGCCAGGCCGCATTGGGCGATTGTCTGAACGGTCCGTCGGAGCGGATGGTTGAGCTTGCCGAGCGATTGGTCGCGCTGCTGCCGCACGCCGACTGGGCGATGTTCGCCAAGAACGGCACCGACGCCACGACCACGTGCGTAACGATCGCGCGGGCGACGACTGGCCGCCGCAAGATTCTCGTGGCGAAGGGCGCGTATCACGGCGCCATTCCCTGGTGCACGCCGCACCCGCTCGGCGTCACCAGCGAGGACCGCGCGCATCTCTTGTATTTCACCTTCAACGATATCGCGAGTCTTGAAACTGCCGCCGATCAGGCGGGCGGCGATCTCGCCGGCATTCTCGTCTCTGCGTTCCGCCACGACTATGCGCAGGATCAGCATTTGCCCGATCCCGCCTTCGCGCGGCGTCTGCGCGAGCTGTGCGATGCGACGGGCGCGACGCTGATCCTCGACGACGTGCGCGCGGGATTTCGGCTCAGCATGCGTGGCAGCTGGGACTCGCTTGGGGTGCAACCGGACCTCAGCGCGTGGAGCAAGGCGATCGCCAACGGCTACGCGCTTGCGGCGGTCACCGGCAACGATCACTTCCGCGATGCCGCCTCGCGCATCTACGTCACCGGATCGTTCTGGACCAGCGCGGTGGCAATGGCGGCGGCGCTCGCGACGCTCGATTGCCTCGAACGCGAGAACGGTCCGGAGCGCATGCGGGCGATGGGGCAGCGGCTTCGCGACGGCATCGCGGCGCAGGCGAAGGTCGCCGGCATTGGCATCCGCCAAAGCGGTCCGCCGCAGATGCCGACCATCCTGTTCGATGACGACGCGACCTTTGCCAAGGGCGAACGCTTCTGTGCGGAGGCGCTGAAGCGGGGCGTCTACCTGCACCCCAAACACAACATGTTCCTGTCGGCCGCCCACACCGAAGCCGATATCGATGAAGCGCTGGTAGCGACACAGCAGGCGTTCGCGGCATTACGCACTTAGCGCGGCCATCGCCGCGTCATGCTGCGGTGCGTTTCGCATGACCTCCATGTCTGAAATCGTGCGGCTTTCCGGATGATTCCCTGTTATGGGATTTTTGTTTGGCGGGCCGCGCATGCCGCGGTCCGCCAGGCCAAACAACAGGGCCGGTGTCATCGCAGCCGAAGCCCCGCCGTCGCGCCCCAGCGGCCGTTGGCAGCATTGATGGGAGAGGGGCCTGAAGTTTTCTCCGTTCCGGAATCGCAATTATCGGTTTCAGTGGCCTGCCGATCTGCTCACCTCGTGGGCCTTCGAGATGGAGACGCTGATCCTCGGCTGGTACATCCTGGTCGAGACCAAGTCGGTGTTGCTGCTGACCATCTTCGCGGCGCTCTACTTTGTCGGAACGCTGGTCGCCCCGGTATTCGGCCTGATCGGCGACAGGATCGGCCATCGCGATCTGCTCGCCGCGATGCGCGTGTTCTACATGGCGCAGGCCGCCATTCTGACGGTTCTGATCTTCACCGGCACGATCGCACCGCTCTACGTCTTCATCGTTGCGCTGATGATGGGCGTGGTGCGCCCCTCGGATCTCGGCGTGCGCGGCGCGCTCGTTGCAACCATCATGCCGCGCGAACAGCTTGTCGGCGCGCTGAGCATCTCGCGCACCACCATGGATACCGCGCGCATGGCCGGTGCGCTGACCGGCGCCGGATTGTTCGCCATCCTCGGCATGGGCCCCGCTTACGTCGCGATCGTGACGATCTACAGCATCAGCACCATCCTGACGCTGTGCATCCATGCGCCGGTGAAGCCGCATCCGGCTGACGCTGCCGCAAGCGAGATGCTGCGCTCATCGCCGTTGCGTGACCTGAAAGAAGGTCTCGCTTATGTCTGGCAGTCGCCGCGCATGCAGGCCTCGATCTGGATCGCGGTCCTTGTGAATCTCACGGCGTATCCGCTATCGGGCGGGTTGCTCCCTTACATCGCGCGCGAGGTTTACGGCGCCGGTTCGACCGACCTCGGCTATCTGTCGGCGAGTTTTGCGGCGGGCTCGCTCATCGGATCGATCGGGCTTGGAGTTGTCGGCGGCGTGCGGGTGGCGCGCCTGATGATCGCAGCGACGCTGGTCTGGTACGTGACGCTTCTGGTGTTCGCTCAGGTCCAGACGGTGCAGACGGCGATCCTCTGTCTGATGCTGGCGGGTTTCGTGCAGAGCCTGGCAATGATTTCGCTGGCGGTGATCCTGATGCGCTCGGCGAGCGATCATCTGCGCGGCCGCGTCATGGGCATTCGCATGATGGCGATCTACACCTTGCCGCTGGGTCTGCTTGCCGCCGGCAACCTGATCGGCCAGATCGGCTTCACCACCACGGCGACGCTCTACGCGGCTTGCGGATTGACGCTGCTGATGTTCATCGCGCTGCGCTGGCGGGGTGAGCTTTTGTATGCTCACGCGCCGGCGAATGCGAAGTAGCACGCAACGCCGGCGCATGTGTTTCAGGTCTGAATAAGAGCGAACGTCCGCGCTGTCGCGATGCAGTTCTGCATGCTCTGGCGCAGATGCAGGCTGGCCTGCTGTGCGCCCGGTGCGAGGTTGCTCACATCGATCTCCTGGAAGATCAGGTCGGTGCCGAACACCGCGAAGATAAACGCGATTTCGATCACGAGCAGGATCACTGCCAGGATCATGAAGCCCTTGAGACCGAGACCGAAGAAGCGGCTCGGAAAGGCGTTGGACTGGTCTGGGTTGGCTTGCATGTTCCCCTCCACTGCATCTGACGGGGATTAGTCGCCCAGAGAGGGGGTGTCCGGGTGTGACCTACGTCACAGGCCGGGCCATTTTCTTTTTGTTGAAATTTTATGTTGTTTTACAATGGTTTAAGTCGATCTTAGATGAGGGTGGTGAGCGCGTCCTGGTCGATCACGGCGATTTTTCCCTGATCGATCTTGATCCAGCCTTCCTTGGACCAGCGCCGGAGCTCCTTGTTCACGCTCTCGCGGGTCGCGCCGACCATCTCGCTGATCTCGCGCTGAGTGGCCGTGATGGCATCGCCCGGCTCGCCGTCCTTCGGAATGAGCGCGGTGATGGTCTTGGCGAGGCGGCCGGGCAGATCCGACAGCATCACGTGCTCGACCTGTTCGCTGGTCCGGCGCAGGCGCGCGCACAGCAGCTGGATCAGGTTGGAGGCCAGCTTGGGATGCCGCTCGAGAAAGGGAAGAAAGTCGCGCCGCTCGATTGCCAGCAACTCGCAATCCGTGTGCGCGATGGCGTTGGCGGTTCGCATCTGCCCGTCGAGGAGCGCGATCTCGCCGAAGAACTCGTTGCTGTGGATCAGGTTGAATGTGGCGCCGCGTCCATCCGGGCCGGAGATGGAGATGCGCACCGAGCCCTTGCGCACCGCATAGAGACGATCGCCGAGGTCGCCGCGCGAAAAAATCGTCGCGCCGCGCTTGTAGGCAAGCACCTTGGCGTACTTCAGCAGCTGGTCGATCGCCGCATCGTCGATTCCTTGCAGGATCGGATGGTTGCGCAGGGCGCTGCGCGCAGCGCCGCTGGCCGAGCCTGCCTTACTCGCTGGAGTGGTGCGGACCATCTGTCACTCTTCGGCGGAAACGATCACCGCAGGAGCGAGACTAGTTCAATCGTGCAGGCGGGTCTAACCCAGAGCGCAAGTGCCGCGCCCGTATTTGATGCAGCGTCAGGTCGCCAGCAGGCCGGGCTCCAGCTGAAGCTCGGTCATGACACGATTGCGGCCGGCGCGTTTGGCCGCGTAGAGCGCGCTGTCGCAGCGCTCGATGAAGTCGGTGACCGGTTCACCTGGACGGAACTGGGCGACGCCGATCGACACCGTGATGCTGGGCAGCACCTCGCCGGAGGTACGCCGCGTGATCTTGCATTCGGCGATCGACTTGCGGATGCGCTCGGCTACCGCCTGGCAGGTCGTCATATCGGCCGAGGGCAGCACGGCCATCAGCTCCTCGCCGCCGTAGCGGGCGGCCAGGTCGTTGTCGCGCACGCGATCCTTCAATACGCCGCCGAGCAGCTTGAGCACCTGGTCGCCGACGTTATGGCCGAAGTCGTCGTTGAAACGCTTGAAGTGATCGACGTCGATCAACAGCATGCCGAGCGGATCGCCCTTTTCCATCGCGGCCGTTTGCGTCAGCCGCAGGAATTCGTCGAGCGCGCGCCGGTTCGGCAGGCCGGTCAGCATGTCGGTGCGCGAATGCTCCTCGGCCTTCTGCAGCGAGGTGCGGATGGTGTCGAGCTCGCGTGACGATTCAGCGAAGCTCTGTTCAAGTTCGGAAGCGCGGGTCGCAGCTTTGCTTAGTTCTTTGACCAGGCTCTCGACCAGCAGCTTCGGATCGGCGCCGCCCTGGGCCGCGCCGGCCACGTCGCCGATCGATCTGATCTGCGAGCGATTGTCGGCGATCGCGGCGTTGAGGAATTCGCGTGCGGCATTGACGACCGAGGACAACTGCTGCGACGCGTCGGCGATTTGCGGGCTTCCGGTCGATGCGGCGAACGTCGCCGCCAGCTCCTGGTTGGTGATGCTGTCGAAGGTGCGCTTGTTGCTGATCAGAATGTCGATGGTGCGCTTAAGGTCGGCCGGCGCGCCCTGCGCGTAGGCTGCCCAGACTCTGAAATTATCCGGCGTCGGCGGAATGCGATGCTGCGCCATATGACGGATCGCCCGCTCGGCGACATTGACCGCGTAGTCGTAGTCGATCTCGTCGGGCATCGAGGCGGTCATGGAGGTCAGCCTGTCATCGTCGAATCGTCAGAGCTGATATGCATAAAAGCTAAGCATTCTCATGGAAATCTTAATCTTTGATCAAACCACGGACACGAGCGGGACCCGGAGTTTTCAACCCTGGCGATTGCGGTGCAGCAGATTGGCGGCGGAATATCCGGGTCCCGCCGGAGTTCTCACCTATTCGGGGAGGACCAACTTATGCGTTTGATCATTGCTGCCATTGCACTTCTGGGTCTGACGGCCGGCGCCTTGGCGCAGCAGCCGCCGGCCGCGCCGCCCTTCGCAACCACCAAGGTCGAGGGCACGGATAACGTCTACATATTCCGCTATATGAACCACCAGGCGATGTTCATCGTCACGCCGGCCGGTGTCATTGCGACCGATCCGATCAGCTACGCCCGGCCGCAGGCGGCCAAGGCGTATCTCGACGAGATCCGCAAGATCAGCCAGGCGCCGATCAAGTACCTCGTCTACAGCCACCACCACTACGACCACATTGCCGGCGGCAAGGTGTTCAAGGAGGCGGGCGCCAAGGTCGTCGCGCACAAGAAGGCCAAGGAGCGCCTCGCGATCCTGAAGGACCCGAACACGGTGATCCCGGACGAGACGGTCGACCGCAAGAAGACCATCAAGCTCGGCGGCACGACGCTCGAGCTAGTCTACACCGGCCGCAACCATTCGGACTCGTCGCTGGTGATGTTCCTGCCGAAGGAAAAGATCATCTTCGCGGTGGACTTCAACTCGCTCGGCGCGGTGCCGTCACGGCTCGCGATGAACGACAGCTACCCCGGCGAATGGGAAGCGTCGCTGAAGAAGACGCTGGAGCTGAAGTGGGAGCGCATGATCCCGGGTCATCCGGGTCCGGGCGGACGGCTCGGCACGCGCGCTGACATGGAGCAGCAGCTTGCGTTCCTGACCGACCTGTCGGCGGAAGTGAAGAAGGCGTCGGACGAGGGCAAGTGCTTCTCACCGGCCGATACCGAACTCAAGCTGCCGAAGTATGCGACGCTGCAGAACTACGAACAGAATCTGTCGTGGAACGTGCATCGCTACTGCGGCTATTGGGGCCGCGGCATCTGATCGCTTGATGTGATCGCCTGATGCGATTTTGGCGTCTGCCGCCCCGGCGGCAGACGCCTTTCTATTTGATCGGCGCAAGACCGGGATCGAACTGCAGCACCTGTTCGATCCATTTTGCTGTCTTCAGCGTCTTGAAGTCTTCACGGTATGCGCCGACCACCTGTACGGCGAGCGGCAGTCCCTTTTTGCCGAAGCCGGCCGGCAGCGACAGCGCCGGCGTGCCCAGCAGCGTCCACGGCGCGCAATACTCCGCATCGCCCGTATAACTCAGTCCTTCCGGCGCTTCGCCGAACGCGGACAGCGTCAGCACGGCATCGAAGCCCGAGAGCTGTGCCGCAACACTGTCGCGCAGCGCGGCCTGTTTCGCCTTCGCCAGCAGATAGTCGTGGGCGCTGTGGGCTTGCCCGGTCTTCACAAGCTCCTTGAGCTTGTCACTGGTCTTGTCCGGATGGCGCGTCACGATCTCGCTGAACAGCGCGCTGCCTTCGCTGGCAAGGATGGTGTTGATGGTCGCCCACGCATTGCGATCGAGATCCGGCAATTCCACTTCTTCGAGCGTGGCGCCCGCGGCTTTCAGCTTCGCGATCGATGCGTTGAACACCGCCTGCTGTTCCGGTTCGGCGCGCGACCAGCCGGAGAAGCGGACCACAGCCAGGCGCGGCGGCGCAATGAGCGGCAAGCCGTCCATCGCCGACACGTCGAAGGCCGGGACGGGTAGTCCGTGGCGGTCGCTGTCGCTTGTCGCCGCGGTCAGCGACAGGGCATAAGCCACGTCATCGACGCAGCGCGCAAAGAAGCCGACGTGATCGAGCGAACCGCTCAGCGCATGCACCCCGGTGCGCGGAATGGCGCCGTAGCTTGGCTTGAACCCGACGACGCCGTTGAATGCGGCGGGGCGGATGATCGAGCCGAGCGTCTGCGTGCCGAGCGCGAGCGGTGCAAGGCCCGCGGCTACGGACGCTGCCGATCCGGATGACGAACCGCCCGGCGTGTGCTTGCTGTTCCACGGATTGGTGGTCGGGCCCGGATGCCGCCAGGCGAATTCGGTCGACACCGTCTTGCCGAAAATCGTGGCGCCGAGGCTGCGCAGCCGCTCGACGATCCACGCGTCGTTGGCCGGTATGTGATCCTTGTAGACGGCCGAGCCGTTGGTCGTCGGCATGTCGTGGGTCGCGATAATGTCCTTGATGGCGACCGGAATGCCGGCAAGCGGGCCTGCTTTTGCCGCGGGGGATGCGACGGGCTGACAGGTGAAGGCCTTAAGTGTGGGCTCAGCATCGGCGATGCGCTGGCAGAGGTTCGCCGCATATGACTCGGCTGCGCCGGTATTGCCGCGGAACTGTTGCAGCAGATCGAGGACGCCGGCTTCGGGCGCTACGCCGGTCTTCGCATTGGTGTTGAGCACGCGGGTTACTCTCGCTGGATGGGATCGGAAAAGAATAGCGCGCCTGCGAGGTCCCGCAAGCGCGCCGTTTGTATCCCGCGTGTTTTACTTCAGCGCGAGCGCCGGTTCGATGTACTTCTTCACGACGAAGGCCTTGTAGTCGGGCTGCGCCGCGAGGTTGCCAAGCGCGATCTGCGTATCCATGGAGATTTTCAGCGCGTCCGCGGTGATATCGACGCTCGACGGATAGACGCCGTCGCCGATCATGCGCTTCACGGCGGCTTCGACGACCATCGGGTCGAGGGTCGGGAATTCCTTCTGCGCGATCTGCACGGTGCGGGCTTCGTTCTTGCCCATGAAGCGCATGGCCATTTCCATCGCGTTGACGACGCGCTGCGCGGTATCGGCATCGACGTCGGCGCGCGCGGTGACCGCGGAGAAGGCGTAGGGGCCATAGGATTTCGGGAAGCCGTACACCACCTTCATACCCTTGGCGACGACCTGATCGAGGCCCGGCTCATACATCACCGCGACCTTGGCCTGCTGCGCCAGGAACGGACCCGGTTCGGTGCCGATCGGAACCTGGATCATCTCCACGTCGCTCTTGGCGTCCATGCCGTTTTCCTTCAGCAGCTTGATGAACAGCGACGTGCTGGTGGTCGGCATCTGGCCGGTCACGATCTTCTGACCCTTCAGATCCTTGACGCTGTCGAACTTGAAGTCGGGCGCGGTTGCGATCCACACGGCAGCGCCATTGACGACGTTGGCGATGATGTTGACCTGCGCGCCCTTGGACGCGGCGATCGCGGTCCATTCCGGACCGTGGATCGAGAACTGCGCGCTGCCGGAGATCACCGCGGAGAGGGCGGCGCTCGGGGCGCCGGCGGTTTCCTTGGTGAGGTCGAGGCCCTGCTTGATGAAGAAGCCTTCGTTGATCGCAACGTAAAGCGGCAGATAGAGCATCGACTGGAAGGCCTGCGAGACCGTGACTTTCTTGCCGTCGGCATGCGCCGGGGCGGTAAGCAGGGCAAGGGCCAGGACGATTGCGCTGGCGATACGCGTTAGCAACGACATATGACGTCTCCGTTGACGTTTGAGGCTTAGACTTGCACCTGGTGCCCGGTGCTCGACAGTTTCCACGGCAGTGTGGCGCGCTCGATGATGTCGATCACGTAGTAGAGAACGAAACCCATGATCATGAGCGTGAAGAGGCCGACCCAGACCGTGTTAAGGTCGTAAAGGCTCGAGGCGGCGTAGATGATGTGGCCGAGGCCCTTCTGCGACGAGATGAACTCGCCGACGACGGCGCCGACGAGACCGAAGCCGATGTTGATGCGGAAGGTCGCGATGATCGCCGGCAGCGTCGACGGCACGACGGCCTTGTAGAAGACCTGATGCTTGGTCGCGCCCATCGAGATCAGCAGCGACTGCAGATCGGTGTCGGCGTCCTTGGCGGCCTGATAGGCGGCGATCAGCGCGACGATCGCTGTGAGCGAAACCGCGAGCGCCACTTTCGACACCAGCCCGGTGCCGAACCAGAGGATGATGATCGGCGCCAGCGCAATCTTCGGCACGCTGTTGATCGCAACGATGAAGGGTTCGACGAGGCGTGCAACGAACACCGAGTACCAGAGTGCCAATCCCATCAACGAGCCGACGATGGTGCCGATCACGAACCCGAGGATCGCTTCGAACAGCGTGTAGGACGTGTGCATCACCAGTTCACCGCTCATCAGCATGCGTCCGGCGAGCGAAAAGATGCCGGCGGGCGATCCGACCAGGAAGTTCGAAATCCAGCCCACGCGGACGCCGATCTCCCATGCGGCGAAGAAGGCAATGACGGCGAGGGCCTGAATGAATGCGCGCCCCAGCATGGTGTCGAAGGTTGCGAGGCGCGGCGTGCGGCGCTTTCGCCGCTTCATCGGCGGGACGGTTTCGGTATCGCGGAGGACGATGGTCACGATGTTTTCTCGGTCTGGATGTCGAGTTCGGCGCAGAGCGCGTGGAAGTAGCCGGAGAACTGGCTGTCGCTGCGGGCAGCGATCGGCGACCGCGCGGCGATGTCGATGTTGTGAACGGTCTTCACGCGCGCAGGCCGGCCGCTGAGCACGACGACCCGTTTCGACAGAGCAACCGCTTCGTCGATGTCGTGCGTTACGAGGATCACGGTCTTGTTGTAGGTTTCGACCGCATCCTTCAGCACGCCCTCAAGATAGAGGCGGGTCTGATAGTCGAGCGCGGAGAACGGCTCGTCGAGGAGAAGAATGTCCGGGTCCATGATCAGCGTGCGGATCAGTGCGACGCGCTGCTTCATGCCGCCCGACAGCGTTTTCGGATAGGCGTTCTCAAAACCGGAAAGACCGAACTGGTTGAGATACTCGCGCGCACGTGCCTCGGCGGCATCACGTGCGACGCCTTTCATCTCGAGGCCGAGCAGCACGTTCTGTAAAACTGTGCGCCACGGGAACAGCAGATCCTTCTGCATCATGTAGCCGACGCGACCGCGCAGGCTTTCGATCTCGGTGCCGCGATAGTGGATCGAGCCGGAGTCGGGCTCGAGCAATCCGGCGATGATGTTGAAGATCGTCGTCTTGCCGCAGCCGCTCGGGCCGATGATGCTGACGAAGTCGCGCTCGTTGATGCTGAAGGACAAGTCCTCCAGCACGCGAACCTCTCCCGTTTTCGTACGGAAGGATTTGCTGACGTTGCGGACGCTCAGTTGAACTTGTGGTGCAGTTACGAAGGTCATGCATGTTGCTACGCAACTTGCATGCCATTCTCGGAAACCGATGAAATGCCGTTTTTCAACCGATTTTGCGATGATGCGGACGAGAATACCGTCGGCGTTTGCTGTGATGCTGCGCAATGCAGGAGCGCGCGCTGCCTAATTATGCATGCACCTGCAGGCGAACGCGTATTCCGTTAGCTCATGCGATCGGCAGACCGAGCCGTCCGATGCCGGGAAGCTTCAGCGCCGGCCGCCGGACATCGAGGCCAAGCACCGCGCCGAAGAAATTGAGTTCGATGCCTTCGATCCATCCGACCGTCAGGCCGAGATAGCCGCCGAGCGATGCGAACAGACCTGTCTGTGACGCGGTGAGGCCGAACCAGCGTCCGTCATAAGGATAGTCCTTGCCGATCGCCGTCGGCGGCAGGTTGCTGGCGAGTTCCGGCACGGAATCGAGCACGGCCTTGACGAAGGTGTTCGAGTTCGGTCCCGGCCAGGCGCTGTAGTCGCCATACTCGCGATGGGGATAGGACGCGATTGCCGCCCTGATCTTCGGGATGAGCTTGCCCGCTTCAGCGCCGTCGACGGCGGCGACCGTCTCGGGAACGGCGCCGAACCAGCGGCCGTCGGCCTGAAAGCGATCGACGGAGATCGGCTCGCCCCAGGCCGTGTAGTCGTAGCGCATGTATCGCGGCGCGTTGGCTTCCTTGACGACGATCCAGCTGTGAACCGCGAAGATGCCGCGCCAGCGAACCGTACGTGCGGCAAAGACGCGCACGATCGCATCCGGATGATCGGAGGCTTTCGGGAGCAGGCCAGCGCTGGAGCGGTCGGCGGTTTGCCAGTTCATGGAACGGTCGCCGGACCAGTAGGCGGCGGCGGACACGCCGATCGGGATGGCAATCAAAAGGACAAAGGCGAGCAACAGCTTTCTCAACAGCGGTTTCCAGCTACGGGAGCATTGGCGGCAGGATGATTTATTGTAGTCTATCTGTATAGCCGCGGTGGCGGCTTCAAGGCACGGGCGCTTATTCTAGCACGAAACTTGCAAACCCTCGTTGGCCAGCGCAGGCAAGCGAGCGCTGGCGATGAAGCAGGAGTGAGTGATGAAGAAGTTGATCGGGTGGTCCGTTGTTGCAGCCGGGCTGCTGGTGTCTGTCACAGCGCAGGCCGAAGTCTGGCCGTCGAAGATTGTGAAGGCAGTCATTCCGTTTGGTGCGGGCAGCGCGACCGACGTGGTGCCGCGGATGGTGTTCGAGAAAGTGGCGATCGAGCTGGGGCAACCCATTACCGTCGAGAACCGCGCCGGCGCGGGAGGCACGCTGGGTTCGACCTCAGTCGCGCGCGCGGAGCCGGATGGCTACACCATTCTCGCCCACTCGGCGGCACACACCATCGCCCCGTCGATCTTTCCCGACATGAAGTACGATCCGGCCAAGGATTTTTCGTCGGCTCTGATGATCGGCTCCAGCGGCAACGTGATGATCACGTCGCCCATGAAGCCCTGGAAGACGATTCAGGAGTTTGTCGCCGCCGCCAAGGCGAAGGACGCTCAGATCACATTCGGTACAGTCGGTCCCGGTTCGGCCGTTCATGTCAGCGCCGAGAAATTCCGGCTCGCCGCCGGTTTTGAGGCGACGCATATTCCGTATCGCGGCGGGCCCGAAGTGATTGCCGACATTCTCGGCGGCCGCATCGATTTCTACTTCTGTCCGCTGTCGACGGCGCTGCCGCTGATCAAGTCCGGGCAGGTGCGCGCGCTGGTCATTTCATCCGCGACGCGCTGGCCGGACTTGCCGGACGTTCCGACGCCGACGGAAGCCGGCTTCAAGGACGGCGAGACGTCGAACTGGTTCGGCATTTTCATGCCGGCAAAGACGCCGCGTGACATCGTCGAGAAGTTCAATGCAGCCGGCCGCAAGGTGCTGGCGACGCCGGAGATGCAGGCAAGCCTGGCGCGCCTCGGCGTCGAGTTGACGTCGATGACGCCCGGTCAGATGGATGAGTTCGTTGTTCGCGAGATGGCCGCCAACGCCGCGCTGGTGAAGGCGGCGAATATCAAGCAGTAGAGATGAAGATCGTCATGCCCGGGCTTGACCCGGCAATCCATCTTACTCGGAGAAGCTGTTGAGATGGATGCCCGGGTCAAGCCCGGGCATGACGACTTGAGGTGTTGCAGCGCCAACTCCTCAAATCGGATAGTGCTGCGGACCGGTTTCGATCGTGATCCAGCGCAGTTCGGTGAACTCGGCGATGCCGGCCTTGCCGCCGAAGCGGCCGTAACCCGACGCCTTGGTGCCGCCGAACGGCATCTGCGCTTCGTCGTGCACGGTCGGACCATTGACGTGGCAGATGCCGGAGTCGATCCGCTTCGCCACATCGAAGGCGCGGGCAATGTCGCGGCCGAACACGGCCGCTGAGAGGCCATACTCCGTGTCGTTGGCCACCCGCACGGCTTCATCGACGCCGTTGACGCGCACGACGCAGGCGACCGGGCCGAACGACTCTTCGCCATAGATGCGCATCGACGAATTGACGTGGTCGATCACCGTCGCCGACATCAGCGTGCCTTCATGCCGGCCGCCCGCCACGATCTTGGCGCCCTTGCTCACCGCATCGTTGACCAGCATCTGGATGCGGGTCGCGGAGTCCGCGCCGATCAGCGAACCGAGCGGCGTATTGCCCTTGCGCGGATCGCCGGCGACCAGCGAGCCGGCCTTGGTCGCGAGCTTGGCGACAAAGGCGTCGGCGATCTTTTCGTCGACCACGAGCCGCTCGGTCGACATGCAGATCTGGCCCTGGTTCATGAATGCGCCGAAGCCGGCCGCGGCGACAGCCGCGTCGATATCGGCGTCATCGAGCACGACCAGCGGCGCCTTGCCGCCGAGTTCGAGCAACGCGGGCTTCAGATGCTTCGCCGCGACCTGCGCGATGATGCGGCCTACACGCGTCGAGCCCGTGAAGTTGATACGCCGCACGGCGGGATGCGCGATCAGCGCCTCGATCAGCGCAGGCGCATCTTCGGGCGCGTTGGTGATGACGTTCAGCACGCCGGGAGGCAGGCCCGCATCGCGCAGACATTCGGCGATGAGCCGGTGCGTGCCCGGGCAAATTTCGGACGCCTTCAGCACGACGGTGTTGCCGCAGGCAAGCGGCAATGCGACCGCGCGCACGCCGAGGATCACCGGCGCGTTCCACGGCGCCATGCTGAGCACCACACCGGCCGGCTGACGGATCGCCATCGAAATGCAGCCCGGCTTGTCGGACGGGATCACCTCGCCGGAAATCTGCGTGGTCATCGCCGCGGCTTCGCGCAGCATGCCGGACGCGAGGTGCACGTTGAAGCCCGCCCAGCCCGCGGTCGCGCCGGTCTCCGCCGCCATCAACTCGATGAACTGCGGCGCCTTGGCTGCGAGCAGATCGGCGGCCTTGAGCAGGATCGCGCGCCGTGCATTCGGGCCGGTCTGCGACCAGGCCGGGAAGGCGGCTGCGGCGGCGTCCGCCGCGCGCTTGGCGTCGGCAATCTGCGCCGCCGCAGCGCGGCTCGCGATATCGCCGGTGACGGGATTGAGACGGTCGAACGTGGCGCCGTTCGACGCCGGCACGTCCTTGCTTTCGAGCAGCAGCGCGATCTCATGCATGACGGGTCCTCCATTTGATTTTTGGGCAGTGTGGTTTTGATTGCTGACGGCCGGCGGTCCGCCGCCGAGATAGGCGCGCAGGATGGCGGGATTGGCCTTGAGATTGGCCGCGGTGTCGTGACTGACGATGCAGCCGTTTTCCAGCACGTAGCCGCGGTCGGCGATGCGCAGGCTCTCCTGCGCGTTCTGCTCGACCAGCAGCAGTCCGACGCCGGCCTCGCGCACGCGTTTGAGGTTTGCGAACAGCTCCAGCACCATCACCGGCGAAAGGCCGAGCGACGGCTCGTCGAGCAGCAGGATGTCGGGCTTCGACATCAAGGCACGGCCGATGGCAAGCATCTGCTGTTCGCCGCCGCTCATGGTGCGGGCGACCTGTGAGGCACGCTCGCGCAGACGCGGGAACAGCGTGAGGATTTTCTCGCGGCGTTCGTCTTCGCCGTCGCGGGCGCGTTTGGGATTGGCGCCCAGCAGCAGGTTCTCCTGCACGGTCAGGTCGCCGAAGATGCCGCGGCCTTCGGGCACCAGCGCCAGCCCGTGTTCGACAATCTCGTGCGGCGGAAGCTGTGCGAGATCGTTTCCGCCGAGTTCGACCGTCTTGCCCGGCAGCGCGCGCACGATGCCGGCGATGGCCTTGAGCAGCGATGACTTGCCGGCGCCGTTGGCGCCGAGGATGGTAACGATCTCGCCGGGGCCGACATCGACGGCGACGTTGTCGAGCGCGCGATGCTGGCCGTAGGCCACGCTGAGGTTTGCGACCTTAAGCATCGGCGGCCGCTCCACCAAGGTAAGCCTCGACGACCGCGGCGTTGGACAGCACGTCGGCCGTCGATCCTTCGGCGATCTTGCGGCCGCTGCTCATGACCACGCAGCGGTCGCACAGCGCGCGCACGGCGGCCATGACATGCTCGACCAGGATGATGGTGATGCCTTCGTTCTTGAGCGAGCGGATCAGATCGATGCCGATCGTCAGCTCGGATGGATTGAGACCGGCCAGCCACTCGTCGAGCAGCAGCAGCGTCGGTTTGGCTGCCAGCGCGCGGGCGAGTTCGAGACGCTTGCGGTCGATGTAGGTGAGATCGGCGGCCGGGCGTCGCTCTTGTCCGCCGAGGCCGACCCGGCTCAGCAGCGTCAGAACCCGCGCGTTGCTGTCCGCCTCGGAGAGATGCGGCTTGTGGAAGGTAAGGCCGGCGAGAATGTTCTCGCGGCAGTCCATGCCGTCGAGCACGCGCACGAGCTGGAACGTGCGGGCGAGGCCGAGCCGCGCGATCCGGTACGAGGGAAGACCGGCAATGTCCTGCCCCTTCAAACGAATGACGCCGGAGTCCGGCCGCAGCACGCCCGACATCAAATTGAGCGCCGTGGTCTTGCCCGATCCGTTCGGGCCGAGCAGGCCGAGGATTTCGCCTTCGGCCACATTGAACGTAAGTCCGTTGACGGCGACGAGGCCGCCGAAGGCGCGGGTGAGTCCTTCGACCTGCAACACAGGTGCGCGCGCGTCGCTCATGCCGGCACCTTTTCCATGCGCGCGCTGATTTTGGCGCGTGTGCCCTCGATCACGCCGGCAACGCCGCGCGGCAGCAGGTAGACGATGACGAGGAAGATGCAGCCGAGGATGATGGTGAACGTGTTCGGGAAGCGCGCGCTCAGCACCTCGAACAGCAAGGTCAGCGGCACGGCGCCGAGCACGGGTCCCCACAGCCGGTGCGCGCCGCCGAGCAGCGCCATGATGAGAACCAGGAACGAGATGGTCGAGTTGAAGGCGATCGCCGGCTCGATGTAGGTCCAGCGCGGCGCCATGATGGCGCCGACCACCGTCATCACGGTGGCGCTGACCGTGAACAGCATCACCTTGGCGATGGTGGTGTTGATGCCGCAATGGGTCGCGACGGTTTCGTCTTCGCCGATGATGCGTAGCGCGAAGCCGAGCCGCGAGCGCGCGATCAGCCAGCCGATCAGGAACACGATCACCGCAAGGATCAGCAGCTGCCAGTAGATGTCGCTCTGCGTGATGTTGACGAAGACGTAGCGCCCGAGCACGCGCGACTTGTTGACCTCGAACCAGACGACGAGCTGTTTGATCAGTTCGGCGAGGCCGAAGGTGAAGATGACGAAGTAGACGCCGCTCAGCCGCAAGGTCGACAGGCCGACAATCGCTGCCAAAACAGCGCCGAGACTTGCGGCGATCAGCAGAACCAGGGGCCAGGGCAAAACTTCGCCCAGCACCGCGACCGTATAAGCGCCGACGCCGAAGAACGCCGTCGTCGCCAGCGACACATATCGTGTCGGCCCGGAGAACAAGCCCCATGCGGTGGCAAGCACGGTGTACTGCAAGAGGCCGATGGCGAGCGCGAGATAGTAGGCATTGGCGAGGCGCGGAACGAAGGCCAGCAAGACCAGCGCCGCCAGCGCAATCGCACCAAGTATGATCGTGCGCATCGTCATCGTGTCGCCCGCCCGAACAGTCCGGCGGGCTTGACCAGCAGAACGATGAGAAAGAGCGCGAAGTTGACGGCAAGCGTCAGGCCCGGATCGACGAAGGCCGAGACCAGCGCTTCGCTGACGCCGAGCAACAGGCCTGCGACCAGGCAGCCGAGGATGTTACCGACACCGCCCATGACCACGATGATCAGCGCCTTCATCGTGAACACCACGCCGGACGACGCGTTGAAGGTGAGGAAGGTGCTGACCAGCACGCCGGCGGCAGCCACCAGCGCGCCGCCGAGCGCAAACGTCAGTGCAGATGTGCGCGGCACGTCGATCGCGACAAGCTGCGCGGCAACGGGATCGACTGCCACCGCACGAACGGCCGTGCCGGCGCGGGTCTTGGTCAGCGCCAGATAGAGCGTGATGCCGATGACGATGGCGATCGACAACGCGGCGAGGCGGTTGGCTGCAACAATCTCGCCGAGGAAGTTCACCGGGTAGGCGAGGAACGAGTAGCTGTAATAGGCGCCGCCGAACAGCGACAGCATCGAACCCTGCACGATGAAGGTGAGCCCAAAGGTCGCGAGGATGCTGTCGACCTCAAGCGCATCGCGGGTCTTGGCGCGCCGCACCAGCGGCGTCAGCAGAACCTTGTAGATGACGAGATTGACGATGAAGGCGGCGGGCACGACGAACGCCAGCCCCACGAACGGGCTCAGCGCCCATCCGGTGAAGAGCCAGTGCGATGCAAAGGCAGCGGCGATCAGGAATTCGCCGTAGGAGAGGTTCATGATCCGCGCCACACCGTACTGGAGCGTGAGCCCCATTGCGGTGAGCGCGTACATGCCGCCCAGCATCAAGCCGGTCAGGATGGCGTTCGCCATGATTCAAGCCGATCAGTCTTCGAGTGACGCGCGTTCTTACTGCGTGACCCACGCCGGCTTCGGCACGATGGCTTTGCGCGCGCCCTCGTTGCCGGCGGGCGAAATGCCGTAGAACTCGCCGTCCTGCCACTGGCCAACCCACCAGTAACGCGTCGGCATGTTGTTCTCGAGTTTCACTTTGCCGATGACGGTGTCGAAGGTGCCGGTCTGCAATTCCTTGATGACCGCCGCGCGATCGACCTTGCCGACCTTTTCGATCGCTTGCTGCAACATCTGCAGGCCGGCGTAGGTGACGGCGCTCGCCCAGCGATCCGGCTCGGCGCCGTTCGCGGCAGAGGCCTTGTGCTTGGCGAGATAGTCCTTGATCGCCGGGCTGTCGCCGCTCCAGCCGCCGATGCCCATCACGCCTTCGATGTTCTTGCCGAAGCGCTGGCGATAGAGCGGGAAGGCTGTGCCGACGCCGGTGTAGAACACCTTCGGGCTGAGGCCGGCGATGCGCGCCTGCTCGGTGATGGCGAGCGTATCCGGCGGATAGCTGAAGGCGATGAACACATCCGGGTTGAGCGCCTTCACTTCGTTGATCAGCGGCGCGAGATCCTGCGTGCCGATCGGATAGGTCTTGTCGTAGGCGAGCTTGAACTTCGCATCCGTCAGCGCCTTGCGGCCGGCGGCCGACAGATCGATGCCGAAACCGTCGGCGATGCTGATCATCGCCACCGTATCGCCGATCTTCTTTTCGTCGCGCAACTTGGACAGCAGTTCGACCAGCGACTTCGATGCATCGGCGCTGGTGCCGAGCAGCCAGAAGCTGTTCGGCCAGCGCTTCGCCAGTTCCGGCGCGCGGTCGGTCACGGCGGTGGAGGCGATATGCGGATAGCCTTCGCGGTTGAGCGTCGGGCCGACGGCGAGGTTGAGGCCCGTGCCCCACGGCGGCAGGATGAAATCGACCTTGTCCTGATTGATCAGACGCTCGAGCGCGCGCACGGCTTCTTCGGCGTTCGAGCGGTCGTCGTACTGGACGACCTCGATCGGCACGCGCTTGTCGCCGAGCTTGATGCCGCCGGCGGCGTTCACTTCCTTCACCCACAGCTCGTAGTTCGGAATCGTGGTGACGGCGGCACCGCCCGTGTTCGGGCCGGTGCGCGAAATCGCGTAGCCGATCTTGAGCGAGGTCTGCGCCTCGGCGGTTGCAATCAATCCGAATACAGCAGCGCAGACACCGGCGAGTAGCCCGCCGCGGCGGGTCATGGTGGTCCTCATGTGACGTCCTCCAGAATGTGTTGACCGGCGCGGTTGGCTCGCGCTCGTGAATGGCCAAACGTTAGGGGAGGTTATAGGAGGCTTGGAATTGGACGAAACCGGGGAAAGATTGTACAGTACTGGTAATCTGTAGCCGCTTTCGGCGGCGTTTCGTCTCAGTGAGGCACGATGCTGGCGTCGCCGGACATCATCGGCTTGCCGGTCGGGATCGCCTTGGCGGTCCGGGCGGAAGCGTTTTCGGCCGCCCTGGCGCCCCGCACCTGGACCATCCGGCAGAAGGATGGACGCCGCGCGCACTTGCTGCTGCTCCAGTCTGATCGCGCTTCCGTCACCTGGCAAGCGACCCGCGTCACAATCGAAGCGCCGACCTTGCTCTGGCTGCCGGGCAATCTCGATGCGGTCATTGAAACGAGCGCCGGCGCACAAGGGCTGTTGCTGTCCGTCGAGGATGATCTGCTGATCAAGATCGTTGCCGGAAGCGCCGAAGCGCGCGATCTGCGGCGCACCACCGATCGCGTCACGCTGATCAGCGGTGATGTGCTGGCGCCTCAGGCCGACGCCATCAGCGAGTCGTGCCGCGCCATCGCCGCCGAGCTGCGCACGCCGGGGCATGGCAGCGCCAGCATGATCTCGTCGCACGTGCTGCTGCTGTGCCTGCACCTGTGGCGTCTCGGCGCATCGCATGACGATCAAGACGAGGCGGGCGCGCGGGGTGGCGGCGCGGCGCTCGTCGGCAACTTCCTTCAGATGGTCGAGCTGCATTACCGCGACGGCTGGTCGGTCGCGCGGTATGCGACGGCGCTCGGTGTGACGTCCGACAAATTGCACGCGCATTGCCAGCGCGAGCGGGGCAGCGGGCCGCGCGCGATCATTCACGAGCGGCTTGTGCATGAGGCGCGCACGCGGCTCGCGCAGCTCGATCTGCCGGTGGAGCAGATCGGCTATGGTCTCGGCTTCCGCGATCCGGCTTACTTCAACCGCTTCTTCCGCAAGTATTGCGGTGCATCGCCCGGCGTTTATCGGCGGCAGGCGCGGCTCGAGAATGCGCGCAGCCGGCCGTCCTACGCCGCATGGCCGTGATGACGAAGATATGTTTCGGCCCGTAGCCTCGCTTCGTTGCGCGCGCCGGGCCGGTATGAGACGGTGGCGCGCGAAAAATCAGTGAGGTGATGCGTGGCGAACACGTTCAAAGCAGCCGTGGTTCAAGCGGCGTCCGTTGCGTTCGATCCGGAAGCGACCGTTGCCAAGGCGGAAAAGCTGATTGCGGAAGCGAAAGCCACCGGCGCCAGGATCGTGGTGTTTCCGGAAGCCTTCATCTCCGCCTATCCGAAGGGTCTTCAGTTCAGCCTCGCCGTCGGCATGCGCGCGCCGGATCATCGCGAGGCGTATCGCCGCTATTTCGACAGCGCCATCGACGTGCCGGGGCCGATCACCGAACGCCTGTCGGACGCCGCGCGCAGCAACGGCATTTACGTCGTCATGGGCGTGATCGAGCGCGATATCGGCACGCTCTACTGCACGGTCTTGTTTTTCGCGGCGGACGGCACGTTGATGGGCAAGCATCGCAAGGTGATGCCGACGGCAACCGAGCGTCTCGTGTGGGGTTTCGGCGACGGCTCGACGTTGCCGGTGTTCGATACGCCGATCGGCAAGGTCGGCGCGGTGATCTGCTGGGAAAACTACATGCCGATGATGCGCATGGCCATGTATTCCAAGGGCATCAGCATCTACTGCGCGCCGACGGCGGACGATCGCGACAGCTGGCAGCCGACCATGCAGCACATCGCATTGGAAGGGCGTACCTTCGTGCTGAGTGCGTGTCAGTTCGCGCGCCGCAAGGATTATCCCGCTGACTACGGGGCGGTGCAGGGCAGCGATCCGAACACGGTGTTGATGCGCGGCGGCAGCGTCATCATCGGCCCGCTCGGCAATGTGCTGGCCGGCCCGAACTACGACGGCGAATGCATTTTGACCGCCGATATCGATCTCGATGATGTCGCGCGCGGCAAGTTCGACCTCGATGTGGTCGGGCATTACGCGCGGCCGGATATCTTCCGCCTCACCGTCGACGAACAGCCGAAGCCGCCGGTGTTCTCGAACAGCGGCGTGCAAACAATCGATGGCCGCTGAGCGGCCATTGTTTCGTAAAACGCAATAGTGCCTTCCGCTTAAACCGGATTAATATACCATCGACGGTCCACTAGGTTTCCAGAGGCGACGGACGGTTGGTCCGACACCTGGAGGAGGCCGCCGATGAAGCTCTACTTTCACCCGATTTCCGGACACTCGCACCGTGCCCGGCTGTTCCTGTCGCTGATCGGCGCCCAGCACGAGCTGATCAACGTCGATCTGATGGCAGGCGCGCAAAAGCGGCCTGAATTCCTGAAACTCAATCCGTTCGGCCAGGTGCCGGTGCTCGACGACGGTGGCGTCATCGTCTCCGACTCGAACGCGATCCTCGTCTATCTCGCCAGGAAGTTCGGCAAGACCGACTGGCTGCCGGACGATGCGCAAGGCGCGGCGGCCGTCCAGCGCTGGCTGTCCGTCGCCGCCGGCGAGCTTCACCGCGGGCCGGCGCGGGCGCGGCTGAAAGTGTTGTTCAAGTTGCCGGACGATGCGGCTGAGCTGATCAAGAACGCGCACACCGTGCTGAAGCTGATCGATGGTGAACTTCAGTACAGAGACTGGATTGCGAGTTCGCGTCCGACGATCGCCGATGTCGCGCTCTACAGCTACATCTTCAGCGCGCCGGAAGGGAACGTCGATCTCGCCGCCTACACCAACATCAATGCGTGGATGCGTCGTATCGAAGCGCTACCGGGCTTCGTCCCGTTCGACGTCAACAAGGTCGGCCTCGCCGCCTGACGCTGGCGTGCCGTCTATCGGAGATGTGGCTATGACAACAACAACAAAAGAAATGGCAGCGTCTCCGTGGCACGCCGGTGAAGTGGCGATGCAGACGCATGCGGGCGTCGCGCAGCGGCTCGGCGAGATCGGCAAGCGGGTGATCCGCGATCATCTGATCGATCAGCATCGCGAGTTCTATCCGAAGTTGCCGTTCGTCGTTCTCGGATCGGTCGATAAGACCGGAGACGCCTGGGCGACGCTGCGTGCGGCGAAGCCCGGCTTCCTGCAAGCGCCGGACGAGCACACGCTGAGTGTGGCGCTCGGGCGCGACGCAGCCGATCCGGCCGATGCGGGAATGGACGATGGCGAGGCCATCGGCTTGCTTGGCATCGAACTCTCGACGCGGCGGCGCAATCGGTTGAACGGCACGATCCGCCGCAGCAGCGCGGCCGCATTCGATGTTGCGGTCGAGCACTCGTTCGGCAATTGCCCGAAATACATCACGGTGCGGCAGTTCGAGTTCAGCCGCGATCCGGGCGTTCAGCTTTCCAGCGCCGCCGATCGGTTTGATCGCCTCGACGCGCGTGCGCAAAACCTGATCGCGCGGGCCGACACGCTGTTCGTCACGTCTTACGTCGATCGCGAAGACGGGCATCGCCAGATCGATGTATCGCACCGGGGCGGCAAGCCCGGATTCGTCCGTGTGAAGAACGGCGTGCTGACGATCCCGGATTTCACCGGCAACCAGTTCTTCAACACGCTCGGCAATCTCCTCGCCAATCCGAAGGCGGGCCTGGTGTTCGCCGATTTCGCAACCGGCGATCTCCTGCAAATGTCCGGCGAAGCGGCGGTGTTGCTGGACGCGCCGGACACAGTGAGCTTCAAAGGCGCGGAGCGGCTGTGGCAGTTCACGCCGCGTAAGGTTGTCCATCGCGAGGGTGCCTGGCCGTTACGCTGGAGCACGGCGGCTGACGCCGCGTCGCCGCATTCGCTCGCTACCGGAAGCTGGGACGAGGTCGAGCAGTCCCACGCCGATCGCGTGCCGATGCCCGCCAAGTAGCCGGTTCTCTTCACAGTCCGCCGGATAGAATGGGCCCGCCGCAAGCGACGACGCTTGCGGCGCGGGCTGTGCTTGCTCTACGTATCGGAGACGATCTGGAACACACGTTCTGTTCTTCAGAACGACGACGATGCGGGCACGGGATGACACAGACCATCGGATTTGTCGGCCTTGGCGTGATGGGCGAGCCGATGTGCCGCAACCTCGCCAAGAAGAGCGGCGCGAAGGTCGTCGGCTACGATCGCGATGCCGCGCCGCTCGCGCGGCTCGCCGAATTTGGCGTCGAGCGCGCCGCGTCGCTTGCCGATCTCGCGGCGCGTTGCGACATCGTTTTCCTCGCGCTGCCGAGCGGCGCGCATGTGGAAGCGGTGTGCGCGGGTCCCGACGGGTTGCTTGCGAGCGCCGCAAGCCGCCACATCATTGTCGACCTTGGAACGTCGCCGGTCGAACTCAGCCGCGATCTCGCCGCACGCTTTGCGGCGAAAGGCGCGCGCTATGCGGATTCACCCATTGCCCGCACGCGGCAGGCCGCGGAGGACGGCACGCTCAGCATCATGGTCGGTGCTGACGAGGCGGTGTTCGCCACCATCAAGCCGCTGCTGGCGACGTTCGCGACCGATATCACCCATTGCGGTGCGATCGGCGCGGGGCAGATCGTCAAGATCCTGAACAACATGGTGCTGGTCGAAACGGTGGTCGCGCTCGGCGAGGCGCTGGCGACCGCGCGCCGCGCCGGGCTCGACGGCAAGGTGCTGTTCGAAACGCTCACCAAGGGCTCGGCCGACAGTTTCGCGCTCCGCAATCACGGCATGAAGGCGATGCTCGCCGATAATTTTCCAGAGCGCGCGTTCTCGACGCAGTATGCGCGCAAGGACATCGGCTACGCGCTCGATCTCGCGAAGTCGGTCGGGCTCAAGCTCAACGGCGCCGAGAATGCCGACAGCGTTCTGGCGGCGACCACCGAGGCCGGGTTCGGCGACCTCTACTGGCCGGTGGTCTACCGCGTGATTGCCGATGGAACGGGCGACAGCGGTGGCTGAGACGCGGATGCCGGATTTCACGCGACGCTTCGACGTGCTGATCATCGGCGGCGGCAATGCGGCTCTGTGCGCGGCCATCAGCGCACGCCACTCCGGTGCGTCAGTGCTGGTGCTCGAAGGCGCACCGAAGTTCTATCGCGGCGGCAACACGCGCCACACCCGCAACATGCGCTGCGCGCACGATACGGCGACCGACACGTTGACCGGTCCCTATACCGAGGACGAGTTCTGGGACGATCTCAAGCGCGTCACCCAAGGACACACCGACGAAGAACTCGCGCGCTTCATGATCGCGCAGTCGAAAGAGGTGTTGGGCTGGATCGGCGAGCAGGGCGTGCGCTTTCAGCCATCGCTTGGCGGTACGCTGAGCCTCGGCCGCACCAACTCGTTCTTTCTCGGCGGCGGTCGCGCCATGCTGAACGCGCTCTATCTGACGGCCGAGGAACTCGGCGTCGAGATTGCCTATGATGCCGAAGTCGTCTCGCTCGACGTCGACGATGGCGTGTTTCTCTCGGCGCAGGTGCGGCAGGGCGAGGGCACGATCGATGTTCGCGCCGGCGCGCTGGTCGCTGCCGCAGGCGGGTTCGAGGCGAACATCGAATGGCTCAAGCAGTACTGGGGCGCGGCGGCGGATAACTTTCTGATCCGCGGCACGCCATATAATCGCGGCACGATCCTGCGCATGCTGCTCGACAAGGGCGTGCAGGAGGTCGGCGATCCGACTCAGTGCCACGCGATGGCGATCGACGCGCGCTCGCCGCGTTTCGACGGCGGCATCATCACCCGGCTCGATTGCGTCGTATTCGGCGTGGTGCTGAACAAGAATGCCGAGCGCTTCTATGACGAGGGCGAGGATTTCTGGCCGAAGCGCTATGCGATCTGGGGGCGGCTGATCGCTGGTCAGCCGGATCAGATCGCCTACGTCGTGTTCGATCAGAAATCGCTGACCTCGTTCATGCCCTCGCTCTATCCGCCGATCTCCGCTCAGACGATTGGCGAACTGGCCGCGAAGCTCGAGCTGTCGCCCGAGGTCATGAGCAAGACCATCGCGGATTTCAATGCGGCGATTGTGCCGGGCACGTTCGATCACACGGTGCTCGACGATTGCCATACCCAAGGACTGACGCCGCCGAAGACGCATTGGGCGCGTCCGATCGATACGCCGCCGTACTATGCTTATCCGGTGCGGCCGGGCATCACCTTCACGTATCTTGGTACGCGTGTGAATCGCGATGCGCGGATGATCATGAGTGATGGCAAGCCGTCGGCGAACATGTTTGCCGCAGGCGAGATCATGGCGGGCAATGTGCTCGGGCGCGGTTACGCAGCCGGCATCGGCATGACCATCGGCAGCGTGTTCGGCCGCGTTGCGGGCCGGACGGCTGCAGCGACGGTGAGAAACTAGATGCTGGATATCACGCGCATCAACCCGCAGGCCGGGTCACCGGCAGCCAATCACGCCGAGGCCGAGCGGCTGATGACCATCTGCAATGCCTGTCGCTATTGCGAAGGGCTGTGCGCGGTGTTCCCGGCCATGGAGATGCGGCGCGCGTTCCCGCCGGCCGATCTCAATTACATTGCAAACCTCTGCCACAGCTGCGGCGCCTGCTATTACGACTGCCAGTTCGCGACGCCGCATGAATTCGCGGTGAATGTCCCGCAGGCACTCGCGGCGGTGCGCGTCGATTCCTACGCCGCATACACCTGGCCGCGGTTTCTCTCCGGCGCGTTCCAGCGCAACGGACTCATGATCAGCGTCATCGCTGCACTCAGTGTTGCCGGTTTCATGATCGCCTTCATGGCATTCAACGATCCCAAGGTCATGTTCGGCACGCATGTGGGGCAGGGCGCATTCTACAAGATCATGCCGCACGGCGCGATGGTCGCGATCTTCGGTGCAGCATTTCTCTATTCACTGTTCGCGCTCGCGATGGGCTTCCGTCTGTTCTGGAAAGACATGGGTACCACGATCGACGTCCGCTCGCTTTTGCAGGCGATCAGGGATGCCGGCGAGCTGCGCTATCTGGATGGCGGCGGCGTCGGCTGCATGAACGACGACGACCGGCCGCGCGACCGGCGCAGGCTCTATCATCATCTGACGTTCTACGGCTTCTGGCTATGCTTCGCCTCAACCTGCGTGGCGACGATTTACGCCTATGGCTTCAACTGGCATGCGCCGTATCGTATCTACGATCTGCCGGTCGTGCTCGGAACGATCGGCGGCATCGGACTCGTCATTGGCCCCATCGGCCTGCTGTTTGCCAAACGTCAGCGCGATCCGGCAATGGCCGCCGGCAGCCAGTCAGGCATGGACGCTGGCTTTATTCTGATGCTGCTGCTGACGTCGATCACCGGATTGTTGCTGCTGGCGATGCGTGCGACGCCTGCGATGGGCACGCTGCTGGCGCTGCATCTCGGGTTCGTCTTCGGTTTCTTTGTCACGATGCCGTACAGCAAGTTCGTGCACGGCATCTATCGCTTCGGCGCGCTGGTGAAGTACGCGCACGAGCGCCGTATGCATGCCGGCGCGGCGCAAGAGTGATTAGTGGGCCGTGCTCGCGGTCATCATCTGCGGCAGAATGTAAGGGAGGCCGTCCGGCGTCGTGCCGATCCCGGCGTCGATGCCGAAGACCTCACGCAGCGTTGTCTCATTGATGGTTTCGTTCGGCGATCCGTCGGCGACGAGCTTGCCGCGCTTGAGCACGACGATCCGCCTGGCAAAACGCGCCGCGAGATTGAGGTCGTGTAGCACCGCGATGACCGCGATGCCGCGCTCGGCGCGGCGCTTGGCGGATTCCAGCAGATTGAGCTGATGCCGAAGATCGAGGCTCGAGGTCGGCTCGTCCAGCAGCAGTACGCCGGGGCCATTGCGCAGTTCACCGCACGCCGATTGCACCAGCACGCGGGCAAAGTGCGAGCGCTGCTGTTCGCCGCCGGAGAGTGTCGGCACCTCGCGATGTGCGAAGGCCTGCAGATCGGACTCCGCGAGCGCCGACACCGCCATCGGATGCACCACCGCCGCGGGATGCTGACTGCCGCCCATCCGCACGATCTCATCGACGGTGAACGGGAACGTCACCTGAATGTGCTGCGACAGCACGGCGCGGTTGGCGGCGAGATCGTCCGGCGGATAGTCGGCGATTGCGCGGCCTTTCAGCTTCACCGATCCGCTCGACGGACGCAGGTCGCCGGAGAGAATCCGCATCAAGGTCGACTTGCCGGCGCCGTTCGGGCCGACGATGGCGACGGTCTCGCCGCCGTTCACGGTGAGCGACAGGTCGTCGAGCAGGGTCGCGGACTTCACGCGCACGGAGACGGAAGAAACCTCGATCGCGGCGCTCATAGGCCGATCGCCGAGCGTTGCCGCAGCACGATGGCGAGAAAGAACGGCGCGCCGATGGCTGCGGTGAGAATGCCGATCGGCACTTCGGCCGGTGCGGCGAGCGTGCGCGCGAACGTGTCGGCGACCACCATCAACGCCGCGCCGAGAATGGCCGCGGCGGGCATCAGCAATCGATGCCCGGGCCCGACCGCGAGCCGCAGCACATGTGGTACGACGATGCCGACGAATCCGATCACGCCGGCGACCGAGACGGCAGCGCCCGTCAAAGCCGAGACTGCAATGATCGAGATGGTCTTCAGCCGTTGCACGTTGACGCCGCTGTGGAACGCCTCCGCTTCGCCGAGGACGAGCAGATCGAGATCGCGCGATACCCATAGCACCGCCGAGAGTGCGAGAAAGGCGATCGGGCCGATCACGGCGGCTTTCGACCAGGTCGCACCGGCAACCGATCCGAGCAGCCAGAAGCTGATGTCGCGCAGCTGCCGGTCGTCGGAAATGAAGATCAGCAATCCGAGACCCGCGTTTGCGATCGCCGCGATGGCAAGGCCGGAGAGCAGGAAGATCGCGACCGACGTGCGGCCGCCGCGGCTGGCGATACGATAGAGAATGAAGGTCGTGACCAGCGAACCGAAGAACGCTGCGACCGGCAGCAACTCGAACTGCAAGAACTTGATCGACTGGCCGTACTGGCTGTCGGTGTAAACGATCGCGGCTGCCGCCGCGAACGCGCCGCCGCTCGACACGCCGACCAGCGCCGGATCGGCGAGGGGATTGCGGAACAGGCCCTGCATGATCGCGCCAGAGACTGCGAGCATCGCGCCGATGAGACTCGTGAGGACGATGCGCGGAATCCGGATCGACCACAGAACCAGCTGATCGCGCGCGAGGAGAGCCGGCTCAACGGGTGCGATCAGGCCGAGCGCCGACAGCATTCGCGAGAAGGGAATTCCTGCCGCGCCGATCGTCACCGCAATCACGGCGGCGCCGAGCAGGATAAACAGAAGCAAGACGAGAACCGTGACAGCGGGCGGGCGCGCCGGCCGCGCGGCTGGTTCGCTGCGTACAGCTCCGCTTGCAACCTGCGTCGACATCAGTTGCGGCAGTCGGCGGAGAGAACGCGCGGCTTCCAGTTGTCCTTGGCAGCCTTCAGATCGGGATAGAACGCGCCGGCAAGATCGTGCGCGGCGGCGGCGGTGCGCGGGCCGAAGCCGAGAAGATACAGGCCATCCATGGACACGAATGACTTCGCCTTGGCCGCCGGGGTCAACGCAAATGCCGAGTTCGCGAATAAGGCATCGGCGGTCAGCGAGTCGCTGCTGCGCTGCATGGCCAGGATGATGTCGGGCTTCGAGGCGACGATTGCCTCTTCGCCGACCTGCTTGTAACCCTCGTACGCGTCGATGGCGTTGACGCCGCCGGCGAGCGTGATGATGGAATCGGCGCCAGTCTTGCGGCCGGCGACCATGGCGCGGCCGGCGACCAGCGACATCACAAACATCACGCGCACCGGCCGTTGAATTTTCTCGCGCAGGGTGCGCACGTCGGCGAAGTCGCCTTCGACTGCCGCCGCAAGACAGGCGCCGCGATTTTCGACGCCCATCTGCCTGGCGATCAGCCGGATCTTGTCGCTGAGGCCGGCCTCCGAATAATCCTCCGGCACGGTCACAAGCGGAATCTTCGCTTCCTTCAGAACCGTGATCGTTTCCTTCGGCCCCGACCCCTCGATCGCGACAATCGCTTGCGGGTTCAGTCCAAGAATGCCTTCCGGCGAGAGCTGGCGCATGTAGCCGACGTTCGGCTTCTGCGCGAGCGCGCGCGGCGGAAAGAGGCTTGTGGTATCGACGCCGACGACGCGCTCCTCGAGCCCGAGCGCGTAGAGAATCTCCGTCACCGCGCCGCCGACCGAAACCACGCGGCCGGTATTTCCTGTTGACGCCAGTGTCGCGCCGACGGCATCGACCGCACGTCCTGCACCCGGACCAGTTGCGACAAGTGCTGCTGCAAGCAGGACTGTGGCGATGTGCCGAAAGCTCGCGCGGATCGAAAGACGAGGGATGTTCATTTGGTCAGGATCAGCTTGTTCTGGGCGGTCAGCCGGAGACGATAGGTCTCATCGCCATGAATGATCGAGATTTCGCGTGACGACGCGAACAGGTCGCGCGCGTTCAGACTGTTGGCAGTTAAGCCGATCTGCCGCGTTTCCGCTGCTGAAGTCTGCGTGACCCGGCCGTCATTGGCGGCGCCGTCGCGTGGAGGTTGCGTCATTCGCTTTTAATCTGGAACCGATTTTCTCCGGTATAGGTTCTGATCCGCATCGCCTCCAGATGTGCACTTTACAATAGATGTAAACTGTAGCCGTTCTGCTTGACCGTCGAGGGACCGAGTTTTACGGAAAATGCTGGGGGTGCAGTGCGTTCCAGCACATGCACTTAACAAAACAGCCAGCTAGCCGCCGCTTACAAGCGCGCCCGCCCGCCAGCCATCGCAAGTTGAAGTGACGACTGGGGGCATCATGTCTAGCCGGGCCGGAAGCGCGCGTGCGCTTCTATGGGGAGTATCTATTGTTGCGTTGACGTTCGGCTATGTGGCCGCTGTCCAAGCGCAGAGCGCATCGCCGCAGATCGAGAGCGGCCAGCAGACGCAGCAAGATAAACAGAAGAAGCGTAAAAAGAACGCTAAGCGTCAGAACCAGCAGGCGCCGAAGGATGCTGCGCTGAATGCGAACGCGCAGGTCACGCCGCCCGCGCGCGGCGGTGCGCAGACGCTCGATACGATCACCGTTGCGGCGACCAAGACCGAGGAGCGCGCGATCGATGCGTTGGCGCCGGTCAGCGTGATCACGCAGGAGCAGATCCAGACGCAGCAGCCGCGCCGTATCGGCGAAATCCTTCGCACGGTGCCGGGTGTATCGCTGCAGGAACGTGGCGACGATCCGTCGACCTCGATCAATATTCGCGGTCTGCAGGACTTCGGCCGCGTCGCGGTCGTCGTCGACGGCGCGCGCCAGAACTATCAACGTACCGGCCATAACGCCAACGGCGCCTTCTTCCTCGATCCTGAACTGATCGGTGGCATCGATCTCGTTCGCGGTCCGACGTCGAACATCTACGGGTCGGGTGCGATCGGCGGTCTCGTCTCGTTCCGCACCAAGGACATCGACGATGTCGTGCGTCCGGGTGAACGCTGGGGCGTCGATATCTCCGGCAGTGGCAAGTCGAACGGCTTCGGTGGCATGGGTTCGATCTTCGGCGGCGTGCGCGCACATCCGACCGTCGACGTGTTCGGCGGCGCGGTCTATCGCAGCCAGCCGAACTACAAGGATGGCGCGGGTACCGAGATAGGCAATACGGGTAACGATGTTGCTGCAGGCCTGCTGAAGGTCACGACCCGTCCGGCCGACGGCCACACGGTCAAGATCGGCGGCATCTTCCAGAACTTCCAGTACGACGTCGGTCAGTTCAACCGCGGGCCCACAACGGCGGCGGCTCCAGCCGCTGCGATTGCGGGTACTTCGGTCTATGCGTCCGACGTGAGCAATTACACCGGCACGCTGAACTGGAAGTACAGCAAGCCCGACGATCAGATCTTCGACTGGAATATCAATCTCTACGGCAATCGCACCGATCAGGATCAGGTCAAGACCTACAACCAGCGTCTGACCAACGGCGGCATCTGTCCGGCGGGAACGTTCGGCAACAACATCACCGGTTGTACGGGCGACCGCCGCGGCTATCTGCTCGATACGATCGGCATCGACGTCAACAACACCTCGCGTTTCGGTCTGCTCGGCTGGAACAATGCGCTGACCTACGGCTTCGACGCGTTCCGTGACGAAGTCTCGACCTTCGATACGCGCGGCAACTCCAACGTGACGACCCCGGGCGGCGTTCGCACCGTGTCCGGCGCCTTCGTGCAGTTGAAGAGCAACTATTCGACCTGGCTCGAAGTCATCAGCGCGGTTCGCTACGATCGCTATGAACTCGAATCGGGAGGAACGAACTCCAGCGGCGATCGCCTGTCGCCCAAGATCACCCTCGGCGTGACCCCGGTCGCGGGCTTTACGCCTTACGTGAGCTATGCCGAGGGCTATCGTGCACCGTCGATCACCGAGACGGTTATCTTTGGTTCGCATGCCACCGGCGGCGCACCGTTCAGCGTGCCGTGCCCGAGCGGAACGCCGGGCCTGTTCTGCTTCCTGCCCAATCCGAACCTGCGGCCGGAGATCGGCAAGACCAAGGAAGTCGGTGTCAATCTCAAGTACGACAACATCATTTGGGCGGGTGACTCCTTCCGCGGCAAGATCAATTACTTCCGCAACGACCTCGTCGACTTCATCGATCAGGTGGCCTTCAACCCGATCCGCGTTCAGCTGCAGGTGCCGGGTCCGCCCACGTTCACGACGGTCAATCAGTTCATCCAGTTCCAGAACACGGGTCCGGCCTTCATCCAGGGCGTCGAGGGCGAACTGTTCTATGACGCGGGCAACTGGTTTGCGGGCGTCGCCGGAAACTATCTTGAAAGCGAGACGAAGGCGACAGGCATCGGCCTTTCGAGCCTGATCCAGCCGCACAAGATCGTCACCACCGCAGGTATGCGCTTCTTCGATCGCAAGCTGACGATTTCGGGACAGTGGATTTCGTATGCGGCGAACAACAAGGTCAACCAGACCATGTTCCTGCCGGCGACATCGGCGGACATCTTCAACCTCTACATCGCCTACGCACCGACGCCGGATATCCTGATCAACTTCGGCATCGATAACATTACCGACAAGTTCTATCGCCCCTACGCGATCCCGCGTTCGGACAGCACAGGCAGTACGCAGAACGACGTGCTGTTCTCGAGCCCCGGTCCGGGCATCACGTACAAGGGAGGGATCAAGATCCACTTCGGCGGCGCCTGACGCCGCCGAGACTTCCAACGTTCTGCGAACCGCGTTCATGCCCGAACGCGGTTCGCTTTGCCGTTCCTGAATCGCGCCGGCAAACGTCATCGATTACGGCTTGCAATTGGCGCGCGGGAGCGCACAAGGTCGGGCAACAAAATTCGTCGATCCGGATGCTCCGGATCGATCGCATTGCTAACTGGAGAAGACCGAATGTTTATCGCGATGAACCGCTTTCAGGTGAAGAAGGGTGCCGAGAAGTCGTTTGAGGACGTCTGGGCGAGCCGCGAATCCTACCTGAGCGAGATGGAAGGCTTCGTTGAATTTCATCTCCTGCGCGGCCCGGAAGCGGAAGACCACACGCTCTATTCGAGCCACACCGTGTGGGCGTCGAAGTCCAACTTCGAAGCCTGGACGAAGTCGGAGCAGTTCCGCCGCGCCCACGCCCGTGCCGACAACAAGACCGGCGAAAGCCTCTATCTCGGTCATCCGAAGTTCGAAGGCTTCGAGGTGATCCAGACCGAGCGCAACGCGAAAGCCGCATAAGGACCAGCGATGTCGGTTGCAGTATTGGACGATCTGAAGACTCATCTCGCCGCCAATCCGGGCGTCGTCATCGAGGACGTGGCGCGCGAGCGCAAAGTGACGCCGCGCGCCGTGCTCGAAGCGCTGCCAAAGGGCATGGCTCGCTTCGGCAAGGGCGATGGTTTCGTCGAAGCGATGCAGGACATCGCGCAGTGGGGCGATGTCACGCTCATCGTCCACACCGATGACGCGATCTTCGAGTTCTCGGGCCCGGTGCCGAACGGCGAAATCGGCCGCGGCTACTTCAACCTGATGCAGCCCAAGGGCTTGCACGGCCATCTGCGGCACACCCGCTGCGGCGGCGTTGCCTTTGTCGAGCGCCCGTTCATGAACAAGTCGTCGGCATTCGTCGCATTTCTGAATGTCGACGGCGGCATCATGTTCAAGGTGTTCGTCGGCCGCGATGAGGCGCGCGAGCTGAAGAAGGATCAGCTCGAGCGGTTCCGGGCACTCGGCGACAAGATGGCGGGCTGATAGCCCGCCATCGTTCCCGGACTTTTCTGAAAAGGGTTCGGGACTGAAGGTCTGAGTTAAAGGGTGCTGTGCCTGAAGCGAGGTGGGCCAGCGGTCATAACGGACAGGTTTGCAGATGCCTGACATCACCACGATGATTTCCGCGCGGCGCGTGCTTCTCCTCGGAGCGATTGTCCTTTGCGCGTCGGGCCCCGCGATGGCCGCGCCGAACGCGGCGCTCCCGCAGAATCTGTCCCCGTGGGGCATGTTCCTCAACGCCGACTTGGTGGTGAAGGCAGTGATGATCGGGCTCGCCTTTGCCTCGCTGGTGACGTGGACCGTCTGGCTTGCCAAGTCGTTCGAGCTCTCCGGCGCGCGCCGTCAGGCGAAGAGGCGCCTGGCACTGCTCGAAGCCGACACGACCTTGCGTGACGCGCAGCGCGACGTCGGCGATGCGCGCGACGCGGTGGCGCAAATCGTTCGCTCCGCCTCGCACGAGGCGGAGCTTTCCCGCGATACGTTCGACGACAGCTTCAAGGAGCGCATTGCGCTGCGCCTGGAGCGCGTAGAGGCGGCGATGGCGCGCAAGATCGGGCGCGGAACCGGCGTGCTCGCGACCATCGGTGCGACGGCGCCCTTCGTCGGCCTGTTCGGCACGGTGTGGGGTATCATGAACTCCTTCATCGGCATTTCCGAAGCGCAGACGACCAACCTTGCCGTCGTGGCGCCGGGCATCGCCGAAGCGCTGCTCGCAACCGCGCTCGGCCTTGTCGCTGCGATCCCGGCTGTCGTCATCTACAATCACCTCGCGCGTGCGATCACCGGCTACCGCGCGCTGCTGACCGACGCGTCGGCGCAGGTGCTGCTGCTCGTCAGCCGTGACCAGACCCGGCGCGCGCCGATGCTGGCGCGGGCGGCGGAGTAACGGTGATGGGCGCGCGGCTCGGCGGCCGGCGGGCCGGGGACGACGATCTCGTCGAGACCCACGAGATCAACGTCACGCCGTTCATCGACGTGATGCTGGTGCTGCTGATCATCTTCATGGTCGCGGCGCCGCTCGCGACCGTTGATATTGGTGTCGACCTCCCGGCCTCGACGGCGCAGCCGCCGCCAAAGCCTGACAAGCCCGTGTTCGTGACGGTGAAGCCCGATCTCGCGGTTGCCGTGGGCGAGGAAATCCTGTCGCGCGATGGCGTCACACGGGCGCTGGAAGCGGCGACCAAGGGCAACAAGGATGAGCGCATCTTCATCCGCGCCGACAAGACTGTCAGTTACGGCGATCTGATGGAGGTGATGAACCTGATGCGCGACGCCGGCTATCTGAAGGTCGCGCTCGTCGGCCTCGAAACGAGAAGCCCGCCGAAATGAGTGCGCTGGTCCTTTACGGACCGACCGAGCGGTCCGACCTGCCCCGCTGGAGTGCCGCGGCGATCGTCGTTGTGTTGCTGCATGCGCTGCTGATCGCGGTAGGCGTCTACTGGTACAGCCAGTATCAGAACGCCGGTACGCCCGTTCCGCCGATCATGGTCGACCTCGTCGCGGTGTCGGCTGCGCCGGAAACCCAGCCGCTCGACATCGCGCCGGGACCGACGATGCAGGAAGCGGCCGAGCCGCAGCCGCAACCGGACCAGCCGGTGCAGGAGTTCAAGGACGAGATCATTCCGCCGACGCCGCTGCAGGAAAAGCCGGTCGTCGCGGCTCCGCCGGAAGAAAAGAAGAAGGTCGAGGTCAAACCCGATCCGCTTCCGAAGCCGGAGAAGCCGAAGCCGGTGAAGCCGGTGGTGCAGAAGCAGAGCACGTCGCCGCCCGCGCCGAAGACCACGGCGGCCCCGCAAGCCGAGCGGCGCGCACCGGCCGCGGCGTCCGCTGCAAGCGCCGCATCGTCAGCCGCGGCATCGGCATCGTATGCGCAGCGTCTTGTCGCGCATCTGCAGCGGTTCAAGCAGTATCCGTCGGAGGCGCGCGCGGCCGGTCAGCAGGGAACGTCGCGTGTGGCCTTCACGGTGACGCGCAGCGGCAGCGTCAGCGGCGTCCGGATTGCCGGATCGTCCGGGCATGCCTCACTCGATGCGGAGACACTGGCGATGGTTCGCCGCGCCCAGCCGTTGCCGTCGTTCCCGCCGGAGATGACGGAGAGCAGCAAGGCGTTCGTGCTGCCGATGGCGTATTTCTCGCGATAACTTTTTTAGGCTGGCGGTTGCGGCCAAGGACGGCGCGGCCCGCGCATTTCCTCGAACGCCTTCGCCATTTGCAGCACGCCGAGATCGTCGAAGCGGCGGCCGATGATCTGCAGCCCGATGGGAAAGCCTGCCGCATCGTAGCCGCCGTTGATTGACACCGCCGGGTTCTCCGACATGTTCCAGCACACGGTGTAGGTGATGTGTTCGAACGGCTTGGCCGGATCGTTCAACGGCGAGGCGCGTTCGGCGGCGAACTTCACCACCGGCGACACCGGCGACAGAACGTAATCGACGTTCTGGAACAGCTTCGCCGCCGCCGCGCGCATCGACAGCGTCATGTTGAAGCCGCGGATGACGTCGAGACCCGACATGCGGGCGCCGGCTTCGGCCCAGTTATAGATATACGGCAGCACCTTCTTCTGATCGGCCGGCGACAGTTTGGAGATATCGTCCCACGAGCGCGTGCGCCAGAAGGCATCAAGCCCGTGCAGCATCTCGTGCGTCATCACGGTCGGAACCTCGACGACAGTTGCGCCAGCGGCTTCGAACAGCTTCGCGGCGTCGGTCACGACCTTTCGCACCTCGCTTTCGAGCGGCATGCCGAAACCGAGATCGAGCATCAGGCCGATCTTCAGTCCCTTGGGCGACGACTCGAGCGATTGCCAGTGGATCGACGATGGCGGCAGGCTCATGGAGTCGCGCGGATCGGGCTGCGACAGCACGCTCATCATCAGCGCCGCATCTTCCACCGTCCGCGTCATGGGTCCGGCGACGCGACCGACATAAGGCGGGTCGATCGGAACGCGCCCGAGACTCGGCTTCAGCGCGACCAGGCCACACCAGCAGGCCGGCAGACGCACCGAACCGCCGATGTCGGTGCCAAGATGCAGCGGCCCGTAGCCGGCGGCGCCCGCGGCGCCTGCGCCCGAGCTGGAGCCGCCGGGATTCATTTTCAGATCCCACGGATTGCGCGTCAGCGGATGAAAGCTCGAAAGGCCCGACGACAGCATGCCGTAATCCGGCATCGTCGTCTTCGAGAAGATGACTGCGCCCGCATCCCGCATGCGCGCGGACGGTGGTGCGTCCGCTTCAGCCATCGTCAGCTTGGTCGTGATCGAACCGAGCGGCACCGGCACGCCCTTGGTTGCGATGTTCTCCTTGATCGTCGCGGGGATGCCGTCGAGTGAGCCAATCGGCGCGCTCCTGGCCCAGCGCTCGGTCGACGCTTTCGCGGCGGCGCGTGCGCCGTCCGGATCGTAGGCGTAGAGCGCCTGGATGTGCGGTTCCCAGCGCGCGATCCGTGCGATCACGTCCTCCAGCACCTCGGAGGGAGAAAACTGCTTTTCGTGATAGCCGAACAGCAGTTCGACAGCGGAGAGACTATGCAGATCGGTCATCGCGTCAGCTCCCCGCTGCGATTTCGTTCTGTTCAGGCCGACAGCGGCATCCGCGTTTCGATCAGGCGCGAGAACACGCTCGAACCGATCGGCAGAATCTTGTCGTCGAGCCAGTAACCCGGGTTGTGAACCGGCACCGAACCGTCATGACCAACCCAGAAGTAGGCCCCCGGCACGGCTTGAAGCATGTCAGCGAAATCCTCGCTGCCCATCTTCGGTTCCGAGCGGGTGATGACATTTTCCTTGCCGACGACGGTCGCGGCGACGTTTTCCACCGCTTTCGAGTTCTCGGGATGGTTGACCAGCACCGAGAAGATGTCGCGCATGTCGACCTTGATCTCGACTTCGAACGCGGCGGCGATGCCGGCGGCGAGCGTTTTCATGCGGTGACGGATCTGCTTGCGAACGTCGTCGGAGAACGCGCGCACCGTGCCGGCGAGCCGCGCTTCGCCCGGAATGACGTTGTAGGCCGAACCGGCATGAATCTGCGTGATGGAAATCACCGCGGCCTGCAGCGGATCGACGTTGCGGCTGACGATCGACTGGATCGCCTGACCGAGCGTCATCGCGATCACCACCGGGTCCTTCGACTTTTCCGGCATGGCGCCGTGCGCGCCGTAACCGGTGATGACGATGTCGAAGAAATCGGCGCCGGCCATGGCGGGACCGGGCAGGATGGCAATCTGGCCGTGATCGAGGTCGGGCGCGTTGTGCAGGCCGTAGACCTCGTCGCACGGGAAGCGCTTGAACAGCTCGTCCTTGATCATGGCGCGGGCGCCGCCGAGGCCTTCCTCGGCCGGCTGGAAGATGAAGATCGCGGTGCCGTCGAAGTTGCGCGTCTCGGCGAGATAGCGTGCGGTGCCGAGCAGCATGGTGGTGTGGCCGTCGTGGCCGCAGCCGTGGAAACGGCCGGGAATGGTCGAGCGCCAGGCGAGATTGGTGTTCTCTTCCATCGGCAGTGCATCCATGTCGGCGCGAAGGCCGATGCGCTTGTTGCCCGAGCCTTTGCCCTTCAGCACACCAACGACGCCGGTGCCGCCGATCCCCTTGTGAACCTCGACGCCCCACTGCGTGAGCTTCTCGGCAACGATGCCAGACGTGCGGTGTTCCTCGAAGCCGATTTCGGGATGCATATGCAGGTCGCGGCGGATGGCGGTGAGATCGTCAGCGAACTCTTGGATGCGATCGATGGTCGGCATGGCGGTTATCCCGGCTGGTTGTGATCTGGTTAGGTTAGTTATGACTTGGATGTTTGAGCGAAGGTGGGTCCGTTCGGTTTGACGCGCATGTCCGGGCGCAATCGTGTCCAGGGCAGCGCCGCGGTGTCGGCAGGCATCGCGCCCGGCGCCGCGCAGATGATGATCTCCTCGGCGATCGGCGCGAAGTCGGCGCGGAAGTGCACCGAGCTCTTGTTGACGAGGATCGATTGCTCGGTCGGCTCGATGCCGACGTAGCGGAACATCGCCTGATCGGCGAGTTGCGACTTGCGCGATCCGACGACCACCCGCACATCGCCGATGCGCAGGCATGCGGACGGTCCGAGGTTCATGCGGCTGCCACCGAAGTAGGGGCCAGGCGCGATGAATTTTCCGTCCGACACCTTCTCGACCGTGAACGTTTCTTCGAACGGCGCGTCGCCGGGAATGCCCGACTTGCCGCCGAGCGCAAGCTTGATCGTATTACCTGCGCCGGCGCGATGCGCGGCATCGGCGGATGCCGGATCGACGATGACACCGATCGCCGCTTTAGTCGCGCCGTTGCGCACCAGCGCGCGCAGCATGCCGGTGGTGTCGGAATCGCCGCCCGCGCCGGGGTTGTCCTGCGTATCGGCAATCACCATCGGCCGTGACGCGCGCCTGGCGCGGTCCATGGCATAGCGCACGCCTTCATCCGGTGCGTAGATCTTGCCGTCGAAATCATTTTCGTGGCCGGCGATCAGGTTCGCGATCGTGTCGGCGGCGCGATCGGCGTCCGCTTGCGTGCGGCCGTAGGCGAAGATCGAGGGGCCGCAGTCGGGAAAGTCCGCGGCCGGAAAGCCCGGCGCGAAGGAGAGGGTAGGGACAGCGTCGCTCTCGAGCGCGGCGAGCCTGGCATAGATGCTCTTGCACGGCTCGATGTCCGTGCACTGCCAGCTGATCGGAATGAGAAACGGCGGCTGCCGGAACGCTTTCGCGAACCGCTGCTTCGATGTCAGCAGCAGCGCCAGGTGGCGCGCGGCGGCGCGGCCGGTGTCGGCCATGTCGACATGCGGGTAGGTACGATAGGCCACGAGTGCGTCGGCGTGTTCCACCATCGCGGGCGTAACGTTGGCGTGCAGGTCGAGGCTGACGACGAGCGGAATGCCGTTGCCGATCACCTTGCGCACCCGCGCCAGCAGCTCGCCTTCGCCGTCGTCGACATGCTCGGTGACCATGGCGCCGTGCAGATCGAGATACACCGCATCAAGCGGACCTGCGGCGGCGATGCCGTCGACAATGACTTTGGCCACGCGCTCGTAGGCATCCTTGGTGACGTGCGCCGAAGGGCTCGCCGCGCACCAGATGGTCGGGAGCAGGGTCCAGCCCTGCTGGCGTGCGACATCGACGAAGCCCGACATGCCGACATTGATATTGTCGGTGGCCTGGAACATGGCGTCGCCGAGCGACATCGGCGGCCAGCCGCCGCCATGTACGAACGCATCGTAGACGGCCTTTGTCGGCGCAAAGGTGTTCGTCTCGTGCAGGAAACCGCCGATTGCAATTCGGGTCATGGCGTCATTTTAGTCAAAGGTTCGCGGCGTTCTTATTGAGTTTATGCGGGAGCAGCCATTCCTGAAGCAAGGGGGTTGCCCGGAGCAAGGGGGCCGCCTTCAAGAGGCCTGAAATTGGCGAAATCCCATCCGCGTCCCGGGGCTGCGCTGAGGAGCTGCTGCGTGTAGGTTTCGCGCGGATTGGCGAGAATGGCGCCGGCCGGGCCCTGTTCAACGATACGGCCGTGCTGCATCACGATCACGTCGTCGCAGATTTGCGCGGCGACGCGCAGGTCATGCGTGATGAAGAGCAGTGCGATGCCGAGCCGCTTCTGAATGTCGTCGAGAAGCTGCAGCACCTGCGCCTGCACCGAGACGTCGAGCGCGGAGACGGCTTCGTCGGCCACCAGAACGTCCGGGTCCATCGCCAGCGCGCGGGCGATCGCGATGCGCTGACGCTGGCCGCCGGAGAATTGATGCGGATAACGCGTCACGGCGTCGGGCGGCAGATCGACCAGTTCCAGCAGCTCGCGCGCGCGCTTCAGCGCCTCGCCCTTTGGCGTGCCGTAGTTGACAGGGCCTTCGGTGATCGTCTCGCCGACGGTGAGGCGCGGATTGAGCGAGCGGTACGGGTCCTGGAAGATCATCTGCATATGCTTGCGGTGCGGCCGCAACATGTTGCGCGACAGGAACGAGATTTCCTTGCCGATGAGGCGGATGCCGCCGGAGGTCGGATCGATCAGCCGCATGATGCAGCGGGCAACGGTCGACTTGCCCGAGCCGCTCTCGCCGACGATGCCGAGCGTGCGGCCCTTGTGCAGTTCCAGCGTCACGTCCTTGGCAGCGGCGACCTCGCGCACTTTGCCGAGCAGGGAGCGCTCGCGATAGACCTTGGTCAGTTCCGACGTGTCGAGCACGACCGGCGCGGAGGCCGTCGCCGGGCGCGGTGCGCGCGGAACCAGACTCGGCACCGAGGAGAGCAGGTTGCGTGTGTACTCCTGCGTCGGCCGGCGCAGGATTGTGTCGAGCGGTCCGCTTTCGACCACCTGACCGTAACGCATCACGGCGACGCGGTCGGCGATCTCCGCAACCACGCCCATATCATGGGTGATGAACAGCACCGCGGTGCCGTGATCCTTCTGCAGGTCGCGGATCAGCGCCAGAATCTGCTTCTGCGTCGTGACGTCGAGTGCGGTGGTCGGCTCGTCGGCGATCAAGAGCTTCGGCTCGAGGATCAGCGCCATCGCGATCATGATGCGCTGGCGCTGGCCGCCCGAAAGGCGATGCGGGTAGGACGAGAAGATGCGTTCGACGTCCGGCAGCCGCACCTGCTCCATCATGTCGAGGATGCGCTTGCGGCGCTCGCGCGAGTCGAGCTTGGTATGCGTGCGCAGAACCTCGTCGATCTGCCGGCCGACAGGCACCACCGGATTGAGCGCCGTCATCGGCTCCTGGAAGATCATCGCCATGGTGGTGGCGCGCAGCGCCCGCAGGCGGCGATCCGACGCGGTGAGAATTTCCTCGCCGGCGAGCTTCACGCTGCCGTGGGTCGGCACAAGAATCTTCTTCGGCAGCAGACCCATCGTGGTGAGCGATGTCACCGACTTGCCGGAGCCGCTTTCACCGACAAGGCAGAGCGTCTCGCCGTCATCGACGTGCAGAGAGACATTGTCGAGGATTTTTGCGTCGGGTGCGCCGCCAACGCTGACGATGAGGTTCTTGATCTCTAACGCTCTGCTCACTTGCCGGCTCCGCGCTGCTTCATCCGCGGATCGAGCGCATCGCGCGTCGCGTCGCCGATCAGGTTGATGGAGAGGATGGCGATCGAGAGCATCAGGCCGGGCCAGAAGATCAGCGACGGCTTCACCTGGAAGAAGGCGCGGCCCTCGGCCATGATGTTGCCCCAGGTCGGCGTCTCTGGATTGATGCCCGCGCCAAGGAACGACAGGATGGCCTCGGTGAGAATCGCTGAGGCGCAGATGTAAGTGCCTTGCACGATCAGCGGCGCGAACGTGTTCGGCATCAGGTGCCGCCACAGAATCTTCGGCAGGCTCGAGCCGATGGCGATGGCGGATTCAACATAGGGCTCCTCGCGCGCCGAGAGCACCACCGACCGCACCAGCCGTACCACGCGCGGGATTTCCGGGATGATGATCGCGGCCAGCACAGTCTTCACGCTGGCGCCCGAGAGCGACACCACGGCGATCGCGAGCAGGATGCTCGGGATCGCCATCAGGCCGTCCATGATGCGCATGATGATGGCGTCCGCCCAGCGGAAGAAGCCGGAGACGAGACCGATCGCAAGTCCGAAGGCAACACTGATGACGGCCGCGCCGACGCCGATCATCAGTGAAATTTGTCCGCCATGCAGAATACGCGAAAGCAGATCGCGGCCGTAGGCGTCGGTGCCGAGCGGGAAGCCCGGCATTGCCGCTTTCAGGCGCATGGCTGGCGCAAGTTTGCGCGGGTCTTGCGGCGACAGGAACCCGGCGAAGATGGCCGCGGCCACGATCAGCACAAGGCAAATGATGGCAATGATGATGATCGGGCTCGACGGCCGCGCACTGATGCGAGGACCGCTGGTGCCGCTCGCAAGCGATGATGGCTCTGCAGTATCGATGGCCATCAGTAACGAATCCTTGGGTCGAGCAGGGTGTAGGCAAGGTCAATCAGGAGATTGATCGCGACGTACAGTCCGCTGGTGAGCAAAATCATGGCCTGGATGACGGGGTAGTCGCGCGCGAGCACCGCGTCGACGGTCAAGCGTCCGATCCCGGGAATGTTGAACACGCTCTCGGTGACCACCACGCCTGAGATCAGCAGCGCGAAGCCGGTGCCGATGACGGTGATCACCGGAACGGCGGCGTTACGCAGCGCGTGGCGCAGCAGCACGCCGGCTTCGCCGATGCCCTTGGCGCGCGCGGTGCGGACATAGTCCTCGCCGAGCACTTCGAGCATGGAGGCGCGGGTGATACGCGCGATCAGCGCGATGTAGATGAAGGAGAGCGCTGTCGCCGGGAGGATGGCGCGTTCAAAGAACGGCCCGAAGCCGCCCCAGATGCTGCGGAAGCCCTGCACCGGCACGAGTCGCAGATCGATGGCGAAAATCTGGATCAGCACATAGCCGACCACGAACACCGGCACCGAAAAACCGAGCACCGAGATGCTCATCACCACGCGATCAACCCAGGTGCCGTGCTTCCACGCCGCAATGACGCCGAGCGGAACGGCAATCAGGATCGCCATCGTGATGGTGGAGAGCGCAAGGCTGATGGTCGGCTCGATGCGCTGCCCGATCATCTTGATGACGGGAACCCCCGAGATCAGCGACACGCCGAAGTCACCTTGCAGTAACCGGCCGATCCACGTGAAAAACTGGGTGTAGAGCGGCTCGTTCAAACCGAGCGTGGTACGGATGCGTTCGAGCTGTTCGGGGGTGACGAGATCGCCGGCAATGATGGCGGCCGGGTCGCCGGGGGTCAGGCGGAGGAGCAGAAACACCACGAGGGCAACGACGCCCATGACCGGGATGGCGGCAAGGATGCGGCGGAGCAGATAGCCAAGCATCAGCAGCGCCTCGCGGTTCGCGCTCCGCGCGCGATGCGTTTATGTGGGATTGGTTTCATTCTGTAGTCCGCCGTACTCGCCGATGAGCCTCGTCTTGTGCGAGGCAACATCCTGTCGCCATATCCTCTCGCCAAGAGCAAGGAGTGTGCCATGATGTCGGGGCTGCTCAAGAGCCGCGCACCTGCATTCCACTGACGGACACATGGCCCCAGCCTGCTAGCCGGGACAGCAAAAAGAATACGTTCAAGGTAGCGGCTTTCGCGCACACGCATAACCAAGGCCTCTGATGGCGTTGCCGGACTGATGTCCGAAACCCGTCGAAGCCCCATCTGTCGCTGTGCCTGAGAGTATTATCCCGTCGGCGGACCCGAGCTTTGCAGCCGCGTCTCTTTCCAGATGTTAGATGATCGCGCGGTTCGTTTGCCTGAGAGTTTCCGGGGCGGTTGCTCCTTCGGCGCCGGCGCAAAGCCGGTCTCTCCCAACGCGATCCATTTCAAGTGCCGTGGTTTCGGAACTCCGTAAACCGATAAGTTATCGTGGCATACAAGCTAGACCACTTGCGCGTGTCAGGACAAGCGGCAGTGCGGCAAATGATTATGGCAGCCCCACTCACTGAAGTGTGGCGAGAAGTCCCGCCATCAATCGCCCGCGCTCAGCAAGGCACTCCACTTCGATGTGTTCCTGCAAGGTGTGTCCGCCGCCGCCGCGCATACCCAATCCGTCGAGCGTCGGGATGCCTGCCGCGCCTGTGAAGTTTCCGTCGGAGCCGCCGCCGGCGCTGCCGTGGATAAGGTCCAGGCCGATCTGCTTGCCGATGTCGCGTGCACGTTCGTAGAGGGCAAGGGTACCCTGATCCGGCTCCCACACCGGGCGTGTGACGCCGCGTGTGACAGTGAATGTCACTTCATTGTGCGTACCGGAGAGCGCGAGCATCCGCTCGACGCCGCGGTCGAGATCGCTCTGGCGCTTCGCCATGCTCAGCGCTTCGCCGGTACAACGCGAAGCCACACAGTTGACCCATTGGCCGCCATGCACGATGCCGACACTGAACGTGCAGTCGTCGCCAGTCATGGCGTCGATGGCGATAATCTGCCTCGCCATTTCGCGGATGGCCGAGCGGCCCGCTGACAGCGTCGCGCCGGAGTGGCTTGGCACGCCGGTTGCTTCAAGATTGAAGCGGGCAATCGCGTAGCGTCCGGTGACGACGCCCTTGTTCTGGAAGGCGGGCTCGGGAACGAGCACGTACTTGTTGCGAGCGGCTTCGGCCTCGACGATGTCCCGCGTGCTCGGCGTTCCGACCTCCTCGTCGGGCGTGAACAGGATGGTGACGGGAAGAGGAGTGGTGAACATGGCCTTTTGCAGTTGGCGGATTGCGTCGAGCGCCGCGAAATTTCCGCCCTTCATGTCGTAGATGCCCGGGCCGTAACACTTGCCGTTCTCACGCCGCCACGGAAGCTGCGCGATGGTGCCGATCGGGTGCACGGTATCCATATGGCCTGCGATCAAAACGCCCGGCTGGCCGAACTTCGGATGCGGAAAACGCGCCCGGATACAGCCGGCGAAGCCTTGCCGCCCGGCAATCCGCTCGATTGTTGCACCGCAGATGGCCATGTCGCGGGCAGCAAGATCGAGCATGCGGTCAACTGCCGCAGCATTCCATGTCGGGCTTTCGCATTCGACCCATGGACGCAGGCCGGCGAGCATGACTTCGCTATCGAACGGAAGATTGGCGGGGTTCATGAAGGCTATTCCCTTGATCTTGCAGGCTCCCCGATCTTGTTTGGCGTCGTTGGCGGGGAGACGAAGTAGCATTTCAGAACGTCTTGGACGAAACGGCAAGCCGCATTCTTTGCGACGGCAGCGCGCATCTTCGATCATATATCGTTGTTCGCTTGCTTCCAAAGAAAGCTACGGCAAATCGCGATTGACGGTTGCCGGGGTTGATGCAAATCTTGAATGGTGAACGTGTTCAACGTCTTATGTTCAACGTCTTTTCAGCCGCTTGCCGGTGGTGGCCAAGTCCGAACGGACGCTCAACAACCGCAGATCAACGATCACTCGACAATACGATCACTCGATAAAGAACGGTGCAGGAGAGGTGCGATGTCTGAAGTCTCGCGTGGAAGATGGGTTCGAGCTTCGCTGAAAGCGAAGATCCCAGGTCTTCTCGTTGCTGCCGCATTGGCAGTTCCGTTATCGGCTGTACCTGCGCAAGCGCAGAAGCCAAAGACGTTGACGGCGGTGATGCATTCGGACCTTCGCGTCCTCGATCCGATCATTACCACCGCCTACATCACGCGCGATCATGCCTACATGATCTACGATACGCTGCTGGCGATGGACTCGAGCTTCAAGGTCCAGCCGCAGATGGCGAGCTGGAAGATTTCCGACGACAAGCTCGTCTACACCTTCACCTTGCGCGATGGCCTGAAGTGGCATGACGGCGCACCCGTCACGGCCGAAGACTGCGTCGCCTCGCTGAAACGCTGGGGTACGCGCGACGGCATGGGTCAAAAGCTGATGGACTTCGTCGCATCGCTTGAAGCGACCGATCCGAAGACCATCACCATGAAGCTGAAGGAGCCGTACGGTCTCGTTCTCGAATCGATCGGCAAGCCGTCGTCGGTCGTGCCGTTCATGATGCCGAAGCGGATTGCCGATACGCCCGGCGACAAGGCGATCGCGGAGCACATCGGGTCCGGGCCGTTCAAGTTCGTCCAGGGCGAATTCCAGCCGGGCGTGAAGGCCGTCTACGAAAAGAACAAGGACTACGTGCCGCGCTCGGAGCCGCCGAGCTGGAATTCCGGCGGCAAGGTCGTGAAGGTCGACCGCGTCGAATGGATCACCATGCCCGACGCGCAGACGGCGGTGAACGCGCTGCAGTCCGGCGATATCGATTTCATGGAGAACCCGTCCTTCGATCTTCTGCCGATCCTGAAGGCGAACAAGGAAATCGTCGTCCACACGCTGAGCCCGCTCGGTTTCCAGACCATCGGCCGGATGAACTTCCTGCATCCGCCGTTCGACAATCCGAAGGTGCGCCGCGCGGCTTTCCTGGCGATGAACCAGAAGGACGTGCTCGACGCGCTGGTCGGCAATCCGGAGTACTACAAGATCTGTGGTGCGATCTTCGGCTGCGGCACGCCGCTGGCGACCGAGGCCGGTTCGGACACGTTGATCAAGAAGTCGGGTATGGAGGCCGCCAAGAAGGCGCTCGCCGAATCCGGCTATGATGGCACGCCGGTGGTGGTGATGGCGCCGGGCGATGTGGTGACGCTGAAGGCTCAGCCGATCGTCGGCGCACAGCTGCTGCGCGATGCGGGCTTCAAGGTCGAGGTGCAGGCCACCGACTGGCAGACGGTCGTGACCCGGCGCGCCAGCCAGAAGCCGATCAAGGAAGGCGGCTGGAACATGTTCTTTACGAACTGGGCCGGTCCGGACGTGCTCAATCCGATCGCGCATGCGACGCTGAACAGCAAGGGCAAGACGGGCGGCTGGTTCGGCTGGCCGGACGATCCGGAGATGGAGAAGATGCGCGACGCATTCGCGCGTTCGACGTCGCCGGATGAGCAGAAGAAGATTGCCGCCGACATTCAGGCGCGCGTGTTCGAGCAGGTAATCTATCTGCCGCTCGGCCAGTACACGGCGCCGAGTGCCTGGCGCAAGGAGATCAGCGGCGTGGTCGACGGTCCGGCGACGCCCGTGTTCTGGAATATCGAGAAGAAGTAATCTGCTCACGTCGCAGGGCCGCATGGTGCGTATTCGCCATGCGGCCCTGTCGCTTTTTTATGCAACCGCCCTTTTCGCCGATACCTCTTTCCGTGATAGTGACGGCACGGATAGGCTCGCATCACGCGGGCGAGGCGTGATGCGGGGCAGATGTTCGGCATTCTGGGGCTTGGGTTTCTCGTCGGCATGCAGCATGCGCTGGAGGCCGATCATATCGCGGCGGTATCCAGCATCGCTGCGCGCCGCCGCCATATCGGCAATATCGTTAAGCACGGGCTGACCTGGGGCCTCGGTCACACGCTGACGCTGTTCATCTTCGCGGGCATCGCGATTCTGCTCGGCCGCGCGATTCCGGAGAGCGTCGCAACCCCGATGGAAGCCGCCGTCGGCGTGATGCTGGTCGGGCTCGGTGCGCACGTGTTGTGGCGGCTGTGGCGCGACCGTGTGCACTTTCATGCGCATAGCCACGGCGGCGTCACGCATCTGCACGCGCATAGTCATACGGGCAGCGAAGCTTCGCATCGGCGCGATGCGCACGACCACGAGCACGGTCTCCGCTGGCGTACGCTGCTGGTTGGAGTGATGCACGGCATGGCCGGATCGGCAGCGCTGGTCGTGCTTGCGGCGTCGCAGGTGGCGAACCCCGCGACCGGATTACTCTACGTGCTGCTGTTCGGCGTCGGGTCGATGCTCGGCATGGGCGCGCTGTCGGCGATCATCGCGGTGCCGCTCGCGGCGACCGCGCAATGGCTGACGCGGGCCAATCAGTCGCTGCAGGCGCTGGTCGGAATCGTTACGATCGCGATCGGCGCGACAACGATTCACTCGTCGCTGTTCGCCTAAACTACGCCGACGCGATCTTCTTCACCCACACCTTATTGTCGTGGAACGGCGCGCCGCCATGCGGAGCCACTTGCTCCGAGCCGGTGAGGGTGTTGATGCCGCGACCGCCGGCGTGATTCTTGTTCGGATGAATCGACTCGGCGATCAGAACGCCGTGGCGCACGCCGTCGAAGATTCGCACGGTCAGCTTGGTCTCGCCGCGCCGGTTGCCGAGCAGAACGACGTCGCCGTCGGCGACATCGAGCTTCGTCGCGTCAGCCGGATGCATCATCACCGATGGCGCACCTTCGCGCGCGAGCGATGACGGGGTTTCCGCAAACGATGAGTTGAGGAAGCTGCGCGACGGGCTGGTGGCGAGGCGGAACGGATGCTCCGCGTCGGCATTCTCGATCACCGCCCAATGATCCGGCAGCGATGGTATGTCGCCGATCGGCCCGAGGTTGAGGCTGTTGGACGCCGGCACCTGCGCCCAGTCGGCCTTGAAGTGAAACTTGCCGTCCTTGTGCGCGAAGCCGTCGAGATAGTGTGACTTGCGGAAATCCGGCTGGATGTCGCGCCAGAGGTCGGCTTCCAGCGTCTCGATGTCGCCGTGGCCGCTGAGCTTGAGCGTCGCGTCAATCATCTCGCGGTCGCTCATGTGGAATGTGGGGTGCGTGATGCCGAGACGATCGGCGAGGCCCTTCATCAGCGCCTGGTTCGAACGGCATTCGCCCGGCGGCTCGATCAGCTTCGCCCCGACTGAAATGTGCTGGTGGCCGCCGCCGTAATAGAGATCGTCGTGCTCCATGAACATGGTGGCCGGCAACACGATGTCGGCCATCATCGCCGTCTCGGTCATGAACTGCTCGTGCACGGCGACGAACAGGTCCTCGCGCGCGAAGCCCTTGCGCACGAGTTCTTGCTCCGGCGCGACGTTCACCGGATTGGTGTTCTGGATGATCATGGCCTTCACCGGCGGGCCGTTCTGCAACGCCTCGACGTCACCGGTGAGAATGCGGCCGATCGTCGACTGATCGAGCTGACGGGTGCTCTTGTCCACTTCGTCGAGCGTTTCGATCAGCGTGTGGTTGAAGCCCCAGATGCCGGCATTGTTGAAGAAGGCGCCGCCGCCTTCGTACTGCCAGGCGCCGGTCACCGCAGGAACGCAGAGCGCGGCGTGCATCTGCGCCGCGCCGTTGCGGCTGCGGGTGAAGCCGTAGCCGAGACGGAAGAACGAGCGCGGCGTCGTGCCGACCGCATGCGCGAAGGCTTCGATCTCCGAAACCGGCACGCCGCAGATTGCGGAGGCCCATTCCGGCGTGCGTGTCTTCAGATGCGCCTCGAGTTCGTCCGGACAGTCGGTGTATTTCGCCATGTACGCGCGGTCGGCATAACCGTCGCGGAACAGCACGTGCATCACGCCGGCTGCAAACGCGCCGTCGGTGCCGGGGCGGACGACGATCTTGATGTCCGCCTGCTTCATCGTGTCGTTTTCGTAGATGTCGACCACGGCGATCTTGGCGCCGCGTTCCTTGCGCGCGCGCGTCGCGTGGGTCATCACGTTGACCTGTGTCGAGACGGGATTGGTGCCCCAGATCACGACGAGATCGGATTTCGCCATCTCTCGCGGATCGACACCCGCGACCTTGCCGGTGCCGGCAGCGAAGCCGGCGCGCGCGATGGTCGCGCAGATGGTGCTGTAGAAGCGCGAATACTTTTTCGCGTGCGCCAGCCGGTTGACGCTGAAGCGCATCACCAGACCCATGGTGCCGGCGTAATAGTAGGGCCACACAGACTCCGCGCCGAACTCGCGCTCGGCGGCGTTGAAGCGCTCGGCGATCTCGTCGAGCGCTTCGTCCCAGGTGATCTGCTTGAACTGGCCGGAGCCCTTCGGGCCGGTGCGCTTCAGCGGCACCATCAGCCGGTCGGGATGATGAATGCGCTCGGCGTAGCGCGCGACCTTCGCGCAGACGACACCGGCGGTGTAGGTCTGCTGCTTCGAGCCGCGCACGCGGCCGATGGTCGTATTATCGATGATGTCGATATCGAGCGCGCAGGCGGAGGGGCAATCGTGCGGGCAGGTGGAGTGGCCGATGCGGATGTTCGGGCGCTGGTTCATGATCCAAGCATTAGCATCAATCGCCCGACCTGAGAACGGCTCTAAGGACGGAACGGGCATGTTCCGGCGTGGGGCGGCTCGGCTCCCGCCCTGCCGTGCGTTTGGGCAAATGGGTCAATCGCGGCGGATCACGGCTGCTTCCCAATTTCAAAGTATGTCGTTCCGGAGCGGGTTATTCCCCAATGACGTGCCCATGGATCGCCGGAGTACGTTTTCTTTCGCACCACCAAGTTTTCGATTCGGGTACATGGGTGACTGCCTTCGGCAGGTATGAAGCGAAACTTGTCCGTTTGCTTACAGGATGCATTTCCGTTCTTCACCGTCAGAAACATCATGTCATTGCTATCGCTGCCCAAGCAGGGAAAATATACATCGCTGCGCCCAAGTCTGTTTCTCTCTCGAAGAAGTTCGCTCGTGTTGTAGGCGACGCAAATGATGTCGTGGCTTGCGAAAGGGCGTGGGTCGGGAGTCGGTTGGCTCATCGCTTCCAAGCCTTTCCAGATTTCCGTTTCTTCTGAATCCCAAATCGAGGTGTACACGACGAGTCCTGTCATGCAGAGCACTACGATTCCGATCAGGATTGCGAAATAGCGCAAGATACCAATCATTCTATTTCGATCTAAGTAATCTGTCCTTCGATAGAACAATCATCGCCACGTCATCATTAAGACGCCCGACCAAATTGTTCCTTTCCGAATCTTGGTTATTGGTTGCGCGCGCCACGCCAATGTCGAAATTGGCCGTTCAGCTACCCGTAATGGTCAACAAGTCTTGCAGTTTGCCTCGCCGCTAGGGCGTGCGGATGTGCGCAATCACCCCTGTTGTTAACGGCGCGGGGGCGCCGGATTCCATCTTCCGTCTCGCCCCACCAAGAGGGCGCGCGGAACGCCGGACGCATCGTGCGTCCGCAGCCTCGTGCGCAATAAAAACAAGCACACGAGCGTAGTCACCACGGATGCCGAACATCGTCCGGCGTTCCGCACGCGATGGTGTTAACGGCCTGCTTCGTGAGAAACCCCCGGCGGGCGAGCCTGAGTAATCCGCCGCTGCGAAGCCGGGCGACGGCTCCGGGATGACACGACTTCAGCCAGTGCGCTTACATGCTGCACGTCTGACAGCACGCACGCGTCCATCGCATCCCGCCCCGCGTATCGTGACGATCGCGAACGCCCCTCATCGAGGGACGGGACGACAACATCATAACTCAGCTTTGGAAGGCGGGGATAGCGATTGAGGAAAATATTCCTTAGTCGACTCGCGACGAAGATTTTCCCGCGCGCTTGGCATGAGGCCGCCAGCCAAGGCGGCCTCATCATCATGTCCTATGCCGTTACGAAACTCGATCACCACCACCGGCGCCGTCTACGGCGGCCGCGATACCATCCCAAATGACGACCGCGTCCCCAGCCTCGATGGCGACCACGCCCTCCGCGGCCACCGCGGCCGCCCCTGACTTCCTCCGGCGCTAACTGATCGACTTCTTCCTTGGACGTGACCGCCGGCTGGGCCGTATTAGGCTGTCTGTTCGGCTCGTCGCGGCCGGGTTGTGTCAGCAACGGAGCGGCTGTTGCGGTGGTGGCAAGAGTCGCGCCAGCGAAAGCGACGCCTGCCGCGATCCTCAAGAATTCGCGTCTTTCCATTGCTTTATCCCTCCTGTGGACGGAGCGCCTTAACGCTCTCGGCTACGCCAACGAAGAAGTTCCGATAGCGACTTTTTGTTCCCGTGTGCGTCGAAAAGGTTGGTTAGAGGCGGCCTGATAGCCACGAGGCCAGGGCGCAGGCGATGCCGCAGCAGATACCCAAAAGCGCGGGTGTCTTGAGGTCCATGGCTGGTATCCACACCAGTGTCGCGAAGCCGACGAACAGTCCCGTCAAACCGACGATGATCCAGCGGTTCTTGAAGCCCGCCGCCGCAAGCAGCCCGTCGGTGATGCCGCTCACAAGCGCGGCGGGAAGTCCGGCGACGGCGCCATGAGACAGCCACAGCGCCGCCAACGGTTGCTGCGTCCAGAAGAGCTTCACCAGAAGATAGATTGCGGTTCCGGGCACAAGTCCGCTCAAGACACCGCAAACCGCGAAGATCAACGTCCGTTTCATATTGCTTAGTCAGCGCGACCCGGCGTCGGGTTCAGAGCGCGGGTGCTTGGCCTTCGATGGCTTCACGCCGCTCTACAAAATAGTCCGGCGTTCGGTCCTTTTCTTCGATTCGCCCGGGGTCTATTCTGATAACGATTGGTTTTACTACTAGATCGTGGCCATCCTGGAGTTTTCTGATGCATATTTTTCATCGTCTGATTTTTTGTTTTGCGGTGCTTTTCGTTTTTCCATCATCAGCCTTTTCTCAGACCTGGGCAGGCTTCGTCCCGACAAGTGAAAAAGTTCTCGTGTTCGGCTACGGCAACAGTGTCAGCGAAGCTCAAGAAAAAGCGTTTGCCAATTGCAAGACTATTTCGAATACCTGCTCAAAAAGCGCGGGCGCCTCGCTCCTCAGTAACAACTCGACGGTTTACCTCATTTGTTGCACCAGCCCGCGTTTAGGCTGCCTGGGCAGCCCAAACCAGTCGATGACCGTCGCAATGGAGCGAGGAAAGGAAGCCCTGGCCGGAATGGGATTCTCCAGTTGTGCTCTCGCAAAAACCTATTCCGCAAGAACGGGTAAGCCAAACTAATTCACCTCCCGAACACGTTGCCTTTGAATGCTGCATGATGCCGGGCTTACATTGATCGAATGAATTTCGATCATGTGTCCCGCTGCATTTGCGGAACGGCTTTGGCGGATGCCATCGCCGGGAGATCAATTGGTGCTTTTCATCGTACGCCGTATGCGCGTTCGACTATCGTGCAGCGTCGGTCCATTCGCGCGATTTAATGCGGCCAACGAACTGCGGCCTGCTTCCGGCGGGTTTGAACACAAGCACCTCGCCGTCGTCGACATTCCCCCAATCCTTCCCGAATGCATCGGCAATGTTGGTCTTGTGAGTCACGATGATGGTGTTGGTGTTGGGTTGCGGTGGCGTGTTCACCAAAACGAGAATGGCCTCGCCCACCTTTGTGTTGTCGCCCGCGGGCCTCGCCATGCCGGATGCGCTGCCAGCGCTTGTGTCCGTCAGCTCGCTTTTCGTCGCCGGTTTGGAGTCCGTGATCAGTTCTGCCGTTTCGATTGCACGGTTCAATTTGCTCGCGAAACTGAGTCCGACGGGTACGCCCATTTTCTTGAAAGCCAGCCCGATCTGCCGCGCGGTTTCTTTTCCCGCGCTGCTCAGCTGTCGCTGGGCTTTCATGTCGTCGAAACGGAACGGGAAGACGTCCTTTTGCGCATCGTCGGTTGCTGTGTGGCGAAACACCAACACGTGGCCGCCAGCTTTCAGGCCCGGCAACAGCTTGTCCAATTCAGACGCTTGAGCCGGAAAATTCGCCAAGAGAGTGGCCAAGAACGCAAGTCCGAGAAACGTCCGCGCGAGATTGGTCATTGAATGTCTCCGTGCCTGAACACGAGAGACGTACAGGCCGTCTTTGACAACTTGACGGCGGCAGACCCCGGAATCCTTCGGATTCGGATAGAGGACAAACGACGGACCTGCGTTAAGCCTCCCTGTTCGGGCGGCTCGCGCCTTACAACTTCATCCGTGTGACGGCGACGCGGTCGAAAATCCGGCAGTGAAGGAGCTTCAACTCGCCTTCTTCAGCTCGATCGCCGGCTGCGCGGTCGCGGCCGTCTTGGGCGTGAAAACGAGTGTGCCGTCCTCGATTCCGCCGTAGCGCAAGGTCATGATGTCGAGCGCGTAGTTCTGGTAGAGCCGCCACGGCCGCGCCGAGCCCTGCTTCGGCTGCTTGTCCATTGCGCGCTGGAAATATCCGGACGAGAAATCGACCCACGGCCGCTCGGTGATCGTCGGGTCGTTGCGCACTGGGGTGCAGTGGCTGTAACCCTTGGCCTCCATGTGGTTGAGGAGGCGGGCAACGAATGCGCAGGTGAGGTCGCACTTCAGCGTCCACGACGCGTTGGTATAGCCGAAGGCCGAGGCGAGGTTCGGCACGCCCGAATACATCAGGCCCTTGTAGTTCATGGTCTTGGAGAAATCGATGCGTTGGCCGTCGACGCTGACGTCGAGTCCGCCGAGCACCTGCAATTCGAGTCCGGTCGCGGTGACGACGACGTCGGCATCGAGCTCTTCGCCCGACTTCAGCTTGATGCCTTTGCCGGTGAACGTCTCGATGTGGTCGGTGACCACCGATGATTTACCGGCCTTGATCGACTCGAAGAGATCGCCGTTCGGCACGAGACATAGCCGCTGATCCCAAGGATTGTAGCGCGGGGTGAAGTGCTTGCCGATGTCGTAGTCGGGGCCGAGCGCAAGCTTCACGCCGCCGAGGATGAGCTGCTTGACGCGCTCCGGCTTGGACTTGCACATCCGGTAGAAATACATGCCGAGCAGCACGTTCTTCCAGCGTGTGATGCCGTAAGCGACCTTTGCCGGCAGGCGCGCCCGCAGCCAGTTGGCGATCGCATCCTGATCGGGACGGGAGACCACGTAGGTCGGCGAGCGCTGCAGCATCGTCACGTGCGCAGCGGTCTTGGCCATCTCGGGCACGAGCGTTACCGCGGTGGCGCCGCTGCCGATGACGACGACCTTCTTGCCGGCGTAGTCGATGTCGTCGGTCCACTTCTGCGGGTGTACGACGCGGCCGCCGAAATTCGCGATGCCGGGAAACTCCGGCGTGTAGCCGGCTTCGTACCTGTAGTAGCCGGCGCACATGAACAGGAAGTGGCAGGTGAAGCGCTCGATCGCTTTCTCCGCGCCGCGCTCGACCTCGACCGTCCACGTCGCCGTCTCCGACGACCACGATGCGCGTTTGACGCGATGGTTGAAGCGGATCTTCTTGTCGATGCCGTTATCGCGCGCGGTGTCGCGCACGTAGGTGAGGATCGAGGGGCCGTCGGCGATCGCCTTCGGCTGCGTCCACGGCCGGAACGAATAGCCCAGCGTGTACATGTCGCTGTCGGAGCGGATGCCGGGATAACGGAAGAGATCCCAGGTGCCGCCGATGCAGTCGCGGCCTTCGAGGATCGCGTAGGTCTTGCCAGGGCTTTTCGTCTGCAGGTGATAGCCGGCGCCGATGCCGGAGAGGCCTGCGCCGACGATCAGGACATCGAAATGATTGGCGGACATGGTGCTCGCAGACATGGGCACTCCAGATCGAGGACGGGCGCAGCGTTGATCTTGGGTTATCAACGTCCGTGCGCAACTGGAACCAGAAAAAGCAGCAGTTTGCGGCTTGGGGAACCGGGTTCCCGGACGTGAACACAATGCCGTTACGCCTGAAAACGCATTTTCATCAAAACCTTACGTTGCGCGACATTGGGTCGCCACTTGTTCATGTCGCATTCATGTTGCAACGCACTCGCGCGGGTCTATCTTCTTCCGAGCAGTCGGATTCGAAACCCATCATTTCAAGTCGCCCAGTTCCTGCAATGAGGCAGGGGTTTTCGGGCCGATGGGCTGACCAAGAAAAAAAGGTGCGGCATGACCTCGTGGACGCGGCCCGTTGCAACAGCGACGGTGCTGATTGGATTAGCGTCATTTCTTTCCGCATGCGACGAGCCCGTCGCAGCAACGGCGGTTCCACAGCCGCCGGACGTCAGCTTCGTCACCGTCAAGCCAACCTGGAAATCCATCGTTCGCGAATTGCCGGGCCGCATCGCGCCGACGCGCGTCGCCGATGTGCGGCCGCGCGTCTCCGGCATCATCATCGCGCGCCTGTTCGAACAGGGCAGCATGGTGAATGCCGGCGACCCGCTTTATCACATCGATCCGAAGCCGTTCGAGGTTGACCTGCAGGCCAATGAAGCCGCGGTCGCCAAGGCGCGCGCGGTGCTGCAGCAGGCGACAAATCAGTTCCGCCGCACATCCATTCTGATTCAGAGCAAGGCCGTCTCGGAAGCTGAAAACGAAAACGCGCTCGCGCAGATGCGCCAGGCCGAGGCGGATCTCGCCGCGCGTCAGGCCGACGCAGCGCGCAGCCGCCTCAATCTCGAATACGCAACCATCCGTGCGCCGATCAGCGGCATCATCGGCGCTGCGCTGATGAGCGAAGGCGCGCTGGTGCTGCAGAACGACACCGCGAGCCTTGCGACAATCCAGCAGATCGACCCGGTGTACGCGGACTTCACACAGTCGATCAGCGAGCTGAACAAGCTGCGCCGCGACTTCAAGGAAGGTTCGCTCGACCAGATCGCGCCCGACGCCGTGAAGGTGAAGCTCGTGCTCGACGACGGCTCGCACTATGCGCTGCCGGGCAAGCTTCTGTTCTCCGACGCGCGGGTCGACGCCACCACCGGTCAGGTGACGCTGCGCGGCGAATTCAAGAACCCGCATCGCGAGCTGCTGCCGGGCATGTATGTGCGCGTGCAGATCGAACAGGGCATCGACACTGACGCGATCCTGCTGCCGCAGCAGTCCGTGCAGCGCAACGCCGGCGGCGGCGCCGAGGTGTTCGTTCTGAAAGACGACAACCGCATCGCCGCGCAGCCGGTCCGCACCAGTTCGATGATCGAAGGCCAGTGGCTGATCAGCCATGGACTGAAGGCCGGCGACAAGGTCGTGGTCGAGGGCTTCCAGAAGTTCGCGCCGGGCGACGTCGTCACGCCGAACGAATGGCAGGATGTCGCGACAGCCGCGCCGCCGCCCGACGATACCTCGTCGCAGAACAATGAAGCCTCGGCGGCGAGCCGCTAGTCATGCCGAGCTTCTTCATCGACCGGCCCGTGTTCGCGTGGGTCGTGGCGCTGTTCATTTGTTTGCTCGGCGCCATCGCCATCCCGCAGCTGCCGATCGCGCAGTATCCGATCATCGCGCCGCCGTCGATTTCGATCTCGACGAGCTATCCCGGCGCGTCGCCTGAGAATCTCTACAACAGCGTCACGCGCCTCATTGAAGAAGAGCTCAATGGCGCGAGCGGCATTCTGAACTTCGAATCGACCAGCGACTCGCTAGGCCAAGTCGAAATCATCGCCAACTTCGTTCCAGGGACCGACTCGAACTTGGCCTCGGTCGAGGTGCAGAACCGCATCAAGCGCGTGGAAGCGCGTCTGCCGCGCGCGGTGATCCAGCAGGGCATTCTCGTGGAAGAAGCTTCCAGCGCCGTTCTGCAGATCGTCACGCTGAAGTCGACCGACAAGACGCTCGACGAAGTCGGCCTCGGCGACTTCATGATCCGCAACGTGCTCGGCGAAATCCGCCGCATTCCCGGCGTCGGCCGCGCCACGCTGTTCTCGACCGAGCGCTCGCTGCGCGTCTGGATCGATCCGGCGAAGCTCGTCGGCTACAATCTCAACGCCGACGATGTGACCAAGGCGATCACCGCGCAGAACGCGCAGGTGGCGTCGGGCAGCGTCGGCGCGGAGCCGAGCACCAAGGATCAGCGCATCTCGGCGCTCGTGCTCGTCAAGGGGCAGCTCTCGTCGACCGACGACTTCGGCGCCATCGTGCTGCGTGCGAACGCCGACGGCTCGACCGTGCGACTGCGCGACGTGGCGCGCATCGAAATCGGCGGGCTCGGCTATCAGTTCACGACGCGCCTCAACGGCGAGCCGACGGCGGGCCTCTCGGTGCTGCTGTCGCCGACCGGCAACGCGCTCGCGACCGCGCGCGCCGTCGAAGCCAAGATGAAGGATCTGTCGAAGTTCTTTCCGGCGAACATCGCGTATGAAATTCCCTACAACATCACACCGGTGGTGCAGGCCTCGATCCACAAGGTGCTGATGACCTTGCTCGAGGCGGTGATCCTCGTGTTCGTGGTGATGTTCCTGTTCCTGCAGAACATTCGCTACACGCTGATCCCGACCATCGTCGTACCGGTGGCGCTGCTCGGCACTTGCGTGATGCTGCTGTTGCTCGGCTACTCCATCAACATTCTCACCATGTTTGGCATGGTGCTCGCCATCGGCATCATCGTCGACGACGCCATCGTTGTGGTCGAGAACGTCGAACGCATCATGGCCGAAGAAGGCCTGCCGCCGAAGGAGGCGACGCGCAAGGCGATGGGCCAGATCATGAGCGCGATCGTCGGCATCACGCTGGTGCTGATCGCCGTGTTCGTGCCGATGGCGTTTTTCCCCGGCTCGGTCGGCATCATCTATCGGCAGTTCTCGATCACCATGGCGTCGGCGATCGGCTTCTCGGCGCTGATGGCGCTGTCGCTGACGCCCGCACTCTGTGCGACTCTGCTGAAGCCTGTCGAAGCGGGGCACGGTCACGCCAAGAAGGGCTTCTTCGGGCTGTTCAATCGCGTCCTCGACAAGACCAAGGACGGCTACAGCGGCATTGTCGGCTGGTCGATCCTGCGGACGGGACGGCTGATCGTGATCTACCTTGCCATCGTCGTCGCGATGAGCTGGGCGTTCGTGCGCCTGCCCGGCGGCTTCCTGCCGATCGACGACCAAGGCTTCATCACGGTCGACGTGCAAACGCCGTCGGACTCCTCCTATAGCCGTACGCTGAACGCGGTGGAGGCGGTCGAGAAGTATCTCGCGCAACGGTCCGGTGTGGATGAAGTCACGTTCCTCACCGGCTTCAGCTTCCTCGGCCAGGGCATCAACACCGCACAGGCGTTCGTGACGCTGAAGGACTGGTCGGAGCGCGGGCCGGGCGATTCCGCGGCGGCCATCGTCGACGACGCCAACCGCAAGCTGTCGTCGGTTCGCGACGCCAAGATCAATGCGCAGCAGCCGCCGCCGATCGACAACCTCGGCAACTCGTCGGGCTTCAGCTTCCGTCTGCAGGATCGCGGCCAGAAGGGATATCCCGCGCTGATGGCGGCGAAGGACCAGCTTGTCGCCGCCGCCAACAAGAGTCCGATCCTCAACAACGTGTTCGTCGAAGGTCTGCCGCCGGCGCCGCAGGTGCAGCTCAATGTCGACCGCGAGAAGGCGAGCGCGCTCGGCGTGACGTTCGAGGAGATCAACAACACGATCTCGACCAATCTCGGCTCGAACTACGTCAACGACTTCCCCAACCGCGGCCGCATGCAGCGCGTGATCGTGCAGTCGGAAGCGGTGGCGCGCATGAGCGCCAACGACATTCTGTCGTACAACGTCAAGAACAGCCGCGGGCAGCTGGTGCCGTTGGCCTCGGTCGCCACCGTCGAGTGGCAGGTCGGCCCGACGCAGATCGTCGGCTTCAATTACTATCCGTCGGTGCGCATCAGCGGCACCGCGCGCGCGGGCTACACGTCGGGCGACGCGATCAAGGAAATGGAGAAGCTCGCGGGCCAGCTGCCGCGCGGCTTCGGTTACGAATGGACCGGCCAGTCGCTGCAAGAAAAGCTGTCGGGCTCGCAAGCGCCGTTCCTGCTCGCGCTCTCGGCGCTCGTCGTCTTCCTGTGTCTCGCCGCGCTCTATGAGAGCTGGACGATCCCGGTCGCGGTGCTGATGACGGTGCCGCTCGGCATTCTCGGCGCGGTGATCGCGGCGATGCTGCGCGGTCTGCCGAACGACGTGTACTTCACGGTCGGCCTGATCACGATCATCGGGCTCGCGGCCAAGGACGCGATTCTCATCATCGAGTTCGCCAAGGATCTGCGCGCGCAGGGGAAGCCGATTCTGGAAGCAACGGCGGAGGCCTGCCATCTGCGCTTCCGCCCGATTCTGATGACGGGCTTTGCGTTCGTCAGCGGCGTGCTGCCGATGGTGATCGCCACCGGCGCCGGCGGCGCCAGCCAGCAGGCGATCGGCACGGTGGTGATGGGCGGCATGATCGCCGTGGTCGTGCTGGCGCTCTTGATGGTGCCGGTGTTCTTCGTTGGCGTGCTGAAGGCGTTTTCCAAGCAGGCGCGCGAGGAGGCGAAGGCCGCGATGGTTGTCGCCACGCCGGAGCCGAAGGCCGAGCCCAAGCCGCACTCGGTGTGAGTTTATTTGCCCCGGACGCTGCGCGGCATGAAATGACGCGCGCTGCTGATCCGGGGCCGTATCAACCTCTGAGTTTGGAACGGTCCCGGCTCTGCGAAGCAGCGTTGCACGCTGCATCGCGTCCGGGACAAGTACTTTAAGCTTTTGCCAGCCCTACTGCCCACAGCGCGAAGGCATATACGATCGCGACTTCGTCGAGCCGGTTGAAGCGGCCGGAGGCGCCGCCGTGGCCCGCGCCCATGTTGGTGCGCAGTACAACCGGACCGCCGCCGGTCATGGTCGCGCGCAGCCGCGCCACCCATTTCGCCGGCTCCCAGTAAGTCACGCGCGGATCGGTGAGGCCGCCCATGGCGAGGATAGCGGGATAGGACTTCGCCTCGACGTTGTCATAAGGCGAATACGACAGGATCGTCTTGAAAGCCGCTTCGTCGGTGATCGGATTGCCCCACTCGGGCCACTCCGGCGGCGTCAGCGGCAGCGTGTCGTCCATCATCGTGTTCAGCACGTCGACGAACGGCACTTCGGCGACGATGCCGGCGAACAGGTCGCCCGAGCGATTGGCGACCGCACCCATCAGCATGCCGCCGGCACTGCCGCCATGGCCGACGATCTTCTTCGCCGATGTGTATTTCTTCCCGATCAGCGCGCGACCTGCTGCGGCGAAATCGTCGAAGGTGTTGGTCTTCTTCTCGCGCTTGCCGTCGAGGTACCAGCCCCAGCCCTTGTCGGCGCCGCCACGGATATGCGCGATGGCATAGACGAAACCGCGATCGACCAGCGACAGCCGGTTGGACGAGAACGACGCCGGCATGGCGTGACCGTACGAGCCGTAGCCGTAGAGCAGCAGCGGTGCGCTGCCGTCGATGGCGGTGGTTTTGCGATAGAGAATCGAGACGGGCACCTGCGCGCCGTCCTTTGCTGTCGCCAGGATGCGTGTGGTGACGTAGTCCGCCGGGTTGTAGCCGGATGGGATTTCCTGACGCTTGCGCAGGACGCGCGTGCGCTTCTCCATGTCATAGTCGAACACTTCGGAGGGCGTCGTCATCGACGAGTACGAGAAGCGCAGGTTTGTGGTCTCATATTCATAGCCGCCCAGCGTGTCGAGCGAGTAGGCAGCCTCATCGAAGGCGATGGCGTGTTCGTCGTTGCTGCGCAGATCGCGGATGATGATCGAGGGCAGGGCGTCCTTGCGCTCGAGCCGCACCAGATGTTTGGCGTACAGCTCGAAGTCGAGAACATAGACGCCTTCACGATGAGCAATGAGATCGCGCCAGTTGGCGCGCTCCGGTGCACTGAGCGGCGCGGTGACGAGTTTGAAGTCGATGGCCTTGTCGGCGTTGGTGAGAATGTAGACCTGATCGCCGCGATCGGCGGCCGAGTACTGCACGCCGTCCTCGCGCGCGGCGACGAGGCGCGGCTTGGCGTCGTTGTCGGCGAGATCGATCAGCCACTGTTCCGATGTCTCGTGATCGCCGCCGGCGACGACGCAGAAGCGGCCGCTGGCGCTCTCATGAATATGCGTGAACCAGCCCGAGTCCTTCTCTTCGTAGACAAGAACATCGTCGGACTGAGCCGCGCCGAGACGATGGCGATAGACTTTCAGCGGGCGATGATTGTCGTCGAGCTTCACATAGTAAAAGGACTTCGAGTCGCTTGCCCAGACGATGCCGCCGTCCGTCTCCTCGATGCGGTCGTCGAGATCTTTGCCGCTCGCCCAATCGCGGACACGCACAGTGAAATATTCGGAGCCTTTGTCGTCGGCGCTCCAGGCATGCAGCTTGTGGTCCGGCGAATGCCGCGAGCCGCGCAGCTGGAAGTATTCGCTGTGCTTGGCGAGTTCATCGCCGTCGAGAATGAGTTTTTCATCGCCGCCGTCGCGCGGCATGCGGCCGACGAGCGGATGCTGGCCGCCTTCGCGATACTTGCTGAAGTAGGAGAACGCGCCGTCCGGAGACGGGACGCTGGAGTCGTCCTCTTTCACGCGGCCGCGCATTTCGGCAACGAGCGTCTTTTGCAATGCGTTGGTGTGCCCGAGCAGCTGCTCCGCGAACGCATTCTCGGCCTCGAGATAGGTGCGAATGTCGGCATCGAGCAGGGCCGGTTCGCGCAGGACCTTCTGCCAGTTGGGGTCCTTCAACCACGCGTAGTCGTCAGTGACGGTGATGCCGTGGACCGTGAACGTGTGCGGGCGCCGGGGAGCGGAGGGTGGTGAAGGATGGGTCATGAACGTGCTGTTTCAACTTCAAGTGACTGATATGACAGGGAAGCGACGAGATTCCGGATGGTCAGCGCAGGTTAACGCATGTATCGCTGGCCCCGAAAGTCAAACTTATCGCGAGCTGGCGGGCCGCCGCCCGCACTTACCGCAAGTTCGAAACCGCGAGACCGCATGTCCGTAGATAAGCCTGATCGCCACATTTTCCGCCGCGCCCGCGGCGCGCATTGAAGGTCGGACGTCATCATGGCCACAGACATCTCGGTCCCCGCCGCATTCGCTGCCGGAGTCATCAGCTTCCTGTCGCCCTGCGTGCTGCCGCTGGTGCCGCCCTATCTGATCTATCTGACCGGCGCGACGCTGAACAACGCCAACAACGAGACCGAAGCTTCGTCGGCTTCCAAGAGCGCGATCATGTTCTCCGCGCTGTGCTTCGTGCTCGGCTTCTCCACTGTATTCATCGCACTGGGTGCAAGCGCCAGTTACATCGGCGGCTTCATCCGCGCGTATTCCGCGCAGTTCTCGATTGTCGCGGGTATCGTGATCATCCTGATGGGCCTGCATTTCCTGGGGCTCACGCGCTTCGCGTTCCTGATGCGTGAGGGCCGCGCGACCATGTCGAAGCCGGTCGGCTACACGGGCTCGTATGTGATGGGCCTTGCCTTCGCTTTCGGCTGGACGCCGTGCATCGGCCCGATCCTGGCTGCGATCCTGTCGGTGGCCGCCGCCGACGCAACTGTCACAAAGGGCGCGGGCCTGCTTGCGGTCTATTCCGCCGGCCTCGGCATTCCATTCCTGATGGCCGCGTTCGCAATCGACCGCTTCTCGGCCGCCTTCAACCGCATGAAGAAGCAGCTGCATAACGTCGAACGGGCGATGGGCGTGCTGATGGTTTTAACCGGCGTCGCATTCCTCACCGGATCGATCACCAGCATCAGCATTTGGCTGTTGGAAACCTTCCCGGCGCTGGCAAATTTCGGATAACTGCGTAACAATCCCGCCGATCGATCCGAAACGCCCCAGTACCCCCGCTTCCGACGTACGCAAACCGCACATTACGACTGGGTGTCTTATGGATTTTCTCGTTAACCTGCTCATTGCTTTGCCTGCGCGGATCGCCGCGCATTTTTCGTGGGCAGGGCCTTTGTATGCCCGCCTCGTTGTTGGCTACGTGTTCATGTGGACCGGCTGGCAGAAGCTCAACAACCTGCCGGTGATGATCAAGAATTTCACCGAGTGGGGCATCCCGTTCCCGACGCTGCTGACGCCGTTCGCATCGGGTGTGGAATTCCTCGGCGGCATTGCGCTGATCCTCGGTCTGTTCACGCGCGTCTTCGCCGCACAGCTTGCGTTCGTCATGATCGTCGCGCTCAAGGTCGCGAAGTTTGACGATTGGATGAAGGCGTTCTCGGCGGGCGAAAGCTCGATCGATACGCTGCTCGGCTTCGAAGAGTTCACCTACATGGCGGTGTTCTTCTGGCTGGCGGTCGCCGGCCCGGGCAAGGTGTCGCTCGATTATCTGCTGCTGCGCAGCACCGGCCGCGCGGATGAAGCCAAGTAGGCCGAAGCCAAGTAAGCCGCAAAGTAAACAAGACAAGTAACTGTTGCGGGTTGCGTATGACTCGATAGCGGCCGGTATGTCACCGGCCGCTATCGCATGAGCTGACGCTCATTCGAGACGAGGTGGACGGAAAGCCTCACGTTTGCGTGACCCTTCTCCGTCCGTGAGCCGGATCGAAGCGTGCTCCGTATTTCCGGCATCGCTCCGCTCGCATCCCACGTGGATCACCAAGGGGAAGTCCCATGAAATTCGTCCGGGTCTTGGCTATCGCCATCGCCGCATTGTTCGCTCTGCCCGCTCTCGCCGCCGAGGAGGGTGGCGTCAAATGGAACGAATGGAGTGAGGACATCTTCACCAAGGCGACCGCGGAAAAGCGCTTCGTCATCCTCGATATGGAAGCGGTGTGGTGCCACTGGTGCCACGTGATGCACAAGACGACCTACGCGGACAAGAAAGTTAACGAGCTGCTCGCCGCCAAGTACATCCCGGTGCGCGCCGACCAGGACGCCAACCCGGACCTCTCCAGCCGCTACGGCGATTGGGGCTGGCCGGCCACCATTATCTTCGGGCCGGACGGCAACGAGATCGCCAAGTTCCGCGGCTACATCGAGCCGGACCGGATGGCGTCGATTCTGCAGGCCGTCATCGACGATCCGACGCCGGGTCCCTCGATCGGTCAGCAGTTCTCCGGCGAGCCGGCGACCGACAAGTTCCTGTCGAAGGAAAAGCGCGAGGCGTTGATCAAGCGCTACGACGAATCCTACGAAGACAAGCTCGGCGCCTGGGGCGAGAACCAGAAGTACATCGACAGCGATAGCTTCGACTACGCGATGCTGCGTGCCGAAGCCGGCGACGCGCAGGCCACCAAACGCGCGCGCCAGACGCTCGACGCGGCCATCGCGCTGATCGATCCGGTCTGGGGCGGCGTCTATCAGTATTCGGAGGCTGGCTCCTGGCAGAAGGCGCACTTCGAGAAGATCATGTCGTTCCAGGGCCAGTACCTGCGCCAGTACAGCCAAGCGTATGCGCGCTGGAACGATCCGAAGTATCTGAAGGCCGCGCAGGACGTCGAGCGTTATCTCACCTCGATGATGCTTGGGCCCGAGGGCGCGTTCTATGTCAGCCAGGACGCCGATCTCAATCGCGAGGTCGACGGCCATCACTTCTATGCGCTGAACGATGCGGAACGCCGCAAGCTCGGCATGCCGCGCATCGACAAGAACCTCTATGCCCGTGAGAACGGCTGGGCGATCAGCGGTCTGGCGGCGTACTACAATGTCACCAAGGATCAGAAGACGCTGGAGCGCATGGAGCGCGCGGCACGCTGGGTGATCACCAACCGTGCGTTGCCGGATGGCGGCTTCAAGCATGGCGAAAAGGATCGCGGCGGGCCGTTCCTCGGCGATTCCGCGACCATGGGCCAGGCGTTCCTCGACATGTACAGCGCGACCGGCAACCGCGAATGGCTAACGGCGGCGAGCAAGGCTGGCGACTTCGTCATCGCCAACTTCAAAGATCCGGCCGGCGGCTTCTTCACCTCGAAAACCAGCGAAGCCAAGGTCGGCGTGTTCGCAAAGCCCGCCAAGCTGATGGAAGATCAGATCCTGGTGGCGCGCTTCCTCAACCTGCTCGACCGCTACTTCGGCAGCGAGGCCTACCATGACAACGCCGTGCACGCGATGAAGTACCTCGCGGGCATGACCTCGGACCTGCCGCGGCCGCTGCCGGGCGTGTTGCTCGCCGACGAAGAAATTGCGGTCGAGCCGACGCACATCACCATCGTCGGCCGCAAGGACGACGCCAAGGCGCGCGACCTGCACATCGTCGCTCGCGCATACCCGGCGCGCTACAAGCGGCTCGAGTGGCTGGACCTGCGCGAAGGCAAGCTGCCGAACCCGGATGTCGAATACCCCGATCTCGGTCAGGCCGCCGCCTTTGCCTGCAGCAATCGCATCTGCTCCTTCCCCTCGTTCAACGCGAAGGAACTGAAGGACACCGTCGAGCAGATGGCCAAGCTCAAGCCGCAGCGGCAATCGATGAACTGAACGCAGCTCTCGACGTGACGATGCCGGATCTCGCAAGAGGTCCGGCATTTCGCGTGTGCGAATATGTCAGCGATGGTGCCATGATACGCATGGATCGTTACGTGATCGCCGATATATTTTTTCATCATCCTGCACCCCGAATGAAAGTCCGCGCGTAGCTCGCGGCGGATGGTCCGCGCGGCGGAATGGGGGCAACCGATTGCATTGAAGATGTTGGGCTTACCCTTTGGGCATCCTCGCGTCGTGCAATCCGTTGACTGATCTTCCGGCGAACCACCGAACCCATGGTTCGTGGGGGCGATCGTCGTCCATGCGAGCCTCAGTCACATCAGAGGAGATCGTCATGAAGCTGAATTCGAAGTCGGGTGCTACCCTCGCCGTTGCCGCTGCCGCTCTGTTCCTGGCCGGCGCTTCCGTTTCGACCGCCAATGCACAGGCCGCCAAGGGCAAGTGCATGGTCGGCAACGCCTGCAAGGGCCAGAGCGCCTGCAAGGGCGGCGCGAGCGCCTGCAAGGGCCAGAACGCCTGCAAGGGCCAGGGCTTCTCGCTCAGCGACGAAAAGAGCTGCGCCGCTGCTGGCGGCAAGTTCGTCGCGGGCTAAGCTATTTGCTGCGAAAGGACCGGCGTCCAACGCCGGTCCTTTTTCATTTGCGGACGTCCTTCGGCTTGTCACTGTTGCGCGGAAGTGACGATTGTTGCGGCCGTGCAAGTTGCGGCACTGCAAAAATCCGGCGCTAGTCAACTTTTTCGTGATCGCTGCCACGCGCGCAGATGACGTTTCCGCGACACGCCATTTCCAAGCAAATTATTTTTGGCGGCGAGTAACCAATCGCTCTTCGCGGCGTAGTCCAACCTGTGATCGTTTTTCCTTGAACGTCACTCAACCACGTCTTCTGGAGGACTACTATGAAGCTCAATTCGAAATCGGGTGCGACCCTCGCTGTTGCCGCTGCGACGCTGTTCATGGCCGGTGCCGCGATGACCTCGGTCGCTCAGGCTCAGGACAAGGGTCACTGCGTCGGCGCGAACGCCTGTAAGGGCCAGGGCGCCTGCAAGGGCGGCGCGAACGCCTGCAAGGGCCAGAACGCCTGCAAGGGCCAGGGCTTTACCTCGGCCTCGAAGGCTGACTGCGACAAGGTCAAGGGCAAGTTCGAGAAGTCCTGATCTTTTTCGGCAAATCCAATGCAGGGGTGACGTCAGTCACCCCTGCATTTTTCGAGAGTCATCGGTTTGTCCGATTGGAATGTTTTTCTCTTGGTCGATTCGTTGAAACGATTTCGTGCTCGTGCGTAGCTGTTAACGCGACAACTATTTGTCGAAACCTCTGGAGGAATACCATGAAGCTCAATTCGAAGTCCGGCGCGACGCTCGCCGTTGCCGCTGCTGCTCTCTTCCTCGCTGGCGCCACCGTCTCGGCGAACGCCCAGGCTGCTGGCGACGGCCAGTGCACCGGCGCGAACGCCTGCAAGGGCCAGGGCGCCTGCAAGGGCGGCGCGAATGCATGCAAAGGCCAGAACGCCTGCAAGGGTCAGGGCTTTGCGATGATGTCGAAGGACAAGTGCGACGCCGCCAAGGGCACCTTCAAGAAGTCGTAAGCGTCTTCCAAGGGAAGGACTGGCAGACCTCTGCCAGTCCTTTTCTCTTTATGGTATTTAGAAACCGCTTATCTGTTTCACGGCGGTTTAGCCGGTCTTGATGAGAACGTTGGAGGCCTCCGGATGACGCCCAGTGCCGTCACTGCGACCGCGGACGAGGTTTCATCCGTCGGGCGGGACAATTCCGGCGTCGCGGCGCGTTCGGGCAGCAAGCCGCCGTTCCTCGGCTTCGGCCTTGGCCTGCGTCCGCAGCACTACAACGACATTCTCGACGGCGATCCGCCGATCGACTGGTTCGAGGTCATCAGCGAAAACTACATGATCCCCGGCGGCAAGCCGCTGCAGATGCTGGAACGCATCCGCGAGCGCTATCCCGTGGTGATGCATGGCGTGTCGCTCTCGATCGCCTCGACCGCCAAGCCGAACTACGAATATCTCACCGAACTCCGCGATCTCGCCAAACGCGTCGAGCCGAAGTGGGTGTCCGATCATCTGTGCTGGACCGGCGTGCACGGCAAGAACCTGCACGACCTGTTGCCGATCCCGTACACCAAGGAATCGCTCGACCACGTGGCGAGCCGCGTCAGCCTCGTGCAGGACTTTCTCGGCCGCGAGATTGTGCTCGAGAACGTCTCGACCTACGTGCAGTTCGCCAATCCCGACATGACCGAGTGGGAATTCCTGAGCGAGCTGTCGCGGCGCACCGGTTGCTGGCTCTTGTTCGACGTCAACAACGTCTATGTCAGCGCCTTCAACCACGGCTACGATCCGCACACCTTCCTCGAAGGCATTCCGCGCGATCGCGTGGTCCAGTTCCACATGGCCGGCCACACGCACATGGACACGCACATCATCGACACGCACGACCATCCGGTCTGCGACGATGTGTGGGATCTGTATGCGGCGGCGCTGAAGCGCTTCGGCGCGGTGTCGACCATCATCGAGCGCGACGACAACATTCCGCCGCTGGATGAACTGCTGGTCGAGGTGCAGAAGTTGCGTGACATCGCGGCCGAGGTGTTGCCGGCAACGGAGCAGGCGCGGAAAGTATTATAAGAACTGTCGACATGAAGAACTTTCAGGAGCTTCAGGACGAGTTCCAGCGCTGCATCACGAGCGGCGACGATTCCGTTCTGGCCGAGATCCTCGACAGTCCAAAGGAAAAGCGCGACGTCCTATTCGGCGTCTACCGCTATGCATACTCGTCGCGGCTCGTCGAAGCGCTCAGCAACGATCATCCGTACCTGCACACATATCTCGGCGACAACGAATTCGATGTGATGGGCAAAGCCTACGTTGAGGCAAAGCCATCGGAGCATGCGAACCTGCGCTGGTACTCGCGCGGCATTCCGGACTTCCTGCGCGCGACGGAGCCTTACTCGGATTATCCGGCGATCTGCGAACTCGCCGAACTCGAGCGCGCACTGAACGATGTGTTCGACGCGACCGACGGCGATATCCTCGCGATCGAGCAGATCGCGGCCGTGCCGCCCGAGTCCTGGAACGATCTGGTTTTCCGGCCGCACGTCACCGCCAAGCGTTTCGACTTCACCAGCAATGCGGCGGCGATCTGGATCGCGCTCAAGGGCGAAGAGACGCCGCCGGACGCGGAGGTGCTCGATGAGCCATGCCGCGTTCTGGTCTGGCGGCAGGACAATACGCCGATGTTCCGCGAACTGACGGTGGAAGAGGCGATGATGTGGGATGAGGCCGTCAACGGCATCCCGTTTGGCGTCCTGTGCTCGATGCTCGCAACCTATGACGACCCGGACAATGCGGCGGGCCGCGGCGCCGGCTATCTGCGCGGGTGGGTGACGTCGGGTCTGCTCAGCGGAATCTCCGTCGGCGCATAGCGCTTCGCGATCACGGCTGCGGCGTTCATTCTTACTAAAATGTCATGAGCGCAACACAAATGTGAGTTGCGGCGCAACGGCATCTCTCGTCCAATCGCACGACGTTCGATTGACTGCACACGATGGCGCGCATGAAAGCTCCGTTCTCCCTTGCCGATGCGACGTCCGGTCTGACCAGCCTGTTTCGCGGCAACCAGAGTGGCGGCGACCGTCATGCCGTTGCGCGCATGACGTGGGATGCAATCGATGTGCGCCTCAAGGCCGGTGCGGTGGCGTTGCTGCCGATCGGTGCGGGCAGCAAGGAGCACGGGCTGCATCTGCCGATGAACACCGATCAGCTGCAGGCGGAATTCTTCGCCGCGCGGATTGCCGAGAAGATCGATGCGCTGATCTGGCCGACCATCGCCTACGGATACTATCCCGCGTTCGTCGACTATCCGGGCAGCAATTCGCTCTCGGCGCCGGTTTATGAATCGCTCGTCGGCGAGATCGCATCGGGCATTCTGGCCGCAGGCGCGCGCGCCTTGATCGTGATCGATACCGGCATCTCGACGATCGTTCCGACCGAACGCGCGCTCGCGGCGTTCCAGCCGACGAAAGTTCTGCACATCCGCGTGCACCAGGGGCAGCGCTATCGCGCGGCCGCGAGCCGATTGCTGGAGCAGCGTTACGGCAGCCACGCAGACGAGCCGGAAACCTCGCTGATGCTTGCGATTGCTCCGCACGTTGTTGCCATGTCGCGGGCGCAGGCGAGCCCGGTCGATCGCAGCGGCAGCGCGCCTGGACCGTTGAGCCGCAGTGACCGCTCGTCGCCGAACTACAGTCCGTCGGGAAGTTTCGGCGATCCGACACTCGCCACCCGCGCCAAAGGCGACACGCTGCTGGCCGCGATGATCGAGGACGTGGTCGGCCACGCGCAGCAGTTCATCGCCCATCGCTCGGATGGATCAACGTCGTCCGCGGCGCGTCGCGCGGAGAACGGGAGTGTGGCGTCATGATGCGTTCACGCGGATTACGCATTGGTGCGTTTGCGCTGGTGGCCGCAGGCTTGTTGATCAGCTTGCTGCCGACCTATTCCGGCGCGCAGTCGGAGTATCTCGGCGGCGTCGGCATGCCCTACGATGCGTTCGAGCGTCTGCCGAAAACGGATATGCCGGTTGGTGGCGGCATCGTGCAGGTGGCGTTTGCACCGGGCCGCATCGCGTTGTCGCAGGAAACCGTGCTCGGATGGGTGAAAAAATCCGCCGAGGCTGTTTCGGTTTACTATGGTCGCTTCCCGATCAAGAAAGTGAAGCTATTGATCGTGCCGGTCGGTGGACGCGGCGTGCAGGGCGGCACCACCTGGGGCTATCGCGGCGGCGCCATCCGCATCACGCTTGGCAGCGACGCGAGCGAGGCGGATTTGCTGCGCGACTGGATCATGGTGCACGAGATGGTGCACCTCGCGCTGCCCGATCTGCGCGAGCAGCACAACTGGCTGTCGGAAGGGCTTGCGGTTTACATCGAACCGATCGCGCGCGTGCAAGCCGGACAACTCAACGCGGATGATGTCTGGCGCTCGATGATGCGCGGGATGCCGAACGGCATGCCGGGCGGCGGCGATCGCGGTCTCGATTACACGCCGACCTGGGGCCGCACCTATTGGGGCGGCGCGATCTTCTGCCTGATCGCCGACGTCGAAATCCGCAAGCGCACCAACAACCGTTACGGTTTGCAGGATGCGATGCGCGGCGTGCTGGCCGCCGGTGGCAATCACGAGGTGCGCACCTGGTCGATCCGCAAGGTGCTGGAGACGGCGGATGCGACAGTCGGCGTCGACGTGATGACGAAGCTCTACGAGGAGATGGGGCCAAAGCCGATGGAGCCCGATCTGTCCGCAATCTGGGCCAAGCTCGGCGTATCGATTCAGAACGGCCGCGTCGCGCTGGATGACGCCGCGCCGTGGGCGTCGATCCGCACCTCGGTGACCAAGACGCCGACGCTTTGATTTAGTTGCTGGACCACGCTTGAACCGTTGCGGTAGAGCTTGGTCATGCTTCGAAACTCCGATGAGCAAGCCATCCGCGACCTGCTCGAGCGGCGGCGCGTGGTGTGGAACAGCCGCGATCCGATGGCCTATCGTGCGCTGCTGACCGATGACGTCGAGATCGTCAGCGCGACCGGACGCACGTCGCGCGGCGTCGATGAGGCGATCCGGATGTATGTCGAGCAGAAGCAGGTGCCGAGCTATCGCGACGCGGTGATCACAGCGACGGTGGTGCATGCTGTGCGGGTACAAACGCCGACAACCGCCGAGGCCGATGCGACGTATCGCATGACCGGCGTCTGCATTCCGCCGGAGACGCCGCCGCGCGATGTTGAGGGCGGCATCCTCTTTGTGGTCCGCAAGGAAAGCGATAGCTGGAAGATCGCCGCGCTGCGCGCTCGGCCGCCGAAGGGCTGACTTTAATTCGCCGGCTGTACGGCCGTTGGCGGAGACGGAGCGGTGGGCGGAACCGGCGGGGCAGGCGGTGCGACTGCCGGCTTCGTTTCGGCCTGATGAGTATGGTTGATCAGGTCGTGAATGAATTCGAGCTTGGCGATCACCGCAGGCGACAGGATGAACGGATAGAAATCCGGCTGGCCCATGCAGCGGTTGATGTTATTGAGCGCGAATGACATCGGCAGCCAGTTCTCGGCGATGCTGCCGAAGCTGCCGACCTTGTACGGATCGAAGTCGATATGCGCGCCGAGCTGGCCCGACTGGTCGAGACGCGGCTCGACATAGAGGCTGAATGCGCCTGCCATCTCGATCGTGTCGACGATGTGCAGGTAGTGCGCCCATGTCTCCGCGAAATCCTCCCACGGATGCGACGTCGCATAGGCGCTGACATGATGCTCTTGCCAGTCGGCCGGCGCGCCTTCTGCGTAGTAGGTGTGGAGTGCTTCGTTGTAGTCGCGCGTGTAGTCGCCGAACATTTTGACGAAGGCGTCGTTGCCGTTGCGGTCGCGCACGAGCCGATCCCAGAAAAAGTGTCCGACCTCGTGACGGAAATGGCCGAGCAGGGTGCGGTACGGTTCACCCATCAGCGAGCGGCGGCGTTCGCGCTCGACATCGTCGGCTTCCGCAAGTGCCAGCGTAATGAGGCCGCTGTCGTGCCCGGTCATCACCCGCGCATTCGGATCGAACGGCGAGTCGGCGAGGAAGTTGAACACGAGCCCTTCCGGATTCTCGCCGCGCGTTGCGATCGGAAGCCCGAGCCGCAGCAACGTGTAGATCAGCCGGTGCTTGGCGTTTTCGATCTTGCGCCAGTTATCGAGGTTCACCGGCTGCGACAGGTCGGGAATGATGCCGTTGTGGCGGCAGGCCTGGCAGAACTGATCGGGGGTCGATGCGTCGACCAGCCAATTGCAGACGCCATGGGTGGCGTTGGCGCAAAATCGGTACGTGCTGTCCTTGCTGTCGCTTGCGCGCCAAATCTCGCCGTCGACCTCAAGCGCCAGCAGGCGGTTGCGCCCCGGTTCGTAGCCGAGGGTGTGGCTGCACTTCTCGCAGCGGGTGTTCTCGAAATAGAGCAGTTGCGAGCAGACCAGGCATTTGAAAAGTCTCATCGGTCCGATCTCGCTTTCCGCTTGCGGCCCGGATAACGGCCGCTTGATAGCGGAGTTCCGCACTCGTACCGCCGATTTTCCCGATGGAGGCGCCGTTGGGCTCTCCATCGGTTGCGATATCCCCAGCTAAAGCGGGGACTGCCGTCTGCTTGCGCTTTCACCGATCGGTGGCTGGATTGTGGGCATTCTGCAACTAAGTCCATCATCCGCCAGCGCAATCCGCCCGTTAGCCCATCGCCTCCGTTGACACCGGAGCCAAGGCCGAGAACTCTGCCCGAAGGCGTGTTCTCAAGTGGAAAGTCCGCTCCGGTGTCGATCCTCGCTGCGCTCCATCATCGCACCACCTACAAGTACGACCGCCCAATTTCGCTCGGCCCTCAGATCGTTCGCCTGCGGCCCGCGCCGCACAGCCGCACCCGCATTCTCAGCTACTCGCTGCGGGTCAAACCCGCCGACCAGTTCGTCAACTGGCAGCAGGATCCGTTCGGCAGCTGGCAGGCGCGCTACGTCTTCCCGGAAAAGACCGACGAATTCAGCATCGAGGTCGATCTGATTGCCGACATGGCAGTGGTCAACCCGTTCGACTTCTTTGTTGAGCCGTCCGCCGAGGAATATCCGTTCACCTATCCGGAGGAGCAGCGCGGCGAACTCGCTGCGTACATGACGCCCGAGCCTGCGGGCCCGCTGCTCAAGAAGCTGCTCGACTCTGTCAAGAAAAGCGGTGTGCGGACGATTCCGTTTCTCGTCGAGCTCAATGCGCGGCTGCAGAAAGACATTCGCTACGTCATCCGCATGGAGCCCGGTGTTCAGGAGCCTGAAACCACGCTCAAGCTGGAATCCGGATCGTGCCGCGATTCCGCGTGGCTACTCGTTCAGCTTGCGCGCCACCTCGGTCTCGCAGCGCGCTTCGTCTCCGGCTACCTGATCCAGCTGCGCGCCGACATCGATCCGCTGGAAGGCCCGAAAGGAACGCAGGTCGATTTCTGCGATCTGCACGCGTGGGCGGAAATCTACATGCCGGGCGCAGGCTGGATCGGCTTCGACGCGACGTCGGGCCTGCTGTGCGGTGAAGGCCACATCCCGCTGTTCGCGGCGCCTCACTATCGTTCGTGCGCGCCGATTTCCGGACTGACCGAGCCGGCGAAGACCGAGTTCGAGTTCGACATGAAGGTCGAGCGCGTGCGCGAGGTGCCGCGCGTCACCAAGCCGTTCTCCGAAGAAGCGTGGGATCGCCTCGTTGCCATGGGCGACGTGGTCGACCGCGATCTGGTCGCCAACGATGTGCGCCTCACCATGGGTGGCGAGCCGACCTTCATCTCGATCGACGACTTCGAGAGCGCGGAATGGAACACGGGTGCGGTCGGCCCGACCAAGCGCGGGTTCGCCGACAATCTGATCCGCCGTCTGCAGGCGAGGTTCGCGCCGCACGGCTTCCTGCATTATGGCCAGGGCAAATGGTATCCGGGCGAAAGCCTGCCGCGCTGGTCGTTCGCGCTGTACTGGCGCAAGGACGGCACGCCGATCTGGAGCGATCCTGCGTTGATCGCGAAGGAATTCGGCCCGCGCACAGCCACTGTCGCCGATGCCGACAGGCTGATGACGTCGCTCGCAAGCAACCTCGGTCTCGACACCGGCAATGTCATGCCGGCCTACGAAGACCCCGCATACTGGGGTCTCAAGGAAGCGGAGCTACCGGCGAACGTCGACGTGCTCGATCCGAAGATCGACGATCCGGAAATGCGCACCCGCATGATCCGCACGTTCGAACGCGGATTGTCGAAGCCGGTCGGCTACGTGCTGCCGGTGCAGCCGTGGAATGCGCAGGCGCGCGAGTGGCGCTGGGGCAGCGAGAAATGGCAGCTGCGACGCGGGCGTCTGTTCCTGACGCCGGGCGACTCGCCGCTCGGCCTGCGCTTGCCGCTCGGCGGCCTGCCGTGGTTGTCGCAGTCGGATTATCCGTTCATCCACCCGCAGGATCCGACGCAGGAACTGCCGCCGCTGCCGAGCGCGGAAGAACTCGCCAAGCTGCGCACGCAAAAGCCGCCGGTCAGTCGCAATACGCAGGCGCCGATGCCGCTCGGCTCGGCCGACATCGGCGGCTTTGTGCGGACCGCGATCGCAATCGAGCCACGCAACGGCGTGCTGTGTGTGTTCATGCCGCCGGTCTCGCGGCTGGAAGATTATCTCGCGCTGCTCGCGACCATCGAGCGCACCGCGCGCGAGACCGGATTGCCGGTGCACATCGAAGGCTATCCGCCGCCGGTCGATCCGCGTCTCAACGTCATCAAGGTGACGCCCGATCCGGGTGTCATCGAAGTCAACATTCATCCGGCGCAGGACTGGCGGCAGGCGGTCGACACGACGACCGCGATCTACGAGGAGGCGCGCCAGTGCCGCCTCGGCACCGACAAGTACATGCTCGACGGACGTCACGTCGGTACCGGCGGCGGCAATCACGTGGTGCTCGGCGGTTCGACGCCGCCGGACTCGCCGTTCCTGCGGCGTCCCGATCTCTTGAAGAGTGTTCTGATCTATTGGCAGCGGCATCCGTCGCTGTCGTATCTGTTCTCCGGTCTCTTCATCGGCCCGACCAGTCAGGCGCCGCGCATGGACGAGGCGCGGCAGGATCAGCTGTACGAACTCGAAGTCGCGCTGTCGCATGTGCCGGCGCCGGGGCAGGGCACCATTCCGCTGTGGCTGGTCGATCGGCTGTTCCGCAATCTTCTGGTCGACGTATCGGGCAACACGCATCGCGCCGAAATCTGTATCGACAAGCTCTATTCGCCGGATGGCCCGACCGGTCGTCTCGGCCTGATCGAATTCCGTTCCTTCGAAATGCCGCCGGACGCGCGCATGTCGCTGGCGCAACAGCTTCTGCTGCGCGCGCTGGTCGCGATGTTCTGGAAGACGCCGGTCGACGGCGAACTGGTGCGCTGGGGCACGGCGCTGCACGATCGCTTCATGCTGCCGCACTTCGTCTGGCAGGATTTTCTCGGCGTGCTCGCCGATCTGCGCCGCGCCGGTTATGACTTCGATCCGGAATGGTTCGAGGCGCAGCGCGAGTTTCGCTTTCCCGTCTACGGGCTCGAGGAGTATGCCGGCGTCAAGCTCGAGCTGCGTCAGGCGCTCGAGCCATGGCATGTGCTTGGCGAGGAGGGCGGCGCCGGCGGCACGGTACGCTTCGTCGATTCCTCGGTTGAGCGGCTGCAGGTCAAAGCCACGGGCTTCGTGCCCGAGCGGCACATCATCACCTGCAACGGCCGCAAGATGCCGATGACCTCGACGGCTAAGTCAGGCGAGTTCGTCGCCGGCGTTCGCTTCAAGGCATGGCAACCGGCCGCGGGCCTGCATCCCACGGTACCGGTGCACGCGCCGCTGACGTTCGACATTTTCGATCGCTGGAATTCCCGCTCGCTCGGCGGGTTCGTCTACTACGTGGCCCATCCGGGAGGCCGCAATTACGAGACATTCCCGGTAAATTCCTATGAGGCGCAGGCCCGGCGGCTGGCGCGGTTCCAGGATCACGGCCATACTGGCGGGCCGCTCGATTCTCCGCGCGATGAGGCGACGGGAGAATTTCCGCTCACCTTGGATTTAAGACGTAACATGCGAGTGCCTTGAATCCGAAGTTCGACAGCATGAGCGGACACTCTTTTCGAACTTCGGATTCAAAAAGGCGCTCGCCAAACCTGAAAGGGGCGTGTGGTTTGGTTTGGAAATTCCCTTCAGGCGCTCGCCGCAATGGCAGAGGGAATTTCCAAACGACCACACGCTGGTGAAACGATGAACCGTGCCGCAGGGGGCATGACAAAGCCGGCGCCGAACGAGAATGAATGGGCTGCGGCATATGCCGATTACACGCCGCTGCCCGGCATTCCGGACGAATTCATCGGCCCGGACAACAAACCGAAAGCACATTGGCTGGCGCTGCTCAATGCGCTCGCCGAGAGCGACATGGCGCGCTCGATTGCGGTGGCGCAGCGCCACCTGCGCGACCTCGGTGTGTCGTATCGCGTCGGTGACGAAGCGCGTGAGCGCAGCTGGCCGCTCACCGGCCTGCCGTTGCTGATCGAGGAAAACGACTGGGCCGAGATTTCCGCGGGCATTGCGCAGCGCGCCGAGCTGTTCGAGGCGATGCTCGGCGATGTCTATGGCTCGGGGCGTCTGGTCGCCGACGGTGTGCTGCCGGCCGCGGTGGTCGCGGGCAACAAGGAATTCATTCGCCCGATGGTGAACGTGACGCCGCCGGGCGGGCGGTGGATGCATCTTTACGCCGCCGATATCGGCCGCGGACCCGACGGGCAGTGGTGGGTGCTGAACGACCGTGCGCAAGCGCCCTCCGGCGCCGGCTACGCGCTGGAAAACCGCCTCGCCATGTCGCGCGCGTATCCGTCCGCGTATTCCGGCATGAACGTGCAGCGGCTGGCGCCGTTCTTCCGCGAATTCCGCAACGGGCTTGCGTCGCTGGCGCACCGCGAACAACCGCGCATCTGCCTGATGACGCCGGGGCCCTACAGCGCGACCTACTCCGAGCAGTCGTACCTCGCGCGCTATCTCGGCTTCCTGCTGGTGGAAGGCGATGACCTTGTCGTGCACGATGGACATGTGCATGTGCGCACCATCGCCGGGCTCAAGCGCGCCGATGTGATCTGGCGCCGGGTCGATGCCGACTACGTCGATCCGATGGAGCTGAACGGCGAATCGCGGCTGGGTGTGCCGCGTCTGCTGTCGAGCATCCGCGATGGCTCCGTCATCGTCGCCAATATGCCGGGTGCGGGCTTCATCGAGTCACGTGCGCTGATGAGCTTCATGCCGCGCGTCGCGCGCCACTTCGGCTTCAGCGAACTGGCGCTGCCGAACATCGCGACATGGTGGTGCGGTCAGCAGTCCGCGCGCGACAAGGTGATCGAAAATCTCGACACCATGGCGATCGCCGGCGCGTTCGAGGATCAGGTGGCGGGCGTCGGCGGGCAGACGGTGATCGGCGGCAATCTCGACAAGGCTGGCCGGGATAAGCTGCGCGCGCAGATCGCGGCGCGCGGCGTTGACTATGTGGGACAGGAAGTGGTGCGGCTCTCGACGGCGCCTGCCTTCGAGAAGGGCAAGCTGGTGCCGCGCCCGTTCGTGCTGCGCGTGTTCGCGGCCGCCACGGCCGACGGCTGGCGGGTGATGCCGGGCGGCTTTTGTCTGATGTCGGACAAGCCGGATGCGCGCGCAGTTGCGATCGGCGACGGCGTGCAGTCGGCGGACGTGTGGGTGCTCTCGAACAAGCCGGTCGCCACCGAGACTCTGCTGCCGTCGCAGGAGACGGTGAGCATCCGCCGCATTCTCGGCAATCTGCCGAGCCGCGCCGCGGACAACCTGTTCTGGTTCGGCCGTTATCTGGAGCGCACTGAGGCGATGCTGCGTATCCTGCGTTGTCTGTCCTCGCGCAGCGTCGAGCTCGACTCGATGCGCGGCGATGCGGCGAACGCGCTGAAGGCGCTGGCCAACATTCTCGTCGCCTGGGGTGCTGTGCCGGCCGAGGTGCTGGAGCAGGGACGGCTTGCAGCGATCTCGCATGCGCTGGTGTCGGACGCCAACTACGGCTCTGCTATCGCCAACGTACGCATGGCGTATGGCGCGGCGTCGGTGATCCGCGAACGGCTCTCCGTCGACAGCTGGAAGCTGCTCGGCAAGCTGGAAGCGCAGCTGCACGTCAAGCCATCGGAGATCGCCAACGAGACCGACGCGTTCGAGATTGCCGATCGCGCGCTGGTGACGCTGTCGGCGATCTCCGGTCTGGCGCAGGAAAACGTCAACCGCGTCGCCGGCTGGCGCTTCCTCGATATCGGCCGCCGCGTCGAGCGCGCCATCAACACCTGCCGCTTCACGCGCACGTTTGCCGGCGACAATGCCACCGCGAACGATCTCGACATCCTGCTCGACCTGATCGACTCGCAGATCACCTACCGTTCGCGCTATCTGATCGGCGTGGCGCTGGCGCCGGTGCGCGACATGGCACTGCTCGATCCGTATAATCCGCGTTCGGTGAGTTTCCAGATCAATCAGCTCCGTGAACATCTCGATACGCTGCCGACATTGAATGATGACGGGTTGCCCGAGCCGCCGAAACGGTTCATCGAGCGGTTCGCCGGTGAAATCGCCAGTACCACAGCGCAGGAGATCGATCCTACCCGGATACTCGCGTTCGAGCAGACCCTGATGCGGTTTGCGGACGCCACCGCCTCGCGCTATTTCTTGCAGCGGCCCGAGGGGCTCAAGGTCAAGAGCGCGAGCGGTCTTGCGTGATCTACGACATCCGTCATGTAACGCGTTATAGCTACGAGGCGCCGGTGGCGTCGTCGAAGCTCGTGCTGCGGGTGATGCCGAAGACCGGCGGCGGCCAGCGCTGCATCGAGCATACGCTGATCATCGACCCGCAGCCGCGCGGCACGGTGATGGAACGTGACTTCTTCGGCAACGCGGTTGCCGTCGTCAACATCGAAACCAGCATGAACGATCTGTCGATCGACTCGCGCAGCCGCGTCGAGGTCGATCGGCCGGAGGGACCAGCGCCCGGCTCGGGGCCGGACTGGCAAAGCGTTGCCGATGCCGCGCTCAATGAGGCGGCGATCGCGTCCGACGCACCGGCGCATTTCCTGTTCCGCAGCCCGCGGATTGTGCTGTCGCGCGACGTCACCGCCTATGCGACGCAATCGTTTCATGCGGGGCGCTCGATCATCGATGCCAGCCGCGAACTCGGCAAGCGTATCCGCGGCGACTTCAAGTACAGCCCGCACTCCACCGAGATTTCGACGCCGCTGGACGTGGCGTTCGCGCAACGCCGCGGCGTCTGCCAGGACTTCGCACACATCATGATCGCGGGTCTGCGCGGCCTCGGTGTGCCGGCTGCGTACGTCAGCGGTTACATCCGCACCATCACCGCGCCGGGCCAGAAGCGGCTGGAAGGTGCCGACGCCAGCCATGCGTGGGTATCCGTTTGGTGCGGACCGGAGATTGGCTGGTTCGGTGTCGATCCCACCAATGCGATCGACATCGGCAACGATCATATCGAGGTGGCGGTCGGCCGCGACTTCTCCGATGTGTCGCCGATCCACGGGGTATTCGTCGGCTCCGGCGCGCAGGAGCTGGACGTCGGCGTCGATGTGATTCCGGTGACGCCCGAAGCGGCGTGACGGCAGCTCTACTGCGTCAGGTAATCCGACCGTTCGAAGTTCGACGTCATCTGCCAGTACTCGACCAGCCGCCAGGGCGAGATCGCGAACACGCGGCCGTGCCGGTTGCGATACCAGTTGGTCATGCCGGGATGCATCCACACCATGCCGCGATGCAGTTCGTCGACCTTCTCGTTGTAACGGTCGTGCACGTCCTGCTTCGGCTCGATGGTGCGGTAATCGTTCTCCAGCATGTCGCGCAGCGCCAGCATCATGTGCTTGACCTGGCACTCGGCCATGAAGATCTGGTTGCCGCCATGCGCGAGGCCGGTGTTCGGACCGACCAGCATGAAGAAGTTCGGGAACGCCGGCACGGTGATGCCGAGATAGGCGCGCGCGTCGTCGTCGCCCCATACCTCGTGAATCTCACGTCCCTCGCGGCCGGTGATCTTCATCGGATGCAGCATCTTCATCGCGAGAAAACCGGTCGCGTAGACGATGGCGTCGCATTCCCACAGTGTGCCGTCGGCCATGCGAATGCCGTCCGGCTCGATCGCGGCGATCCTGTCGGTGATGAGATCGACGTTCGGACGCGTCAGCATGCGGAACCAGTGATTGTCGATCAGGATGCGCTTGCCGTACGGCGGGTAGGGCGGAATCGCTTTCTCCAGCAGATCGGGCCGATCGCCGATTTCCTTGCGGATATGCCGCTCCATGAAGATGCGATGGCGCTCGTTGACCTCGTTGAGCGAACGCTCGGGCGTCGGCCAGTCCGGATCGCGCTGGAGCGCGGCGTGCAGGCCGTCGGCAAAGCCCCAGAACAGCTGGAAGCGATACCAGCGCAGATAGGTGGGGATGTTGGCGAGCGCCCATTTCTTGCCATCGCTGACGCCGAGGAAATAGTTCGGGTTCGGCACCGCCCAGTGCGGCGAGCGCTGGAAGATCATCAGCCGCGCGGCGTCCGGCTGGATCGCCGGGCCGACCTGATGCCCCGACGCGCCGGTGCCGATCATGGCGACGCGCTTAGCCTTCCAGTCGAAATTCTTGTCCCATTCGGCGGTGTGAAACGCCGGACCCTTGAAGCTGTCGCGGCCGGGAATGTCGGGCAGGCGCGGGCGGTTGAGAATACCCGCCGCCGACACAAGGATGCGCGCGGTGTGGGTGACGATGCTGCCATCCGGACGACGCACCGTCACGTGCCAGCGCGCAGATGCCTGGTCGAATGCCGCCTCGATCACTTCGGTGCGGAAGCTGATGTGCTTGCGCAGATCGTACTTGTCGGTGACGCGCTCGAAATACTGCCAGAGCTCGTTGCGCTTGGCGAAGAAGTGCGACCACTCGTGGTTCGGCTCGCCGGCAAAGGAATAGAAATGGTTCGGCGTGTCGACGCCGCAGCCGGGGTAGGTGTTCTCGAACCAAGTGCCGCCGACGGTCTCGTTCTTTTCCAGGATACGGAACGGAATGCCGGCTTGCTGAAGCTGGATGCCGGCGAAAATGCCGGACATGCCGGCGCCGATGATCAGCACGTCGCACGCCTGCTTCGCCTCGGCGCTCGGCTCGTTGCGCCACCGCAGCGCGCGAGCATTGAGCGAGTCGAGATTGAGGTCCTCGCGCATCATTGCGATGTAGCTTTCGCTCATCGGCTCGCCGGCGGCGACCGACATCATCTCGCGCAGCAGCGCGTCATCGGGTTCGGCCGCGAAAGGTCCACCCTCGGAAAGAACATCGTAGAGACGATCGCGGATCGCGCGGCGCAGCTCCTCCGGCATGAACTCCTGATAGCTCATAGGTCCGCGCAGATGCGGCCTTGCGCGTTCGAGCCACTCGCGCTCGCCGGTAAGATGCACCAGCACCAGCATGAGCGTCGCCGGATCGGCGGCGTCGAGGCCGGCGCGCAACTGATCGGAGGAGGGCCGGGTGTGGGGGACGTTGAGCATCAGGATACGTTCTTCATTCTTGTTCCGCATGCAGGGTATCGGCAGCAGTACGCGCGACGCAACAAAAAGCCGCCGGGAACATCACATGACGTGATGCGCCCGGCGGCGTTGTTACGTACAGCGTTACGCCTTCATACCGGCCTTCACGGCCTCCGCCGTGATCGGCAGCGCGCGCACGCGTGCACCGACCGCGTTGAAGATGGCGTTGCCGATAGCCGGAGCGACGACCGTCACCGCCGGTTCGCCGACGCCGGTCGCGCCTTCGCCGTTGGCGATGACGCTGATCGCGACTTCCGGCACCTGGCTCATGCGCAGCGGCGTGTAGCTGTCGAAGTTGGTCTGTTCGATACCGCCATCCTTCATGGTGGCCTTCTCGTATAGCGCCAGCGACAGGCCCCACAGCGCCGCGCCCTCGACCTGGGCGCGGATATTATCGGGATGTACCTGCGTGCCGACGTCGGTCGCAATCGTCAGCTTCTTGACGCTGACGTTGCCCGAGTTGTCGACGGCGACGTGCGCGACGCACGCGGTCCAGCTTGCGGTCTTGCGTTCCTGCGAGGACACGCAGGCGACGCCCATGCCTTCGCCCTTCGGCAGCTTCTTCGAGCCGTAGCCGGAGAGGCCCATGGCGGCGAGCAGGGTGTTGCGCAGCCGCTCGGCGCCGCCGGCATTCTCGCCCTTGCCGTCCAGCAAGGCGATGCGGAACTGCGCCGGGTCCTTGCCGATCGAATGCGCAAGCTCGTCGAGCATGCTTTCGACCGCCCAGAACGTCCAGCCGGGCGCGACGGATCGCAACTGGCCGGAGGGCGTCGCGTTCTGCGCCATCTCGTTGAGAATGGCGCGAACGCTGTGGTTCGGCACGGTGTAGAAGTGATCCGCGCCGTTGACGGTGAAGCCGTCGAGGCCGCCCTTGTTGTCGACCGACGGCGTCAGGAACGCCGGGATGCCCCAGCGCTTCGTCGGCCACGCACCGACCACGTCATGCGACATCGCGACGAGCTTGCCGTCCGCATCCAGCCCCGCCTTGATCTTCTGGAAGGTGAGGGGACGCGAGAAGTCCATCGTCATGTCGTCTTCGCGCGAGTAGATGACCTTGACCGGCTTGCCGACTGCGCTTGCGGCGACAATCGCGGGGATCACCATGTCGGAGTCAAGACGTCGGCCGAAGCCGCCGCCCAGCCACTGCTGATGCATCACGATGTATTTCGGATCGACGCCGACCGCGCCCGCCGCAATCGCGCCGGTGCGGGTGGCGAACTGGTTGCCCGTATAGAGGTGCCAGATATCGCCCTGCTTCTGCGCCGTGGCATTCATCGGCTCCATCGGCGCGTGGATGTTGATGCTGGTTGTGTACTCCGCCTCCATCACCTTCGCGGCTGAGCCGAGCGCTGCAGCGGCGTCGCCGTTCTTGACGAAGTAGAGGCCGGAATCGTTGAGCGCTTGAATGCGTTTCGATTCCGCGAGCAGGGACTCGTTCGAGACCTTTGCGTTCGGTCCCTTGTCCCATGTGACCTTCAGCGCATCGGCGGCTTTTTTTGCGGCCTGATACGTGTTGGCGACGGCCACGACCCAACCTGTTGTGGTCGCGGTCTTGTCGTCGATCACGACGGCCTTGATGAAGCCCGGCACCTTCTTCGCGCCCGACTCGTCGACGGCGGTCACCTTGGCGCCGTAACGCACCGGCGGCAGCACCAGTTTGCCGTACACCATGCCCGGCAGGAACGTGTCGATGCCGTACTTGGCGGTGCCGTTGGTCTTCGACGGGATGTCGAGTTGCGGCACCGACTGGCCGATCAGCGTGTACTGGTTCGGCGTCTTCAGCTTGATCGCCTTCAGCTCGTCCGGCGTGAAGGTCTTCTTGATCTTGCCGCTCTTGACGATCTCCGCAAACGTCATCGACTTCTTCGACTTCGGATGCGTGACCTTGGAGTCGCGCACGACGAGTTCGCCTGCCGGAACGCCCATGATTCCAGCGGCCGCTTCGGTGAGCGCGATGCGTCCGGCGGCGCCGGCGCGGCTCATGGCGTCGAAGTTCATCATCGTCGACCACGATCCGCCGGTGATCTGTGCACCGAGCACCGGGTCGTTGTACTTCGGATCGTTGGAGGCGAGCGCGACGCGCATATCCTTCCAGTCGGAGCCGAGTTCCTCGGCCACGATCTGCGCCATGGTGGAGGCGATGTGCTGGCCCATGTCGGCCTTGCCGCAGGTCACGGTGACAAGACCGTTCGGCGAAATCGCATACCAGACACTGGGTTCGAAATCGCCGGGGGCGGCGAGCGCTTGATCGGCGCCAAGCAGGCCGGGCACGCCGGCATAGCCAAGCGCGAGACCCGTTGCGGCGGAGCCGACAAGGAACGAGCGGCGGGAGAGGTCGGTCGCTTCGGGAGCGAGGGGTTTCACATGCTCGTTCATGTGTTCCTCCGATCGGCGGTCGCGGTGGCGGTGCGCATATCGGCGGCGGCGCGCATCACGGCCTTCTGGATGCGGGAGTAGGTCATGCAGCGGCAGAGGTTGCCGTCCATGTGCTCGGTGACCTCTTCCTTGGTCGGATTGGTGTTCTTCGCCAGCAGCGAGGCGGCCTGCATGATCTGGCCGGACTGGCAGTATCCGCATTGCGGGACTTGCTCGGCGATCCATGCCTTTTGCAGCGGATGATCGCCCTTGGCGCTCAGCCCTTCGATGGTCGTGATCTTCTTGTTGCCGACTTCGCTCACCAGCGTTTGGCACGAACGCACGGCTTCGCCATTGACGTGAACGGTGCAAGCGCCGCAGAGGCCGGCGCCGCAGCCGAACTTCGTACCCGTCATTTGCAGCTGTTCCCGGATGACCCAAAGCAGGGGCGTATCACCCGCAGCATCGACGGATACATTCCGCCCGTTAATGTTCAAATTGGGCATAATCCCGTTTCCTCTCCGGTGCTGACGTCGCTTACGGCGACTTGACCTTCGAGATTTGTCCGCACCCACCGGGTTGGTGCAGGCGGGCGAAGAATGATCGCCTTCCTTGCCCTCGGCAACGGAATTTAGAAGCGGTCAAAACAATTTGTGATCGGCATGGTGCGGCGCAGCAGGGCGCCGCCGACCCGTTACAGAACGATACAAATGTGTTGGCCGTAATGGATCGGCCGCGTTGCGCAGATGATTGGATGAGCATGAGTGCTCATCGCTGCATCACGATCGAGCGCCGCTGACGACGCGCCGTGCAACACGAAGATACAAACAGGGTCGCGTCGAAACATCGCAGAGGCATCGCGCGCACAAAACGATGCTTGGCATTTCGTGCGCCAACTCAATTTTCAGCGCACGCATTTCATCTGATGAAGCTCGGCGTTGCCTGCATCGTGTTGACTTGCCGTCATGATTTGGCACTATGCCATCAGCGCCGTGACGTTCGTAACGAACGCAAAAACAAAAAAATCAAACACGGTTGCTGCGCGCACAAGACGATAAAAATCGCTGTGCGACAGGGGGAGGGACAATCGCGATGCTGGACTTCGTTCAGCAGCTTGTGAGCGGGATTGCGCTTGGCTGTGTCTATGGCCTGATCGCACTCGGCTTCGTGCTGATCTACAAAGCGACGGAGGTCGTCAACTTCGCCCAGGGCGATTTGATGATGCTGGGCGGATTCTTCGCCTTCACCTTCATCGGCATTCTCGGCTTCAATTACTGGCTCGGCTTTCTCGGCGCCGTCATCGCCATGGCCGCGTGCGGCATGATCGCCGAGCGTCTGATCGTGCGGCCGATCCTCGGCTATCCGCAGTTCACCATCGTGATGGCGACAATCGGCCTCGGCTTCTTCCTGCGCTCGATCGCCGGCATGATCTGGGGCACCGACGACCTCAAGATCGACACGCCGTTCTCGCAAGGCGTGCTGCGGCTCGGCGGCCTGGTGCTGGCCTACGACAAGCTCTCGGTGATCGCGGCGACACTGCTGCTCTGCCTCTTGCTCTATCTCTTCTTCAACAAGACCACGCTCGGCACCGCGATGCGCGCCACGTCCGAGAACATGCTCGCCGCTTACTACATGGGCATTCCGGTCAAGCGCGTGGTCTCGATCGTCTGGGCGATCTCGGCGGCGGTCGCGACCGCGGCCGGCGTCCTGCTCGCGCCGATCACCTTCATCCACTCCAATGTCGGACTGGTGCTGGGGTTAAAGGCATTTCCAGCGGCGGTGCTCGGAGGATTCGGATCGATTCCGGGGGCCGTGGTTGGCGGCATCTTGATCGGCGTGATCGAAAGCATGGCGGGTTTCTATCTGCCGCAAGGCTGGAAGGACGTCGCGCCGTACATTGTGCTGCTCGCGGTGCTGTTGCTGAAGCCGGAGGGAATCTTCGGCCTGCACGTGCGCAAGAAAGTCTGAGGAGAAATCAATGAAGTTTCTCTTCAAGACCGACTACGAAGACGACATCAAGCTCTTCCCGCATGCGGGCTATCTGTGGACCTACGGCACGCTTCTCGTGCTGCTCGCGGTCGCGCCGTTCGTGCTATCGAGTTATCTCGTTAGCCAGCTCGTGTTCGTTGCGATCTACGCTATCGTCGGTGTCGCGCTGCTGATCCTCACCGGCTTCACCGGACAGGCGTCGCTCGGCCACGCCGCGTTTCTCGCCATCGGCGCGTACACGACGGCGTATCTGCAGAAGTACGGCGTGCCGTTTCCGGTCTACTTCCTGGTCGCGGGACTGCTGACCGGACTGATCGGCGCGATGGTCGGCTTTCCGGCGCTGCGCCTGCAGGGCATCTATCTCGTGATTGCCACCATCTCCTTCGCCTTCATCGTCGAGGAAATTCTCGCGCGCTGGGAAAGCGTGACGCACGGCAACGAAGGCCTGCGCGTCAAGACCATCGAGATGCTCGGGACGACCATCCCGCGCGACAGCCCCGCCTTCTATTATTTGTGCGTGGGCGTGCTGATCCTGATCATCGTCGGCTCCATCAATCTGATGCGCTCGCCGACAGGCCGCGCCTTCGTCGCCATCCGCGACAGCGAGACCGCGGCGAAGAGCATGGGCATCAACGTCGCGCTCTACAAGGTGAAGTCGTTCGCGATCAGCGCGGCGATCACCGGCTTCGCCGGCTGCCTCTACGCGCACAAGCTGTCGTTCATCTCGCCGGAGATGTTCACGCTGGCGCTGTCGATCGAGTTCATCATGGTGATCCTGATCGGCGGTGCGTTCAGCCTGCACGGCGCGGTGCTGGGCGCGATCTTCATCGTCATGATCGATCCGTTCCTCACGTTCCTGAAGGACGATATCCCGGGCGCGGTCGCGAACTTCTCGACGCTGCTCGGCGCCGGTGCCGCGAAAGCCGCGGAGATCGAGAAGTCGGTGGCGGCGATCGCCTCCGCCAACGGCCTGAAGGGCGCGATCTACGGCCTTATCATCATGGCGTTCATCCTGTTCGAGCCGCTCGGGCTCTACGGGCGCTGGCTGAAGATCAAGCTCTTCTTCCAGCTGTTCCCGCTGTACAAGCGCGCCACCTTCAAGCGGCAGAAGATCTATGTGAAGTCGGAGCGGAACCGATGAGCTATTTCCGCGCCGATAATCTGTCGCTGCACTTCGGTGGCCTGAAGGCGGTCGACTCCGTTAGCTTCGCGGTCGAGAAGGGCGAAATCCTCTCGATCATCGGCCCGAACGGCGCCGGCAAGAGTTCGATCTTCAACCTGATCTCGCGGCTCTACAATCCGACCGCAGGCAAGCTGTACTTCGAAGATCGCGACATCACCAACGATCCGCCCTACGACATCGCCAAGCTCGGCATCGCGCGGACGTTCCAGAACATCGAGCTGTTCGAAAATGCGTCGGTGCTGAACAACCTCCTGGTCGGCCGGCACCGTCACTGCACGTCGAGCCTCTGGCAGGAACTGCTGTTCATGCCGAGCGTGAAACGCGACGAGAAGATGCACCGGCACAAGGTCGAACAGGTGATCGAGTTTCTCGACCTCGAGCCTTACCGTGAACGCGTCATCGCCGGTCTGCCTTACGGCGTGCGCAAGGTCGTCGAACTGGCGCGCGCGCTGTGCACCGAGCCGAAGCTGATCCTGCTCGACGAGCCGTCCTCCGGTCTCAACGTCGAGGAGACGACGGACATGTCGTTCTGGATTCGCGACATGAAGAACGAACTCGGCATCACGGTGCTGATGGTCGAGCACGATATGTCACTGGTCAGCCGCGTGTCCGACCGCGTCATCGCGCTGAACTACGGCAAGGTGCTGGCGATGGGGCAGCCGGCGGAGGTGCAGTCGCACCCCGACGTGGTCGCCGCCTATCTCGGCGCATGAGGATGATGGCATGAGCGCAAACGACATCGTCCTCAGGCTCAGCAATATCGAGAGCTACTACGGGCCGATCATGGCCATTCGCGGCATTTCGCTGGAAGTGCCGCGCGGCAAGATCGTCACGCTGCTCGGCGCCAACGGCGCCGGCAAGACCACGGTGCTCAAGACGATCTCCGGCATTCTCGATCCGCAGAAGGGCACCATCGAGTTTGAGGGCAAGCCGATCCAGCGCATGGACGCCGACAAGATCGTGCGGCTGGGTCTCAGCCACGTGCCCGAGGGACGCGAGGTGTTTCCGTTCCTGAGCGTGCGCGAGAACCTGATGATGGGCTCCTATCCGCGCAGCGACCGCGACGGCGTCGCCTCGGATCTCGAGCAGGTCTACAACTACTTTCCGCGATTGCGCGAGCGCATCAATCAGCCGGCGGGGCAACTGTCCGGCGGCGAGCAGCAGATGCTCGCGATCGGCCGCGCGCTGATGAACCGGCCGACGCTCTTGCTGTTCGACGAGCCATCGCTCGGCCTGTCGCCGCTGCTGGTGAAGGAAATCTTCAACATCATCCGCCGGATCAATGAGGAACGCGGCACCTCGATCCTGCTGGTCGAGCAGAATGCGAAAGTCGCGCTGGAAACGGCGCATTACGGTTACGTGCTCGAAATCGGCCGCGTGGTGATGAACGATACCTGCGAAAAGCTGATGCAGTCGCAAGACATTCAGGAGTTCTATCTCGGCGCGGCCGATCACGGCGCACGCGGCGAGCGGCGCTGGAAGAAAAAGAAGACGTGGCGATAAAATTTGGAGATAGCCCGCGGTCATACGCGGCGATCTCACCAAGAACCCGGCGAGCAAGCCGGGCGCGAACGGGAGCTAAAATCGAACGAGGGAACATGGCCATGGCTGGCGCGGCTACGGTGACGGTGGCGGACACGATTGCGGGGAGCTTTCTCGCATCGGTGAAGTTGCGCGGCGACAAGCCCGCAATCCGCGAGAAGGTGTTCGGCGTCTGGCAGGCAACCACCTGGAACGAGTGGCTGCAGATCGCGAAAGAGATTGCTTACGGCCTGGATGCCATCGGCTTCAAGCCGGGTGAAGTCGCTTCGATCATCGCCAATGCGACTCCCGACTGGCTTTACGCGGATATGGGCGTCCTTTGCGCCGGCGGGGTGTCGTCGGGCATCTATCCGACCGACTCGATCACGCAGGTCGAATACCTCGTCAACGACTCCCGCACGAAGGTGATCTTTGTCGAGGATGAAGAACAGCTCGATAAAGTCCTGACCTGCCGCTCCAAATGTCCGACGCTCGAGAAGATCATCATCTTCGATATGGAGGGCCTGAGCGGTTTCAACGATCCGATGGCGATGTCGCTCGACGAGTTTCGTGCGCTCGGCCGCAATCGCATGTCCGGCCGCGACGCGCTGTGGGACCAGATGGTCGGCAGCCGCGGCGCCGACGATCTGGCGATCCTCGTCTACACGTCGGGCACCACCGGCCCGCCGAAGGGCGCGATGCATTCCAACCGCAGCGTCGTGCATCAGATGCGCAACGCCGACACGCTGCTCATTCCGAGGGCCGAGGAGGAACGTCTGGTGTTCCTGCCGCTCTGCCATGTGGCCGAACGGATCGGCGGCTATTATCTGTCGATCGCCGTCGGCTCGGTGATGAATTTCGCAGAGAGTCCCGAGACTGTGCCCGACAACATTCGCGAGGTGCAGCCGACCACGTTCCTTGCCGTGCCGCGCATCTGGGAGAAGTTCTACTCGGGTATCACCATCGCGCTGAAGGACGCGACGCCGTTTCAGAAATGGATGTATGCGCGGGCGCTCGCGATCGGCAATCGCGTCGCCGACTACAAGATCGACGGCGATCCGGTACCGCTGTCGCTCACGATCGCCAACTGGTTCGCGTACCGGCTGGTGTTCCGCAACATCCGCCGCATGATCGGGCTCGACCGCTGCCACATCTGCTTCACCGGCGCGGCGCCGATCGCTCCCGACCTGATCCGCTGGTACATGGCCATCGGCCTCGACATGCGCGAGGTCTACGGCCAGACCGAGAATTGCGGCGTCGCAACGCTGATGCCGGGCGAGCGCATCAAGCTCGGCTCGGTCGGCAAGGCCGCACCGTGGGGTGAGGTGAAGATTTCGCCGGAAGGCGAGATTCTCATCAAGGGCGACTTCCTGTTCATGGGCTATCTGAACCAGCCGGAGAAGACGGCCGAGACGATCAAGAACGGCTGGCTGCACACCGGCGATGTCGGCTCCATCGACAACGAAGGCTACGTGAAGATCACCGACCGGATGAAGGACATCATCATCACGTCCGGCGGCAAGAACATCACGCCGTCGGAAATCGAGAACCAGCTGAAGTTCTCGCCCTACATCTCCGACGCGGTCGTGGTCGGCGACAAGCGTCCGTTCCTGACCTGCCTGATCATGATCGATCAGGAGAACGTCGAGAAGTTCGCCCAGGATCGCGACATTCCCTTCACCAATTATGCGAGCCTCTGCCGTGCGGCCGAGGTGCAGGATCTGATCTGGAAGGAGATCGAGGGCGTCAACGCCAACTTCGCCCGCGTCGAAACCATCAAGAAGTTCTATCTGATCGAGCGGCAGTTGACCCCGGAGGACGAGGAACTGACGCCGACCATGAAGCTGAAGCGCAAGTTCGTCAATCAGCGATACGCCGGCGAAATCGAGGCCATGTACGGCGCGAGGGCGGTAGCTTAGGCTGGCTCAAAGGACGGATTGTCGCGGGTGCCGCGGCAATAGTTACGATAGACTGAAGCAAAGCAGCGAAGGCACTGACAGGCCCTGACCTTCGCTCAAGACGGGCCAATAGAGGAGAGTGAAATGTCGACAACGTACAAGGTGCTTGGCCTTGCCGTGGGCGCGCTGGCGCTGACGCAGGTGCCGGCTCTCGCGCAGACCAAGGTGACCGATCAGGGCATCTCGGCATCGGAAATCGTACTGGGCACCCACCAGGACCTGTCCGGTCCGATCAAGTCGTGGGGCGTTCCGGTTGCCAACGGCATGAAGATGGCGGCGGACGAGATCAATGCGGCCGGCGGTATTCAGGGCCGCAAGATCAAGCTGATCATCGAAGACTCGGGCTACGACCCGAAGCGCGCCGTGCTTGCCTCGCAGAAGCTGATCGAGAAGGACAAGATCTTTGCGATGATCGGCCCGATGGGTTCGCCCACCGTGCTTGCCGCGCAGGACATTCTTTTTGACGCGGGCATTCTCCAGCTCTTCCCGCTCACCGCAGCGGAATTCACCTACAAGTTCGATCCGGCTAAGCCGCAGGAGCGGTTGAAATTCAACAACCTGCTGCCGTATGTCGAAAGCACGCGCGCGGCGCTCAAGCACATGATCGAGCTGAAGGGCTCGAAGAAGCCCTGCATCATGCACCAGGACGACGAGTACGGTAAGAACGTGCTCGACGGCTTCACGCAACAGCTCACTGCGATGAAGATTCAGCCCGCGTCGGTCACAAGCTACAAGCGCGGCGCCTCGGACTTCAGCGCGCAGGTCGCGAAGATGAAGGCTGACGGTTGCGATATGGTCGTGCTCGGCACGGTCATCCGCGAAACCATCGGCGCCATGGGCGAAGCCAAGAAGCTCGGCTGGGATGTGACCTTCCTCGGCGCCACGCCGACCAACGTGCTCGAAGTGCCGTTGCTCGGCAAGGAAGCGGTCGAAGGGCTCTATGCCGCCGCCCTGTTCGAGATTCCTTACGAGGACTCGGCCAAGGGCAAGGTCAAGGACTGGCTCGCTGCGTACAAGAAGCAGTTCACCACCGACGCCAACAGCCAGGCGATCATCGGCTACAACACAATCATGACGTTCGCGCACTATGCCAACAAGGCGGGCAAGGACCTGAACGGCAAGAAGATGCTCGACTCGCTCGAGTCGGGTGATGTCTTCAACGACATCTTTGCATCGCCGCCGACCAAGTTCTCCAAGACCGACCATCTGGCCAGCACGGTGACCCAGGTTCACCAGATCAAGAACGGCCGCTGGGTGCTGTTGAAGGACAGCCTGTCGTTCTGAGCCTCTCGGGACTGCCGGACATCGTGCGGCAGTCCCTTCAGTTACCTGAATGTGACTTACCCCCGGGGCTTGCCCCGGGGGTATACTTTTGGACCTCTGTTTGGGAGGATGGGGAAGGCGGAAAATGCTGCGCGTTCCTTGCCAATCGCCCCGCGAATTGACAGACTCCGCGCAAAATCGTTGCCTACGCAACATTCGCTGAAACCAAAAAACCGCCTCAAGGCGGTCAGGGAGGAGGGACTGAAATGTTCAATCGCCGCAAGTTCTTGTCGCTGACCGGCGCCGCTGTCGCTGCGCCAGCGATCATGCGGGTATCGGCCGCAAATGCTCAGGAAGTGACGCTCAAGATGCATCACTTTCTGCCCGCGGTTTCCAACCCGCACACCAAATTTCTCAAGCCGTGGGCCGACAAGGTCGTCGCCGACTCGAACGGACGCATCAAGATCGACATCTTCCCGTCGATGCAGCTGGGCGGCACGCCGCCGCAACTGTTCGATCAGGCACGCGACGGTGTCGCCGACCTGATCTGGACCCTGCCGGGCAACACCCCGGGACGTTTCCCGAAGATCGAAGCCTTCGAGCTTCCGTTCGTCGTCAACAAGCGCGCGCATGTGAACTCCCGCGCGCTGCACGAGTATGCCGAAGCCAACCTGCAGGACGAATTCCGGGAGGTGAAGCCGATCTGCTTCTGGGCGCATGATCACGGTCTCATCCACTCGACCAAGAAGATCGCCAACCTCGACGATCTGAAGGGCGTCAAGCTGCGCTTCCCGACACGGCTTGCGGGCGAAGCGCTGAAGTCGCTCGGCGTCAACGCGATCGGCATGCCGATCCCGCAGGTGCCGGAGGCGATGGCGCAGCGCGTGATCGACGGCGCCGTCGTGCCGTGGGAAGTGGTGCCGGCCCTGAAGCTGCAGGAACTTGTCAAGTTCCACGCGGAGATTCCGGGGTCGCCGACGCTTTACACCTCGACCTTCATCCTCGCGATGAACAAGGCGAAGTACGACAGTCTCCCCGCCGACCTGAAGGCCATCATCGATAAGAACTCGGGCATGGGAACGTCGGCAATCGCAGGCGCCGTCTGGGACGAGCAGGCGAGGGTCGTATCCGACATGGTTGCCAAGCGCGGCAACACCATCACCGTGATCGAGGAAACCGAAGCCGCCAAATGGCGCAAGGCGACCGAGCCGGTGATCGAGGCCTGGATCAAGGGCATGAAGGACAAGAACCTCGACGGCGGCAAGCTGCTGGACAACGCGAAGGCGCTGCTGGCGAAGTACGAGAAGGCAACCTAAGGCCATCCATGAGCGGAACCGATGGAAGCGATGCCACGCATGAGCGTGGCATCGACGTATTGGTGCGATGGGTGGCGCTTGCCGGCGGCACTCTGCTTGTCGTTGTTGCCGCGACGGTCGTCGTTAGTGTGACGCTTCGCTCCGATCTGGTGAAACTGGCCGGCGTGCCGGGTGACTTCGAGCTGGTGCAGATGGCGACGGCCGTCTGCGCCTTCGCCTTCTTGCCGTTGTGCCAGCTTCGCCGCGGTAACATCTTCGTCGACACGTTCACCATGCGGCTGCCGCCCCGCGTGAACAACGTCATTGATGGGGTGTGGGACGTCGTCTACGGACTTGCCATGGCGCTGATCTCCTGGCGGCTCGCCGTCGGCGCTGTCAATGCGTATGCGACCAACGAGAACTCGATGGTGCTGCGCCTGCCGACCTTCTGGCCCGTCGCGATCTGCGCCGTGCTCGCGGGCCTGGTTGCGCTTGTCGCCTTTGTCAGTGCCAGCCGCATGTTCCGGAGGCCGCAATGAGCGGCTTCACTCTCGCACTGCTCGGCTTCGGCGGCATGCTGTTGCTGATGGCGTTGCGTTTGCCGATCGGTCTCGCGATGCTGATCACCGGCAGCCTCGGCTACATCCAGCTCAACGGGCTGCTGCCGTTTCTCAATTACATCAAGACGACGCCGTACGGCATCTTCGCCAACTACACGCTGTCGGTGATTCCGCTGTTCATCCTGATGGGTGCGTTCGCCGAGCGCTCCGGTCTCGCGACCGATCTGTTCCGCGCGGCCGCGGCGTTCGCGGGCCATCGCCGCGGCGGATTGACCATGGCGGTGATCGCCGCCTGCACCGGCTTCGGTGCGATCTGCGGATCGTCCGTAGCCACGACGGCCACCTTCGGCCGCGCGGCGCTGCCGGAGTTGCGCCGCTATAACTATGACGGCGGCTTTTCGACCGGCGTCATTGCCGTCGGCGGTACGCTCGGCATTCTGATTCCACCGTCGGTCATTCTTGTCGTGTATGCGATCTCCACCGAACAGAATATCGCCAAGCTGTTCCAGGCTGCGCTCATTCCCGGGCTGCTCGCCGCATTCTTCTACTGCGCCGTTATCGCGATCATGGTGCGGCTTAATCCAGTGCTCGGTCCGGCGCAGGCGCGCGTGCCGTGGCGGGAGCGGCTGGCACCGTCGATGGGCGTCATTCCCGCGCTTGGCATTGCCGCGATTGTACTCGGCGGCATCTACGGCGGCATTTTCACCCCCACCGAAGGCGCGTCGGTCGGCGCCATCGTCATGCTGGCGATCGGCATCATTCGCCGCACGCTCGGACTGAAGGAGATCAAGGAAAGCCTGCTGCAGACCGCCGAGACCTCGGCGATGATCTTCATGATCCTGCTCGGCGCCGAGGTCTTCAACGCATTCCTCGCGCTGACGCATGTGCCGGACAACGCGGCGCAGCTGATCGCGAACTCGGGCTGGACCCCGTACGCGATCCTGTGCTGCCTCCTGGTTTTTTACCTGATCCTCGGCGGCGTGATGGACGAACTCGCCATGATTCTGCTGACGCTGCCGGTGTTCTTCCCGATCGTGTCGGCGCTCGACTTCGGTTTCCCCACCGAGGACGTTCAGATCTGGTTCGGCATCCTTGTTCTGATCGTCGTCGGCATCGGCCTCACGGCGCCGCCGATCGGGCTCAACGTGTTCGTCGTATCGGCCATCGCCAAGACCGTGCCGATCACCGCGACGTATCGCGGCGTTTTGCCCTTCGTGCTCGCCGACGTGGTCCGTCTGGCCTTGGTCGTGGCGTTCCCAGCGCTGTCGCTCTGGCTCGTCAAAATGCTGAACTGACGCGCATTCTGCATCGTTAACGCGATGTCATGGATTGGTGGTTGGGTTCTAACTCCGCCATGTTGTTCAACCCGCGGTTGCCGTGATACAACGCGGCCCGCTATCCGTTGATGCATTTGCCCGGGGTTGACCGTGTTGAAGTTCTCAACCGACAGCATTGAACAAAAAGACCGGTTTGCTCACTGGCGCGAGGTTCGCGCCAAGAACCTGTTCGGCGTGACGGTCGAGCTTGAGAAAGAGAAACGCGCCGATTTTCACGGCACTTTTTCTGCACAGCCGATCGGCGGAGGCACGATCGTCGAAATCCACGCATCGTCATACCGGGTCACCCGATCACTCACCGACATCGAACAGATGCCCAGCGACAGCCTGTGCATCTATCAGCAAACCGATGGCGCTTGCTGGTTCGACAACGGCCGCGGTACGGAGTTCACCCTTAAGGCCGGCGATATTGCGATCAGCAATGCTGACCTGCCGTACATGACGACGCCGGTCGACGATCGCGGATTCCATCTGCGCTTGCTGAAGATCCCGCTGTCCGCGGTGAGGTCATCCTCCGGCGACAGCGTCGCGCTGCCGGCACAGGCACTGGGTGAGAAGCCGGGCTTCACGTCGCTGTTCGCCGCCAGCATCAATTCTTTCTTCGACCAGGCGCAGTTTCTCAACGGCGCACCGGCCGACACGGTGGTGCAGACGCTGGCGCAGTTCGCGCTGATGGCGCGCGGCCTGTCGGAGCCGAACGGCGAGCGCAGCCGCAACGTTGTTCGCGCCGCGCGGCTGCAATTGGCGCGCGACATCATCGATCGCGATCTGCACCAGTCGGTGCTGTCGCCGGGCGACATGGCGGCGCGGCTCGGCATTTCGGTGCGGCATCTGCAGATGTTGTTCGAACCGACGGGAACGAGCTACGCGCGGTACGTGCTGGGCCGCCGGCTCGAGCGCGCCAAGCAACTGTTGATTCACTCACCCGACGCGGCCGTCGCCGATGTTGCGGGAGCCTGCGGCTTCCAGAGCCTCGCGACATTCTACCGGGCGTTCCGTGCCGCCTTCAGAATGTCGCCGAGCGAGTGCCGCGAAGCTGTCTCCAAGAACGGCAACGGCTAAGCCGCGCGGGCCTCGTCGCGTTGCGCGAGCTGGACGGCGAGCTCCGCCACCAGTTCGACCGCAAGCGTGTCCGGCGACGACAGCCAGCTCGCCGAGAACGTCAGATCGGGAATCTTCACGTCGGTATCCAACAGCTGCAATCGGCCGCTCGCCAATTCCTCCTCGACAATGGCGGTGGGAATGACGGCAATGCCGATGCCGTCGATCGCCATGCGGATGACAGTCGCGAGCGACGCGCTGGCGTGCAGCCGGATCGACGGCAGATCCGGCCGGTTGAACAGCGAGCGCACGATTTCGTACGGCTGGGTTTTGCGAGGGAAGGTGATCATCGGAAACTGCGCGAGCTCGTGCACGGTTTTGCGGCCTTTACCCAAGCCGAGCGACGGACTTGCAACGAACGCATTCGGATAATCGCACAGCACGCGATTGCGAATCTTCGGCGCGGAGAGGGGGCCCAGCAGAAAAGCGAGATCGATTTCCTGCGCCAGCAGCCGTGCGCGCAGGTTCGGCGTGATGTCGACTTCGATTTCGAGCGACAGGTTGGGGTAGGCGCTGTTCACCGCCTCGACCAGGCGCGACAGCCACGTGTGTACGATCGTCTCGGAGACGCCGAGCCGCAGCACACCGCTGGTGGCGCTGCGATCGCGCACGACCGACAGCATTTCCGATCGCAGGCCGATCAGCCGCTCGGCGTACATCATCATCTGCCGGCCGCTCGGTGTCGGCACCGTCGCGCGGCGATCCCGCTGCAGCAGCTTGACGCCGAGATCGCCTTCGAGCTGCGCGATGCGCTGGGAAATCGCCGGCTGCGTCGTGTTCAGCTTTTGCGCCGCGCGCCGGAAGCTGCCGAGGGTGACCACCCAGAGGAACGTCTCGATCGCCTTGAAGTCCACCATGAGACCCGCCCGCCTTCGATTATCTGGATTTATCGATTTTCATCAAAAATCTCTAATCGACATTATCGTACCGTCATGATCCAATTCTTGTCGAGGGAATTGAGGAGCGGGATCGTGGGGAGCCTGTCAGCAAGATCGTTCCGGAGCGAAGCCGCAGCGGAGCTGCCGAGCGCCGAGGCCCGGCGTAAATATCGCGCCGGTCATGCCGGGGTCTCGACCGCGGGCGTGGCGCCCGGCTTCGTCCAGGGCAACCTTGCGATCCTGCCCGAGAAGCTCGCCGGCGCCTTCCATCGCTTCTGCCAGCTCAATCCCAAGCCGTGCCCGATCATCGGCATGTCCGAGGTGGGCGATCCGCGCATTCCCGCGCTCGGCCTCGACCTCGACATCCGCACCGACCTGCCGAAATACCGCGTCTGGCGGAATGGCGAGCTGGTTGAAGAACCCGCCGACATCATGTCGCATTGGCGCAGCGACCTCGTTGCCTTCGTGATCGGCTGTTCGTTTTCCTTCGAGGAAGCGCTGATGGCGGACGGACTGTCGATCCGGCACATCGACGAGGACCGCAACGTGCCGATGTACCGCACGTCGGTCGCGTGCGAACCGGCTGGGCCGTTCGCGGGACCGCTCGTCGTCTCGATGCGGCCGTTCAAACCCGCTGACGCAATTCGCGCCATTCAGATCACAACGCGCTTTCCGGCTGTGCACGGCGCGCCGGTACATTTCGGCAAGCCTGAGCAGATCGGGATCGCCGACATCGGCAAGCCTGACTACGGCGATTCCGTCACTATCGCGCCGGACGAAGTGCCAGTATTTTGGGCGTGCGGAGTGACCCCGCAGTCGATCATTCTGGAGTCCCGCCCGGACTTCGCAATCACCCATGCGCCGGGGTTCATGCTGGTGACCGATCTGCGAAATTCGGAGTTCTCGATTCAATAATCCAACCAAAACAATTGCCGCGAACCGGCGCTGATAAACAAAGGAGTGCGTCAGATGAATCGTCGTGAAGTGTTGTTGGCCGGTGCGGCCATGTCTCTGGCAAGTTCGCCGCTCGCGGGAACGCGCGCGTTCGCGCAGGCCGGTGGGGAAATTGCAATCGGTGTGATCTGGCCGCTTTCCGGCCCCAGTGCGCAAATCGGCGTCGACGCCAAGCACGCGCTCGAAACCGCCGCCGAAATCGTCAACGGTTCGTTCGACATCGATCTCCCGACCGCGAAGAACGCCGGTCTCGCCGGTCTCGGCAACGCTAAGATCAAGCTGATCTTCGCCGACCATCAGGGCGATCCGCAGAAGGGCCGTGCCGAAGCCGAGCGTCTGATCACGCAGGACAAGGTCGTTGCCATCGTCGGCGCCTTCCACTCGTCCGTGTCCGCGACCGTCAGCGCCTCGTGCGAACGCTACGGCGTTCCGTATCTCGCCGCCGACTCGTCCTCGCCGAGCCTGCATCGCCGCAACCTGAAATTCTTCTTCCGCGCCGCCGCGCACGACGAGATGTTCTCGGCCGGCATGTTCGATTTCCTCGATGCGCAGAAGAAAGCCGGTCAGAAAATCGAAACCGTGGCGCTGTTCTACGAAGACACGATCTTCGGCACCGATTCCTCCAACGTGCAGCGCAAGCTGGCGACGGACCGCGGTTACAAGGTCGTCGCCGACATCAAGTACCGTTCGAACTCGCCGTCGCTGACGTCCGAAGTGCAGCAGCTCAAGAGCGCCAATCCGGACGTGCTGCTGCCGTCGGGCTACACCACTGACTCGATCCTGCTGATCAAGACCATGGAAGAACTCGGCTACAAGCCGAAAAACCTGGTCGCGCAGGCCGCAGGCTTCGCCGACAAGGCGACGTTCGACGCTGTCGGCGACAAGCTGACCGGCCTGATCTCGCGCGCCAGCTTCTCCATCGATATGGCGGCGAAGCGGCCGTCGATCGCCAAGGTCAACGAGATGTTCAAGAAGCGCGCCAACCGCGACTTGAACGACAACACCTCGCGCCAGTTCACCTCGATCCTCATCCTTGCGGATGCGATCGATCGCGCGAAGTCGACGGACGGCGAGAAGATCCGCGCGGCGCTTGCGGCCACCGACACTCCCGGCGACAAGACCATCATGCCGTGGAAGCGGATCAAGTTCGGTGAGGACGGTCAGAACGCCGATGCCGATCCGGTGCTGATCCAGTACATCGGCGGCAACTTCATCACGATCTTCCCGGAGAATGTCGCCGTTGCGAAGGCCAAATGGCCGATGAACGCGTGATTTGATGAAACAAGGGCGCTGACTCCGTTATTGCACGTACTCTGATCGCAAAACCGGTATCCACTTTTGCGGAGTACGTGCGCAGGAAATCAGCGCCCTTCGTGTTTGCGCGTCAGCGCGGGGCGGGGGACGATGACTGTTCAGGCATTTCTACAAGTGCTGGCGAGCGGCCTTTTGATAGGGCTCATCTACGCACTGATTGCGGTCGGCTTGTCGCTGATCTTTGGTTTGATGGACGTGGTGAACTTCGCGCACGGCGAGTTTCTGATGCTCGCCATGTACGCGATGTTCGGCCTCGTCGTCGTCAGCGCCATCGATCCGGTGCTGCTGATGCCGATCGTGGTCGGCGTGATGTTCGTGGTCGGCGTCTCCGCCTATGCGGGCGTAATCCGTTTCGCCATGCGGGCGAAAGCCAATCCCGGTATGGTGCAGATCTTCGCGACCTTCGGGCTTGCGCTGGTGATCCAGGGACTGGCGCAATACTTCTTCACGCCGGACTATCGCAACCTCGGTAACTCCTGGCTCGGCGGCAAGACGCTCAACCTCGGCGGCGTGTTCCTGCCGTGGCCGCAGATTTATGGCGGCTTCATCTCGCTGCTCGCCTTCGGCGGACTCTATCTGCTCGTCACGCGCACCGACTTCGGCAAGGCGCTGGAAGCGACGCGTGAGGATCAGGGCGCGGTCGCGCTGGTCGGCATCGACCGCAATCGCGTCTTCGCGCTTGGTTGGGGCCTTGGCGCTGCGCTGGTCGGGTTGTCGGGCGCCGTGCTCGCCATCTTCTATTACATCTATCCGCAGGTCGGCGGACCGTTCGCGCTGATTGCGTACGTCACCGTCGCGCTCGGCGGTTTCGGCAGCATCTTCGGCGCGCTGGTTGCCGGATTGATCGTCGGCATCGTCGAGGCGCTGACGGCCCTGATCCTGCCGCCGGCGCTGAAATCCGTCGGCGTCTACTCGCTCTACCTCGCCGTGCTCTTCATCCGGCCGAGCGGCCTGTTCGGGAGGCTGTGATGAGCGATATCGCAACAACAGCACCGAACGCGTCATTCGTTGCGGCGCGACGGCAGCAGCTCCTGATCGCGCTCGTGGTGTTCGCACTGATCGCGATGATCCCCCGCGTGCTGACCGACGTCTACTTCATGAACATCCTGATCCTGACCCTGCTGTTCGCGGCGCTCTCGCAGAGCTGGAACATTCTCGGCGGTTATTGCGGACAGGTGTCGCTCGGCCACGCGCTCTATTTCGGCATCGGCGCGTATGCCACCAGCATTCTGTTTGTGAAGTTCGGAATCGTCGCCTGGGGCGGCATGCTCTTCGGCGGCATTCTCTCGGCGCTGGTGGCGCTCGCGCTCGGCTACCCGTGCTTCCGGCTGAAGGGACATTATTTCTCGATCGCGACCATCGTGATCGCAGAAATCGGTCTGCTGCTGGTCCATAACTGGGACTACGGCGGCGCGGCGCTCGGCATCCAGTGGCCGTTCAATCCGGACAGCTGGTGGACGTTACAATTTGCCCGCAACAAGGTGCCGTACTTCTACTTCGTGCTCGGTCTGTTTGCGATCACCTGGCTCGTCACCTACGCGATCATCGAGTCACGCTGGGGTTACTGGTGGCGCGCGGTCAAGGACGATCCGGACGCGGCCCAAAGCCTTGGCGTCACCGTATTCAATTCGAAGATGGGCGCAGCCGCGATTTCGGCCTTCTTCACCGCCATCGGCGGCGGCTTCTACGCAGCGTTCGTGTCCTATATCGATCCGGAAAGCGTGATGCACTTCCGCTTCTCGCTCTTGATGGCGTTGCCGGCCGTGCTCGGCGGCGTCGGCTCGCTGTGGGGACCCGCCGTAGGCGCCCTGATCCTGATTCCGATGGCGGAGCTGACGCGTTCCTACCTCGGCGGCACCGGCTCGGGCCTCGATCTCGTCATCTACGGCTTCCTGGTGATGGTGGTGTCGCTGACGCAACCGGAAGGCATCATGGGTCTGTTCAAGCGTTCAAAAAAGGCTCTAGCACCGCCGATCTGAAGTTCCTGCACCACCCGCCGCGAGTCACGATCAGGAACTTCAGATCGAAAGCGGTACTAGAATTTATATTTCGCTAGTACCCTTTGGTTTTCGAAGTTCGCTGGAGAGGTTGCTGAAATGATTACGAACTTCGAAAACCGGGTACTAGCATGAGCAGCGGTCCCATCGTCCATTGCGAAAAGGTGACGCGCCGCTTCGGCGGCCTCGTCGCCAACGATTCGATCGACATGATTGTCCGCCGCGGCGAAATCCTCGGTCTCATCGGGCCCAACGGCGCCGGCAAGTCGACGCTGTTCAATCTGATCGCCGGTTCGTTTCCGCCGTCGTCGGGAACGATCATGTTCGACGGCCTCAACATCACGGGCCTGCCGGCGGCGCAGCTGTGCTCGCTCGGCATCGCGCGCACGTATCAAGTGCCGCGTTCGTTCGACTCCATGTCGGTGATCGAGAACGTCACGGTCGGTGCCTTCGTGCGCTATCCGCGCATGCTGGCGGCGCGTGAGAAGGCGATGGCGGTGCTCGACTATGTCGGTCTCGCCGACATGGCGGACGCCACCGGCTCCGAATTGACGCCGCCCAAGAAGCGCCGTCTCGAGGTGGCGCGTGCGCTCGCGACCGAGCCGAAGCTGCTGCTGCTCGACGAAGTGCTCACCGGCCTCACGCCGGCGGAGGCGCAGGCCGGCGTCGAGCTGATCCGCAGGATTCGCGAAACCGGCATTACCATCGTCATGGTCGAGCACGTGATGGAAGTGGTCATGCCGCTGGTCGATCGCGCCGTCGTGCTGCATCTCGGCAAAGTACTCGCCGAAGGTGCGCCGACCGCGGTCGTGCGCGACGAGAAGGTCATCGCCGCCTATCTTGGAGACCGTCACCGTGCTGCTTGAAGTCTCCAATCTCACCACCGCCTATCGTGGCCTGATCGCGATCTCCGACATTTCGATCAATGTCGCGGAAGGCGAAATCGTCACCGTCGCCGGCGCCAACGGCGCGGGCAAGTCGACCTTGCTTAAGTCGATCTCCGGAATGGAGAAGCCGAAATCCGGCTCGGTCAACTTCTCAGGCGAGCGCATCGACACGATCCCGGCACATCTCGTCACGTCGCGCGGGCTCGCCTACGTGCCGGAGAACAAGCGGCTGTTTCCGCGTCTGTCGGTCGCCGACAATCTGCGGCTCGGCAGCTATCTACATCGCGGCAAGGCCGATCGCGAGGCGCCGCTCGAACTCGTGTTCAAGCTGTTCCCGCGTCTGCAGGAGCGGCTGCAGCAGCGCGCGTCGACGCTGTCCGGCGGCGAACAGCAGATGCTCGCGATTTCGCGCGCGCTGATGACGCGGCCGCGGCTGCTGATGCTGGACGAGCCGTCGCAGGGCATCATGCCGAAGCTGGTCGACGAGATTTTCGCGGCGGTGAAACAGATCCGGCAGAATGGCGTCACCGTGCTGCTGGTCGAGCAGCGGCTCTCCGAGAGCCTGGAGATTTCCGATCGCGCCTATGTGCTGCAGACGGGGCGCGTGGTGCTCAGCGGCAAGGCCGCGGACGTAAAGAACGATCCCGAAGTGCGCAAGCACTATCTCGGGATTTAGCTCGTCATTGCGAGCGTAGCGAAGCAATCCAGCCAAGAGCAAGAACTTGGATTGCTTCGTCGCTAACGCTCCTCGCAATGACAATTCGCAAAAGACTTCGGCCCGGACGCGTGTCCGGGCCGATGTCGTTCGGCAGTGTGCTTAGTTCTGCTTGGTCGCCGGGCAGCCGCTGGCGGCTGCGCTCATGAAGGCCTTCTCGCCGGGGACGGTCGACACCAGCTTGTAGTAGTCCCACGGCTTCTTCGACTCGGACGGCTTCTTCACTTCGAACAGGTACATGTCGTGCACCATGCGGCCGTTCGGCAGGATCTTGCCGCCCTGGGCGAACGCGTCGTCGATCGGCAGCTCGTGCAGCTTGCGGGTGACGGCTTCCGTGTCCTTGGTGTTCGCGGCCTTCACAGCCTTCAGGTACTGCAGGGTCGCCGAGTAGGTGCCGGCCTGGATCATGTTCGGCATGCGGCCGGTGCGCTTGAAGAAGCGATCGGCGAACTCGCGGCTCTTGTCGTTGAGGTCCCAGTAGTAGCCTTCGGTCAGCACCAGGCCCTGCGCCGCGTTCAGGCCGAGGCCGTGCACTTCTGCCAGCGTCAGCAGAAGACCCGCGAGCTTCTGGCCGCCGGCGACGATGCCGAATTCAGCGGCCTGCTTGATCGAGTTGGTCGTGTCGAGACCGGCGTTCGCAAGGCCGATGATCTTGGCCTTCGAGCTCTGCGCCTGCAGCAGGAACGACGAATAGTCCGACGAGTTCAGCGGATGACGGACCGCGCCGAGCACCTTGCCGCCCTTTGCCGTCACGACCTTGCCGGTGTCGGCTTCGAGCGAGTGACCGAAGGCGTAGTCGGCGGTCAGGAAGTACCAGGTGTCGCCGCCGGCTTCGGTCAGCGCGCCGCCGGTGCCGACGCCGAGCGCGTGGGTGTCGTAGGCCCAGTGGAAGCCGTAAGGCTGGCAGGCGTCGCCGGTGAGGCGCGAGGTGGCAGCGCCGACGACGATGTCGATCTTCTTCATCTGCTTCGACAGATCGTGGATTGCGAGCGCGACCGATGACGTCGTCAGCTCGGTGATCATGTCGACGTTTTCAACGTCATACCAGCGCCGCGCGATCGAAACCGCGAGGTCGGGCTTGTTCTGGTGGTCGGCGGTGACGATCTCGATCTTCTTGCCGAGAACTTCGCCGCCGAAATCCTCGATCGCCATCTTGGCCGCTTCGAACGACCACTTGCCGCCGTAGTCGGCATAGACGCCGGATTGATCGTTGAGGATGCCGATCTTGACCGCGGTTTGGGCGGACGCCGTCGCCGGCATTGAAAGGGCGCACGCAGCAACGGCGGCGGTGAAAAGTCCAAGACGCATTCGAGCCTCCAAAAGCTCCTCAAGGAGCGTGTTCTTATTGGCTTATTGGCATGCCAAGGCGCGGACTATTTCAGCGCGACCGCAGGCGCGCAAGTCCTTGGTCCCATACGAAAGACGTAGAGTTTGTCGACTTCACGCGAGCGTGAGCATCGGCGTCCGCGTCGGGAACCCGGCGGTTTTTGTCATCGCTGCGTCGCAAAAATGTTGAGCCAGAGTCAAACGAAGCAGGCACGGTCCGGCCCGATTCGTTCGGGAATTCGAAATGCGAAGGCAGACGGGCGGCGCGGTGCAGCTCTCTCGGAGAAGGTTCCTGGCGGGCTCTGGCGCCGCCGTGGCGTCTCTCGCGATGCCGGCGATCAGCTTCGCGAACCAGCGCGCCGACCTCTCGCTCGGCCTGCAATCGGGCGACGTCTCGGGCGACAGCGCGATCGTCTGGGCGCGGGCGGACCGGCCGTCGCGCCTGCTGATCGAGGCTGCGACCACCGACAGCTTCAAGGATGTCGTCGCGTCAACTTTCGTCGATGCGCTGCCGGAGAGCGATTTCACCGCCAAGGTGCTGCTCGACGATCTGCCGTCCGATCAGGATATCTTCTATCGCGTGCGCGCGCAGAACCATTCGTCGCCGGCGATCATAGGGCCTGCGCAGATCGGGCGCTTTCGCTCGGCGCCGTCGTCGCGGCGGCCGGTGTCGTTTATCTGGTCCGGCGACACGGCCGGGCAGGGGTGGGGCATCGACGAGACGCGCGGCGGCATGCGTACCTACGCGACCATGCTGAAACATCGCCCGGACTTCTTCATCCACTCCGGCGACTGTATCTATGCCGACAGTCCGATCCCGAACGAGTTGAAGCTCCCGAACGGCGAGATCTGGCGCAACGTCGTCACCGAAGAGAAAGCGCAGGTTGCGGAGACGCTGGCCCAGTTCCGCGGCAACTATCGCTACAACCTGCTCGACGCCAACGTGCGTGCGTTCAATGCCGAGGTGCCGATCCTCGCGCAGTGGGACGACCACGAGGTCGCCAACGACTGGTGGCCGACGCGCACCATCGACGAGCCGGGTTATGCGGAGCGCAGCGCGCTGGCGCTGGCCGCGCGGGCCTCGCGCGCTTTCCACGAATACATGCCGACGCGGCAGACGCTCGCCGAAGCCGGGCGCGTCTATCGCAAGATCGCTTACGGCCCGCTGCTCGACGTGTTCATGCTCGACATGCGCAGCTATCGCGAATCGAACGAGGCCGCGCCAAACGATCAGCGTGCGCCGCTGCTGGGCGCGAAACAGCTCGCTTGGCTGAAGAAGGAACTGGCGCGCTCGCAGGCGACGTGGAAAATCATTGCCGCCGATCTGCCGATCGGCCTCGTCACGCCGGATGGCGTGGCCGTGAGCGACGGCCCGCCGGCGGGCCGCGAGCATGAAGTGGCGAACCTGCTGTCTTTCATCAAGCGGTCGGGCATCACCAATCTGGTCTGGCTCACCGCCGACATGCACTACACGGCTGCGCATTACTACGATCCGAACAAGGCCGTGTTCCAGGATTTCGAGCCGTTCTGGGAATTCGTCTCCGGTCCGCTGCATGCGGGCACATGGATGCCGGCGCCGCTCGACAACACGTTCGGGCCGGCCGTCCGCTATCAGAAGGGCTGCACGGCGGAGCAGGGCGAGAACCTCGCACCATGCTTCGGGCTGCAGTTCTTCGGGCTGGTCGACATCGATGGCCGCAGCGGCGTGATGACCGTGACGCTGAAAGACGTCGAGGATCGCGATCTGTTCACGATCGACCTTGTGCCGCAACCGCCACGCCGTCCCGGAGCGATCGCTCAGGGCATGTGATCGTTCTGCGGCGGAAGCTCGCCAATACGCGGGCGCGCGGAACCGGAACCTCACATCCGTTTGAGATTGTTTGCCGATCATTTCGGAACGGAGACTGCTGCTCGCGGGTTGGTCCACAAGGGCAACTCACCAGCAGCAGAGAAGGAGACCATCATGAAGACCGCACACTATCTCGCGGCGGCCGCGCTCGTGACGGCCACGATGGCAACGCCGGCGTTAGCGCAGGATCGCATGACGCGCGACCAGAATCAGGAACGTGCGCGAGTTCGGGCCACCGCAACCATCGACCAGCGCACGGCTGATGAAAGCCGCACATACTGGCGCAACAGCACCGATGACGAGTGGAAACGCGACAACTGGAATCGCTCCAACACCGGCTTCTGGCCAGGTGATATCGCGGCGAACGTTGTCGGCGGCGCCGTGACCACGGCCGGTGCGATTGCGACCGCTCCATTCCGCGGCGATACGTACGCCTACTACGACAATGGCGTCCGCCGTAACGAATGGGACGTTCGCTACAGCAACAGCTATGAGGGCCGCGCAGTGACGTCCTATCGCGGAGGTACGCCGCCGAACAACGGAAGCTGGGCAAGCAACAGTCTTGCCGCGAGCTACGCGGAACGTAATGGCTTCGTCTGTCAGCCGGGGACTTTGTTCACCGGCCAGGACGGCCGCCAGCACATCTGTCAGTAGCGTTGCGTTTGTGAATGAGAGGCCCGCGCGAGCGGGCTTCTCTTTACTGAAGGAGACGGATCATGGATGCGCAAACACTGAAATCTCCAATGGAGCTCGCGCGGCAAAATCCGGCGCGGTTTCCGAACGAAAGCGACGAATATCGCCGTGCGCGGCGCGAATTGTTGGCTGAGGAGATCGAACTGCGGCGTCACATCGAACGCGTCGCCGAACAGCGTCGCGCGCTGCCGGCAGGCGGCGAAGTACCGGAGAACTACCGTTTCGCCGGTGAAAAGGGGGCGATAACGTTTTCCGATCTGTTCGGGGATAAAGACACCCTCGCGATCTACAGCTACATGTTCGGCCCGCAGCGCGAGAAGCCATGTCCGATGTGCGTCTCGCAAATGAACACGTGGGAAAACAAGCTCCCCGACATCGAGCAGCGCATCGCGTTCGCTTTCACGGCACGCTCGCCGATCGCGCGGCTGATGGATGACAAGAAGGCCCGCGGCTGGCGCAACATCAAGGTATTCTCGGACACCGATGGCGGCTACACCCGCAATTACGTCAGCCCGAAGGATGAAGACGTGCCGGGCTATAACGTGTTCACCCGGCGCGACGGCAAGATCCGCCATTTCTGGGCGAGCGAGATGTTCGCAGGCACTTCGGATCCGGGCCAGGACCCGCGGGGAGCGCCAGACCTCGATACGCTGTGGACGCTGCTGGATACGACGCCGGAAGGGCGCGGCAAGGACTGGTATCCGAAGCTGAGCTATTAGCGGGGCGACGAGCTCCTCCAGCTTGTCATTTCCGATTTCACATGGTGAGTTCCGCCAGAACTCGGCGGACACAGCATGCAGACCCTTCACGTGAACGGTTACGACATGGCCTATCTCGACGTTGGTGAGGGGCCAACGCTCGTGTGCGTGCACGGCTCGCTGTGCGACTTCCGCATCTGGTCCCCGGTGCTCGGGCCGCTGTCGAAACAGCATCGCGTCATCGCCGTGAGTCTGCGGCACTGTTTTCCGGAGGTGTGGAACGGCGAGGGCGGCGGCTACTCCATCGACCAGCACATCGCGGATGTGATCGCGTTCATCGACAAGCTCGATGGCAAGCTGGTGGACCTGATGGGCCATTCGCGCGGCGGCCATGTGTCGTTCCGTGTCGCGCAGAAGCGGCCGGACTTGCTGCGCAAACTTGTCCTCGCCGAACCCGGCGGCGAGCCGGACAAATCGCTGTCCGACGACGCACCGGATGGGCCGTCGCCGCTGGCGAAGCGGTTCGGAACGTTTGCGGACACGATCAAAGGCGGTGATGTTGACGGCGGCCTGCAGATGTTCATGGACATGCTGGAGGGGCCGGGCGCGTGGAACAGGCTGCCCGCCGTGCCGAAGCAGCTCTTGCGCGATAACGCCATGACGATGATCGGGCAGGCGAGGGAAATCCGCCGGCCGTACTCGCTTGCGGATGCGCAGTCCGTGACATTGCCGACGCTGCTGATCGGCGGCGGGCGGACGAAGGGCATGATCCGGATCGTGCTTGATGCGCTGGCCGCCAACATGCCGGATGCGCAAGTGGCGATGATCGAGCGCGCGTCGCATCCGATGTTCGAACAGCAGCCGCAGGAGTACGCGCGCGTGGTGCTGGAGTTCCTGAACGCCTGATGTGCTAGCCGCTTTCCGGCTCCAGCCGCGCGGCCAATACCTTGTCGATGCGGCGGCCGTCGAGGTCGACGATCTCGAAGCGCCAGCCGTCGAGTGCGATGCGCGCGCCGACTTCGGGGATCGCGCCGAATGCCTTCAACAGGTAGCCCGCGAATGTCTGATACGGCACGTTCGGCGGCAGTTCGACGCCGAGAAGCGAGGCGAACTCCAGTGCCGGCATCCAGCCCGCGACGAGATACGAGCCGTCCGCGCGCTCGACGAATGCGGGTTCGGCCGGGCCTTCCTCGGTATGGAAGCCGCCGACGATCGACTCCAGAATATCCGCGCTCGTCACCACACCCTGGAACACGCCGTACTCGTCGTGAATGAGGCCGAGGTGCACCGGCGACTCGCGCAGGATCGCGACCACGTCGCGCGCGTCCACTGTCTCCGGAATGATTGGCGCATCGCGCACCAGCTCGCGCAGGTCCGGCGTCTCGTCGGCGAGATACGCGTCGAGCACGTCCTTGGCCTGGATGATGCCGATGGCGGCGTCACGATTGCCGTCGAACACCGCGAAGCGCGAATGGTGATGATCGAGGATGGTCTTGTAGATGACCGCCTCGTCATCCTGCAGGTCGATCATCGCCACTTCATGCCGTGGCGTCATCACCGCGCCGACCGGCAGATCGCCGAGTCGCATCACGCCCGCAATCATTTCCTTCTCGCCGGGCTCGAGCACGCCCGCAGTGGCCGCTTCCGCCACGACGGTGTGGATTTCCGCCTCGCTCACCTTGCCGCTAGCTTCTCCGCGCTGACCGAGCAGCCACAGCACGATCTTGCCGGAGCGATCGAGCAGCCACACCAGCGGCAGCGACGCTTTCGCCAGCAAAGTCATCGCGGGTGCGACCTTCACCGCCACCGCTTCGGGATCGCGCAGCGCGATCTGCTTCGGCACCAGCTCGCCGACGATCAGCGACGCGTAGGTGATGAAGGTAACGACCACGCCGACGCCGGCCGCATCCGCGAGCGTCTGGCTCGCGCCGAAACCGAGGAAAACGGACGACAGGCGAGTACCCAGCGTCGCGCCGGAAAACGCGCCGGAGAGCACGCCGACGAGCGTGATGCCGATCTGCACGGTGGAGAGAAACTTGCCGGGGTCGGAGGCGAGCGCCAGCGCGCGCTTCGAGCCCGCGACGCGCTTCTCGATGAGGGCCTGGAGGCGGGCGGGGCGGGACGACACGATGGCCAGTTCCGACATCGCCAGGAGGCCGTTCACGATGATCAGCATCGCGACGATCCCCAGCTCAAGCCACAACATCCGAAAGGTCCTCCGAAAAAAGTGCAGCCGCAGGGTGTGCGGCTCCCCATCATATGGGGACGGCAGCGCTGTTTGCCGCCGGTTGGGGCATTTTATCGCGTGCGCGTGGTCCGCGTCACGGAATTTTTGCATTTCACGGCGCGTGCGGCACAATCCCCGAAAGCATCACGCCAAGATCGCGACAAGCGACAGCAGCGGATCGGGGAGGATCACGATGTCCAAGACTTCGATGTCGAAAACCACACATCTCATCAGCCGTCGCCGCGTCATCGCGGCGGGCGCGGCCGCACTCGTCAGCATGCCGTCCATCGTTCGCGCGCAGGCGTGGCCGTCGAAGCCGATCAAGATCGTCTGCGGCTTCGCGGCGGGTGGGCAAACCGACCAGTTCTCGCGCGTCTACGGCGAATACATCGCGCGCGAGCTCGGCCAGCCGGTGGTGGTGGAGAACAAGACCGGCGCCAGCGGCGCGATTGCCGCGATGGAGGTGAAGCGCTCCGACCCCGACGGCTACACGCTGATGATGAGCAACACCGGCACCTACATGCTCAATCCGCTGCTGCAGAAGGATGTCAAATACAGCATCGCGGAAGACTTCGTGTTCGTCTCGATGATGCCGACCGGCGGTCTGCCGCTGCTGATCAGCGAGAAGATCGGCGCGAAGACGCTGGCAGAGTTTATCGCCTACGCACGCAAGGCCGAGCGCGTGAATCTCGGCACCTATGCCGCGGGCTCCTACGCGCACGTCGTCATCAACGAACTCAACCGGCAATACGGCCTGAAGATCGAGCCGGTTCACTATCGCGGCGAAGCGCCGATGTGGACGGACCTGATGGGGCAATCGATCGACGGCGGCATCGGCTCGTTCGGCGCGGCGCTGCCGGCGATCCAGGCCGGCAAGGCGCATGCGGTCGCGGTGACGCGCCGCCGGCTGATCGCGATGCCGGAGGTGCAGACCTTCGCCGAGCAGGGCGTCGTCTCGCGCGCCAACAACCTCCTGACGTTCCAGGCGTGCGCGGCGCCGGCGAAAACGCCGCCGGAGATCGTCAAGAGGCTCTCCGATCTGTTCGTCGCCGCCGCGAAGACCGAGAAGATCGCCGACATGCTGAAAAAACAAAGCATCGACGAGCCGCCGATGACGGCCGAGGCGAGTGCTGCGAGCTACAAGCAGGAAGCGCCGATCTGGTCGGAGATGGTCGCGAACCTCGGCCCGATCGCGCAGTAGGGTGTTGCGCTTGCGCGTCATCCTGAGGTGCGAGCCGCGTTTGCGGCGAGCCTCGAAGGATGACACGCTCGGGCTGCCGGGCCGTCGCCCTTCGAGGCTCGGGCGTTGCCCTCGCGCCTCAGGGTGACGGATCGACGTCTGAAGCCAGAAGGAGAGACCGCATGACCCAGTCAGCCGTTTCCATCTATCGCGGGGGCAGCGTCGAGGTGGTCGCGCCGGTCGCCAAGCGGCTGAAGGCCGCGTATCTCAAGCTCGGCGTCGGCTATCGCCTCAGCCGCTTTGAGACCGGCCCCAACGCCGGCGACTGGCTGGTGGTCGTGACCTATGACGCGGCGAACGGCGAGGCGCTGCAGGCGGCGATCACGAAAGACCCGGACGTTCAGCAGGCGTTCGCCGACATCGCCAAGTTCGCCACGCGCGTGAGCCGCGAGGTGG